>ENA-ORBV01000166-ORBV01000166.1-microbial-mat-metagenome-genome-assembly--contig:-NODE-166-length-141561-cov-11.910598_pt1 | contig 141561 bp, 112 predicted proteins | sample MGYA00237777_ERZ505514 | MGnify/ENA primary metagenome ERZ505514 (study PRJEB26160, sample SAMN06269048) | microbial mat metagenome | isolation source: Oligotrophic lake microbial mat | place...
CCCAGCCCCTTTGCTCCTAGCTCCTAGCTCCTAGCTCCTAGCCCCTAGCCCCTAGCTCCTAGCTCCTAGCCCCTAGCTCCTAGCCCCTAGCCCTTTCACCCCTTCATCCATATCTTCAAAAAATTCCTCGCCTCTTGAAACAGGATCTTACGATTCATTTTTGAAAAAGTAATGCCCGGACGGAGTGCAATCGGATAACCAATGACGTTGATTTCTTGCTTGGCCGAAATCAGGTAAATAAATTCAAGATCAAACAGATAACGATCTATAGTTGTGGACAAAAAGATCTCCTTGATATGTTTACGGAATCCCTTCAGCCCAGCCTGGGTATCATCCACTCTGAGTCGAAGGAGTTTTGCATTGAAATTGCGCAACAATCTGGAGATTCTTCTGCGTGCCGGGGGCAGATACGTATAGTAATCTTCATTTCGCTTCCCGATCACCGCATCAGCAGATGCAATGAGTGATCGGATCACACCAATCATACTCTCCTCTGTATAGGGCCAGTCAATATCCGTGTATACGATAAAGTCTGCGGTTGATTTTGCAACTCCTTGTCTCAGCGCATAGCCTTTGCCACGATTTACTTTGTAACTAACCCATTGAAGATCAGGGATGACCTCTTTAAATAGCCCTTCGGATTGACTTTCATCCAGACGAAGAGACCCATCATTGACGATAAAAAGCCTTATCTTAACGTCAGGCAAAGCTTTCACCAGCGATTGAAAACGGCCGATGACAATTTCCTCCCAGCCAGGAAGCGGATTGTACGCAGGCAGTATGATATCCAGGCTGGTCATGAAGCCGCCAAAAATACATAATTCCGTTCCGACACTTATTCTTTAACCAAAGGTTGAGCATATCTTCTATTTTTGCCCTGTTTCTATGAGCTACCTCCAATCCCTTAACGACGTTCAACGACTGGCTGTGACCCACACCAATGGTCCTGTCATGGTGATAGCTGGACCTGGTTCCGGCAAGACCCGCGTACTGACCTATCGCATTGCCTACCTGATCGAACAAGGCGTAACCCCTCAGCATATCCTGGCACTGACGTTTACGAATAAAGCTGCCAGAGAGATGAAAGAGCGAATAGCTCACGTAGTGGGCTCCAAAGGGGACAGAGTCTGGGCAGGAACCTTTCACTCCATTTTCGCAAGGATTCTCAGAGTGGAAGCCACTAAGATTGACTTTCCACCCGCCTTCACTATCTATGACCGCGATGATTCCAAAAGTCTGGTCACAGATATCATCAAAGAGATGCGGCTGGACACAAAGCAATACAACCCCAGCGGCGTATTAGCCCGAATCTCCTCCGCCAAGTCCAACCTGATCACCCCCGAACTCTATGCTAAAAACGATGACCTCGTCCTCTATGACCGGATGAATAAACGTCCTCAGATCTATGAGATCTATGAGCGGTATTACAAACGGTGTAAGCAAGCTGGCGCCATGGATTTTGATGATCTGCTGTTGCAGATGTATCGTTTATTGCAGGAGAACAGGGAAGATGTAAGGCATAAGTACCAGCGCATTTTTCAATACGTCTTGGTGGATGAGTTTCAGGATACCAACTACCTGCAATATGCGATCATCAAATTGCTGACCTTATACAATGGCAGCCCGCACAATATCTGTATTGTCGGTGATGATGCGCAAAGTATCTATTCATTCCGCGGTGCCACGATTGAAAACATTCTCAAGTTTGAAAATGATTTCCCTGAGGTAGTCACCTACAAGCTTGAACAAAACTATCGCTCCACAGAACACATCGTGCAGGCGGCCAACATGGTCATCCAGAACAACAGTAAACAGATACCAAAAGAAATCTGGACAGAACTGGGTTCAGGTCATAAAATCAAGATGATCAAAGCGGTGAGTGATGTGGAAGAGGGCAGGCTGGTGGCGAGTACAATTATAGAATACAAAAACAGGCTACATCTGGAAAACAAGGATATCGCCATACTCTATCGTACCAATGCACAATCCAGGATATTTGAGGAACATCTTCGGAAACAAAACCTGGCCTACAGGATTTTTGGCGGGCTTTCTTTTTATCAGCGCAAAGAAGTTAAAGATATTCTTGGTTACCTGCGTCTGACCATCAACGAACGTGATGACGAAGCATTTAAACGTATCATCAACACACCCAAACGAGGCATTGGCAAAACGACTACTGATCATATAGCAGAACTGGCCGTAGCTCAAGGCGTCTCCATGTGGGCCATCCTCACTTCCGGTGCTTATCCGGTGAAGGGGAAACTCCAGGGCTTTGTGATGATGATTGAATCTTTCAGACGTATCGCCCTTGAGGGTAATGCCTATGATGTTGCGCTCAAAGTTGCACAGGGGAGTGGATTGTATGAAGAATTGAGACAAGATCCGAGTCTCGAAGGTATCAGTCGGCTTGAAAATGCAAATGCATTGCTGGATGGTATCAAGGAGTTTGTAGAAAATGACAATGCGGATGAAGGGACTATCGATAGAAGCCTCGCTGCCTACCTTTCAAACATCGCCTTGCTGACCGATGCTGATGAAAAAACGGATGAGGAACCGAATTACATCAGCCTGATGACAACCCATACAGCGAAAGGACTTGAATGGAAAGCGGTCTTTGTAGTAGGGTTGGAAGAAAACTTATTTCCTTCCTACATGTCTATGGGATCACCGGATCAGCTGGATGAAGAGCGCCGGCTGTTTTATGTGTCCATCACCAGAGCGAAAATGTTTCTTGCGTTATCGTATGCAACAAGTCGATATCAATTTGGTCAATTCAGATACAATGATCCAAGTCGTTTTCTCGAAGAGATCGACGAACAGCATTTTGAAACTACCGTCGAGCGAAGAGGGAAGTTTACGATGCCCGAACCTAAATTGCTCGCAGATCGTCCTAACCGTAAAAGGAATTATGAACCACGTGTCAGCCCTGCGGATTTCAAGCCAAGCCCATCAGAGCAGATTGCAGAAGGCATGGAAGTCCTCCACCTTCAGTTTGGTCGCGGCAAGATCATCGCTATTGATGGTGCACGTGAAAATCGGGTAGCCACTATTCACTTTGAAGATAGTGATGACCAGGAGCGTAGGATTATGCTTCGATTTGCGAAATTGCAGATAGTGGAATAAAAAGGCTGAAGAAGCTGAAGAGGCATAAGAGTTTGTTTAATTTTCTCCGTGCACTCCGCGTACTCTCCCGCTGCTCATAAGGGGCGGGATCTGCGACGTGCGAAATAATTGCATGAGGATGGAAATGTGGATAAGGAACTAGCAAGAATTGTTGAAAATTAGTGGCTGAATAAGTTGTGCCCAGCATCACGGATCTACGGGTAACTCACCCCCGCCCCCTCTCTTGTTAAAGTATGCTGAGTGGAAACAGTTTTTTACTGGAGAGAGGTGAGGCTTGAAGGTCGAGCCGATGAACTTAATACAGGGCGAAAAGGGTGCGATCACTAAAACATGCTTCGACGCTTCGACTCCTTTCGCTCGTCCATGTACAGCTCAGTGCGACGCCTGCCGACCCTCATCCTCGTGCGATACTTCCACTACCTGTGACTCATACATGTTCGCCCGCTCAGTACAGCGCAGCTCAGCAACCGCTGCATAATCAAGGCATAACTGAGGATGCAAAGGACTCCTGGTCCACTCTCTGCTGAAGCCAGATCTTCTGTTTGCCAGGATGAATGGTGACATTATAGTTAGAAAGAAACGAATGTCCCAAGATGCCATCAAAACTGGCATGTTGGAAATTTCCTTTGTCCCGAAGATCCACAATGAAGGTTGAAGTAAGATTGATTTGACAATCCATCACTTCAAGTTCCATCGTGATTTGGTGTTTTATATCTTCTTTGTTATCTGTACCGACCACGAGTATCGGAGATGCGTCTGCTAATAATTCCTGGTCTGTAGCTCGGTCATAATCAAAGAGATAGTTTCCTGCAGAACCTGAATCAAGGCCAAGAATTTTCTTTTCTCCGTTTACTTTGCATGTGATAACAGGCACATGGTCAACATACTGAAACCTTGCGAAAGAGCCCTCCAGGTCACCTGGCATTTCATTCATAACACTGATGGTCTCTTGTTCAAAATCAATAGAGACAAAAAAGTCGTTGAGCACCGACAAACCGATCAGCGCATGAATTCTTTTATTGAGCGATCTTTCGAGGAAAGACAGATCAGATACAAGAGCTTTGGATTTTTTATGGGTGACACCAAGCCAATTCCATTCGCCAACCTGGTGTGTTTTGACTTCAAAACTTCCGTTGATACCTGAGCATGGAATAGCAGATGCCGGATCAGATTCATAGTACTTTTGATTAAGGACCAGACCAGGGGCGCCCGTATCAAGAATCACGAGGACTGTCTGCCCTTCTATGACGGCTTCTGTGATTATAAAGCCTTTATTGAATGCGATTGGAAATGCTCCGCTCCATCCCTTCAAGGGTAGGAGTATTACAAGTAATATGAAGAGCATTCTTTCCAAAAGAGCTAAAACTTTACATTCATAAAACAAATGACCATTTAAAAATATATAACTTACTGAAAAACAGGATATATATTTTTATGCCTGATCATTAATGTAAAAATAGTGTAAACTGAAGGTAAATGCAAGTAAAATTTGAAAGGAGCTAAATCTTTTTCATTGGCGGTCAGGATTCATGTAGGGTCCCCTGAATATTCCAACCTACCTTTATCTTGAGTTGACTCTAAGCATCATTTCTATGAACTCTAAACCCCACGATTATGCCCGTCTCATAAAGGAATCAGCCTTCCGGCATGGTTTTATGGGTGCCGGTATTGCCCGGGCAGAGCATATGGATGAGGAAGCTGCCCGATTAGAGCTGTGGCTCAAAAAGGACTATCACGGCGAAATGGCTTACATGGCCAATCATTTTGACATGAGGGTCGATCCGACCAAACTGGTGCCGGGAGCGAAGAGTGTGATTAGTCTGTTGTATAATTACTATCCAAGGGCTGAGGCTAAGGAGATGCCAGATGCCAGACACGCAGATGCCAGACGTGAGAAGGAGATGCCAGAGCGCAGCGAAGCGAATACTTCCGCTCCGCTCAGTATAGGAATCCCGCCAAATGAAAACCATTTGCGGCGGGATACCAGATCCGCAGATGCCAGACGTGAGAAGGAGATGCTAGATGCAAGACTCGCAGATGCCAGACGTGAGACACGAAATTTTGTTGATCCGGATCAACACGATGACCAAATACTCACAACTCACAACTCATACTTCGACTCCGCTCAGCACAAGCAATACTCACAACTGACAACTGACAACTCACAACTCACAATTGATACTTCGACTCCGCTCAGCACAAACAACACTCACAACTCACAACTGACAACTGACAACTCACAATTCAAAATCTCCCGCTACGCCTATGGCGAGGACTACCACAAAGTCGTCCGACGAAAACTTAAAGAACTGGTCACCGAACTAAAGAATGAAATCGGTGATTTCAACGCAAGAGTATTTGTCGATTCAGCTCCGGTAATGGAACGAGACTGGGCGAAGCGAAGCGGACAAGGGTGGATTGGGAAAAATACATTGTTGATTCATCCGAAGAAGGGTAGTTATTTTTTTCTGGCAGAAATCATTTTGGATGTCGAATTGGAGTATGATCATCCGATGCGGGACCACTGCGGGACGTGTACAAAATGTATTGATGCATGCCCGACAGAAGCCATTTCTCCGGAGGGGTATATTTTGGATGGGAGTAAATGCATCTCCTATCTGACCATCGAATTAAAAAATCAAATTCCGAATGAGTTTAAAGGAATGATGGACAACTGGATTTATGGTTGTGATATCTGCCAGGAAGTGTGCCCGTGGAATCGTTTTTCAACACCTCATCAGGAACCTGCGTTTGATATGAAAGGGGAACTGCAACAAATGACAAATCGTGATTGGATAGAATTGACGGAAGATACTTTTGAACGAGTATTTGATAAGTCGGCGGTGAAAAGGACTAAGTACGCAGGGTTGGTTCGGAATGTCAAGTTTTTGTCGCCTGATAAGCAAGCGCGATGATTTCAATGAGCTAGGTCATAGTTATTGTTATCTTAGGATGGGTTTATGAGTGAATTAAAACGAACAAAGCCATAATCAAATACTTCATTGTCTTCATCTTCGTGTTCTTTGTATCTACGCAACTTATTGGACAGTTGATTTATGAGCGAACCTACCGAAATGCACATCCCTCCCTGAAGGAAGCTTTCGAATTATCTGATAATTCAACTGTATCTTTTGCAAATAATACTACCTGTTATTTTGGAGCGTGGAGGCATATTTCTCCATCAGGTGATATAATTGATGAAGGAGGGCTTCCTTGTGAGTCCACCCACCATCTGCGCGCAAAACAAATAGCCCGTGATTCCTTTTTGGTTTCTTTCCGGACAGGTCCGATTGATTTCGATAGAGAAAATTATTTCAGGGTAGTTCTGTGGACACCGGACTCGATGACCACCTTGGTCAATGATTCCATAGGCTATCTGTTTTGGGAGGATAGAGAAGGAAGTAATACGCCGATTCATTATGAAGCTTTCCTGCTGGTTGACAATCATGTGCTGTACCAGCGTGGAGACACTTTATTTTCAAAAAGTCTTTTGACCGGATCAATTGACTTCATGGAGACATTTTTTCACATCACACATGTCTATCCGGTCAGAGATGGATTGATGGTCTTTTCAGCAAGTCTTCCTCCTACATATTTTAATTCCTCGATTGAGCCGGTCAATACCTGGCTCAATCTTTCAGCGCACCATATTTCATTCAACACTATGGTCGCGATGGATTCCTTCATCGTAGGTATAGATGAGGAAATACCCACTTCACTGCATGCTGTAAATGCCTATACTGAGCATACTGTGGACGTTGATCTTTCCGGTTATTTCACGCAGATAGATTCTATCGTCGTAAGAGGTGATATATTAATAGCAACGGGGTAGAAGATGCAACTGAAACAACTCGTTTGGTTTTATATGATCAAACAGGCCGGTTTGTATCAAGCGGATATGGACAATTGGTTGATTTGGAGAGATTGCCCTCAGGCCTTTATTTTTTACAAATCGTGAATGGCAAATCCATCCGTTTTCAAAGGGTGGTAAAAGTGGAGTAAATCCCCTATTTTCACATCCCCTTCCGCATTCCAAACCTGACCGTTCATTTATGAGAATATATAGCTCATTTGTAGCCTTCTTCATTTTTACTTTTTCTTGCATACAGCTGTATGCCCAGCAATCTGGTATGCCCCATACTATGACTTTAGCTGAGCAGAGGATCATGGCCGATTACCTTCGCGAGAAACACGCCTCCTCCATCCTCAGCATCCCCGTCCCTCCACCAGGCCAGGTTCGCACGATGGCTGAATGGGAAGAGATCCAGGCCCTCATCATCACCTGGTCCGGACAAGCTACTATCCTCAAAGAGATTGTCAGACACGCGGTGAAAGAATGCAAGGTGCTCATCATCACTACTAATCCGGACAATGTCTCCGGCCAACTGACCAGCGCTGGTATTCCCCTGGATTCTGTGGAGTTTGTCAATACTCCTTTCAATAGTATCTGGGTGCGGGATTATGGCCCATGGACAGTATATAAGAACGACGTAGATAGTCTTTGGCTCGTAGACTGGATTTATAACAGGCCAAGACAAAATGACGATGCCTCGCCAGTAGCAGTTGCTCAACATCTCAATCTGCCTATCTACGAAGCCACAACATTTCCATACAATTGGGTACACACCGGTGGCAATCATCTACCCGATGGTATGGGGACCGTATTTTCTTCGATGCTGGTTCTTGAAGAAAATCCTGAGAAATCAGAAGCACAGATCGATTCGATCGCGAATCTTTTTCTTGGTGTAAAACAATACATCAAATTTCCAACGCTGCCCTTTGACGGAATCCATCACCTCGATATGCACATGCGGATCATAGACGAAGAGACGATCTTCTTTGGCCAATATCCAGAAGGTATTGCCGATGGCCCACAGATCGAAGCTAATATCAATTATCTCACAGAAGAGTTTAACACCGCTTTTGACAACAAATACAATATCGTAAGACTACCTATGCCGCCAGATGCAAGCGGTAGATATCCCAATACAGGTGGCGCATATCGTACGTATACCAATTCGGTGTTTGTTAATAAGACGGTACTGGTCCCTACATACGAAGAGCGTTATGATACCACAGCATTGCGCATCTACAGGGAAAACCTTCCAGGGTATAATGTGGTAGGAATCAACTGCAATTCGATTATAGGGTCGCTCGGCGCCATCCATTGTATCACCAAAACAGTGGGTGATGATGATCCACTGCTGATCGCTCATCCCCGTCTTCGTGACGCCGGTGATGCATCACTGGAGTATCCCGTTGTGGCCTACATTAAACATCGTGAGGGCATTGCAGATGCGGATCTTTATTTCAGAGTTGCACCAGATTCCATATATACACAAGTGCCTATGGTGCTTATAGACAGTGCAGCCAATAGCTGGGCCGCTTTGATTCCTCCTCAACTGGCAGGTTCGGAGATTCAATACTATATCCATGCAATGGCTCACAATGGCAAAGAACAAGTGCGCCCAATGGTAGCCCCTGAAGGATATTTCAGATTTAGAGTCACAGGCGAGCTACCTAATCATCCTCCGCTCGTTTCTATAGTACAACCTCTTGACGGAAGCGTTTTTTCTATTGATGAAGCTGCCATACCTGTTGGATTTGATGCTTTCGATGCAGACGGACATATTCAACTTGCTATGTTGTATATCAATGGTGATGAAGTGGCGACATTTGATACGCTTCCTTACCTTTATGATTGGTCTATCACTGCTGAAGGTGTGTATGCCTTTGTAGTAGACGTAGTGGATGATGACGGTGCAGTTGCTTCCAGTGATACAGTGCATATCACCATCGAGGGGACAACTGCAGTGTATGAGGGTCTGGAGAGTGCTGGCATTGCCATTTATCCTAACCCAGTGGAGGATGAGCTGGTGATAGACTGCATGGAATTAAATACTGCAATATCATCTGTTGACATCTACAATATGCTTGGGCAAATCCAATCAGCCTCACCTATACAACAATCTCATCAAATGGTAGTTGATTTTTCTGCTTTACCCCCCGGTATTTATATGCTAAAGATCAGGATCGAGCAGGAGGTGTATGGGTATAAGGTGTTTAAGTGGTAGTAAGGGATTTGTACCTGAAGTTGAAAGCTCGTAAAGTTGATTTCTCATCAGTCTTGCCTCCATATATATTGATTGGCGGGGTGTAGTTTCGGTTACTTCGACTCCGCTCAGCACAAGTCCGCTCAACGACTGGAAAAAATACCTAATTCGAAAGGTTGTATTTTGATTATCCTGTTTCGGAGACATTAAAGTGATCGTTTCGGCTCCGCTCAACGATAGGTGATTTCGAGAATTATGAGAGCTCGAATTTTGATTTATCTATTTCCACACACCTGCAAAGTTCGTTTCGACTTCGCTCAACGAACACTTAAATATTCAGAAAAAATTCATAATGACGTTGAGCGAAGTCGAAACGTCACAAAGCAGGATTATTTAAGAAGTAAGAGCTGAAAAGAATCTCTCGAATAAGGAATTTTTCCCTGTCGTTGAGCGGAGTCGAAACGACATCTCGAGCGAACTGTTGAATTTATCAGATAAGCCTATTAATAGCCACATGAGGATTAAATAACTGATCTTTCTCCGGATCAAAGGAGATCAATAACACGCCAGGCCTCTTCCCTTTGTCAAATGAACCCATCTCATCCTCCATTCCCAAGGCCATCGCCCCATTGATCGTCGCCCATTGCAGTATGGTTTCAAACGGAACATACGACTGATATTTGGATATGGTCTTCATTTCCTCAAGCACCGATAGCTGCCAGTTGGATGTAAGGCTATCGGTGCCAATGGTCAGCCGGGCACCGGTATCGATGAAGTACTGGTAATGGGGTAATTGATTTTCAATATAGAGATTGGCATTGGGACATGTGGCCCAATACACACGCTCATTCCAGCTCTGCGCTGCAAAAATATCTGCCGGTGTGGTAAGGGTATTATGCACAAACAAGGTGCGCTTCTCCCTGTCCATATGCTCCAAGGCATAGTAGATCGATGACGAACCTGTTGGTTGAAAGTGACTCAAGTCAAAACCAAAATTGTTATAGAAATCAAAAAAACCACCCTTTCCATATTTGAAGAAATCCTCTTCATCAGGTGTTTCCTGATTGTGGATGCTCACCGTTACGTCAGCACCGTTGAGCTGATTGATACGCTCAAATAAAGTGGGCGAAACAGAATATGGCGCATGTGGCACTGCAGATTTTGGCTCAGGTGCCTGAATATAAGCATCCATATACGCTTTGATCATGTGATCTGTCTGCTGATGTTGCTGGAAGTCAAACATCTCTACAAAATTGTAATACTGAATTTTGCTTTCCAGCTTGACCTGAAAGGTGTCAGTCTTATTGCAGATATCTCCAACAGCCTGAATGCCTAGTTCCCACATAGCAGCATCAGCATCTTTGATCGCCTGATCAATAATGATCGGATCTACATTCCGAAATTTGACAACATGATTTAGAAACGGAAGTAATCCGGTACCTGTCGGTGCTTTGCCCCGGAGGTGAGATAATTCAAGGTGACAATGCGTATTAATAAATCCGGGAGTGATGATACCCTGATGATATTCCTGCTGCTCGGCATTTATATTTTGTTGTGTGGTCACTTCGATAACACGATCACCATCCATCACAACGACTCCATGATGAACGCGTGGTGAAGAAACCGGATATACCCAATCGGCTGTGAGATACCGCAAGCCCATCAATATGATTTTACCACAAATCCATTGATCATCCGCGGTTCAAACCAGGTGCTCTTTGGTGGGAGTGTTCCACCTGTATCAGATACTTTGACCAGTTCATCAAACTGAACAGGATAGATGCAAAAGCCAACCAGGTGTTCTGAGGCTCTTGCCTTTTCTTCAACTCTTCCAGGCCCGAGATCTCCGGAGATATGCTGCACACGATTGTCTGTACGTACATCGGCGATACCCAACAAACCTTCCAGTATTTCTACATCGAGGATGTCAGCATCGAGCATGGCGGCTGTCTTCTTATACTTTTTCAGGATCTCCGGCTTCCAGCGTAGCAGATACCATTCGTCCTGTATACACATCGTGAGGTCATGCTTGCGCTCAGGCTTGGCTGGTCTCACGAGTAATTTGATATCACAGTAATTGCTGATTTCTGCCATGAAGCGGGTCAGTTTGAGATGATAGGGTAACTGAACCACTTTATTATAATCCAGGATGTTCAGCTGGTCAAAAGGAAATAACGCGGAAAGGACTAGTGAATAGTCATGATCCTTTTTACCTCCTTGCAATTTGTTCAGCTTTTCAGCTGTACTACAACGATGATGTCCGTCCGCTATATACAGCTTTGGGACCATCGTTTTATAGAGTTTTACAAGATCTGCGCCTTCTGCTTCAGGTATCTGATAAAGTGAATATTGTTGCGGACCTGCAGCGATCGTAAACTGGAGAAACGGTTGTCGTTTCTTTTTTTGTTTTTCAATCTCTTTGGCGATATCCTTGATGACCGGGTGGCACAATAAGACTGGTTTGACCATAGCGCCCCGTTGGAGTATAATTTTCAACATGGATTGCTCACTGCTGGCGATGGTCTGTTCGTGCTTTACTATTTTCCCTTTGGTATAATCCTCTACATTGAGACAGACGACAATTCCGGAGTGCACGCTGGCCCCAATTGTGATTTCGATGATGTAAAAAGCACTTTCCCCCGTATGCCGGAAAAATCCATTCTTATAATACTCACTGTAGTCATCACGGACAGTGCCAAAAAATGAATCCGATGATGCGATCAGATCGTCATTGGGATAGATGGCTTCAAATGGATAGATTTTCATAATGCGATGAATGTATTACACCAGGGGAAAAATGCAAAATTGAATACTCTTTAAAATCTCACTAGCGGTTGGAGCAAACTCCCACCGCGGCCATGAACCTTTGTTGAAGTAACTTCAAACTCCCACCGTGACGACAGGCCTTTATTGGAGTTTGCTCCAACAAACATGACCGATTTCAATACATAGGTTCAACAATTATATCTAATGCCTAAACATCAAACTCATTGAGCTTTATCAATCAATGGATGTAGGATCAATAAACGGCATAGACACTACCGTCGCACTCAACATTTTCGTTCCTGCCTTGACGTTGAAGGTTGAACCCAGAGAAGCTAACGATGAAGGGACATAGGCCATTCCCAGCGGGATCTGGAGGGTAGGGGAGGATGTTCCGCTCGTCACCACACCAATTTCATTTCCGGCATCATCGCAGACAGGATAACCATGGCGTGGTACTCGGCGATCATCCACCAGAAAACCAACAAGTTTCTTAGCTACTCCTTCTTTTTTCTGTTTTGCAAAAATAACCTGTGATGGAAATTCACTTTTTTTGTTGAGTTTGGTGATCCAGCCTAATCCAGCTTCCAGCACGGAAGTAGTATCATCAATGTCATTGCCATACAGGCAATAACCCATTTCAAGTCTCAACGTATCACGTGCACCTAACCCTGCAGCAACTGGTTTAACTGGATGATCCAGCGCCATGATGGTATCCCATAAGGAAACCAGGTCTTTGCTGTCTACATAGAGTTCAAATCCACCTGAACCGGTATATCCGGTACCAGAGATAATGACATTCTCAATGCCGGCAATTTTACCTTTTGCAAAATGATAATACGGAATATCATCAAGTGCAACATCCGTTAACGGTTGTAATAATGCTTTAGCAAGTGGTCCCTGAACAGCAAGTAAACCGGTTTTGTCAGAAATATCGATGATGCGGGTATCAAATGCTGAAGCATAGTGCTGGATATGGTCCCAGTCTTTGTGGATGTTAGACGCATTGACCACCAGCATAAAGGCCTGTTCACCTTCTGCACACATATCCTGTGGAAGACGATAGACCAGCATGTCATCAACGATGCCCCCGGTCTCATTCGGAAGACAGGAATATTGTGCCTGACCTATTGTCAGCGCAGACGCATCATTGGAACTTATACGTTGTACGAGATCCAGAGCTTGCTTTCCCTTAACGATGAATTCACCCATGTGGGAAACATCAAACACACCAACACTTTTTCGAACAGCGTGATGTTCATCCTGAATACTAGAATAGACCACCGGCATATTGTAGCCTGCAAATTCAGTCATTTTAGCACCCAGTTCAATGTGCCTTGATTCTAAAGGAGTAGATAATATCATATAGTTAGTATCGTATGTTGATTTGCTTGATGCTGTCTCCTATTTCCGTTTTGTGGACTACATCCATACCTGAGGTAACTTTACCAATAATGGTATAACGTCCGTCAAGATGTGGAGAAGGAGAATGCGTGATGAAAAACTGAGGCCCTTCAGTATGTAAGCCCGCGGATGCCATTCCTACATAGCCTTCATCATCATAATAAGCGCCGGCCAACTCTGAACGCAATGTAAAATCCAATCCCCCGAATCCGTCCCCACGAGGGCATCCGGTCTGGATGACAAAATTGGGTATTACACGGTGAAAAGATTTTCCATTGTAATAGCCCTCTTTTGCAAGCTGGATAAAACTGGTCACTGATGCAGGTGCACGGTCTGGATAGAGGGTGAATATAATATCGCCTTTTGTGGTTGTTATCTGAATGGTGCTTCCCGGTTTCAACTGATCGATTAATTTCCAATCGATGGATTTAAATTTCTTCTGATCCTCGGGTATAGCGGGGGCATCCATTCCATATTCTTTGAGAGCTTTTGTAACCTCGAGATACGTCTCCATTTCTTCCGGCAGTTTGAGGCCAGCCAGTGCTTTATTCAATTCAGTTTTCCGCTCTTTAAATATTTCTTTCAAACCTGTTTTTGGATCTGTTATGGCTCCCGCGATGAGGGCGATGATTCCCGCATCACCTGATTTCAAAGCGGTAGCGAGATAGCCTCCAATCTGTGCTTTGATGAGATAGCCTTCACCAGCAAAATAAACATCAAAATTTTTATCTCTGCATGCATCGATCAGGCAGGTCACTGCCTGGGTTCGGACAGGAACTGGCTGATCAGGAAGCGTGTATTTCTGAATAGATTCAAAGTTTCGCAATTCACTGCTCCATGCTTTGAGCCATGCTGCTTTTTCATATGGATCTTTGGCTGTGCTGAGAGCAGCCTTTATTTCATTTTGCAGGGCGGTCTTGGCCCCGCTAAACATGGAGGTAGTGTTCTTGTTTGCTGCTTCTGCCATCCTGGTTTGAGCCTGCCAGGACTTGCAATCCTTGATGGCTGCTTTATACTTAGTGGCATCTTTCTCCTGACCTTTGATCACAAAGTAATCAGCTGCCACTTCTGCTACATTTGGATTGATATCACTTGTAGCAGCAAGGAAGATGAGATGGACATCCTTGTAATCGAAATTCTGCAATGCCCTGAGTATCGAACATTTCACCCTATAATCAGATTCGGTCTGCAGCAATAGGGCAAGTTCTTTCATAGCAGCAGGTGTTTTCACTTTTCCCAGTGCAGTAGCCAAACAAATGCGCAAGTATGGATTACTTTCGCCATGCCAGCTGGCGATGAGCTGGTCAGCATGCATCGATACATCAATTCCTTTGGCGCGTTGAAGATAATTTGCAGCGATGATCCGCACAGATAAAGGTATCGCAGGATCTGCCATATAACGTATCATAGTGGACGTGCCCTCAGGATCTACCATATCCCTTAGAGCATATCTGTATATGCCTCTGGCCTGGCCTAATAAAAGCAGGGTGTCGATGGATTGATAGTTTGAAATGGTACTCAATGCCCGAAGGAATTGTGTATTTCCGATCTTACCCATTGATTCCAGGATCATACTATTGGCCTTCTCAAATAAACGGGCGCTGTCTCTGCCATCAAAGGCTGCTGTCAGTGGAGCTTCAGCAAGTGGAGAACCCATTTGCCCGACAGCAATAGCAGCCATCATTCTCACCCTGCTTTCTGCATCAAGCAATAGAGGGAGCAGGGCTTTTAATACGGATGTATCCTGGAATGAAGCAAAGGCTCGTGCTGCTGCATAACGTAATGAAGGATCTTCGCTGCTCAACAGTAACACCAGGCTATCCTTGTTCTGCGCATTCTGCAGATCAAATACTTCGCGGATTTTGGGCTGAGCCGGATTGACATTGAAAGGAACCTGAACTTTTTCTTCCACTGGGACGCACGCAGCAAATAATAGCAGGATACATACCGGGATGTAAAGGATTCCTTTACACCAGGTATTCATGAAGGATAGATTTTCCAATTTTATACGTGTATCCATTTTGATGATGTGCATCAGACCCTGTAAAGATCACTATTCATTTTCGTTAAATTCCTCCTGGAAGGTCTCTTCCGGATTAAATTGTTCAAAGATATTCTCCTTTCGGATTGCGTTGTATTTAGCACAGTCTGTTTCAATGTCCAGGCCGCCTTCCGGAGTAACGAATCTGACTGACGAATCGTAATCCACATCTTGTGCGTTTTCCAGCCGGGTCAGGAAAGCTTTGAAAAAAGGCTTTGCCATGACGCTTCCTTGTCCGTCAGCCAGTGAATTAAACCTGATCCACTGATCTTCGCCACCTACCCAGGTACCGACTACAAGGGAAGGGGTAATGCCGATAAACCAACCATCAACATAATCGTTGGTAGTTCCGGTTTTACCTCCCACCTGGCTTTTGTACCCTCCAAATCCAACAGCGGTGTATTTGAGCATGTCGACCATCACCGCATTCGCTTTTGGTGGCAGAGCGACTTGTTCTTCTTTAATAGCACGGTATATCACCCTTCCGTTTTCGTCCTCAATAGATGAAACAAAGTAAGGCTTGACAAAAACACCATTGTTTGCAAACGTGCAATATGCACCTGTCATTTCCATCACGCTCAGATCCGCTGATCCGAGACAAATAGAGGGTTGATTAGGGACCCGATATTCACCATCTGCTCTTCGGAGTGAACTGTCGATACCCATGTTGTGGACCAGTCCTCTGACTACGTTTGCATTGCCCAACTGCTGCATCAGAAATACAGAAATCGTATTTCTTGAATCTTTCAGTCCTTCAAAGAGTGTATAGGTCCTGTTGGTAAATTTGCCATCAGCATTTTGCGGGGTCCATGATTCTATCAAACCAAAGCTTCCGTCACCGGGTGCAATGGTATAGGGTTGATCCAAAACCGGAAAACAGGGTGATATGCCTTGAAGGGTGATGGCGGTGGCATACACAAATGGCTTGAAAGTAGAACCTACTTGTCTGCTGCTTCCGATGTGATCAAACTGAAAATATTTATTGTTGATGCCGCCTACCCAGGTTTTAATTTCCCCGGTTTTCGGATCGATTGCGAGTATGCCTGTCTGCATAAACCGCCTGTGATATTTGATGGAATCAAGCGGGGTCATCGTTACCTTTTTCTCTCCACCAGGCCCGTAATCAAAGACCAGCATCTCGACCGCCGTATTCATTTCTTTCATGATATCCTTCTGAAACATTTTCCAGGAGGATGCCAGTTCATCCCCGTAATCACCGGCCATGATGGCCTTATATTTTTTCCCCTTATCTGCCGTGATGGATTTGCCAGAAACTAATCTTGATATACGTCCCGCTTTTTGAGATTCCTGGTTGAGATTTTCAATATCCCAGTCACTGAGCATGAGTTCATATTTCTCGCTGACCTTTTGCAGCAATGCACTCAGACGCTCATCACGCATAGCTATGTACCTGCCGGTCTGACGTACCATATTCTGGAGTGACTCCTTCCTGATTTTTTTCTGGGCATCATCTGCGTTGTAGGTCCACTGATCGCGGGTACCCCACACTGCATTGAAGCGCTGTTGCACCTTGGCCATGTGTTTCCACATTTCTTCTTCCGCCATCATCTGCAAATCAAGATCGATCGTGGTATAGACTTTCAGCCCGTCCTTATAGATATTATATTTCTCACCATTTGGTTTGCGAAAATCTTCCTGTTCAAAAAGATCTTTCAGCCATTTGGCCAATTCGGCTCTGAAATAGGGAGCAGGACCAGTCACATGACTTTGTTTGTTAAACCGTGTGATGTCGAGTGGCAGCACTTTAAGTGAATCATATTGTGCCCTGGTGATATACCCTTCTTTGCGCATCTGGTTGAGCACGATCATGCGTCGGTGCATGACCGTGTCCGGACGACGAACAGGATTGAACAGCGCAGGATTTTTTAACATACCAATCAGCGTAGCGGCTTCTTCGATCTGGAGGTCTTTCTGGTTTTTACCAAAATATATTTCAGATGCAGCACTGATGCCATATGCCCCATAGATGAAGTTGAATTTATTGAGGTACATCGCCAGGATTTCCTGCTTGGTATATTGCTTTTCCAGCTTGACGGCTGTGATCCACTCTTTAAATTTGGTGATCATTAACGTCCAACTTTTATTCAGTTTTCCCATGCCAGTAAAATCAGGACGGTCAAAAAGAAGTTTAGCAAGTTGTTGGGTGATGGTACTTCCGCCTCCTTTGTTGCGGTTAAACGTGACTACACCAAGGAATACTCTAGACAATGCCTGGATATCGATTCCTGAATGGGAAAAGTACCTCACATCTTCTGTCGCTACCAGCGCGTCAATCAAATGAGGATTGAGATGATCGTAGTCAACAGGTAACCGGTTTTGGGTATAATATCTTCCTATCTCGCGGCTTTTGACATCGATTACCTGGGTGGCCAGTTCAAAGTCCGGGCTCTCCAGTTGTTTGAAATCAGGAAGTCCCTGGAAGGAAAGCACGACAAAGAATAAAATGACAAAACTAACGAGTGCAAAGGCCCCGATCCAGAGTTTTTTACCGTATTTCTCAAAAGATGTTATGCTGCTCATATTGTAAAAAGATCAAACGAAACCTATTTCCCACGAGGCTAACGAAGCCGACTATCTTTTGCGTACCTGGTTAACCCAATCAAGGCTTTCCCAAACCTGCTTTTCCTCGAGTTTAATATCCCATCTGCATGAACCAATCCCGTCAGGCAAACTGTACCCGACACTCCCCCCGGTTTTTTTCTTGTCACCCAAGAGCCAAGGCTTAAGTGCATCCATGGAGGGCAAAGTTACTTCGCAAGGACGCAACAATCGCTGAATCAGTTCAATAATGCCTTTAAAATCTTCATTTCCAAGTAGCCCTGATAGATTGGCTAGCTTAGTTTCAGCTAGCATGCCTAATGTAACCGCCTGACCATGACTTAATGGCCGCAGACTATGTAGAAAATGGCTTTCCAAGGCGTGTCCGATGGTATGACCAAAATTCAGGGTTTTCCGTATCCCTTTTTCAAGCGGATCGGTTTCAGATATATTTTGTTTAATCGGGATATTACGTTCGAGAAGCGTATACCAGTCAATGGTCGTCAGCTCATCAAAGGTGGAAATGGTTTCCCATAAATCCTTACTGCCTATGATCGCATGTTTGACTATTTCGGCCAGGCCATCAAGGATTTCCTGCTCGGGCAGGGACTTTAGGAACGCCGGATCCGTCCAGATAAACGCAGGTGTTTCAAAACGACCTATATAATTTTTGTACCCTTCAAAGTTTATGCTTGTCTTGCCTCCGATCGCTGCATCAGCCATAGCCAGCAGGGAAGTAGGGATGTGCACAAAACGGATACCCCGTTGAAAACAAGCTGCCGCAAAGCCGCCTAGGTCACAAATCATGCCTCCTCCGACATTGAGTATCAGAGATTCACGATCAGCCCCGGACTGCACCAGGGATGACCAGATGGTTTTACAGCTATCGAGTGATTTGTGTTGATCTCCGGAAGCTATGACGATACGCATACCCGCTTGTGTCATGGGTTCTATCAACGGAACACAATGCCGGACGGTATTATCATCTGCAATGATTACAAGCAGGGAGGGTTTCAGGATTTGAATAGTTTTTTGTAAACCATCCTTAACATTGCCCAGATAGATATCCCCTGATTGGGATGTAAATATTTTCATGGTAGCGTTTCGATCGAGGTCAGCGTCCACGCGCGAGCTTTGCCTGAAAACAGAGGTTTGACCTCAGACCATGTTTGTTTAAACAAAGTGGATGATCTGTATTGGTTTAGTTCGATTTCATTTTTCCAAAGACTTATGGTCCAGATACTTATGTGGCCATCCTCCTCGCTTTTCAATATTTCAAGTCCCCTACAACCTTCCTGGCCCCGGATCTGTTTTTTTACTACATCAAAGATATCCAAAAACAGGCCCTCCTTGCCAGGCAATAGGTCCATTATCACAATTCGTTTAATCATAACTGGCGTATCGGATTGGTTTCCCCCGACACCCAAACATATTACAATAAATTGTAAATTTATCAGCCATCCAGGGAACCGTAACACCTTAATCGTTAGATTTGACACAAGCAAAAAAAAGAAATACCATCGGACAAGCTATACCAAACGCTAAAGACAAGATTTTGAGTGAGATTGTATTGACTGTGGAGGATGTTGATCCCCTTGAATTATTTGGACAGAACAACAGTAAGCTCAATCTCTTTCGTAAAGCCTTCCCTGACGTTGTTGTTACCTCAAGAGGCAACCAGGTTAAGCTAAGTGGAAAGAAGAAACTAGCCCAGAGCGCAAAGGACAAGTTTGAAATGATGCTTAGGATTCTCAAGGATCAAAAAACACTACCAATGGCCACACTTGAGGATCTTCTGGCCGGAACCCACACCTTTGAAGCCGAAGAGACACCAGTAGGAGAAGTTTCTGACCATGTGATCCTTTATGGCCGGACAGGCAAACCTATCAAAGCCAAGACCAAGAATCAAAGGAAAATGGTCACCGCCTGCGATCTCAATGATGTTGTTTTTGCAGTAGGTCCTGCCGGAACAGGCAAAACATATACAGCGGTTGCACTTGCAGTAAGGGCATTGAAAAATGCGATGGTCAAGAAGATTATCCTTACCCGTCCTGCGGTGGAAGCCGGTGAAAATTTAGGCTTTCTCCCCGGCGATCTTAAAGAAAAGATAGATCCGTATTTACGGCCATTATATGATGCACTTGATGATATGATTCAGATGGATAAACTGAATTATTTCATGCAAAATCGCATCATCGAGGTAGCACCGCTGGCGTATATGCGTGGGCGTACCCTTGACAATGCTTTTATCATTCTCGATGAAGCACAAAATGCCACAGAGGGCCAGATCAAAATGTTTCTTACACGCCTTGGCCCATCAGCCAAGTGTATCATCACAGGGGATTTATCCCAGATTGACCTTCCGCGGAGTGTACACTCCGGCTTGAAAAAAGCAATAGATCTGCTGGGTCATCTTGAGGGTATCGCCACGGTCAGATTGAGTCCCGACGATGTCGTCCGGCATAGGCTGGTAAGGGATATCATTATTGCATTTGAAAAGGATTCTGAAAAAAAGAGAATTGCTGAGCTGAAAAAAGGGGAGGAAGAATAAACAAACATGTCCATTGCAAATCAATTATCGTTACCACAGCAGAAGCTGAGCGGAACCATCATTCTTGAATCATCCAAAAGTATTTCCAACAGAGCACTGATCATCAGGTCGCTGTGCAAAGACCCTTTTGAAATAAATCGACTCAGCAGCAGTGATGACACAGATGCACTCATTGCTATGTTGGCCTCGGAGAGTGAAGTATTGTTTAGCGGCCATGCCGGTAGCAGTTATCGTTTTATGGTTGCCAGGGCATGCCTCGGGAATCAGGAGGTTCGGATCGATGCATCTGAGCAACTACGTCGAAGGCCAATAGGGCCATTAGTGAAAGCACTTCAGACGTTAGGTGCGGATATCACTTACCTTAATAAAGAAGGGTTTCCACCACTTCTCATTAAACCTGCAAAAACATTTGGTGCCGAAGTAAATGAGGTTACGCTTCAAGCCGGTATCAGTAGCCAGTATCTGACTGCTTTACTCTTGATAGCTCCGATGTTGCCGAAAGGATTGACAATTCATCTGGCCGGTGAACTGGTCTCGGCATCTTATGTGCAGATGACGCTGGCGATGATGGAATTTTTTGGAGTGGGACATCAATGGATTAACAATACCATACGCATTGAACATAGCGTCTACAAGGGAAGAGATTATACGGTAGAAGGAGACTGGTCAGCGGCTTCTTATTTTTATTCGATGGCTGCACTTGCGGAGCAGGCGGAGATAGCCATTGAAGGTCTTACAGAAGATAGTATTCAGGGAGACGCAGTGACCAAAGACATCTATGCACAACTGGGCGTAGAAACCACCTTTACAGATAATGGTATTGTCATCAATAAAAGGGGGATTAAAGAAAGACCGAAGGAATTCAAATATGATTTTTCGCTATGCCCTGATATCGCCCAGACCGTGATGGTGACCCTGGCCGGGTTAGGAATAAAAGGTGTTTTATGCGGACTGAAGACACTTCGGATCAAAGAAACGGATCGTATCCTTGCGATGCATACCGAACTTGAACGGGTAAAGACCAAAATCCTGGTAAAAGAAGAGGGTGATAACCTTACGGTTATCCTGGTTGGCAAAGCAAAATGGAAAGACAAAGGAAAATTCAATACCTATGGGGATCACCGAATGGCCATGGCCTTAGTTCCACTGGCATGTCTGCATCCCGTGACCATAAAAGACCCTGAGGTCGTAAGCAAATCCTATCCGGGCTTCTGGAAAGACATTGCAACCATCGGCATCAAGTGCGAAAAACTAAAAGTGAAATAGTCCAGAATGGTGATCAACTGATCTTAGTTGCAATCAACCTCTATGATGGGTGAAAGATTGGCGATCATGATGGGGATGTTATATCGCTCATCCTTTGCTTTAGAATAGTAAGCCTCAAAGGTGACATGCGTGTATTGGTTATGAGGAGATTCTCCGGGAAATTGCTCACTACCACAGTCAGACCACATCCTTATATTCGGTTGTCCCGGCATTCCTTTTCGAGGCAGATCCTCAATAGAAGGATTCTGAATTGGAATCGTGTCCTGCGCCTGAAGTGAATCACAAAAAAATCCAAAGTATGGAAAGCAGGATAAGTATTGTGGTGGAAATATTTTTCATAAGTCGTTCACTAAATGTACGACTATACTAAATATGCTAATGGATCAAATGGCATATTAAGTAATGACAAGCAATCTCTTACACCTCTTACGCTCTTGCAGTCTTACTGTCTTACACCTCTTACGTTAGGGAGAGTATCTTGATTTCTACCCGTTGATTCTTGAGCCTTGCCTCTTTATTATACTTATCATACTCGATGATCGGATCAGACTTGCCATAGCCTTTGTACTGCAATCGTTCGGCAGGCACTCCTTGGGATATCAGGTATTCCTGAACAGATTTAGCACGCTGAATCGATAGGTGCATGCAATAATCCTCTGGAGGAACAGTATTGGTATGGCCTCCGATTTCTATGATGGTCTTCGGATAGGCTTTCATGTATTCAGCCAGTTCTTTAAGGACTTTATAAGAATCCGATCTCAGATTGACGGAGTCTGTACTGAAATATAAATGGTTAAGTCTTATTTTTTGTCCGACAAAAACTTTACCCGGAACAAGTTCAGCGATCAATACGGGCGTAAAGTTTTTTTGACCTGAAGAAATAGTGCCTGATTTGGTGGTGCTGGCAGTGCCGCCTGAGATTGTTTTTGTACCAATGGTGGATGATGTACCGGATCCGGTCGTCTCTACTTTGACAGGTGGTTCAGAAACTTCAGCGATCCGGTCCTGCGGAAACAATGGACAATCTACAGGAACAATTTCTGAAAGTCCATCCACCAGTACATGACCATTGTAAGCTTCAAGAATGGGTGTTTTATAGAACGCCTCGATGGTTATGTACTTGTGTGATTTCTGCGGATGGAAAAGAAATTTGAATTGCTTCCAGGTATCACTGGATACAACAGGAGATTCACCGAGTAATTCTGCTTTATCACAGAAATAATTTCCGCCCCAAATCTGAAATACGGCCGGACGAACAAAATTTTCAAGATCGTGTGTGCCTAGCTGAATGGTCTTGGTCGTCGCACTTTTATACTGATCTGACCGGACAAGGAAAGCGGTAAAGGTATAACACACCCCTCCCTGAATCGGAGTCGTTAAGGCTTGAGACAGTGATTCCCATGAATCGTTAGCACGAGTGACCATGCCCAAGTATGTATTTCCGTCATAAGGCGCTTTGGCTACCTCCCATGCATTATCCATTACGGGATGAATATCAGGAGGGCTTTCTGAGGGAAAATTACTCAGGCCACAATCATGCCATGCCCTGACGGAAGGAGTTGTGGCTGATCCCCTGTGTGGTATATCCTCAAAAGAAGGATTCTGCAATCTGATCGTTTCCTGTGATGAAAGAGGAAGGGTTGCAAAGCAGGCAATAGCTAGACTTGGTAGAAATCCCTTATAAAACATGGTGACAGTCCTTTTCTGTTTTCGTGTATAACATGATTATACCGAAAAATTACTCCAAATGTTTTGTCAAAACAACCGTTTAAACGGATTATTAGACTACCGTGGTGTATCTTTCTACGTATTTTATCCCGATTAGGATTTCATTAAGTAAACGCATTGAGCCCTGTGATATCCTGTCCGGTAATCAGCAAATGGATATCATGGGTTCCTTCATAGGTCAGCACCGTTTCAAGATTCATCATATGTCTCATGACCGGATATTCGTTGGTGATTCCCATACCTCCATGAATCTGTCTGGCTTCCCTGGCGATTTCAAGTGCCATATTGACATTGTTTCGTTTGGCCATAGAAATCTGAGCAGCTGTCACTTTCCCTGCATTGGCAAGGGTTCCTAGTCGCCAGGTCAGCAATTGGGCTTTGGTGATTTCGGTGATCATTTCAGCCAGCTTTTTCTGCGTGAGCTGGAATCCTGCTATAGGTCTGCCAAATTGTTCACGCTGTTTTGAATAGCGTAATGCGCTGTCATAGCAGTCAAGAGCCGCACCGATGGCACCCCATGCAATGCCATACCTCGCTTTTGACAAGCAAGACAACGGCCCTTTCAGCCCTTTGACATCAGCAAAAATATGGGACTTAGGTACGCGTACATCTTCAAAAACAAGCTCTCCGGTGATGGAAGCTCTTAAAGACCATTTTCCATGGATTTCAGGGGCAGAAAAGCCTTTCCATCCACTTTCCACGATCATACCGCGGATATTATCCTCTTCATCTTTTGCCCATACGACTGCCAGGTCAGCAAGTGGACTATTGGTAATCCACATTTTGGCGCCGTTGAGAATATAGGCGTCACCATCATCCACTATCTTGGTGATCATCCCACTCGGATTAGAGCCATGATCAGGTTCTGTAAGGCCAAAGCAGCCAATCATCTCCCCAGAGCCAAGCTTAGGAAGATATTTTTTCTTGAGTTCTTCAGAGGCATACCGATAGATAGGGTACATGACCAATGAACCTTGAACGGAAGCCATCGACCTTATGCCGGAATCTCCGCGCTCTAACTCCTGCATGATCACGCCATAGGCGATTTCATCCATTCCTCCACCGCCATATTCAACTGGTAAACTGGGGCCAAAAGCACCAATTTCTGCCAGCCCTTTGAATAAATGAGTGGGGCATACAGCCCGGTTTGAGTAATCTTCAATGATCGGGCTCACCTCCTGCTTCACCCAAGCCCTCACAGCCTCGCGAGCCAGTATATGATCTTCGCTCAGCAATTCATCCAGATGATAGTAGTCGTGACCCTGGTATTGGTCCGTTTTGATACTGGTTTTCACCGTCATACGTCTTTTTTTGATTTGGAAGGGCAAAGATAAGCGAGAAAGAGGAGATAGGAAGCAGGAGTTAGGAGATAGGAACTAGGAGGCAGGAACTAGGAGGCAGGAGGAGATAGGAACTAGGAGGCAGGATTTAGGAACTAGGAACTAGGAGGCAGGATTTAGGAACTAGGAAGCAGGAACTAGGAAGCAGGAGATAGGAGATAGGAACTAGGAGGCAGGATTTAGGAACTAGGAAGCAGGAACTAGGAAGCAGGAACTAGGAAGCAGGAACTAGGAGGCAGGAACTAGGAGGCAGGAACTAGGAGGCAGGAACTAGGAAGCAGGAACTAGGAGATAGGAACTAGGAAGCAGGAACTAGGAAGCAGGAACTAGGAAGCAGGAACTAGGAAGCAGGAACTAGGAAGCAGGAACTAGGAGGCAGGAGATAGGAACTAGGAGGCAGGATTTAGGAACTAGGAAGCAGGAACTAGGAAGCAGGAGATAGGAGATAGGAACTAGGAAGCAGGAACTAGGAGGCAGGAGATAGGAGATAGGAACTAGGAGGCAGGAACTAGGAGGCAGGAACTAGGAGGCAGGAACTAGGAGGCAGTAACTAGGAGGCAGGAACTAGGAGGCAGGATTTAGGAAGCAGGAGATAGGAGATAGGAACTAGGAAGCAGGAGATAGGAGATAGGAACTAGGAAGCAGGAGATAGGAACTAGGAGGCAGGAGTCAGGAGATAGGAATTAGGAGGCAGTAACTAGGGGACAGGAAGCAGGAGGCAGAAAGTAGGGGATAGGATGTAGCAGGACAATTAGTTGCTATTCCATTATCTTTCTTTTATTTGCATCATATTGAGGATATGACCAGCTACTTTGAAAGCATTTGCACCCGCCGATATCATACACTATTTCCTGCTCCCTGACTCCTATCTCCTATCTCCTGACTCCTATCTCCTGACTCCTAACTCCTGCTCCCTGACTCCTGACTCCTATCTTCTATCTCCTATCTCCTGACTCCTACCTCCTGACTCCTATCTCCTGCTCCCTGACGCCTATCTACTGCTTCCTGACTCCTATCTCCTAATTTCCTGACTCCTATCTCCTGACTCCTATTTACTAACTCCTGCAAAATGGCTGAAATCAAACTCGAAGGCATGTCCTTTTTTTCCCATCATGGTTATTATACCCACGAACAGATCAGAGGCGGTAATTTCCTGGTAGATGTTAGTATGGACGCAGATATCGATAGGGCAGCAATGGGGGATGACCTGCATCAAACGGTCAACTATGAAACCGTCTATCAAATCTGTGTCGATATCATGGATCAGCCGGTCAGGCTGATCGAAACCGTAGCCTATCGCATAGCGCATGAAGTCCGCAAACATTTTCCTAATGTCCATAATATCAAGGTCGTCGTCCACAAAATCACTCCTGAACTCGGTGGGACTGTGTACAGCGCGCAGGTGACTTACATACTATAAGTATTGGTTAAACAGTTAACAGATGGCAGTATGCTTAAAAGCTTATAAGCTTATAGCTGATGGCTTATACCCAGCTAACCTAATATGTTGATATGTTGATAATTTGATAAGTTGATAAGTTGATAAGCTGATATGCCAATAAGCTGATAAGTTGAAAAGTTGAAAAGTTGATTAGCCAATTAGCTGATTGGCTGATAAACTGATTGACTGATAAACTAATAAACTGATAAACTAATAAACCGATAAACTTACAGATCTCTTCAATTTAACCTAATTTAAAGAACCCATGAACACACGTATCATCATCATTGCATTATTTGTAGCCATTGGTTTGCCTTCATGCGATACTTTACAACAACTCGCAGGGGGATTGGAACCTACTACAGCAGAAATCGGACAGGGACTGAAGCAGGCATTGGAGATTGGTATCAGTGAAGGTGCTGTACTGCTCGCCCAGAAGGATGGTTATTTTAAAAGTGAGTATAAGATATTACTCCCGGCAGAAGCCAGGAAAGTGACTGACAGGTTGAAATTTATTCCGGGTTTCAATGATGTGGAAAATATCATTCTTGAAAAGTTAAACCGGGCCGCTGAAGATGCGGCTACATCTGCCAAGCCAATTTTCGTGAATGCGATCAGAGAAATGACTTTTGATGACGCCCTCACGATCCTGATGGGACCTCAGAATGCAGCTACCCAATACCTCGATCAGAAAACGCATGTGCCACTCTATAATGAGTTTCATCCGGTAGTGGTAACCTCCCTCAATAAATTTAATGCCATCCAATACTGGGCAGATGCAGTCAATGCTTATAACAAGATTCCACTTGTGGAAAAAGTTAATCCAAGCCTTGATCAGTATATCACAGAGGCAGCCCTGGATGGACTCTTTGGGATGGTCGCAAAAAAAGAACTGCAGATTCGCACGGATATTACCAGCCGCACGACAGACCTGTTGAAAAAAGTGTTCGCTAAACAAGACTAGTTTACTACCCTAGAATCCGTCTGATCTCTGCTTTCTCCTCATCAGAAAAATCAAGGTTTTTTAAGGCACCAACGTTATCATCAATCTGGCTCACTTTGCTGGCACCGATCAACACGGACGTGATTCCTGGATCAATCAGAAGCCATGAGACAGCAAGTTGTGCAATACTCTGTCCACGGTTTTGTGCGATGGCATTCAATGCCCTTACTTTATTCAGCTTTTCTACTGTGATCTGCTCTGTCTTCAGATATCGTCCGTCTTTTACAGCCCTGCTATCCTCCGGAAAACCATCGAGATACTTATTGGTCAGTACGCCCTGTTCTAATGGAGAGAATGCAATGGCGCCAATGCCTTCATTTCCAAGTACCGTCAGTAAGCCATCTTCTTCAACCCATCTATCAAGCATGCTATACCGGGGTTGGTGAATCAGCAACGGAGTGCCCAACTGTCGTAGGATCGTTGATGCTTGCAAGGTTGCTTGTGCTTTATATTGGGAAATGCCTGCATATAACGCTTTTCCTTGCTGTACGGCAGTATGCAGCGCACCCATGGTTTCTTCAAGCGGTGTATGTGGATCAGGGCGATGGGAATAGAAGATATCAACATACTCCAGCCCCATACGTTTCAGACTTTGATCCAGACTGGCCAGCAGGTATTTTCGGGAGCCAAAATTGCCATACGGTCCGGGCCACATATCCCATCCGGCTTTGGTCGAGATGATCAACTCATTTCGGTAGGGTTTGAAGTCCTGCCTGAATATCCGGCCAAAATTTTCTTCAGCCGCCCCATAAGGAGGCCCATAATTATTAGCAAGGTCAAAATGCGTAATCCCATAATCAAAACAGGCACGTAAGATTTTACGTCCGTTTTCCAGATCATCGGTATGGCCAAGGTTGTGCCACAAGCCCATAGATAATGCAGGCAACAGTATACCACTCCGTCCGCAACGGCGGTACTTCATCTCGCTGTACCTGTTTTCTTTGGCCACATATGCTCCGGGAGCATAAGCATCATTTATTTTCATCAGGATTTTATTTAGGTGGTATCCGTGTTGTATTCAAAACGTCGAATCTCAGTGTATGCAGTATATCCGTGCCGATGAAGCAAGATTAATCCGGCTCCAGAAATTGAAAAAAGTATTGTCGTTCTTTTTGCCAGTTGAGGTCAGGAAGCAGCTTGACCACCTGATCTATGTTAGAGAGTTGGGCCTGTGCAAAAGCGCGAATAGCTTCCTGGTCATCGTACAGGAAACGGTGCTCCATAGCTCTTCTGATGTTTTCAATGGGAGCATGAAATGGGGTGTCTTGTGCATCAAGATAGCTATCACAAAATTTATCCCAGATGATGTCTACAGCTATAGATGAAGGATGTACAAGATCTCGCGCATAATACCTGTAGTCTCTCAACTCGTCCATCATGATCTCGTAAGCCGGGAAATAGTTGGTCTCTGGATACTTGAGGAGCGTCTGTCCGATAGCCAGCGTCAGCATTGCTTTACTTCGCTGGTTTTCTACAAGTCCATCTTTGAGATGTCTTACAGGACTGACAGTCCAGATAACTTTTGCCGCAGGAGCAAGTTTTCTGATAGACGTATATATTTTTTCAAAGGCATCCTCACATTGCTCTAGTGTAAGTTGCTCGTATGTAAAAGCAGCCTGTGGAATTTTATGACAATTGCCGGCAATCGCCGATGATAATCTATACCGATAGATTTTTGAAGTGCCGGGGCTAATGCATACGACAGCACTTCTCTTCAAATGAACATGTGCAGCCTCGAGCGTTGTGTTTATTTTTTCAAGGACGGCATCTCTATCTTTTCCTGAAAATGAACCATGATGGTCCATGCTGTGATAGCGGCCATCATGTTGCACCAATTCAGCGGCGGTATAGAATTGAAGTCTGGCAATACGATCCAACGAAACCGCCAGTGATACCGGGTTGTACAATATACCGAATGGATTGCTGACGATATCATATTTGTATCGTTCAAGTTTGCTGCTGATATGTTCAGCAAAGCATGATCCTGCCATCAGGATGGGATCGGTATACCTGATCTTCAGATGAAAATCCGGCATACGTACTTTGGTGATGAGTCGATCAGCAGTTCTCATTTTTTTTAGCTGAGGTCTTCGTGTGAAGCTAGGTGTGTATCATACCTATAGCGGGTTACATACTGACTCCGAATGATATAGCCTGAAATGAGTCCAAAGACAAATCCCCCTATATGGGCCCACCAGGCCACACTGGAAGTGTATACAGAAGATGGAACAATAGAAAAAAAACCATTGATAAACTGCTGTACACCCCAGATGCCCAGAAAGAAAAGTGCAGGCATATAGTATGACCGGAAGAGAAACAAAACAAATACTTTGATTTTACTGGCAGGAAACATCACCAGGTAAGCACCGAGCACAGCAGAGATAGCACCACTCGCACCTATCGCAGGAATGGAGCTGTCAAGATTAAAAAGGATGTGCGCTGCAGATGCGGCTAGTCCACCCCCGAGATAAAACAGGATGAAAGGGAACTTCCCAATGACTGCCTCGATATTGTCTGCAAATACCCACAGGAATAGCATGTTGCCGATCAGATGCATCCACCCGCCGTGCAGAAAGATGTTAGTAAAGAGGGTCAAGTAGTCCTCGCCATGAACGATTTCTTTTGGAATGACTCCATATTCCACCACAAAAGCTTGTTGAAGGCCCGGAGGCATGGTCACCTGGAAGAAAAAAACAAGGACATTGATCGCAATCAGGAGATATGCAAAGAGTGGCTTATGACCACCTTGTACTTGTTCGTCACCGATTGGAAAAATCATCCGCCTACAGTTTATTGAAGTAAATGTAATTGTAAATAAGTATTAGATCTCAGGATTGTTGTTGGAGCAAACGCCAAGGTAGCATGCCATTGCAGGAGTTTGCTCCTGCAATATATGTGGTTGGAACAAACTCCAGCTACGGCAGCGCATCCATGCATGTGGTTGGAGCAAACTCCAACCACGGCAGCTCTTGCCTTCGCCTCCGCCTCCGTCTTTTCATATTCTTCTATCTTTAGGACATGAAATATTCAGAAGCCCGAAACCAGATGATCCAGACCTGGGGCCAGTTGAGTTCGCAATGGGGGATCAACCGCACGATGGGGCAGATTCATGCCTTGCTGATGATTTCACCGGAGGCCCTGACTTCTGACCAGATCATTGCTGAATTGGGTATTTCCCGTGGCAATGTGAGTATGAACCTTCGCAGCTTGCTGGAGTGGGGTGTTGTGCACAAAGTATACGTCCCCGGAGACAGGAAGGAATATTATACGTCTGAGAAGGATGCCTGGAAGATGGCATTGCAAATAGCACGTGAGCGTAAACGAAGGGAACTCGATCCAATGATCCAGTCGCTTCAGCACATCCAGGTGACAGATCCTGAAAAGGCATCTTCTAAGGAAGTGGAAGAAATCAATAAAATGACAACCCAGATTCTGGATGTGGCTATGCAGGTTGATAAAGTGCTGGATATCGGGATAAGGTCAGGTAGCCAGTCTCTCGTGCGCAAGTTGATCAACGTACTCCGGTAGGTTTGAGAGGCGTGAGAACATGAGGCGTGAGAGGTTGAAGGTAATTTTTCAAAAGTAGGGGCAAGATCAATCGCACGCCTACTTTTGAAAAATTCCTTCGCCTTAGTTCTTAACTGTCTCTTTCAGATGCGTATCCAGGAACTTGAGGATATCGCCATAGCCTTTGATTTCATTTTCTTTTTTAACAAAGCCATGACCTTCATCCGGAAAAACTACATATTCAACAGGGATATTGTTTTTCTTTATGGCCTCCACTATTTCATCTGACTCGATCTGCAGGACTCTTGGATCATTGGCGCCTTGCAATACCATGACAGGATTTTTGACTTGGTGCGCATGGAACAGGGGCGAAATATTGTACAACCGCACTGAATCTTCTGTAGTCGGGTCACCCATTTCAGTATAAAGTGCATTTCTAAATGATTCCCAATAGGGTGGGATAGATTTTAAGGTGCGTAGCCAGTTAGTCACCCCAAAGATGTTGACGCCAACATTGAATTCATCCGGTGTGAAGGTCATGGCTGCCATCGTCATATAACCTCCATAACTGCCGCCAATAATGCCGATCCTTTCACCATCAATATAATCCTGCGAAGCTAGCCAGTTTTTTCCGGCTATGCAATCTTTAAGGTCTTTGTCTCCATGGTTGCGATCATCCATTTTATAAAAGGTTTTACCATAGCCGCTGCTTCCCCGATTGTTGACCGCAAAGACCGCATATCCATGATTGACGAGATATTGGATCAGGGCAAAGTACCCTGTCCTCGATTGTCCACCCGGACCTCCATGAACCCAAACTAATGCAGGCACTTTTTGATTGGGAGTGGCTTGATGTGGTTTGTAATAAATGGCAGGAATTTCAACACCATCAAATGATTTGAAACGCACTACCTCTGCCGCTGTAAGATCATCTGCGTTGATTTCTTTGTTGAGGCTTTCAGTGAGTTTTTTAAGTTCTTTTGTTTCAAGATTATAGAGATAGATGTTATTCGGTGCTTTTGAAGTACCTACAGAAAGACGCATCAGTTTTTCGCTGTCTGAGATTTCTACGCCAAGGATATCACCATCCGGTATTTCTGGAAAATCAATTGTTTTGCCAGTGGAAGCATCCTGCATGATGATTGTGTTTTTACCATCCTCATTGATCGCGATGACACGGTATGTTTCTTTTTCACTCAGGAAACTATACATCACATCCCATTTTGTTTCAAACAACACTTTACGTTCACCGCTGGCCATATCATACTGCACCAGGTATGCAAATTCTTTACCAGCGTTCGTGATATAAAACGCATAGCGGTTGTCTTTGCTAAAGCCCGAAATCTCGTACCGACCTTTCTGATCAAGTTGAGACAGTTCAGTCTTGGCACCTGTTTCCCGGTTGACCAGATAGAGTTCGTTTTCACTGGTCGTTATCGTTTTGGAGATGGCCATTATTTTTTCATCTTCTGAAATATCCTCCACATTAAGTCCATCCTTATTCTCATACAACAGAACCGGTTTCCATTCTCCAATGAGGGATTTGTAGACATCAAAGTATTTCGGGTCGCGCAGATTGGAGGAATAGAACATTGATTTTTTATCCTGGCTCCATTTGAAAAAGGAAGCTTTTTCATTCTCACCTGGGGTCAGATCGGTTGTTTTACCGTCTTCATCTAGCAGATAGATATGATCTATCTCATTGCCACCCTTGTTGGCACTGTATAACACGGCCTTAGAGCCCGGCACATAATCAATACTAAAGAATGACTCTACCGTCGAATTTGTCATCTGCTTTTGAATGCCATCGTTTAAGGAAATCTCATAGAGGTTAAAGATCCCAGAAGTATCACTATTGATGAGAAGCCTGGTTTCATCCCCAGAAAAAGTACCGCCGCCAAAGCGTGTGTTAGCGTAAAACTGTTCAATGGTGTAAAGCTTGGTTTGCCGGGCTTCTTCTTTTTTACAGGAAGGTAATGTCATGGCAAGGAGGAGGAGGTAGATTAGATTTTTCATCAGATGATGCACTGGTTAGAAGTGGCGGATATAAAAGGGTGGTTCAATAGATCTCGAAATGTATTCGAATATAGAAAAATGTATATCCCGGATGATGTAGAATAGATCAAGGAGACTGATTCGGCTACATAATACACCTTTATCCGGTTGAAATGGCGGTATATCAGTATAGCTTACATCAGGGTACAATAAAAAAATGGTTTGGAATTGAACCCAAACCATTTTATGAAATCTTTTAATTGTTGAAGCAATGACAAGGCCGCATTACACCGTCATGATATCCTTTTCCTTAGCGGTGATCAGGTGGTCAACCGCATCTGTATGGCTGTGCACCATTTTATCTACATCCGCCTCTTTCTTTTTACCCATATCTTCAGGAAAGCCATCCTTGATTTCTTTTTTAATGAAATCCATGACCTTGTGGCGGATCTGGCGTAAAGCAACTTTGGCATCTTCGCCCATCACCTTAGCCTGCTTGGCCAGGTCCCGACGTCGTTCCTCGGTCAATGGGGGTATGGATATCCGGATGATTTCCCCATCGTTCATAGGGGTGATGCCCATATTAGCAGCGAAAATGGCTTGTTCGATTTTAGCGAGCATACCTTTTTCCCAAGGTTGTATGGTGATCGTCCTGGCATCAGCAATACCGACATTAGCCACTTGCTGTAACGGAGCATTGTTTCCGTAATAATCAACTTGAAGACCATCCAGCATGCCGGTTGATGCTTTGCCGGTCCGGATTTTTGTCAATTCCTTTTTCAGGTGGTCGATAGCATGGTCCATTTGTTCCTGACCATGGGCGATCGTACTGTCTATCTTTTCATGCATGGAATCAAAATTGAAGTTAACAATAGGAGCACTCTTCCTTTTTCAGCGTGTTGTCACTGGCGGCTAAAATACGAAAGGATAAAGTAAACCAACATAGCCACAGAAGAGAGTGCCGCAACCAGGTAAGTCATTGCCGCCCATTTCAGGGAGTCTTTTGCATAATCATATTCCATTCCCCTCGTAATTCCGGTGCTATCAAGCCACACCAGGGCTCGGCGGCTTGCATCAAACTCAACCGGCAAAGTGATCAGGCTGAATAAGGTGGTGATCGCCATCGCGATGATCAGGATCAGCAATAATTGCGGAAAAGTCCCCAAAAGAAAAATGGCAGCCATAAATCCCCATTGTTGCGCAACCGCAGCTATTTTAACCACAGGCACAATTGCACTTCTGAGTTTAAGCATGCTATAGGCAGTATCATCCTGCACAGCGTGCCCACACTCATGTGCTGCAACAGATGCTGCGGCAACAGAACGGCCATTGTATACTTCCGGGCTCAGCGCAATAGTCTTGGTCTGAGGATTATAGTGATCAGACAGAAATCCCTCTCCCTGCACTACAGAGACATTATGGATGCCATAGTGGTTGAGCATAGCTGTGGCCACCTGGTATCCTGACATACCATTGGAAAGGCCTACCTGGCCATATTTATGAAACTTGGATTTCAACCGGCTTTGTACCAGGAATCCAACAAGCGCAATAGCGCCAACTAAAATCAAATAACCTGCACCCATTTTTTTATGTTTAGTGAAACAACCCGTAGGTTGAAATTAATACCCTATAAATGCAAAAATAGCCCAGGAGGTTTCAATTCGAGGGTATCACCCTCATAATTTTATTCCTCAGCCCCAATAAATTCAAATCCGGTATACGGCACCAACACCTGAGGTAACCTGATCCCGTTTTCGGTTTGATTGTTTTCAAGCAAAGCGGCTACAATCCTGGCAAGTGCTAAAGCACTGCCATTTAGCGTATGGACAAGCTGCATTTTACCTTTCTCATCCTTAAAACGGATTTTCATACGATTGGCCTGAAAGGATTCAAAATTGGATACGGAGCTCACCTCCAGCCATTTCTGTTGAGCGGCAGAATAAACTTCAAAATCATACGTCGTAGCGGATGTGAAACCCATATCGCCTCCACATAAGTGAAGAATTCGGTATGGCAACTCAAGGCTTTCCAACAGATGAGACACGTGATCAACCATGGTTTGCAGCGTCTCATAAGAGCGGCTTGGGTGTTCAAATTGAACAATCTCCACTTTGTCAAACTGATGTACCCTGTTAAGTCCTTTGACATCGGATCCATAAGACCCGGCTTCCCGTCTGAAGCAAGGGGTGTAGGCAGTTAATTTGATAGGCAAATCCGTTTCAGCCACAATCTGTCCCCTGTACATATTCGTCACTGGCACTTCGGCTGTGGGCACAAGGTAGAGATCGTCCTTTTCCATATAATACATCTGTGCCTCTTTATCAGGTAGTTGTCCTGTTCCATAGGCAGAATCTGCATTGACCATAAAGGGTGGGAGAATTTCCTCAAATCCTGCTCTTCTGGCCTGATCAAGGAAATAATTGATCAACGCTCTTTGCAAGCGGGCCCCTTTTCCGCGGTATAATGGAAAACCACTTCCGGTGATAAAAGCACCAAGTTTGAAATCAATGAGATTATATTTTTCGGCCAGTTCCCAATGCGGCAAGGCCCCTTCCGGCAAAACAGGAAATTCCCCTTCCCAGGCCTTCTCAACCTTATTGTCCTCAGGTGTCCGTCCTTCTGGTACATTGGCATGCGGAATGTTTGGAAAAGAGACTAGCAAGGCATCCAATTCCGATTTGGTTTGTTGCAACTTAGACTCCAGGGCTTCGGCAGCACCTTTTGTTGCCTGAACCTTGATTTTCAGTTGATTAGCTTCCTGGGCTTTTCCCGATTTAAAGAGATTGCCGATTTCTTCTGAAAGGGTATTCCGCTCGTTGAGCTGGATATCCAATTGGGTCTGCAGATCTTTTCGGAGGTCATCCATCGACACAATCTGATCAATAATGAGTAGTCTTTCATCGGAAAAACCTCTTTTCTTAAGACCGGCAACTGCCCTGTCTTTCTGGTCACGTAAAATTTGTATTTCTAGCATATAAAGCAACTTTTCTAGGTCATCCACCGTTTAAGCACTGTAGATTCCTGCTGAAATTTCACCAAAGGTAATTCCCCTTATTTAAAAATAGTTTTTACCTTAGTGGCGTTTTACACACCTACAATACCGTTCTGATCGTCCTTCAGATACTCCAATTCTAAATAAAACTGTAATTAGTGGTTGAGTGAAGTGAACGGGACCGAGTGTTAGTATTTCTGATTGAATCCAATTTTTTGTATCCGAATTAATTATCTGATCATATCATGTACGATATTTTGCAGTTGAACGACATGCTCGTTCCTGAGCTAAGGGAACTTGCTGATTCGCTCGGCGTAGATGGCTTTAAAAAGCTCAACAAACAAGAGCTAGTCTACACTATCCTGGATCACCAGGCGCTTGCCGGCGAAAAAAAGAAATCCGGAACCAATGGTTCCGACAAGGCTGACCTTCCTGATGAAGTACCTGTCTCTTCTGACAACATGAGAGTTGACAAAAGGCAACCAGGGGCTATCCCAAAAAGAGGAAGAAAACCAGCACCATCAAAAGAAGCAGAGTCTACTTCAGAAGAAGATACGGATGAAACAACCAGCGAGGAAACAACTTTTCCAACTGTAAAAGCTCCATCGACGCATACTGATCGTCCTCAGCCACCCCGCAGACCTGAACACAAAGAAAGGACTCCTCATGTTCAAAGAGAGCCGCGCGTACCTCAAGAACCAAGGGAACCACGAGCACCGCATCAGCAACGTGAACCTCGCGCACCGCAGGAACCAAGAGAACAAAGGGAACCAAGAGAACAAAGGGAGCCTCGGGTTCCACAAGATAGCAGAGAGCCAAGGGAACAAAGAGAGCCACGCCAGCCCCAGGAACAAAGAGAACAAAGAGAACCACGTCAGCCTCAGGAACAAAGAGAACCAAGAGAGCCACGCCAGCCCCAGGACAACCGACAGCAGCCTGGTTTGCCTATGGAAGCTCGATCTCAGACTCCGGGTGCCAATGATCCCAGAATTCAGCCACAACGTGATGCAAGGGATTTCCAACGCGAAGCCCGTGAACGTTTTAATGTAGAAGTTGACGGTATTATTGAAGGCGATGGTGTGCTTGAAATGATGTCAGATGGTTACGGCTTTTTAAGATCTTCAGATTATAATTATCTCTCCTCACCAGATGATATATACGTTTCACCTTCACAGATTAAGTTGTTCGGTCTGAATACGGGGGATACTGTAAAAGGGGCCATTCGTCCGCCAAAAGAAGGCGAGAAATATTTTGCTTTGTTGAGGGTGTCGACCGTAAATGGAAAAACACCTGATGAAGTCCGTGACAGGGTGCCTTTTGATTACCTCACGCCATTATTTCCGACAGAAAAATTCAACTTGTTGACGCATCCTACGGGAAAGGATTATGGTAACCGGATGATTGACCTTTTTACCCCATTAGGTAAAGGACAGCGGGGCTTAATCGTAGCACAGCCGAAAACAGGTAAGACATTCCTGCTGAAAGATATTGCTAATGCCATTGCTGCCAACCACCCGGAAGTATATCTTATCGTGTTACTGATCGATGAGCGCCCTGAAGAGGTAACGGATATGCGTAGGAATGTAAAAGCTGAAGTGGTTTCTTCAACCTTTGACGAACCTGCAGACAACCATGTACGGGTGGCCAATATCATTCTCGAGAAGGCAAAGCGTCTCGTCGAATGCGGCCATGATGTGGTTATCCTATTAGATTCGATTACGCGTCTCGCGAGAGCATACAATACAGTAGCCCCTTCCAGCGGAAAAGTACTTTCCGGTGGTGTAGAAGCAAATGCTTTGCACAAACCGAAACAGTTTTTTGGTGCGGCCAGGAATATTGAAAATGGAGGCTCCCTCACGGTACTGGCGACAGCCCTTATCGATACAGGCTCCAAGATGGACGGTGTTATTTTTGAAGAATTCAAGGGTACGGGTAATATGGAGCTTCAGCTTGACAGGTCACTGGCCAACAAGCGGATGTATCCTTCGATTGACCTCACCAAGTCAAGCACCCGGCGCGAAGAATTGCTTCTTGACGATGCTATCCTCCAGCGGATGTTTATCCTGCGTAATTACCTCGCGGATATGAAACCGGATGAGGCAATGGAATTCCTCCGTAAGCATATGATCAATACCCGCACGAACGAGGAATTCCTCATTTCAATGAACGGATAAAGTGATTCCAGGTCTTCAGGCATGGTATTTGAACAAAGGAAATGACCTTTTTTAAGGAAAAAGACCATCTTTTTTAAAAAATAAGTACATTTGTGCCCGCTTTTAACCGAGCGGTCTAATAATCAAACAGGTAATACAGCAATGAAAAGGACATTTCAGCCATCCAGAAGGAAAAAAGTGAACAAACATGGTTTTCGTTCACGAATGAGTTCAAAGTCCGGGCGTAAAGTGCTCAATGCACGCCGTGCCCGCGGCCGTCACAAGCTGAGTGTTTCTGACACCATGCGTGTGAAATAATACGCCTCTGCCTCTTTTGGGGCATAGGTATTGAAGAAATAGTTAATATGAACTATCCTCCGGCCCAGGCTGGAGGATTTTTTTTTGCCCGTTAGCTCCTTTTAAAGCTGCAAGGCTTTAAGGATTTCAGGTCTGGCCTTAACGGGTATGTTATCTTTGATTATGGTTCGTTACACCCTTTCCAGGCCAGAGCGGCTTAGTTCACTAAAAGCCATTGAAAAGCTTTTTAAAGAAGGGCAGAGCCTTGCCAAATATCCTGTCAGACTGGTATGGCTTGAGGTAGTTGAGCCAGAGCAATCGCCATCTCCGGTACAAGTGATGTTTTCGGTTTCTAAAAAGAAGTTTTCCCGCGCGGTTGACCGCAACCGGATAAAAAGGCTGATGAGGGAAGGGTACAGGCTCAATAAGCCTGATTTGTATATATCCTTACAGGCTGGAAAATGTTATCATCTGGCTCTGATTTATTCCTCTATGGATATCCTTGACCATGTAGTCATACAAAAAAGTATCATTCAGGCGTTTGAGCGTTGGTTAAAAGAACTTTTAAAAGATCAAACCCATCCTCAAACCGGAAGTAATCCATAACGTGAAAAGCGGACTCCTTTCTTTCATCTTTTTTTTCATCAGCTTTCAGCAGCTGTCGGCACAGAAGTATGTGTTGATCGAAAAGGCAGGCAACCCACGTACAGAGCGAATACCAATGTATCAAGAACTCACTTTTCAAATTAGGGATGATAAAGTTGGCTGGTATACCCGGCAGATTCTCGATATGGACCCCGATGGCCAGATGATACTCTTAGGAGATTCATGGGTTGCACTCAATACGATAGCCAGCATCAAACTCAACCGTAAACGGGTATGGCCTAATATCATCGGTGGCGCGCTCCAGGTAGGGGGTATTTCTATGTTTATGGGCGACCTCTGGTTTACGGTCTCAGACCAGCCTCAATATTCTGAAGGAGGTATGGAATTTGGTTTACTCAATTTTGCAGTCGGGACGATCATCCGCACATTTTTTTCCCCCATCATTTATGACCTGGGAAAACGAAAGAGATTACGCGTCGTAGACCTAACTTTTTAATGCTAGCTTCAGCTAGCCAATTCCTACGCACGCCTGACGTCTCATATCTCACGCCTTCCCGCCACATCATTTCATGATGGCGGGATCTGCGCTGCGCTTGGACACGCCTCACGAGACTCACAACTCACAATTCACAACTCACTTCTCCAACCCACTGACAAACCCCGTGAGATCTTTGATATTGTAATGGAGCTTTCCATTAACCTTTACGACGGGCATGGTCACACTCTCACCTGTGAAGCCTCCATCACGCAACTGTTTCCACATACTATTTGCTTCCGGTGACCCGCTGTTCACATCGACTTCCTCATAGGTGATTCCTTTTGCTTTCATTTGACTTTTGACCGTGGCGCAGCGTCCGCATCCAGCCTGCGTGTATACGATAATGGGTGCAGAGGACAATTCAGCTTTTGGCACTTGTGGAGGGACTGGACTAGGAGAGGTAGTGACGGGTGCTTCCGGTTTCGGAGTCGAATTGGGGTTTGTTTTTAAAGGCTCTCCTGCATATTCTGTAAAGGAGACATCATACCCATATGACCAGCTTTCACCCGGTCTTGCCACAAGCGCAGCCATTTCTTTCATGTATCCTGCCGGAACGACCACTTCAACCTGGGCACCGGGAGATACATCCATCCCTTTTGAATTAATGCTGATGGTCACTAGATAAGATACCTTCCCCGTATTCCTGGCGACCACAATATTCTTGTTACCGTCTTTTTTTTCAAAGACTTCTATATCATTCTTCTGGGCAAAACCGTAGAGGTGTAGCAGAAGCCCAGCGAAGAGAATAACAAAATGCTTCATAACCAAAAAATTTTACCAAAGGTAAAAAACCATCTGCTTGTGGATTAATTGTTGGTCGTCTTAACAATGCGTTTAATCAAATAGATGTCCGCCCAGTTTGCAGTTCTCAGTCAACTGTCAACTGTCAGCTGTCAACAGTGCTAATTATGAAGTGTGTGTGTAGAAGATGCCAATGGATATACCTGATCACTTCATCACCCCATACATCAGTGTTCGTCATGCGCATGTGCCTGGTAATCCGCTACAAGTTTCTGTTGGATCTCTGTAGGTACCTGTTGGTAGTCGGCTAGCTTCATTGAAAATTTTGCTTTTCCTTGGGTGAGTGACCGCAGTGTCGAAGAATATTCATGCAATTCAGCGAGCGGCACGCGGGCAAGAATCTTCTGATAATGGCCTTCACGTTCCATCCCCATGATGATCGCTCTCCTGGTCTGCAGATCGCCCATCACATCGCCCATGACTTCATCCTGACAGAGGATGGAAAGATCATAGATCGGCTCGAGCAACTGAGGTCCTGCATGTTGAAATGCAGCTTTAAACGCCATGGTACCTGCGAGTTGGAATGCCATATCATTAGAATCTACCGGATGCATTTTTCCATCATAGATGCATATACGGATATCTCTGCAATGGGATCCGGTCAGTGGTCCTTCAGTCATCTTGTTCATGACTCCTTTTTTGATCGCATTGCTGAATTTGGAATCAATCGAACCTCCAACGATACACCAGTAAAAGGCAAGGGTACCTCCCCAAGGTAGTTTTTCGTATTCGCGATGGCGTACGGTTAGTCCATCAGGATCATTCATTCCTTCATGAAATGGTTCGATGCGCAGGTGAACTTCGGCAAACTGACCGGCACCTCCGGTTTGTTTTTTATGCCTGTAGACTTCGTTAGCTACTTTCGTAATCGTTTCCCGATAAGGGATCCTTGGCATATCAAAGTTCATGGAGATCCCATATACTTTTTCAATACGGGATTTGATCAGGTCAAGATGTAGCTGACCCTGCCCATGCAATAGCATTTGTTTTAATTCGGCGGATTGTTCGATCAATAATGTCGGATCCTCCTCATGCGTGATATGAAGTGCTTTGGCGAGTTTTTCAATATCTCCTTTGTTTGTGGTGGAGACTGCTACCCTGATGCGTGGTTCTGGGAAATGGATTTCTTCGACTCCCGATTCGACTCCTTTTGCGGTGAGTGTATTATTGGTATGACTTTCTTTGAGTTTTACCGTGACACCAAGATCTCCGGCCTTCAGTTCGTTGACGGACTCGCGGGTTTTTCCCTCGGACACGTAGATTTGGGCGATGCGTTCATGATTGCTATTGGCCAGGTTGATTAAGTCATCACCCGGGCGCAGGGTGCCTGAATACACTTTGAAATAGGAAACATTTCCAACTTGAGGTTCGGATATGGTTTTATAAATAAAGACTCTGACAGGACCTGATGCATCAGGTGCTATAGCATCACCTTTGGTGCTTAGAGGTTTTGGCCTGTCGGCAGGTGACGGACCAACGTCATTGATAAAGCCCATGATGCGTCCGCTTCCCATATTGAGCTTGCCTGAAGCACAGAATACAGGGAATATCTGTTGATTTGACAAAGCAATGTTGAGCCCTTTTGTTAGTTCTTCTTCACTGAGGTTGCCTTCATCAAAGAATTTTTCCATGAGGCTTTCATCATTTTCAGCTGCTGCCTCAACCAAAACCTGGTGCATAGCCTGAGCACGCCCGACTTCACTCTCAGGGATTGCTTTTTTCTCTGGCTTCCCACCATCCTTTGGAAACACATACATGAACATCCGCAGGGCGTCAACAATCGTGTTGAATCCGGATCCGGTCTGCAGCGGATATTGGAATGGGATTGCCTTGGGTCCAAATCTTGATCTGATCTGTTCGAGTGTATGATCATAGTTTGCTTTTTCATGATCCACCTGATTGATCACAAAAAGACAAGGGGTCTGAAATTTTTCGATATACTCCCACAAGAGTTCGGTACCTACTTCCACCCCACTGGAGGCATTGACAATCATCACCGCGGTATCGGCTACCTTCAGTGAGGATATCACTTCCCCGACAAAGTCATCATATCCGGGAGTATCTATGATGTTTATTTTATTTCCTCGCCATTCGACGTGCATGAGCGAACTGAATAGTGAGTTGCCTCTTTCCTGTTCTATTTTTGTATAATCTGATGCGGTGTTTTGTCCTTCAATGGTTCCCCTTCGGTTGATGGCTCCGGACTCAAACAACATGCTTTCAACAAACAGTGTTTTTCCGGAGCCGCTATGGCCGAGCAAAACAACATTCCGCAGATTTTTAGTATCAAAACCCATTAGATTAGTATTTTTTAGATGAGACGATATTGATTTTCCTTCCCTGACGTCCTGTCGGATATCATGGTTTCAAATTAGGGCTAAGATTTTACTTAAGGAAACGAAATGGTAAAATTGGCCTAGAGTAGAATTCATCTAGATAAGATGCTAATGTGTAATGCACACATTAATAGGTAGGATAGCTATTACATTAGGAAAATAAATATCTGATATGCAAGCTGTAACCTCTATTGAAGGTTTTATTGCATGATTTCCATACACCAGCTGTCAGATATCAGACGCCAGATGCCAGATGCCAGACTCGTGACATGTTCAATAGATGCCAGATGCCAGACACGCAGATGCCATACTTGTGATATGTTCAATAGATGCCAGATGCCAGACACGCAGATGCCATATTCGTGACATGGTCAATAGATGTCTGACTTGTAAAAAGAATATTAAATAGGTAAAAAATGCAGCCGAAGGCTGCAAATATTAAATCAGAATTACTCACAACTCACAACTCACAACTCACAACTCACAACTCACTGTCTTCCCGCCATATCATTTCATGATGGCGGGATCTCCGCTGCGCTTCGACACGTCTCAGTCAACCTCCAACTTATAGCCTACGCCCTTGAGTGTTTTGATAAACCGGTCTCCGACTTTTTCTCTCAGCTTGGAGATGTGGACATCAATAGTGCGGCTGACGATCGGTACTGAATAGCCCCATACTTTGTGAAACATTTCTTCCCGGGTAAAAACCTTGCCAGGTTGCGAAGCCAGCAACATCAGCACTTCAAATTCTTTTTTGGCGAGTGTGATGACCTCGTCATCGATAGTGGCCTGGTAGCTTCTCGGATCAATTTTCAATGCACCGAAATCAATGATGGAAGATACACTTTCCTTGGAACGTCCGGATTCCTTCCTGCGCATCAACGCCTTGATGCGGGTCAACAGTAATCTTGGGCGGATAGGTTTTTGAATGTAATCATCCGCACCAGCTTCGAGACCAGCGATTTCACTGTATTCCTCGCTTCGGGCAGTCAGAAAGGCTATAATGGTATCCTTGAGTTTTGGATTCTTACGCATTTCATAGCAGGTTTCAACACCATCGATGCCCGGCATCATGATATCCAGCAGGATTAAATCCGGAACATCCTGGTCAGCCAGTTTAATAGCGTCTTTTCCATTGGAAGCCTGAATGGTATCAAACCCATTGCGGGAAAGATTGTAGTGCAGGAACTCGAGGATATCAGGTTCATCATCCACAATGAGCACTTTGATCTTATTGTCGGTCATATCCATTGGAATGTTTGAAAGGATGTAAGGTAAGGCAGGCTGTGTATTAATCATGCACAAATATCATAAGATTCTCTCAGGATTCCGTTTTGTCGTCAAGGCAATGAAACCAATTTATAACGGTGTTTCCAGCCGGAATGACACTGTTAATTTAATGTAAAGCGAATACGCTGCATAATATTAGGTTTTTTAGCATAAGGCCAACCGGTGTAAAATCAACGTAAAAACATGTCTGTTTTTCAAGGTACGATTTAACGAATTGTTGAACAGCAAAATGCAAGAGGCCCCAAACATCTCAGGTAATTTTGCGCCATTAAATAATACTGTTGATTTCTCTCGAAACGACAATTAAAAAACAGGACTTTATGAAAGTTTTACTTATTCTCTTTTCTTTTTTCTTTGGGTTAAATGTCTTTGCTCAAACCACCGTTTCCATTACGGATGCTGATCTGGCTGGTGGGCAGACCTACAATTGGACGAACAACAATACGTATCTTCTTGACGGATTAGTGTTTCTTGAAGAAGGAGGAGTACTCAACATAGAAGCGGGAACAGTGATTAAATTCACCGACCGTGCTGATGTAGGCAATCCTTCCGCGCTGATCATCGCACGTGGTGCCAGAATCTATGCTGAAGGAACAGCTGAACTGCCTATTATCTTTACATCGCAAAATGATGATGTCAACGATCCATCAGATTTGGGTCCAACAGATAATGCCTTATGGGGCGGGTTAGCTCTTCTTGGAAAAGGCATCACCCAGAAAAACGGGAATGCACAAGCTAATCTTGAAGGGATCGATCTATCAGAAGTAAGAGGTACCTATGGTGGAACAGACAATGGAGATAATTCAGGTGTACTTAAATATATCTCAATCCGTCACGGTGGACGTCAGATTGTGTCCGGAAGTGAATTGAACGGTTTATCTCTTGCTGCTGTGGGCAGTGGTACTACACTTGAGTATATAGAAGTATATGCAAATTCAGATGATGGTATCGAATTTTTTGGTGGTGCCGCTAACCTTAAATATGCAGTTGTAGCTTTCACAGAAGACGATTCATATGACTGGGATGAAGTCTATTCAGGTAAAGGTCAATTCTGGTTTTCGATCCAGCGTCCTGACATCGCTGATTCAGGAGGTGAGTTGGATGGTACAACACCGGATGATCTAACTCCATATTCAAATCCAACTGTCTATAACTGGACACATATCGGGGCGGGACCTGGAGCCATAGCATCTAATCCTTTGGGATTGTTGTTACGCGCAGGTTCAGCAGGAACAATCGCTAATTCTATTGTCACAGAGATGAAGAATAAAGCAATTGAAGTACAGGATAAAGATGCAGGCACAAATGATGCACATCAGAAACTGATCAATGGAGAATTGAAGTTGCCAGGAAATCTTTTCTGGGCAAACGGATCCAATACAACACTTGACGCAACATCGACAGGTATCATACGTGTGACTTCAGGCCAGCCAAACCAGGATGATCCAGATGCCTCAGACCTGATCAGCCACCTTACAACTAATAATAGTACAATAGCTAATCCGGGAATCCGCCAGATAAGTAGAGAACAAGATGGTAAACTGGACCCACGTCCATCGTCTTCAGGTGCTGCCTATACTAATCCTGGAGCAGCATATCCAGTCGGTGATTTATTTTTTACAGAAGTCGATTTTGCAGGTGCTTTCAGCGCAGTAGCTGATGAACTATGGGTATCCGGCTGGACCACACTTGAGCGTAATGGTCACCTTGGCCTGGTGGTAGCTGTGAATGAGATAGAAGATAAACAGTTGGCAACAATGGTTAATATCTATCCAAACCCAGTCCTCAATGGAACTGATCTACAGATTGAATCACACATCAGCGAACCGATACAGATTTCCTTATTCAATAGCTCCGGGCAGTTGATTTCCTATCAGGAAGGAAATGCAACAGGCAGGGCTACAATAAATATGAATTCATTGTCTAATGGCCTGTATTATGTTAAGATACTGACCAGAGATGGTAGATTTTATACATCTAAGATCATTTTGAACTAAAACAAAGAGAATAAATGCAATGCAGAAGGAATCGATAACCCTTCTGCATTGCTTTTTGATTATAAAAATCTAATGCAAAAACGTATGATTGACCTTCTCAAGTTAAAACAAATTATTCTATATGCTTTACTCATAGGGAGCGGAATAGCCACTGCACAAAAAGGTGTGCTAACAGGTAAAATATTTGACAATTCATCCGGTGAAACCCTTATCGGCGCCATTCTTGAAATCAGAAAAGATGGGATGAGGGTATCCGGAATTGCTACAGACATTGATGGAAATTACCATGTCGAAGTTGATCCAGGGACTTATGATGTTGCCATAAATTACCTTTCTTATGCTCCACTAATCATTTCCGGTGTGGAGATCACTTCAAAGGATGTCAATACCCTTGACATCTCAATGGAGTCTGAATCCCAATCTCTGGAAGAGGTGGTCGTAAGGGCAGAAGCTATACGTTCTACCGAGGTAGCTTTGATTGCTCTACAACGAAATGCCTCAGGTATTCAGGATGGTATTTCATCTCAGCAAATTCGCCGTACCGGTGGTTCAAATGCTGCTGATGCTATCCGACAAATGCCTGCCGCTGTAATCCAGGACGGCCGATTTATTGTGATCAGAGGTCTCGGAGATCGCTATTCTATATCACAACTTAATGGAGTGACTTTGCCAAGTACAGATCCTTACAGGAATAGCTCGAGTCTGGATTTAATTCCAAACCAAATCATTGATAACATCATATCTATTAAAACCTTTACACCAGATTTGCCGGGCAATTTTTCAGGTGGGCTTGTCAATATCAATACGAAGAGCATTCCTGACAGGTTCACCCTGATGATTGAAGCTACTACTTCTTATAATTCGGAGTCATCACTCGTCAATAATTTTCAGAAACATGCTTTAGGTGGCAAGTATGATTGGTTGGGCTTTGAAGATGGCAGCCGTAATCAGCCAGCTATCCTCTTAGATGCTGACAATCGAAATCAGTTGTCCACAAGTACTTATCTGCAGGCTCGTCAACCCGGAAATGAAGATGTGACAAGATTATTTAATGAGTCTGCTAAAGGATTAAGTAGCTCTTTTGTTCCTGCAATAGCCAAATCACCATTAAACACGGGATTGAACCTGGCAGTTGGTCATAGATTCCCGATTTTTAAAAAGGATTTTGGATTTACCTTTTCACTGAATTATGCCAATAATTTCCAGCATTACGATGGTGGAGATATCGGGACCTATATCAACACAAATACTGATTTTCTTTTTGGCTATCAGCGACTCAAGGAAAGCAAAAGTGTTCAGAACCCCACCCTTGGAGGACTTTTTAATGTAGCATTTAAGTTATCCGAAAATCACATCCTGAGCGGTAATGTCATCTTTAATAATGACGCTGAAATTGTGGCCAGAAGCCAGACTGGAGATTTTCTTGGACAAGTTTCTAATAGCGCAGCTGCATTCAACACCAAAACTATAGAATTTCTGCAGCGGCAAGTGTCAAACTTTCAGTTTGGCGGCAGACACAATTTTCCTTCCCTAAAGCGTATCCAGGTAGACTGGAACCTTTCTGCACTAAAGTCTTTCCAAAAGGAACCTGACCTCCGCTATTTTGCATATACCACCGAATGTGAGGACCTGGGTAACGGAGAAGAGATTTGTGACTACTATATGAATAATGCAGAGTATGCTTTCCCATATCATTTTTTCAGAAAACTGGAGGACAAAGGGTATGAAGGCAAAGTAGATATTACTATCCCTTTTGTGAATGGAAAAAATCTGTCAAATACGAATTCCGTGAAAGTTGGAGGATTCTATTCCAAAACAGAACGAGATTTTGAGGAATATAGATATCAACTTAACAATGGTGGGATTCCGGCCAGTCTTAATTTTACTAACTTCGGTGGGGATTTTGATGCCTTCTGGGATCTGAATAATTTTGGTATTCTGGACACTACGTATAAAAGTGATGGATCTATACAGCGCTACGTTACAGGATACCATTATGTTAACCAGATTAATGCCCGTAATTTTTATACCGGTGAAAGTGCTGTAACAGCAGCGTATGCCATGCTAACGTATAATCTTACCAGATCACTTAAGGTCATTGGTGGAGTGAGAATGGAAACCACAGATATAGAAGTGGTCAGTGAGGATTCTACAGTTGCAGCAGGCAAAATTAACCAGACCGATTTCCTCTATTCGCTTAATGTTATTTATGCCCTTTCCGAAAATTCCAATATCAGAGTAGCCGCCTCAAAGACCCTGGCGAGACCAAATATGAGGGAGCTTGCTCCCTTTGTCCAGTTCGATACCAAGAACGGGTTTTTCAATGTCGGAAATCCTAATCTGCAGCGTACCTTAATTCAGAATTATGATGTTCGGTATGAAGTCTATCCAAGACAAGGTGAACTCATAGCCTTAAGCGCATTTTACAAGATATTTAATGATCCTATTATCAGGGCGTTCAATCCAAGGGCCACCATCCCGGAGTTATCATTTATAAATGTGGATAAAGCTGTTGTGGCCGGTGTCGAGTTGGAGCTCAGAAAGGAACTTAGTTTTATAACCCCTTCATTTAAGAATATTTTCTTTAATACAAATATTGCCCTTATTCATTCTGTCTATGATATTCCAAAAGAGGAGGTAGAAAATTCGCAAAATATTGATCCGGAATATGATCAGACTACAAGGCCATTTCAAGGTCAGGCACCTTATGTTGTCAATGCAATTTTATCGTATATCAATCCTGAATCAGGAATGGAGGTTGCCTTATCGTATAATGTATCTGGTCAAAAGCTTTACAATATTTCGCTGTTTGCCACTCCTGATATTTACGAACAACCTGTTTCGTTGCTGAACCTCAAGTTTGGTTTACGATTTGCCAAACACTTCCAGGCTAGTGTGACAGCAAGAAATATACTGAATTCAAAAAATCTGAAAACAAATACATTTCATGGTGTCGATTATATTGCTGAGTCTATTCCTCTTGGCAGAACTGTAGGGTTGAGTCTATCCTATCAGATCAGATAAAATCAATGAGTGAGATAAGTAAACATAGCATTAAGTAAAGTAGTCTCAGGAAACGTTCAGCCAGGTTTGCCACTATGGCAAATGAGGTTTTTACGACGGCCTGAATTTCAGATTCGGCATTAGATTTTTTTATTATCGGAGCCCCGGGATTCTTTTTGATTCCGGGGTTTTTTATGGGTATCTCCTCAAAATCGGGAAAATGAATTACAATAGTGGCATTTTTAGTTCGTTTATTGTATTGCAATGCCTATGAAAAATCGCCATAAATCCCGCGTAGAAAGTAAAAGCCGCAACAGTGGCAGGATCGTATCCTTTATGGTCCATGCTTTGCTTTTGATTGTGCTTTTCCTTCCGATTTTCGCCATGAAGCCACCAGAGGAACCTACCAAAGAGGCTCTGGTTATTCAGTTTGATTATCCTTATAATCAATACGTTAAGCCCGAAATTGAAAAGTTTGAGGAGCCAGAAAACACAGATATGGCCTCCAAAATGTCTGGCAGTGAGGCTGGTGGTAGCAGTGCTTCAGAAGAGCCTATGCAATCCAGACCGCAGGAAGCAGCTCCGTCAAGATTGGCCACTCCCACGGTGACTTCAGTAATGAAGACCAGTAGTGCGCTGCGATCCAATATTGGTGAGATTCCGCTGCCCACTCCTAAAATCGTCTCCCAGCAAGCCTGGCAATCGGTCAGTGACTACAATTCGTTTGAAAGTGATGGTGTGGAAGAGATGAAGATGATCGATTGGTCTGACGGCGGATTCGGCGAAGTAGCTGGAGCAGGCCCAGGGGATGGTGATGATGACTCAGATATCTGGAGCGATGGTTTCGGGACAGGAACAGGCGGCCAAGGTGGACAGGGTGGAGGAACCGGTAGCCAGAATGGTATTGGGTCAGGTCCCGGTGGAGGTACAGGCGCTGGGAGTGCCGGTAAGAATACCGGTGTGGGTCAGGATGGCAACGGACTCGAATGGGGCGTTGGACTTGATGGGCTGCTCAACAGGAAATTGGTTCAGCGGGCAAACGTCGGCAGACTAGCAATTAAAGAAGGTAAAGTCAGTGTTTTTATTTGTGTTGACCGTAGTGGTAAAGTTATTTCCACGAAATATGATGTGGCGGGCTCCACCTTGAAAGATCCAGCCTTTATTGCAAAGGCTGAAGAATGCGCTTCGTCTTATGTTTTTGCACAGGATATGGTTGCTCCTGAAAAGCAGTGCGGAAAGCTCTCGTTTATCTTCAGAATTAAATAAATTATTAGACAAAAACAAGAAGGAAATAAGTAGGGGTTCAATATTTTAAACCCCTACTTATCTCCTTCTTGTCTTTGCTTATATGGCAGCTATCACTTCCATTTCAAGCAATACCCCATAATGAAGATCGCCACATGGGATAACTGCCCGTGCAGGCTTATGATCACCCATGCAGGCAGCATATACCCTGTTGATTTCAGGCCAGTAAGAACTATCAGGGATATAAATGGTTGCCTTTAGAATCTTGTCAAGTGCTGAGCCTGAGGCCTCCAGAATAGCACTAATATTGGCTATGACCTGACGGGCCTGAGGCTCAATTCCGCCCTCGACTACATGCGATGTAGCCGGATCCAGTGGCAGCTGGCCCGAAACAAAGACCAAGCCATTATGTTTTATCGCTTGGCTATAGTGGCCCGCCGGAACCGGAGCAGCTTTAGTTATTATTTTATCCATTGTTAAAGTTTTATAATGAGTGAATTAGAGTACTCTTTTGGCTAAAATATTTCTTTCCAGTAGAACAATAGGTATCTTTGCACCGTTTTTGTAAAACATAAAAGCAAAAAAACTCAATATCATGCAGGATCAGATGGTTGAACAACAATTAAAGTACAAAGTAAAAGATATTACACTGGCCAAATGGGGCCGGATGGAAATTGAACTGGCGGAGGCTGAAATGCCAGGGCTAATGGCGCTCAGAGACCAGTATAAAACCGTAAAGCCGCTCAAAGGTGCGCGTATTGCAGGCTGCCTACATATGACCATTCAGACAGCGGTGCTGATTGAGACACTGGTTGATCTGGGTGCAGAAGTAACCTGGTCTTCTTGCAACATCTTTTCCACTCAGGACCATGCCGCTGCTGCAATCGCTGCTGCCGGTATCCCTGTTTTTGCCTGGAAGGGTATGTCCCTCGAAGAAGCTGACTGGTGTATCGAGCAAACACTGTTTGCTTTCAGCGATGGTCAGCCATTGAATATGATCCTCGATGACGGTGGCGACCTGACCAACATTGTGCTGGATAAATATCCTGAGTTGGTAGATGACATCAAAGGGATCACCGAAGAAACCACAACCGGCGTACTTCGTCTTTATGAAAGAGAGAAGAATGGCTCATTAACCTTGCCGGCGATCAATGTCAACGACTCGGTTACCAAATCAAAGTTTGACAACAAATATGGTTGCCGTGAAAGTTGTGTAGATGCTATCCGCAGAGCGACAGACATCATGATGGCAGGTAAAGTTGCCGTAGTGGCAGGATTTGGTGATGTAGGTAAAGGTTCTGCAGCCTCATTGAGTTCTGCAGGTTGCCGGGTGATCGTCACTGAAATCGATCCGATCTGTGCACTGCAAGCTGCAATGGAAGGATTTGAAGTGAAACGCATGGTCGATGCTATCCCTCACGCTGATATCGTTGTGACAGCAACAGGGTGTATAAACATTTTGACTGCAGAACATTTTAAACTGATGAAGGATAAAGCGATCGTAGCCAATATCGGTCACTTTGATAATGAAATTGATGTCGCATGGCTCAACAAGAATGCAGGCCATACAAAAGTAGAGATCAAACCTCAGGTAGATAAATACACCGTCAACGGAAAAGATATCCTGTTGCTTGCAGAAGGCCGTCTGGTAAATCTGGGCTGTGCCATGGGGCATCCTTCTTTCGTGATGTCAACTTCTTTTACCAATCAGGTCATTGCCCAGATTGAACTCTGGACAAAAGGAGATCAATATGGTAACAAGGTGTATGTCTTGCCAAAACATCTTGACGAACTCGTAGCAAGATTACACCTTGACAAACTTGGTGTTCAGCTCGACACGCTTTCGATAGAGCAGGCTTCTTATATTGGCGTCACACCTGATGGACCTTACAAACCTGAATACTACCGTTACTAATGCAGTATCCAATGCCCCGGGCAGGGTGGGGGTTGAAAGCGACCATCCTTATGGTGTTGTTTTCCTCTTGCTTTTCTACATGGGTCTCTGCAACTAAGGCACACGATATTCATGTGAGCCTTTGCGAACTGAGATGGAATGAAGAATCCGGAGCATTTGAAGTGTCCGTAAAAATATTCATAGATGACCTGGAGCGTGCCCTTGGAATGGAAGGCGCTCCAGGTCTTTTTATTGGAGCACCAAAGGAATCAAAGGAAGCGAATGAATATATAGCCTCCTATCTGCGGAAGCATTTGACTATTGATATAGATGGCACGCGGCTTATTCCAGATTTCCTTGGCAAAGAAGTCTCTGACGACTTTCTTGCAGTCTGGTGTTATATTGAGTTTCCAGCAAAGCTGAGTCACTCAAAAAAATGTTCATTATCTAATGATATTTTACTGGAACTCTACGATGACCAGCGGAATATCATGGATATAAGGATGAATAAATCCCATAAGAATTATACTATTTTTCAGCCTGGACGTACTACCTGGACGTATACCTACTAATCCATGTTTAAAAAGATCTTCATCTGGCCTATCAGACTATATCAGCTCACACTATCACCTTTGCTCGGGGCTAATTGCCGATACGATCCTTCCTGCAGCCACTATATGATTGGGGCGATCGAAGAGTGGGGTCCGCTCAAAGGGATCTGGATGGGTCTCCGTAGGATTTCACGTTGCCATCCCTGGGGTGGACATGGCCACGATCCTGTGCCAAAGCGGAATCATCGGAAGTAATCAATTGCCGGTTTCGAAAATTCAAACCCCTCAAAAGCTGAATCCCGGTTCCTTTTTGCCAGAGGACTATTTCCCTCCAAATGTTGATTAGTCCAAAGAAAGAATCACCTGGTACTACTATGGGTCGGTTTTAATATGTAAAATTTTCTCCCCCAAGCCGTTTTATATCTTTTTTTTTCACTTTGACTTTGGAATTATTTATATTTTGGGTACAAATATTTTACCCTCTGCTTACATTTTAAAAAACAAAACAAATGAAAAAACAGCTACTTCTCCTATTAGGTATTTTTTGCCTGTCCTTTTCCTTAAAAGCTCAGGTGACCTCTTCCGCCATTGCGGGATATGTTATGGATAATTCCAACCAACCACTACCAGGAGCCAATGTTCTGGCTACCCACACCCCTTCAGGTACGCTCTACGGCGTGATCACGCGCGAAGATGGAGGATATACTATTCCGAATATGCGGGTTGGAGGTCCATATATGCTTGAAGTCAGTTTTGTGGGCTATGAAAAAAAATCTGTCGAAGGGATCTATCTCAAACTGGGGGAGAAACTCCGGTTTGATGTCACCTTGATCGAATCGGCTACCCAATTGGGCGAAATAGAAGTCGTCGCCAGCGGGGCGACAGTAATCAATAGTGACCGAACCGGCGCAGCAACCTTTATCACCAATGATCAGCTCCGCAATATGCCCACAATCACAAGGTCGGCTGCGGATTTGACCCGCCTCAATCCTATGGCTGCTGAAGGCGGCTCATTTGCCGGACGAAATGACCAGTACAACAACTACTCCCTGGACGGAGCGATTTTTAATAACCCATTCGGACTTGATGCAGCAACACCAGGTGGTCAGGCTGATGCACAACCAGTCTCTCTCGATGCGATCGAGCAGATCACCGTCGCCATCGCCCCATATGATGTATCTCAAGCAGGGTTTACCGGCGCCTCCATTGATGCGGTAACCAAGTCAGGTACCAATGAACTTGCAGGAACTGTTTTTGCTTACTACCGCAACAAGAGTATGCTGGGTGTCAAAGTAGAGGATACGGAAGTAACACGCGGTGACCTCACATCGCTCCAGACTGGCTTTAGTATTGGTGGGCCAATTGTAAAGAATAAAATCTTCTTCTTTGCCAATTTTGAACTCGAGCGTCGCTCAGATCTGGGATCATACAACCTGGCGGAGCGCGATGGTCTGGATGGGGCTAATGTATCCAGGGTTTCAGCAACAGATCTTGAATTTGTATCAGGACTGTTAAATCAGTACGGATACAATTCAGGAGCATACGAAAACTACAAGCACAATACCGATAACCAGAAAGCTATCCTCAAATTTGACTTTAACCTCGGGAACAACCATAAATTGAGTGCAACTTTTAATTATCTGGATGCATATAAGGATAAACCAGCACACCCATCTGCTATCGGCCGGAGAGGACCTGATTTTCAGACGTTGCAATTCCAGAATTCAGGCTATACAATCAATAATGATATTCTTGGCGGAATCATTGAGTTGAAATCGATCTTTGGAAATAGGTATGCCAACAAATTCCAGGTAGGCCTCACACAATTTAAAGATAGTCGTGATCCGTTTTCAACGCCATTCCCTGTCCTGAGCATTGCTAAGGATGGTGTACGTTATATCGTTGCTGGTCACGAACCATTTTCAATTCACAACCGACTAGATCAGCAGGTCCTGCAGATAGCTGATCATTTCAATATCTACGTGAAGGGTCATACTCTCTCACTCGGCGGTAGCTTAGAGAAGTTCTCCTTTGATAATTCTTTTAATCTGAATGCCTATGGTGGCACATTCGGACCAGACATAGATTTTGCCAATGTTGGAGATTATGTGAATTCGCCTGATTTTGCGGCTTTGGTTACTGCAGCACAGACAACCTTTGACAATAACAACACCAATGATACCTGGGCACTTGCTGAAACAAATATGGGACAGTTAGCTTTCTTTGCCCAGGACGAATGGGCGGTCACTGATCAGTTTACACTGACCCTTGGACTTCGAGCTGATATTCCGTTGTATTTTGATACAGAAGATAAAATCCAGGAAAACATTGATCGAAATTGTTGTTATGATCCTTCCATAGTTTATTCGGATGAAGGAGGTGCTCCAGTTACATTTGATCAAACGGTTTTGCCTGCCTCCACTCCGCTCTGGTCTCCAAGACTTGGCTTTAATGTTGACCTCAACGGTGATCAGTCATCACAGCTTCGGGGTGGTACGGGTTTGTTTACCGGCCGGTTCCCATTTGTCTGGATCGGTAACCAGGTCGCCAATCCCAATTCCTTTTTCTACTGTATGACGGACCCTGACTTTAAGTATCCACAGGTCTGGAGAACCAACCTTGGATACGACCGTAAAATCGGCAATGGATATACCTTCACGATGGACCTTATCTATACAAAAGATATGCAGGCAGCCATGGTGCGTAACTATGGACTTAGACCTCCGACAGGCACCCTGGCCGGTGTTGGTTCACGTTCAATTTATACAAATAATGACCGTGTTCAGAACTTTGGAGGACCAACTAACGCATATATATTTACCAATACAGATCTAGGCTATTCCTTTAATGCCACCTTCCAGGTCAGGAAAGAGTATGCCAGCAATTTTGGATGGATGGTTGCATATAACTATCTGGATTCAAAAGACGCTGCATCGATCGATGCAGAGATTTCAAGTGATGCTTATGACCGTAACCCGGCCAATGTGTTGCATTCCAATACTCCAGAACTGGCCCCATCCCTTTATGGTAACAAGCACAGGTTTGTAGGTTCCTTGTACAAGAAATTTACATACGGCAAATCATGGGCTACACATGTATCCTTGTTTGCCGAGTTTGCACAAGGCGGAAGATATAGCTATACCTATTCAGGCGATATCAATAATGACGGTTCAGGCCTAAATGACCTCATGTACGTACCGACTGTGGGTGAGTTGAGCCAAATGGATTTTATTGCTACCCCTGATGCCACAGCGCAACAGCAACGTGATGCCTTCAACAATTATATTGAGCAGGACGAATACCTGAGTGCCCACCGAGGTGAAATCGCTGAGAAATACGGGGCTGTGAGCCCATGGTATTCACGCTGGGATATGCGCGTCATCCAGGAGTTTGGATTGAGCAATGGCAGCAATATACAGTTGAGTATCGATATCCTCAATGTAGGTAACCTGATCAGTTCAGATTGGGGTGTACGGGAGATTGCCACTACGACCGGCCTTGCACAACCTATTGGTGTTTCAGTGTCTAATAGCGTACCATCCTACAGATTTGATACAGCGCAGACAGCATCCATCTTTAATGATTTTAGTCTCAGTAGCAGGTGGCAGGCCCAAGTGGGTTTGAGATACACTTTCTGATTGTAAGAGGGTAAGAGGGTAAGAGAGTGAGAGTGTGAGAAAGTGAGAGTTGTGGGTTTTGTGTTTTAAGTTTGATTCGAAAATGAGTAGAGACGCGATGTATCGCGTCTCTACTCATTTATTATCGTTCCGATTTTCAATTGAAAAAATAAGCCATGTACGATATCATCGAAATTGATCAATGGAAGCGAAAGGAACTGTTTAATTTTTATGCCTCATATGACAATCCCACCTGGGACTTGATGTGCGATATGCGGATTACTTCGTTTTACAATACCGTAAAAGCTAATGAGTACTCTTTTTTTCTTGCCTTCCTTTATGTGGGGTCGCTGACCTGTAATGGTATTGAAGAGTTGCGTTGCCGTATTGATGACGACGGGAATGTGCGCCGCTATCATACTGTTCATCCCGGGTCAACTATTCTGTATGATGATGGAACCTTTGGATTTGGGTACTTTAATTTTCAAAATGACGTCAGTAGATTCATAGCTGAATCCAAAGAAACATTTCAAAAGCAAAAAGAAACCAAGGGGGTTGATGTGAAAGATGATGACCTGGCCAGGATCTATTTCTCTCCGATACCTTGGATTTCCTTTTCCGGGTTTCGCCATCCGTTCAGGAAAGCAGGGAATACGTCAGTACCGATGATTGTTTTTGGTAAACATTATGAGCGCGATGGGGAAAGATACATGCCTGTAGGTCTGACGCTCCACCATGGACTTGCAGATGGATACCATGCCGGCCAGTTTTTCACTCAGTTGCAGCATCATCTTGATCATCCTGATCCATATATCAAGAGCAAATAAAAGCTACCTGAATGTTTTATTTTTTAAACAGGAAGTCTATCGCCATCCGATAGCCATCTAATCCATGACCTGTAAATTGGGTCACACAAACGGATGTCAGGTAGCTATGCCATCGAAAGGATTCTCTTTTATATATGTCCGAGATATGTACTTCTACTACGGGATTTTCGATAGAAGCTACAGCATCTCTCAACGAGATTGAAGTATGCGATAAGCCTCCCGCATTGAGAATGATCCCGGTATTTTTTTCAAAACCAATTTGGTGCAGGTGATCAATGAGTACACCTTCATGATTTGTCTGCACGCTGGTGATGAAGATACCCGGATATTTCGTCTTCAATGTTTCAACATATTCTTCAAATGGCATGGTACCATATACCTCCAGCTCCCGCTTGCCAAGCAGATTGAGGTTTGGACCATTGAGAATGTGGATTTTTTCGATCATTTTGAATATTGTGAGATGAGAGTTGTCAGATGTGAGTGTTGCTTGTACTGAGCCAAGTCGAAGTATGAGGCGTGAGACGAGAGGCGTCAGACGTGGGATAATGTTTGTAAGACGTTCAGCGAAGAAAATCTAATAACATATCAGTCGTCTCCCTCCTGCCTCCTGTGACCTGGCTCCTTAATTGGCTATATTAGAAAGAAACTTTATCCGAACTAACTGGATCTCTTCTACCGTGATGTCATCATCCTTCAACGCCAGATAGGCATCATTGAAGGAATCTGAAGTGGCATTCATAAAGTAATCATAGATTTCTTCCTGGATGCTTTCATCTACTGTTTCGAGGCAATATTGAATATCCAGTTTAGTGCCACTGCTGACGATGATATCCAGTTCTTCGAGGAGATCATCCCAGCCGAGGTTGTTGGTCCGTTGAATGTCTTCTAGCGGCATTTTGCGGTCGATCGATTGTATGATCTGAACTTTCGTCCTTGATTTATTGGCGACTTGTCTCACGACCATATCACTGGGTCGTTCGATTTCATTGTCCTCGACGTATTGTTTAATGACCTCAATAAATGACTTTCCGTATTTCTGGGCCTTACCCATGGATACCCCGCTGATACTGGAAAGTTCTTCCATGTTGATAGGGTAGTGTGTAGCCATTTCATGTAGCGAGATATCCTGGAAAACGGCCCAGGTAGGCACACTTTTTTTCTTTGCTTCTTTCCTGCGCAAATCCTCAAGTTGGGCTACGAGCACTTCATCCAGTGCGACCATCTTTGCAGGGGCTTCGTCAGAGGCCATTTTCTCTTCCGAAAAATCACGGTTGATTGGAATTTTAAAACTCTTCGGCTTCTTGATATAAGCTTTACCCTGTGGGGTTACTTTGAGTACTCCGTAATTTTCAATTTCTTTTTCCAACAGACCTGCAAGCAACGCCTGACGCATTATAGAATACCAGAAGACCTCTCCTTTTTCAATACCTGACGCATATCCTTCAAGCTTGCTGAATTCATACTCATTCATTTCTTTGCTGGACTTGCCCATGAGAAAATCAACGATGACTTTAGTAGAATAGCCTTCTTTAAGTTTCATGACAACCTCAAGCGCCGTCTTTACTTCATTTTTTACTTCGTGTTTTTCTTTCGGATACCGGCAATTGTCACAATTTTCCCCGCAATTGACGTCATCATATTCTTCACCGAAATAATGCAGGAGAAATTTACGACGGCAACCGCTGGTTTCTGCGTAGGCGACTACTTCCTCAAGGAGTTGTCCTCCCATCTCGCGCTCCGCGACAGGTTTGTCACGGAGAAATTTTTCCAATTTATAGATGTCCTTCGGGGCATAAAAGGAATAGCATGAACCTTCCAGTCCGTCACGCCCACCGCGCCCCGTCTCTTGGTAATAGTTTTCAATACTCTTTGGAATATCATAATGGATCACCACACGCACATCTGGTTTGTCAATACCCATCCCGAAAGCGATAGTTGCGCAAATGACCTTTACTTCTTCACTCAGAAATGAATCCTGTACATGCGCCCTCGATTTGGCATCCATACCTGCATGGTAGGGGGCTGCTGATATCCCATTCAGGTTGAGCATTTCAGCCAGTTCTTCCGTTGTTTTCCGGGCTTGCACATAAATGATTGCAGAAGGACCTCCTTTCCCTTTCAGGATTTGAAGTATTTCTTTTATGGTCTGGTCCTTTCCGAGTTTGGGGCGAACTTCATAATAAAGGTTAGGACGGTTGAAACTGGATATGAACTTTCGCTCGTTTTTCATCTCCAGGCTTTTGACAATATCCGTCTGTACTTTAGGCGTTGCTGTTGCGGTCAGGGCTATGACCGGAATGTTAGCTCCGATTCGTTCGATCATTGATCGTATGTTGCGATACTCCGGCCGGAAATCATGTCCCCATTCGGAAATGCAATGAGCTTCATCTACAGCCACAAAAGACACATTGGTGTTTCTGAAGAATTCAAGGTTTTCTTCCTTAGTCAAGGTCTCCGGAGCAACGTATAATAATTTGGTGGCACCGCTGGCGATATCTTCTTTCACTTGGGCTATTTCCTTGCGGCCCAGTGAAGAATTCAGAAAGTGGGCTATTATATCTCCTTCGCTATATCCCCGAATAGCATCTACTTGATTTTTCATCAGCGCGATCAAAGGGGAAATGATAATGGCTGTTCCTTCCATCATCAAGGCCGGCAATTGATAGCAAAGTGATTTGCCTCCACCTGTCGGCATGATCACCAGGCAGTCTCTGCCCTCCATCACCGTTTGTATGATGGCTTCCTGCTCATCTTTAAACTGACTGAAACCGAAATACTCGCGTAAGGACTCCTGGAGATCAACTACATGCTCGCTCATCGCTGCTTCTATTTTATCTAAATATACTAAAAAGAAAAGTTCCGGTAGCTATGCAGCCACAGAGCTAGAAAATAAATATCTGTCTTGAAAATGGGTTAAAGTGGAGCGATATTAAAACATTTATGCTGATGAAAGAGAGCAAATCCGGGGGAAGAAATGTCTCCATTCATCGTTTCCAAATATACAATATTTATTGTTACCAACAGGTACATTTTCAGGAGCTTAAAAGAAGATTTTTCAGGATGAAAGATTGGTTATTTCCCGGATAGTTCCTTGATGATCTTTTCGAGTTCATATTCATCGCCAGGCGTATAGCCTTCATGTTGGTAGAGAATGTTGCCTTCCGCGTCTACCACAAAGGTTTGAGGGATGGCCTGAAAATTGAGCGCCTGCTGTAGCTCTTGCTTGGAATCAACCAGGATGTCGAATTCCCAGCCTTTCTCTTCGATCAGCGGCTTCACTTGGGTCAGCGCCCTTGCATTATCAATGGTGATGGCGACTAACCTGACATCATATGCCTCAGTCCAATCAGGGTATAATTCACCAATTGCATCCAGTTCCCTTTTACAAGGGGCGCACCATGTAGCCCAGAAACTCAGTATCGTGTATTTGCTCTCTTTAGCATATTCCTGAATTTTCACTGGTTTACCCTGAAGATCTGTGATCGTGATGTCCGGCAACTTTTTAGACAAACTGGAAGGCGTAAAACCGAAAGAAAACGAAGTTAAAGCAAAGAAAATCAGTAATTTATTCACGTTTTGGTTATTTAAATGTACTAGGAATCTTCCCGTAAGGTAAAGAAATGACCTGTTACCTTCAGTCAAATATCTATTTTTGAAGCCAATTGATTCCCGGATTCCTTCCTATTTAACGAATCATTAATCAAACAGGTTTATGTTATTGTACCGGATTCTTACCCTTGTAGTCTTTTCAACGCTTTCTTCCCTGGTTTATTCTCAGGAGCAATTGAGCTTGTCCGGAAGCCTTGATAATAATACGTATTTCTATATCTATGATGATAAGATCGTACCACCGGGTATTCCGCAGTATGAGCGTCAGCAGATAGGATTGGATACATGGCTATCCTTGCGCGCCCAGATTGCCGGGTTTGATTTTGGGATGCGGTATGATATTTTTGAAAACAGCGCCTTACTCAATCCTACAGATTCCTATACTGCGCAAGGTATCGGCCGGTGGTATGCAGGTAAAAAAATTGGTAAACTTTCCCTGCTTGGAGGCTATATATATGACCAGTTTGGCAGCGGTATCATTTTCAGGGCTTATGAAGAAAGGCCACAGCTTATAGATAATGCACTTGTCGGCCTGAAATTAAACTATCAACTTACGCCCAACTGGACCTTGAAGGGCATAGCAGGCCGACAGAAGGATCTTTTTGGCTTATATGAATCCGTGCTCACCGGTACCAATATTGATGGTTTTGTGACGGTGGGGAAGAAAGACAAAATATCCATTGCGCCCGGCTTTGGTGTTATTCACAAGACGTTGTCGGATGACCAGATGGAAGCGTTGGCAGGGACCCTGGCCCAGTATACCCCAGAAGATTTTATTGATTCGGTGCCTTACAACACAGTGGCTATGTCTGTCTATAATACCCTCTCTGCAGGCCGCTTTTCATGGTATGCTGAAGGTGCCTATAAAACAGAAGAGGTGATCTTTGACAACTACGCGACTAGTACATTGTGGACGGGTGTAAAATCGGTTGGCAAGTTTAATCTCACAGATGGGTATGTGTTTTATACCACCTTGTCATATGCAGGAGGAGGACTTGGTATTTCAGGGCAATATAAACGAACAAGCAATTTCAATTTCAGGGCAGATCCATTTGTCACTGGTAACAGGGGCATGATCAATTTTCTTCCCCCAATGTCAAGAGTCAATACGTATCGCCTCACATCCCGATATGCACCAGCCACCCAAGAGCTTGATGAACAAGCCCTACAACTGGATGTGCGGTATGCTATTAGTAAAAACCTCAGCATACTTGTCAATTATGCGCACATCACCAGACCTGAAGCCGAAACGCACAGCAATATTTATGATGAAGTGTTTACCCAGTTTACGCTCAAGAAACCAAAGAAATGGACGATGATTAGTGGTGTCCAATATCAGCGATATGATCAGGAATTATACCAGGGTAAAGCTGGTGCGCCTATTGTAAAAGCTATCACTCCATACATCGATTTCCTGTACAAGTTTGATCAGAAAAAATCATTGCGAACAGAGGTTCAATATATGGCTACCAAACAGGACTATGGAAGCTGGATCTATGGCCTTGCAGAGTTCTCCATTTCACCGCATTGGTTGTTTGAGTTGTCGGATATGTACAACATTGCCCCCTCTGTTAAAGAGGATGGCAAAAAAGGAGAGAAACTTCATTATCCAACTGCGGGTGTAGTCTATTCATCAGGTTCTACCCGTTACTCTTTGAGGTATGTCAAGCAGGTAGAGGGTGTAGTTTGCTCAGGTGGTATATGCAGACTTGAACCTGCCTTCAGCGGAGTGAAGCTGAACATTAGTGCCAATTTTTAATCTGACCTAATCAATTGACCGTAATGTCAAATCGAAATAAATACACTGCTTATCTGCCGCTCCTTACAAGCGGAGTCTTTTTGTTGTGCCTTGTTTTATCCAGCTGTTATGAACAACAAAAGGTTATTGAGCCCTTTGTTCCTTCTGGAAACCACGTTGTATTACTGGAAGAATTTACCGGAAAGGGATGTACCAATTGCCCTAAGGGCAGCAGGGAACTAGAGAATCTTTTAACCCAGTTTCCGAATAATCTGGTGGCTGTTTCACTTCATGCAGGTTTCTTCGCCAACCCACAGTTTTTCCCACTAGGGAACTATGATTTGCGCACAGATGAAGGTGAATTATTAATTAATTATCTCTCCCTGCCGATTGGTTATCCATCTGGTGTGGTCAACAGAACACCAGTTAGTGGAGATATTCAACTTGGGCTCAATCAATGGGCCTCTGCGATCACTTCCGCTATTCAGGTTCCACCAGCGATCGAACTGAGTATTGTCAGGACGTATGATGCCCTTACCCGCCAGGTTGTAGTCACCGTAAATGGAATTGGAAAGGAGGTACTGGAGGGTGAAATCCGGTTATCGATTATGCTCACCGAGAGCGGTATCGTTGATGCTCAGGATGATCTGGAGGCTGGCGGTATCGTACTTGATTATGTTCACAAACATGTACTTCGGGATATGCTAACTCCCTCCACCGGTGCCAATATACTGGATGGTATCTCTGTCGGACAGACATTCAGTCAGACCTATAGTAAAACCCTGGAGGACATATGGGTAGCGGACGATATGGAAATTATCGCTTTCGTTTCGCTCGTCAATGGGTCTAATTTTCCGGTTTTACAGGCTGCAACTGTTCATCTGGCGGATTAACCTGCGACCCTAAGGCTCAAATTAAACTTATCTTTGCCGCCCTAAATGCCCCTGGTATGGGGTGAGGATTATACATTCCAAAAGAGAAGTAAAAATGACGGTTTCCTTACTGTGGCTTAATGATTATCTCAAGCTCAACCTGACCCTGGAACAAATCAGTGATGCACTGACCTCTCTCGGCCTTGAGGTCGAAAAAATAGAAGCATGGGAATCGATTAAAGGAGGTTTGAAAGGTGTAGTAGCCGGTAAAGTCCTGACTTGTGTCAAACATCCCGATGCCGACAGACTATCTGTCACTACAGTTGATGTTGGCGGGCCTACTCCATCAACCATTGTATGTGGTGCAAGCAACATCGCAGCCGGCCAGACCGTCTGGGTAGCACTGCCTGCAACAGAATTGTATGATGCCACCGGGAAGCCATGGACTATCAAGGTTTCAAAGATCAGAGGCCAGGTAAGTGAAGGAATGATTTGCGCTGAAGATGAATTGGGCCTGGGCAGCAGTCATGATGGGATCATGATTTTACCAGAAAGCATTTCAGCAGGTACACCTGCCCGTGAATATTACAAAATAACGTCTGATACAATTTTTGAAATTGGCCTGACACCAAATCGGTCTGATGCCACATCCGTCATCGGAGTTGCAGCTGATCTGGCAGCATTTCTGAGTGTTCAGGAAAATATATACCATCCGATAACCTGGCCGGTAATACCTGATATTGAAAAGCCTTCCACAAAATCTCCATTCAAAGTTTCTGTCCGAAATATCGAGGCATGCCCCAGGTATTCAGGAGTATTGGTTTCTGGTATTACTATAGGTCCATCACCTGATTGGATTAAAAAACGTCTTCAGGCTATTGGCGTAAAAACGATCAACAACGTAGTTGACATCACCAATTTTGTCCTGCAGGAGATGGGCCAGCCCTTACATGCTTTTGACGCTGACAAAATCAAGGGACAGGAGATCATCGTAGAAACAAAACCTGCAGGAACGCCTTTTCTGGCGCTCGACAGCCAGGCGTATACACTTCATGCGGAAGATCTCATGATCTGTGATGCAGAAGGATATCCGATGTGCATCGGTGGTGTTTATGGCGGACTTCATTCCGGAGTTTCAGAAAACACAAAGACTATATTTCTTGAAGCAGCCCATTTCAATGCAGGTTCAGTCAGGCGCTCAAGTATGCGTCACAATCTCCGGACGGAGGCAGCAAGACGTTTTGAAAAGGGTTCAGATCCTAATATCACCCTCAAAGCGTTGGCAAGAGCAGTCGATCTATTACGGGAATTGGCCGGTGGCACAGTTTCATCTGAAGTATTTGACCTCTATCCTCAGCCGGTCCTTCCGGTACGTGTCAGGCTGACATTAAAAACGTTAAGTGAGAAGACAGGAGTAGCCTTCACTGCTCCGGAGGTAGAGAAAGTCCTGGAAGCACTGAATATGCAATATCAAAGCCAGGATGGTCAATCGTGGTCTGTAGATGTACCTACGAATAAAGCAGATGTGTTGAGAGAGATTGATGTCATTGAAGAGATCCTCCGTGTGTATGGATTTTCAAATGTGCCGTTGCCTGCAAGGATGCACACCTCCATTGCTATCGAGCCCAGATATAACGCACACAAAATCAGAAGACTTATTGGACATTTTCTGGCTTCAAAGGGATTTTTGGAAACGATGAATATGTCCCTGACCCAACCGGGGTATTACAATGAAATCAGTTGGACAGACAGTAGCCAATGGGTGACTATACACAACACTTCCAATGAGTCATTGAATCTGCTCAGACCTGAAATGCTTATACCTACCCTGGAAACGGTCAAAAGAAATGTCAACCGCAAACAGGAGGACCTCCTCCTTTTTGAATTCGGAAAGTCTTACAGGCAGGAAAAGGAGTTGCCCTTGGAATCGGAGCACCTGATCATTACTTTGACCGGACAGCAGGAACCATCCAGCTGGCAGACAGGAGGAGGAAGAAGTGTTGACTTTTTTACCATAAAGGCTGTTGTTCACTCTCTGCTTTTAAGACTCGGGATCAAAAACTGGAATATCGAGCGTTTTACGGACAACGGTGGGATGGAGTTTGGGTTGAATTATAGCGTTGGAAGTCTTGCTTTCCTGAGGTTCGGGAAGATTTCTGGAGAACTCAGCAACCGGTTTGATATCCGGCAGGACGTATACGCAGCTGATCTGTTATTGGAGCCATTGATTGCCTTGGCAAGCCGTTCGACTACGCTTTATGAGGAGCTTAACCGATTCCCGGCAGTCATTAGGGATTTGGCGATCGTCATTGATGAAAATACCACTTATAACAGGATTCAGCAGATTGCTGTTGAGGCAGCTGGTGATTCTCTGACGAGGATGGAGGTATTTGATATCTATAAGAATGCTGACCAGTTAGGTCTGGGCCGGATGAGCGTCGCGCTGCGGTTTACCATTGAGAACAAAGAGGCCACCCTTTCTGACAAAGAGATCGACCAGTGGTTTAATAAGGTTCAGAAAGCACTGATAGCCGGCGTAAAGGCGGAGATCCGGAGGTAATATCCAAAGCGAAACCATTTGTAGGGGTTCAATATTTTGAACCCCTACAAATGGTTTCGCTTTGGTCAGGCCCCTTTAGCCCCTTCAACCTCTTAAACTATTTCTGCCCTTCCGCCTTTTCTGCCATTTACCCTTAAAAATCAAGGTGGTACACATTGATTTAAAACAATATCTATCTTTTTCCTACTTTCGCGTTATATTTAACGAACGATGTATCATCCCAACGAGTTAATAAAGGATATACAGGAAAGACTGGACCGGATGGTGCAGGACTATAGTACAGCTATAGAGAAGAACAAAAAACTTGAAACTGAAAATAAATCATTGGCCCTTAGCCTGGAAGAGGCAATAAAACAACAGGAAACGCTTAGTAAAAGACTGGAGATGATAAACCAGGAATCTTTGAGAGATACAAAAGGATTAGATCATTGGAAAACGGAGACCCGAAAGGAAATCAGGGGTATCATGAAAGAAGTTGAAAAATGTATTCCACAGGTTGAATCCTTATTGGAGAATAAATAATATATGAATCGGATAGAAGCAAATATAGCCGGTACTAAAATCCCTCTCAAGGTTTCTGAAGAAGAGGAAGTGTATGTGACAAAAGCAATTGAAGAAATCAATGCCCGCATTAAACAATATCAATCAGAATTTACCCAAAAGGATCTTCAGGATTGCATATTGATGGCCTTGCTCACCTATGCTGTCGATTATCATAAAGTCCAGTCCAGGATGGTAGACGAATCCTCCTGGAATACATTGATTGATATACGGAACCAATTACAGGTGCTGGAAGCTCAATCAGTGGATTAGTCTTTACCTGCAATTCCAGATACCCACTTCTGCTCTGAGGCCGGCAAACCATATTTGTTGACCTAAAATTTTATTGTAAATGAACGTATTTATATTAGCCGGGGGACTAGGTGTTCTGGGGATGGTCATAGGTTACCTCGTGGCCACTTTAGTGATTAAAGGGGGCAAGAAGCGTCTTCTTGAAGATAGCAACCAGAAGGCCGATCTTGCTATACAGGAAGCCAGGCTCACCGCCAAGCGCATCATGGATGAAGCCGAAATGAAAGCGGAGAAATTGCTGTCGCAGGCAGATGCCAAGCACGAAAGCATTAAGAACCGTAAAATCCAGGAAGCAAAGGAAAAGTATAACAGCCTTAAAGGACAGTTTGAAACCGAGAAAGCACAACATAAGGTTGAATTGAAGGAGCGGGAATTGGATGTTGTCAATAAAGAAAATGACTTAAAAATCAAGCAGGAGGCAATCAATGCCAAGGCGGAAGGCTTTGAAGTAAGGGAATCAGAAATCAAGGCTATCAAAGAAAACCTTGAGAAGCAATTGAAAGTAGTGGCCAAACGTAAAGAGGAGCTTGATATGTCCACTGAAAAAATCATCAAGGAGCTTGAAACCATTGCCAGACTCACAGAAGCACAGGCAAAAGATCAACTTATCGAAGCGATCCGCAACAAAGCCGAAGCTGAAGCAATGGCAGTAGAGAAGGAAGCAGTAGCCAACGCCAAAGCCAATGCTGCCCGTGAAGCCAAGAAGATTGTGATCCAGACCATCCAACGGATGTGTGCAGAATACACGATTGAAAATACAGTCTCTGTATTCAACCTTGAATCAGATGATATCAAGGGCCAGATTATCGGTCGTGAAGGACGTAATATCCGCGCACTCGAAGCAGCAACAGGAGCAGAAATCGTAGTTGATGATACGCCGGAAGCTATCGTCATCTCCAGTTTTGACCCTATTCGTCGTGAAATATGCCGTATCGCTTTAAAACGCCTAGTCGCTGACGGTAGAATACACCCTGCCCGTATTGAAGAGGTAGTGGCCAAGGTCAAAAAACAAATGGATGAGCAGATCGTGGAGATCGGAGAGCGTACGGTTATCGATTTAGATATACACGGCCTCAATCCATATCTCGTTAAAATGGTGGGACGTATGCGTTTCAGGTCTTCTTATGGCCAGAACCTATTGAAGCACAGTCTGGAGACAGCACAGTTGTGCGCGGTCATGGCCGCCGAACTCGGCCTCAATCCAAAACAGGTTAAACTGGCCAAACGTGCCGGCCTCCTCCACGACATCGGTAAGGTATCAGAAGAAGAATCAGAACTCTCACACGCTATCCTCGGCATGCAGATCTGCGAAAAGCATGGTGAAATACCATTTGTTTGTAATGCTGTCGGAGCCCACCACGATGAAATTGAGATGGACAACATCATATCGCCTATCGTACAGGCATGCGATGCGATTAGTGGCGCTCGCCCGGGAGCCCGTCGCGAAATCCTCGAAAGTTATCTCAAGCGTATCGGTGATCTCGAAGATCTTGCAATGGGATTTGAGGGTGTTCAAAAAGCATATGCGCTCCAGGCCGGAAGAGAACTTCGCGTGATTGTTGAAAGCGATAAAGTCACCGATGAGTTTGTAGATGATCTCTCCTTTATGATCTCACAGAAGATCCAGAACGAAATGCAGTATCCCGGTCAAGTAAAAGTGACTGTTATACGAGAGAAACGAGCGATAGCCTACGCACGATAGGATGGATTTTGATATTAAAAATGAAAGCCAGGAACTATATGTTCCTGGCTTTCATTTTTAGTCGAAAGGTTCATTGTGTCCCTGGATTAAAATGGCTCAAAAACAAAAGCCCCAGTCCTTTGCGACCAATCTTAAAACCATACCAATTTCATTAAGCGCCGTTATGGTAGACAGTACTATATTTTATCTAATCAGGGTGACATCCCCTTTAAAAGCACCCGAAGTCCCATCTGTATATCGAACACGTACCCAGTAAGCAAAGACAGCTGGATTCATTTCGGCATTTCTGAAGCTACCGTTCCAGCCATAGTTCTCTTCATTCGGTGAAAACTCATCATTGACAAATACTTGGTTGCCCCATCGGTCAAAAATCTGGAGTTCAAGGATTAGTTCGACATCCTTATTGCCATAGACCGTAAACAGATCGTTGACACCATCTGCATTGGGAGAGAAGACGTTTGGGATATACACATCGGGATTGATTTGTTCTTCCAGGATGAGACGGGCCTGGGCAAGACAACCGTTTGTATCAATAGCCACGACGGTTATTTCTGTTCGTTTGTCCGGCCTGGTGATCGTCTGTTCAAGACAAAATGACTGATCACAATCAAACAAGGATTCAGGAAGCCATATCACGGTGTCAATTGCTGTTAAAGGCAAATTGATTTTGGCACGGATGGTCATCAGTTGATCTCCGCTTTGGACAATATCTGTCTCCAATGTGATCTGTATTTTTTCGCTTCCTTCGACTTCATAAATGGAAGACCATGTGCAACCACCTAGGGCTGTTATCGTAACACTGTACGATCCGGGAAGGAGGTTATCCAGATCTTCTGAGGTGGATCCGTTTGACCAGCTAAAGCTATTTCCATTAGCGGGTGTTATATCCAGATCAATGCTGCCGTTCGCTTCTCCGCAGAGCACCGGTGTGATTACTTCTTCAACCAGCAAAGGAGATATCGTATTCTCTACAGTATATTGGCTGGCTGTGGAGCATCCGGACTGATCAATAACCGATACGCTGTAAGTACCCGAAGAAAGATTTAAGACATCCTCAGTGATTTCCCCGCCGGACCATAAAAACGTATACATTCCTGCCGGAGTAACTGTAAGGTCTATTGATCCGTTGGAGCCGATGCAGTCTGTGTTGTCAGTAATAGTAGCATCCAGGCTAAATAGTAATCCTGAATTTGTCACTTCCAAGGTCGTAGCTGAAGTGCAGCCTCCTGATCCGGTTACTGTAACAGTATATATGCCTGGCGCCAAGGAAGTAAGATCTTCCATCGTTGCTCCTGTTGACCAGGAATACAAGTATGTTCCTGCAGGTAAAATGGTCAGGCTAATTTCTCCTTCGTTATTTCCGCAGGTGGATGGGATAATCGTTGATTTAATAACTGGGATGAGTGTTAAATCATCAACCGTAAAAGCCGCAGAAGTCGAGCAGCCATTACTATCTGAAACTGTAACCAAATAGGTGCCTGAATCCAGGGCGCTCACATCTTGTGTCGTGTTTCCTGTAGACCAGAGATAGGTGTATACGCCATTTGGAATGACAGAGAGATCAATACTCCCGTTTGATACACTGCAGCTGTTATTTGCAGTGGGTATTCCCTGAAGAGTAATCGATAAGCCTTGATCATTCACCTGAAATGTGTCAATGACCGAACAACCTCCTGTTCCCGTTACTGTCAGTATATATTCACCGGACAAGAGATTTTGAAGGTCTGCAGTTATTTCCCCATTTGACCAGATAAAGGTATTTCCTATCGTAGGCGAAATGGTGAGATCTATAGCCCCATTATTCAGCCCGCAAGAAGAGGGTGTAATCAGCGAGGTAATCATGATGTCAGGGGAATCGTCTATAATCAAAAACATTTCAGTCGAAGAGCATGAGGTATTATCAGTGATAATGACCGAATAGGATCCACTCCCCAAGTTGTTCAAATCTTCTATTATGGCTCCATTTGACCAGACGAACGTATATGCCCCTGTTGGCAATACAGTCAGATCTATAGCCCCATTCGGACTGTCACATGATGTATTTGGACTGAGCACAGCAGAAGATGAGAAGTTAGTATTCAGGTTTGGGACGTTCAACGTATCCAATGTCTTGCATCCACTTAGGGTATCCGTAACTGTGATACTATAGTTTCCTGGAAGAATGTCCAGTAAGTCTTCAGTCATTACTCCATTCGACCAAACGAAAATCATATTGATGGCAGGAATAACGGTGAGATCAATGGCTCCATTATTTGTTCCGCATATTGCTGGTGTGACATTTGCATCCAGGAAAGGGGAGATGGTGTTGTCCGGGACTAAAAATGTATTAATTGAGGAACAGTTTGTTTGGTCGATTACGGTTACAGTATAAGATCCCGAAGACAGGCTATCTATGTCTTCAGTGATTGCCGAATCTGACCAGATAAAAGCGTACGTAGCGAGTGGAGAAACAGACAGATCAATCGCGCCATTGGGGACCTCACATGAAGAATTTGGAATGACCAATCCGGAGGTCATAAAGTTTGAATTCTGATTTAAAACAGTAAATGATTCAGAAGCCGTGCATCCATTTGGCGCGGTAACCGTAATGCTGTATACACCTGCAGTTATACTGATGATATCTTCAATCACTTCTCCATTGGACCATACATATGAATATATTCCTGAGGGAGTAACTGAAACATCAATGGCCCCATTCGGCTGAACGCATGAGGTATTGGGGGTAATATTTCCGTTGATCTGTATAGGTTCAATGATTTCCGTAACCTCAAATGTGCTCGATTGCATACAGGTCAAGCCTAGCGTAACCGTTACGGCGTAAGACCCTACCGGTAATCCAGTAATATCTTCAGTTGATTCCCCACCTGACCAGAGATATGTGTATACTCCGGCAGGTTCAACAAGGATGTCAATTGAGCCATTGTTACCCACACATTGCGTATTTGGCATTGTTGTACCGGTGATACCTATTATCACTTGATCATCAGGAAGGATGATATCAGCGGTTCCTGTGCAACTGCTCAAGATATCCGTTACCGTCACCGAGTAGTTTCCGGCAGGAATGCCCGATAAATCTTCTGTTGAGTTACCTGTGGACCATTGAAAAAGGTAATTTCCACCTTGGGTCAATGTGAGATCGATCGCTCCATTATTTTGGCCGCAGGTAGCAGGACTTGTTAAAATACTAAAATCGGGTGGATTGGTATTATTTGAAACAATAAACGTACCTACTGCAATACAACTTCCACCTGCAGATACCGTGACGGTATAGCTGCCGGCGTTAAGATTAACAATATCTTCCGTCATAGCTCCATTGGACCAAATAAACGTGTAGGTTCCGGTTGGTGAAGGTGTGATATCAATTGCTCCATTGGAGGTGACGCAGGAAGTAAGAGGGATGATATTTCCTGTAATCGTTATTGGAAGATTATCATTTGTGACCGTGTAAGCAGCGGTCGAAGAGCATCCTGTAGTAACAGAAGTAATGGTCACACTGTATGTACCTGCCAAAACGCTTGCAATATCTTCTGTGGTTTGGCCATTGGACCAGACATAGGTATACGAATCAGGTGGAGTGACAGACAGATCAATGCTGCCATTGGCCAGGTCACATGTGGACGGAGTAGAGATAGCTGTGGAAACTGGTGACGGAGTATTGTTGTCTACTGTAAAAGTGCTACTGGCAGTAAATCCTCCGGCATCTGAAACCGTCACTGTGTAATTGCCTTGGGAGAGATTGAATATATCCTCAGTGGAATGGCTGTTCGATCAGTTAAAAGTATAACTTCCTGATGGGGTTACCGTCAAATCTACTGATCCGTTCGGATTGGTACACGACGTGACTGGCAAGGTGATCCCCGTTAAATCTATAGTCGCACCGGAGTTTTCCACAACAACAATTTCGGATGCTGAGCATCCACCTGGCGCGGTTGCTGTAACGGAATACGTCCCAGGGGTATTCACAATAATGGAAGAAGTTGTTTCACCAGTGCTCCAAAGGAAAGATTCGAAAAGTGAAGCATTAAGCACCTCAATGATTGTGCTTTGGCCGGAGCAGATAGGATCGGGAGCGTTGAGTATTGGGGGAAGGGTCCCGGAAAGAATTTCTAGGTCATCCACGCCGATGCAGCCCACTGCATTTTCTACATATACAGTGTATAATCCGGGGCCGGATGTCTCGATGGTTGGCGTGTTCTCGCCGGTTGACCAGGCATAGCTATTGAATGGTCCTCCGATGACCGAGAGTGTAGCAGTCTGTCCGGCGCAAAGCAATGTAGGCCCAACAATAAGAGGTTCTGGTATTGGTTCCGTATGTATCGTGATGATGGCCGTATCTGAAGCTATACATGAAAGGGTAGAATGGGTGATAGTAGCAGAGTAGGTTCCTGAGGTAGTTACATAATTACCTCGGTTGTTTCACCGGTTGACCAGAGATAGTTTGTTCCTGGTAAATAAGAGGTCGTAGCGATGATCAATGCCACTGTATCACCCTGACATGCGGGAATGCCTGAATAGCCAATATAAAAATCCCATACATTGACTTTGATATGCTGGATAGCAAGTGCGGTGCATCCCTCCGCATCGGTAATACCTAATACCAGCGTTTGAGAGTATGGTGCCAGAACAGTAAAACTAGACGTTGTAATCCCATTTGACCAACTGTATGTAAATGGAGCTGTTCCGCCTGTAACGATAGCTGAAATGGTTATACTATCCCCAACACATACTATGCCCGGATTAGGTACATCAACAGAAATCGCGACACTCATGCTACATGACCCAGTGGTAACAATAAAACTTTCAGTTTGAATGCAGTTACCTCCTGCTGAAACCGTAACAGAATATGTGCCCGGAGCAAGTGAAGAAAGGTCTTCAGTATTGGCTCCATTAGACCAATTGTATGAATATGAACCGGGTGAAGAAACAGTAATATTTATTGCCCCGTTATTTTGACCATCTTGAGGTTGGGTGATTTGACCGGTTATATTGAATAAGAGAATGCTATTCTTAATGGCAGGAGTATTCTGTATTCCTGAAGGATTTGCTGATCCAGTATGATGCAGGCATAGTAGTAACACTATAATGTAAAAGCCACGTGCTATCAGGTTCACTTTTTTCATACCTACTTGAAACCAAAATGTCAAAGCATGCAATCGCTTTTGTCACAGATATGACCAAAACTGGGGAATAAAGTGGCTGTGACCAAAAGTATATTGCCAAACAGGTAAAATTGTGCACTGAACCGACCCTTTTTAGGCAGAATGAAGTCATCCGGTGTAGATTCAGTTAATAAATCAAACATGATGCAAGGTGGGACCCAACTCAACTATTAAAATCAGTAAGTATCAAATTTAACAATTTTCCCACACTTTATTTTGCCATGACGATTCCATTGGAATAGGTAAAGTCCTGCGGGAAATGGTTCCAGGCTGATTTGAATACCATCCGCAAAGAGAAAATTTTCCCTCACCACCACCCGGCCATAGCTATCTAATATTCTGAAACTCCCTGCATCAGTGAGGTTGTCTTCGAGGTCAACACGTAAAAGTCCTGATGTAGGATTTGGAAACATTTTTACGGTTGAACTTAAATCCATGTTTTCAATTCCGGACAAAATCACATTTACCTCCGTTCTGGCAGAAATACATTCAAAGTCCTGTGTTCGAATTTTCCAGTCGTAGAAATAGTAATAAAAATTGTTCCCAAAAGAGGAGGTGGTGATTTGTCCTGCATCACCAATTGGGTAAGGATAATCAAGCGCTCCTGAATTTCGCCATAAATTGCCTTGCTGACATTGAAGTGTGAATTGGCCCACAGGAACAGTAAAATTCAATTCAAATACATTGACACCGGGATGTAGTTCAAATTGCATTGTAGCAAAAAGTGAATCTCCGGACCATAACTGAACGAAGCGCGATCCTAAAGCACCTCCTTCAGGGACATATACCGTAACAGAAATTAAAGTAAAAGGCTGCCAGGCTTCAAAGAACAAATACCCTCCTTGCGAGGGTATTCCACCGTCGCCAGTGGAGTCTGGTTTACCTCCATCTTGGAGACTCCCGGGATAGAGAAAGTGGCTTTCCACATAATAGGTTGAAGCATCAGAGAGTGGCATGGTCTGAAATGTTGAGCCTGAATAAAGAAGCGCACCGCCAAAGGGCTGATCGTACCATTCACAATTGACTCCCTCTGCGGTCAGTAAAACGGAATCACCGGCCAGGATTACAACATCTTCTACCACAGGTGGCGCAGAGCTTAATACTTCGACATGCAAAGGATTTGATTCCAATTGCCCTTCAAAACATAGCGCATCTATAGCAACGGAATATTCTCCAGTTTGGGTAACCTCCAAGGTTTGTGTTCCTGTGACGCCATTTGACCAAGTATAATTTTCACCTTCAGAGGCCGTCAGAATAAGGGTGTCCCCTTCGCAAATGACATTGCCTTCGGGTAAAAAAATCAGGGGAGCAACATCTGCTATTACTTCTATATCTACCGGTTGGGTTAATGAAGCACAACCATTTAGGTCCGTACAGATAGCATAATAATGACCTGCATCACTTACTGAAAGTATTTGGCCGGTTTGATTGTTGGACCATAGGTAGTTTGAAAACCCGGGAGCGGCCAATAACTGAACTGTAGTATTGGGGCAAATAGACTTCGAGCCTTCAACGATTGGTCCATTGGGCGGGGCCATGCAAGGTAATTCGGGAATAAGATACAAGCTGTCTGCTGTGAGATTAAATAGCCTGGTTACCATTCCCGAAGGCCAATACACTTTGAGAGAATCCAATATCTCGTTAGGTCCCAATCCAAAATGAGCGTTGAGTGAGCTCATAGGGCTATAACTCTGGCCTGAGCGAACCTCTCTGATTTGTCTTCCCCAAGGTCCATATATTTCAATCCTTGCGCCGATACCATTCCGGTTACTTGCTATACCAAAAAGTGAAGTCTTAATCCAGTGATTATTGTTTGGTTGGTTAACCCAGGCCTGATTGAGGCGAAAGACATCAAGAAAGCCATCGTTATTGAGATCAGCAATAGCCCCCGGCATCACAGGTGCATCGATCCCTGTAAAGGTCAGGTCGCCGTTACCGAGATACAATTCGTTTTGCAATTGAGAAAAGATGTCGATGAAACCGTCGTTGTTGAAATCTCCGGCAGCATTTTCATAGGCCCCGAGGTCGCTGGGATTTATACCCGACATGGAGATGACATCTGTAAACGTGCCGTCCCCATTGTTACGAAAGAGCCGGTTTTGGGAATCGTGATTTACGATAAAGGCATCGAAATCCCCATCATTGTCAAAATCTTCAAAAACGGTACTCCATGACTGTGCATTGTCATCCACTCCGGTAAGGGCTCCAACTTCCGAAAAGGTATGATTACCATTGTTTCGGTACAGTAAATTTGTACGGTTGATATTTCCCGGGGGAGCTCCCCCTTGGCATTTGGTGATATACAGATCAATATCATTATCATTATCATAATCGGTCCAGATAGCAGAATAAGATCCTGGTCTGTCAGCAGTCCGGATCAAATTTATGTCTGGAGTCATATTTCCTTCACCATCATTTTTATAGGGTACCGATTGGTCTAGATCATGGCAGACAAAACCATCTAGCCAGCCATCATTGTTAATATCGGCCATGGTAGAGCGCTGACTAAAAATATAGCCGGGCATAACAGTTTCAGTATAGTGGCTGCCGTTTGAATTAGCTTTTAGGAAGGATACACTTTGTTCATTGCCGAAAAGCAAGTCGTTATACCCATTGTTATCCAGGTCACCGGCGCAAATGCTCCAATTGGGGGGAGACTGGATCGGTATTGAAAAAAACGTTGGGTAAATGAGCCATCAATTTGCTGATAATCAATATAAATATCTTTGTTACCCACACGCACGACATCATCCAGTTGATCCCCGTTCATATCCACTGCGCAATCCGAGAAAGCCACATAACCAGCTACGGGACGAAGGAGATCCGTTTGCAGAATAAATTCGACAGGTTGAGCCATGCCGGAGATGCAGCAAAGTAAAAGGGTAAACGGAAAGGCCAGTTTTTGAAATAGCATATTGGGATCTAAGGTAAGAACCGCAAAGGCACTTTAGCTCTAATTACCTGATGGACAGGGTAAAAATGGCACCCATCAGCGTGCATATACGCTTGAAGGCGTTGATAGATCTCTATTCAGAAAAGGTTGAGGTGCAAGATGCCATATCCTAAAAAAGATTTGGACCTAATATATGTTACACAACCCTTTCTTCTTACCTTTGCGCCTGATTTGAAGAATACCCTCAGAAAATGAAGGAATTACGAAGTTTAGTGGCACTTTTTTACCTCATTCCGGCGCTCGTCATGGTCGCCGGTTTTCCGGTATCACTGGCTGCCCAGGAGCACAATACCACCCACCAGGCAACTAGCCACACCTCAGGCCAGGAAGCCCATTCAGACTCCACTACTGTTGGACATGAAGGCGAAATGCATGGGGAAGCCCCGCATGAAGCCCACGCCTGCCATTTTCATGGAGATGTGGAGGAAACGGAATATGACGCCACCTCAACGGCATTTCACCATATTTCTGATGCCAATGTATATAGCATAGGGTCATTCAATTTTCCGCTTCCATGCATCCTCTACGCAAAAGGTCATGGCTGGAATGTCTTTTCCTCAGACAGATTCAACTTTGATTTCTTTGGTCACGGTGAAGGCCGCACTGCCTATAATAACTATGTGTTGGATGAAGGTGCAGTAAAACGTATACAAGAACCCTCTTTCCCATCCGGTGAAGTGGCCCTTGAAGGATTTATGCACGAAACCAAAATGGTGGACGGTGAGAACAAGGAGTTTTCTTATGCTTGTTTTCAAGGCAAACATTATTTGTTAGAATCGCAAAGCACTGCTGATGGCGGACTTTTCGGAGGCGGAATTACTTCATTTTATGATTTTTCACTGACGAAAAATGTAGTGAGTATGATGCTCATTGCTTTGTTGCTTGGCTGGGCCTTTTTTAGCATTGCAGCAGCTTACAGAAGACGAGATAGCATGGCCCCTAAAGGATTACAATCCTTTATGGAGCCCATTTTCATTTTTATTCAGGATGAAGTGGCTAAACCATTTCTAGGCCCTAAATGGGAAAAGTTTTTACCCTTATTGCTTTCCTTGTTTTTCTTTATTCTGGGACTCAACCTTTTTGGCCAGATCCCATTTCTGGGAGGAAGCAATGTGACGGGTAACCTTGGCTTTACAGCCGTGCTGGCATTGATCACCTTTATCGTGGTCACCATCAATGGAAATAAAAACTACTGGAGTCATATCGTATGGATGCCAGGTGTTCCTGCGATCATCAAGATTTTGATACTTACGCCTGTAGAGATACTAGGTATGTTCATTAAGCCTTTCACCCTCATGTTGCGTCTTTTTGCTAACATCACTGCCGGCCATATCGTGGTGATGGCATTTGTTGGATTGATCTTCATGTTTGGAAAACTTGGTGAAAGTTTGGGAGGAGGTGTTGTTGGAGCGGTCGTTTCTATTCCACTGACCATATTTATTATGGCCATCGAATTACTGGTGGCGTTTATACAGGCATATGTTTTTACCCTGCTGACAGCTTCCTATATCGGCGCAGCGACAGAGGAGCATCACCATGCTGAAAAGCACTAATTGGCATAGCGTATAGAGCAGAGGGTGCGATTGAGCAGGTGCCATTTGAATAAGGAGTAATGAAGGTTTTTGATAGAATAATGAACGCATAAACCTATCAACGGATCAACACATAAACAAGCATTTTACTAACTCAATAAATACTCATTAACATGACAGGTTCTATCGCAGCAATTGGTATGGGATTAGCAGCCATCGGTGCAGGTATCGGCGTAGGTTCAATCGGGGGAAAAGCTATGGAAGCTATCGCTCGCCAGCCAGAAGCACTTGGTGATATCCGTGCAAACATGATCTTGACAGCAGCCCTTGTAGAAGGTGCAGCGCTGATCGCGATCATCATGGCTTTCCTTGTAAAGTAATTGCAACAACGAATTATTCCAGATGCCTTGCGATTGGCCGGGCTTCTGGAATCTTTTTAAAAAAATCAAAAACTCCTGCGATCAACCGGGAGAGAAAAAAAATAAACTATGGATCTCTTTTTTCTTTCAGAGTTTACCGTTGCCCGTCCGGGAATAGGCTTGCTGTTCTGGACCACGATTATTTTTATCGCTTTCTGGATCATGGTTGGAAAGTTTGCTTTCCGTCCGATCAAGGATGCATTGAAAAAACGTGAAGACGATATTCAATCTGCCCTGGACGAAGCTAAGAAGGCGAAGGAGGAAATGGCACAACTCAACAATGACAATCAGCGCCTGTTGAATGAAGCCCGTGAAGAAAGAGCAAAACTCCTGCGTGAAGCCAAGCTGACCGGTGACCACCTGATTTCCGAAGCACGTGATAAGGCTAAACTGGAAGCTCAGAAAATCGTCACTGATGCCAGACAGGAAATTGAAAACCAGAAGAACAAAGCTATTATTGAAGTTAAAAACCAGGTAGGTCAGATGTCCATTGACATAGCCGAAAAACTGATCCGTCAGCAAATGGGTCAGACACAGGAGCAAAAGAATCTGGTAGAGAAACTAGTCAATGACATTAAACTCAGCTAATTTCCTAACTCCTATTTCCCGACTCCTATTTCCTAACTCCTATTTCCTAACTCCTATTTCCTGACTCCTATTTCCTAACTCCTATTTCCTAAACAAAATGTCTTCATACCGGATAGCATCCAGATACGCCAAATCCCTGATTGACCTCGCCGGTGAGCAAGGCAAGCTTGACAGGGTCGTGGAGGATATGACCTTCTTTGCGGAAGTGTCTAAACTGAAGGATGTAGCACTATTGTTGAAAAGCCCGATTATCAATTCAGATAAAAAGGGAAAAGTCCTGGATGCCATTTTCTCAGGAAAGGTGGATCCAATGACTCATTCCTTTATTGAAATTATTCTGAGAAAAGGCAGAGAAGCCTATTTGGGCGAGATTGCCACTGAAGTTGTCAATCAGTATCGCGTGATCAAAGGGATATCGATCGTAGAGGTTGTTTCAGCTGAGGCATTATCATCAGAAACGCTTGAAGCCATAAGGAAGAAACTGGTAGAGAGTAAGCTCACGCATGGCAATATTCAGTTCAAGACATCGGTGAATGCAGGCCTGATCGGCGGGTTTGTCATTTCCTTCGAGGACAAATTATATGATGCCAGTGTCAAACATCAACTGGACCTCTTGCGTAAAGAGTTTTCATCAAAGGATTATCAAGCAGCTATATAATACACAAATACTAATAACGATCAACATCTAAATAAAAAAAATCATGGTGGATGTAAAACCTGATGAAATATCAGCGATACTCAAACAGCAGTTATCCGGATTTCAAAGTGCAGCGGAATTAGAAGAAGTAGGTTCCGTACTTCAAGTGGGGGATGGTATCGCCCGCGTGTATGGCTTGAATCGGGCACAGTCTGGTGAGCTCGTGGAGTTTGAAAATGGCGTTCAGGCCATCGTATTGAATCTTGAAGAAGACAATGTGGGTGTGGTATTGATGGGTTCAAGTGACGGCATTAAAGAAGGTTCACGCGTCAGCCGTACCGGTAGAATCGCCAGCATCAATGTTGGAGAAGGATTTATCGGAAGGGTTGTCAATACGCTTGGTCAGCCAATTGATGGAAAGGGCCCTATCACAGGGGTCACCTATGAAATGCCGCTGGAGCGTAAGGCACCAGGGGTTATCTTTCGTCAACCGGTAAGTGAGCCACTCCAGACGGGTATCAAAGCTATCGATGCGATGATTCCAATCGGTCGTGGTCAGCGTGAGCTGATCATCGGTGATCGTCAGACAGGTAAATCGGCTATCGCCATAGATACGATCATCAATCAGAAGGAATTCTTCGAAAAGGGAGAGCCTGTATTTTGTATCTATGTAGCATCTGGTCAGAAAGCATCAACAGTGGCCAACGTAGCAAAGACCCTTGAAGAAGCCGGCGCTATGGCATATACAGTTATTGTGTCTGCCAGTGCCTCAGATCCTGCACCACTTCAGTTTTACTCTCCTTTCGCCGGAGCTGCTATCGGAGAGTTTTTCAGGGACACGGGTCGTCCTGCATTGATCATTTATGATGATTTATCAAAGCAAGCTGTTGCCTATCGTGAGGTATCGTTACTTCTTCGTCGCCCACCGGGTCGAGAAGCTTACCCGGGTGACGTATTCTATCTCCACTCCAGGTTGTTGGAAAGAGCTGCGAAAGTTATAAACAACGATGACATCGCACGCCAGATGAACGATCTGCCAGACAGTCTGAAAAACGGAAAAGATAAAAATGGTCAGCCTATGGTTAAAGGTGGAGGGTCACTTACAGCACTCCCGATCATTGAGACACAAGCTGGTGACGTTTCAGCTTATATTCCGACTAACGTAATCTCTATTACTGACGGTCAGATCTTCCTTGAGTCTGGTTTATTTAATTCAGGTATACGTCCTGCGATCAACGTAGGTATCTCTGTATCGAGGGTAGGGGGAAATGCCCAGATCAAATCGATGAAGAAAGTTGCCGGCACCTTAAAGCTGGACCAGGCTCAGTACCGGGACCTTGAAGCATTTTCTAAATTTGGATCTGATCTTGACGCTGCCACGACCGCAGTACTTGAAAAAGGAAAACGTAACGTGGAAATCCTTAAACAAGCTCAGTATAGTCCGGTTCCTGTAGAAAAGCAAATCGCTATCATCTATCTGGGAACGAATGGTCTTTTGAGAGAAGTGCCAATCGGAAGCATCAAGGAGTTTGAAGAATTATACCTGACCAGCCTTGCTTCAAGATATCCACAGGTATTGGATAATCTGCGCGCAGGAAAATTACTGGATGAGGATACCGCCACCATGAAGGCACTGGCTGCTGAACTCAAGACACAATACAAAGCTTAATCTACTTTCCATAACAGAACCATCACCCAAAACGTAAAAGCAGATGAGCGGCAAGCTTAAGGAAGTACGGGAACGTATGAAGTCGGTAAGCTCCACGCAGCAGATTACCAAAGCCATGAAAATGGTTTCCGCTGCCAAGCTTCGTAAGGCACAGGATGCTATCGTACGCATTCGCCCGTATGCGGATAAACTTAACTATATGTTGCGCAACGTTCTTTCAGCGGTGGGAGGAGATGTATCAATAAGTTTTGGAAAAGATCGCCCGGTGCAACATGCCACCATCGTAGTAATCACCTCCAATCGTGGACTTGCCGGTGCTTTCAATACGAATATAGTGAAAGCTGCTGTCAGAGAAATCGAAAGCCAGTTTTCATCACAGCGTGCTGCCGGAAAACTAACTATCCTGCCGATCGGGAAGAAGGGATATGATTTTTTCCGTCGAAACTATAAAGACTGTCTGATCATCAAGGATTATATCACCCTTTTTGACAATCTCGAATTTGATCATACTGTCGTCGTTCCAAGATTATTAATGGATCAATTCAGCAAGGGAGAGACCGACAGCATTATGGTCTTCTATGGTCGTTTTAAAAATGCAGCTACGCAGTTTGCTGAGACTGTTCAGTATCTTCCTGTTCCTAAAATCGAGACAGGAACAACAAGGCGTGTAGACTATATTTTCGAGCCGGAGAAAGATATCCTGTTAAATACACTGATTCCAAGTATTCTTGAAGTTCAGTTTCAGAAATTCCTACTCGATACGCATGCCTCTGAGCATGGTGCACGTATGACAGCGATGGATAAAGCAACTACAAATGCAGATGATATGTTGTCTGCACTCAAGATAAGCTATAACAATGCCCGTCAGGAATCGATCACCAAAGAACTAAGTGAGATCGTTGGAGGCGCTGCGGCGTTGGGAGGGTAATCTCGCTTTTACCTGTTTGCCCCTAAATCTCCTGAAGTGGACTTGAGTTCTGGTTGGCTGCTAAATTTTTGAAGTCCCCTTTAGGAGATTTAGGGGCAGAACAAGCGAATATTCCACCCTCTTCATCGATAAGCACCACAGGTTGGCTAAAAATTTCTCATTTTTAACCAGATGAAAAACATAACCTACGGGACCTTACGCCTGCTTCTGCCTTTTTTACTTCTGTTGACAGGGTGTCAAAAGCACAACATCTCTCCGGTGTTGGCGCGGCATGAAAAGCAATATCCAGAAATCAAAAAGAAGTATGTGTATCAAAGCCTTATACGCCTGGCCAATACTAAGAGGGACCCTGATTTTGAAAAGCTGATCAAGAATGTCAACAAAGTGATCCTTTATCTTCCACCGAATGGAGATACCACCTATCAGATCATGGATGTAAGGAAAGGCTTACCTGAAGATGGATATGAAACGCTGGTTGATGTGCGGACTGCTGACGCTCAGCGCATCAGTTTGTGGGTGAAGGAAGTTGATGCCAGGTCCCATTATATAGCCCTAATGGATGCAGTAGATCAGGATGTAATTGTTGAAATCGATGGCCAGATCAATATCGAATATCTCTCTGCCATTAATGTTGCGGATGAGGGCTCTTTACTTAAACTTTTAGAAGGCGGATTTTAATGAATGATATCATCTTACAGACTGAACAGCTGACAAAACGGTTTTCAAAACGTATCCTGGCTGTTGACGGGCTTGATCTGCAGATACCTAAGGGCCAGGTATTTGGTCTCCTTGGTCCAAACGGGAGTGGCAAGACGACAACTCTTGGGATGATTCTTGGAGTTGTCTCCAGGACAAAGGGGAGTTATAATTGGTTTGGCGAAGGTGATGATTATAAGCTTCGCAAGCGGATCGGTGCCATCCTTGAACAACCCAACTTTTATCCTTTTCTCAGTGCCAGACAAAACCTCATCGTTCATAGCAGGATAAAGGATATCCGTAAACCGGATATAGATGGACTACTAAAAATGGTCGGACTATTTGAAAGAAGCAATGACCCTTTCAAAACCTATTCGCTGGGGATGAAGCAACGTCTTGCGATAGCATCCGCCATGCTTGCCGATCCTGAGGTTTTGATTTTCGATGAGCCTACCAATGGATTGGATCCACAAGGCATAGCAGAGATTCGGCAGTTAATTCTCAATATCCGCGATATGAATAAAACCATTGTAATGGCCAGCCATCTGCTCGATGAAGTACAGAAAGTTTGTTCACACTTTGCCGTATTGCGTAAAGGGAAAAAGATTTATTCAGGAAGTGTAAAAGAAGCACTTGAAAGCACCAACTCAGTCTCAGTGTCTGCTGATAATACGGCCATGCTCATCCAGACTATTTCATCTTGTCCCGGCGTCGTATCTGTTGAACGGGATGGTGATGTATTAAAATTACAAATTGATGACACATGCTCAGTGGCCGCGATCAATACCTATTTGGTGGAGCACAAAGTGCCCGTCAACTATATACAGCAAAAAAAATCTAGTCTTGAAGAAAAATTCCTAGAGATACTGAAAGAAAGTGACCACTCCCTCAAGACGCTTCATAACCTGCCTGCATGATGATGAACATCCGTAAGATTACCCAACTCGAATATTACAAGTTCAGGCATTACAGGCCATTCCTGGTGATCCTGGGTTTGTATGTGTTCTGTTTCATCCTTGCCGGTTTTTCAATCAAGAGCCTGCTCGACTGGTTTTTAGATAAGCAGCAGGATGATAATATACTCAAGCATTTTGTGGAAAGCGGCATTCCGTTGTTTGACTTTGTGGATATCTGGCAAAACCTTGGATGGCTCGCTACTATTTTCAAATGGATTCCTGCATTTGTGATCATTATCTCTGTGACGCTGGAATATTCGCAAAAGACAATTAAGCAAAATATTATTGATGGGCTTTCTAAAAAGGAATTTCTGGCTTCTAAGGTGGCCCTCGTTGGTGTCATTAGTGCAGGGTCGGCATTACTATTGCTTTTCCTTGGTCTTTTTCTCGGGTTGTTATACTCACCTGTCAAGGGTCTTCCTTACATCATGGAGCATATTGAATTTGTCGCAGCCTATGGTCTTGAAGTTTTTGTATTTCTCTGCATGGCTTTGTTTGCGGCATTCTGGATTCAAAAGAGTGGCGTCACCATCATCCTTTTCCTGCTTTATACAGCATGTATCGAACCCATCACAACGGCCATTCTGCATTACAATTATAAATGGGAGGTTTGGTATTTTCCTGTGGAGGCGATCAATCTGATCATACGTGTTCCTTTTCAAAAATATGCCCTTGAATTTGTTCATGACCAGATCGCCCTCAGGGATGTATTTATTTCCCTTGGATGGGCGGGTATTTTTATAGGGCTTTCTTATTGGTTGCTAAAACGAAGAGACCTCTAGTTATTTTACTCCAAAATCCCCTAAAGGCGACTTAAAATCCCGTTATATGTTTTGAATGGAAAATACAAATCCATTCTTTCAGCTACAAGGAATTCTCAAAAAGAGAAAGGTTAATTGAATTCCCCTTTAGGTGATTTAGGGGCAATCGAAGTCCTTTCAAACAAATCCACACTTCCATTCTCTAGTTTTAATACCCCTCGTGGACATACATCAGCGCATATGCCGCAACCCACGCATGATGCCCTCACAATGTTTTGTCCGCGTTGGGCATATGCCCTCACATCAATGCCCATTTCACAATAGGTCGAGCAGTTTCCACAGGATATGCACTGTCCACCATTCGTGGTGATTCTGAATCTTGAAAAATACCGTTGCTGTAATCCAAGTATAGCGGCCATAGGGCAACCAAAGCGGCACCATACCCGTGGCCCGAGTAACGGATAAAATCCTACGCCGATGACTCCACTGAAAATCGCACCTATCATAAATCCGTACCCTTCACGCAACGTATAACTATTTAGGAAGAGCACCTGACTATTGCCGCTGAAGTAGGTACATAAAACCATCATGCTCATCACTACTACACATACAAGAACTGAATACACCATCCAACGTTCGATTTTCCATGCCTTCAGCGAAGTGTCTGCAAGGTGACGAAATGGATCCCCTGCTGTTTCAGCCAGACCACCACATCCGCAGACCCAACTGCAATACCATCTTTTACCAAAGTAGTATGTCAGTACAGGAGAAATGACCAGGATCAATGCAATGCTCCACCCCAACATGAATAGACCAAGCGTGCCTCCCTGCAGGAGCTTATCAAGATTCCAGTCAAAGAAAAAGTAGTAATTTAAGAGCCACATGTTTTTCAGATCCATCGAAGGCTGATGTAGTCTTTCTAAAACTTCGGGGATGAGAAATGCAAAACACAACTGGAAAAACTTGACAGAAACGGTGCGTATCTGCTGGTACCTGTTGCCTTTATATTTGAGAAGGAATTTGATGCCAAACAAAATAATAGCCAGGGTATATAAGACCCCATAAACAAACCATTGATTGGCGGGTTTATTTTATCCAATAGCTTAAGGGATCGAACAGTGCTAAGAGACAGGTGTTGGACTGCTCACCTAGTCCAAGAGACGCCGGAAAGAAATACAAGAGGATATAGAAGGCCATGATTGTGAGGGCAAGAAACCATGCAGCTATGCCCCGGATAGTGAAGGATTTTGCGTGAACAAAGTTGTTTTGAATACCGACAGATTGATTGCGGTATTGAATAATACTATACCCAAGGATACCTGCACTGATCAGTGTCAATGATAGTGTCAGCGTCAGGATGCTGGAATGGAATCTTTCGTCTGTTCCGATAAGCCCAATCAATAAACCACTATAACCTATGACGGAGAATATTTTCTGCCACGAGGTCAGGCCTCGATATGCTGAGGGTGTAAGGGACATGGATAAGTCGTCTCTTTGGATCATAGAGATGAAGTTTGATGGTTTTTCAAAAATGAAAACACCCGATTGTAGTTTCTATTTTCCCGTGGTATAACAGAGACACCTGTTATTGATTGAAATACTTCTCTGATATGCTGTGCATAGTTTGGTGAAAATTCCTGATCGAATAGAGCTAATTCAAGGCAGGCAAGCACGGATTCGATATCAGTTTTTGCAGTAATCCATTTTTCGCAAACGGCCTGTCTAAACCTGACGCCCATTAAATTGAACCCTATCACAGCTTGATCGGTATAATTGATCCGGATGCTCTTTTTTAATTCAGGGTGCTGCCAATACAGGGTCCTTTGGTCATCCGGCAACGTTGGATTGATCTCTCCATAAACCTGGTATTCCGTATTGAAAAATTTTGCTGAATTAAACCAGATTCCGGGATTGTAATTAACAGGTTTACCACAAAGTGTGGAGGCTAGAGTTTCGCCCATCAAGCGACCTGTATACCAGACTGGTTCGATCGCTTTGCGACCCGCAGAAGGCATGCGCAATTCGGCGCAATCCCGAGTGCAAAAATGTCAATGATATTTGTCTGAAGAAGCTCATCTACCAGTATACCTTTATTCACTTCAATAGGCGAATCTTTCAACCAGGATATATTCGGATGCACACCGACAGAAATCCCTGCAAATTGACACGGGATTTCTTCTCCATTGGTCGTGATGACGGATTTTACTTTCCCGGTTTTGTCGCCTGTTATTTCCTTGAGTTCGCATTGGAGCCTGAGGTCAATTCCGTGCTCTCTGATCTCTCTATTGACTATTTCGGATTCTTCTGCAGGCAGAACCATGTTTGAATAACTGGATTCCCTGACCAGAAAAGTGATAGGTATGTTGCGGCTGAGTAACATTTCAGCAAGTTCTATACCTATCAGGCCACCGCCTGCGATAACCGCCTTCTTTATATTCGTACTTTTAGATTCGATGTGTTGAAGATCCTGCAGAGAATAGAGGCTGGCCACCCCATCAAGTTCAGTTCCGGAGATTTCTAACCCGTTCGATGAAGAGCCTGTTGCAATTATTAATTTATCATATCCGATCTCTGTCCCTGAAGCTGTCTGTACTGTTTTTCGCTGATCATCAAGGGTGGTGACATAATCATTGATCAGATTTATCCTGTTTTTCGTCCAGAAACATGCTTCATAAGGAATGATGTCCTTCCAGCGCATATGTCCCATGAACACATACATCAACGCTGTACGTGAAAAGAAATAATCTGATTCGGCGGAAATCACCGTAATCCTATGGTCACTACGTTTTCAGATATGACGAGCGACAGTGATACCGGCTATACCATTACCAATGATGACAATATGCATAACCGAAAATAAGGATTAATATCCGACAACATGGTTTATCTAATCAAATCAACTTCAAAGTGATTCAAAAAAAAACGCCGGTGGATGACCACCGGCGTTTTTTCTAAACTAAATTTATTCAGTTACTCCAAAATGGATATTACATTTTTTCAAACTTGATTGTCTTCACAGCTTTTGATTCTGTCATTCTTACGAAGTATGTGCCAGTTGCAAAATTAGCAACATCAATGGTCAGTTGGTTTGCACCCTGAACCAATGATTGCTTGCCTAATACAGAAACGATACGGCCTGTGATGTCCATTACGGCAACATCAATTTCAGTATTGTTAGCAGCGTTGAACTCTACATATACTTCTGTTGAAGCAGGGTTAGGATACAATTTGGTACCGGAGATCGTCTTGATATCTTCAACAGCTGTTTCCAGGGTGAAATCAAAAGGAATGCTGGCACCGGCACCGTAACTGATGTTTTCATAGATCACTTCACCGTCGAGGGCAATTGAAATAGCTCCAGCAGATATGCTGGCCTGACCATTTGGTGTTGTACAGCTGTGTGAAGCAGGATTAACTGAACCATTCAGAAGACCGTCACCAAAACCATCAACAAGAACTACTTCATAACAACCATCAATAGAATAGACGAATTCCTGAGTGTAGGTTTCATCGCAGGATAGTGTGCCTAAATCTGCACTGGAAACTACAATGTTGCCATCAGGGTCTGTTACTGTCCAGGAAATTTCTTCAGGCCAGAAGTCAGTGGTCATTGTCAATGTTGCAGTTTGTGTTGCTGTTGGCTGGATCACCTGCCATGCATAGTTGTTGTCCTGTGGGGATAAATCCTCCGCATTGTTAGGAAGGGTTACTACGAGTTCTAAATCAGAGGATTGATCGACAGTAAGACCTGTCAATGAAACATTGGCTGACTTATATTCTATAAGGCTTCCAGTCCAGTCTTTTGTACGGACGACTTCACCATTAACCAGAAGTTCAACGTGAGCGGAGGTCAGTGTATCAGAACCCAAATTCTGGATCTTGGCTACAAAAGAGCCTTGCTGATACTCACCGCAGAAATAGCGGGTGGTGTATGTGGCGGATACTTTAGCATCATTTTCGCCCCTAAAGGATATATCATAGACATAGTCGAAAGTGGGATCGAATACATTGTTGAAGAAGTAATCATTTGCTAACAACATCTGACCGCTTGGACGAACAACGTACATGGTTGGCCAGTAAGTCAGGTTGAACTTAGTAGGAATTGTGTTGTCCTCAACAATGAAGTAAGGAACCCCTGTCACCCAGTCACCCTGGGTATTGGTGCCAGTGCCTAATAAATCTGCATGGGTTGTTGCAGCATCTCCTTCAATAGAGAAGATAACCAGCTGATCAGTACCATCAGGTCCATAGGAATCCCACAGATCTTTCAATACGTGGTTCGTATGAAGGAAATAGCAGGGACCGCACCAAGTTGCGAAAATATCGATAAGGACCACCTTGCCACTATCCAGATAATCCTGAACTACGTGCACGTTACCGTTGATATCGGTGAGTGTCAAACCTGCTGGAATCTTACTTCCATCAGGTAATTGTGCTTTGACACCAAAGCTAAAGAGGAGAGAAAATAAAAGGAAAGTGTACAACTTCTTCATGTTAAAATCTTTATTGTGTTGAGAGTGTAAATAGAGGCGTAAAAATATGTAATTCGGGGGAGCAGAAGGCCTTTTTTCTATTTAATTGTGAAATTGTTGGACAAAGGACAAAAAAGAGCATATCCTGAGCCATTTCAGAAGAAAATTTTGCCCGTACAGCTGGTTTTGCAAATTATTAACTGTGGCGGGGTTTTCTGCAACCACAATTTGGTATTTATTTTAATCTATTATTAATCAGTATTTTATATATTTAATTTTATATTTAAATTTAATCAATGATGATTTGGTTTTAATCAAATGGCTAAATGTCAAAATTTTACACTTTGTTTATTTTATTTATATGTATATTTACGTTTTAGCGTTCCGGCATTATGTCGCAATAACGACACAGGGTGTGGGTTAAACCGTATATAAATTAGTTGTACATTTACAGATCAGAGTATAATTTTAATCACATGAAAAGACTGCTACTTTGTTTTTTTCTTATTCAGTCACTTGCAGGTACTACCTGGGGGCAGATTTCTATATCGGCCAATCCCAGTCCATTTGTGTTGACCGGTCACCCATCTAATAATGATGTATCGATTCATATTGAAGTGACCAATCATTCTTCTTTTGATGCTTATATCCTGTGGTCCCGGACTGTGGAATCAGCGCCTCAGGGATGGCTAACATGGATATGTGATAAGAATTTATGCTACCTGCCCACAGCGAATGCAAGTTCACCCACCAAACCTAATATCCTGGCCCCTGGGGAAAAGATGGACTTCCAGATCCATGTAAATCCAGGTGCTGTTGAAGGTAGTACTCCATATGACATCACCTTTACGGATTATGAGGACCCTTCCATCATTCTTGGCCACGTAGATGGCGAAGTTATTATCAGTAATACGGTTAGCACTAAAAACAATGGTGCTCAAAGTAATCTGACCGTTTACCCTAATCCAACTACGGATTATTTCCAAGTTTCTGAGACACCCGGGTTGAAGTATATTGAACTCTTCAACATCGTTGGGAATAAAGTGAGGTCATATGATGCGCTCCCAGGGAAGCAATATGCTGTTGGAGATCTGACTGACGGAATCTATCTCGTCAGACTTATTACCTCCACAGGAAAAATCATCAAAACTATTCGTTTGAGTAAAAGATAAATCAGTACTTTGCTATTCATTTCAGTATAAGTTTGAAGTAAAACGTAATGCCCTCTTCAAGAGGGCATTTTTATTTGTGTTCGACCATATAGCAACTTCCCGAATAGAGCATTCGATTATTAGCTTTCGCTGGTTGTACCTTTGGGCTGTAAAACAAAAAAGCATATGACACATCCTATTTCATTATATCGTATGGGCCATTTCAATGCAGCTCATCAGTTAGCCATCCCGGCCTGGTCTTTGGAGAAAAATCTCGAGACGTTTGGGAAATGTGCAAACCCGAATTTCCATGGACACAATTATGAATTGGAAGTACGCGTGACTGGTCATCTGGATTCTGAAACTGGAATTTTAATCAACCTGAAGGACCTGAAAGTGATTATTGAAAGAGAAGTGGAGGAACGTTTTGATCATAAAAATCTCAACCTCGACTGCCCAGAGTTTTCCGCCATAGTTCCAACGGTAGAAAATATATGCATTGTGATATACCACATCATGAGGCCATTGATACCAGATCACCTTGATCTGGGCATCAAATTATATGAAACTCCCCGAAACTTCGCGGAGTATCCAGGCAGATAGGTGATCTCAAATTAAAACGGGGTATAATTTGCAGGGGTTCAAAAAATATGGGAATAAACATACAGGGGTTCAAAATTTTAAACCCCTGTATGTTTATTCCCATATATAATTAGGAAATATCTTTTATTCTTTCAGTTTCGCAAGCAATCGCAGGATTTCAATGTACAGCCAGATCAGCGTGATCATCAGTCCCATCGCTGAAAACCATTCCATATATTTTGGCGCCCGGAATTCTTCACCTTTGACGATCAGGTCAAAATCCAACAAGAGATTGAGAGACGCAATGCCGATCACACCAAGTGAAAAGAGTATCCCTATAGTGCCTCCCTCATGTATGAAAGGAATATTAATTCCGAAGAAACTCAGACCGAAACTTATTAAGTAAAGGAGGGCTATAGCACCTGTTGCCATAACCACGCCCATTCTGAATTGTTGCGTCACGGGTATGATTCCGGTTTTGTGGATGAACAACATGATGAACAGCACGAGTAGCGTCAGGGAGATGGCCTGGATAACGATGCCACCACCAAAACCTGCATAAATGCCGGATATCCCACCGACAAATAAACCTTCCATTGCAGCATAAGCAGGTGCGATATAAGGGGCGTATTCTTTCTTAAACACATTGATCAGCACGAGGATGAGCCCTATGATAGCCCCACCGATCATGAGCACCGGACTTTGTAACTGAAAATTGTATATCGCCGTGATCAAAAGGATGCTAAACAATATCAGTGTTTTATTGATGGCACCCTGTGTTGTCATCGTTCCTTCCTGTGCTACAGAAAGAGTAGATGTGGATTCCTTTTGTAGACTGTTCCGGAGCAATGGATTGCCACCTCCTGCAAATTTTTTAAACATGAGATTTCAATTTATTTTCATTCTGTAAATGTGAAAATTAGGAGAAAAGTTTCAATTCAGGATAGCGTACATGCAATGTGCAGTCATTTTATAATTCAGTTTTACCTCTATTAGGCGTTTTTTGCTCAACATGTATTGAGTTATTTTTTACGCCCCTTAGGGGCTACAGGAACTTTTTCTGATCATGTGTTAACGACCCTATAGCCCCTTCGGGACAAGGAATGATTAGTATGATTAGTTGTGCCTCAATGCGTTTTTTGCCCAACAAGTGTTAAGTTATCAAAAGAGCCCCGTAGGGTCTTCAGGTTGGTTGCATATGAAAATGAGAAAACAAACCTTGCCCTGTAGGGGCAAAACAAAATTGAGTTTCTCCCAGAATTCTATTGTTTTTTATACTTCGCGATAGCATCCCGGATTTTCTGAACACGGTTTTCCGGGCTTGGATGGGTGCTCATGAATTCGGGTTGACGCTCTCCACCGCTGGCTTTTTCAAGGATTTCCATCACCGTGATCAATGCTTCCGGATCGTATCCTGCCTGGCTCATAAACCTTACACCCAGGTCATCTGATTCAAGCTCTTGATCACGTCCATAGGACATATTGACCAGGCCGGCAATCATCTGTGCGGCTTGAGCTGTATTATAGTCACCGGAGGCTACTACAGCAGCACCTGTCAGACCCTGAGTCAATTCTTGTTTAGCAATACGTTCTGCACCATGACGTGCTACTACGTGGCCAATTTCATGACCCAATACCCCAGCCAGTTCATCCTCTGTTTCAAACTGTGAAATCAAAGCTGTTGTAATAAACACCTGGCCTCCTGGTAAAGCAAAGGCATTGACTACGTTAGGATCTGCCAGCAAATGGAAATCATATTGATAGGGGGTCTGGCGTGCGTCACTTTGCTGAACGATCCGTTGACCAACTGATTTGACAAATTTTTGAGCTTCAGCGTCCGGATGCAAACCACCATATTCTTCTACCATCGCCGGAAAACTATTTACCCCCAAAGCGACCTCCTGCTCAGCGGTAATGCTGATGTGCTGTGTCTCACCAGTGATTTCATTAAACTGGGAGCTGGAGTAATATTTACATAGAGCAAATCCAGCCAGGAAAACGGCAATCAAAATTCCACCTCCTACATTGCGTCGACGTGGGGTCACATAACGGCCCCCACCTTGCTGACCGGATTGATTTCCACCGAATATTGACATGCTTTTAAGTTTATGCTGGATGAATTAATGATATCTGCTTAGGCAGTGCTTTATGATGATTTTGTACTTGCCATCTGCCAAACAAATCATAAAGAACTCATTCAAATATAGAAATTGTTGGGTAATTAATTAATAATTAAACACCAAATCAACACTCAAATTTCGTCAATAACAGGAAGTTGCTCCTTTAACCGTTTGGGTTTGAATTGGCAACTATGATTGAAATTACAATGACATTCTTGTGATTGAAGCAGCAAACGCTTACGACGAGCTTCTCATTCATGGCATTCAAAAAAAGAATTCTAAAGGAGGGATATTAGAATTCGGAGGTGAAGTGGAAACGGATGTCAGGAAAATTTTCCAGGGTCATGCGCAGGACCCATGCGGATTCTGCGAGGAAGACAGGCTTGTCATCTTTATCATGGGCGATATCTTTTTTCTTTCGCGTGATGAATGTCTGAAGGGTTGCTTCGCTGTCTGCTTCGATCCAACAGGCTTTGTGCAGGCTTAAAGGTTCGTAGTCGCATTTAGCACCATATTCATGCTCGAGTCGGTATTGAATAACATCAAACTGAAGTGCACCAACTGTGCCGATGATCTTATCACCGTTTAACTCCTTGACAAACATCTGCGCAACGCCCTCGTCCATCAATTGATCAAGGCCCTTGTTGAGTTGCTTTGTTTTCATCGGGTCTTTGTTGATCACGCGACGAAACATCTCAGGTGAAAATCTCGGGATACCTTTGAAATGTAATTTTTCACCCTGGGTCAGTGCATCACCGATATTGAAATTGCCGGAATCATAGAGGCCCACGATATCTCCTGGCCAGGCTTCATCGATGACCTCTTTGCGTGAAGCCATAAAGGAGGTTGGGTTCGAAAATTTCATCTGCCGTTCCTGACGCACGTGATAGTAGTTGGTGTTCCTTTCAAATTGGCCTGAACAAACTCTGAGGAAAGCAATCCTATCCCTATGACGTGGATCAATGTTGGCGTGGATCTTAAAGACGAATCCTGTGAATGTTTCTTCTTCCGGACGGACGACACGTTCCTCTGTCTCCCTCGGTAAAGGAGCAGGAGCTATATCAATAAAACAATCGAGTAGTTCTTTGACACCAAAATTATTTACAGCACTTCCAAAAAATACCGGGGATACTTCGCCGGACAAATATTTACTCCGGTCAAAAGAGGGATATACGTGCGTGACCGTTTCTAGTTCGATGCGTAATTCATCTGCAGCCCTTCGGCCAACATGATGGTCAAGCATAGGATCTTCTACGTCTTTGATCTCTATGATTTCTTCTTCCTCTTGTTTGCTGTGCGGGCGGAAGAGAACAAGTTTTTTTTCATAGATGTTATAGACACCTTTAAACTGCTGTCCCATACCAATAGGCCAGCTGAGGGGTGTCACGTGTAAGCCAAGTTTTTTCTCAATTTCATCGAGAAGATCCACAGCATCTTTTCCTTCCCTGTCCAGTTTGTTAATAAAAACAATGATAGGGGTATGGCGCATGCGGCAGACCTCTACCAGTTTTTCTGTTTGTGTTTCCACCCCTTTCGCTACGTCAATCACCACGATGACGCTGTCCACTGCGGTGAGGGTACGAAAGGTGTCTTCTGCAAAATCTTTGTGACCGGGTGTGTCAAGGATATTGACCTGATGATCGCGGTATGGAAATGCCATGACGGAGGTAGCTACAGAGATACCTCTTTGCCGTTCGATTTCCATAAAGTCGGAGGTCGCATGTTTTTTGATTTTATTGGATTTGACCGCTCCGGCTTCCTGGATCGCACCTCCAAAAAGGAGAAGTTTTTCAGTGAGGGTTGTCTTGCCAGCATCGGGGTGGGATACAATGCCAAAAGTCTTTCGTTTCTGGATCTCGTCTATTGCGCTCATGGATTCTGCTGTGGAGGGGCAAAGGTAGTGAATAGTCAAGAGGTGCGTTGTGAGTGTGGATTGTGAGTGTGAGCTGTATGGGGGGTGAGGTAAATAAGAAAACCCACCGGGTTGTGTCAGCAGTGGGTTTTGATTCTTATACCTTAGGTGATCTGGTGTCAGACGAAGTCTTTGTGATTGTAGGGTGCGGGAGATTCCACCTTTTCCGGTGTATGGGATTTGAAATCCCAAGACCAGCCTGAAGTCATCATCTGGTCTTTGTCATCACCACGCGGAGGTTGGCGATGATGATGCTTATGTGATTTTTTATTGAAGGTGTCCTGGAGTTTGTCCCCAAGTTCTTCGAGTTCCTCTTTGACCATCCGGGCAATATTATTGACATTGGTGGGTTCCCCCATCATCTCCAGACGCTCAGAAACTGTTTTGGCTGGTGGTACAATCGCCCATAGAACGGCATAAATCACTGCACTGGCTCCACCTGCCATGGACAACAATACAAATGCAACCCTCACCCATACGGCGTCCTGGATGCCAAAGTAGGAAGCTAATCCGGAACATACACCGCCAATTACCTTATCATCAGGATCGCGGTATAGTCTTTTTCCGGTCTTTATCTGGAATGAACCGGTGGTTGTTTTCTTTTCACCTGATTGGGTTTCGGAGAAGTCAACGTCTTTTAATTCTTCAGGTGTCCCAAGCACACTGATGGCTTCCAACACATCTACTTTGCTGACGATCACCTTTGAGCCTTTGTTTTTATTGACCAGCTCACCCATGCGGGACTCTATGTCCTGCATGATTTCAACAGCGCCTTCGCTGCCTCCAAAATGCCTGGTGAGGGTATGGAGATAATGGTTGGCTGCTTCAAAGGCATCCTCATCGATCGTAAAGGCATAGCCCCCGAGGTTTATGTTGATCGTTTTATTCATTTTATAGTTGTGGTTTTTGCGAAGTGAGAGAAACTGCTTCATTGATTTCGGTCCAGGAATCTTTCAAACCGTTGAGAAAAGTCCGGCCTTCTTGTGTAATCTTAAAATATTTGCGTGGGGGTCCATAGTTGGATTCCATCCAATAGTATTCAAGGAATCCTGCATTCTTGAGCCTGGTCAGCAGGGGATAGAGGGTGCCTTCCACTACCACTAACTGCGAATGTCTGAGCCTTTCAATTATGTCCGAGGTATACATGGCTTCGACAGAGAGCAGAGAGAGAATGCACATTTCGAGCACTCCTTTACGCATCTGGGCTTTCATGTTATCGAGTTTCATGGCACAAATATATTATATAATTATAGTACTATGTTATACAGAGTACACTAATTAAACATAGTACCTGATGAAATGGGGAGGATAGTCGACAAAGGGAGAAGGGAGATGGATTTACCCCTTTGGGTGGTTTTGCCACATTGAAGGGGATTTGCCCTTTGAATGTGGATTAGCCCCTTCGAAATTTCTGCGAAATTTCTCTCCCCTGTGTTCCTCCATCTCGTTTCTCTTCGAGAAACATCCTTCCGGAAACCCCGGGGTTACGAAGTACATAGGGGAGAGAATTTCCTGAAAGAAATTCGAAGGGGCAAAACGTTCGAAGTCGCCCTGGAGATTAGGATTTTATTAAAGTAAGGGTCAGACCATTACATCGTATTATCCACCTAACTTTGCTGACTGATGAGAAATTCGAACATAAGGTGGGTTATTCTTCTTGGAGCTGTGACGATCCTGAGTATAATAGCCATGCAGACCTACTGGCTGACCCAGCGATGGAGCCATGAAACCAGATCATTTGACCAAACGACAAAAATTGCTTTGTCGAGGGTGGCACACAAGATGGCTACTATCAACAAATCAACTCTTCCGTCAGGTGAAGTAATCAAAAAGATCACCCCCAACTATTACATCGTCAATTTCAATGACGTCATCGATGCCAATATCCTGGAGTCCTTATTGCTTGCGGAGTTCAGTTCACAGACCAACTATACAGATTTTGAATACGCGATCTATGACTGTTCCAGTGGTGATATGGTCTATGGTAATCATTGTAATCTGATCGACTCTGGTAAGCCAACGAAGAGTGAAGGCACCTTACCCAAGTATGATGAGTTCAATTATTATTTTGGGGTTAAATTCCCTTCACGACAGGAGGACATGAGGGCAAATACTTTGAGCTCATGGCTGATGGCAATGATCGCAGCCATCACCGTGATCTTTTTCTCCTATACCATTTGGGTCATCTTCAATCAAAGAAGATATTCGGAGATGCAGCGGGACTTCATCAACAATATGACACATGAGTTTAAGACACCCTTGACCTCTATTCAATTGTCCAGTGACTTTCTTTCCAAACAGCCGGTTATCCAGGGTGATGAGCGGCTGAAAAGATATACGGAGCTTATCCGTTCTCAATACCAGCGATTGAATTCACAAGTAGAGAAATTACTCAACGTGGCGCGGTTGGAATCAGGAGAATTTAAACTCAAGACCGAGCGTTTCGATATGCATGAGTTATTGGATGAAGTGCTTGAAACCAAGGGGGCGGAATCTGGAATTGAGGGTCGTGTATTCAACAGAATCTTTAGGGCAGGCCGCACGGTGGTTGTAGGCGACAGGACGCATCTGGGAAGCGTGGTCAGTAATCTGATCGACAATGCTGTCAAGTACTCTTCACTTGACCAACCGATCGATATCATTACCTCTAATGCTCATGGAAATCTTACCTTGAGTATAGCTGACCGGGGCATCGGAATATCCCAGGATCATCAGAAACATTTGTTTAAAAAGTTTTATAGAGTACCTTCAGGCAATGTTCATGACATCAAGGGCTTTGGCCTTGGGTTGCATTATGTAAAGAAGATCCTACAGATGCATAAGGGCGATATCGATGTGGTGAGTGAACTGGGCAAAGGAAGTATGTTTACATTTCATATACCAACTATTACATAATGAAGGCAAAAATCCTGTACGTAGAAGATGACGATTCATTAAGTTTTATCACGAAAGACCAGTTGGATATGGAGTCCTATGATGTGACCCATTGTGCCAATGGCAAGGACGCTTGGAATGTCTTTAAAAAAGGCGAATTTGATTTATGCCTCCTGGATGTCATGCTTCCGCAGATGGATGGTTTTGAACTAGCCAAAAAAATCAGGGCAGTCAGTAGGCATGTACCGATCATCTTTCTGACCGCTAAGTCCATGGTGGAAGATAAGATGGAAGGGTTTTTACTGGGGGGTGATGATTATGTCACTAAGCCATATAGTTTTGAAGAATTAAAGATGCGTATTGAAGTTTTTCTGCGCAGACGAAAGATCATCGAAGAAGCGCCTAAAGAAGCCATCATCATCGGCAAATACAACTTTGATTATACCAACCTTGATCTCTCCTTTAATGGGACTTCGAAGGGACTCACGCAAAGGGAAGCTGATATCTTATATTATCTCGCAGCGCGGCCAAATCAGGTAATCCGCAGGTCAGATATCCTCGAAGATATCTGGGGCAAGGATGATTACTTTTATGGACGCAGTCTGGATGTGTTCATCAGCCGACTTAGAAAATATCTCAATGAGGATGCTGAGATTACAATTGAGAATGTGCACTCCGTGGGATTTAAACTCAATTTTCCTGATGGGAAAATTAGTTTGTGAGTTGTGAGTTGTGAGTTGTGAGTTGTGAGTTGTGAGTTGTGAGTTGTGAGTTGTGAGTTGTGAAGGTGGCTTGTACTTATCGGAGTCGAAGTATGAGTCGTGAGTTTACAGTCAACAGTCAACAGTCAACTGCTGACTTTAGACTGCTGACTGTAGACTGCTGACTGTAGACTGCTGACTGTAGACTGCTGACTGTAGACTTTTATTCCTCTACCCCTGATACAAGCAATGAAACTTCATTACGAAGCACTTCGATAAAGCCTTGTTCGATTTTGATGGATCGTTTTTCACCTTTTGAAAGTTGAAAACGCACTTCACCATTTCCGAGGGCGGCCACAATCGGTGCGTGACCATTGAGTACTTCGAAACGGCCGCCGATAGCGGGAACGTTGACAGAAGTGACTTTTCCCTGGAACAGTTCTTTATCCGGTGTGAGGATGACGAGGTTCATGATTTACGGGGTTGAATTAGTTACTGGTCTCAGCCAATATTTTATTTCCTTCTTCGATCACTTCATCGATAGAGCCTTTCAGGTTGAAGGCAGCTTCCGGATACTGATCTACTTCACCATTGAGGATCATCTTGAATCCGCGGATGGTTTCTTCGATCGTCACCAGGGCACCTGGTTTACCTGTAAACTGCTCAGCTACGTGGAATGGTTGGGATAAGAAACGTTGTACTCGACGAGCGCGGTGAACCACGATTCTGTCTTCTTCGGAGAGTTCTTCGAGACCAAGAATAGCGATGATATCCTGGAGCTCGTTGTAACGCTGAAGAATATTTTTAACAGCCATGGCCGTATTGTAATGATCATCACCGATCACCAGCGGATCGAGGATCCGTGAGGTACTATCGAGTGGATCCACAGCAGGGTAGATACCGAGAGCTGCAATCTTTCTGCTCAATACCGTAGTGGCATCAAGGTGTGCAAAAGTAGTAGCAGGAGCGGGGTCAGTCAAGTCATCTGCAGGCACGTAAACGGCTTGTACAGAGGTGATAGATCCTCTCTTGGTGGAGGTGATACGCTCTTGCATGACACCCATCTCGGTAGCCAGTGTAGGTTGGTAACCTACTGCGGAAGGCATACGGCCAAGGAGCGCTGATACTTCAGATCCGGCTTGTGTAAAGCGGAAGATATTGTCGATAAAGAAAAGGATATCGCGGCCTCCTGCAGGATCGCTGAGGTCACCGTCACGGTAATATTCAGCTACGGTAAGACCGGACAGCGCAACACGTGCACGTGAACCCGGAGGTTCGTTCATCTGACCAAATACGAGGGTAGCCTGTGATTTGGCAAGTTCTGTTTTATCTACCACTGAGAGATCCCAGCCGCCTTCTTCCATACTGTGTTTGAACTTCTCACCGTATTTGATAACGCCTGATTCGATCATCTCACGGAGGAGGTCATTTCCTTCACGGGTACGCTCACCTACACCGGCGAATACGGAGATACCTGCGTATCCTTTAGCAATGTTGTTGATCAATTCCATGATCAATACAGTCTTACCTACACCGGCTCCACCAAACAATCCGATCTTTCCTCCTTTGGAGTATGGCTCGATCAGGTCGATGACTTTGATACCTGTATAGAGGATTTCTTTACTTGTAGAGAGTTCTTCGTAGGTAGGTGGTTTACGATGGATGGGGTAGGAGTTTTCATCTTTTACGACCGGGCCGATACCGTCGATGGCTTCGCCTACGACGTTAAAGAGACGGCCTTTGATTTGTTCGCCGACCGGCATGGTGATGTTTTTACCGGTATCGACTACATCCATGCCTCTCATGAGGCCGTCTGTACTGTCCATCGCTACTGCGCGGATGCTGTCTTCGCCGAGGTGTTGTTGTACTTCCAGGATTACTTTTTCACCTGATGGGCGGGTGATTTCCAGGGCGTTGAGAATATCCGGAATCTGGCTGTTTTCGCCTGCAAAACTTACGTCCACAACCGGGCCGATGATTTGTTTGATGGTACCGACGTTCATAATAGATTGATATACTAGTAGTTATAGTCCAAAAGAGGGTTAAAATGTGGCGCAAAGATAGGAATATATCCCTTAAATGTATAGGGATTATCCGAAGATTTTCCGGTTGGACATGAGAACTTTTGAAAGTGCTGACTTTGCTACTGCTTTATAAAAGTGTGGCTCTCTGACTGCATGGTCTGCGGGTCAGTGAAGATTAAATGATACATACCAGGGAATATATTATCGAGAGGAAGAGTGTATTGGAATCCCTTTTCGGGCACAAATAGAGCTTTTTTAATGATTGAACCTGCATTTGATACAAGTTGAATCAGGAAATTTTCGTTGGAACTCATTTTACTTAGCAGATAAATATCCTCAACGGCAGGGTTTGGAAAAATACTGAATCGGTCTTCATTGACATTAGTTTGTAAATCTTGGCCCAGAACATTTATAAGATTACATCCAGGCACTAGACAACCGTCTTTGTCAAGGTGTAATATCCAAGGAAGAAGTGCTTGACGAAAATTATCATAAGCATCGCCTGCTGCAATTATAGTTCCATCTGGAGTGGTTTTTACATCAAGAAATCCGAGGAAGCCAACTTGCTCATTCTCCCAACCTAGTGGGATATAGTGCTTCATCCATAGACTATCACCGTCATGATTGGTCTTAAACAATATTCCACTCGAAGTAGGCCCTATTAGATCGAGTTGCCGAAATTCGCCAGAACCAATATAGCCATCTTCTACTTGAGTGATACTAAATATATCATAATAGGGACCAATTCTAGGCGGAATATCTATAAATCTTGTTTCCCAAAGTAGTGTTTCAAAGTTACTTGATACTGAAAAAATATATGGATGCTCGATGGAACATAAATAACAAGAGTCAGGACTTTTTATATAATTAGACGCTAATATTATCCAATTTCCCTGATCGTCTTGAATAACATTCTTGGCTTGTACTAGTCCATTCGACAGCGGGAAAGTAGTGGGTGACCACTTAAAACTAACTAGGATGCCATTTTTATCTAGCGACATGTAACTGGTATTGTATGTGCTATAATTGTCAATTTGGGATAGCTTAGAATCTAAAACTAAGAGATATGTGCCGTCTGGATTGCGACTAAAATATTTAGGGAATTGTTTTTCAGATGTAGATTTCACCCTAAATTCACGGATAACATTAAATAAAGTATCTAATTCTGTTATGTAAAGCCTTGTGGAATCGCTATCCTGATGATATGAGAGTAATGAAATTGTATCGTTGATGTAGAAGATTTTATCTGGAGCCATCTTGTCTGTCGGAAAGTGTAAGTTGGGGATGACTTTGGAAGATATAATTTCTCCTGTTTGAATATTGAGTTTATAAATATAAGGGGTGGAGTTGGAATTAATAAATCTACCTGAATAACCATACCAAATCGAGTCATCCTTTTTGGCAAAAGAAAGCCTTAATGCATTGAAAGTGTCTTCGTATGCAACATCTCGCAATGAAAATTGTCTTTCCATCATGCCATCATAATTAATTTTAGCATACCAAGGTTTTGAACTCGATCCACCAAAAGAAGTATCATATCTATGGCCAAATACTAAAAAACTTGAATCAATTGGAAATATCACACTGCACCTTCCTTGTCCTCCAATACTTTCAAGCTCTGGGTTTATATTAAAGAAGGATTGTCCATGAGCAATAAAGTTATATTGCAGGAAAAATATAAACAAACATATTTTAGTGCCCATGGACATTCCTTGATGATTTATTCGATTAGAATTTTATGTGTCTCTGTATGATTTCCATTTCCTGTGATGATGCGGACAATATGTAATCCTGTAGCATTCGAATTTATACATATCGGTTCGGTAGAAGTTGAAATCCCAGTGCCAATAATTTTGCCGGTCGAAGTAATGATCTGATAGGTAATCGGATACCAATCATATCCAATTGAAGAAATAGAAAAACAGCCATTAGAAGGGTTTGGATTAATGACAAAATTCAATTCTTGTTTTTTGTTTTTTGTTGGCCTGTCATACTTTGAAGATCGTGGAATCAATCCATTTTCTACTACAGGCCAGAAAATTGGCCTGTCATAGACCATGTTAAGATAGTTGCGAATTATATTGGAATAATTTCCAAATGTCAGTTGTGCAATTTCTGTAAGGGTATCTAGTTCTGATTGTGGTAGAGAATCTAATGGTAAGTCACGATCTGAGCACATTGTGACAAATTCGATTGCAGATAACAAAGTTTCTGCATCGGGGTCACTTAATGTGCTTACAATCGAGTCAAGTTTATTGTAATCTCTTCTGTACCACAATGCGAGTAACTCAGAGTATTCGATCAAACCTTGATCAGCCCTCGATAGCCAAGTTGATTCAATAGATTCATTTGTGGAAGTTAGGTTAGAAAGTACATTTCTTACAATATCGCCTTTGGAAATTTCAATTTGACTGATTTCTTGCTGCAGGATCTTTTGTTTTTCCAGTGGAGAACCTGATAGTAGAGATTCCTTAATCGTTTTTAAAGAATCCAGATATAGCCAATATTGATTGAGAGAAGTAAAATTTATAGATATTGTGCCAAATAGTGAGTCAAACAAAATAGTACTTTCAGGTGGGTAAAGACCATATACACATGGAGCCTCACCAGATTCTTCATCTGTTATAGAGCCTTCATAATCAAATAGTTCCTGCTCTTCTTCATCTGGATCAAAATAGTTTATTATCGGGTCTTCAGAAAACATTTTGGGTAGTAAATTTTCTCCATCAAGATGTCTGTTTCCCGCAGATTGCTGATCTGTTCCCCAGCTATTAGGAAAGTCAACTATTGATCCATTTAGTAGTTCTCCTACTACAGCATAGCCTTCGTCCATATTGACCCAGGTATATCAAATGGAAGTGCTATTTAAATTATTATGGTAGAAGTCAAGACCAATATAATCAAATAGGTTTTCTGATAGCAGATATGTAACCTCAGGCGCCTGTATAGTAAAATGGCCAGACATCATTCCAGAGCTTGAAGGTATTCCCTTCTTAATTCGATTTTTGAACCAATTTGAATAGCTTAATCCTTCGCTTTTTATATTTCCTTTGATGAAGTTATGTATAGCTGCGACGAATTGGGTTGTCGAATGAACGGCTGTTATCGTATTTTTTACTGTGCTATTGTGAATATTTAAGCCTCTAGGGGAACACTTATTATATACATCAGCTGATTTGAAAATCCCAGTATTGAAATTGTCAATCACTGTTCCATTGAGTAAGTTCAACTTACCTCTCGCATGTTTAATAGCGGTGATATCTGTCGAAGGATTTACCACTTCATTATCTTTGTTGGATATTTCCGTATTTATAAAAGTTACATTGCCTAGATCCACCATAATTTGAGTAGACGCTAGGGGGGCAACAAACAAAGATTTTGACCCAACTTCAATGCTGCTATTTGTCACAACAAGAGATGGATAAGGGTTGAATATAGAATGGCTTCATAATCCGCTTCCATTAGTAAAGCTAGGAGGCACGGAACCTGGCGATTCATAGGCATAGCTAAATGGCCATGGATCCCTTATTGCAAATTGCCTTCTATTGTGCTTTAAGGTCGAATTAACAACCTCAACTTTGCCATACCCCTTAAGCCCTTGGATGCCGGATTTTGAATATTCGATTACGGATTCGTTTTTTACAGTCAAACCACCTAAGTGATAATAGGTGCCATTGTGTAAAATATTGGTACCACGACCTTCAATATAAATCCCATCCCAAAGAAGCTCATAAAACAAACTTGGACAGGTTTCTATTGGAACATCTTGTATGGCACGTGTAAGAATTGTGTTATCTAATACTAAATGTCCGGTTGGTGTTATAATAATTTTTTGCCCTAGGCAAAGATATTTGGTCTCATTTGTCCATGTTACGATTGTGCTGATTGTAATATCGGCTGTCGAGCACTCTTCTAATTCAAGTGCAAAAGGGTCTTCCTCGCAATCAAGAATGAGGCTTGCTAATTCAGTAACAGACATTGCTTCATGCATTCTTCCATATTGGCAAGGTGAGAATTCTGATCTACAATCTCCATAATAAGACATATAATTTCGTAAAGGTATATTCCACAGCGTCGTTGTGTCATTACAACCATCAGGTATAGAAGGTAGTAGAGCTTCGCTTTGAGTGCAAGTATTTAGGTCTACCCATTGATAGCCATCACGTATGCTGTTTCCATCAAGATCATGAGTTAAAGGATCAATTCCTGTATCGCAGAGATTACCGCCTGCAAGCTCACAATAAATATTTGATCCTGAAGAAACTGTGATATCCTTGCATGAAAGACTTAAAGAAGATGGTGGTAAGGAGGAATTATCACCATCGAAACCGGGGAATGAATGACGTACTCCCAAAGCATGACCAACTTCATGCATAATTAAAGGAAAACTGTTAATACCTACAACAACATGTTTATTAGGATTTGAACCTATTGGTATTAAATTATTGTAATCTTGCATGAAATAAACATTAATCGCATTTGGGTCAAAGTCTACGGAAGCTTCATTAAGAGCTATCAGATTGGAAATGTCAGTACTTGATTCAATATCTTCAATTTCCCCTCTGTGAATACAATTGTAATCAAATGTAAGTCTTATCTTACCTTCTTCCAATTCATTATTCATTCTTTGCAATAGGTCAAAAAAGTACGCATCTCCCGGAGCAATAAAAGGTCTCAGTGGGTCATTGTCCAAATAATGGAATTTAACCCGAATACACTTAAGATCATAGGAAACTAGAGAGCAATCTGGAGATGAGATTTCAGCCTCCAATTCAGGAGGAATTGGTTCGGCGGCACAATTTGATTGTTGGCCTTCAAGAAGGTTGTAGGGCAGAAAATAACTCATCAACCAAACTGCCAGAGTTAGAATGAAGTGCGAATTCTGGAACTGAAGATTAAAAAATACTTTTTGTCTTTTAAAAAGTCGGTGAGTCGGTGAGTCGGTGAGTCGGTTTGGTATGGGATTTAGGTCCCGGGGTACTTGGTTTCATGACTTAAAAAGTTTTATAAGTGGATTAAAAAATTACACCTTTTAAGTTCTTATTTGGGTCGAATAGAAAACAATAATAGGGATAAATATCGAAAAAGTTAAATCTTTTATTTAGCTATTCGAAATTTGATAGAAACTTGACATTGATTCTGGATGGACATTCATTTTTCTAACCTCAATGCATAGTATTCACCTGCATTAAACCATTACAAATAGCAAACTATTGACAAGAAGCTCCAGTGAGAGAAGGAATCACCTATTCTTCCTCCTCCGATGGAGCTGTCTTCTCAATGAGATGAGGCTCAATCCAAAAGTTATTAACCCCTTCTCCTGATAATATACGTACCACCTGATTGTTGATCATTTCAAGGAGGGCCAGGAAGGTGACAATTGCATGGATACGGCTTTGACAGGCAGAAAACACATCGATAAAATTAATCCTTGGTTTGAACACCAGTTTACTGATGATCAGTTCCTGCTCTTCCTGGATGGTATGTGTGTATTGAACTATAGTATGAACAGGATTCCGCTTGGCATCTTCAAACCTTTCCATGACACGCTTGAAGGCCTGTAATAATTTGTAGAGTGTCAAGCTTTCAAGTTCAGCATCAGCGAGGGCTTCTTCAGCAAGGGAGGCCAGTTCGACCTGCACATTTCCTCTTGGGAAAGACATCGAACGGGATTCTTCTTTGCGACGAAGTTCTTCAGTGACTTCCTTATAAGATTTATACTCGATGAGGCGCTGGATCAGTTCTTCGCGCGGATCGATATCATTGCCTTGCTCATCCACTTCCTTACGGGGGATCAGCATCTTGGCTTTGATGCGCATGAGGGTGGCGGCTACCAGGATAAATTCGGAAGCCATATCGATGTTGAGATTCTCCATGGTATGAACGTATCCAAGGAAATCGTCAGCAATCTTTGCAATGGGAATATCATATATATCAAGCTCATCCCGCTCAATGAAGAACAGGAGAAGGTCGAAGGGACCTTCGAAAGCCTCAATCCGGATCGTATATGTCAGTTCCACCCGTTACTTTTAGGACGGCAAAGATATCATTATGGTCAGATTCAAAGGCAAACTCTACTTGTTACCCGCTCCGATTGAAGATAATGGACTGGAAAGCATACCGGCGGAGGCCATTCGCATCATGCATTCCCTCGATCATTTCATCGTCGAAAGGGCCAGAACGTCAAGGAGATACATCAGTTCGACCAAGCCTCCCAGAAAGATTGACACCCTCCTGATCGAAGAAATGCCTGAGGATGTGAATAATATGAAACTGATGGAGGCCCAGATGCAGCCTCTGCTGGACGGAAAGGATATGGGGATATTGTCAGAAGCTGGTATGCCGGCTATCGCTGATCCAGGGAGTAAATATGTGGCCATCGCCCACAGATTGGGGATCAGGGTGGTGCCACTTGCGGGTCCTTCCAGCATCATGATGGCGTTGATAGCTTCTGGCTTGGAGGGACAGCGGTTTGCTTTCCATGGGTATTTAAGTGCCAAGAAAGAAGACCTGGCCAATGAAATAAGAGATCTTGAACGAAGAGCGGATCGGGATGATGCAACGCAGATATGGATCGAGACCCCATATCGAAACAAGCAAGTCATGGAGGCAGTGGAAAAATACCTGGAACCAAAGCGGATGTTTTGCATCGCTGCAGGTATAGGAAATTGGGATGGTTTTGTGATCACCAGGCAGATCAATGCATGGAGGAGGAGTGGGTGGCCGGAGATACATAAAGTGCCGGCGGTGTTTTTAATTCGGTAGACAAAGGAATGGAATCGATAATTGATTATTGATAATTTTATACTCCGGTCCCTGAGCTTGTCGAAGGGAAAGCATTGAAACCAATCTCTTTTTCGCCGCCCTTTTCGCGAGCGAAAAGGCGGCGAAAAAAAAGATGACTCACTTCCCTTCGGCAAGCTCAGGGACCGAAAAGTACGGCAAGCTCAGGGACCGAAAAGTTCGGCAAGCTCAGGGACCGAAAAGTTCGACAAGCTCAGGGACCGAAAAGTACGGCAAGCTCAGGAACCGAAAAGTTCGACAAGCTCAGGGACCGAAAAGTTCGGCAAGCTCAGGGACCGAAAAGTTCGGCAAGCTCAGGGACCGAAAAGTACGGCAAGCTCAGGGACCGAAAAGTTCGGCAAGCTCAAGGACCGAATGGAATCACAAACCATAATCTATTTTGAAGTGTTATACAACGAACCAATACTGACATCATGAATACAATTGCTGAAGCATCATTCGAACTGGAGGACCTTGAAAAGAAGGGATATCTGGATGTGGCAATAGATCCGTCACTCGATCTGGTAGCAGAGATCAAGCGGATGAAGAAAGAGAAGAATGCGGTTATCCTGGCACATTATTACCAGGAGTCGGAGATCCAGGACGTGGCGGACTACATCGGAGATAGTCTGGGGTTGTCGCAACAGGCGGCGGCTACAGAGGCTGACATCATTGTGTTTGCGGGTGTGCATTTCATGGCGGAGACCGCAAAGATTTTGTCACCGCATAAAAAAGTCGTGTTGCCGGACCTTAAAGCAGGATGTTCACTTGCGGATTCTTGTCCGGCTCCATTATTTAGAAAATTTAAAGAGTTGCATCCCAATGCTGTCGTTGTTTCGTACATCAATTGCACAGCAGAATTGAAGACACTTACGGACATATGTTGTACCTCAACGAATGCAGTGCATGTCATCAACAGTATTCCAAAAGATCAGGAAATCATATTTGCGCCTGACCGAAATCTGGGTGCATATCTGGAGAAAAAGACCGGACGAAAATTGATCTTATGGAATGGCACCTGTATGGTGCATGAGATTTTTTCGCATGAAAAAATTTCTCGCCTGATGGTGCAGTACCCGCAAGCTAAATTGATCGCACATCCGGAATGTGAAGCACACCTTTTGAATATTGCAGACTTCATTGGATCAACCAGTGGATTGTTGAAGTTTACAAAGAACAATCCGGCAAACCAATTTATCGTCGCGACAGAACCAGGGATCATCCACCAGATGCAGCTGGCCAGTCCGGATAAATTGTTTATTCCTGCCCCACCAAATAATACCTGTGCATGTAATGAGTGCCCGCACATGAAGCGGAACACGATGCAAAAACTTTATGTGGCGATGAAATATGAAAAACCGGAAATCATTTTGCCTGATCATGTGATCCGGGATGGTAGGGCGAGTATTGACAGGATGTTGGAGATTTCGAAGGAAGCAGGGTTGTGAGTTTTCACGCGTCATTTGTCTTCGCTGAGAGTGCTATGGCAACCAATGGGAGACGCGCAAGATATTGCATTCAAGTCTGAAGACTTGAACGAGCGGTGAAATTGCATTCAAGTCAAGGGAGGTCCCGCCCAACTGGCGGGATGGTGCAAGGGGCGCCACTTGAACGATGGGGCTAAGATTAACAACTTATCCCCATCGGGGCTAAAGGTCGGTAACAAAGGAAAAGCAGGAGCAAATCCTGCCCCGTCGGGGCAGAACTTCAGTCGGTGCTGAAGGGGCAAAGAACCATTTTGAATATCGCCGCAACATAATCGATGCCTGGCGTTTCAGGTCTACCGTTTCACATCTATGGTTTGAGGACAGTAATACCAGTTTCCGACGTCCATATCTTTCGATAATTCAAAAATATATGTTATTTTAGTTAAATATCTAAAAGACAAGTTTACAGTATATTATGAATTATCTGGCATATTTATTGCCTTATTAAAATCCGCAGGCGACATACGATATACCAGCCAATATCCGTTAGATTCTATCTTTGCCGCCCAAATTAAAATATGAAGGGATACAGTTTATTAGTTTTATTCATTGCGCTAAGCCTTTCGGGTTATAGTCAGAAAGGATATGAGATAGGTGGGCTGATCGGGGTCAGCAACTATATCGGGGATATCAATCCTAATTTTTCATTAAAGACGCCAGGGCTTTCCCTTTGTGGAATAGGCCGGTATAATTTCAATACTCGTACTTCAATTAGGATGGATGTTGCTGCAGGTCGGTTATATGGAAGGGATGATATTTCAGAAAATAATTTCCAGCAGGCACGAAACCTCAGTTTTCGTACAGACTTTATAGACGCATCTCTGGACTTTGAATTCAATTTTTTCAGTCTGATCCATGGCAGCCGTGATAAGTATTTTACCCCATACGTTTTTGGGGGCCTGGCTTTCACCTACTACAATCCGAAAGCAGAACTTGGGGATACCTGGTATGCCCTCAGAGCAATGGGTACAGAAGGCCAGAATATTGGATCTGAGTATGCCCGTATTACTGCAGGGCTTACCTATGGGTTGGGGATCAAGTATGATCTGAATTATGAATGGAGCCTCAACGTCGAACTTTCAGTAAGGCAGCCAGGAACAGATTATCTGGATGATGTCAGCAATGTATATCCTGATATGTTTGAGCTGGCTGACCGCAGAGGAGATATTGCAGTGCAGTTATCAGACAGATCTGCTGAAACTGGAATCGAACCTATCGGTGAACCCGGTCGTCAGCGCGGCGTGAGCAGTAATAATGATGCTTATTATTCCTTCCGGATTGGACTGGTCTATTATATCGGATTGCTTCAATGCCCTGCTTTGAGCAAGCCAAGGCCCTGATCCTTTAAGATTACTTTTATACGCCCCGAACATGATTCCTATCTTTGAGGAACATGGTAAGCCATTATACTCTATCCGTAGGACCATTTAAGAGAGGGTTCCACCTGATCACCAAGGAAGTTTTTCATTCCGTGACGCATTGGCCTGAACAGGGTGTATTGCAGTTATTCATTCAACATACCTCAGCCGGCATATGCATCAATGAGCATGCGGATCCAGCAGTGAGATTAGATTTCGAATTGTTTTTTGATAGGCTCGCACCTGAGCATTTACCAGGCATACAACATGACGAGGAAGGTCCTGATGATATGCCGGCACATATCAAAAGTGTTCTAGCGGGATCGACAGTCAGCATTCCGATCATCCATGGTAGACCTGCACTGGGGATCTGGCAGGGGATATTTCTTTGTGAATTCAGAACAAATGCCACCCGCAGAAACTTAATCGTATCAATAATAGCCTAACCACTGATGTCCAATCTCTTGTCTATTGTATTGTTTGGTGAAGGTTTCGCGACCGGTATGCTGCTGACGATCATGCTCGGGCCTGTGACAATGATCATCCTCAGATATGGTTTGCAGGTCAACAGGGTAGCGGGTCTATGGGCAGCAACCGGGACTTGGATAAGTGACTTTGTGTTTATCGTATTGACATATTGGATGACTACGACAATTGATCAGTGGTCACAACAGCCAGACATACGGTTGACCATGTTTCTTGCCGGAGGGTTTGGATTGCTGGTGATGGGTGCGTTGATGTTGAGAGTCCGGAAGAAGGCATTGAATTCGGATGGGGATGTCTTAAAAGCTAGTTATGTTCGGGCGTTTGCCGGAGGGTTTTTGGTCAATTCACTCAGCCCATTCACGTTATTTTTCTGGCTAGGTGCGGCCGTGTTTCTTCACATGCAATCCGATAATCCAATCTGGTATTATGCCGGCTTGATGCTTTCCCTGGCAGCAGGTGATTTCACTAAAGCCTGGCTTGCGCCTAAACTCACGACCTGGTTGAAAGAAAGTCATGTGTATTGGATTCAGATTGTCGCAGGCATTTTGATAGCGGGTACAGGATTATATGTGATGATCGTTGGCTTCATCGAGAGTTGATACACTATTCAGTTTAAAATATTTTTAATCGAACAACATTGAAAAACAACATCAGAAATCTCCTTTTTGATCTGGGCAATGTCATTGTGGAGCTGGATATAGATGGAGCCTATTCACGATTGAGCAGTTTGTTTCGTGTCGATGCAAAGCATGAGCTGATCGAAAAGGCCTTACTGGATTTTGAATGCGGAAGGATATCAACAGATATTTTTATCAATACCATGCTGAGCCAGAGTGAAAACCGGCATCAGGCTATAGATGTCATCAGTGCCTGGAACAGCATGCTGATTGGTATTCCGCCCAATAGGCTGGTCATGCTGGAAATGCTGAGATCGAAATACAATGTATATCTGCTGAGTAATACAAATGCGCTCCACCTCGAGTGGATTCACCGGTATGTCCAAAGGGTACATCATGTAGCATCCTTTGAAAAAGAATATTTTGATCATGTTTTTTATTCCCATCTCGTCGGAGATCGCAAACCCAATGCATCCTTGTTTAAGTTTATCACCGAGGATGCTTTTATGACCCCAGCGCTTACGCTCTATATGGATGATGTTCAGGAGAATCTTGATGTAGCAGACAAGCAAGGTTTTCAGACATATCTGGTGAAGCCGGGAGAGGAGATAGGGGAGTATTTGAAAGAGAGAGGGTTTTATTGAAGGCTTATATGCTTATAGGCTTATTATTTATTAGTATTGCTTAGTCTCTTTAGGGGACAGAAATTTCGAAAACATTTTGAAGGAGGAAAGACTTATTTTCTCTTGCCGGCGAGAAAGAAGAGGAGGTCGGGGTATTTTTTAGCATAATCCGAAGCGGATCCTTGAGGGATACGGATACCATTGATATAGGGAACGATGCGGGCATCGGGGAAGCCGAGATCAATTAGGGAAGACATCAGTTTTTCAGCTTCATTAAACGTAGGAAGCATGCCGGCCATATATAGATAATTGCCTGTGCTGTTTTCGACTTCGATACATAATTCTTCAACAGATTCAATAGTCTGGTTTTGGAGTATCTGGCTGATGGAAGCAAGCTGAACGCTATAAAAAAATTGGTTGCTTAACGAAGAAAATTTTACTCCTTTTGGGTCCTGCAAGTTCTCCGGCACTTTTATCTTTTCGATATCAATGAACACGGGTTCACTTTCATAATGATGCAAGGCAATTTCAAGGCGCTGATTTAATTTTTGGTAGAGTGGGCTGATATTATTTGATGCCGGTTTAGCAACGATTGGAAAGGAACTACCATATCCCTTCAGCAAAAGGCGGCTACGCGGAATACCTTTTCCTTCAAGATATGCTGCAGCTTTTTCAGTTTTTTTGATGGAAAAGTAGAGATTAAATGTTTTTTGACCTGTCGGTAATTCGAAACAACCAAGCTCCGCTGTGATTTTTGGATAGACCAGCAGGAGGTTGGCGAGTTGATCGAGTTTTTTAATATTCTGTGGGGTCAGTATGTCTGTTTTTTCATCAAAGAGCAGATGAGAAATATAATATTCTTTTATCTCCACCGGTTCTGCCAAAGGCTCTGTTGGTTTGACATTATTGTTTTCGGCCAGCAATTGCATTTGATAGAAAGTCGGCACTTCAGAAATATGCTGATGAGCGGTGACAGGTTGTTTGAAAAAGACTCCGTAGATATCTTCTTCTCCATGTCCGTCTTTACGATTAGAGGTGAGATAAGCGGACATGCCATCTGGTGATGGCACCATGTAGGTGTCATCTAATGGTGAATTGATGGGAAATCCGGGATTGGTAGCATGGCCCCATTTCAGGGCTTCTTTATTATAGGTTGAAATAAAAACATCATATCCACCTACACTCTGGAGATTATTGGACGAGTAGAAAAGCGTCATTCCGTCCCTGGTCAAAAAGGGATATCGCTCATTATAGAACGTATTAATTGCAGGTCCAAGGTTTGCTGCTTTAGACCATGCTTCATCTTTCAAAAGGGAGATATAAATGTCGTATCCACCATATCCTCCCGGGCGGTCAGAAGAAAAAAGACAGATCGTATCATTGAAAAAGATCAGATCAGCACCACCATGGTTGGTTAGAAATGGTCCTGAAAATGTTCCGCTTAAGGTGATGCCTTCTTCTGCAGAAAAGGTATCCGTTTTTATAACAAAGTTTTTACCGGAAGCGGTGAGGAAATAAAGAATCTGCCCGTTACTGCTGAAACCGGTCACTTCATCATAACCAATTGAATTGATATGGGCAGGAAGTGGTGTAGGTGTCGCCCATCGACCGTTGACCAGACTGGTGCTGTAAATATCTACATTACCATTAGGCCGTTTGGCACGGGCCACATCTTCACGATCAGAATTGAAATAGATCTTATCAATAGTTGTCGGACTGGTCCTGACACCAAACTCTTCGAACAATGTATTAATAGTAGTTCCCGCGTTTTCGACATAGGCCAGCTCTTCACCAAACTTCAGTCTGGAACCGTTAGCGCAGCGAATGAGTTCATCTTTAACCCAAGGTCGCAATGGATCGTCGGGATTGCTTTTCTGAAGAAAAAGTTTGTATTCCGCACTTGCTTCCGTAAAAAGACTTTTAGCCTGAAAGCATTTTGCGGCATGCAGAAAAACGATCGGTTCAGTTTTGCCCTCCGTGATCAGCGATTGGAAGATACTCAAGGCACCCGCCACATCATTGTTTTCATAAAGACATACTGCGATTTTCTGACGGAGCTCTTTATCTTTTGTGTTGTCAAGTCCACCTTGTCTGTATGCAAAAAGTGCAGATCTATATTCTCCTTTCGCGTAGAACTCATCCCCTTGGCGTTTCATGGCTCCTGTTGACTGACCTGAAACGTTGATTGGTGCGGTCAGCAAGAAGCATAGCATGATTGCTGAAATAAACGGAAGATAGTGATCTGAAGTTTTGTACACGATAAGTTGGCTGGTGTTAGATCTCCCGTTGAGGATCAAATGCTTCAAGGTAGTCTGCCACTTTTCGAAGGAAAGAGCCGCCAAGTGAACCGTCCACAACCCTATGATCGTAAGAGAGTGACAAAAACATGTAATGACGTATCGCGATCAGGTCACCATAAGGTGTTTCTACTACGCCTGGTTTTTTCCGGATAGCACCTGCTGCCAAAATGGCTGCTTGCGGTTGAAAGATGATCGGGGTCCCCATGACATTACCAAACGTACCCACATTGGTCAGTGTAAATGTGCCATCCTGAATTTCTTCAGGCTTCAGCTTATTAGCCCGTGCCCTGGAAGCGAGGTCATTTACCTTTTTGGTCAGCCCCATGAGATTGTATCCATCAGCATTATGGATCACTGGTACGATCAGATTACCAGTTGGTAATGCGGCGGCCATTCCGATATTGATATTCTTTTTGAGGAGGATATTGTCTCCTTCAACAGACACATTGATCATCGGGTAATCGCGGATGGCTTTCACGATTGCTTCAATAAAGATGGGTGTGAACGTTATCTTTTCTCCATACTTTTTCTGGAAATCATCCTTCACTTTGTTGCGCCACAGTACCATATCCGTCACATCTGCTTCAACAAAAGAAGTGACATGAGGAGAGGTTTGTTTTGACCTGACCATGTGCTCCGCAATCAATTTGCGCATGCGGTCCATTTCGATGATTTCAATTCCACCGTCCGCGCTGGAAACAACCTTGGGAGTTGATGAAACGTCAGCTTTTGATGCTGTGGCAACAGTCGTTTGAACTTGTGGCTTAGACCGGTTATCCAGATAGGTCAGTATATCACTCTTTGTGACCCTTCCTTCCTGGCCGCTACCTCCGATCTGATCGAGTTCTGCCTGGGAGATTCCTTCCGAGGTAGCTATATTTTTGACGAGCGGGGAATAAAAGCGACCGCCTTTATTTGAAACAGTAGCCGATGCATGTTGAGTAACAGCGACAGGCACATAAGGGACAGAGGGTGTTTTAGGTGCTGGAGGAGGCGTAACAGGCTCCTCGGCCTTGGGTATTGCAGGTGGGGGAGTAACCGAAGGTTTTTCAATTACAGGGGCTTCAGGTTTTCCGTTGCCGGTAGTATTGCTGGCTTTAACATCAGTAGAAATGACTGCAATGGTCTGACCTACAGGCACAACCGCATTTTCTTCAAAAAGAATTTTATTCAGCCGGCCAGCCACAGGAGAAGGTATCTCACTGTCTACCTTGTCAGTAGCTATCTCCAGAATCGTTTCATCCAGTGCTACCATATCTCCAGGCTTTTTAAGCCAACGGAGAATTGTTGCTTCCATGATACTCTCGCCCATCTTGGGCATGATCAGATTAAAGTCCGCCATAACTGCAAAGATAAGCATTGCGCGGGTTAGGCTTTTCAGTCCTTTGCAATTTCCTCAAACCCCCAGTAGTTATATGGGTGTTCAATTTTAAAAAGATTTGTCGCTGCTACCCAAACCAGCGTTAAATTTATAGCCACAAACCAACACATTCCAAGTAAAAATGAAAATCCATTGCTACTTTTTTGCCTTCCTGGCTGCTTTTTCCATTCTCACATCCTGTAAAAAAGGTTTTGACCAGACTGCTTTCACTCCTGAAGAAATAGGTCGCTATATCGCAGCCAGAGTGCCTGCTGTAATAGACCCGGGAGATCCTGTCATGATCCGCTTTTCAGTGCCGGTGGATACCTCACAGACAATATCTGTTTTTTCATTCAGCCCGGACGTCAAAGGCGCCACATGGTGGGAAGATGACCTTACCCTTGCCTTCCAGCCAGAAAATGGCTGGCAACCAGCAACGGATTATCAGTTGGAGGTCAACCTGGAAAACATCATTAAGGATGTTGACCCTAAAATGAAACGGGTCGTATTCGATTTTACAGTCAAACCGGTTAGATTGTCTGTAGCGTTTGAACCTCTTGTACCTGAGTTTGAAGGTGATAATCCAAGTTACCTGCTTCGCGGCCGGGTGCTAACTTCGATACCAGTTGATTCGCAGAAAATCGAAAAGTTGCTGATGATTCAATCTACAGGCAAAATGAATGCTATCCACTGGGAACACAATCCGGAAGGAACAGTGCATGGATTATTGGTTGATGGAATAAGTCCGGATGCAACCCTTGATTTCAAATGGGCGGGAAAGAGTATAGGTGCTGAATCGTCCGGTACACGATCTATCAAGATTCCTAAAGGAGATGAACTGAGTGTACTTTCTTTTGAACCTGGAAATGATGGCGAACGCAAAATAGGTATCTATTTTTCACAAAAGCTCAATCCGACGCAGGACCTCAATGGCCTTGTGACGATCAATGGGAGCAGTGATGGTTTTACAATGCGCAAGCAGGACCACATCCTTTCAATCTATCCGGGCGAAGCATTGACCGGTCAGCTATCAGTGCAGCTACATGAAAAAATTTCTTCGTCAAGAGGTCATGAGCTGAAATCGCCTGTTACGCTTGATATATCGCTTGATGATGCTAAGCCAGCCGTAAAGCTGGTGGGTTCAGGCGTCATCACACCGGGCAATGCTGAAATCATTTTTCCATTTGAAGCTATCAATCTGCATTCAGTGCAAGTGGAAGTGATCCGAATTTTTGAAAACAACATTCTTCAATATTTGCAACGCAACAGTCTCGAAGATCAGTGGGATCTTGAGCCGGTGGGCCGCATTATTCTGCAAAAAGAAATTGATCTCACGCAATTGTCAGATCGTGATAATAAATACATCTGGACCAGGTATGCATTGGATCTCGGACCACTTGTTAAACTTGCGCCCGGCTCCATCTATCAGGTGCGTATAGGATTCAAAGGAACGGATACCTATCTCGATTGCTTCAAGGAAGTAGAAATTGAAAAGAATAAACCAGCGTTTGGAGAGTTGGCCTCCATGTGGGAATACCATTATAGTTATCCTGGATTTACATGGGACCATACAGATGATCCGTGTTATGCTGCATTCTACAGTCCTGAAAGATATATCAGCCGCAATCTACTTTCTTCCGATATCGGATTGACAGCAAAACAGAATGAGCAAGGGAAAATATGGGTATATGCAAGTTCGCTTGGGTCTGTAGGGCCCATGTCCGGAATTCAGATTGAAATATTTGATTTTCAACAACAATCACTTGGGAAAGGCACTACATTGTCTGATGGAAGTGTCACGCTTGATTTGCAACGAAAAGCATTCTTTGTAGTAGCCACTTCAGGAAATCAAAATGGATATCTGAGGCTTGCAGATGGCTTGTCGCTATCGCTCAGTGAATTCAATGCAGGAGGTACTGGATACCAGGAAGGACTGAGAGGATACATCTATGGTGAGCGTGATGTCTGGAGACCTGGTGACAGTATATACCTTAATTTTGTGCTATGGGATCCGGATGGTAAAATAGACAATCGCCACCCTGTGCGTTTGACGGTCACTAATTCACTTGGACAGAAGGAAGTCGACATGACAAGCCCGATGTCGTTAGGGGGCATTTACAATCTTGAATTTGCTACTGCGACTACAGACCCTACCGGAAACTGGATGGCGAAAGTTGAAGTGGGTGATGCCGTTTTTTCCAAAGGACTCCGGATAGAAACGATTAAACCCAATCGGCTTAAAATAGATACAAAACTTCCTGATGCCATTCTGGCATCGCAGTCCGAAATGAAAATCGATCTGGAATCAACCTGGTTGTTCGGAGCGCCGGCTTCAAACCTCAAAGCTATTGTTGAAGCTCAGTTTAGTCCATTGACCTTTGCTCCGGTTGGCTTCAAGGAATTTATTTTTGCAGATCCTGCAAGAAAAACACCTGGCACTGTGACGACCATCTTCGATGGAAAACTAGATGCAGCAGGAAAGGCAAAAATCAATATTCCGGATATCAATGATTATCTGCCGGAAGGTCAACTTACCATGTCTGTCAAGACAAGAGTATTTGAAACCGGAGGTGATTTCAGTACAGACAGAAACACTACCACGTTTCATCCGTATGACCAGTATGCTGGTGTGTCTACACCCTCCAACCGATGGGGATATGAGGAGTTGAAAATGAATGAATCTAATGATATCAGAGTTGCCTCGGTATCGATTGCAGGCAAAGGAGTCGCCGGACGGACGATGAGTGTGGGCATATACAATGCTAACTGGAGATGGTGGTGGGACAGGACTGATGAGGATATCACACAATACAACAGTGAGTTGCATCTCGGTGCAATTGTAACAGACACCGTAGTGACAGGTAGTAATGGAATTGTGACCTACAAAGTCACCCCACAATCGTATGGATCTTACATGATCAGGGTGTGTGATACTGAATCAGGGCATTGTACCGGACAGTTTTATTATGCAGGTTCATGGGGTGATCCGACAGGTGATAATGATGCTGCAAGCAGACTTACGTTTGCCGCAGATAAAGAGTCATACGAAGTTGGTGAGAAGATCAAATTAAATATTCCTTCGGCGATCGGAAGCAAACTGTTGCTGACCATTGAAAAAAACAATAAGGTCATTTCTTCAAAATGGTACGCGGCAACAGGAGATCAGACTCAAATTTCAATTGATGCTACAGCAGAAATGATGCCGAATGTATATGCGTTCGTGAGTCATATACAACCATATGAGCATAGTTCAAATGATATGCCATTACGAATGTATGGCGTTTTGCCAGTAATGGTGGCAGATCCTAAAACGAAATTACATCCTGAGGTCAGTGTACCAGATGTGCTTCAACCGGATAAATCATTTACAGTAACCGTCAGTGAAAAGGATAAGCTTCCGATGGCGTATACGATAGCGGTCGTGGATGAAGGATTGCTTGGGCTCACCAGGTTTAAATCCCCTGATCCATGGGAACATTTTCATCGGCAGGAGGCACTGGCGGTGCAGACCTGGGATATGTTTGACCAGGTGCTCGGCGGATATGGAGGTACTATAGACCGCTTATTGAGTCTCGGTGGCGATGGCGCTGCAGCACTAGTTGATGCACCACAGGCGGAGCGTTTCAAACCGGTGGTTATGCATTTTGGACCGTATTATCTGGAGCCGGGTCAGCAGAAAGTGCATACAATCAAAATGCCAAATTATGTAGGTGCAGTCAGAACAATGATTGTTGCATCTGATCGTAAGCGATGGGGTTCAACAGATAAGACCAGCACGGTCAAGTCTGACCTGATGATACAACCAACATTACCAAGATTAGTATCCCCTGGGGAAACAGTCACACTGCCGGTGAATGTGTATGCAATGGCTGATAACATTCGAACTGCAGAGATCAAGGTAAGCACAAATGACATGGCTACGGTGGCTGATGGCGGAATACAGTCGGTGAGATTTACAGGACAGGGAGATGAAATGGTCTATTTCAGTCTCAAGATACCAGAGCGTCCAGGGTTGCTGAAAGTTGATGTGCGTGCAACCTCAGGAGGTGTCACCACCAGTCAGCAATTAGAATTAGATGTTCGTATACCTAATCCTCCTGCTACGCAAGTAGTCGCAGCGACAATTGCTCCCGGACAAAAATGGTCTGGGAAACTTGCTCTTCCGGGAATGAAGGGAACCAATCAGGCAAGTGTTGAATTATCACAAATGCCTCCGATCAATCTGCAGAGCAGGTTACAATATTTGATTCGCTATCCCTATGGATGTTTAGAACAGACCTTGTCATCCGTCTTTCCACAATTATATGTTGCTGCCTTAACTGATCTAAAGCCAGCGCAGGAACAGGAGATCCGCAGAAATATTCAGGGGGGTATACAACGATTAAAATCCTTTAGCCTTCCATCAGGAGGATTCACGTATTGGCCCGGTGAAAATTACCGGGATAGCTGGTCAAACAGTTATGCAGGTCATTTTCTGATTGAAGCCTCAAAAGCAGGCTATAGTGTCGATGGTTCGATGATGGATGCATGGCGCAATGCGCAGAAGAAGGATGCACAGGCCTACAGACCTGGACAGTATTACAGAGATGATCTCAACCAAGCCTACCGACTATACACACTTGCACTTGATGGTCAGCCTGCGTGGGGGATGATGAACAGGTTGCGTACGCAAAAAGATCTTGATCAGGCTGCAGCATGGATGCTGGCGGCAGCGTATGCATTGGGTAACCGTCATGATGCTGCAAATGAAATCATTCAGAAACTGACTACTGAAGTGAAGCCCTATCAGGAGATGAGTTATACTTACGGATCAGATCTGAGAGACAAGGCCCTGATTCTGGAGACCTTTCTGGTCATGAACAAACAGAATGAGGCGATGACGATGGCGAGGACAATTGCAACTTCGTTGTCAGCAGAAAATTGGTATAGCACGCAGAGCACTTCCTTTGCTTTGCTTGCCATGGGTAAGATGGCGAAGCAGTTTACCGGAAAGCAGATCAAAGCAACTATTACGCAATCAGGTAAAACTGGTGAGCAGGTATCAAGTTCCAAAGGATTAATCAGCAGGGAGCTTGATGTCGCCAATGAAAACCTGACGGTAGAAAATACTTCATCCGATCCATTGTTTATCAGAGTGACTACAACAGGAAGGCCATTGAAAGGAATACCTGCTGAAGTCAAAAACAATCTGAGCCTGAAAGCGAAGTACATGGATCTGCAAGGAAAAGATATCAGCCCTGACCGTTTAAAACAGGGCCAGGACTTTGTGGTGCAACTTACCGTCACTAATCCTGGAACCTTTACATCGCATCTTGATCAGATGGCGTTGTCTTATATGTTTCCTTCTGGATGGGAGTTGACCAATCAGCGTATGGATAATTTTGCGGGCCGCTTTAAAAACAGCACTGCACGTTACCAGGATATACGGGATGACAGAGTCAATACTTTTTTTAGCATGGACCGCGGTGTCTGGACCTATCATTTTGTGATGACAGCTACCTATGCGGGCAGATATTGGTTACCTGATATCATGTGTGATGCGATGTATACACACCAGGTCCAGGCCCGATTGCCGGGCAGATGGGTGGAGGTTGTTGCTGCTTCGCCTAAGGGCGAAGTGCAATAAGTGAAAAATGAAGAGTGAAGATTGAAAAGTGGTGTGCTAAATGTAGTCGAGGTATGAAGTATGAAAATTTAATACTAGTAATTAAAAGCTAAAAGAGCTAAACTCAAGAATTGAAAATTGAACAGGCGATCTCTGGGCTTGTTGAATGGGAGTAGTGAAGTCACAATCCTTTTCGCCGCCCTTTTCGCAAGCGAAAAGGCGGCGAAAAAAGATTTCGCGTTTTTATTCCCTTCGACAAGCTCAGGGACCGGATACCTTAAGCTAAGGATTTCGTTTTGGCAAGCTTAGGACTAGATACCTTAAGCTAAGGATTTCGTTTTTGCAAGCTTAGGACTAGATACTTTCAGCTGAGGATTTCATTCAACAAGCTCAGGACGTGGAATTGAAAATTGAATGGTCGGTCCCTGAGCTTGTCGAAGGGGAGTAGTGAAGTCACAATCCTTTTCGCCGCCCTTTTCGCAAGCTTAGGACTAGATACTTTCAGCTAAGTATTTCCTGCAACAAGTTCAGGACATAGAATTACAAATTGAGCTTTAATAATTGAGAGGTAAAAAGAAATATTACTTATTGACGGTACTGCCATTTGTTTGGTGGTGGTTTTGTCTGCCGGATCCGTTGTTTGATGCTTCGTATAGTACAGTGTTGCTTGATCGTCATGAGCAATTGATGGGCGCGAGGCTGGCAAAGGATGGTCAGTGGCGATTTCCGGGAGAGGATCTTGACGTACCGGAGGTTTTTGAAAAGGCTATAGTCGTGTTTGAAGACAAACGATTTTTCAAACACTGGGGTGTGGACATGCTGGCTTTTTCAAGGGCAATGAGAGACAATATAAAAGCCCGATCTGTCGTGAGTGGTGGAAGTACACTTACCATGCAGACTATGAGACTGGCACGTAACAGAGACAGCCGTGACATATGGCAAAAAGGTGTTGAGATGTTGTGGGCCTGGCGTGCAGAGTTAAAATATTCCAAAAAAGAAATCCTGCAGTTGTATGCAGCGCATGCTCCATTTGGTGGTAATGTCGTTGGATTAGGCGCTGCCAGCTGGCGGTACTTTCATAAGACACCTGATCAGTTGTCATGGGGAGAAGCTGCAACGCTGGCGGTGTTGCCCAATGCACCAGGGCTGATACATCCGGGACGCAACAGAGCGGCTTTGATGATAAAGCGAAACAGGTTGATTGAAAAGTTGGAAGCGGAAGGTGTCATCGATAAGACTGAAGCATCATTGGCAAAAGATGAGCCATTGCCTTTGGCACCACATCCATTGCCGGATATTGCTCCGCATGTGCTAGGACATTATACGGATTCGGAAATCACGCTGCATAGTACCATTGATATTGATTTGCAACAACGGCTCGCGGAGTTAATCCAACGTCATGCAGACATACTAAGTCTCAATGGAGTCAACAATGCAGCATTGATGGTGATGGAAACGGAAAGTGGAGAAGTGAGAGCGTATATCGGCAATGTAAGTCACGAATCAAAGGGACATCAAAACGACGTTGATATAATCCAGTCAGAACGTAGTTCGGGCAGTATTCTGAAGCCATTTTTGTATTGCGCTTCTCTGGAAGAAGGATTGATTACCCCTAAAGGAATACTGGAAGATATTCCTACCTATATCAGGGGATATCAGCCTATGAATTTTACGCAACAGTATATGGGTATGGTGCCGGCTGACCAGGCATTGGCGATGAGTCTCAATGTGCCTGCAGTCAGATTATTGCAACAGTATGGAGTACTTCCGTTTAAAGAGAAGTTGATAGCTGCTGGAATCACCACGTTACATTTCAGCCCGGAACATTATGGATTGCCTTTGGTATTAGGTGGTGCAGAAGTGAAACTCTGGGATATATGTGGTGCGTATGCGAGTATGGGAAGGGTGTTGAGTCATGCGTATACGTATGATCATTTTTATTCGAAAACGGATGTGCATCCGCCTGTTCTTTTCAAGGAGGCAGGAGGCAGGGAACAGGAAGCAGGAGGCAGGGAACAGGAGGCAGGAGACTGGAGACTGGAGTCAGGAAACAGGAGTCCGGAAACAGGGGTCAGGAGTCAGGGTGATTTGGATAAGGAGGCCCCTGTATGGGATGTCGGGGCGATATGGCTAACGTTTGAAGCGATGAGTACATTGCGTCGACCGGATCAGGAAGGGCAGTGGGAGACGTTTCATAGCAGTCGGCCGGTGGCATGGAAGACCGGGACGAGTTTTGGATTCCGGGATGCATGGGCAGTAGGGGTTACGCCAAAGTATACTATAGGTGTTTGGGTAGGCAATGCGGATGGAGAGGGTAGACCAGGAGTGATTGGTTTGCATGCCGCAGCACCGATTATGTTTGATGTCCTGCGTATGTTAGAAGATGATGGCAGTTGGTGGTCACCACCCTATGATGCATTGATACCAAAACTGGTCTGTGCAGAGAGCGGATGGCTGGCGACATCATCTTGTATGTATACAGATACATCGTACATCCTCTTGGATGGGCAGACACCTGCCAGTTGTAATTTTCATGCGCAGACCTATACTGATCCATTGCAAACCTATCGTTTCAATCCGTCCTGCATGCCAGAGTCAGCAGCACTGACAAATTTCTTCATTGTGCCAACACTTGCAGAAACCTATTATAAGCGATATAACCCTTCTTATAGGAGTATGCCTCCCCTGCATCCTGATTGTGCGTCTTCGGAGCAATCCAATGACAATCTTGCGATCATCTATCCAAGACCCGGATCGAAGATTTATGTTCCATTTGAATGGGATAAGAAAAAGTCAAGAGCTGTGTTTTCAGCGGTACATCGTTCAGATACGGCATTGGTCTATTGGACGCTGGACAAAAATTATCTTGGAAAGACGAAGGAGTTTCATCAGATCGAAATAGATCCAAAGCCGGGAATTCATCAATTGGTCTTACAGGATGAATATGGGAGTATGGTGTCGACGACGTTTGAGGTGTTGAGTGAGAAGTGAGAAGTGAGAAGTGAGAAGTGAGAAGTGAGAAGTGAGAAGTGAGAAGTGAGGCGTGAGAAGTGAGAAGTGAGAAGTGAGAAGTGAGAAGTGAGGCGTGAAAAGTGAGGCGTGAGAAGTGAGGCGTGAGAAGTGAGAAGTGAGACGTGAGGCGTGAGAAGTGAGAAGTGAGAAGTGAGAAGTGAGAAGTGAGAAGTGAGGCGTGAGGCGTGAGAAGTGAGAAGTGAGAAGTGAGAAGTGAGACGTGAGACGTGAGACGTGAGACGTGAGAAGTGAGAAGTGAGAAGTGAGAAGTGAGAAGTGAGAAGTGAGGCGTGAGAAGTGAGAAGTGAGAAGTGAGTTGTGAGGCGTGAGAAGTGAGTTGTGAGGCGTGAGAAAAGGGTGTATGAGTTAATGAAATTTATTAATGGAGGTCTAACGATACGAGTTGCTAAGAAATTAAATATATGCTGGACCTGAATCAGTAGAAGGTAATGGCTAGTCCCAGTTTTATAATATTAAAATAGGATTGGTATTTAAACTTATCACTTGGATCGAAATCCGGATTAAAATAAGCGATGCGAAAAGAATGATAAAACTGGTTTAATTCATACCCTTTTTCCCATAGAGGCTTGAGAAGTAATACAGTTTTGACAATCACTTTACCCTTTCCATACTTCGCTCAACTCATCGCTTTTCTCTCTTGGTTGCAGAGCGTAGTCGAAGCATCTTTTTTCATTTAAAAAAGGTGCCCTCCCTTTCAGGCTGACACCTCACTTTCATACTAATAATTCTTGGTGATGTGGGTTTATTCGTATTTGCTCTTTATAAACCAGGCATTGTCATTGAAGATAAAGCCGACATTGCCGCGGACAAAATTATCAGTCAGTTGGTCACCTCCGGTGCGTTTGCCGATATCAAATCCAAACTGCATCCATGCGACATTGCGCTGGACGATGAATGGAAATGCTGCCCCAAAGGTAAAGGCTGTTTCCTGAAGCTGGGTATTATCAATCACTCTTGGATCCATTTTTGTGTAAAATCCTGCGCGATATTCAACACGTTTGAAATAGGACGTGATAGAATTAGCATCCGGTATCCAAGCGCCACCCGCGGCTATTTTCCAGCCATCCATCATGGTGTAAGGTCTAGCTTCATTTTCGTACAAGCTCCATTTGTTGGCCTGGTAATCAACGCCCACCCTAAAATCTGCGGCATGACGGTACATCAATCCAAAACCCCAAGCTCCTGGCATAATGCCCTCTCCCGGATCGTCCTTAACAAAAACGGCGGTGTCAACATCACTGGTCAGCGAATTGACAGCAACTTTTAGAACATCTGATTTGGTTTTGAAGGAACTTTGACCACTGACAAATATACCTGCAGACAAGAGTTTAGAAGGTTTATCATCTTCACCCCTGGCCGCATGGAGATCAAGAGGATGTTCATAAATCAGACCAACTCTATACTGAAAACCTTTGTAGGATATCGTGGATTGGAAGATATCATCATATCCATTACTGATGTCCGCGAAATAGGTCTGGCTCTCATATACTTGTTGTCCACGAAGGATGCCCAGGTTGATACCTGCTGCAAAGTTTTTATATTTAAAACCATTTCCCCAGCCGATGTTGTAAATCCCGCCCCATCCTCTGAAATTGCTTTGCACCGTTCCGATGGAATCAATTTCATCATCAATACTAACATTATACCCTATCTGGCTGAAAGGCCTGAGGGAAAAGCTAGTTGCCCAGGAAAATTCTGACTCTCTGCGCTCCAGAGCTTCGTTCAATGGGTTGATGATGGGAATATTCAGACTGAAATGATTGGTATTGCCATTCCATATCGTTTGCTTTTCGTCCACCCGGGTATAGCTGGAGCGTTTGACCATAAAGCCTAACTGAAGACTGGTGTATTGTAGGTAACCCAGGGATGCGGGATTTTCAAGATTTGCTTCGAAAAAATCGTGGTAAACTGAACCAAGTCCGCCCATGGAGTGGCTGCTAGGCATATCGCTATCAACAAAATCCCCCAAACCAAACTGAGAAAAAGGCGAGTTATCCTTGGGTTGCGCCAGGGCAAGTCCTGTTACGTTTGTAATTAAAATACAGATTAACAGGTACTTAGTAAGTGGTTTTAACATTAAAAGCTAAGATTTGGAAAAGGCCTTGTGTGACCAGTTCGGGTGCGACAAATATCTGACTTTCTATCCTATCAGCCAAGTAGACTGCATCTCCTCCGGTCATAACGATCAAAACCTTTCCAAAAGCATTTTTAGCGTGCTGAAAAATTCCTTCAATTTCCATGACCATCCCCAGGCCAGCCCCATTTTGGAGGGCGTGCACCGTCGAGTCACCGAAAACAAGCTCAGGCTTTCCGGGTTCCACCAAGGGTAGTTTTGCGGTGTATTCATGCATAGCTTGCAGCCGCATTCTCAAGCCGGGGGCAATGTTACCTCCGAGATAAACACCTCCGGCAAGGACCATATCCATAGTCAAACAAGTGCCTGCACTGATAACGAGACAATTTTTATCCGGGTAGAGTGCATGAGCTCCACACGCTGCAGCAATTCTGTCGCGACCTAATGACTCAGGTGTGCTGTACACTATCCTGATGGGCAATGGAACCTCATGACTGAGCTCTATTTGGCTTCCTTTTATATCAAGATCAGATAGGTTCCAAGATCTGATGCCTGTCGTAGAAACAATCACATGCTCAATCGTATTTCGATGAACTAGGTCCTTGATTGGGGCGAGTTCATTTACTGCTGAGATGATGGAATCCACGAGCAATCCAGCAGCGTCATAGACTACAGCTTTTGTTCTGGTATTTCCGGCATCGATGGTTAAATACATTTAGGTGAGCAGTTAGAAGATAGCAGTTAGAAGTTAAAAATGAGCAGTTAGCAGTGAGCAGTTAGAAGTGAGCAGTTAGAAGTGAGCAGTTAGAAGTGAGCAGTTAGAAGTTAGCAGTGGAAAGTGTGTAGGATGATTGTAAAATTTAATGTAGGTATTCAATAGTTTGTTTTTAAATAGGTTGGGACTATCTAAGTTATAAAGAGCAATTCCGACTGTCGTTAAAAACGACTTACAATAATTTTTCATTTGAACATGATTTGTGATCCTGCACGACGTAGGTTCAACCTACGCCGAACGTTGCTTTTTTTTAAAAAGAAACGTAGAAAACAATACAATAATTTTTCATTTGAACATGATTTGTGATCCTGCACGACGTAGGTTCAACCTACGCCGAACGAGTGAAAAGTTTGTATGTCAATGTTTGAAATGGCGATAGCCGGTGATGATCATGGCCATATCCATTTTATTGCAATAGTCAATGCTGTCCTGATCTTTAACAGAACCTCCCGGGTGGATGACAGCTGTAATACCTGCCTCGTGCGCTATTTCCACGCAATCCGGAAAAGGGAAAAACGCTTCAGATGCCATCACCGAACCATGAAGATCAAATCCAAATGCGTGCGCTTTGATAATGGCGTGTTTCAATGAATCAACTCTTGAGGTTTGGCCGCAACCCATGCCTACAAGTTGCCCGTTGTTGACAATCGCAATACCATTTGATTTGAGGTGTTTGACGCAGATATTGGCAAAAAGCAGATCAGCCAATTCACTCTTCGATGGTTTTCTTGTAGTGACTTCTTTGATTGTCGCCAGATCTTCAATGATGTGATCTATATCCTGCGTAATGAAACCATCCAGGATACTTTTTACTTGTTGGTGAGCTTGTGGGTAAGTATGTAGTTGAAGGAGAATCCTGTTTTTCTTAGCACTCAACACCGTTAAAGCGTCGTCAGTAAATCCAGGTGCAATAAGTACTTCGTAAAACAGCTGATCGATCTCTTTGGCTGTAACTTCATCTATCGCTTTGTTGCATATCAATACACCTCCAAATGCGGACACCGGATCCGCCGCAAGGGCATCTTTCCATGCCTCAAGTACTGTAGAACGTGTCGCGAGCCCACAGGTATTGGTGTGTTTCAGAATGGCAAATGTGGGTTCGCTGTTTTTAAACTCAGCCATCAAGGCAACAGCGGAATCAACGTCGACGAGATTATTATAGGATAGTTCTTTACCGTTGCGCTTATAAAAGTTGGTTTCGAGTTCGCCGAAAAATATGGCTTCCTGGTGAGGATTTTCTCCATAACGCAAGGGCATACCCGAATGCACTGAAATTTTCAGGCTGAGGTCTTCACCTTCTCTGTTGAAATAGTCGTAGATCTGTTTGTCATAGTGGGATGAAACCCTGAATGCGCGCGTGGCAAAATGCTGACGATCTTCGAGTGCACTGTGAGCCCCTTTTGTCTCCAGCATAAATTTGAGGTTGCCATAGTCTTCCTGTGAGGGTACAATCACTACATCATTGAAATTTTTTGCTGCGGCGCGGATAAGCGAGATGCCCCCTATGTCAATCTTTTCAATGATGGTGGCTTCATCATTGGTGGATCTGACCGTATCTTCAAAAGGATAGAGATCTACGATGACCAGATCAATCGGAGGTATTTCATATTGCTCAAGTTGGGCGAGATGTTTTTCTTCTCTGCGTGCAAGAATACCTCCGAAAATTTTCGGGTGGAGGGTCTTTACCCGGCCATCGAGGATAGAAGGGTAGCCAGTTAGATTTTCAACAGGAACGGCTTTGGCTCCAAGGGATTTGATGTATTCCAGACTTCCCCCGGTGCTATACATGGTGACCTGATGTTTTTCAAGCAGACTTATTATAGAATCGAGGCCCTCTTTGTGATATACAGATATCAGGGCATTGCGGATTGGCTTTGTGCCGGACATGGGCGGGTAGGTTGGATATGTGGCAAAGGTAGGAAAAAGGCTAAGGCTGAGGCTAAAAGGCAAGGGGCAGGAAGCAAGGAGCAGTTTGATACCTGCCTTTGAAAACGGCTGCATAGATTATTGCCCTCAAGATGCTCTCTTTGATTTGTCGCACGCGAGCGCAAGTACAACCAGCGCTCAACAGTAGTTGTAGGTGCCAGCCGTTACCCAGCCGTTACAAACGGCTGCACGGATTATTGCCTGGACCATGGACCATGATTTCTTTGATTTATCGTACGCGGTCTTAAGTCAACTTAAGCCCAACTTTGGGCCGCTGGATGGAGTTCTGTCCGCCAGCTAACGGAATGTTAGCCTTCGCCTCAGCCTTTTATTACTTTCAGCTTGAGGATATTGCCTTCGTTGAAGCAATGGCGGCAACGAGCTTCGTAGATATCCTTTTCACCAAGGACAACTGTCTCAGCATCAGTGGTTAGCCTATAGGTGTGGGTCGCGAGATTCCCGCAATGGTTGCAGATCGCATGTAGTTTCGTGATGTATTCGGCGACGGCGAGGAGTTCGGGCATGGGGCCAAAAGGGCGGCCACGGAAATCCATATCCAGACCTGCCACAATCACCCGGTGACCTCGTAATGCCAGTTGTTCACAGACAACCTTGAGGGTCTCGTCAAAAAACTGAGCTTCGTCGATACCGATCACATCAATATGGCCAGCTACTTCAAGGATTTCGGACGGATGATGAACTGTCCTGGATGCAATAGAACGGGCATCATGGCTGACAACTTGATCAGCACTGTAGCGGGTGTCCCGGGCAGGTTTGTAGATCTCCACGGATTGTTCAGCTATACGGACACGTTTCAGCCTTCGGATGAGCTCTTCCGTTTTACCGGAAAACATAGAACCACAGATGACTTCAATCCAGCCTCTGCGTTGTGTATGGAATGATGGTTCGAGAAACATGACTGATGCAAAGATGCATTCTTCTGTTTACTCCATAAACCCTGGTCAGGAATATTGTTGTATTCACACAATATTAACCGGGTTTGTATCATATAAGAAGTCAGACTGCAGTAAATTGCATTACACAACGAACACATATGGATCTTACTAAAGCACAACGCCTTCTACTCAAAATACAGGCGTTTATGGACAATGGAAATGGAAGTGAACTCTCCAGGCTGGAAAAGGACCTGATGAAATCCTACATCATACAGCTCTATGATGCAGTGAATGCAGAAGAGACCCCGATGCGCACCGAAAAACCAAAGCAGGCTGAAATGCCCGTAGCTAAATTTCAAAAGGCAGAAGTGCCCCCGGTTTACACACCAGATCCACCGAAGCCTGAACCGGAAAAGCCAGTTTTCCATGAGCCGGTAGCACCAAAGATTCAGGACATTCCGATGGAAATAAAAATGCCTGTTCAGGAGCCGGTTATCGTTTTGCCTAAATTTGAACCTGTCGACATTCCTGTTGCTGAACCTGTAAAGGAAGTACTACATGTGCACAAGGTTTTATCCACGCCTCTCGATTTTTCAGATGAATTAGCCAAATTATTTGAGTTGCCTAAAGTCGAAGAAATGTCCGGGCGATTTAGTCATATTCCGATTGAGAATATAGAAACTGCTCTTGGCCTCAATGAAAGGATCTTCACACTCAATGAATTGTTTGGAGGCAACAGGGACGTATTTGATTCCACCTGCACGCAGTTGAATACTCTGAACTCATTTTCGGAGGCAAAGTTCCTTCTGCTCAACGGTCCTGCCCGGCAATATAAATGGTCTGATCAGGAGCGTGTGAAAATGGCTGAACATTTTATCCGCATCGTAGCCAGGCGGTATCCGAAATCGTAAGATGGATCAGACTACAAAACAATTTGTGCGCAAGTTGGGATTTCCGCTTGGTTTTGTCGGGGTCATCTTTGTCATTCATCTTTTGCAGGTTATCCTGCGTATTGACCTGAGGAGATTGGGCGTCTTTCCGCGTGAAGTGGACGGATTGCCTGGTATCCTTACAGGGCCGCTGATCCACGGAAGCTGGGAACATTTATTTTCAAATTCAGTATCCTTTATCATGCTGGGTGCAGTGCTGTTCTGGTTTTATCCCAGGATCGCTTTGAGAAGTATTATCTGGTTGTACTTGCTTTCCGGACTTGGCATTTGGTTATCAGGGCAACCAAATAGTTATCATATCGGGGCCAGCGGGATCGTGTATGGTATGGTCTCTCTCGTTTTCTGGAGCGGGATATTCAGAAGAAATGTAAAGTCAATTGTGCTTGCATTGATCATCCTCGTGATGTACGCAGGTTTTTTTGAGGGAATCGTTCCCGGGAAAGAAGGGATATCATGGGAGGGCCATTTGTCAGGAGCTATAGCAGGGATTATGCTGGCCTTTATATATAGAAAGGACGTCGAAGAGGATGAAGAAGTCCCTGAAGTTGAAGAAGAAATCGAAGAGAGACATTACTACCTGCCCAGGGATACTTTTGACATGACCATGGCTCAGCGGCGGGCGTTGTGGGAGCAAAGGCAAAATGATGCTTCGACTTAGCTCAGCAATCGGTGGTTCGGCAGGCTCACCAACCGGGGGATCACAACAGGTGCACCAACCGGGGGATCACAACAGGTGCAGCAACCGGTGGTTCGGCAGGCTCACCAACCGGGGGATCACAACAGACTCACCAACCGGGGGATCACAATAGGTGCACCAACCGGGGGATCACAATAGGCTCAGCAACAAGGTGAGAAATAAATGGTAAAATAATTGGGGAACTTTTTACGGATGGAAGCAACCATTATAAAAATGGGTTGTCTTTTGCTTCGATTCATTGTACACAAATCATAAAAATTAAACAAAATGCGTAAACTGACTTTACAGGTTTCAATGCTTGCCATACTGACTGGTCAACAGTTGAATGCTCAGGCCTGGGGTCCTGGTATCAATGGGGAAGGAGAGGTCATCAAGCAAGAAATTTCACTTTCTTCCTTGAAGGGGCTTGACCTTGGACCTGATGGAGATGTGATCCTGACTCCGGGTGCAACCCAAAAGATCGTCATCGAAGGCCAAAAGAATATCATCGACAATATAAAGAGGGATGTCAGTAATGGTAGCTGGAAAATTTCCTATCTCAAGAAAGTTCATAATGCCAAGCCCGTGACCGTATATATTACGATTCCGACAATGGATTTTGTTGGTCTGAGTGGAAGCGGATCTATTAAATCTATTGGAAAATTTTCGGGTATAAAAGATATTGATATTGCAGTTTCAGGCTCCGGAGATATCCATCTGGATATTGATGCAAAGGCAACCAAAGCACGGATTAGTGGCTCAGGAGAAATTGAACTAGGCGGTACCACACAAATCCTTGAAGTTGCGATCAGTGGTTCTGGCGATGTGATGACAAAAGATCTTGTGGCATCAGCATGTAAAATTCAAATCAGCGGGTCAGGTGATGCAGCTGTTCATGTCAACGGTGAACTTGAGACGCACATATCCGGAAGCGGTGATGTTCACTATCGGGGCAATGCAAGTGTTACTGCTAAGATCAGTGGGAGTGGGGAAGTGAGCAAATTGTGAGTTGTGAGGCACTAGCCATCGAGAGAATGTAATTCCTTTTATCAGAGAATAATTTACTATTTTCGTTATTCATCTTAAACGTGCGGAGTCAGCACGATAATCACTGACGATCTTACCATGAGAAAGCTAAATCTAGTACAATTGATTACGGGTATGTTGATGGTGCTGACGACGATGTCCTTTAGTAGCCGAACAGCACCTGAAAGCATCTTAATTGGAACCTATGGAATTTGCGATTGCGGTGAAGGCAACTCCATGAAGATCACCTTGACCATAAACGAGGATCATACTTTTCATTATTACAAAAATGATGATCCTGGAAATATAATTGATGTCAATGGAAACTGGATCATGGATGGAAATACGCTTCTCCTGAAAGACTATGTCGCCGATAATCCAATTCACCATAAATGGACAGCAGATAAAAAGGATAACTGTCTGAAATCAAGAAAGGGATTTGAATGGACAAGACTTTGCCAACGTAAGCCCTGTAACTAGATATTAATTTGGGTAGTTAGCGGCTATGAAGCATTGTTTCACAGAAAATGGTTTCATTCCATTTTTTGCACAGCTTTCCTTACGGAACCATGTTTTTCCAATAGGGCAGCTGCTTTTTCATTTGAGCAGCCTGTTTTTTCCATGATCATGCGGATGCCACGATCGATGAGTTTGTGATTGGTCAGCAACATGTCTACCATCTTATTGTCTTCAACACGTCCCAGGCGGATCATGGTGGCCGTGGAGATCATATTGAGGATGAGCTTTTGCGCTGTACCGGCTTTCATTCTTGTGCTGCCGGTTACGAATTCAGGACCTACTTCGCAGATGATTGGATGATCAGCCAGGGCGATAATAGGGGCAGCGCCATTGCAGGTGATGCAAGAAGTCAGGATGTTTTTGATCCTGGCCTGGGTGAGTCCTCCCAGGACGTAGGGTGTTGTACCGGATGCAGCGATACCGACAAGAATATCAACAGGATTGATGTCATATTCCTTGAGGTCTCTCCAGGCTTGAATCGGATCGTCTTCTGCAAATTCCTGAGCATCCCGGATGGCGGCATCTCCACCGGCAATAAGTCCCACGACCATATCACTTTCGACACCAAATGTCGGCGGGCATTCTGAAGCATCCAGGATACCGAGACGACCGCTGGTACCGGCACCGATATAAAAGAGGCGACCACCATCTATCATTCGGATGACGATATCATCCACTAATGCTTCGATGGATGGAATACATTCTTTGACCTTAAGCGCAACGGATTGGTCTTCATGATTGATATGAGAGAGAATCTCACCGGTTGACATCTTTTCGAGATGCCGGTAAGGAGAGTCTTTTTCTGTGATTCGGGTCATGTAGGATGGTTGCGCAGACGGGGCAACAGTATTAGCAAAAGTCGTTGAATGCCGCCTTAAGGTTTTCAGCAATCATCATAGCGCTTCTGCCTTCGATATGGTGGCGCTCCAAAAAATGAACCAATTTCCCGTCCTTAAAAAGGGCAATCGCCGGGGATGATGGAGGGTAAGGGAGCAGATATTCTCTTGCTTTGGCAGTTGCTTCAGCGTTTACGCCGGCAAATACCGTTAACAGTTTTTCAGGCTGTTTTTCATTCTGCAGGGCAATTTTCACACCTGGGCGGGCATTGGCTGCAGCACATCCACAAACGGAGTTGACCACCAGGAGGGCGGTGCCCTTGTTATTTTCAAACTCAGCAACAACTTCTTCAGGTGTTAAGAGTGATTCGAACCCCGCGTTGTTCAAGTCTTTGGACATTGGGGCTACTAATTCAGCTGGATACATTGATTAGGGTATTTAAAAGTTAAAAGCTTTCAATATCAGAGGAGTAACAAAGGTAAGGAGGATTTGGTTCTTAGGGAAGGCGAAGGCTGAGGCGAATGAAGCTGAAGGGGCTGAAACGTAAATTAAACCTGGTCCCTGCGCTTGTCGAAGGGAAGAGGTTGAGTACCTTTCTTTCCTCCGCCACCTTCGCGCAGCGAAGGGGCGGTATTGGAGGGCCCCTGAACTGACCATTGACAATGGAAGGGTATAGTGAAATCAAACTGCGGTTCAGCGCAAAAAAAAGAGGCCTTTAGGGCTAAAAAGACGAAAGAAGCGAAAGGGCTAAGGAGGTGTTTAGACCGACTTTTTGGCTTGTTGAATTTTGGTTAGGAGCCGGGAAGCGCGGGCCAGGATATTTTTGCGCAGGGACATCAATGCTTTGACTTCTGCGGATGTGAGTTTGTGGTTTTGCGCACCCTTTAGAAGGTCTTTGGCAATCACTTGGTCATCGTGCCATTTACCAAGCATTTCCTGGAATTCATCTGCTATGACCAGACGCTTGTCCCTTGGCTGAAAGTTCTTCTGCAGGTAATAAATGTTCTTGATCTGTTTTCGCAGGTCGTGCACGTCTTTCTTTGCCAGTTTCTCCGTTTTCAACAGGAGATCTACTCGGCTTTGTTCGTCGAGCAGATATTTGTTCATCAACCTGCTGGCTGCTTTCTGAAAGTAGGCATCTACCTTTTTGGCGTTTAACTTTACTTTTTTCCGGAGCTTTGCATCGATGAGTTCGCCGAATGCACCTTGGTGATGCTGGAGGTTTGAAGCGAGATCAGCGAAGTATTTTTCCAGAAGCGGATCAGATTTGTATTGATCCAAAAGGGTTTGCTGGATATGAATTTCCCTGACCTCACCAGCTAGCTTGAAAAGGGCTTCGAAAGGTTTGAAATATTTGTCTCGGTTGAAATCAGGATCATAAAAGCGAAGAAAGGTAAGTATTGCTTTGATCTTTTTAATGCCAAGGCGGAGCGCGTGAAAATCTCCAGGTGTATAAGCGTGTCCCGGCTTCTGCAGGATGGCTTCAATAGAGTCGATCTGGCGGCTGTAGTACTTTCTTAGTTTGGCTGTTGTCTTCATGTGGGCACCGTATGGCAGGCCATGGTAGTTTTTTAAAAGTAAGCTCTTTTTAGGGATCGGGTTCAAATAAAAAAGGCCCGAACGTTTCCGGGCCAAGACATAACAATTACAAAAGAAGGTTAGTTCTTGTACGATTCGTACTATTCTTCGTAAAACTCCACTGCCCCTGTTTCTACATTGTACATTCCCCCGATGATGGCAATTTCTCCTTTCTGGATCATGTCATTGAGGATGGTACTCTTGTCATGGATTTGGTGCATGGCCATTTTTACGTTGAGGGTAGCGACTTTTTCCACAAACTCATTATTGGCAGAGGAGCGGTCAGAAGTGACTGTTTTTTCTGCATGGACAGCTGGTTGCAACTTGGAAAGAAGATTGGTCAGGTTACCCATTTCGACATGGTCACACGCCCCTTTGACAGCGCCGCATTTGGAATGGCCGAGTACGACGAGTGCTTTAGAGCCTGCCACTTTGCAGGCAAACTCCATACTGCCGAGGATGTCTTCATTGACAATGTTGCCGGCGATGCGGACACTGAAGATGTCCCCCAGTCCCTGGTCGAAGATCAACTCTGCCGAAGTGCGGGAATCAATACAACTCAGGATTACGGCGAGAGGGTATTGACCAGCGGAGGTTTCGTTGACCTGTTGCAGCAGGTTCCGATTGACTTTAAGATTATTGACAAATCGTTTATTGCCTTCCTTCAGCAATTCGATGGCTTGTTGCGGCGTGACTTTTGCCTGCATTTCTTTGTTTAATGTTTTCATGATATCAGGTTATATGGTTTAAACTGCTTTATTTGGCAACAGGCCTTTCACTTCCACCACGATGTTTTTCATGGTACTGGCATGGACCTGGTAATTCTGGATGATTTCGATGACATCCTGGTGTATAAATTTGGAACCGCTCGCATCAATCAGCACTTTGGAGTTTTCGGGAATTTCATTGAGTTTTTGGATGATACCTCCTTTGTTCAGAAACGATACTTCTTCGGAGAGGACGATATGATGGTCATGCGGGCTATTGGACACATCCTTGACGTCATATGCATTGCGGTAATTGTTGAGCAGGAGATAAAAGATGGCGAATGCCATTCCTATACCGATTCCCGTGAGGAGGTCTGTCAGGAGGATACCAATGATTGTTGCGAGAAAAGGTATAAAATGCTCTCTTCCTTGCTTATACATGGTTTTAAACAATGAAGGTTTGGCCAGTTTATATCCTACGATAAACAGGATAGCGGCGAGGGTAGCTAAAGGAATCATATTTAGCAAATTGGCTATCGTGATGGCGCAGATAAAGAGGTAAACCCCGTGAAGAATCGCTGACAACTTGGTTTTGGCGCCAAAGGTAATGTTGGCGGAACTGCGCACAATCACCTGCGTGAGGGGAAGGCCTCCAATCAAACCGGAAATAATATTGCCAAGGCCTTGCGCTTTGAGTTCGCGGTTTGTGGGCGTTATCCTTTTAGCGGGATCGAGTTTGTCAGTAGCTTCTACGCACAAGAGGGTTTCAAGGCTGGCAACGATGGCTAAAACGAAAGCGACAGAGTAGACCTTTGGATTATTCAACTGGGAGAAATCTGGAAATGCAAATTGACTGAAAAAATCCCCAAGGCTGGAGGGCACTGGGAGATTTACCACCTGCTCTGGTTTGAGGGTGAAAGGAAGTATTCCATGAAGAAAAAAGTAGTGAAGGACAATGCCGGCAAGAACAGCTACCAATGGTCCATTGATCATACCGAAAATTTTGTGTTTTTTGACTAACACAAGATCCCAAAGCAATAGAATGGTCATACAGATGACGGTTATGACTATTGCACCCGGGTTAATAAATTGAAGCATATTTCCCAGTTCGGAAAAAGTGTTTTCCCCATCCAATTGGGCAAAGGAAAGGTCTCCTTCAAAATCTTTATCATAGCCAAAAGCATGCGGTAGCTGTTTGAGTATAATTAAGAGTCCGATACCAGTGAGCATTCCCTTTATGACCGAAGAAGGGAAGTAATAGGCAACGAAACCCAGTTTTAGGAAGCCAGCTGCAAGTTGAATGATTCCCATAAGGACGACTGCAAGTAGAAAGGTTTCCCAAGAACCGCCCAAGGCAGCAATTGAGCCTAAAACGATGACGGCCAGACCTGCAGCAGGTCCGCTTACCCCCAGAGCTGACCCGCTGGCTATACCGACGACAATTCCTCCGACGATACCTGCTATAATGCCTGAGAACAAGGGAGCTCCTGAAGCAAGGGCAATCCCGAGACATAGGGGGACAGCCACAAAAAAGACGACAAAACTGGCCGGAATGTCATGACGAAACTGACTAAATATGTTTTTCATTAGTGAATTTGGTTTAATAAGACAAAGATAGTGACTATATTTTAAAAGATAGTAAAGCTATCAAAATAAATATTGTTACTTTTGTGTTAAAATCCGGTGATGCATGGAAATCAAACTCACAATCAGGCTCAATGAAAAGCTATATCTGCGTAATCCAGAGGAATCTGAACTAGGCAGAAAGATCCTCCAATACAGTATCACGCTGATCGAACAGATTGGATTTGAATCATTTACGTTTAAAAAGCTAGCTCAGGAAATAGGAACTACGGAGGCAGGCATCTACCGCTATTTTGAAAACAAGCATAGATTATTGCTTTATCTGGTCGATTGGTATTGGAGCTGGCAGGAATACCGGCTCATGATGGAAACCAAAAATGTAGTGGATGCTAAGACAAAAATCAAGACAGCCATACTTTTGCTGGCGATGCGGGTAGAAGATGATCTTTCGACCGGCCATATCAATGAAAAACTGCTTCATGACATCGTCATGGCAGAAGGGGCCAAGTCATGGCTGACCAAGCATGTAGAAGCAGACAACAAGGATCAATTGTTTAAGCCTTTTAAAGACCTTTGTGCCCGAATCGCTGAGTCTATTAAAACCTATAATCCTGATTACGCTTATCCTTTTTCATTGTCTAGCACCATGATAGAGATGGCGCATTCACAGTATTTCTATATGCAACATTTACCTTCCCTGACAGATTTTGGAAATGCAAAAAGTGGGGATGAGATCATCCGTTTTCTGGAGCAGATGGTATTTGGGGTATTAGACAGTACACCTAAACCAGAGGGAAAGAACAAAAAGACAGGCTGAGGAAATGAATACTACTTTTTAAAAGGATAATTGTTAAACAGGCCTAATTGTAATTGCCCGCGATGACCGGAAGGTAATATTTGTAGCATATACCCTGCCCATGCTTTGATACGGATTGAGCACATAGCCGAGTGCTCCATATATCCGATCTCTGTTAAATACCGGGTCCCGGTCCTGAAGAAAGATTTCATTGTAGAGCGAAAGATAGATAGCATCTTTGACCATCTCTTTTTTATTGAGTGGTACATTAAGTCCAAGAAAGTAGCGGAACCTCATTTTGAAATCATCTTCGATAAATCGCTCTTCGATTCGGTAGCGGTGTTGTAGGTATACGCGTCCGAACTGTTGCCTTGAGATCAATTGCTGGAATATCCTGTGCTCGTTTACATTTGTTTTCTGATCTGTGCCGGCAACGTAGGGCTCACTATGTATGTATGTATGTATATCCCAGAAGGAGGTTATTATTATTCGCGGACAGGTTATAGCCGATGCCGGTACGGAGGAGGAGTTGTTCGAGGTCACCGACGAAATTATAATTGCGGTATTGTATTTCGTGGTGCCAGTTCCATCGGTTGTTGATTTTCTGATTGCCTAAATACATCAACCAGTTGCCGATGGCACTTTCCTGAGCATGCATGGTCAGCGGCTGGAATAAGCAAAGGAGTAATCGTAATGTTTGCATGTGCGTTGAAACAGGCTGCAAAGGAAATTTGTTTTTGTTAAAGTCATTTTATTTTAAGTATATTTCAGTTGGAATGCAAATGTCCTGGTACTGGGTGGTCGGGGAATCCATTGGGACAGAAATATGTAAAAAACAGAATTAAAAATTATCTTTGCCATCCCAAAATACTTTATTGACTCCGTAGCTTAGTTGGGTAGAGCATTCCGCCACGCAGCTTTTTGAAAAAAAGCAAGAGCGGCGGAAGGGTCGCAGGTTCGAGGAAGCTCGAATGAATAACAAAATAGAAATGACTCCGTAGCTCAGTTGGTAGAGCAGATGACTCTTAATCATCGGGTCGCAGGTTCGAGCCCTGCCGGGGTCACTTAATAATGATGGGGGTTTTAGCCCCTTTTTTATTTTCTGGCAATCTTGCATTCCGACACATCTCCGACACAATCGCTTTCAAAAGTGTATTTGGGACAAAATCATTCTCAAAATTCAACCTCATAGTTAATGTTAGAGATCGTCTTCTGTCCGTAAGATTTATTATTGCTACAGACACAAGATGACAGTAAAGGGTTCAGGTAGAATCGATAAACTTGGAATTGTTTTATTGTAAGCGAATATCTGACAAGAATTTTTCAAGAAATTGGTAAGGGGGGGTAGGAAAAAAACACACGGCCTATAGCGTTAGCGCAGGGTATTATTTTGTGTAAGCCACCATTCATCTGGAATAGAAATGTCCGTTTCTGATTGACTACATCACAGTATAACCAAGCGGTAGATACAATAGATTAAAAAGTCCTTTATAAGTGTCTAAGGTACCTTATTGTAAGACCTGTAAACGTATGGATTATGGTGACATGATGGAAGTACCTAGTCCAAATAGTCATTTATTAAATCAGAGGGATATATCGAATGCAACTCAATGGGCAATTAGATGATTGGGTACAGAATGCAGATGGCGAAATTTATTGGGATAAGAATGCTACTTCACAAGCAACAACCAAAGTAGGCGAAACTTATTTAGGTAGAGATTTAACCTTTACATTTAACAGTTATATAGATGGCGATCTTTGGGATGGCCCTATGGGAAGTTTTCCTGCGGGCAACAAGTTGACATCTGCTATAAATGTTACTTCCAATACTGATGCTGATAATAACCTTCTTTCAGTAGATATTAAGTCAAGTACTTTTGTTCATAAGACAGGAGGAATATTCCAGGGAGATAGATATTATCCAGGTCAGAAAAATATAAATTTAGATATTAAAGGGGCAACAAGTGGGTATGCTTCATTTGAAAAACACGCCAAAGTAAACGGATTTGAAGAAATGGGCTTGGGAATGATAGGCTATGATAAAACACATCTATATTACTACTTTTGAAAACACAATGAATTATGAGGACATTAGGGAACAAGGGACTTATTATGACAGGTTTAATTCTCTTCATTCTAAAGACTCATTGACTTTAAAAGGTTTTAGTCAAAATGGTCTGTTTTGGAAAGACAAACTTCTTAAAAATGGGATCACCATTGGATATTCAAGAGTTCCTAAAAACCGATTAAGAGAATTTAATGAATCTTTATTGTCCATCAAATAAATTACACTGAGGCTAGGAGTTGTGATAGTTGAGGTTCTGAATCGTACTTGACGGAGTCACGAAGTTCTTGGGATGTATGACTATGGAGCCAGGATATATATGGCAAGTATAGGAAGGTGGACGAGTGTTGACCCCTTAGCAGAATTAGCTCCCGAGCAAACTCCATTTAGATACGGGTTTAATAATCCAATACTTTACACCGATATAAATGGGATGTTTGAGAGTAGGCTGGAGGCAAAGGAATATAAAAAGGCAAATATTATTGATGGAACAATTAGAAAACAGGATGATGGAAGTTTTGCATTAGTAGACAAAAATAAAAACATAAGCCATTATTTTGGTTCCGGATCTACAAATCCAGCAATAGTTATAGCTGAAAAACCACAATCAAGTGTTTCCTCTCAAATTATGGCTTTTACGCTGCCTGCCGCTGCAATTACAAGTCAATTAGATTCACCGCTGCCTGGTCCAGCTGATGCTGTAGCAGCAGGAGAAATAATTTTGGGAGGGGCTTTGGCACTTATTGCTTATATAACAGTTGATCGACTGTATTCAAAAACGAATAATGATGATCAAATGAAAGGAGGAAAGCAAAATCAAAGAGATAGAGATTTTGGAATTCCTGAAAAAGATTTTTGGAGATAGTGGCATAGGAAAGGGAAGCCAGGCTCAGGAGGAAAGGACATAAAGAATAAAAATGAAGCGGATAAGATATACGAAAATTGGAAAAACCAAGGTAAACCTAAAGCTAAATAAATGGAATATACAGATTTAATAGTTAAAGTTGAATCAGGTGAAATTGACGCAATAGAAGAAATGCTATTCCGACTAAAAAATGAAAACAAAAGTCTTTTCAGATGTTACATTGATAAATTAAAGGTTTATTTCATTC
>ENA-ORBV01000167-ORBV01000167.1-microbial-mat-metagenome-genome-assembly--contig:-NODE-167-length-141427-cov-47.874942_pt1 | contig 141427 bp, 120 predicted proteins | sample MGYA00237777_ERZ505514 | MGnify/ENA primary metagenome ERZ505514 (study PRJEB26160, sample SAMN06269048) | microbial mat metagenome | isolation source: Oligotrophic lake microbial mat | place...
TTAATGATACGGCGACCACCGAGATCTACACCTCTCTATTCGTCGGCAGCGTCAGATGTGTATAAGAGACAGTGTTCCGATCGAACGCCGCCGCGGTCAGGTTCGCCGATGTAATGAACACAGCCTCGCCATCGCATGCCCCGCCCAAGGCCCCACCAGATCCAGCTCCAAAGCCTCGACCAACCGCGCGCGGACTTCGAGTGAGGTGGTGGGAGTGGCGGTCCCGGGTCGCGTGATCATGAGTTTCCTCTCACTGAAGCGGTACTTCGCATGGGCTAGGCGGGCTCGCCCTTCCACGGCGCACCGGGGAGCCGCGTGATGAGGGCGCTGTGCACGCGTGACCAAGCTTCGTCCGCATCGTGATCGAGCCCGGGTCGCAGCAGCGCGGACAGGTCGTCGCGGAACGCCGGATTGCTGAGCTTGGCCGCCATGTTCGCTTCGAACTCGGCTCGCGTCACCGGCGTCTGGCCGAACGCCATGTACTGCGCGAAGGCGGCAACGAGGGCTTCCGGGTCGAACTCCGGGTGATCGAGACCCAGCGCGAGATCGAACAGGTCTCGCCCTTTCTTGCGCTGATAGAGCGCGCGCAGCTTCGTGCCCAGCAGTTCGGAGAGCGAGTACGTCGATACCTCGGCAGAGCCGGAGAACCAGAGGCTCTTGACCCCGTAGGTCCGAGTGGTGAAACCGTGCACGGCGAAGTGCTCGCGAGTGTTGATCTCGACCTTCACGCGCGCGTCCCCCACTGGTGGGAGTGTGGTGGCGAAGCGGTAGATCAGCGTGAAGCGGCCATGCCCTGCCTTCCGCTTCGGAACGCCGAGCCAGGAATCGAGCGCAGCCCTCACCTCGGCGACCAGTGGACCGATCGGACCCGCACTGCGTTGGACGAGGTCGATGTCCTCGGAATACCGACCGGGAGGGTCGAAGAAGAGCTTGTGGAGGGCGGTACCCCCGCGGAAGAGCGTCTGCTCGGCAACGATTGGCCGGCCGAAGAGTTCGACGATGGCGCGCGAGAGCACCAGGTCCTGCTCGACGTACGTGTCATCGGGCCACGGCGCGACCCTGCGCCAAGCGTTTATGTGCGCTCTCGGGATCACAGGTCGGGCTCGACGTCCGCGTTGACCAAGACCCGCCACCGCGGGTCGAGCAGGGCTGGGTCGGCCGCGTCGGCGGCGCTGAGCCGCGTCGGCTGCAACCGCTTCCCGTCCAGCACCCCGGCCAAGGAGTTCGCGAGCTCACACTGCTCGACGAAGTCGAGCATCCATCCGAGACGCTGCACGTCGGTCTGGGCTACCCGTGCAGAGGCATCGGCGAGCGCCGCAGGGGAGAGCTTCTCGGCGAGCTCCGAGAGCACCGTGGCGATGTTGCTCCAATAGCCCGCCGCAGCGGGGAAGCGCACGAGGTCGAAGGCGGTCGTCTCCGGCGTCGCCACGACCATGCTGCCAGTCACGGTCTGAACGGGGAGAGTGGCCGCTTCTTCGACGCGCCTGCTGACATGGAACTCGATGCGGACCCGCCCGACCTCGATCTCGCGCTCCGCTCCATCTGCGATCACCTGGAAGACCATCGGCCGCTGATGTCCCGCCCCATGCAGCGCCGCAGCCGTCAGCAAACCGACATAGTACCGCCGGCCGAGATGCCGCATCAGGTCGTCGATGAACCATGACGCCGGCGGACTCCCCGCCGACCGATAATCCGGCGGCACCAGCACGAAGAAGTCTCGCCGCGGCCGAACAATCCGCCCCTTCTCCTCCAGCCGGTACAGCGTCATCTTGCTAGCCGCCGCCGACACCCCACCACTGGCCCCCGTCGCCTCCGCCCGAGTGAACACATACCTCCCGTTCTCCGGCAGGCGCTCGATCCAGTCCCGCAGATCACCAGGCCTAGGCATGGGTAGCACGCTAACTTATTCTCACAAAGCAACACAATACGTTACTTTGTGTTTGTATCTCAGCACTCCGCTGGCAAAAGCCTGCACCGGTAGCCGAATGTCAGCCGGGTCGCGGCCACAGCCGCATCGCGACCTCGAGGAGCTCCTCCGTTCGTCGCGAGATCACCGACTCGTCCCACACGGACTCCCCCTGAAGCCGACGGTTCAACGCAAGCGCGCTGTGCGCGAGGATCCTCGGGTGCTTCACCGACCAACCATCGTTCGAGATCGACGGATTCAGCTTCTTTGTCAGGAGAGTCAGGTTCCCGAAACGATGCAGCGCAGCCTCGCGCTGGATCGCCGCTTCCTCCCCGTCGAGGTCAGGCGACAGCGGCCATCGGTCCTCCCACGCCTGGGGCAGGAGATGCTCGACCGTGAGCCTGCTGCGCAACTCGATCGGCTCCGACAAGTCGGTGCGGTACTTCGCCTCGATTGCCTCGAGGATTACACGTAGCCGTCCGCGGCATGTTGTTGTTGGGCGCCCATGTCTTCCAGTGTCGTGTTGTTAGTCAACCACGCCTCGAAGTTCCGACGTTGTAGACCAAAGAGCAGCGGCGCGGAGGGTGTAAAGAACTCTGTGTAAGCGGCAGTGGCCCGGGATAGGAACCGCCAGGAGGGCTGGACCCATGCCGAATGACGACGTCGACAAGATGCTCGACGAGCTGCTGAGAGGCAAGACCCCTGAACAAATTCGTAAGCGTACGGTGGAGCGCAGTCTCCCCGGCGGTCGCTACTCCGTGGCATCGTGCGCGGCATGCAACACACTTCTGAACGAGAGCGCGCTCGGATCGCCGGCCTCCTGGCGCGGCGCGAGCGCCAAGGCCTGAGCTGGTCCGAGTTAGCCGCTTCGTCCGGCCTTTCCCTCAATCAACTCTTCTACTGGCGGCGCCAGTTCGCCGGAGAGCGGCCCTCGCCGAGATCGCAGGGATCCTCCCAGCGCGCGAACCGCGCGAGCTTCGTCCCGGTCGAAGTGACTCCCAGCGCGCCGGCCTCCGCGGCGATGGTCGAGATCACGACGCCGACGGGCTTCCAGCTCCGCGTTGCCCCCGACATCGCGGGCGACGACCTGCGGCGCATCGTCGAGGCGCTCACACCCGCATGCTGAGGCTGCTCGGGACGCAACGCGTCTTCGTCTGCGCCAAGCCGACTGACTTCCGCCGGGCGCATGACGGGCTCTGCGCGTTGGTCCGCGACCAGTTCCGCGACGATCCGTTCGCCGGCGATCTCTTCGTCTTCTGGAACGGGGCGAAGGACCGGATCAAGCTCCTGGTCTGGGACCGCAACGGGTTCTGGCTTCTGTACAAGCGACTGGAGAAGGGAACCTTCCCGTTCGAGCTCCGCGGCGATGGCGCGCGCGTCGAGATCGAACGCGCGCAGCTCGCGATGCTACTCGAAGGGATCGAGTGGAAAAACGCGAAGAAGTCCTCGCGCTTCGCGAGCACTCTTGCTATACAACGAAGCGATGCGACGCGCCATCGAACACTCACCGGCCGCGCGCTCTGACGCTCCTCTCCAGGGCGCCGTTCTCCCCGATGACATTGCCGCCCTGAAGTCGCTCGTGCTCGCGCACCGCGCGAAGATCGCGACTCAGGAGCAAGAGATCTCGCGGCTCGAACACAACAACCGACTCTTGGCCAAGATGGTCTTCGGTCCCTCCAGCGAGAAGCGCGGGGCGGACGCGCCGACGGCGCCGAGCGCCTCGCTCCAAGGCCACCTCTTCATCCAAGAGCTGGCGGCCGAGGCGTCGCGACTCGCGCAGGCGCTCGGCGTCACCGCCACCATCGAGATCCCTTCGCACCAGCGCACAGTGAAGCGGAAGGACCGACGGACCCGCTTCCCCGAGCACCTGCCGGTCGTGCGCACCACCTGCGAGTTGAACGAGGACGACCGTCGCTGCGCTTGCGGCGGCGAGCTCCAAGCCTTCGGCGAAGAAGTGTCGCGTGAACTGGAGCGAGTCGAGACGACGGTGGTGCACGAGATCGCGCGGAAGAAGTACGCCTGCGCGAGCTGCCACGAAGGCGTGGTCACCGCTCCGTGGCGCGGCAAGGTGATCGAGAGGGGTCTGCTCGGTCCCGGTTTCCTCGCGCACGTCATCACCGAGCGCTTCGGCCACCACCTGCCTTACTACCGCCTGGAGGGCAAGTACCGCTCGGAAGGACTCGAACTCTCGCGTTCGGTTCTCTGCGAGTCGACGGCGCGGTGCGCGGAGTTGTTGGAGCCGATCGCCGAGGAGCTGCGCCGCGAAGTGATCGCGTCGGGGGTGATCTTCACCGACGACACACCGGTCACGGTGGCGCAGTCGCGCAAGGGCGGATCGCGACAGGGACGGATCTGGGTCTATCTGAACCGTGAAGGTCGCCACTGGTACGAGTTCACCGAGAGTCGCAAACGCGACGGCCCGGCGCGCGTGTTGGAGAACTTCCGCGGATTCCTGCAAGCCGACGCCTACGGCGGGTACGACGGACTGTTCGTTCCGGGTGGAGCGAGTGAGGTCGCTTGCTGGGCGCATGTGCGGCGCAAATTCGTCGACGCCGAGGCGACCGATCCGGAGTTGGCGAAAGCGGCGATCGATCGCATCAAACTGTTGTTCGCGATCGAGCAGGCGGCGGCGGAACTCTCGGATGAGGAGCGCGGCGCGCTGCGGCGGTACACCGAGGACGGTCGGCTCTCGATCTCGAACAACGCGGCGGAGCGAGCGCTACGGCCGTTGGCCGTGGGCCGCAAGAACTGGTTGTTCTTCCAACGGGAGGACGGCGGCAAGGTCGCCGCGATCCTGATGAGCCTGTTGCAGACGGCGAAAGCGGCCGGCGTGAATCCCAGCGACTACTTCAGAGACGTGCTGTTGCGCATCTCGACTTGCAGCGACGTCCGCAAACTCACGCCGCACGGCTGGAAGGAACACTTCGAACCCGAGCTGACCGCTCGCCGCAACGAAGTCCTCGATCGGATCGTCCGCAACTCCTGAGCTCGGCGCCGGGTCGGGGACCAACCGTCAAGACGTGCTTGGGCGAACGGTTACCCCGAAAGCCGGAAGCGCCGAAACTTGCTACTTCAGCCGCACGGTCCAGATATCGCCTATGAACGCGCTCGTGACCGCGACGAAAGTGATGCGGGACCCGTCCGGCGACCAAGATGGGCCGTACTCGTCCGTCGGTTCGGAAGTTACCTGGACCGCAGCCGTCCCGCTCATCGAAATGAGCCAGATGTCGGAGTTCCCGGACGCGAAGGACGCGAACGCGATCTCGGCGCCATCGGGCGACCACGCCGGCGTCGTTTCGTAGGCTGGGTCGTTGGTCAGTTGAATCGGCTCGCCACCGGTCGCGTCGACGACCCAGATGTCGGATGAACCGCCTCGATCGGAATTAAATGCGATCTGCGTGCCGTCGGGCGACCAGTCCGGGGAACCATTCTCGGTGCCGCCCCGCGCCAGCAACTCGGGACTCCCGCCGACTGTGTCGACGGTGTAGATCTCCGAGACGAACGGAAATTGGGAGACCAGCACGACGTAGGCGAGACGGTTACCGTGCGGCGACCACGCGCAACCTGAGATGTCGCGTCCGTCTTCGCGGACCAGGAGAGTCGGCTTCGAACCGGGGACAGGAGCGATAGCCCAGAGTTCACGGACATTGTTGCGGCGGGCCACGTACGCAATCTGCGCGCCGTCTGGAGACCAAGCAGGAGCCAATGCGGCGTCCACTTCATTTGTCAACTGGACCGCCTCACCGCCGCTCGCCGGGATCAAATAGAGTTCGGAATATCCGCGGGGTCCCGCCCAATCTGCTTCGAACGCGATTTGCCGCCCGTCGGGAGACCACGCGGGATCGTACGCTCCGCTCGGGCTGGAACTGTGCGTGAGTTGGACGAGCGAGGCAGTCGAAGCAACGGCGACGTTCGACAGTTCTGACAAAAGGGGAGTGTCGTCGCTAGTCTTCAGTCCGAATGCGTACGTCTCGTTGGATTCGAGACCGGAGATCGTGAGAGTTTCGGTGGTCCCCGCCGGCTCGGGCGGCGGGACTCCCTTGACCCGGGTCGCGGCCGCCCACGTCTCTTCGGTAAGGGCGCCGATCGCGTACCGCAGGTCGTACTCGGCCGCTCTGCCCGAATCGCCGTCCGCGCCGGGCGCGGTCCAACTCAACGTCACGCTTGTGTCGTTCCCCGAGGTCACCGCGAGATCTGTCACACGCCCAGGCGGCGTGTCGGATTCCAACGTCACGCTCACGACGTTCGACAATGGGGAATACGTTGGCGTCCCGTCCGCCGCCTTGAGCGCGAAGAAGTGCTCTACCCCTACTTCTAGTCCCTCGACCGTGAACGTCTCGACGCTCCCCGCCACTCTTGGGGCCGGCACTCCCTGGATCGCGACCGCGTCGCCCCACGTCGCCTCCGTCAACGTTGTCGAAGCATGTCGTAGGTCGTAGACCGATGCCGTTCCCGCGTTGCCGTCTGCTCCTGGCGCCGTCCAACTCAGCGTCACACTGTCGCCGTCATCCGACACAACAGCGAGATCCGTGATCTGCGCAGGCGGTGGATCTCCAATCACCGTCGCTGCCACGATGTTCGAGATTGGCGACACGTTGGAGGCTTCATCGAGCACTTTGACGCCAAAGCGCCAGACCCCGACCGGCAGGTTCGAAATCGCGAACACCTCTGCTCCGCCGCCGACCTTGGGAGTGGGGGGGGACGGCGCCACCGTTGCGGAGTCCCAGTCCGAAGCGGCGAACAGGGCCGCGCCGTAGCGGACCTCGTATCTTGCCGCCTGTCCGAAGCCCGCGTCATCGCCGGTCGCTGTCCAGCTAAGCGTCACCCCATCGAGGGCGGTTCCCGCGACCCGCAGATCCCCCACCGCGCTTGGCGGCGTCGTATCGGGCGGCGTCCCCTTGTCATCCCCACACCCGACCCAACAGACCAACAAGACAGAGAGCCACCACCGGCGTAGGTTCACCACGTTGCGTTCCTCCCTTGTACGGATAACCCCCGACGCGAGTTGCCGCCGCTACTGAAGATCTCCCACTGATACGCGACACGAACTAGCACCGTCCGACCCCTCTCAGATGTACACCCTTTGCACTCACCAACCCAAAAAGAAGAGAGGCGGGCGTTGGCGGGGCGCAAGCCTTGGCGCAAGCGATCCAGTTCGGGCGCGCGCCCCGCACGAAACGCCGTCGGTCAGTTTTGTGAGATCGGGTTTAGCTACTCGTCGCAACCTTCCAAACACGGCTGCTGCTCATACGGCAGGTCTTTGTTGTGCACGACTACGCCACCGGCGGCGAACGTCCCAGACGAACCGGCGAAATTGAACACCGTCACGTCTTCGTCAATCCGCTCGATTGCGAATATCGGGAGTTTTGATCCGTTTGGCAGCGTGAGTAGATCACCAACGTTCAAAAGAACCGCTTGCACCCAGTTCCCGCCGCTGAGCATGGGATGACTCGCCGCGCCACGCAGATCTCCGTTAATGACGAAATAATACGATGCTTGCCTTGGCGCGTGCACAGCGAGTACTTCCGCGAACTTTGCGCTCCCGCCGAATTCGTCGAATGCGAGCACGCGATCTCCCGGCATGATGTCTTCGATCGGCTTGTTCGATATCGAGTGCCTCGCGCTGGACACGGGGAACTTTTCTACGCTCGATGGGCTCCCGCAGCCCGGGCGGAACCGCGAGGTGGGACAGGCTGCGCGGGGTACGAGCCGACCCTCCGCCGTGCCGGAATCGGTGCGTCCGCGGTATCAAGCGATCGTCGAGATCACGGATGCGGCGTCGGCGAAGCTGCTGGATGCTGAGTGCGCGCAGCTCGGGAGGAAAATGGCGGCCGAGCTCGCGCTCGATCGACCGCCTCGGATCCTGCAGGGGCGGGCGCACACCTGGGCGGCGGGGCTGTTGCTCGTCATTACGCGCGAGACTTCCTTCGATACGCAGGGCCGCCAGCACTGCACGGTTCAGGACCTCGCGCGCGCATGTGGGGCCAGCGTGGCGTCCGCGCAGGCGAAGGCGAAGGAGATCGAGTCCGCGCTGGGCATCGTCCGGCGACCCAACACCTGGGCGCCAGCCGGTGCAGCGGCGCTCCCCCTCCCGGTTCTCCCGGGTTTGGAGGTCCCGCCGAACGCCGGGCGGCCCGCGAAGGCCCGCGAGCGACGCCGCCCCGAACGCTCACCCCAGGCCGAGGACCGGACGGCGCCGCTCAGGTTCACGCTCGAGGTGACGCTCCGCCAAAGCAAGCCGCGGATCTGGCGGCGGATCGAGGTCGCGCCGGATTGCACGCTGGGCGACCTGCACGAGATTCTGCAGCGCGCGATGGGGTGGACGGATAGCCATCTCCACCATTTCCGGCAGAAGGACCGGTTTCTCGGCGCCCAGGGTGACGCCGATTGGGGGCGACGCTACGACGACGAGCGCAAGGTGCGGCTGCGAGATCTGATGAAGAAAGTCGGCGACCGGCTCGTCTACGAATACGACTTCGGGGATGGATGGCAGCACGACATCGTGCTCAGAGCATCATCGCGAGGAGCGCAGGGGCCTCCTCTGGTCGTGGCCGGCAAGGGCGCGTGCCCGCCGGAAGATGTGGGGGGCATCCCGGGCTATGCCCGATTCCTGTCGATCCTCGCGGACCCGCGACACCCGGAGCACCGCGACATGCGTGCATGGGCGGGCGGCCCGTTCGATCCAGCGAGGTTCGAACTCGCGCGGACGAACGCCCTCCTCGCCAGACTGCGCCGCTAGCTGCTCGCCGCGCGAGCGCCGAGCCTGCCGCCAGGGCGTCCAAGGGTTACCGCTCCGTGACTATCCGCGGTTCCTTTGGCGCCTTGTCCTCAGTCGGTCTGTTGTGTCGACGTCACCGTAGCTCGGCTACTCGACATCCGCGTCCTCGTTGACGACTGCTGACCGATGTCTTGAGGTTCTGGCAGTGGAGTTCGTCCGACTTGATCTCCAATACGGAGCGAGGGGTGCTGGACGTCAGGACTCGCAGCCAGCACTCGATCACCTTGCGTACTCTGCGCGGTTTGAGCGAAGGGCCGGTCTCGTACGAGAAGCTCGCCGAGGCCATCAAACCGGTGCGTGAGTCGATCGCACTCACTCTCGATCGGCTGGCGGAGAAACTGGCGGGGAAACAGGCGGAGAAGAAGGCGGCATAGCCGCCCGCCCGCCCAGGCGTCTACTCTGGATCACCATGAGTTCGTTCGACATCACGCGGCTGGAGATTCTCGAGCAGATCGCGGCGGGAGATGATCTCTCTCCGGTGCTCGATCGGATCGTGCGGATGGTCGAGCAAGAGTCGGCCGACATGGCGTGTTCGATCCTCTTGCTCGACGGCGAACAGGGCACGTTGCGACACGGCGCGGCGCCGAGTCTGCCGCGGGCGTATGCGGACGCGATCGACGGCACGGTGATCGGGCTCGAGTCTGGTTCCTGCGGGACCGCGGCGTTCACCGGCGAGGTGGTGATCGTCGAGGACATCGCGACGCACCCGGCGTGGGCGCGCTTCAAGCACCTGGCTCTGCCCCATGGCCTGCTCGCCTGTTGGTCGAGCCCGATCTTCGCGCCGAATCGGCAGGTGCTGGGCACGTTCGCGATGTACTACCGCGAGACTCGCGGTCCGTCCCACCGAGAGGCCCGACTCGTGGAGGCGGCCACCCACCTCGCGGCCATCGCCATCGGCCGAGGACGGGACGAGCTCGAGCGTCGGCGCCTGATCCACATCCTGAATGAGCGCGTGAAGGAGCTGACGGTGCTGCATGGCGCCGCGCGATTGCTCCAGGCCGAGCGGCCGATGACGAAAGAGTTCCTTTCGGACTTGGCGCGACTGCTGCCCCAGGGTTGGCAACACGGCGACGTCTGCGAGGCCCGAGTCGTGTGTGGTTCGCTCGAAGCCACGACAGAAGGATGGCGAGAGGCGGAGTGGAAGCAATCGGCGGCGTTCTCCGGGGGCGGCCAACAAGGCGTCGTCGAAGTGGCTTACGTCGAGCCGAGACCGACTGCGGCCGAGGGACCGTTCCTGAAAGAGGAACGCGCGCTGCTCGAGTCCTTGGCCGAGATGTTGAGCTCTCACCTGGACCACCGCTGGGCCGTCGCGGCTCTGAAGCAGAGCGAGACGCAACTGCGCGTCCTCTTCGAGCAGGCCGGCATCGGGATGGCGCTCGTCGACCCCGACGGCCGCCCCATCAAATGCAATCCCGCGTTCGAGCGATTCCTTGGTTACAACGCGGCCGAACTCGCCGAGATGCGGATCGCGGAGTTCACTCTCCCCGACTACGCGGCGACCGACGCCGAGTTCTATCTCTCGCTCCTGACCGGCGAGCGTGACACCTACGAGATCGAGAAGCAGTATCTGCGCAAGGACGGGACGGTGGTCTGCGGGCGATTGACCGTCTCGGCCGTCCGTGGCCCCGACCGTCGACTGCACTATGCGATCGGGATGGTGCAGGACATCACGGCGTACAAGAAGTCGGAGGCCGACCGCGCAATCCTGGAAGCTCAACTTCGTCACGCGCAGCGCCTGCAGTCGCTCGGCACTCTCACCGGCGGGATCGCGCACGACTTCAACAACATCTTGTCCGCCATCCGGGGGAACACGAAGGTAGCCGAAGGAGAGCTGCCCTCCGGTCATCCGGCGAGAGAGCGGTTGGTCGAGATCGAGAGAGCCGCGGCCCGCGCCGCCGACCTGGTCCGCCAGATCCTCACCTTCAGTCGGCGAGAGCCGCCCAAGCGCGAGGTCATCCAACTGCAGCCGGTCGTCGAGGATGCAGTGAAGCTACTGCGTGCTTCGCTGACGCCGAAAGTCGAGATCCACACGGATCTGGATCCGGACACGGCGCATGTCTCGGCGGACTCCGGCCAGATCCATCAAGTGATGATGAATCTCGGAACGAACGCGGCCCACGCCACCGGCGACAGCGCCGGTGTGGTCGAGATCCGCCTGGAGTGCGTCGAGGTCGACGCGGAGCTGAAGCGTCAGTCGCCCGACCTCGCCCTCGGACCGTACGTGCGTCTCTCCGTCGTCGACCATGGCTGCGGCATGGACAAGGCCACCCAGGAGCGGATCTTCGAACCCTTCTTCACGACGAAAGCGGCGGGAAAAGGGACCGGACTCGGCTTGTCGGTCGTCCATGGAATCGTGAAGAGCCACGACGGCGCCCTCGTGGTGTCGAGTCGACCCGGAGCTGGGTCGTCGTTCCAGGTCTACCTTCCAGCCATCGAGCAACACTGCGGCGGGGCACAGGCGCCGACGGATCGAACTCCCGAGGCCCGAGGCGAACACATCCTCTATCTGGACGACGAGGAGTCGCTGGTCTACCTCTCGGGGCGTCTCCTGGAGAGCTTCGGCTATCGCGTGTCCGGGTTCACGGATCCGGTCCACGCGCTCCAAGCGTTCCGCCTCCGTCCGATGGATTACGACGCCGTCGTGTCCGTCATCGCGATGCCGGGAATGTCGGGAGTCGAGTTCGCGCGTGAGGTGCTCCGCGGCAGGCCAGGCGTCCCTCTGGTGCTCATCTCCGGCTACTTCAAGCCCGAGGACGTCCAAGCCGCTCGTGAGCTCGGAGTCACCGAACTGGTGCTCAAGCCCAACAGCGTGGAGGGGCTCGCGCGCGTGCTCCACCGCGTGCTCTCGGGCAGATAGATTTCGAGAATCCCGGTTGCAGTAGCTACTACACTTGTAGCAGACTCGTCCGCATGTCGCATCAGCCGGCCAGAACCCAGCTCAACGACAGCGAATGGCGCGTCATGCAGGTCATCTGGCGGCGCGGCCGCTGCACGGCCCGAGACGTCCACCAGGAACTCTCCGCGGAGACCTCTTGGGCCTACACCACGGTCAAGACGGTGCTCGATCGCCTGGTCTCGAAGGACCTGCTCGGCGTTACCGCCGCGGCCAACGTCCTCGTCTTCGAGAGTCGCATCAGCCCGGAGTCGGCGCGACGCAATGCCGTGCGCGCACTGCTCGATCGCGCATTTGGCGGTTCCTTCGCGCCGTTCGCGCGGTTTCTCGTCGACGAGGAATTGACGTCGGCGGAGCGCGCGGAGCTGCAGAGCCTGTTGGAGGCGGAGTCGAAGGCGCCCGCGAAGTCGGGCTCGAAGACCCGCCGCCAGAGCGGGAAGGAGCGGGGTCGTGATCGCGCCTGATCTCCAGTTGGAACTCGCGCGGTGGCTCGCCGTCGCCGTCGTCCAGGCGAGCGCTCTCGCCCTGGTCGCCGTCGCGGTCGACCGCTGGGGAAGTCGGCGCGTCTGGCCGGAGATCCGCCATGCGCTCTGGCTCGCGGTCGTCGCGCGTCTCTTGCTCCCTCCGAATTTCCACGCGCCGCTGCTCGACTCTCCGATCACCGCGGGATGGAGCGGCGTCTTCGATTGGACGCGTGAGGTCGCGGCGGATGCGCCGCGGGGCAGCGAGGGTTTCGATACCTCGACGCAGGCGTCGAACGGCGCCGTGGCTCGCGGGTCGGACGTGACGTCGGACGTGACATCAGTGGTGGTGTCGCTCTGGGCGCTGGGCGTCGCCGTTTCGATCGCGAGTCGCATGGCCGTCGCAGCGCGTGACCGACGTCGCCGACGACTCCGGGCCAGCGCGGCGCCGTCTCGCGAGTTGTTGGAGACTCTCGTCGACGTCGCGCGGATCCAGCAGATGAAGGTTCCGCGAATCGCGATCCGAGAGGATCTGGCGGGGGCGGAAGTCCGGGGACTGTTTCGGGCGGAGATCTTGATGCCGCGGGCGTATGCGGAGCACCTCGGCCCCGTCGAAATGCGACAGGTACTCGCTCACGAGCTGGCGCATCTGAAGCGGGGCGACCTCTGGATCGACCTCCTGCTCGAGTTTGCGCGCACGATCTATTGGTTCCTGCCGACCGCGCACCTGGCCGCGGAGCGAGTGCGACAGTTGCGCGAACCGTGCTGCGACGCCGCCGTGCTACGCGCGCTCGGGAGTGACCCTTCGTACCGGCGCACTCTGCTGCGGCTGGCGCTCACCTCCCCCGCCTCCCCGGGAACAGCGCTGGCGCGATCGGGCGTCGCGGCCGAGTTCCTGCGTCCGAGGCCAAGCGCGCTGGTTCGCGCCGAGTGGCTGGCGCGGTCATCGCGCCGACGTGAGCGCGCGGCGTCCTTCGCAGCGATGTTCGTCTTCGCGATCGCCGCCGGCTGCGTCTTACCGCCTGCGGAAAGGCGGCTCGCGACGACGACAGCGGCGTCGGCCGCCGCGCCGGCCTCGCTCGGAACAGACGACGAGAACGCTCGCACCACACTGCGAGAGTCACTGGCTGGCGGACGACCGGGGTCGCTGCGCCTGCAGGCGGCCGCCCGCCGACTGACCCACAGACCCGCCTAGTTCGAGCACCACCGAGTCCGAATCCGATCCAAGGGAGGAGTCCTCTCATGTCCCGATTGCAGAAGTCTGTTTGGCTGTCTGTCTTGCTCGCGCTCGCCGCCGGTTCTACGAACACGAAAGGAACGGAAATGACGAACGACTCCGACATGCAGGCGATGCTCCAACGTTGGCAAGACGCGTGCACACCCGGGCCCGCGCACGAGAAGCTCAGTCCCTTCGTCGGCAAGTGGGACACGATCACACGAGTCTGGATGGCGGGACCCGATCAACCGCCGGCCGAATCGAAGGGAACCTCGGAAACCTCGTGGTGGGCCGACCAGCGTTGGCTCCAGACCTCGTCCGAGGGCGAGATGATGGGCCAACCCGAGCGCGGTCACGGAGTGATGGGCTACGACAACTACAAGAAGAAGTACGTCGCCACCTGGGTCACCAGCACCACGACCGCGCTTCTCTCGATGGAAGGCGGCTTCGATCAATCCGGCAAGACCCTGATTCTCTATGGATTGATGGACGAGCCGATGACCGGCGAGCACGACAAGGTCGTCAAGTATATTTGGCGACTCGACAACCCTGATCGCATCGTCTTCGAAGTGCATGATCTACCGATCGGCGAGACCAAGACCAAGGTCATCGAGATGGTGTATACGCGGAGGAAGTAGCTTCCTCGGCGCAAAGCGGAGAAACTTCGATACCCGTCCAGCCGGGCGGCGCGGCGCTTCGTGTTTACAACGGCGGTCAGATGTTCATCCTAGCCTCGCGCTAGTTCTCCAGCGGCGGAGCAGTTTGGACATTTCTATCACTGTGACCGGTCCAAGCGCCACCAGCAGCGTCAAGGCGCAGTCCGCAGCCGAGAGTGGTCCGACCTGAAACACCGCTTGGGCAGCCGGGATGTAGTGAATCCCGAGCTGCACCAAGACCGAGAACAGGACGACGGCCAGCAACCGCACGTTCGTGAACACACCCACTTCCCAGAACAGGCGCGTCGTACTTCGCGCGGCGAACGCCCGGAATAACTCGCCGAAGACGAGCACGGAGAAGGCGAGATTGCGCGCCTCGGAGAGATCGCGTGCGTTCAACGCCCAGACAAAGACACCCAGGGTCGCAGCCGCCTGCAGTAAGCCGGTCGTGATGATGAAACGCCACTCCGCGCGACCCAGCATCGGTTCGTCGGGATGACGCGGCGGCCGCTGGAGTACGTCCTCCTCCGGTGGATCGACCACCAGTGCGAGCGCGGGCAGACCATCGGTGACGACATTGATCCAGAGCAGGTGCAAGGGGAGCAGCGGCAACGGCAGACCGCCAAGCGCCGCGACGAGCATCACCGTGAGCTCCGCCGTGTTCCCTGACAGCAGGTAGACGAGTGTCTTCCGGATGTTGTCGAAGATCCCGCGACCCTCTCGGATGGCCGCGATGATGCTCGCGAAGTTGTCGTCGGCCAGCACCATGTCTGACGCTTCGCGCGTGACCTCCGTGCCCGTCCGCCCCATCGCGATCCCGATGTGCGCTTCGCGGAGCGCCGGTGCGTCGTTCACGCCGTCGCCGGTCATGACCACGACGGCGCCTCGCGCCTTCCACTCGCGCACGATCCGGATCTTGTCTTCCGGCGTGGCGCGCGCATGCACGACGTCGCTCTCGACGCCTCCGCTCGAGACGATGCCGAGCTCTCGCGCGATCGCGCGGGCGGTCACTGGATGGTCTCCGGTGATCATGACCGTGGTAATTCCGGCGCGTCGCGCCGCGGCCACTGCGTCGATGGCTTCGGTGCGAGGCGGATCCGCGATGCCAATCAACCCGACCAGCGTGGCCTGATTGTCCGCACTGGCTGGCGCAACCGCGACGGCGAGGATGCGGAGACCGCGCTCGGCCATCTGTGTGTTGGCGTCCGAGGCGCCATCGACGCCGGCCACGCAGAGCGGCAGGAGGCTTTCAACGGCGCCCTTGATATACACGCGGCCGTCGGCGCGCTCGATGGACATCCGCTTCAGCACAGAATCAAACGGAACCTCCGCGACTCGAGCATTCGTCCGTTCGATCTCGTCACGATGAATTCCGCGTTCGGCGGCGGCCATCAGGATCGCCAATTCGGTGGGATCGCCGACGCCGCCCTGACCATCGGGCCCGATCTCGGCATCGCAGCAGGCCGTCGCGGCGCGCAACAGATCCGTGTGGTCGGGACCCCACAGCTCTCGCACGCGCATGACGCCGGTCGTGAGCGTGCCGGTCTTGTCCGTGCAGATCACGGTCGCGGAGCCCAGGGTTTCGACCGCGGGCAACCTCCGGACGAGCACGTGGCGCGCCGCCATGCGCTGCACGCCGACGGCGAGCGCGATCGTCACCACCGCGGGCAGCCCCTCGGGCACTGCCGCGACGGCCAGCGAGACGGCCGCCATGAACACCTGCAGGAGCGGCCATCCGCGTAGCACCCCCGCCAACGCGACCACGGCCACAATTGCGCCGCAGATGTACAACAGGGTCTGGCTCACTTGCGCCAGGCGCCGCTGCAGCGGAGTCACGCTCTCTTCCGCGGTCGCCAGCAGGTGCGCAATCCTGCCCAGTTCAGTCTGCATCCCGGTTGCGACGACCTCGGCGAAGCCCGTTCCTGTGGCGATGGACGTGCCCATGAACACGAAGTCGTGACGTTCGGCCAGCGGCGTGTCCGGCGCTGTCGGCGCCGTCTGCTTCTCGACCGGGGTGCTTTCGCCCGTCAAGGAAGCTTCATTCGTCGTCAGGGCGTGTGCGGTGTGCAGCCGTGCGTCAGCCGCGGCGACGTCGCCCGCCTCGAGCACGAGGAGATCGCCGGGGACGATGGTGTCCGCTGACACCATGACGCTGTGGCCGTCTCGCATCACGCGTGCGCGCGGCGCCGTCATCGAGCGCAGCGCCAACACCGCACGCTCCGCCCGGTGTTCCTGGAGGAATCCGATCACCGCGTTGACGACGACGATGGCGCCGATCGCGATCGCATCGAGCAGTTCGCCGAGGGCCGCGGACAGGACGCTCGCGCCGAGCAGGAGCCAGATGACGGGGCTCGCAAGCTGGCGAGCGAGCAGTGTCAGGCGAGAGGTCCTCTGCTCGCGCTGGATTTCATTCGGGCCGAACTCGGCCAGTCGCCGCTGCGCTTCCGTGGAGGAAAGGCCGGATGCTGGACGCGACACACCGTCGTCCGCGTCGACTGCGGGCGGCGGGGTGACCGGAGGCGAAGAGACCTCAGCCATGCCCTCTCCTATGATCGATTCCAGAAGAGCAGCGGCAATCGAAGTCCCAGCCCCCGACGAGAAACAGTTCCGGCGTCGGAGGCCGGGCTCAGTGCTACTTCTTTCTTGCAGCGTCCGCGCAGTTGGCCCAGTAGTAGGCCCAGTAGTAGGCCCAGTAGTAGGCCCAGTGGTAGGCGCAGTGGTAGGCCTGACCGTCGCGCGTCACTGCGGTCTGATGGTGAGTGATCTCGACGCCACAATGTACGCACTTGTCGTGCGGCATGAAGTACCTCCTCCCCTCCATCCTGTGAAAGCGAGGTAATTACTACTTGCGCCAGGCAGCCTTCCACTCGTTCATTGTATTGATCTCGACCTCTTGCGCTGCAATGATGTTCTGAGCGAGCTGCCTGATCTCGGTATGCTTCGCCTTCGGTAGAGCTTCCTTCGCCATCTTGATTGCACCCTGATGATGCGGGATCATCATTTCGATGAAATCGACGTCAGGATCGCCACCCATCTGGTGCTGCATATCCATCCCAGGAATCTTGTCGCTCTTCGCATTCGGGGCGCCTTTGTACCACTCGTCCCTCCAGGCCATCAGTTGATTGATCTCCCTCGTCTGGTCGGAGACGATCTTGCGCGCGAGTTCCTTGGTCTCCATGTGCGTGAGCTTCGGCTGCGCGGCGCGCGCCATTTCTACCGCGCCACGGTGATGCATCATCATGTTGTCGATGAACTGTAGATCGAAGTCGGCTTCCCGCCGATCGGCCCCGCAGCCTGTCAACGCCAGCAACACCATGGTCAAGACATAGACTCTAGGATTCGACATTGCCACTTCCTCCGTTTGTTCCGAGCGTCCGAACGTCCGAGATGATCGGCCGCCTCTGGATCACCGACCGTCAGGAGTTCACGGTTGAACTTTATTTCTCGCTGTGGGGGTGCGTTTCCTTGTCCGCGCTCGCCATGCCCTGGAATTTCTCTGTGAAGGTCACTTCGGGTTCGGCGCCCGCCAGCCCACTGATCTGGATGGTCATTTCGAGGTCTCCCGGTCGAGCCTTCGAGAGATCGAGCGCGCCGATCAGTCGATCTTGCTTGAATAGCTTCATTCCGCCACAGAGCTTGCACTTGCCTGGCTCACTCTGGACAACCTGCTCGTGCATGGGACAGAAGTAAACGGCCGGCTCCTTTTCGGCCGGGACACCGGCGACGAGCGCCACAGTTTTGGAGGTTCCATCTCTGTAGGAAACTTTGGCGGATCCTTTCGCCTCCTCGATCATGGCCGGCGCTTCCTGCTTGGAGTAGGCATAGACGGTCACCCCATTCGGCAGAAAGACCGTCTCGAAGTGGTGCTCTTTCGTCATCGAGACCTGGCCGCCGTGCATCGCGCTCTTCTGATGCAAATCGGCCTCCTTTGACGTGTCGCTCTTTGCAGCAATCACTTTCTGACCGGGCTTGGGGTTGGCATCTTCGTGAGCCCGAGAGACTGAAGATCCAACCCAGCCGATCGCGGCGACTGTTGCCGCGAGCGCCAAGATTCGTAGGTGCTTGTTCATTCGAGAGATTCTCCCTTTGTGGCAAGACCTGAGGGTGGGTCTGGATGGGCCTTGTACGATCCTCGTGCGGCCCTCCGACACATCTGAGGCGATCGTGCGCTTACAGATGACCGAGGTGCAAGAGTTCACCGATGGACATCGGTTGAGTCGGATAGTTCGCGAGCAGCGCGATGCCCTTGCGGCGATGGCAACCACGAGGTCGCAGACGAATACCGAGAACGAGCGCTCTCCGGCGCGAGAGGAAGAACCGTAGCGGCTTCCGTCGTCGCCGAGAGTACGATCAAGCTCTCGAGTGTCGCCCCTCGACACTGTGGTTGATGGGCGGCATCCGGCCCAGACACCAGGCGCGCTCTACAGAAGGCAGGTGAACACGTGATCCGGACGTTGCTTCTCGCGGGGGCGATTCTCGTACTGCTCAGTAGTCCGTTCCGGTTCGCTGCTTCGGCCGGGCAAGTGTTCGGGACCGTGCGAACTCTGCAAGGGGCGCCGCTCGCGGGCGCCCGGCTCACGGTCGTCAACTCCGACGTCTCCGCCTTCTTCGAAAGACGGAGCGACGTCAACGGGGCCTTCTCCTTCAGCTCGATCCCCCCCGGAACCTGGACCATCGGAGCGTCGGCCATCGACCGCGCCTATCGTCACACGCTGCGGTCGGTCGGCGCCCCGGGTCTGCAGCAGGACTTCCAGCTCGGACTCGACATCCACCCTGGACGCTGGTCCGTGATCGGCAACACCTCTCCGGAGAATCTCTACGCCAGTAACTCCGGGAGCCTCCTGCCGGACGGAACCATCCTCTATTGCCATGACACCGAGGAACCCGTGCTCTTCGATCCCGTGCCGGGCGCGAAGTCGTTCCCGGCCTCATCGCCGTCGCTGCAAGGCTGTCACGCGGCGACCCTGCTCCTCGATGGACGGCTCATCTTCGTCGGGGGGCAAGACAGCGGCGATTTCAGGGACGCGGTGCGCACGGTCAAGACGTACAACTATCAGAACGGAGGCTGGCTCGTACTTCCTGAGCTGCAGGAGGAGCGCTGGTACCCGGGACTCGTTCGATTGGCGGACGGAAGGCTGCTGGCGATGGGAGGGGGACAACGACCGAACGCCCGGCGTACGCCGACCTGTGAGATCTTTGATCCCGCGACCAGCATGTGGACTCCAGTGGAATCGATGTCCAATTCGTCCGACTACCCTCCGGCCGTTTTGCTCTACAACGGCGAGGTGCTGCGCACATCGTGGTCGCCTCAGCTCTATAACGTGGAGACGGATGCGTGGAGGGATACCGGGCCGATGGTCCAGCCCGAGAGGTTCTGGCCCGGGCATTGCGACCACAGCCTCGTGCTCCTTCCCGACGGCCGTGCCTGCGCAGTCGGGATCTTCCGAGGGAGCCTGACCTCGCCGCGCATGATCGAGCTCTACTATCCGGTCGCAGACGCGTGGCGGCGCTGCGCGGACATGGCGCGGTTCCGCGAGTACCACGCGCTCTCCCTACTCGTGCCCGACGGTCGCGTCGTCGTCAAACGGCCGAGACCGCTGTCGGCCGTGAACGCGAAGCCAGCATGAGGCGCATTCAGTCGCGAACGTGATAACGATGAGAAGACGAGTACACAACAACGACTAGACTAAGGAGAGAGATCGCCATGATTCGATTCAGCCTATTTGCAGGTGCGCTCGCTATCGGGGGACTGATCGCCGTGACGCAACCCGCCCTCGCGCAGTCGCCGGCTTCAGCCACGCCTGCCGCGCCTGTCGCGCAGATGCAAGACCATCAGGAGCACCAGGCAGCGGCTGGGCAGACGGCCGACGGGAAAGCGCAAGAGACTCAGATGATGGACATGCAGAAGATGATGGCCGACATGAAGGCCGCGGACGCCACGCTCGACGCGCTCGTGACCAGGATGAACACGGCCAAAGGCAACGCGAAGGTCGACGTGATCGCTGAATTGCTGACGACGATGGTGCAGCAGCAGAGGACGATGCACGACGGCATGATGCAGATGCACGGCCAGATGATGATGCAGATGCATGGACAAATGATGAAGCCAATGGGCGGCGTCAAGTAGTACGTCGAGTGAGACGCGCGCGCCCAAGCCACGGGCGCCGGTCCATTTGCGAACGGCCAGATGACCATGATGCACAGGCGAGAGAGAGCGCTCCAACGCGCGGTGGACCGTCTTCGGGTGGATGCCCATCTCTCGGGCGGTGCCGGTCACGTTGACGCCTCGCTCGTCGAGTGTTTTGTTCACCGCTCAGTTCGGGAGAGACGCGTCGGATCGATCTTCGTCGAGGTGGATTGCTCTTTCGGGGCGGGGCCAACCGGCGAGTAGTCGCTCCAGCGCTTCGAGTTCGAGTGGCTTGACGAGATGGGCGTCGAAGCCGGCTTCGGTGGAGCGGACGCGATCGCGTTCTTGGCCCCAGCCGGTCAGGGCGACGAGGAAGAGGCGGGATGCCCAGGGTTGTTGGCGGATGCGTCGGCCCGCTTCGTAGCCGTTGAGGCCGGGGAGGCCGATGTCCATCAGCACGATGTCGGGCTCGAGCTTCGCTGCGGCGGTGACTGCCTCGAGGCCGTCGTAGGCGGTGTGGGCTTCGTGTCCAGTGATGGTGAGGAGTCGGGCGAGAGAGTCGGCCGAATCGCGATTGTCGTCGACCACCAGGATACGCCATCGAGTCGCCTGTGTCGTCTGAGTCGGCGGTCGTTGGCTCGACGGAGACGGCGCGGGAGCGGCTGCGGCCGCGGCTTCGGCGTCGATCGGGAGCCGCACTACGAACTGGCTGCCTTGTCCCGCGCCTTCGCTGTGCGCGTCCACCGTGCCGCCGTGCATCTCGACCAACCTCTTCACCAACGTCAGGCCGATGCCGAGTCCTCCGAAGGAGCGCTCGAGCGACGTGTCGACCTGCATGAACGTGTCGAAGATGTTGGTCAGTTGATCGGGGCCGATGCCGATGCCTTCGTCCTCGACTCGAATGACCGCCTGATCGCCGTCGCGTTCGACCCTCAGCCGGACACGGGAACCGCGGTCGCTGAACTTGCACGCGTTGTTCAGAAGATTCCCGATTACCTGGTTCAACCGAGTGGGATCCGCGTTCAGATAGATCGGCGGGTCCGGCAGGACGACGGTCATCTCGAGCTCGAGCTCACGGACGAGCGACTGAGCCGCCTCGGCCGCATGCCTCACGATCGAGGCGAGTTCGACCCGGCCCTTTCGCAAGACGATCATGCCTCGACTGATCCGGCTCACGTCGAGTAGGTCGTCGACGAGCCGGACCATCTGACCGACCTGACGCTCCATCATCTTTGAGGCGGAAGCGAGGGCCCGGCCGTCCGGGCCCGAGAGCCGCACGATCTGCAACGCGTTGGTGATCGGCGCCAGCGGATTGCGCAGTTCGTGCGCCAGCATCGCCAAGAACTCGCTCTTGCGGCGGTCGTTCTCGGAGAGCTCCGCCGCATATCTTCGCAACTCGTCGTCGAGTCGCTTTCGTTCAGTGATATCGACGAGCACATTGACGGCTCCCGAGAGGGCGCCCGACGCATCGTGGATGGGAGCTGCGTGCGCCACGGTGACCTTTCGGCTCCCATCGGGCCGCTCGATCACGATCTCCGATCCGCTCTGCTCCTGCCCCTCGCGAAGCGCCAGCGCCGTCCAGCTTTCATCGTGGCGAAGGGGTTCGCCGTCGGCCCCGAACAGCGGAAACGATTTGCAGAACCGGTCCGCCGGATCGTTCAGCTTCGGTTCGCGACCCCAGAGGTCGGTCGCCGATCGATTGAAGTAGGTGATCAGTCCGTCGGCGTCGCAGGTGTAGGCGGCCACCGGGAGTTTCTCCAGCAGGCGACTGAATTGCTCCACCGCTTCTTGGATCAAGAGCTCGGCGCGTCGGCGCTGGGCGATATCTCTGAAGACGAGCACCACTCCCGAGACGACTCCGCGTTCGTCGCGGATCGGCGCGGCGCTGTCGTCGATCGCACGCTCCACTCCATCTCTCGCGATGAGGACCGTGTGGTTCGACAGCCCGACGACCGCCCCTTCGCGCAACGCTCGGGCGGCCGGACTCTCAGCCGGCTTGCGCGTCGACTCGTCGACGATGCGGAAGACCTGCTCCAGGGGCTGACCGGCCGCTTCCGCCTGCGTCCATCCGGTCAGGTCTTCGGCCGCGCCGTTCAGGTAGGCGGCTCGGCCCTCGGTGTCGGTGGTGATGACGGCGTCGCCGATGCTCGCAAGGGTCACGCGCAACAGCTCGCGGTCGGCCCGCGCCGCCGCTTCACTGCGGAGGATGGCGCGCCCGAAAGCCAGGCTCGACGCTACGGTGATTCCTCCGCCGAGCACGAGGAGGAGCCACAAGAGAGCCTGGATGCTGTTCACGTCCCGCAACGCGGCCTCTCGCCTGGCGTTGTAGGTTTCGAGAGCGTCGACTTGGATCTCGCCGTCCAGGAACTCCACCAGCGCGGTGCGAAGGTCGTAGCAGCGCTGCACCTCCTCCAGACTCATGTAGCCGGTCTCCAGGAGCGGGCGCCCGGTCGCTCTCAGCTCTTGCCACATCGCGGCGATGCGCGTCGCCATTTCCCGCTCTCGATCGGTCCGCGCGAAACTTCCGTACTGGCGTGCGCAGTCATCCACCACGGTCGCTTCCCGCGTCGCTTCGTCCCGGGTCTCCGGATCCTTGGTCTGGAAGTAGACCCGGAACGCGAGCGAGTACCCGAGAACATGGGTCTCGAGTTTCTCCGCCACCGCGGCGCGCGCGCGAGCGACCTCGGCCAACTCGCCCACTCGCATCTCGATCGACTGGACCCGCATGAGCATCGCAACGCACGAGAGGACCAGAAGCGCCGTCAGCGTTCCGAAGCCGAGCCAGAGATTCCGGAGGGTCGCCATCAACGGCAGTCCGAAGAACTGGATGATGGCCGCATCGATGCCGCCGTGCACAGTTCCGGCTTCGGGTCGACCAACGCCACACGGAGATCGTTGCTCATGCTCGAGTCCTGCCCCTACTGGCGCGTGAGTCGCGTCAACACGCGATCCAGGGTCGTCGCGAAGGCATGTTTGGCCTTGGCGTCGAATGGAGGCGGACCGGAGGTGGTCACGCCGGACGAGCGGAGGCTCTCCATGAAGTCGCGGATCGAGAGGCGCGCGCCGATCGTTTCTTCGGTGTGTTCGTCGCCGCGCGGGTCGAGCACGGCGATACCGCTCGGGACCAGCCGAGCGGCGAGTGGAATGTCTTGCGTCACCACGAGGTCGCCGACGACGGAGTGCTCGACGATGTATTCATCAGCGACATCCGGTCCGCCCTCGACGCAGACCGACGAGACCAATAAATATCCGGGCGGCGCGTGGAGCTGCTTGTTGGCCACGAGTATGGTCTCCAGATCAAGTCGCTTTCCGGCGCGAAAGACCATTTCCTTGACCTCGCGAGGGGTGGCGTCGGCGTCGATCCAGATTTTCATGCGCTTGGAGTTCAAAGCGTCTTGCGGACGACCCACGTAGTCATCGAACGACTCTCGTGGACAACGGTCGTCTTGATAGGATCGAGCAACGTCCCGCCCAGTTTGCGGGTCCACTCCAAGAGCATCGGCGCATCGACCAGGTATCGCTCGGAGCCGTCCGGGAGGAGGGAGCGCCGCCCGCCGAGCGGCTTCATCTGCGACTCCATCCCGATGCTCGAGGCCAATCGACAGAAGAATAGACCCCCGGGCCGCAGCACGCGCCACATCGAGCGGAGCTGGGCTTCGAAGTGGGCGTCGTCCCGCGCGAAGTGCAGGACGGCGATGCTCAGGACCGCGTGGACGTCGTGGTCTGGGAACGACAGCGCCTCGACCGGTTCGACGCGAAAGTTCTCCGCCGGCAGCGAGGGGGCGAGTTGCCTGGCCATCCGGCGCAGCGTCTCGATGGCGTTCGCGTCCGCATCGACGCCGAAGACCGGATATCCGGCCGCGAGCAGGTACTGGAGATTCCGGCCGCCGCCGCAGCCCGCCTCCAGGACTCGCGATCCTCGGGGGAGCCCACCCCGTTGGAGCTGGTCGAACAGGTAGATGTCGATCTGACCCAGTTGCGTCGCGACGTCGTCCAAAGTCGGATCTCCCCCTGCGCCCGAGCACCCGTTGACCGTAGACCGTTGACCGTAGACACGACCGGGCGCCGCGTCCAGCCTGGCGCGCGCCCGAACGCAAGCCCGTCTCTCTCCTTGACCTTGCCGGACGCGACTCCTAGCCTGGCCCGGTCTTTGCGAAGCCTGGATTCGGGTCCGCCGTGAGTCTTCACGCGCTGCCCGTCCCCGTCGAGAGGAGCCCATGGGACCCAAGCAGCGCGGGGCCGAACCGCTGGCCGGCGAAACCGCCTCCGGCGCCTCGGACCCTGTCGCGCAGGCCGCCGATCACGTCGGCGCCTCACCCGATCTCTTCGATAAGTGCCGCCGCTTCACCAAGGCGAAGGAGATGCAGGCCCTGGGTCTGTATCCCTACTTCATCCCGATCTCGGACTCTGAGGGCACCGAAGTCCAGATCGACGGTAAGCGGAAGATCATGCTCGGGTCGAACAACTATCTCGGCCTGACGCACGATCCGCGCGTGTTGGACGCGGCCGAGCAGGCCGCGCGCAAGTACGGTACCGGCTGCACGGGCAGTCGACTGCTCAACGGCACGCTCGACCTACACGAGAAGCTCGAGGTCGAGCTGGCGGACTATGTCGGGAAGGAGGCGGCCCTCGTCTTCTCAACCGGTTTCCAGACCAATCTCGGCGTCATCGCCACCCTGGTCGGGCGCGAGGACGCGATCATCATCGACAAGCTCGACCACGCCTGCATCGTGGACGGCGCGATCCTCTCGCAGGGGCATCTCTACCGTTTCAACCACAACGACGCGGCGCACCTGGAACGGGTGCTCCAGCGGGCGGAGCGGGAGCATCCCGAAGCGGGCAAGCTCGTCGTGGTCGACGGGATCTACTCGATGGAAGGGGATCTCGCGGACCTGCCGCAGATCTTGCCGATCATCCAGCGCTACGGCGCCAAGATCATGGTCGACGAAGCGCATTCCGTGGGCGTGATGGGGCCGACCGGGGCCGGCGTGCACGAGCACTTCGGCGTGACCGACCAGTGCGACCTCTTGATGGGGACCTTCTCGAAGTCGTTCGCCTCGATCGGCGGCTTCGCCGCGGGGACCGAGTCGGTCATGCACTACATCAAGCATCACGCCCGCACGCTCATCTTCAGCGCCTCGATGCCCCCCTACGCCGTGGCCACCGTGCGCGAGTCGCTCCGCATCATGCGCGCGGAGCCGGAGCGACGGGAGCGGCTGTGGCACAACCAGAAGCGGTTGGAGAAGGGGCTCCGCGAGTTGGGCTTCAACCTCGGTTGGACGACGACGCCGATCGTTCCGGTCATCGTCGGCGACATGACGCAGACCTTCATCTTCTGGCGGACGCTGCTCGACATGGGCGTGTTCACCAATCCGGTCGTCGCGCCCGCGGTGCCCGAGAAGACCGCGCGGATTCGCACGAGCCTCATGGCGACCCACACCGACGCGTTGATCGACGAGGCGCTGGAGATCTTCCGCCGGGCCGGCAAGCAAGTCGGGCTGATCTAGCCGCCGCCCGAAGTGCCTTTTCCCGACGTCGTCATCGAGCCGGTGCGGTCGAAGCGCGAGCGCCGCGACTTCATCCTCTTCGCCTGGCAGGTGTATGCGGACGACCCGAACTGGGTGGCGCCGCTCATCTCTGATGCAATGAAGCTGCACGATCCCGCGGTGCATCCGTTCCACCAGCATGCCGAGGTCGAACTGTTCGTCGCACGACGCGGCGGTGCGCGCGCCGAATCGTTGGCGGGGGCCGGCCCGGCGGTCGGGCGTCCCGGAGAGGTGATCGGACGCATCGCTGCGATCGTCAATCACACGCACAATGAGTTCCACGGTGAGAAGACCGGCTTCTTCGGCTTCTTCGAGTGCCTACCGGATCAGACAGTAGCGTCGTTGCTGCTGGAGACCGCCGCCGATTGGCTGCGAGGGCGCGGCATGGAGACGATGCGCGGGCCCGCCAACTACTCCAGCAATGAGGAGTGGGGTCTGCTGATCGACGGCTTCGACTCCGCCCCGTTCCTGATGATGACCTACAACCCTCCCCGCTACGCCGATCACTTCGAGACGTTCGGACTGCGCAAGGCGAAGGATCTCGTCGCCTACGTCCTGGAGGACAACCGACCGCCCGAGCGGTTCGCGCGGAGCGTCGATCGAGTCGTGGAGAAGAGTGGCGTCAAGATCCGCCCGCTCGACATGAAGCACTTCGATCGCGAGGTCGAGTTGGTCCAGACGCTCTACAACTCCATCTGGGAGAGGAACTGGGGCTTCGTGCCGATGAGCGCGGCGGAGATCGAGCACATGGCCAAGGAGCTGAGGCCGGTCGTCGATCCGGCCATCGTTCTCTTTGCCGAACTGAAGGGCGAGGTGGTTGGATTTGCCCTCGCCATTCCCAATGCCAATCAGGCGCTGCAGAAAGCGAACGGTCGCCTCTTCCCCTTCGGGCTGGTCAAGATGCTGTTGGAGATGCGGAAGGTCCACTGGGCGCGGGTGCTCACGCTCGGGATCGTGCCCTCGCACCGCGGACAGGGGCTCGACGCGGCGCTCTATCTCGCGATGTACCGCGCCGCGGCCGGACGCGGCTATATCGGCGGCGAGTTCTCCTGGATCCTGGAAGACAATTTGCCCATCCGACGCGGTCTCGAGCACTTCGGCGCGCGCGTCTACAAGACCTACCGCGTCTACGACTACGCACTCGCGCGCTGAAAGCGGCCCCACCGACCATGGCCCCTCTCGAACCACCGACTCTCGATCAGACGACGCTCTTCCCGGGGGCCGGCGCCGACTTGCTCTTGGTCACCGGCGTGAGCGGATTCGTCGGATCTCATCTGGTCGAGGCGCTCGCGCAACGCGGCCATCGACTGCGACTGCTCGTGCGCGCGTCGAGTCGGCTGCATTGGTTGGAGGGACTCGTGCGCGCCGGACGGGTCGAGCTGGCCTACGGCGATGTCCGCGACAAGGCTTCGGTCGCCGGCGCGTGTGTCGGCGTCCGCGGTATCTTCCATTTCGCCGGGCTGGTGAAGGCGCGAAAAGCCAAGGAATTCCACGTCGCCAACGCCGACGGAACGCGCTACCTGGCCGAGGCGCTGGCCGAGCGCGGCCTGCCGGGCGGCTGCTTCGTCTACTGCAGCAGCCTCGCCGCCGGCGGGCCCGGCTTCGCGATGGAACAGACGCCGCTCCCGATCCGAACCGAGGCCGATCCTTCGACTCCGATCACTCCGTACGGTCAGTCGAAGCTGGACGGTGAGCGCGCGCTGCGCGAGGTGGCCGACGCGCACGGCCAGTACCGCACCGTGGTGCTGAGGCCGCCGATCGTCTATGGACCGCGCGACGAAGGACTCCTCCCGCTCTTCAGACTGATCCGGCGCGGCATCTTGCCGATGCCCGCGCAACCGGACGCGCGCTTCAGCCTGATCTACGTCTCCGACTTGGTCGACGCGTCGGTGCGCGTGGCGGAGCAGGGCGTGCGAGGCACCTACTACGTCGATGACGGCCGCGCGCACACCTGGCAGGAGCTCGGCGATCTGGCCGGCTCACTCATGGATGTGACGCCCAGGCGGATCGTCTTGCGCGAGTGGATGGCGCAGACGGTCGCGCTCGGGAGCGAGGCGTTCGGATTGATCTCGGGCCAAGCGCCGCTCTTGAGCCGTTGGAAGGTGCGCGAGATGCGCGAATCGCACTGGGTCTGCTCCAGCGAGAAAGCTCGCCGCACCTGGGGCTACGATCCGCTGGTGTCGCTGGAGCAAGGGTTGGAGGAAACGCTGGTCTGGTACCGGCAGAATCAATGGCTCTAGATCCCGCTCGGTTTCGCGGCTACACGCCGATCGACCTCGTCTCGATGGCCTACGTCGCCTTCTGTCTCGCGGTGGTCGCGCTCGGCGGGTCGCGTGTTCCCTCGCACGAGTTGCGTCTCGTGCTCTACTCGACCGCGTTGGCCGGCCTGGCGCTGTTGCGCTGGGCGCCGCGCGCCGGCTGGAGGCCGTTCCAGTTCTTGCGCGAGGCGTATCCGCTGCTTCTCCTCACGCTCGCCTACTCGGAAACCGCGGCGCTCGGCCGCGCTTTCACGGACGGCTACCACGACGCCCTCGTCCTGCGCTGGGAGCGCGCCCTCTTCGGCGCGCTGCCGAGCCTGATCTTCAGTCAGTGGGCGCCGTCGCGGTTGCTGAGCGAGCTGCTGCACTTCTGCTATCTGGCCTACATCGCGCTCGTCCCGACCCTCGGACTCACCCTCTTCTTCCGGGGACGATCCGAGCTGCTCCGCGGATTCGTCACCACCATCATGCTGACGTTCCTGGTCTGCTACGCGACGTTCATCCTGTTCCCGGTGCGCGGCCCGTACTACGAACTGGAGCGCCCGGTGGTGGCGAGCTTCGGCATCTTCCCGCCGATCGTGCACGCCATGCTCGCACGCGGGGCCGCCGTCGGCGCGGCGTTCCCTTCCTCCCACGTCGCGGCCGCGGTCGTCGTCGCCATGATGGCGCACCGGTTCTCACGCCCGATGTCGTACGCCATGGCCTTCATCGCGGTCGGGATCTTCTTCGGCACCGTCTACGGCGGCTTCCACTACGCCGTGGATGCCGTGGCCGGGCTCATCTGGGGCGTGATCGCCGGAAATCTCGGTCCTGGCCTGCACCGCAGACTGACGCGAGTGACGCGGCAGGCGCGCGCCGGGTATCGGACTAGGGCCGCGCTGCGATCGCCTCGAGCAAGAGCGTCTTGAGCGCGGCGTAGTTGGCCGGGTTGTTCAGATCGTGCTCGGTCACGTTGTAGACCGCTCGGACCCGCCCGTCTCCATTCAAGATCACGACGTCGCGGTAGACCGGCTTCCAGAGCGTCTTCCAGACATCGACCTCCGCTCGATCTTGCAGCCACGGCAGCACGCGGCCCTCGCACATCGCCTCGTTGCTCCCGGCATGTCCGTTCTCGTTCACCCCGATGAACTGGCACGGACCATCACCTACCTGCGTCTCGATCTCGGCCTGCATCTGATTCATGAAGCCAAACTGGCTTCGGCAATAGCCTCAGGTCGCGTGTCCGAAGTACCAGGCAGACACTTTCTGCAGGTATTGGCTCGGCGCGACATCAGTCTTGTGGCTGGGCGAGTTCGAATTGACATCCGGTAGCGCGAACCCGGGTACCTCATCGGAGACCGTGACCTGAAACCGTCGCGCCGTCGGCTCGATCGACCCGGCTGAAGGCCCGCTCAGGACGAGCGCGTACGACTCGTCGACCTGGGCCTCGGTCTCGGCGTCCAACAAGACGAGCGAACGCAGAGCCTTTCGAGTCTCGCCGACGTCGAAGATCACTCGCTGCGTCGCGCTCGAAAAGTCGACGCCGGGTGTGGCCGTGCCGGGTTCCGGCGCGACCGAAACGGTGTCGATCGCGCTGAGATCGTTGCTGCGGACGACCGCGCTGTTGACCTCTCTCCACAGCTCTCGGGTGAAGCCGTTTCCCGCCTCGAAGCCGAAGATCGGCTGGCGGCTGGTCGGCGGCTCGATGGGGTCGTCGTCATCGCCACAGCCCAGAGCGACGAACGCAATGCAGACGGAGAGGAGGGCGAGAGGGAAGAGCGCGGGCGGGCGACGTGAGGTCATGCGCGTGGTGTCTCCGAAGTAGCTGATTAGCGAGAAGTGCGGAAGTGGAGTGAACCGGGCTCAGATTCTAGGGCAAGGTGTGAATCGGAACCAAGGCGAAGGAGGTTCGCTCGGCCGAGGCGGCGGAGGGCCGGGAGATGCTGCCGGATCTCCGCCAGGCATCCCTCTTCGTTTCCCGCCTTGGGGCGGTAGAGGGCGATCACCATCTGTCCGTTCTCCGCGTGCATCAGGCGTGCGCTCCGTGCCGCCTGCTCGCTCGCTGGTTGAGCAACTCGACTCCGAGGGAGAAGGCCATCGCGAAGTAGATGTACCCGTGTTCGACATGTTGACCGAACGACTCGGCCACGAGCATGACTCCGATCAAGAGCAGGAACGAGAGCGCCAGCATCTTGATGGCGGGATGGTGCTCGATATAGCTGCTGACCCGACCCGCGAAGATGAGCATGACGACCACCGCGATCACGACGGCGGCGATCATGACCTCGATTCGCTTCGCCATGCCGACCGCGGTGATGACGGAATCGAGCGAGAAGACCAAGTCCAGCGCCAGGATCTGCGCGATGGCCGACCCCTTCGACATCGCCTTCTTCTTCGGCGCGCCCGGGTGGGCGCCGTGCGCGTGCTCCGTCCGCTCGTGGATCTCGAGCGTCGCCTTGGCGATGAGGAAGGCGCCTCCGATCCCGAGGATGAGGTCGCGCCCCGAGAAGCCCTGCCCGAGGAGCGTGACCAGCGGAGTCGTGAGTTGCATGACCCACTTGATGGCGAGGAGCAGGAGGATCCGCATCCCCATCGCGAGGACGAGCCCGAGCTGCCGGGTCGAGCGCTGATGTTCCTGCGGCAGCCGGCCGGTGATGATCGCGATGAAGACGATGTTGTCGATCCCGAGGACCACCTCGAGGCTCGTCAGCGTGAGGAGCGCGATGAGGTTCTCTACGGTGAACAGTTCTGCCACGACTCCTCCAACGGTTGCTCTGGGTAGACGAAGCGGCCGGTAGAGTAGCCCGCGCCGTAGCTGCGTGGAATGGGGTCTCGCTGCGGAAAACGACGGGGAGTCCGGTCGGATGCCCGAACTGCCGGATGTCACGGTCTACGTCGAAGCGCTGCGTGGGCGGGTGGTCGGGCAGACGCTGGAGCGGCTGCGGTTCGCGAGTCCGTTTGTGTTGCGGTCGGTCATGAGGGGATGGCGGTCCACGGAAAGTTCGGGCAGCCGCGTCCGCATGGCGGCTCGCCGGTGCAACGGATCGTCTACGCCGAGAACGAGGCGAACTACTGCGCGGCCTGTCAGACCGGCGGCAGACTCTTCGCCGACCGCTCGCTCTCTCGCCTCCTGCGCAACGACTGGCCGCGCACGCTAGAAGAGTTGGAAGAGTCGGGCGTGACTCAACCCGCCACGATCGCCAGTCGACGCCCCAAGCGCTCTCGCTCGCCCCGGTAGAGCCACTCCACCGCCGGATCGACCAAGCAGGCCGCCGAAGTCGCGCCCATCAGCCCGCGGACATCCCGGCGCGTGATCCGCACCCGCTCGTCGCCCGCCAGGACGCGTTCCTCGCCGCAGATACGGCCGAGTGTGCGCAGCGCGAAGAAGGTCGGCCACAAACAGAACAGCCGCAGTCGCGGCATCGATCGCGGCAGCAGCAGACTGAACTCGACCGCCTGATCGAGATAGCCGACCGCCTCGCTGACCAACTCGCCGACCACGCGCAATCCCGCCTGCCGCTGCTCCGGATGCGCGAGATTCCGATTCGATGTGCCGTGTCGCGCCGCCAGATCCTCGGGCACATAGCTCCATCCGCGGCGACGATCGTCGGCGATGTCTTGCAGGATGTTGGTGAACTGCAGGCCCAGCCCGAAGGGCGCGGCGCGTTCACGAAGCCGTTCCTGGACCGAATCGAGCCGCGACCCCAGTCTCTCGACGAACAGATCGGTCAGCAGATGCCCGACCGTACCCGCGACGTAGTACGCGTAGAGCCTCAGCTCCTCCACCGTCTGCAGCGAGAAGCGCACGTCGCCCTGCGCCGCGCGGGCGTCATTCGTCACGAGCTCGCGCGCGACGAAACTCGACATGCCCAGCGCCATCGCCTGCACCCAACGCGACAAGATCGCGCGCTGCGCGGGACGGAGCGACGCATACGCGCGAAAGACGACCTCGCGTTCGGCCAAGAGACGCGCACTGGCGTGGTCCCGGATCGGCAGCCCGAGCACCGGCGCCAGCGAGGCGTTGAGCGTGGTGAGATCACAGGGCGACGGCGGGTCGGTCTGCGCCAGCGAACGAGCGAGCGACTCCAGGCCATCGATGCGCTGCGTCGGATCCGCCTCGGTCGCGTCCTCCAGCGTGTCGGCCAGACGACAGAGGAGGTACGCGATGGTGACCGCGTCGCGCAGATCATTCGGCAAGACCTGGATGGTGAGCGCGAACGTGCGCGAGACGCTCGGCAGGATCTCGCGGCAGCATTCGCGATCAGACGGCGGACTCATCGAGCGTTCGCCAATACGCGGTAGCCGGCCGCTTCGAGCATCGCGACTAGTGTAATCAGCGGCAGTCCCTGGATCGCGGTGGGATCGTCGCCGCCGATCGACTCGAAGAGAGCGATCCCGAGCGATTCCATGTAGTAGGCGCCGGCCGAGTCGAGCGGCCGCTCCAGCGCAACATAGGCGCGGATCTCGTCGTCGCGCAGCTTGCGCAGCCGAAGCGGAGTCTCGATCACGGCGCTTTGCCAACGATCCCGCTCGGGTCCGGCCACGACCAGCGCACCGACGAGCCGATGCTCTCGACCCGCGAGGCGCGTGAGTTGCTCGATCGCCCGTTCCTCCGTTCCCGGCTTGCCGAACAGCTCGCCCTCGCAGAGACAGATCTGATCCGACCCGATGACCACGGCGCCCGGGTTGATCTCGGCTACCGACGTCGCCTTGCCGCGCGCGCGCTCCAGCGCCATGGCATGCACGGCGGCGTCCTCGTGGTGGCCGCGCGGCAGCGGCGGCTCCTCGTAGCTCGGCGCGACGACCTCGAACGGTACGCGCAGCCGCGAGAGCAGCACCCGGCGCGAAGGCGAGGTCGAGGCCAGCAAGAGCGGCAAAGTCGGAGAGTTGAGCATGGCGAGAGCCGAGGATACTCGCGTTCGAGGCGGGCTGCTATCTTGGCCCGGTGTCCACCGAATCCGGCGAACCGATCGTCTGGCGCATCCACCTCGCCTCTCCTCGCGAGCGCGTCTTCGAGTTCCTGGCCACCGACGAAGGCCGCGCGCGATTCTGGGCGGAGTCGGCGGTCGAAGGCGAACGCGGCATCAAGTGGTGCTTCCCCAACGGGATGGTGACCACGCTCGAGCTTCTCGAATCGACACCGCCGTCTCGCTACTCGGTTCGCTCCTTGGGCCGATCCGCCGCCACTTTCACGCTGACCGCCGACGGCGTCGGAGGAACCGACCTCACACTCGAAGATGTCGGCGTGCCGCTCGCCTGGCGCGACGAGACAGAGGCCGGATGGATCTCGGTTCTGCTCGCGCTGAAAGCCGCCGTCGATTTCGGCGTCGACCTGCGAAATCACGATCCCGACCGCACCTGGGACCAACGCTACGCGGACAACTGACAACCACGAAACCTGCGGGGACCGCACGATGCCGCTGATCGATCGCAACGAAGCTGTTCTGGTGGTGGTCGATGTGCAGGAGAAACTCCTGCCGCACATCGACGGCGCGGCGTCGCTCCTTCCCGCCATCTCTCGCTTGATCGAGGCTTTCACTCTGGTCGAGGCGCCGATCGTCGTGACCGAGCAGTACCGCAAGGGACTCGGCCCGACCGATCCGAGCATCGTGGCGACACTCGGGCGACTCGGGCGACTCGGGCGATCGTTCGCGCCGATCGAGAAGATGACGTTCGGTGGCGGCGCGGCGCCCTCCTTCGTCAGCGCGCTCGAGGCGCTCGGCCGTCGCGAGGTCGTGCTCTGCGGGATCGAAGCGCATGTCTGCGTACTCCAGACCGCCGTGCAACTCCGCGACCTGGGGTACACGGTCTTTCTCGCGGTAGACGCTGTTTCGTCCCGTCGCCCACGCGACGTCGAGATTGCTCTGCGGCGCATGGAACAGAGCGGCGTGCGCTTCACCTCGGTCGAGATGGCGGGATTCGAGCTCTTGCGAGCCGCCGGAACCGACGCGTTCCGCGCCTGGAGCCGAATCATCCGGTAGTGGGATCCGCTTCGCGCCGAACTGGGTCCAGACCCAGTTGTGGTGAACGGGAGTCTGCGAATCAGCTCCGGTCTCACAGTGAACACGTTTCGAAACGTGTTCGACTACGCGTTGGCAACGTCGTTCGAAATCGCGGGTGCTCCATCGGCCGACGCTACCCCAGAAGCCGCAGCGCCTCTGGGTGCACGAGCCCGTTCGACGCCACGGCGTTGCCGGTATAGATCGACGGCGTCCCCGCCCAATCGGTGAACCGGCCGCCCGCTTCTTCCACGATCGGCTGCAGACCCGCGGAGTCCCACGGCTTCATCACCGGATCGACGGCGATTTCGGCCCGTCCGGTTGCCACGAGCGCATACGCATAGCAGTCGCTCCAGCCCCGTGAGTGCGCGCAAGCGCTGCGAATCCGTTCGTAGAGATCGAGCTGTCCCGCGTCGGCGAAGGCGTCGACCGAAGTGGTCGAGAAGAGACCGCCCGAGAGGCGCGCCACGTTGGAGACCCGCGCCGCTCGAACCACGGCCCCCGGACGCTCGATCCACCAAGCCCCCGAACCTCGCTCCGCCCAGAGCGTCTCACCCAACGCCGGGAAGTGGGTGACGCCGATGACGGTCTGCACCGCCTGCGCTGGCCCCGCAGCCCCCTCACGTTCGACTCCGATCAGTGTCCCGAAGAGCGGCACGCCGTGGACGAACGACTTCGTGCCGTCGATTGGGTCGAGGATCCAGCGATAGCCGCTCGTACCGGCCGTTTCGCCATATTCCTCGCCCAAGATCGCGTCCTGGGGAAACACCGCTGCGATGCGTTCGCGCAGAAGTCGCTCGGCCCCACGATCTGCGGTGGTGACCGGACTCTGATCCGACTTCGTCTCCGTTTCGAGCCGATCGGTGCGGTAGTAGCTCAGGATCAGTTCGCCCGCTTCGATCGCGATGGCTCGGGCCAACTCCAGTCGAGATGCCGTTTCAGTCCGCGGAACACTCATCGTCGCAACTTCCCCAATCGTTCGATCGCGGCGCGCAGCGTTTCCAGTCGTTTGCAGAAGGCGAACCGGACCAGCTTCCGGCCGAGCCGAGCGCCGGTCGCTGGATCCGCGTAGAGCGCAGTCGCCGGCACCACGGCCACGCCGATTTCGGTCACCAACCGACGGCAGAAGGCGACGTCATCCTCGTCGGTCAACGGCGCGATGTCGGCCATCACGAAGTAGGCGCCCTCCGGGGGCTGCACCCGGAAGCCGACCGCGGCGAGAGCCGACGTCAGCAGATCACGGCGCGCGAGATAGTCGGCGCGTAGTCCGTCGAAGTACGTCTGCGGCGCGCCCAGCGCCTGCGCGATGGCGTGCTGCAGCGGCGTCGCCACCGCGAAGGTGACGAACTGGTGCACCGACGCGAGCCCACGCACCAGCTCCGCCGGTCCGCTCGCCCACCCGATCTTCCAGCCGGTGAGGCTGAAGGTCTTCGCGCTCGAGTTGAGCGTCAGCGTTCGCTCCCGCATCCTCGGCCACGTTGCGATCGGAATGTGCGCGCCTTCGTAGACCAACCGGTCGTACACCTCGTCGGCGACGCAGACGACATCGTGTTCGACGCAGAGCTGCGCGAGCAGCTCGAGCTCCTCGCGCGAGAGCGCGCGACCGGTCGGATTGTGCGGCGAGTTCAACAGCAGCACGCGCGTCTTCGCCGTGAACGCCGCTCGCACTTCGGCTTCGTCCCAGGTGAACTCGGGGGCCCGCAGCGGGATGGTCCGGGGCTCGGCGCCGGCCAACAGGCAGCACGCGCGGTATGAGTCGTACGAGGGGTCGAGCATGAGCACTTGGTCGCCCGGCCCGCAGAGCGCCAGCAGCGCGTCGTGAATGGCTTCGGTCGCGCCGCTCGTCACGCAGACCTCGGTCATCGGGTCGTAGGTCAGGCCATGTCGCTGCGAGAGGTCACGCGCGATCGCCTCGACCAACACGAGTTCGCCGGCCATGCGCGCGTACTGATTGCGATCGTCGCGGATGGCGGCGACGGCCGCGTCCTTGACAAAGTCTGGGCCTGGAAAATCAGGGAAGCCCTGCGCCAAGTTGACGGCCCGGTGCTCGAGCGCGAGCCGCGTCATTTCGGTGAAGATCGTGACGCCGAAGCCCCGAACGCGGGAATGGAGCGGAGTTGCGCGGTCGATCGACATGGGGCGCAGCATACGGGCGCACGCCCGCTGGGCGAACCGAGGACTGCGCGAACTAGCGCGCTGCGGGTTCGGCCGGCGATCGGCCGAAGTCGAAGTAGCGCAGCATCGATCCGCCGCGGCTCGACTGATTCGCGGCGACCGCGGGAGCACGGACCGCGACGCTGTCACCGACCAGGACTTCGATCAGCCCGAGCGGCGAGCCGATCGGAACCGGCGCGTCGGTGCTCTCGGGCACTTCGACGCGAAAACGGATCGGCTTGTTGGAGTCGTTCGGCACGCAGACTCCGACGTCCCCGCCGGCCACGAGCCGAACCATCGACGGACTGCCTCCGTCGACGGAAATTGCGCGACCGAGATCTTCACCCTTCTCCAGGACGCGCACGACGCGGTAGTTGGCGAAGGCGTTCTCCAGCAGACGAGCCGACTCGCCGAATCGCTTGGTGCTATTCGGCGCGCCCAAGAGCACCGAGACGAGACGCAGGTCTTCGCGCTTGGCGGTCGAGGCGAGGCAGTAGCCGGCGCGGCCGGTGTAGCCGGTCTTGAGTCCATCCATGCCGGCGAAGGTCTGCAGTAGACGGTTGGTGTTGCGCACGACCTGTCCGCCGCGAATCGTGTCCTGCACACACGACGCGAGTTCGAGCGCGGAACCGTGATTCAAGAGCACCTGCGCCAACACCGATTGATCGCGAGCGGAAGTGATCGAACCGGCCCCGTCGCTCGGATCGAGTCCGTGAGGATTGACGTAGCGCGTCGCCGCCAGGCCCATTTCTCGGGCGCGTTCGTTCATCCGACGGACGAACGCTTCCTGCGAACCGGCGACATGGTGCGCCACGACGACCGCCGCGTCGTTGGCCGATGCGATGACCATGGCGCGCAGGACCTCTTCGAAGGAGAGCTCTTCACCGGGAATCAGGCGGATGCGCGACCCGACGACGCCGACGACATCTCGCGGCACGATGACCCGATCGTCGAGGTTCACATCGCCACGGACCAGCGCCTCGAGCGCGAGCAGCTCGGTCATCATCTTGGTCAGGCTGGCGGGAGCGCGGAGCGCGTCCGGTTCCTTCGAGAACAAGACGGCGCCGGATTCGTTGTCGATCACGATGGCCGCGGCGTACGGCGGTCCGGCGGGCGCGCGGGAGGTCTGCTTCTTGGTGCTCTTCTTCGTGCTCTTCTTGGTCGACTTCTTGGTGGTCGACTTCTTGGTGGTCGCCTTCGGCGTGCTCTTCTTCGCGGAGGTGACCGTCGTGGATTTCTTGGTCGTGCCTTCGAGAGACGGGCCTCCTTGGACCTCACGAATCGAGAGTTGGTCGATGAGTGCGACCGACGGGAGCAACACGAGGAGCGAGAGGAGAGCGCGGGCGGAGAGGCCGAGCCTCCGGCAGACGCTCGAAGTCGGTACAAATTTCGTTCGAGGTACAGCCATTTGTGGGAAGCCCTCCGGGCGAGCGGTCAATTGCGTGAGAACAGCCCGCTGACCCAGGCCATGAGGCCGGTCTTACGAACATCGGTGGGCGATACGACCACGTAGCTGGCCAAGACACGGTCTCCGACGAAAAGTTCGACGTTTCCGACCTCTTCTCCGACGCGCAGGGGCGCTCGGAGGTTCGAACGAGGCACGAACCGACGCTCCAACCGGCGCTCGTCGATCCGCGAAACGAGCGCAGCGACATCTCGGGGGGCCACCGGTCGGATCAGTTCGGGCTCTCCGCCCTCGATCGGAAGCTCCTCCTTGATATCGGCGCCTTTGCGGGCGAGGTCCACCCGGGAATAGGAGTTGAACCCCGCCGAGAGCAATTCTGCGGTGTCGGCGAAGCGATCGCGATTGCTTTCGCACCCCAGGACGACAGAAATCAGCCTCAAATCGCGTCGCTCGGCGGTCGCACAGAGGCAGAACCCGGCCTTGGCCGTGTAGCCGGTCTTCAACCCATCGAGCCCTTCGAAGCGGCCGACCAACTTGTTCGTGTTCTCCAGGATGAAAGCGCCGTCGCGGAACGGCGCTTTCTCGATCGAGGACCACTCCAGCACATGGGGATGGCGGATCAATTCGCGCCCGACCTGCGCGATGTCGTAGGCCGTCGTCACGTTGCCGGTTGCGGGATTGTCATCGAGTCCGTGGACGTTGACGTAGCGCGTGTCGGTCAGCCCGAGCCGCTCGACCTCCTGGTTCATCAACGAGACGAAACCGTCCGCGGAGCCGGCGATGTGCTCGGCCACCGCGACACAGGCGTCGTTGGCCGAGGACACGACGATCGCCTTCAACAGATCTTCGAGGGAAAACACCTCACCTTCGGCCAAGTAGGCCTGCGAGCCGCCGATCCTGCTGGCCCAGGCCGAGACGTGAATCGAGTCGGTCAATGCGAAGCGCCCGGCCGCGATCTCATCGAGCACCGCCATCTCCAGCGTCATCTTGACGATGCTGGCTGGCGCGCGCAGCGCACGCGCGTTCTGTTCGTAGAGGATCGTGTTGGTCGACGGCTCGATGAGAATCGCGCTGGCGCACGGAATCAGCGGGATGTTCAGCGGCTGCGCGGCGATCAGGAGCACCGCGGTGGTATCGGCGCTCGCACTCGCCGCAATCGATGACGTTGACGTTGACGATGACGTTGTTGTCGCGTCCGCAACTCGCGTCACGCGGTCCGAACTCTCGGCCTTGCGTCCACAGGCGAGCGGAGCGACGAAGAGTGTGATCACGAGACCGGCGACGAGAACCGCCGCGCCTGCGATGACCAGCGGCGCCTGCGAAATGCGCGCGCTCGACATCCGCCGGCGTCCATGCCGTTGGAGCATCACCACCCCGTCTCTCGAATTTGTTGATCAGGCCCAATCCCGGCGATTCAATCCCGGCGATTCAATCCCGGTGATCCAATCCCGGTGATCCAATCCCGGTGATCCAATCCCGGTGATCCGGTCTCGGCCACCCGGACATCCTTGTCGGGGAGCGGAGGCACCGCAGCCGGAACCGTATCGCTTCGAAGGGCTTGCGTCAACGAAGCAACTTCGGGAGTCGACTCGGCGATAAGTGGGCGTGAGGTCAGAGCGACCTCGAGCAACCACGAGCGACCACGTCCGAATCCAAGGAGGCCCGAGATGACGATCCACAAGTCCGAGGGAATGAGATCCTTTCGCGCGGCAGCGACCCTGCCGGCAGCGACCACTGAATCGTTGCGGTCCAAGTCCGCATTCTCGCGATTCGCGATCCAGGATCGCCGGCGCGACCGTGTCGAGTTCACCCCCGCGCAGGCGCCTTCCCGGTTCCTGAGCCTGTTGCAACCGCGGACGGTCGCCCTGGAAGAGAAGGATCGACTCGGCAACTTCGGGATCCAACGGCTGATGAGCGCGTACAACGAGGCGGAGACGCTCGCCACCAGCGTTCAGAAGAAGCAGGACGACACGACCGCCAGCATCATCGGCAAGATCTAGGTTGTGGAACCAAGAACTGCGCTGAATCGGCAGCGTCTCGGCACTCGCGAACACGTTTTGAAACGTGTTCGCGAGCTGGCTCGAGGTCAAATTCGCTTGGGCGGCGTCGGCGCAAGCTTCTCTGCTCCCCTAGTCGGCTTGGGCACGACCGATCGCCTCGCACACGAGCACAGTTCTAAGTTCCACAACCCTTCACTTCCCCCAGACCCCGAGCGGCGAAGGCTCGGCCGCGACCTCGCCGGTCGCGCCTTTCCAGGTGAAGCGAAGCCGGATCCACGAAGGCACCGCCACCCCCATCTCGCCACCCGACTGGTAGCCGGACGACTGGGCGACGCGCATCGCTTCACGGTCGAGTTCGTCATGTCCGCTCTTCTCGACGACGCGCACCTCCAGGATGCCGCCCCGGTCGTACGTCCGCACGTCGAGGAGGGTCGTACCCTTCCAACCGGCCTGCGAAGCGGCCGCCGGAACGGCGATCGCGGCAGGCATCGCGAAACGAGCCGGAGTCCGCGGCAGCCGCGGATGCTTCCCCGCCTCGATCTCCGCCTCGAACCGCACCTGCGCGGCCTCGCGATCTTCCGGCGTCTGGGCGACGAAGAAGAGCGCCGCCAAGTCTTCGTCGAGCGGCAGCTTCCGCAAGCTCGGGGGACGGCCGGGGACCCGGACCGTGTCGACCAGTTCGATCGCGAACTTGGGCGGCTGCACGCAGGTATCGACCCCCTTGGCGTATCCGGTGGTGAACTCGCGGCCATCATTCAGCCGCAAGATCCGTTGGCGCGGGATGAAGTACGCAACCTTGCTCCAGGGCGCCCAGACCTCTCCGTCGGCATCGTCGGCGCGTACGCCGTCGGCGCGGAAGATGTCGCAATCGGGGCTCTGCAGCGCCCACGGGATGTCGACATTCCGTGTCCGCGAGTTGCAGTAGAGCAGGGCCGGCGACAGGTCGATCGCGTCGTAGCTCTGATCGCAGGCGGTGCAATCCAGGGTCGCGGCGCCGGCCGCGCGCTCGACCCGAGCGTCGCAGACCGGGCAGAGCCAGATCTCGGCGCTCACGGTCGATGGGACGCTCGCGAGACACGCGAGGGCGAGGGCGAGGGCGATCAGGGGGAGCCAGCTCCGAACGGTCGACATGGGCGTTCCTTTCTCGAATTCGTTGGCCGGCAGTGTACCCGCGTCCGACCCGGATCCCTCCGGTCGATCCAAGGGATCTCGCCGTGCGAGGAACTGCTCCCTCCCTTACCCTGCCCGCTATGGCGCTCGACGAACCGCTGATGGGACTGCGCGCATTGGTCTTGGGCGCGTCCGGCATGATCGGCGCGCACACCACGAGGGCGCTCTTGGCGCAAGGGGTCCAGGTCCGAGCGCTCGTGCGACCGGGCAGTCCAGCGCGGAATCTCGAGTGTCTGGTTGTCGAGCGGGCCGTCGGAAGCCTCGAGGACCCAGCCTCGATCGAGTTGGCGCTGCGCGGCTGCGACCTGCTGGTGCACGCCGCTGCGCCCTATCCCCGGAGTCACTTCGAAGCGGCGAGACAGACCGTCCAAGCCGTGGCCTCCATGCGGACGCTCCTCCAAACGGCGCGGACCCATGTGCCCGAGGAGCTCCTGCGGCTCCCGCGCAGCCTCGCTCCCCAGATCGCGGTGGAACAGGCCGAGGGAGCGGCCCGCGTGGCGCGGGAACAACCCGAGCGCGCCGAGTCGGCCCGCCGCGCCGTGCGGGCGCCCGATCTGGTGCCGCCCGCGCTCGAAGGGGCCTTGGACGCGTCGCTCCACCCGGCGCTGGCCGATGTCCGCGGGCTGCCCGGGCTCAAACGGATCGTCTACGTCAGCAGTCTGACCACGATCGGCCGTCCCCTGGGCGCCGGAACGAGGCTCGCGTCCGAATCGGACCGGTTCGATCCGGCGACCGAGCGTTCCCCTTACTTCCGGATGAAGGCCGAGATGGAAGACGAGGCGCGCCGGGCCGCGAACGAGGGGCTGCCCTTGGTCATCGTGAACCCGACGCTCTGCATCGATACCTGGGATGTGACGCCGACGACCGGGCAGCTTCTGCTCGCGGTCGCCCATCGGCGGCTCCCTTTTGGGGTGCCCGGCGTGCTCAATGCGGTCGCAACGCGCGATGTCGCCGTTGGGATCGCGCGAGCGCTCGCCGTCGGGCGGACCGGCGCACGATACATCCTGGGCGGAGAGAATCTCTCGATCCAGGAGCTGTTTACCCGCATCGCGCGCGCGGCGCAGGTCCCGCCGCCACGCGGGCAGATCCCACTGGGACTGCTGGAGGTCGCCGGCTGGGGCGCCGAAGCGTGGAATCTGCTCGCACGCAGACCGTGGCCGGCGCTACCGCTCAGCGCCGTGCGCATACTGCGCCACGCGCAGCCGCTGGACATGCGCCGGGCGCGACGGGAACTCGACCTGCCGAACACGCCGCTCGATCTCGCCATCCGGGACGCCCTCGCCTGGTTGCGGGCGTGCTAGCATCGACGGCTATTCCCTACCTCGGAGCATGTCGACCGCCCCATGAACATCCTCGGAATCTCCGCCTTCTACCACGACAGCGCGGCCTGCCTGTTGCGGGACGGTGTGATCGTGGCCGCCGCGCAGGAAGAGCGTTTCACGCGCAAGAAGCACGACCCCGAGTTCCCTCGACGCGCCGTCGCGTCTTGCCTGAAAGAAGGCGGAATCTCGGTCGCCGATCTGGACCTGGTCGCGTTCTATGACAAGCCGCTCCTGAAGTTCGAACGGCTGCTGGAGACCTACCTCGGGTACGCCCCATTCGGCTTCCGGTCGTTCCTGACGGCGATGCCGCTCTGGTTGAAGCAGAAGCTCTTCCTCGACGATTTGATCCGCAAGGAGCTGGTCATCCGCCCCCCTGAAAAGGAAGGCGGCAAGGCGGAGGTGTACGAAGGGAAGATCCTCTACCCCGAGCACCACGAGTCGCACGCCGCATCGGCGTTCTTCCCATCCCCTTTTCGCGAAGCGGCCACGCTGACGGCTGACGGGGTCGGCGAATGGGCCACGACCAGCTATGGAATCGGACGGGAGAACCGCGTCAGCTTGCTGGCGGAGATCCGCTTCCCGCACTCGCTCGGCATGCTCTACTCCGCGTTCACCTACTACACCGGGTTCAAGGTGAACTCCGGCGAGTACAAGGTGATGGGACTCGCGCCGTACGGCGATCCCAAGTACGTCGATGTCATCCTCGAGCATCTGATCGATCTGCGCGAGGATGGTTCGTATCGACTGAACATGGAGTACTTCAACTACTGCCAGGGTCTCACCATGACGAACTCGAAGTTCGCGTCGCTCTTCGGCGGGCCGCCGCGTGAGCCGGAGACCCATCTGACGCAGAAGGAGATGGATCTCGCCGCGTCGGTCCAGGTCGTGACCGAACTGGCGATGGTGGCCATGGCGCGCCACGTGCGCAAGGCGACCGGTCAGAAACATCTCGTGTTGGCCGGCGGCGTCGCGCTCAACTGCGTGGCGAACGGGCGGATCTTGCGCGAGCGGATCTTCGACGACATCTGGATCCAGCCGGCGGCCGGCGACGCGGGCGGCGCGCTCGGCGCGGCGCTCGTCGCTTGGCACCACCACTTGGGCCACCCGCGCCTGGCGCCCCCCAGGCGCGGCTCGTTGGTCACCGAAACCGCATCCACCGACGAGTGGGACGCGGACGGCCGCGGTCTCGATCGTCAGCAGGGCTCCTACCTCGGCCCTGCCCACACGAACGAAGAGATCGAAGCGTTGCTGCGGCAGATCAAGGCGCCGTTCCATCGCTTCGCGGAGCGTGAACTGATCGAGACCTCGGCCGATCTGATCGCATCGGAGAAGGTTATCGGGTGGTTCCAGGGACGGATGGAGTTCGGCCCGCGCGCGCTCGGCAACCGTTCGATCATCGGCGACGCCCGTTCGTCGGAGATGCAGAGTGTGATGAATCTGAAGATCAAGTTCCGCGAGTCCTTCCGGCCCTTCGCGCCCAGCGTGATCGAAGAAGCGGTCTCGGACTGGTTCGAGATCGACCGACCCAGCCCCTATATGTTGTTGACCGCGGATGTCCGAGCGGAGCATCGGCTCCCCGAACCGGCCGGGGCCGACGCGCTCTGGGGGATCGAGAAGCTCAAGGTGGTCCGGTCGAAGATCCCCGCCATCACGCACGTCGACTACTCGGCGCGACTCCAGACGGTGTCCCGACGCGACAACCCGCGCTACCACGCGCTGATCGAAGCGGTCGGAGTGCGCACCGGCTGCCCCGTCATCATCAACACATCGTTCAACGTCCGCGGCGAACCGATCGTCGAGAGTCCGCTCGACGCCTACCGCTGCTTCATGCGCACCCACATCGACGTGCTCGTCTTGAACGACTTCGTCCTGCACAAGAGCGAACAGCCGGAGTGGAACGAGTCCGGCGATTGGCGGAAGGAGTTCGTGCTCGACTGAGTCGAGCGCGGAAAGGGACAGCATGAAGGCGAGTCGGAGAGAGCTGCGGAGCTTTGGACTGGTGGTGGGGGGGGCGTTTGGGGCGCTGGGCGTCCTGCAGTACGTGCTGAAGGGGGCGATTCCTCCAGGGCCGTTGCTAGGTGTGAGCGTTGTGCTGGTTGGGTTGGGGTTAGGCGCACCGGCCGCTTTGCGGCCGGTGCACTACATTTGGATGAAGTTCGCGCTGGCGCTCGGGTTCGTGATGAATCGGGTGATCTTGGCGGTGATCTTCTTCGTGCTGATCACGGGGCTGGGGTTGGTCCAGCGGGTGGTCGGGCGCGATCGGTTGTATCGGAAGTTCACTCCTTTCGCGCGGCGCGAAAGGAGTGAGAGTTTGTGGGTGCTGCGCAAGGTCCCTGACCCGGCGCCGGAGAGCTACGAGCGGCAGTTCTGAGTAGGTTCGAGGCGGAGTAGAAAAGACCCGCCGATGTCTTGCATCGGCGGGTCTTCGGGCTCCAACTGGGTTGGAGAAGGCTATGACGGAAGCGGAGTCGACGCGCGCTGGTGCGCGCGACGACTACTACTTCAAAATCAGCAGCGACCGCACCAATGTCGCGGCGCCGGTCTCGAGGCGGTAGTAGTACTGGCCGGCCGCGACGCGCTCGCCGGTGGCCGACGTTCCGTCCCACGAGACGTCATGACCGCCGGCGCGAACCGAGCCGCTCATGAGGCTGCGCACCTGACGTCCGCTCAGGTCGAAGATGTCGAGGCGAACACTCTGCTCCTGTGCGATCTCGAAGTGGATCGTCGTCGCGTCGGTCAGCGGGTTCGGGCGATTCGGATAGAGCTTCACGCCCGCCGCCGCGGCCACCTCTTCGACTCCGGCCGGATCGATGCCCGGGCCGACCGTCGCCAACGTTCCCGGATCCATGCTGGGCGCGTTCTTCCACGGGAACAATTCGGCCGTGACGGCGGCCTGAGCGACGTCGGCATCGAACCGGAAGTTATAGAGCGTCCCGAACAGGATCGGATTCGAGTTCGGATCTTCGAACGCGCCGGTGGACCAGGAGATCTCGCCATTGTCAACCGTGACCGCCCAGTCGTTGACCGCGTTCTCATCGATGTCGTTGAAGCCGATGTTGCTGATCGTGGCGTTGCCGACGGGGATCGTGAACTGCTTGATCCGGCGCTCGGAATCGAAATTGAAGAGGCAGTACTCGTAGTGCCACTGGCCGCCGCCCAGGTCGGTCACCTTGGCCGAGAGGACCGCCTGGCCGTCCGCGACCGCGACGTTCCCCCAGGTCTGGATGTCACCCCAGCGGGCCGACGCCGGTCCTTCGACCAAGTCATTGCCACCGCCCGGAGTGCTGAAGTTCCACTTGGTTCCGTTCCAGCTCGGCACGCAGCGACGGGAACCGAGGTTGTTGATCCGGTTCACGTCGTTGGCGACGACGTAGTAGCCCTCGTAATAGTAGGTCGCACCGGAGAGGCCCAACTCGGCGTCGAGGACTTCGACCCGGTGCTCGGCGCCGTTGAAGCCGCCGCCCCACACGCGCCGGACGCAGTCGTTGATGCCGCCGGAGAAGAATGAGCCGGTGCACTCCCAGGTGGCCTTGAACGGGTTGACTTCGCTGCGCGGGCCGAGCCAGTCGCGGTCGGAGTTGTTCCCGGACGAGTAGGTATCGGAGCAGCCTACGCCGAGGAAGTCACCGCCGGAGGGGTGCTGGCAGGGTGTGCACTGGTTGTTGGAGAGCGCGAAGAAGCCGTGCTTCATCCAGGAGATTCCGGCCTGGCGGAACACGCCGTCCTTCTCGTAGTACAGCGCCATCGCGATGGACGGATGATCCTCATCCATCGCCGCCTCCCACGGGCAGTCGATCGTGCCGACGTTGCACGAAGTCGTGGCCATGGAGAGCCCGTTGAGACCGTTGGGGTACGTGCCGGTCCGACCGGACGCGACCATGTCATTCAGGATGCCGAGTTTGACGTCCATGGCCCCGAATGCCGGTCCCGAGGAGACCAGGAGCGCGGACGACAACGCCAACCCGAGCGCGATGCGCAGACGCATGTGAGAGATCCTCTCTACGATGGGTAGGAAAGTGCGAGGCCGTCCATGTGGTTGAGGGGCATCCCCAGGCGGTTTCGCTTAGCCGGAATAAAGTAACTCGAGCGAAACTACTGGGGCAAGGTTCCCCTTGACCCCGCTCACCGAAGTCCCGATGTTTCCGCGGTCCGGTGCCCTCCGGCCCTTCGATCCGCACTTTTCGAGAGAGGACGCGATTCATGAGGCACATCTCCCGAGTTCTGGCCCCGATCTTGATTGCGAGTCTGATCCCGGTTCTTGTCGTCGGCCTGATCGGCCCGACGCTGGGAGGCTGCGCCTCGAAGAAGGTGGTGAGCCGCGTCGGAGAGGGTGAAGTCATCGACCTCTCCGGGCGCTGGAACGACACCGACTCCCGACTCGTCTCCGAAACGATGATCGCCGACTGCCTGGGGGGAACCTGGCTGGAGCGGCTCGGCGCCGGCGCCTCGCCGACCATCATCGCCGGATCGATCCGGAACAAGTCGATGGAGCACATCCCGGTGGCGACGTTCCTCAAGGACATCGAGCGCGCCATGGTCAATTCGGGCGACGTGCAGGTGGTCGCCTCGGCCGAAGAACGCGGCGAGGTCCGAGACGAGCGGTCGGACCAGCGCGTCAACGCTTCGCCGGAGACCCTGAAGAAGATGGGTCTAGAGGTCGGCGCCGACTACATGCTGTTGGGCGAGATCAACCAGATCAACGACCGCGAGGACGGCGAAGAGGTCCGCTACTACCAAGTCGACCTCTCGCTCGTCGACATCGAGACGAACGTGAAGGCCTGGGTCGGGCAGCACAAGATCAAGAAGTTCGTCTCGACCTCGAAGTACAAGGGCTGAGCGCCACGCGCCCGTTCCTCGGCGCGATCTCGCTGCTCGCGGCCGGCGCGTGCCTCGCCGCGTCGGCCGGCTGCGCGTCGCATGCGAAGAACCTCGAGGTCGTCCGCCAGAAGCTGATGGCCGGCGATCTCCAAGCGGCGGTCGCGGCCTTCGAGCAGCGCGAACCGGACCCGGGCGATCTCCTCTATCTCTTGGAGCGCGGGCATCTGCTCCGCATCGCGGACCGCTACGCGGAGAGCAACGAGGTCTTCGAGTCCGCGGAGCTGCGCATCGAAGAACTCTACACGAAGTCGATCTCGCGCGAGGCGTTCGCGCTCATCACGACCGACAATCTCCTTCCCTACCGCGGGCTGCCGTACGAGGTGCAGTTCGTCCACTACTACCGGGCGCTCAACTACCTCGATCTGGGACAGCTCGACGAGGCTTTGGTCGAGGCGCGTAAGGCGAACTTCAAGCTGGCGGAATACGCCGAGAAGACGGCGGAAGACGCGGAGGCGGGAGACGGGGCGCTACGCCAGGACGCCTTCCTGCACTACTTCACGGGACTGCTCTACCAGGCCGCGGGCGACGGGAACGATGCGCTCGTCTCGTACCGCAACGCCGCGCAGCTCTACGCGACGTACGAGAGCGAGTACGGGCAGAGCGCTCCGGCCTCCCTCTGGGAGAACTTCTACGCGACCGCGCTCCGGCTCGGCTCCAGCGAAGAGGTGCGGCCGCTGGTGGATTCGAATCCCGATCTGCCGCGACACGCCGCGGCCGCCGCCGAGAGCAACGTGGTGCTCTTCCTCGAATCGGGTTTCGCGCCCTATCGCGAGTCGGTCGACATCTGGTTGCCGATCCTCGAGCGGGGACGCAACGATCGAGACGACTGGCTCTACGCCAACCGCTACGTCTCGACCTACGGCCATCGGATCTACGCCTACCGCCAGCCGTCCCGGCTCTCCCATGTCTTGCGCTTCGCGTTTCCTCGCATGGTCGAAGTGCCGCCCCGGGTGATGCGGGCGGAAGTCGCGATCGAGGCGGCGGGCGACGCGGAGGCCGGAGACGGTCGCGCTCCGCTCGCGGTGGGAGAACGAGCGATCAACCTGGCCACGGTGGCCCAGGCGGAGTTCGACGACCATCTCCCCAGGATCCTGGTCCGCACACTTATACGCGCCATCGCGAAGGAAGCGACGCGCGCCAGCCTTGGACGCGAGAACGAGGCGCTCGGCGCGATCGCGAACGTGTTGGGCGTCGTCAGCGAACAGGCCGATACACGCGGCTGGATCCTGTTGCCCGGGCGGATCGACGTCGTGCAGACGAAGCTGCCGCCCGGCGAACAGCAGTTGCACGTGAGGTTCCTGACCGGCGGCGGCGCGGTCGTGCGGGAAGAAACCGTCTCGATCGTCGTGCCGCCGCGCGGGACGGTGTTCAGGGCAGTGCGCTGCTACCAGTGAACTAGCGCAGCAACCCCAGTTCCCCGAAGACAGCCGCCCACTTGTGGCGACTCACCTGCCACGAGAAGCCCCGCACCAACTCGATCGCTCGATCGGCGAGTCCGAGCGCGAGCGCGGGGTCGTCCAGCAGTTCGAGCACCGCGGCCGCCATCGCGTCGGGATCGCGCGGAGGAACGAGGAGGCCGTGCACGCGGTCGTCGATCAGGAAAGGGACCCCCCCGACGTCGGTCGAGACGACCGGCAGTCCGCAGGCCATCGCCTCCATGACCGAGCGGGGCTGGTTGTCGACGTTGGTCGTGCTGATGAAGATGTCGCCCTCGCTCAGGTGCTTGCGCAGCTCGGCCTGCGAGATATGGCCCAACAAATCGACGCCGAGGATCCCCTCGGCGGCGATCCGGGCGCGCATCTCCGTTTCCATCCCGCCATCGCCCGCCATCTTCAACGTGGCGTCGGGGAATCGCTGCTGCACGCGCTGCAACACTTCGACGGCCATCCACGGGTTGTACCCCGCGCGCAAGTGGCGCACCCAGAGCAGGCGCGGCGCGAGACGTTCGCGCCGCCGATAGGGCCATCCGTCCACTTCGATGATGTTGGGGATGATCCGATGCGCGAGCCCATGCTTCTCGAACTCACGGTGCAAGTACCCCGACGGTACGACCAGTCGATCGACGCGCCTGAGCCACGGCAAGACCATCCCCGGATGCCGCGCCACGAACTCTGGGAAGCCGCCGCCTCGATAGACCATGGTGACCGGCTTGCGCAGGAGCTTGGCGGTCGCGATCGCCGCGATCCCGTTGATCCAATTCCAGAAGGAGAAGCCCTGGCAGCAGAGCACCTGGTAGCGCCGCTGGTGTCTGAACAGCTCCCAGACGGTGGCCATGGGCCGGAGATATCGGTTCTGCTGGTAGGTGACCGCGAGACAGGCGGCGCCTTCCGAAGTGAAGCTCTCGAAGAGGACTTCTTGCTGATAACGGACGCCGCTGCCGCGTGGCGTGAAGTTGCCTACGACCGCGATCCCCAATCCCGCGAATAGCTTGTCCTCTTTCGTCTCACTCATCGGTCGCGACCATACCCCGCCACATCCGATTGACAAGCGCTCTCCGTATTCAAGACCTTCAGCCACGACCCGATAAGGAGCGGAGGAGGACTGGTTGGACATCTTGCTCGTGGCCTATCGATTCCCACCGCAGACCGGCGGCGGAATCCATCGGCCGCACAAGTTCGCCAAGTACCTGGGTCGAGCCGGAGTCAACGTCACCGTGGTGACCATCGCGCCCGATACCGAAGAGCCGGACGCCCGCCCCGCCGACCTCCCCGACAACGTCCGCATCGTTCGCGTGGCCGAACGGGGCTGGATGCCCGCCCTGAGGCGAATGCGAACCACCGGACGATCGAGCCTCCCTTCGCTGCTCCGCCTGCGTTCGATCGTTCTCGCGAAGTGGATCCTCGTCGAGACGTTCGTCCCCGACGAACATGCGGAGTTCGTCGGCGCCGTCGCGAGCATCGCGAACATCCCGGAGTTCCGTGACGTCGACGCCGTCATCTCCACCGGCGGCCCCTGGTCGGGCTTCGTCGCCGGGGACGAGTTGGCGCGACGGCTTCGCGTCCCCCATGTGATGGACTATCGCGATCCGTGGACCGCTCGTCCGCCAGCCTGGCCGGCCCTCCCCGGATATCGCGCGCGGCGTCTCAATCGCAAACTGGAGCGTGGGCTCTGCCGGCGCGCCGCCTTCATCATCTCGGCGCATGCGGCCGTCGCCGGCATGTTGGAGGAACAACTCGAGCTCCCCGGACTCGCCGCGAGGGTGCACTGGATCCCCAACGGGTATGACCCGGAGGATTTTGTCGGGATCGAGCCTCGGACGTCGGACCGTTTCTCCCTCACGTGGGCGGGGTCGCTCTATCGCGGTCGCAGCTTGGAGCCGATCGTGCGCTGTCTCGAGGATCTCGGCGAGGCGGGAGAGATCGATCTGGAGCGAGTCGAGCTGCGCGTGCTCGGAGTGCATCCCGAGCGGGTGCGGTCTCAGGTGCAGGACGCCCGGCTGCTGAAGAACATGATCGCCCCGGGCGAGGTCACGCACGACGACGCGCTCGCGTTCATCTTGGGATCGACCGTCAACCTGTTGGTCGACATCTCCTACGACGGCCCGATCGTGCACACGCCGGGCAAGCTCTACGAGTATCTGGCGAGCGGGCGACCGGTCCTCTCGATCAGCACCGCCGGGGTGACGGCCGACTTGATCCGCGAGGCGCAGGCGGGATGGGTCGTCGCGCCGAACGACTCCGCCGCGCTCCGCGACGCTCTGCGCTCGGCCTACGGGATCTGGGCGTCGGGCGGAGCGATGCCGCGCGCCATTCCCGCGGTCACCGAGGCGTACGACCGCGGCAAGTCCACGCTGCGCCTGAAGAAGCTGCTCGAAGAGATGCTTCGCGAGACTCCCGCGCCGCGCGCGAAGCCCCAGCGCTGACCCCAGCGTCAACGCTGCGCCTCGACGCGGTGTAGCCGCCAGGCCAGGGCCGAGACGCTTCGCGGCATCGGAATGCGCGGGAGCAGATGCACATCCGCTCCGGGCCGCGCGACGCCGAGGCCACCGCCCACGGCCGAGCGATAGGTCTGTCTCGCGCGCTCGACCGCGTGGGGCGGATGGTGGTTGCCCGGATAACAGAAGTGCGCGACCGGATGGCCGAGACGCCGCTCCAATTCTCGTCGACTCTCGGTCAGTTCGTGGTCGATCGTCGCGTCGTCCACGGTCGTGAGGTCGGTGTGATCCAGACCCTGTGAGCCGATCGTGATCAGGTCGGGCGGAAGCGACGCGAGGTCTTCCCAACTCACGGTGTCGTACGCCGCGCGTTGCTGGGGCGTCGGTGCGAACGTCTCGGTGAGTCGGCGGATCTCGTCCAGGATCGGCTGCCGGATGACCGGCTTCAGTCCCTTCATCATCTGCAACAACGCTCCGACGTTCTCGTCCGGCGCGTCCAGCTCGCGGGCCAGGTCTCCCACCACGCTCGGCGGCAGGGCGCGCAGCCGCTCCCTCGCCTCGTTGTTCCAGAGCCATTCCCCGCGTTCGATCAGTCCGGGAGAGACGTAGAACGTCGCCGGCAGCTCCAGGCGCTTCAGAGTCGGGTAGGCCAGCGTTGCGCTGTTGCGATAGCTGTCGTCGAAGGTCAGCGCCACTTGGCCGGTAGCCGCGCCGCCGCTCGACTGGACCAGCTCGACCATGCGATCGAGCGAGACGACGTCGAAGTCTCTCCGGAGGTAGACCATGGCGCGCTCGAACTCGTCGGCGGCCAGCCCGCTCGGGCCGATGCCGTGGAGCGCGAGGATGCGGAGATCGGTGCGCGCTCGCGCCCGCGCGGTCGAGAGGCCGGAGGCGAACGCCACGGATCGGGCGACCTTGGAGAGCCCTGCTCTGAGCGACATGCGGCGGTTCCTGCCGAACTCTTGGAGATCCGGCGGACAGCCGGGGCGATGACGATGCGGTCGGAGCGTAGCGCAGACTCTCAGCGGTCGGCGCGGCCGAAGAAGACCTCTTCCCCCGTGCTCGAGTCCTCGTAGATATCAACTCCGTCAACGGTGCGCAGGAAACGATGGGTGGCGGCGCTGAAGTCGTTCGTCGTGCGTCCGAAGCGACGGCTGAGCGAGGTCTCGTACTCCCAATCTTCTGGAACCATCACGGCGCCGGGATCGGCGCCGCGCAACCAGCAGTAGACCGGACGTCCCGCGGCGCCGGCAAAGTCGAGCCAATCGCAGTCCCCAGCCAACCCCTGCACTTGGTCGACCACCGCAGCGTCGACGAAACGGTTCTCCACCAGCACGGCGAGGCCGCAACGCTCCAGTCGGTCGACGAACCGCTCGAGTTCCTCGGCATCGATGAACCCGATGCGGCAGAGATGTCGATCGGCGCAGATCGACGGATTCGGAGGGTTCTCCAGGAGCGCCTCGATTCCCCCCGGATAGCGACGCTCGAGCGCGTCTGCGCGGATGACCAAGTTGATCGCTTCGATCAGAACCGCCACTTTGCCCGCCTTCCTTTCTTTCGCAATGTACGCACTCCAGGCGGGGCAGCTTGCACGAGACATGCGCCGAGACGCGAGTGCCAGCTCGAGGGGTCATTTCCCGCTGAGACGCTCGAGGCCTCTGAAACCGCGTGTAACAAGCCAAATCGGCCCAAAATCGTCAACTGTTCGGTTGCCGAAACCGATGAAGTCCTCTAGGAATAGCGATTGCCAAGCACCTACCGGCCGGTTCAAGGAACGAACACCACTCAGGCCGGGTGGGCCGGACTTGTTCCGCGCCATACATCGAGGGAGCACTCCATGAGGAACAAGGGCTTGGCCCTTGGGCTTGGCTTTGCCTGTGTTTTTGCCCTGGGCAGTGACGCCTGGGCGACCGCGCGGCATATCGTCCTTGGCCTGGCCAAGGCGCGAACGTTCGAAGTCCGGATCGACGGCGAACTGTATCTGGAGACTCCTTCGGGATCGGCCGGTGTCCTCGAGTTCTCTGCGCCCGGCGCCGGCCTGCTCCACGTACGGGCCGACGGCTCGCTGCCGGATCAGATCCCTCCTTCACCTGTCGTCAACCTCGCGGTTTCGGGAGCGACCGGAACCTCGCTCACCCTCTCGTGGACTGCGCCCGGCGATGACGGCGCCGTAGGTCGCGCGTCGACCTATGACCTGCGTTACTCGACCAGCGCGATCACGGTGGCCAACTTCAACAGCGCGCTCCAGGCGTCGGGCGAGCCGACGCCGCAGAACTCCGGGCAGCCCGAGAGCTTCTCGTTGAACGGGCTCTCTCCGGGCACGACCTACTACCTCGCTCTGAGGACGGCCGACGAATTGAGCAACTGGAGTCTGATCTCCAACCTGCCGAGCGGTGCGCCGCCGCAGGCCGTGGACGTAACCGCTCCCGCGAGCGTCACGACGCTCGCCGTCAGCCTGACGACCGCCTCGAGCGCGACGCTCGTCTGGACCGCGGTCGGCGATGACGGCCTCATCGGCAAGGCGACGAGTTACGACATCCGCTACTCGCTGGCGTCGATCACGAGTGCGAACTGGGGGTCGGCGACGACGGTGACCGGCGAACCGGCGCCGAAGACCAGCGGGCAGAGCGAGACGTTCACTGTCAACGGTCTGTCGGCGCAGACGACCTATTTCTTCGCGATCAAGGTCTCGGACGAGATCCCGACCTGGAGCGGCCTCTCGAATGTGGCGGCCGGCGCGACACTCCCCGGGGTCGACACCACGGCGCCGGCGAACGTGACGACGCTCGCGGCCGGGACCACCACGTCGACGAGCATCGTGCTCAACTGGACCTCCGTCGGGGATGACGGTTTGGTCGGAACCGCGGCCGCCTACGAGGCGCGCTACTCCATTTCGCCGCTGACCTCCGCGAACTGGGCCGCGGCGACGACGATCAGCGGAGAACCGAACCCGAAGCCGGCGGGCCAGCCGGAGACCGTCACCGTGAACGGCCTGACCCCGAACACGACCTACTACTTCGGTCTCAAGGTCAGGGACGAGGCGTTGAATTTCAGCGCGCTCTCGAACGTGCCGTCCAAGAAGACGCTGCTCCCGCCCGATCAAACGGCGCCGGCCGCGGTCACGACCCTGGCCAAGACCTCTGCTGCATCCACGGGCGTGACCCTGACCTGGACCGCGGTGGGGGACGACGGGACCACCGGGCGCGCGACGCGTTACGACCTTCGCTACGCGCTCTCGCCCATCACGACCGCGACATGGGCAGCCGCGATTCCCGCGAACAACGAGCCGGCGCCGAAGCTCCCGGGACAGACGGAGTCGTTCGTGGTCGGCGGGCTCTCCCCGCAAACGAGCTACTACTTCGCGCTGAAGGTCGAAGACGAGGTGCCGAACCCGAGCGTGCTCTCGAATGTCGTCCAGGCCACGACCGCCGTTGGGGGGGACAACACGAATCCCAGCGCCGTGACCAATCTCTCCGTCGCCGAATCCGACGAGACGCGTCTGCGCCTCATGTGGACGGCAACCGGGGATGACGGCCAGTCCGGCACCGCGCATCACTTCGACGTCCGTTACTCGACCGCGACGATCACCGCGAGCAACTTCGCGCAGTCCCCGATGGTGTCGGGAGTCCCTTCCCCGGCTCTCGGTGGAACCCCGCAAACGATGTGGGTCGAGGGTTTGAACAGCGGCCAGCGCTACTACTTCGCCATGAAGGTCGTCGACGAGGTGGGCAATACGAGCCCGCTCTCCAACGTCCCTTCCGGCGAGACCGAAGCGCCCCCCGACGTGCTACCGCCGACCAAGGTGCTCGACCTGACGCTGGAGATGGGCTCCGGTCTGCCTCTGCTCCGCTGGACCGCTCCGCACGATTCACTTCTCGTCGACGTGCGCGCCACGTCGTACCAGGTCCATGTGAGCCAGTCGCCGATCCCGGTGGACGGTCCCGGCGCCCCGATGGTCCTGCCCGGCCCGACGCCGGGATATCCGGGTGAGCGCGAGCTGTTCCAACTCGGCGGGCTCGAGTGGTCGACTCGGTACTACTCACGCATTCGATCCAGCGACGCCGCGGGCAACTGGTCGATCTTCTCCAACGGAGTGATCTTCACGACGCCGCCCGAGCCGATCGCCGTGGACGAGATCCCCCCCGCCGCGGTGACGAGTCTCAGTGTCGACGAAGCCGGCCCCAATTGGATCAGCCTCGAGTGGATCGCTCCCGGCGACGACGGCGCGTCAGGCACGGCGACGACCTACGACCTGCGCTATGCGAGCTTCCCGCTCACGAGTGCGACCTGGGCCGCTGCCACGCCGATCTCCGGTGAGCCCCTGCCGGCCGCTGCGGGCAGCGTCGAGACGATGCGTGTCGCGAACCTCGGCGTCGACCTCCTCTATTACTTCGGAGTCACCGCGACCGATGAGATCGGGAACACGGCGCTGATTTCCAACGTGGCCCAGGGCCGCACGGTCCGGCCGCCGGATACCGCGGCGCCCCACGCGGTGGCGGACCTGCACGCCGACCTGGTCACGACCTCGTCGTTGCTCCTCCTCTGGACGACCCCGGCCGATTCGTTGACTCCCTTCTCGACCGGCTCGACCAAGGTTGCGGGCTATGACCTGCGCTATCGCCTGGACTCGCTCGATGCGACCACCTGGGACGGAGCGACGACGCTGGCGACGCCGTTCCCGAGTGATCCTGGTCTGTCCGCGCAGTTGTCTCTCGTGAATCTCCTGCCGGACACGACTTATGCCTTCGCGCTGAGGAGCGTCGACAGTCGCGGCAACGCCAGCGCGCTCTCGAATGTCTCGGTCGCCAGGACCTTGCCGTTGATTATCGACCCGCCGCCTCCGCCCGCGGACACCACTGGGCCGGCCGCGCCGACCGGGTTCGAGTTCGTCGGACTCGACCCGCATCACGGTCGACTCACCTGGAATGCCCCCGGCGACGATGGAGCGGTCGGACAGGCGGCGGAGTATCGCCTCCGCGTCTTCACCAATCCGGACTCTTCCGTGCTCGTGGCCGGCGCCTTCGACTGGAGTGACGGCGACAGCGTCGCCGCCAGCTTGACGCCGGCCCCCGCGGGGGTCGGGGAAACGCTGGAGCTCTCGGATCTCCCGCCCGGACTCTTCCTCGTCTTCGGGCTCCTCGCGGTAGACGAGTCGGGCAACGTCGGTGAGATCGCACTGACCGATCCGCTCGCGCTCCCATGGCCCGCCGACACTCTCCCGCCGAACGCGGTGACCGATCTGTCCGCGGAACTCATGAACTCGGATCCGCCTCCGGCCTCCGAATTCGGCTCGCTCTACGTGGCTCGACTCTCGTTCACGGCGCCGTCCGATCCGCGGCCGGAGCGCGAGGCCTCGTCGGTCTCGACCTATCGCATCCTCGCCACGCAATGGACGCAGGATGAGATCATCACCGTCGACTGGCAGGGCGCGGAATGGGAGTCGCTCGTCGTGGCCGGCGCCGAACCCGGGTTCGAAGAGGCGATCGACCTGCGGGGCCTGCCCGGCGGACGCCACTTCGCCTTCGGGATCTTCGCCCTCGACGCGGTCGGCAACCAGTCGGTCTTCTCGAACGAAGCGTTCATCGCGACCCCGGCCGACTCGATCGAGCCGACGCCGGAAATCGACACGACGTCGCCTGCTCAGATCAGCAACCTCGAGGGATACGCCGTCGGGCCGCATACACTGCGCTTGCTCTGGACCGCCGTGGGAGACGACAGCACGAGTGGTCGCGCTGCGCGGTACGAGGCGCGGTGGTCGCGCTCGCCGTTCGATACGACGCTCGGTTGGGGCGTGATCGACTCGATCGCCGGACTGCCGGCGCCCGACAGCGCGGGCCGCGTCCAGTCGTTCGACTGGGTCGGACTCGACGCCGGAACCACCTACTACGTCGCGCTCCGCGTCCGGGATGAAGCGGGCAACGTGGGGCCGTTCGGTGCGGTCGTGTCGCTGACGACGCCGTTGGACCAGGATCTCTCTCCGCCTGCTCCGCCCAACGCGGTCGCGCTCGAATGGGTCGAGCCGTTCGTGGTCATGAACTGGGGCGCGAGTTCGTCGGCCGATGTCGTCGGCTACGACGTCTGGCGACGGGGTGAGATCGAGCCGAGCCTGACGCCGTTGGTCGAAGGGATCGCCGGCGTCTCGTGGAGCGACTCGACCGTCACGAACGGCGCACGCTACTTCTACGCCGTGCGCGCGCGCGACGCGGCCGGCAATCGCTCCACGCTGACGGCGGAGCAGTCTCTCTTGGTGCCGGTGCTGACTCCGATCGATCCGAACGGACCGGTGCTCGTGGTCGATCTGCTCGTCGCCGAACCGATCGACCCGCGCAGCGGCAGCGTCACTCTCCGCTGGTCGGTGCGCGGCCGCGATGATCTCGAAGGCTTCAACGTCTGGCGGGAGGCGCTGCCGACCGACCCGCTCGTCGTCGCGAGCCACGACGACGACACGCCGCATCCCGACTTCACGACTCTGCTCACCGACGAACTGTTGCCGGGAGTCGGACCGCATCGATTCGACGACAACCCGCTGCCGCCTCCCGGCGCCTATCTCTACTGGGTCGAGGCAGTCGGGACCTCGAGCGGCAGCCAGTACCTGGAGCCGATGCTCGTGGTGGTCCCGGAGATGGGCCTCGGCCTCTTCGGAGTCTTCCCGAACCCCTGCCCGGGGACGCTCCACATCGCGTACGGCGCGAGCGGCACGGGCGAGGTCCGCATCGGGCTGTATGATGCGACCGGTCGTTCGCTCGGCGAATCGCGCCAGCAGGCGAACGGAGAGGGACGACAAGAGTGGTCGCTCGATCTCGCGGGCGTCGCTCGCGAGGCGCTCGGCGCAGGCATCTACTTCCTGCGCATCGAGAGCGGAACGCGCAGCGATGTCGCCCGCGTCGTGGTCGTGCGGGCCGAGCGTTGAGTCGAGGTCCCTGGGAGAGGGACTTCCATGCATCACTACCTGCATGCCCACGCGACCCGGATCAACGCGGGCGACGATCTGCTCGCTGAAGCGGTGCGGAGCGTCGTCCGTCAGGGACAAACACTGGGACAAACACTGGGACAGGCGGCCCCCGCTTCGTTCGCTGACTTCGCCTCACAGACCGCGCCTTGGGAAGACTGCGCCGGGGCGAAGCTGTCGGCGGCGCTCTTGGAGTCGCCAGAAGGCCGACGCCTCGTGGCGGTGACGCTGAGTGAGTGCCGCGCGCTCATCATCGGCGCCGGCGATCTGATCACGAACGCGCCGCAGTACGCGCTCTTGGCGCGAGCGGCCGAGATCCTCCGGCGGCCCACCGTCCTGCTCGGAATCGGGGTCAACCTGCACCGCTGCCCTCCGGCCGTGGTTGCGCTGTGGCGACAAGTTCTGCCCGGCGTCGCCGCGGCCTGGGCGCGCGATGACGACTCCGCCACGCGACTTGTCGAACTCGGTCTCCCGGCAGATCGAGTGCGGACGCTGCCGGACCTGGCGTATCTCTCGACCGAGTCGACCGAGTCGACCGATCGCGCGACCACGGGCCGCGAGCGGATCGGACTGGTCTCGTTGCGGACTCCCGAAGGCAACTCGGCGCGATGGGGCGTGGCGTTCTACGCCGCGTTGGGCGCGGCGCTGGACGAGACGGCGGAGCGCGAGTCGATCCGCTGGAGGTTCTTACCGATGGTCGGCGCGTGGCAGCGTGCTCTCGGCCATCCTCGCGACGACGACGCCCGCGCGTTCGACGCGCTCGCTCCGCACGTGCACAGCGGACTCGACTCGGCGCCGATGGATCGCAGGATCACGGTCGACGAGCTGTCGGACGAGTTGCGGCGCGCGCGCGTGGCAGTGGCGATGCGCCTCCACGTCGGCATCCTCGCATCCATGGTCGGTACGCCGGTCGTGCCGATCGCCTACTCGCCCAAGGTGAGCGCCTGGGCGCACAGCAGCGGTCTTTCCGCATGGACGCTGCAACCGACCGAAGACGACGTGGCGCGACTTCCCGCCTGCGTGACCCGCGCCTGGGCGCCCGGCGAAGGAGCGCGACTGCTCGACCTGGCCCGCCTTCGGGCGGCCGAGTTGCGCGGTGCGGCCTCCGAGGCGGCGGGGTGGAAGGATGCTCGCGAACTCTCTCCGATCACGGCGTCAGCGGTCGAACGCGCGGCGCGTGCGTTGGAGCTTCCGCGCGACTGGCGGGGCTCGATCGGGCGGGTCTTCGATCGAGGTCTCGGGCGAGTGAGGGGATGGGCCGGCGTATGAGTCGTCCGACGAGCCGGCGTCCTGCTCTCGGATCAGTCGCGCGCGGCGAAGCGGACGATGCACCAGATCGCGTTCACGCCGTCGCGCCAGGTGATCTTCTTCCCTTCGGCGTAGGTGCGGCCGTAGTAGGAGATCGGCGTCTCGAAGATGCGCAGATTGCGCCGAGCGACCTTCGCCGTGATCTCGGGTTCGAACCCGAAGCGATCGGAGCGCAGCGGAATCGCCTGGATGACCTCGCGTCGGAACGCCTTGTAGCAGGTCTCCATGTCGGTCAGGTTCAGGTTCGTCGTCATGTTGGAGAGCGTGGTGAGCACGCGATTGCCGACCGAGTGCCAGAAGAAGAGGACTCGGTGCGGTCCGCCCAGGAAACGAGAACCGTAGACGACGTCGGCGAGGCCTCGTTCGATCGGATCGACGAGTCGATCGTACTCGGCGGGGTCGTACTCCAGATCGGCGTCTTGGATGATCACGACATCCTTGGACGCGTGCCCGATGGCGGTGCGGATCGCCGCGCCCTTCCCCCGATTCACATCGTGGAAGAAGATGCGCACCTGTGGATGGGAGTAGGTCTGCAGCCACGCGCGCGTGCCGTCCGTCGAACAGTCGTCCACGACCAGCAGCTCCTTGTCGTAGGGCGCGGCCAGGACGCGATCCAGGATGATCTGGATCGTCTCGATCTCGTTGTAGACGGGAATGACGACGGAGAGCTGGAGCGACAAGCGGGGTTTCCTTCACAGGCTCAGGCGCGCGCGAATCGATCGGGCGTCAGGCACACTAACAAGGGCGGCGAGAGAACGCCAGGCGCCTGCCGCCGGGAGACCCTCCGATGAGGATCTTGCAGCTCGTCGCCCAGACGAAGGTTGGCGGCGCCGAGAACTTCGGATTCGCCCTCGGGAGCGAGCTGGCGCGTCGCGGTCACGACGTCTTGCTGCTCGCCAACCGCGACAACGGACCATTGCTCGAACGCCCGCTCCCTCCGGGCATGTCGGCTCGCGCTTTGCGGCGTACGAGCCGTTTGGATCCGGGGATCCTCCGCTTCCTCTGGGGCGCGTTGCGCGAGTTCCGTCCGGAGATCATCCACGCCCACAGCTACGAAGCGAGCGTGTGGGGACGGCTGCTCGGTCTCTGCGCGCCCGAGTCGGGCGTGCTCGTGCACGTGCACAGCAGTCGCTTCGTGCGAAATCACAGCCGCCTTCGCGTCCTGACCGACCGCGTGCTCTTCCACCGGGCCGATCGCGTCCTCGTGCTCAACGCCTCGCAGCGTGATTTTCTGCGCAAACGGATCGGCCTCGGACCGGAGGTGATCGAGACGGTGCCGAACGGCATCGACGCCTCAGCATTTGCGCGGCCCGACGAGTTCGCGAGGGCCGCGTCGAGTTCGCGACCCGGCGACGCCGTGCTTCGCTCCGTCGTGAGCGTCGCCAGTTTGACCGACGTGAAAAACCACGCGACCCTCCTGCGAGCCTGGGTCGCCGTGCGCGCCGAATTTCCGGATGTCCGGTTGGTGCTGGTGGGCGACGGCCCGCTGCGCGCCGAGCTGGAAGCGCAGTGTGTCTCGCTGGGGATCGCGGAGTCGGTCGAGTTCGCCGGCGCCCAGATGGAAATCCGCCCCTATCTGTGGAACGCCGATCTCTTCGTCCTGCCGTCGCGCAACGAAGCGCTCCCGCTTTCTGTGCTGGAGGCGATGGCGGCGGGGCTGCCGCTCGTCGCGACGAGCGTCGGCGCGATCCCTGACATCGTGCAGGCGCCGCTCTGCGGCCTCGTGGTTCCGCCGGGCGATATCGCTAGGCTCTCCGCCGCAATCTTGGGCATCCTCCGGGATCCGCAGGCGGCGCGGCGTATGGGAGCAGCGGGTGCGGCCGAGGTCCGGCAGCGATACAGCCTCGACCGCTGCGTGGACCGGATCGAGGAGATCTACGCCGCGATCCTCCGGGAGCGGCCTTTGCTCTTGCGACCGGTCTCATCGCCACCTTAGGGACGAGGGAACCCGCCTTCACGCGCCGATAACTCTGGAAGAGCGCCGCGCCCGGATGGGCGAGCCCGAGCGGACCAAGACCAGAAATGGAACGGACCCATGCTGAAGCAACTCGCCCGCACCTTGTGTCTTTCGCGCTGGACGATCGCGATCCTCGGAGCGCTCGCGCTCTTCGCCGACGCCCCTGTTGCGCGTGCGGTGACGGTCGACACCGCCCATCCGCGTTTCTATTTCTACCCCGACTCGCTCGCGGTCATCCGCGACCGAGCACTCAACGGCGGCAACAACGTGATCTGGGTGCGCTACAAGAACTGGGTCGACCAGGCGTCGCTGACCGATCCCGGCAACATGATGCACTTCGCCGCGGCGTACTTGATCTCGCAGAACACCGCCTACGCCGACAAGGCGATCACGCTCGCCATGGCCACGGTGGACGCGAACACGTCCGGATTCTGTTCGGGCGAGGGGCGGACGGTCGGTCGCGTCTCCGCGCTGGTCTTGGCCTACGACTGGTGCTTCGATCGCCTGACCGAGGCGCAGAAGACCCAGATCGAGAGCTGCATGCAGGCCTCCGCCTCCACGACGAATATCAGCTCGTACGCGCAGCAGTACTCGGACTACTCCTGGCCCTTCAAGTACGGCTTGGTCAACGACACCGCCTACGACGCCACGCTCAAGATCGGTCTCGAGTCCTCGATCAATTGGCTCCGCAACGGCTGCATCCCCTGCTACGACCAGATGAAACCGAACGGCGCGCAGGACGGATACTTCGGCAAGTACTACTCCCAGATGTTCACCTTCATGGATGTGCTCAAGCACACCGCGGGGCTCGATCTCATCTCGGGATCCCCTTCCATGGAGAACTCGTGGCAGTTCTGGACGGCGGCGTTCCGACCCGACAAGAAGAGCCGCCGGATGATCGGCAAGTACAACTCGACGAGTCTCGTCCCCGAGGCCTTCTTCGCCTGGGAAGGTTCACGACTCGGAAGTCGGCACGCTCAAGGCATGGCCAAGATGATGGTCGACACGAATTCCTACTCCCCTTCGAGCGGCGTCTATCTGCTGGCCTGGTACATCCCGACCCTGCCGTACGATCCTCCGTCGGCGGGCCCACTCGATTGGTATGACCCATATGGTTGGTATCTGGGACGCACGGGATGGAGTTTCGGCTCCGCTTCGACGGACATCACGACGTTCTTCCACTGTGCTCCGAAGATCGCTCAGACGCGCGGGGTCCTCCACTGGGACGTCGCTCGCGGGGCCGACGACCTGATCTGCAACACAGGTTTCTACCAGAGCGATCTCGATCTCCACTTCAGCCCGTGGTTGACGTCGACCCAAGGATTCAACAGCGTCCTGGTCTACGATCCGACCGAGTCGTACGGCACCTTCAAGCACGACACGCAGGGCAGCACGATGACCGACGTTCCGTATCCGGTGACCGGCGCGCAGAACCACTACAGCAACAGCCAGGCGAAAGCGAAGTATCCGCTCTGCACCTGGATCAATGAGTTCGGGTTGGCCGGCGAGGTCGACGAGATCTCGATGACACCGGAGCGGACCGTGATCGATGCCGACGCCACGATCGGGTACACGCCCGGAAAGGCTTCGAGCGTGAAGCGTCGTTGGACCTGGTTCCGACCGAACTGGATCCTCGTCCAGGACCGCGTCGTCTTGACCAAGGACAACCTCGACGTGAAGTCGCTCTTGCACATGGTGCACAAGCCGAAGCTCGGGATAACGCCGACCGCGATCAAGGGGAGTTGGGCCCAGGGGGGCGTCTTCTCCACCACCATCGATCAGATGGTCGAAGTCGAGCGCGGCGGCAGCGCGGCGCGGATCTATGTCATCTCGGCCGAGGACGGCGGGAACGGCTCCAGTCAGATCAGGCTCATCGGTGGACCGTCTCGCAACGGGCTCACCTGGCGACAGGATCAGTTCCCCAACGACTTCGGCTACGTCGCGAACAACGCGGACGTGAGCTACGAGTGCTACATCGAGCAGACCGCGCGGAACTACATGCCGAGCGACGCCGCCGCCACCAATGACTACTACGTCGCACACCGCCATGACCCGCCGATGGTCGCCGCCGACTGGCGCATCGAGGTCACCGTCAACGGCGCCGACGACACGGTCGACATCGCTTATCTCGTCCACGTCACCGCCAAGAACGCGCCGTACGCGGAGGTGACCTCCAACGCGCAGGCCGGGCTGCTCTCGATCCAGGCGGTCGAGAATGGGGACACGCTGCGTTTCTCGGCGTGTCCTCCCGGCACGCCCTGCAGCGATCAATCCTTCGACGCGCCCTGATTGCCCGACCTCCCGGGGGGGAGACATTTGTTCACCGTTCTCCGTCCGGTCATCTCGCGGGCGCTCGCCTTCAGTCAACGCCTGCCGACGCCTGTTCAGGACATCGCCCTCAGCGCCTACGGTGCGTTCTTCCACCACCTCCGGTATGGCGCGGAGTTCAAGCGCGCTCGGGCCGCGTTGGATGCGTCGGAGCGCTGGTCGCGCGAACGAATCGAGGCGGAACAGCAGCGGAATCTGACCGCCCTGCTCCGCCACTGTCGTCGCAACGTTCCTTACTACGAGGAACTCTTCCTCCGCTCGGGGATCTCGGAGAACGACCTGGGCCGGCCCGACGTGCTCACCTTGTTGCCCGCGCTCGACAAGGCGACCGTGCGCGCGAATCCCGACTCGTTTCTGGCCCGCGGGGCGTCACGCTGGAAGCTAGTGGCGAAGGGGACCGCCGGTACGACCGGCAGTCCAATGCTCTTCTACTCGACCCGCGACGAGATCCAGCGTTACTGGGCGTTCGCGGATCGATGTCGCACCTGGGCGGGCTCGCGTCTCGGCGCCCGCCGGGCCACCTTCTCGGGTATCGCGCTGCTCCGCGGCGATCAACAGGAGCCCCCCTTCTGGCGGCGCGACCGAATCGAGAACAAGGTGCTGCTCTCGATCTATCACCTCTCGCCTCGGACGATCCCGCACTATGCGCGCTTCTTGGAGGGGTTCCGACCCGCGGAGATCCTCGGCCATCCTTCGGCGCTCTCGCTCGTCGCGGCGATCTGGCCCGACGACATCCCGGTCACCTTCCCTCCTCCCGCCATCATCACGAGCGGCGAGCAGCTCTTCGCGAATCAACGCGCGATCATCGAGCGGCGCTTCGGAGGACGCGTCTCGGATCAATACAGCGCGGGCGGCGAGATGGGACCGGTCATCTCCAACTGTGAAAGAGGGGTCTATCACGAACACCCGGAGAGCGGAATCGTGGAGCTGATGCGACCCGAAGGGGACGGGTCGCCCGAAGGAGAACGCGGCGAGATCGTCATCACCGGATTCACCAACTGGACGATGCCGCTGCTTCGCTATCGCACCGGTGATGCCTCACAGCGACGCCTGGAGTCGTGTGCCTGCGGGAGAGATTTCCGCGCCTATGAGTTCATCGAGGGCAAGATCGCCGACCGCTTGCTACTCCCCGACGGACGCATGATCGGCAACGTCTACTCACTGGTCGAGTCGTTCCCCGCGGTGCGCGAATGCCAGATCCGACAGGAGGCGGTCGATCGAGTCGTCTTCGTCTTGGCGCCGTCGCCCGAGTTCGACGCGGCGGCGCGCGCCGAGATCGAACGGCAGGCGCGCGAGTTCCTCGGTCCGGCCGTGCAGATTTCGATCGAGCTCGTCGATTCGATCGCGCGGACGAAGCGCGGGAAGCTTCGCTTGGTCGTGAGCGAGCTGACCGAGACCCCGCTCGTGGAATTCGACCGAGAGAGGGTCTGAGGTCTCAGGCGTGCGCATCTGGTATCTCAATCACTACGCCAAGGCCCCTTCGGATGGGGTGTGGGGGCGCCCGTACTTTCTCGCGCGCGAGTTGGAAGCGACCGGGCACGAAGTGGTCGTGGTCGCCGCGTCGGACCATCACACGCGCAGCCGAGCGATCCCGCCCGAGCAGACGGGGCAGGTGCTCCGGGTGGACGACGCTTCGTTCTACTTCGTGCGCACGCGGCCGTATCGCGGCAACGGACTCGGCCGTTACCTGAACATGATGGACTTCTGCCGCGGGGTCGTGCGCCTCGGCCGCCGCGCCCAACTTGGAGAGATCCCGAAACCCGATGTCATCATCGCGTCGAGCGCGCACCTCTTCGTCTACCCGGTGGCCAAGACGATCGCGCGTCGACTCGGTGTGCGCCTCATCTTCGAGGTGCGTGACCTCTGGCCGCTCAGTCTGGTCGAGGTGGCCGGCGTTTCACCAGGGCACCCGCTCGTCTGGTGGATGGCGCAGATCGAGAAGGATGCGTACTCGACCACGGACGCCGTGGTCTCACTCCTTCCGCACGCCCTCGACCACATGGTGGCGCGAGGCTTGGACCGTTCGAAGTTCCATTGGATCCCGAACGGCGCCTGGGCCCGCGAATGGGAAGGTCCGGCCGAGCCATTGCCGTCCGAGCATCAGCGCGTCATCGACGAAGTGCGCGCGCGCGGTCAGCTCGTCGTGATCTATGCCGGCGCCCACGGGCCGCCCAACGCGATGGAGCAGGTGCTCGAGTTGGGAAGAGTCGGCGGCGATCCGCGTCCCTATCATTTCGTCTCGATCGGCGAAGGGGCTTCGAAACCGGCGCTCGAAGCGCGCGCGCGCGCCGAAGGGCTCGACTACATCACCTTCCTCTCGCGCGTGAGCAAAGGGGCGGCGCGGCAGGCGATCCTCCAAGCCGATGTCTGCTTCATCGGATGGCAGGACATCCCGATCTATCGCTTCGGGATCAGCGCGAACAAGATCTTCGAGTACATGATGGGCGAGAAGCCGGTCGTGCACTGCGTCCGCGCGGGGAACGATCCGGTGGCGGAATGCGGCGGGGGGATTTCGCTACTGCCTGGCGACCCCGTCGCTCTCGATGCGGCTTTGCGACGTATGCACGCGCTCTCTCCCGCCGAGCGGCTCGAAATGGGACGCCGCGGCCGCGCGCATGTCTTGGCCGAGTATGAATGGTCGGTGCTCGGACGTCGGTACGCGACGATCTGCGAGCAGCTCCGGTCGGCGTCGTGAGACAGCCTCAGAGCGAACCAACCGTTCGATGAAGGTCCTCGTCTTGATCGGGGGCCTCGGCCCCGGCGGCGCGGAGCGACAGGCCCGTCTCTTGCTCACGGGGCTCGCGACGCGCGGCGTCGAGACGCACCTCGCCTGCTTCGGCGGCTACCCGAGCGAGCTCGAGCTGGTCGCGGACGCCGGCGTGCATATCCACCGGATCACGGCGACACCGCGAGGCCTCTGGCCGCTGCGCATCGTGGCGCAGATCCGCGGCATCGCGCGTCGCCATCGGGTCGACGTCATCCAGACCTTCTTGCCGACCTTCGACCTGCTCGCGCCACTGCTCCGTTTCTTACTGCCCGGCGTTCGCGTCGCGACCAGTCGCCGCTCGCTCGATGACTACCTGCGACCGCGCGACGTTCGCTTGCTCCGCGTTTCGGGCGCGTGGGTCGACGCCATCGTCGCCAATTCTCGAGCGGTGGCCGAGAGCGTCGCGCGCTTGGAGGGACACCGCCCGCCGAAGGTGCGCGTCATCTCGAACGGCATCGTGCTGCCGGAGCCGATAGCGCCGGAGGAACGCGCTTCGGCGCGCGCGCTGTTCGGACTCGAACCGGGCGACTTCGCGGTGCTCTACCTGGCTCACTTCCGACGCGGGAAGGGACATCGGTTCTTGCCGCAACTCTTGGCCGATCTGGTCGCGCGGGAGGCGGGATCGGCGCGATTCCGCCTGCTCTTGGCCGGCGACACCGAGGTGAACGCGAGTTACAGACGGCTGGCCTCGGAAGTGCGAACCGAGTTCGCGGCGCGCGCGGTGACGGAGCGCGTCTCGTTCCTCGGCGACGTCCGCGACCCGCGCGCGGCCTTCGCGGCGTCGGACGCCTTCCTCACCCTTTCCGAGTCCGAGGGGAGCCCGAATTCGGTGCTGGAGGCGATGTCCCTCGGCCTGCCCGTCGTGGCGACCGCAGCGGGCGGAACCGCGGAGGCGATCACGAACGGAGTCGACGGTCTGCTCGTTCCCGTCGGAGCCGTCGACGATGCCGCGGCCGCGCTGCGCGCGCTCGTGAGCGACCCGCAACGACGTCGGACGCTCGGATCCGAGGCGCGCAACCGTGTCGCGTCAGAATTCTCGACGCCCAAGATGGTCGATCGTTATGTCGATCTCTATCGTGAGATTGCCTCGTCTCCACCCGCCCCATAGGATGCCGAGGCTCGCCGTCCAAATTGTCAGGAGAACTTACGCATGCATTGGAGTCCCCAGGACCTGCTCACCCCCTCGACCTACCTCCGCCGGTTCATCCAGAACCAGATGGAGGAGTTGCTGCGAGTCCACGAGTTCCTCGATGGCCCCGGGGTGGAAGCCTTCCGTCAGTACTACAAGGGATTCCTCGACGCGCCGCTGACCGGCGTGGCGCTGGATCGGCAGGTGCGCGGAGGGGTGCGCAGTACCTACGGTCACACGCTGGAACGGTTGCTCCGTAAGCGCGCGGATCGGCCGCTGCGCGTTTTGGACGCGGGCTGCGGCTTCGGCTCCGAGTGCCTTCTCTTTGCGCTCTCGGGCGCGCAGGTCGTCGGAATCGACCTGCGGCCGGAGCGGCACGCGGTGGCCGTGAAGCGCGTGCCGTTCTGGGCGAAGGAGACCGGCGTCGACCTGAAGGTCGACATCCGACTGGCCAACGTCTTCGACCTGCCCGAGCGCAATCACTATGACCTCATCTGGGTGCACAACGCCATCAGCCACATCCATCCGGTGGATCGATTCCTCGAGTTCTCTCGGGAGATCCTCGCACCGGGCGGCGAGATCGTGATCATCGATGTGAACAAGGCGAGCGTGCGAAAGCGTTTCATGCACAAGGACGAGCACGAAGGCGAAGCAGGTCTGTACAAGACAGTGAAGGATCCGAACACCGGCGCGGATGTCGTCTACGCCGTGGAGCGCGACCTCACGCTGACCGAGCAATGCGATCTGTTGCGGCAGAGCGGACTCCCGGTCGCGTCGGCGGAGTGTTTCGTCGGTTTCCACGGGCGGGTGCCGGAGTTCGTCTACCGAATGTTCCTGCGGCCGCTCAACCGCACGGTCGGACTCTCGTCGGTCCTCGGGAATCGCTACGTGGTGGTGGGGCGCAAAGCATGAGCGCACCCGGCGTGCGCCTGGCGCTCGTCGGCGATATCGGACTCGCGCTGCGGGTTCCCGCCATGGCCGAGGCGGGGATCGCGGACGAGGCGTCCGATTCGTTCGCGGCGCGTTTGCGATCGGCCGACCTGGCGTTCGGCAATCTCGAGCTGCCCTTCAGTTCCGCCCCGAGCCAAGCCGGCACCACGCGCGCGCTCGCCTCTCCCGCCCACGCTTCACTTCTCGGACGCCTCGGCTTCGATCTCGTTTCGCTCGGCAACAACCACATCTTCGACGCGGGACCGGAAGGGATCGAGACGACCCGGCGGTTGTTGGACGAACTGCGCATCGCGCATGTCGGCGCGGGACCTGATCTCGCCGCCGCCCTCACGCCCGCCATGGTCGAGCGCAATGGGTACACGATCGGTTGGCTCGCCTTCGCCGATGGACGCGCCGGCTCGCACCGGTACATCGCGACCCAATCGAGAGCCGGCGCCGCCCCGCTCGATCGTCGCTTGATCCGAGACGCCGTCGCGGCGCTCCGCCCGCGGGTCGATCTCCTCTGCGTCTCGTTCCACCAGGGTTTGAACTACGTGCACTACGCGTCCCCTCGGCAACGTGATTTCGCTCGCGACGCCGCGGAAGCGGGGGCCGACCTGGTGGTCGGGCACCATCCGCATGTCCTGCAAGGGATGGAGCTGATGGGGCGCACCCTCGTCTTCCATAGCTTGGGCGAGTTCCTCTGGGATCCCGAGGTCGGCTCGGTCGTGGAACCGCGTTGGGATCAGGCGCGGCGCAAGACCGCGCTGATCGAGATCGAATGGCGCCGAGATGCGACCCCGGTCGTTCACGTCCATCCCTTCGCGCGAACCGACGCGCATCGACTCCAGGCGGTGCGTGGAGACGAGCGCGTCGCCTTCGATGCTTGGTGGAAGGAGATCTCGGATGTGTATGCCGACTACGATCCGAGCATCTTCCTGCAGGCCGCCGACCGCGGCGTGGTCGAGCACTGGTTCAAGGTGGCGAGGAATGCGCTGAGGACCGGCAATTTCGGCTACTTCTCGGGGAGCGCGCGCCGACTGCGCGGCCGCCATCTCGCGATCGCCTGGACGCATGTGCGGCGGCGTCTGGGACTTGGTCAGCGACCTCCTCGAGTATGACCCCGAAAGTCTCGGTCATCATGCCCGCGTACAACAGCGCGGTACACATCGAGGGCGCGATCGACAGCGTCTTCGCCCAGCGTTACGAGGGCATCGAGCTCATCGTCATCGACGATCGCTCCACGGATGACACGGCCCAGATCGTTCGGCGGCTGGCCGAGATCCATCCGGGAATCGTCCTCTGCCGGAACGCGAGGCCGCAGGGCTGTTCGGGGGCCCGCAACACCGGACTCGAGGTCGCGACCGGGGAGTACATCTCCTTCCTCGACTCCGATGACCTCTGGCGGCCGAATCATCTCGGACGCGGTGTCTCGTTCCTGGAGCGACGCCCCGAAATCGACGCCGTCTTCTTCGACTTCGAGGTCGTCGACTTCGAGAGCAAAGCGATCCTCCACACCTGGTTCGCCGCCAAACCGATCCTGCGCGGACTCCGGACGCTCGAACTACCGGAGGGGTACCGCCGGATCGAGGCCGACATGTTCGACGCAATTCTGGAGGAGGCCTTCCTGCACCTCCAGTCGATGATCGTGAGACGGAGCGCCTGCCGCGATCTCTCCTTCGATGAGACGATCGCGCGCTCGGAGGACCGGGACTTCGCGATCAGCTTGGTCACGAAGGCGAACGCAGTCTTCGCGTTCCATCCCGACATCACCGGGGTCTACTACCGACATGCGGCCAGCCTGACCGTCGACAGCGCCCTCAACTCGATTATCACGACGAAAGACCACATCTCGCTCTTCACGAAGTACCTGAGCGAGATGGCCGGGGACGATCGACGGACGAAACGACTCCGAGAGCTGCTCTGTCGTCGATATCTCGCGCTGAGCTACCGCCAGCGGAAAGCCCGCCGTTCCGGTGAGGCGCTGCGGGCGCTCGCTTCCAGTCTGCGTTACGGAGTGCGTCCGCAGCAGTTGACCGAGTTGGCGAAGATCCTCGTCACGACCGTGCGGCGCTAGCGCGCTCGCGCACCGAGCGCAGGAAGGCATCGGCGCTGACCAGCCGGAAGACATCGATCGAGGAGATCGAGGGCTCCACCTTCCACCAGGCGGCCATCTCCGCACGGATGATCTCGCGGTCCAGGTACGGAGCGAGCAGCGAATCGCTCGCCAATACTCCCTCCATCAGCTCAGGCCCCGCCGCGCGCAGCGTGCCGCGCGAATCGGCGTCGTTGGAGCCCGCTTTCACGTTCGACCAGCGAATCTCGGGAGGAAGATCCTCGATCGCTTCGCGCAGGAGACTCTTGGGCAGACTCCCGGCGAATCGTTCCTTGGCCGGCAGGCGAACGCAGTACTCGAACAGCTCCGGCGAACAAAACGGAAACGAGACCGCGACTCCGTGCTGGTCTCCGCTCATCGTTCCGTTGGAGAAAGCCGGTCCGCGCACCACATGCTCCAGAACGGTCGCGCGCAGGTCGGCGATGAAGCCCTGTCGCGCGAGGTTGCGACCGACTCCCTCGCGCCACTCGCGCGTCAGCAGGTCCCACATAGTGCGGCCGGAGCCCACATGGTCGGTCTTGCGCATGTACTTGAAGACGTCCTTGCGTACCGTGCGGCCGTAGTTCCGCCAATAGCCGTAGGCCGCGCGCATCCCATCGATGACGCGGCCGCTGCGCAGGCTTCCGTAGACGTGCGTGTAGAAGGCGCGGCGTCCCCCGAAGAAGAGCGCGTCGGCGCCGTTGCCGTCGAAGAGCGTCTGGCAACCGGCCGCGGCCGCTTCTTCCGCCGTCTTCCAATGGTGATAGACCCCGATGGTGTGCATCGGCCACTCCGACAGTTCCTGGATGCGCGGAAAGGCTCGCCAGAAGTCGGCCCCCTCATAGCGGAGGACTCGGTGTTCCGCGCCGAGTGAACGCGCCAAACTGGCGGCGAACTCCACCTCGGTCGGGACGCGTTTGTTCTCCAGCGTGAGTCCGATCAAGCGGAGACCTGCCCCAACCGTGACGGGACGGACGCCACGAGCGACTGTCGCCAGAGTGGACGAATCTAGACCGCCGCTCAGGGCGACGCCGGCCGTCGCGATCTCGTCGGTGCGGCGGCGCACGCTCTCGTCCAGCAACTCGCGCACCGTCCGGCGGAGTTGCTGGCGCGGCGATGTGTGGTCCGGGCCCAACTCTTCGCCGGAGACGATCGCTGTCGTCTCGACTCCGTCGGCCGAGACTCGGGTCAGCGCGGCCGGTGGGCAGCTCTTGGCCCCCAGGAAGAGCGTCTCATCGACATGGTGGACGGCCCCGCGGATGAGGAACCCGAGCAGCAGCGGCTCCGAGACGCGAATCGCTGATCCCGCGCTGCGCACCGCGTCGGCCAAGGTCGAGGAGAGATGGATCGCGTCGCCCGACTCCGACATGTACGACGCGCGCGTCCCGCAGAGATCGCGGAGCACCGAGATCTCACCGCGTTCTCCATCGACGAACCAGACCGTGTACTCGCCATCGAGCGCTCGCAGCGCTCGCCAGTCTCGAGTGCGCGCGGACCGTCGCAGGAGCGCGAGCACGCCGTTCGTGGTCCGGTCCGAGCCGACCGAGATCCGTCCCACCACGATGATTCCGTCGGATACGCGCACGCGAGCGCCGGCCGGGTCCGAGCTGGCGATCGAAGGCGCGCGATCTTCGGCCCAGCCATGCACGGCGACCGTCGGCCGGTCCCCGCGTCCTTCGATGACGACAGAAACCGCACCGGCATTCGATCCTCGGCGCGGCACGACTCCCGTCATTCGCATCTCTTCCCCCTTCCCCTCCGCTCGGCTTCGACAGCGGCCGCATGATGCACGATCATCTACGGCGGCGCACCCGGGCCAACATCGCTCGAAGCCGCTTCGGCCCGACCGCTAGGAGCAGTGCACCGGCGAGCGAGATCCCGCCCCCCACGCCGCTCGCGAGGACGACGCCCGCCATCGTTCCACCGTAGAACTCACGCGTGAGATAGAGCAGCACGAGTCCTGGCGCGCCGCCGAGCAGCGCGAGCGGAAGCGGCGCCAAGTACTCACGCATGGTCGGGAAGCTCGCGTCCCGCGCGCCCATCAACGGCCGCAGCAGGAGATTCTTCGCCAAGAGCGCCACCGTGTTTCCGAGCGCGAAGCCCAAGAGCCCGAGGCCGAAGACAAGCGCGAGGACCAGGCTCAAGATGATGTTGCCGACCGAGACCACGATGTCGGCGGTCGCGATCCAACCGATGCGCCCGCGGGCCTGCAGCGCCATCCAGACCGGAGCGAGCGCCATCTCCAAGGTGAGCGGCGCGAGCACCGCCAAGAGGTAGGCGTACGAGCCGCGATACTCTTCTCCCACCCAATGGACGAGGAACAGATCGCCCACTACGCAGGGCGCCAGGCACGCCGGCACCGCGATCGCACTCGTGAAGCGGACGATCTCCAGCAACGCCTGGCGGCTGCGCGCCGACTCCCCTTTCGCTTCGAGCTCCGTGAAGAGCGGCTGCAGTGAGGCGATGATGGAAGAGAGGAAGCCGCGGACGGTGGGCGACCAACGAGTCCCGAGGGTGTAGTGCGTGACCGCGACTGCGCCGTACAGGCGTCCGATCATGATCGCGTCGGCCGCTGTATAGAGGAGGCCCGCCAGGTGGGCGACGAGCGCCAGTCCGCCGTATCGGAATAGCTCCGACCGCACGCCGACATCCCCGAAGTCCGGTTTGGGTAGGACGGGACCGACAACGCCACTGCGCCGCGCCATCCAGATCACGACCAGGAGCGGCGCGGCCTCGATCACGATGAGGGTGATTCCGTAGAGCGGAAGATTCGGCTGGAAGAGTTGGAACGCGAGCAGCGTGATCCCGAGTCGGAGCCACGCGGCTGCTCCCCGCAAGGCCGAGAGCCCCTCGGTCCGTCCCGTCGCGTAGATCGGGATCTCGAAGAGCGAGCGCGCATCGGCGATCACCGTCGCGAAGATGATCAACGCGATCCCCAGCGTGGCGTCGTCGATCGAAGCGGCGGGAACGCGCAGGAACTCGCAGAACGGCCGCGCGAGAGCGAATCCGAGCAAGAGGATCCCGGTGCGGAGGAGCCCCGACCACCAGAATCCGACGGCGTAGTAGAGGCGAGCCTCTTCGTGTCGATCGCTGTGATGGAAGAGGGTGACGTAACGCCGGAGAGCCGCCGAGAGCCCGCCCCGGAGGAGCGACATGTATTCGTACATCGACGAGGCGACCTGCGCGACGCCGTACATCTCGGAACCGAGCCCGCGCAGCACCGCGGGAGTGAGGAGGATTCCGACAATCAGCCCCGAAACGCGCGTGAGCAGCGTGGTGGCGGCGTTCTTGAACGCCACGAACGCGAGGCCGGTGCGAGCCACTCAGATCCTCAGTCGGCCAGACGCGCGACGAGCACGTCGGCGATGCGTTCGCCGGCGTGGCCGTCCCAGAGCTCGGGCCTGACGTCGCGCGGCGCGAGGCGTCCCGCGAGCAGAGCATCGAGCAGCGCGATGTGCTTGGCGACCTGGTCGCTCACGATCAGGTTCGTCCCGGCGGTCACGGTCACCGGTCGCTCCGTGTTCGGGCGCAGCGTGAAACAGGGCACTCCGAGCGCCGTCGTCTCCTCTTGCACGCCGCCGGAGTCGGTCAGGACCGCGCGCGCTTGCGCGGTCAACGCCAGGAACTCGGGATAGCCGAGCGGCGGGAGCAAGCGCAGGGATGGCGTCGCTTCGAGGGCCGTCCAACGACCGAGACGTTCGAGACTCGCCTTCGTCCGCGGGTGGACCGGAAAGAGGACCGGCATGCGCCCCGCCGCTTCGGTCAGATAGGCGAAGACGCGCTCGAGTCCCTCGGGCGAGTCGACGTTCGACGGCCGGTGCAGTGTGACGAGCAGATACTTCCCGGAGGCGGCGCCGTGCTTGGCCGGCGCGTCCGAAGAGCGCGCGGCCGTCTCGAAGCGGCGCAGGGTGTCGATCATCGTGTTGCCGACGAAGTGGATCTTCTCCCGCTCGACTCCCTCGGCGATCAGGTTCGCGTCGCCGTCCCGTGAGGTGGTGAAGAGAATGTCCGAGATCGAATCGGTCAAGAGCCGGTTCACTTCCTCGGGCATGTTCCGATCGCGGCTGCGCAGCCCCGCTTCGATGTGCCCCACCTGCACCCGGAGCTGCGCGGCGACCAGCGCGCAGGCGAAGGTCGAGTTGACATCGCCCGCCACGAGCACGAGATCGGGCCGCTGCTCCAGGACGACCGGCTCGAACCGTTCGAGGATGCGCGCGGTCTGCACCGCGTGTGAGGCCGACCCCACCTCCAGGTGGAAATCGGGACGGCCCATCCCGAGGTCACGGAAGAAATCGTCCGACATCTCGGGCGCGTAGTGCTGGCCGGTGTGGACGAGCGAGAGCTTGAATCGACCGGTCGCGGTCAGGGCCTGCATGACCGGCGCGACCTTCATGAAATTGGGCCGCGCCCCCACCACCGCGAAGATGTGCTTCAAGTCGATCCACCCCTCACGGCAGACGGAATCCGATAGGCGACGAGCGGCGGCCAGGGAAGTAGCCTCCTCCCCGGCCTCGGCTCGCGGCAGACCTTCCTGAACTTCAGAGTTGAAGTCAAGCGAGCGGGCGAGGCGGCTGGGCGGCCCGAGGTCAAGGAGCCGTCTCAGGTAGTCGATCGTTGAACAGCAAGCTGTCAGTCGGCACTATCGGCGCCGGCTACCGGCGTCTCCGGATAGAAAGAGGACATGACAAACTTCGCGCTCATCGGCGCCTCGGGCTTCGTTGCCCCGAGACACCTGCAGGCCGTCAAGGATCTGGGCGGCGCCTTGGTCGCGGCCGTCGACCCGAACGACTCCGCCGGCGTCCTCGACCGGTACTTTCCCGATGTCCGCTTCTTCACTGAAATCGAACGTTTCGACCGCTTCTTGGAGAAGCTACGTCGCCGCGGCGACGACGAGCGGACGCACTACGTCAGCATCTGCTCGCCCAACTACCTGCATGACGCGCACGCGCGCCTGGCGCTGCGGTTGCACTGCGATGTCATCTGCGAGAAGCCGCTCGTCATCAGTCCGTGGAATCTCGACCAACTGGCCGATCTGGAGAAGGAGCACGGCAAGCGCATCTACACGGTGCTGCAGCTCAGACTGCATCCGGCGCTGATCGCGCTCAAGGAGCGACTCGACGCTGAACGTCCGAGGCGCCGCGCCAAGATCGAGCTGAGTTACGTCACCCGTCGCGGCCCCTGGTACCACGTCTCCTGGAAGGGCGATCTGGAGAAGTCCGGCGGAGTCGGGATGAACATCGGGATCCATTTCTTCGATGTATTGCTCTGGCTCTTCGGCGATGTGCGCCGAACCGAGCTGCATCTCTCCGATCCGGAGCGGATGTCGGGCTACCTCGAGCTCGAGCATGCGGATGTCGTCTGGTATCTCTCGATTTCGGCGCGCGATCTGGAGCTGACCGGGGCCAAGAGCGGGCCCGCCTATCGAGCGCTGCTCATGGACGGACAGGAAGTCGATTTCTCCGAAGGCTTCGGGAATCTGCACACGATGGTCTATCGGGACATCTTGGCCGGCGGCGGCTTCGGGATCGACGACTCGCGCCCTTCGATCGAGCTGGTGCATCGCATTCGACAGTCGTCGCTGACCGAGCGACCCGAGCTACGCCATCCGCTCCTGCTCCAGTCGAGTCCGTCATGAGCGCGGGATTCTTCGCGCACGCCACCGCGGTGGTCGATCCGGGCTGCGAGATCGGCGAAGGGACCAAGATCTGGCACTTTTCCCACGTCTCCTCTGGGGCGCGCATCGGGAAGAACTGCTCGTTCGGACAGAACGTCTTCGTCGCCCCTCGCGTCGAGGTGGGCGACGGCGTCAAGGTGCAGAACAACGTCTCGCTCTACGAGGGCGTGATCCTGGAAGACTTCGTCTTCTGCGGGCCGAGCATGGTGTTCACCAACGTGCGCACGCCGCGCTCCGCGTTTCCGCGCAACACGGCGGCCGACTACGCCGTCACCCGCGTGCAGTTCGGCGCGAGTATCGGCGCCAACGCCACCGTCGTCTGCGGCGTCACGATCGGGGCTTGGGCCTTCATCGCCGCCGGCGCCGTCGTGACGAAGGATGTCCCCGCTCATGCCCTTATGGCGGGGGTGCCGGGTCGTCGCATCGGCTGGGCGTGCAAGTGCGGCGCGACCCTTCGGCTGCGCGACGCCCAGGCGACGTGCGGCGATTGCCAGCGCCTCTACGAAGCATCCGGGGACGACGAAATTCGCCAGGTCGGCGAAACGGGCCGGCTCAGTTGAATCCGTCGTCGCTTCCCAAGATTCCGATCCTCGATCTGGCGCCCGAGATCGACGAGCTCTGGGGCGATCTGCAAGAAGCGATGCAGCGCGTCCTCCGTTCGGGGCACTTCATCATGGGCCCCGAGGTGGAGGCCTTCGAGCGCGAGATCGCCGCCTTCCTCGGCGTCGAACACGCGGTAGCGGTCAACTCCGGCACCGACGCGCTCTTCATCACCTTGCGGGCGCTCGGTGTTTCGCCGGGCGACGAGGTGATCACCACTCCGTTCACCTTCGTCGCCTCGGCCGAGGCGATCAGTCTGATCGGCGCGGTTCCGATCTTCGCCGATATCGACCCGTCCACGCTCAACCTCGATTCGGACCAGGTCGCAGCGAAGATCTCGCCGCGCACCAAGGCGATCATCCCGGTGCATCTCTTCGGCCAGTCGTGCGAGATGGACCCGCTCCTCGCCCTGGCGCAACGAAACCAACTGGTCGTGCTGGAGGATGTCGCGCAGGCGATGGGCGGTCGCTACCGGGGACGCATGCTCGGGACGATCGGCGCCGGCGGAGCGTTCTCCTTCTTCCCTTCGAAGAACCTCGGCGCCTTCGGCGACGGCGGCCTCATCACGACCGACGACGCGCGCGTGGCCGAGATCTCCGCCATGCTCCGCGCGCACGGTTCGAAGCGCCGCTATTTCAATGAGCTCCTCGGCTACAACTCGCGGCTCGACGCCCTGCAGGCTGCGATGCTGCGCGTGAAGCTCCCGCACCTGGACCGCGCCAATGCAGGTCGACGCGCCGCGGCCGCACGGTATGACGCGCTGTTGTCGCGCGGTGCTTTCGCCCCAGGAGAGGCCGGGAGCGGCGTGGTCACGCCGCGGCCGCCCGCCCACATCGACCATGTTTATCACCAGTACACGATTCGCATCCCGAACGGGCTGCGCGACTCGGTGCACGAGAAAGTGGCCGCGGACGGCATCGCGACGATGATCTACTACCCCGTCCCCGCGCACCGGCTGCCGGTCTACGCGCATCTCGAGGTGTCCTGTCCTCTGGCGGAGGCCGCCGCGCGCGAGGTCCTGAGTTTGCCGATCTGGCCGCAGATCACAGCGGACACTCAGGAGCGCGTCGTGGAGTCGCTCCGGTCCGCCCTGCTGGGTGGCTGACGCGACGCGGCTTCTGTTCGATGCACTCGGCGTTTTCGGTTCGTCGACCCGAGAGATCTTCCAGCGTGGAACCTGTTCGCATCCTCTTCATCGAGCACAGCATCTTCCCGTCGTACGGGGGGTCGAAGCGCGTTCTGTACAACATTCTTTCTCACCTCGACCGCGATCGATTCGAACCGTATGTGCTCTTTCACAGTACCGGTCCGTATGTGGACCAGATCGCCGCGCTCGGCATTCCGGTCTCGGCCCCGGAGGAGCTACGTCTCGCCTTCGGCGCCGGGACGGGCTGGGGCTTCGACTGGCCCGGCGGCGAACTGCTCTTCGGCCGCGGCCGAACCTCCGATGGAGAGGTCCAACGCTCCTCTCTCCGTTTGTTGGCGCGCGACCTGCGGTCGGAGGTTCAGTACAACCTGCGCGAACGCGCCCGCGCGCGCGACCTCGGACGATTCGTGCCGGACGGCGTCGACCTGATACATTTCAACGCGCCGATGCAGGAGCGGTACGAGTGGGCGCATGTCGCCATGCAGCGCGGTGTCCCGTTTCTCACGCATGAGCACGGCGTCTGGCGCCGCCCCCCTTCCGCCTTCCGACGCGTGGCGCATGACGCCGCCGCGGTCATCTGCTTGACCGATGAACGCGCGTCCCAGGTGCGAGAGTTCTGCGCCGGTCGCGTCCAAACCGAGGTCGTCCCCAACGGCGTCGACGTGGAGATGCAACAACCCCGCCGCTCTCGCGCCGAGGTCCGCGCCGAATTCGGCCTCGACGACTCGATTCCTTTCCTGGTCACGGCGAGTCACATCCTGGAGTGGAAGGGACAAGCGCTCGGCGTGGAGGCGGCGCGCTTGCTGCGCGACCGCGGCGTCGATTTCCAGTGGTTCTTCTGCGGAAGCGAGATCGATCCCGACTTCGCGCTCCGCTTGCGTCAGCAGATCGACGCCGCCGGACTCTTGGCGCAGGTGCGCCTACTCGACCAACGCGGCGATGTCCCCGACCTCTTCGGCGCCGCTGATCTCGCGGTGCACACTTCGATCCGGCCCGAGCCGTTCGGGATGGCGGTGATCGAAGCGATGAGCGTCGGCGCCCCGGTCGTCGGACCGGCGGAGGGCGCGATCTCGAGTATCGTCCGTGACGGCGTCGACGGTCGGCTCTATACGGCGCGCGACGCCTCCGGTCTCGCCGACGCGATCCAGGGACTGCTGGCCGACCCGAGGGCGCGTCGCCGACTGGGAGAGGGCGGTCGCCGTCGCGTGGTCGAGTCGTTCTCGCTCACCCGACAGGTCGACCTCCTTTCGGCCATCTACGAGCGCGTCGCCCGCGAGGTGCGGACGACGCGTTAGTGTGGATCCGCGGAGCTGTCGCAGGCGTCGATCGCGGTCCGGGCTAGTTCACCACCACCATCCTCCTCGTCTCTGTCGCGCCCTCCGCGTCGATTCGGTACAGGTAGACGCCGGCCGCGACGGGCTGACCGCTCGCGTCCCGTCCATCCCACGAGACGCGGTGTGATCCAGCCTCGAACCGGCCGACCACGAGTTCGCGCACCAGACGCCCGGCGACATCGTGGATCGAGAGGGCGACAGGCGCCGACCGCGCCAGGTCGAAGCGGATCTCCGCGCCGGATCGCGCCGGATTCGGAACGCTCTGCCGCAGCCGAGCCAGCCGGGACGCGGCGACCAGCGACTCCGGCACGCCCTCCTCCAGTCCCGTCGTCGCGTCGAGACAGGTTCGGACGTTATCGATCCAGAGCTCCTGACCGCCGATCGTGAACTCTTCGATCGCGCCGACGGCGTAGAGCGTGCCGCAGCCCTGGCCCGGATCGCTGTAGTCCACCGCCCAGACCAGGACGCCGCCGATCAAGTCGCCGCTGAGTTCGGCGAAGTTGCCCGCATTGCGGCATTCGCCGTTGATCCGAAGGTTGATGTTGCCGCCGAACTCTCCATAGGCGAGCGCGAGCCAGGTGATCTCCTGGTCGAAAGTGATCTGGTCGTTGATGTTGTTCAGCCCGAGTTCCAAACCGTCCTGGCAAGCAGCGTCGCCTGAGTCGATCGTGGCGACGCCATTCGCGACGAGGACGGAGCAGTCGGCGCCCGGCGGCGAGAAGCGGCGGAAGTTGTGTGTCGCCGCCCCGCTCGAGAACGTTTCACCGACGAAGAACTGATCCCCCATCGCCTGGTCCTCGAACGCGGATCGCTTCAGGTCGACGCAGGCCGGGCAGTAACTGATCTGGTCGATGAAGAGCTCCTGGCCGCCGATCGAGAGCTGCGTGACTTCTCCGCCCAGTCGGATGACTCCGCACCCGTCCGCCGCCAGGTCGTCGTCGAAGACCGTGACGAGGACGCCGCCCAGAACCGCGCCGCTCAGATCGTTCATATCCACCACGACCTCGCAGGCGCCATTCACGCCCAGCGAGACCTCGCCGCCGTATTCGCCGTAGCGAATCAAGACGTCCGTGACCGGGCCGTGAAAGTCGAAGTCGAGCGTGACGTTGTTGACTTCGAGTTCCTTCCCCCCGGCGCAGGCCAGCGCCGTGCCGACGACTTTCGTGAATCCGCTCGAGCTGGCGCCCCCGCATGGACCAACGTCGAAGTAGAACTCGCTCACATCGACTCGGACATCGTCCGAGACGAAGCTCTCGCCTTCGACCCACTGATCGCCGAGAGTCAGGTCGTTGAACCGCACGCGAGAGCAAGGGCCCTCGTCCGGAATCGAGATGACGAGATTGTCGACCGCGCCGGAGATCGACGGCCCCAGCACCGAGACGTCTGTTCCCATCCGAACCGTGGTGATCGAACTGGCCGACTCGAAGTCCTCCACGGCGGTGAGCACGCCGTCGATCCAGATCGACCAACTGTCCACCTCGAGATCGACATCGACGCGTAGGTGGACGACCTCCCCGAGCGTGAAGCTCCCGAGCGAGAAGATGCTGCCGCCGGAGGCCCAGCCCCAGATCTCGCCATCCGCCTGAAAGTCGATCGCGCGGACGGCGGGGGCGTCGATCAGCAGCGTGATGCTCGCGTTCAGCTCGCCCGCCGTGACCAGGACGTCCGCGTCGATCGAGTAGAGCTCCGCCGCCGGCAGATCATCGAGCCTCAGGTCGAACTGCTGGTCGTCGAAAGGGCTCCCGGTGTCGGTCGCCACCAACTCGAGCGGTTGATCGGTCAGCGCGCCGTGAACCGCCACCACGATCGGCATCGTATCCAGGGCCGGCGAGACGACTCTGCGGGGCGTGGGCCCGGCGCCTTCCACGGCCGGAAAGGTCGGCGCGTGCGGCAGACCGAACGTCAAATCGTAGAGGGTCTCGGCCCGGCTCTCTCCGGCGGTTGAGCATGCCGCGAGGAGCGTGAGTCCTAGCGCCAGAGCGCGAAGCGTTGGTTGTAGATCCTGTCCCATAGTCGACTCCTTCTGATCGGGGCCTGCGGTCTCCAGCCTTCGAGAGGGGAACGCGGGAAACGCCAGCGGAGGAGGACAACCAATCTGATGGCGGCCGAGACTTATACTCTCCCCCGTGTTCTCACCCCGGACCGAAGAGATCCTCGATCGCCTGATCGACCTTTCGATGGACGAGCGATCTCGTTACCTCGACGAGGTTTGCGCGGGGGACGACGCGTTGCGCGAGGAGGTCTCGTCGCTCGCGGCGGCGTTCGAGGCGTCGGAGGCTTTTTTGCGGCCGGCGTCACGCGGAAGGCTGCGACCGGCCGACCGGGTCGGCCGGTATCTTGTCCTGGCGGAGATCGGGCGCGGGGCGATGGGAGTGGTCTATCTCGCGGAGGATCCGCAACTCGGTCGCAACGTCGCGCTGAAGACCCTCACGTCGGAGGCGGCGGGCAGCCGGGCTCGGCGCGCTCGTCTGCGAGACGAGGCGCGAATGCTGGCGGCGGTGAGCCAGCCCAATGTCGCGCAGGTCTATTCGTTCGAGGAGCTGGTCGAGATCGAGAGTCAGCAACGCATCGACGGCGCCTCCGAGACCGCTTCGTTCTTGACGATGGAGTATGTGCCGGGCGCCACACTGGCCGAGAGGCTGCGCTCGGAGGAAGTCCCGCTGGCCGCGTCGCTCGAGTTCGGACGGCAGATCGCCGCCGCGCTCGAGGCTGCGCACGCCCAAGGCGTCGTGCACCGCGATCTGAAGCCGCAGAACATCCGCGTGACGCCCGACGGATGGGTGAAGGTCTTGGACTTCGGTCTCGCGTTCACTCCCGAGACCAATCCCGGCGCGTCGGGGAGCCCGTGCGGCACCGTCGGCTACATGAGCCCCGAACAGGCGCGCGGCGACGCCCTCACTGAGGCGTCCGACCTCTGGTCGTTCGGCTGTGTGCTCTACGAGTGTCTCGCCCGGCGCGCCGCCCTCGATCACCGTTCGCCGGTCGACGCCTCGGGCCCCGAAGCCGGCGCGCACATCGACTGGAGCGCGCTGCCCGACACGCTGGCGCGTCCGATCGTGGACCTACTGCACGGACTCATCTCGCTCGACGCGGAGACGAGACCCTCCGCGGCCGACGCGCGGCGCGTCTTGGACGAGGAGCTCCTGCGTTTGCGAGCCCGAGCGCTCTTCGCGGTCGAGTCGGTCGACTCCTCCGCCGCGCGCGGCAATCTCCCGCGCCGTCTCTCCGAGTTCATCGGACGCGAACGCGAACGCGCGGAGGTGGAGACTTTCCTCGGCGGCCATCGACTTCTGACGCTGACCGGCCCAGGAGGCGCCGGCAAGACGCGCCTCGCCTTGGAAGCCGCCGCCCGCTCCGCGGCGCGCTTTCCCGACGGAATCTGGTTCGTCGACCTCTCGACGATCGAGAGTGGGGAACAGAGTGGAGAGCAGATCGGCGGCCTGGCGGCGCGCGCCCTCGGCGTTCGCGATGTCCAGGGAGGCGCTTCGGGCGATTCGCGCGCACAGGCGGTCACACGCTTGCTCGGCGACCGGCAAGCGCTCCTCGTGGTCGACAACTGCGAACATCTGCTGGAGGCAGCCGGTGGATGGATCGCGGACTTGCTGGAGAACTGCCGCGGCGTCTCGGTGCTCGCGACAAGCCGCGCGCCGCTCGGTTCGCCGGATGAGCAGGTCTACGTGCTACCGCCGCTCGGACTCCCGGCCGAAACCGACGACCCCGTCGCGCTGCGCTCCTGCGAGGCGGTCCGACTGTTTGTCGCGCGAGCACGGTCGCGGCAACCGTCTTTCCAACTGCGCGACGAACAGCTCGCCACCGTCGCCGAGATCTGCCGCCGTGCGGATGGGCTGCCGCTCGCGATCGAGATCGCCGCCGGGCACTCGCGCGCCCTGCCGGCCGAAGAGATCCTCGCGCGACTCCGCGCCAACCCGCTTTCGCTCGGGACGCCCGAGCGACGCGGACCGCAGCGCCACCGCTCGCTTGCCGGCGTGGTGAGTTGGAGCTATCGACTCCTCGGCCGCTCGGAGCGACTGCTCTTCGAGCGTCTGTCGGTGTTTCGCGGCGGATGGACACTCGAACTCGCAGAGGCGGTCTGCGCGCGCGACGGCCTGTCGACCTGGCAGCAGTGCGATCTACTCGCGCGTCTGGTCGAGCGCTCACTCGTCGAGGTGGAGAATCTCGACGGCGGTCGTCAGGCTCGATACCGCTTCCTGGAGACGATCCAACGCTTCGCCCGCGATCGTCTCGCGCGACGCGACGAGGAACCGGAGCGAACCGAGGGTCGCTACGTCGATCAACTCACACAGATGCTCTCGCCGAAGGCCAGCGAGCAGGGGCTGAGTTTGGAATGGCTGGCGCGCATGGACGTCGAGCACACCAATCTGGTCGACGCGTTGGAGATCTGCCTGCGCCGACGGTGGGCCCGGCGCGTCTACACCCTGGCCGCTGGACTCAGCCGCTACTGGAGCATGGCCGGGTATTGGCGAGAGGGCGTGGCCTACCTCCGCCGCGTGCTCGAGTTGCCGTTGGACGGAGCGGCGGTCGATCCGAAAGACCGCATCGCCGTGTGGGGAGGACTCGCTCGCACCTTGGCGATGCTCGAGGATCGCCCCGCCGCCGACGACGCCTCGCTCCGGATGATTGCGATGGCGAGAGAACTCGGCGATCCCGCGGCTCTCGCGCGCGGGCTGCGCGACGCCGGCGCCGTCAGCTGGTTCGCCCTCGAGATCGATCTAGCGGAAGCGCAGTGGCGCGAGGCCCGCGATCTCTTCGAGCAAGTGGGGGACCGCGCGGGAGTCGCCACCAGCGTGGGCAACATGGCCGCGATTCACGGCGTCCGCGGTCAGCACGCCGAGGCCAAGGCGCTCTTCGAGGAACAACTCCGCCTCAGCCGCGAGTTGGGCGACCGTTTGGGCGCGTCCAAAGCGCTGCTCAGCATCGGCCGCGCACTGGAGATCCTGCAACGTCCGCAGGAAGCGCTCGCGCCGATCCAAGAAGCCCTCGAAGTGCACCGCGAAGCGCGGGATGCGCCCGGCATGGCGCTCTGCCTGCACAATCTCGGCGACACCTGCACGGCGCTCGGCCGCTTCGACGAGGCGCGCACACATCTGGTCCAGTCGCTGCGCATCCGCTCCAAGCTCGGCAATTCGTCGGGCGTCTGCTCGGTTTTGCTCGCGCTCGGTCGTCTGGCCGACGCGATGGGAGATCCGGCGTCATTCGCCGAAACGCTCGGTGGACTCGATCGCGCCTACGAGCAGGAGCGCCTGCCGCTGCTCGACGGCCAACGAAGGATGTTCGACGCCGCGCGCCTCTCGATTCGCGAGAGAATCGGCGACGAGCCGTTCACCGCCGCGTATGAACGCGGCGCTGCGCGGAGCTTGGGGGAGATGGTGAAGTGGGCGAGCGCGACTCGCGCATGAGACGCATGGACGCATGGACGCATGGACGCATGGACGCATGAGACGCATGAGACGCATGAGACGCGCATGAGACGCGCGGACGCCTCGGGGGATCGCCCGGGCTTGTGAAAAATGGTGCAACTGTTGCCGGCAATAGTTGCACCATTTTTCACAAGCCCCAACTCCCTCGATGCCACCCGCGAAACGCCTTCGCGTGTACCCTCGGTCGAACTCGCAAGACGCCTCATCGGGAGAAACGGCATGAAAGAGTTCGAACGTCCTGATCGCGCGCCAGACGCCGCACCCAGCGCCGCACCCAGCGCCACGCCCAGCGCCACCCCCGAAGAAGCCTCCGCCATCGAGCGCTTCGCGCAGGATGTCCTCGAACAGGTGACCGAAGGCGAGCCGAGCACGCTCGATGATCTCTTGCCGTTGGTCTACGACGAGTTCCGCGGGCTCGCGAGCCACTTGATGCGGAGGGAGCGCGCCGAACACACCCTCCGGCCCACCGCACTCGCCAACGAGGCCTACCTGCGGCTTGCGAGAGAGACGCACACGCAGGTGCAGGGCCGCGGTCACCTGTTGGCACTGGCCGCGACGACCATGCGGCGGGTTCTGATCGACTACGCGCGCGCGCATCGAGCGCAGAGGCGAGGCGGTGAACAACAACGCGTCAGCCTGCACGAGAGTCTCTGGGACAACAACTCGGCTACGCCGATCGACGCCCTCGATCTCGACCGCGCCCTCGAACGTCTCGGCCTCGAAGACGTCCGCAAACTCCGTGTCGTCGAACTGATCTACTTCGGCGGAATGACGTTCGACGACACGGCCGAGATTCTGGGAGTGGCGACGCGAACCGTCGTCCGTGACTGGCGGTTCGCGAAGAGCTGGCTCTGGCGAGAACTCTCGCGCGCTAGCGACTGATCACGATCCGCCCCGCGCGCGAACCGGCATCGGTGCTGAGTTGGAAGAAGTACATTCCCCCGGGCAGCGACTCACCCCGATCGTCGGCGCCGTCCCACTGAATCGCGTGCGCGCCGGCCGGAGCGGTTCCGTCGGTCAAAGTCCGCACCCAACGTCCAGTCGCATCCGCGATCCGCACACGCGCGAGTCCCGCCTGCGGAAGCTGGTAGCGGATCGTCGCCGCGCCGTTCATCGGATTCGGCGAGGAGGACAGGCCGTACTCGATCGCGTCAGGTCCCGGCACGGCCGCGGGCGCGGGCGCCGGAACGCGAATCACGTTGGCGACGTAGCGACCGACGAGCGTCGCGCGATCGGCCGCCGACATGTTCGTGAGCAACATCAGCTCCTGTCCGAGATCCGCCGGCTGCGTGATCCAACACCCGCCGTCACCGATGAAGAAATTGGATCCTCCGGCGTATCTGCCGTAGAGCGCGCCGTACGGACCGGTCACGGCCGGCTGTCCTGCGCGCGTCAATTGAATCCGACCCGCCGAGGAGAACCAGCCGTTGCTGTAGGGATTGGCGCCGACCGCATTCGCGCGCACCGCGGCGTATGGGAGCACGACGAACTTGTCTCCGGAATCTGCCGTCAACCCAGTCGGGATCTCGTCGGGACTGCCCGCAGTGATCGTGATCTCCGAAACATCCGCACTCCCCGCCGGAACGTAGATCAACGTGATCGTGACCGAGCCTTCGAGTGCGGCGAGGTCGGAGTCGGACATGTTGAGCGCGACGTGGAACTCTTCTCCGACTTCCGTCAGCGCGACCGCGAAGGCGCCGAGGCGTCCCAGTTGTTCGAACTGCGTCACATCGGAGCCGAATCCGCCGACGAGCGCTCCGAACGGCATTCCGTTGCCGACCGGCTGGCCGAACCGCGACAGCCGAGTGTGGCCGGCCGGCCCGAACCAACCCTGGTCGTACGGCTCGCTCTCTTGGCCCGCGCGGAGGGCGCCCTCCGCCAGGACGATCACGTCGTCCGCCGCGTCGAAGGCGAAGAGCCCCGTCGCCACGGGTTGGGTCGTAGAGCTGTCGATCGTGAGGGTCCAGCTCTCGACCACTTGGGCGGGCGCCGTCCCATTCACTAGGCCGAGCAACGCCAAGCCGGCCAGCACTCCCGCCAGCGGGCCGGCCGACCGTTCGGCCAACTGTCCGGCCGTCCGGCCGATCTTCGAATCAGAAATGCGGGGCATGTCCAGGTTCTCCTTCTCTCTCCGTGCCTGCGGTTGTGTCGTCTGAGGTGGCTGGCCTCATCGAAAGACGCGCAGGAACGGCGCGGAGATGGACATGCGTTTCTCGAGAAATCCTCTCAGCCCCGAAGCGCCGAGACCTCCCCCTTCAGGTACGGCTCGCTGAACCGCCGCACCGTCGCGCCTGTTACCCCGCGCGATCGCAGCGTCGTGAACAGCTCCTCGAAGAGCCCGTACAACCGCTCGATGGAGGCCGCATCCGGATTGTAAGGAGACCCCCCCGGCATCAGCTCCGAACTGTGGAACATGAGCATGGCATACGGCAGGCCGAGTCCCTCGGCCTGCTCCGCGATCTTGGCCAGCTCCTTCGCCCCGTGCCCATGCCAAGGCCGGAACATCTTCCCCGTCCACCCCATTCGCTGGAGCACCTTCCCCACCGCGCCATATCGCACCCCATCCACGAACCGCCGCCCACTCTGCGCCGACGCGAACGGCCCCTCCGTGAACAGCACCGTCGTCGGCAGCTCCAGCATCTGCGAGTTCCCCGGCCTCCGCACATCCGCGGGATCGAGCCAGTACGGCAGATACGGCGCTCCACGAAAATCCGACCCGCCCCCGCCGTCGCGCTTCCCTTTGGAGCGATGCCAGGAGGTATGCGGCGTCACGCTCGTGTCGACGCGCAGGCCGAGCTCGAGCAAGGTCGGAACCATCCCCGGCGTGAACCCCCATCGCCCCGCGCGATGACTCACCGGCGCCACACCAAAGTCGCGCGTGATCCGCTCGACGACCCGCTCCATCTTCGCGCGGTACTCGGTCACCGGAATCTCGAAGCCGTAGAAGCGCTCGGTCGGATCGGGCGGCGCGCCGTTCGCGAACGGCGGACAGTTCCACGGATGCAGATGCGCCCCGATCTCCGCGCGCCCCGCGGCAACCGATGGCCCCAGCGTATGCGCGAACCGCGGATCCTCGAGCACCACCGTCGTCGTCAGCCACGTCGGCGGAAACTCATAGCGATCACAGAGCGCCTGGAAGCGCGCCAGATACGTGACGTTCTCCGTTGTCACGCCCGGCTTCGAGCCCCAAGCGTCGTCCTCTTCCGTGTCGATGGTGATGAGAAGGTGCATCGATCCGAACCCTCAGGCCTCCGTCTTCTTCCTCAGCGCCTCGCGCAGCTTCGCGACGTCTCTTTCCAGGTCCGATTCTCCTACCTCGAGCGCCCCGGAGATCTCCTCGGCCTCGGCCAGAGCCGTCCGCGCCGCGTCGAGATTCCCTTCCTCGAGCTCCAACGAACAGAGGTGACAGAGGCCCGTTGCGAGTCTCAAGCGGTCGCCGACTTCACGGAGAACCGCGATGCCGTCGTCGATGAAGCGACGCGCTTCCGCCGGCTGGCCCGATTCGACGAGGAGAGATCCGATCAGGCCGAGGGTGACGCCTTCGAAGATTCGGTCGCCCAGCGTTCGTTGGATGGCGAGCGATGCCTCGAAGTGGGCTCGAGCCTCCTCCAGCCGCCCCTCGCGGAAAGAAAGGCTGGCCAAGTAGCGGCGCACGTCACCTTCTCCGCGCGGGCTGTTCGTTTCTCGGTGGATCGCGAGCGCGGCCTCGAGGGAGACTCTCGCTTCGTCCAGCCGACCCATCGTCACGTACAGAGTACCCAAGCTTCCAATGACATGCCCCTCGAAGCGACGTTCTCCCACTTCGCGGCTGATCGCGAGAGCCTTTTCCATCGAAGACGTCGCCTCGCTGGTGCGTCCCTGCTCGGCTTGCAGAGCTCCGAGGTTGCCGAGCGTGATGCCCTCGCCTCCCCGTTCGCCCGTTTCGCGGTGGATCGCGATCGTGGCCTCATAGGCCGAACGGGACTCCTCGAATCGACCCAGGTCCCGTAGGATCATGCCTAAGTTGCCGAGCGCGGCTGCCTCGAAGCGCCAGTATCCCTTCTCGCGCGCAATGGCGAGGGAGGCCTCGAGGTTCGATCGCGCTTGCTCCGACTGTCCCAACCGTCGCTGGAACAGACCCAGGAGCTGGAGCGACCCGCACTCCAGATTCCGGATTCTCCCCTCGCGGCTGATCGTGAGCGCCGCCTCCATGTGGGATCGAGCCTCGTCCATCCGAGCTTGATCGAAACAGAGCGTGCCGAGACTCAGGATCGCGTCCCCCTCGGAACTGCGGGCGCCCGCGGCGCGATAGATGGCGACGGCGTCCTCGCAGTGAAGCTGCGCCGCTCGCATCTTGCCTGCCGCTCTTTCCGCGAAGGACAACGCGGAGAGCACGCGGGCACGCAGGGTTGGATCCCTCGAGACGCCCAGCACGTTCAGCCCGAGTTCCACCGAGGCGCCGGCCGGCCCCTGGAGAGCGAGCACATGAGCGGCCGCGACATAGGTCAGTCCTGCGACCTGTTCGTTCCCAGCCGCGAGCGCGGCGCGGCAAGCCGCGATCAGATTGTCGAGCTCTACGCGTAGCGCCGCTCGTCGCGCGACCCCGCCTCGGCGGCTCAGCGCAGTGATTGCCTTCTCCGCGCCCTTCGTGGCGAAGTAGGCGCCGTGCGCTGTAACCGCGGAACGAAGTTCCGCGGTTTCCTTCTCCGCCGCATACTCCTGCACCGTCGTGTACATCGAAAACCGCGGCGCCTGCAGCACCACTCGCGCCCGCAACCAACTCTTGTCCACCAACGACTGGATCACATCCAAGACCATCGGCGCGTCTTCGAACCCCGACAGATCGATCACCGCCTCCGCCGCCTCCAGCGTGAACCCACCCTGGAAAACCGACGCCTGCGCCACCGCCGATTGCTCCCAAGCCGTGAGCAACGACCACGACCAGTCCAGCGCCGCGCGCAAAGTTCCGTGTCGCCCCCGTTTCGAGCTGGCGAGCACCGCGAACCGATCGCCCAACCGCTCACGCAACTGCTCGAGCGACAGCAGGCGCACGCGTGACGCCGCGAGCTCGATGGCGAGCGGCAGGCCATCGAGCAGCCGAACGATCTCGATCACCGCCGCCCGGTTCTCATCGGTCACTTCGAACCCCGGCCGCTGCGCTCGCGCCCGCTCTCGGAACAGCTCGACCGCCTCGGTCTCGGGATCCAGCGGCTCGACCTCGACCACACTCTCTCCGCCCAGTTGGAGGCGTTCGCGCGTCGTGACGAGAAACGACGTCTCCCTCGCGCGTGCGCGCCACCGCCCGAGCGTCGCCTCCGCCTCCGCGGTGATCTGCTCGAAATTGTCCAAGATAAGGAGCGCCCGCCCGCGCCCCGCGATCGCGTGCCCCAACTGGTCTACCGGATCGCCTCTGGTCAGCGAGACGCCCAGCGCCGCGGCGACCGCCGAGGCGATCCCGTTCCCATCGCGCGCGTCTGCTAGATCGCAGAACCAGACCCCGCCCGGCCAACGCTCGAGACTCTCCCATCCGTAACGGCGCGCGAGACGTGTCTTGCCTGTGCCGCCGATGCCGAGCAGCGTGACCAACGCGGGCGCGGGCTCCAAGAGCGCGGAGAGAGAGGAAAGGACATCTCGCCTTCCGACGAATGCGTCGTGTTCCGCCGGAAGCGAGTGTCTCGGGCGAGAGGAGGGAGAAACGAGAGCGGCCGGCGCTCCGTCCGCCCGGTTGACGTTCGCGACGAGAGATTGCGCCGCCTCGCCCGCGCTCGCAAACCGCTCCGCGGGATCGAGCGAGAGGAGCCTGAGGATCGCTACTTCCCACTCGGGCTCCAGCTCCGCGATCGAGCTCGGACGAGGCGGGGGCGTCGTGAGGCGGAGTTGCGCCGTCTCGAGGGGCGACCTCCCGCGGAACGGCAATTGTCCCGTCCGCATCTCGAAGAGCGTGACGCCGAGCGCATAGAGATCCGCCGCCGGCCCGACGCGCTCGCCGCGCACCTGCTCCGGCGCCATATAGGCCGGCGTCCCGCAGATCTGCGCTCCGCGTGGATCGAGCGAGTCGACGGTCGCATCCGTATCGCCCGAGAGGATTGCCACCGCTCCGCCGACGGCGACGTCGTCCCCCGTCCACTCCGCCGCCATCGCCAGTCCGAAGTCAGTGATCACGATGCGCTCCGCGCCCTTGCCGGGCGCGAGGATCACATTCGCGCTCTTGAAGTCACGGTGGACGATCCCCGCTCGATGCGCCGCATCCAGTCCGTCGGCGAGCTGCCGCACGATCGGCAACGCCTCGGCGCCGTTCAACTTTCCGCCGGAGCGCAGCCGAGATGAAAGCGTCTCGCCCGGCAAGAACTCCATCGTGAGGAACGAGACATCGCGCGCGTCGTCGTGGTGTCGCCAGAGATCGTAGATGCGGCAAACGTTGGAGTGCGTGACCGACCGTGCGGTCAACACCTCTTGCTTGAAACTCCGCAGCGCCGCCGGATCCGCCGCGATCTCGGGACGGATCGTCTTGAGCGCAACGGCAACACCGAGCTCCACGTCGAGCGCGCGGTACACCTCCCCCATCCCGCCTCGCGCGAGGAACGACTCGATGCGATAGCGATCGGCGAGGAGGTCGCCGGGGTGGAAGCTGGCGCTCGAGTCGGCCGGTGGGGGCGCTGAATGGGAACCGACGGTCTCGTCGGTCTCGTCGGACGGATCGTGATCCTGCGATGAAGTCATCGCGAGCACGTCTCCGGCGGAAGTCGGTCGGTCGGTGGAGTCATGGCTGGGGAGTATCGCGTCCGATCGGACTGGGCCCAAGCGTCATTCGCCGGCAGCTACTCCGGAGCCTGTTCCCGGCGCCGTGACGCACGGCTGAACAAGCTCGACCTTGCGTCGACACTACGCGGTGTAGTTACAGTGTACGTATGATCGAGCTGCGGTTCGAATGGGATCCTCGCCAGGCCCTCGCGAACGAACGGAGCAGGTGATCTACATCGAGAGGAGGAGAATATGAGGAAGGAATACGACTTCTCGAAGGCTCGGCGAAACCCCTACGCCTCGCGGTTGAAGCGTCAGGTCACCATTCGGCTGGACGAGCAGACGATCGAGTACTTCAAGCGGATGGCGGAGGACTCCGGCATCCCTTACCAGACTCTGATCAACCTGTACTTGCGCGACTGCGCATCGAGTAAGAAGCGCTTGTCGGTTGCCTGGAAGTCGGTCGCTTGACGATTTGGAGGCCAGGATCCGCATCGCCGTCACTACGGATGCTGTCCGCCGCAATTGCGTGCGTCGCACTCACCGGCTGCACCGTCGACGGTTACATGTGGGGAATCCACACGGATGAGGCGGAAGGGAGACCTGTCTCCTACGAGGATTGCGCTCGCGTTCGAGCCAGCCTGCCGCTTCCCGTCGAACTCGTGCGAATTGACGGAACGGCGCTGCGCGGCGAACTGATCCAGGCCAATTGCTTCAGCGATTCGTCCGTCGTGGTCGTCGCTCGCCTCCCGCGATGGGGATCCCTGGAGTCGGAGGCAACTCGCAATACCGTGACCGTCGCGGCCTCCGAGATCCGAGTCATGACAACGCCGAGAGAGGTCTATCGCTACGTCTGGCTGGTCTGTGGGGTAGCAGCCGACATCGCGTTCGTGAACCTCGCGCGGAGATGGAACGGGAGCTTTCCGGACTCTTATTGACCGAGCGGAGCTGCTTCGCCAGCGCGGGGATCATAGCGAGGCCGAATGAGGCGGCGAATGAGGCGGCGAATGAGGTTGCGAGTGAGGCCGCGAATGTAGTCAGCGAGCGCACCGGACGAGAGTGGCGCCACGGCTAGGGCAAGGTCACCACGACCGCCGCGCACTTCGCCGAACCGACGCGTCGGTAGGAGTGCGGCTCGGTCGAGTCGAAGTAGACCGAGTCACCCGCTCCCAAGAGATGCTCCTCCGAGTCCACGGTCAGCGCCAGTTTCCCGCTGATCAAGTAGAGGAACTCGGCGCTCCCGTGCGCATGGGTGCGGAGCTCTTTTGGCTCCAACGCTTCGAACTCCGCGAGAAACGCGCTCAGCTTCCGGTCGTTCGCGGTGAAGTCGAGCGACTCGAAGTGGTAGGCGAGCGGTCCGCCGTCCGGGCTCTCCGGAAAACGCGACCTCTCCGCCTTCCTCACGATGGCGACCGTGCTCCGCTTGAGATCGCGGGAGAAGAAGAAGTCGAGGCTGACGCCGAAGACCATCGCGATACGCAGGAGAGTCGGGAGCGTGGGAAAGAGCTTTCCGCGCTCGATCTTCGAGAGCAGCGCGGAGGACAGCCCGGTGTGGCGCCCGAGTTCGACCAGACCCATCTGTTTTCCCAGCCGAAGTCCGCGCAGCTTCCCTCCGATTCCATACGATTCCAGACCCTGGGACAGCGTGTTCGAAAGCAACGGCCGCTCCTTTTGCGTGAGGTTCAACTTCCGCGACTCTTGGCGTATTGACAGTCAAACGATCTTGAGTGTGAAGCAATATTTCCTAGAACTAAAATCGATTATCATCATACTACCACTGTCGAAACAGGGCGAGCGACAGATCCAACCAGGTCGATCGCCAGAGCGAAAGGAACTCTCATGAAGAAGCTCGATGTGCTGGCAGCCGTGCTGACGATCGTCGGCGCACTCAACTGGGGCCTGGTCGGCGCCGCGAAGTTCGACCTCGTCGCGACCCTCTTCGGTCGGCAATTCGGCGACACCTCCGCGCTGACCAGCGTGGTCTACCTGCTCGTCGGCGCGGCCGGCGTCTATCAGGGCCTCCTCTGGAAGCGGATCCAGGAACGCTGGCAGCCCGCGCGCGTGGCCGTCCACTCGCGCTGACCCACCGACCTGCCTCAATCCCATGCCTAACAGTCACAACCGAAGGAGATCGACAGTGAAGATCTGGAAGCCACGAACGATCGCAACTCTCGCGGGAAGCGCCCTGCTCTTCACCGCAGGAATGAGTCCCGCAGGGCAGAAGTACGACAAGAAGGAGGCAACGAAGGTGAGCACGAACGCAGTGAACACAAACACCGTGAAGCAGATGGACATCGTCGACACCGCGGTGGCCGCGGGAACTTTCAAGACCCTCGCGGCCGCGCTCCAGGCGGCCGGACTGGTCGAGACCCTCAAGGGGAAGGGACCGTTCACCGTCTTCGCCCCGACCGATGAGGCATTCGCCAAGCTGCCCGAAGGCACGATCGCCACGCTGCTGAAGCCTGAGAACAAGGAGAAGCTGATCGCGATCCTCACCTACCACGTCGTCGCTGGTCAGGTCATGGCCAAGGATGTCGTGGGGCTGAAGTCGGCGGCGACCGTCAACGGCCAGTCGCTCACCGTCGCGGTGAAGGACGGCGGAGTGATGATCGATCAGGCCCGAGTCATCAAGACCGACATCGAGACCACCAACGGCGTGATCCACGTCATCGACAGCGTGGTCCTCCCGAAGTAACGGCTGCCGTCCTCGTCGAGTCAGTTCCACTAGACGCCGGGAGCCGCAGAAGTGCGGCTCTCGGCGTATCCGGTATTTCTATTCGTCCCGCAATCGATACCCGACACCCGGCTCGGTCAGCAGCCACTTCGGTTGCGCCGGATCGTCCTCCAGATTCTTCCGCAGCTCCGCCATGTAGACGCGAGCGCCGAGGTGGTAGGCCGGAAGTCCGAAGAAGAGATTCGAGCGCGACCAGCACCGCTCGCGACGAGCGATCCGGCGACGGCAAGGATGACAGGTCGTCAAGAAGGGTCGTTGCTCGCAACTCGGTTCGTGCATCAGGCTGTGCTGGAGATGTCCCGGCCGACGCTGATCGTTCTCTCCCTCCTGCTGACGCTCGCCACGGCGCGTGATCACGCACGCGCGCAGGATCCAGCGCCCTCACCCGCAACGAGCGCCGACTCCTCCGACGTCCCACCCGAGGCCGAAGTCGGCCCTCCCGTCTCAGCGACCAATCCGCATGAGAACGTCGGACGCTTCGCTTCGTCCGAGGGGAAACGCATCGCCCGGATCCGGGTCAAAGTTCTCCCTGTTTTCGGTCCCTCGATCGACGACACGACCCGAACAGGCACATCGAGGCTGTCCCGTCTCTTGAACACGCTCCACTCGCAAACGCGCGACGTCACCGTGAGGAACAACCTGCTGTTCGGGGAAGGAGACATCCTCTCTCCATTTCGCCTGGCCGACAGCGAACGCATGTTGCGAGGACTGCCGTTCTTCGACGACGCGCGCATCGTCGTCGAACCGCACCCGGCGGGCGCCGACTCCGTCGAGGTCCTCGTCCTGGTGAAGGACCGATGGGGACTCGAGGTGTCGGGCAGTCTGAAGGAGGGAAACCGGATCGACGTGGACGTGAGTGAGCAGAATCTCCTGGGCCTCGGTCATCGCGCCTCGGTCGGCGTCACGTTCATTCCGCAGGCCGCTCCGGGCTCCGGGTTCGACGCCGGTTACTCCGTCTCGAACTTCGGGCGCTCCTTTATCGCGGGAGAGTTGGCCTACGCGGATCGACCGAGCGCGGAAACGACGCGCATCTCATTCGCCCGAGCGCTCGTCTCGCCATTGCTCGACTACGCCGGCGGCCTCGACTTGATCCGGACTCGAAACACGGTCAAAGACTCACTCGCCACCGTGGACGACAATACTTCCGAGCTGGTCGACCTGTGGATCGGCCGACCGATCCCGCTGAAAATGACGGACGACGGCTCGGACTTTCGACGTTTTCTCTTCTTCAGCGCCCGCTCGAGGAGTCTCCGCTTCACCAAGCGACCCGACGTGACGGAGTCCAGTCTCTTCCAGTACCACCACGCGCGGCATCTGCTCGGCAGTGTGGCGTTCATCCAGAGTCGGTACGACCGAGCAAACCTTCTGTACAACTTCGGCCGCACCCAGGACATCCCTTGCGGCTTTCTCGCTCGGGTGACGTTCGGGCTGGCCGACGAGGAGTTCCGCCGTCGGCCGTATCTGTCCGCCACGTTGGCGGCGGCGGAGACTCACACCAAAGTCGGCTATGGAGTCGGGGAGATGCGGATCGGCGGCTACCCCGAGGATGGCGGCTTCAACCACGGAGTGCTCCGCCTTCGAACCCTCTGCTTCAGCGAGCTCCAGCGCCGCGGAGAGTTCCGCTTCCGGCACTTCTTGCACGCGCAGTACATCACCGGAATCGAGCGCTTCGCGGACGACAGCATCGATCTCAGCGGCGACGACGCCATCCGTGGCGTCACCTATGACCACACCGTTGTCGGATTGGAGCGCTTCTTGGTGAACCTCGAGTCGGTCACCTTTACGCCCTGGCGACCGGGCGGCGTCAGCATCGCTCTGTTCACGTTTGCCGATATAGACATCATCGGCTCACGCGGCAATAGCTTGTTCGACCAAGACTATTACTCCGGCCTCGGAGCGGGCCTGCGGCTGCACAACGCCAAGTACGGGATCGGCCCGCTCCAACTGCGCTTCGCGTGGTATCCGAACCTTCCCGTCGAACACGATCCGTACTCCACGACGGCGTTCGGCGAGCGACGTTTCCGCCCGATCGACTTCCTCGCGACCAGTCCGGAGATCGTGGAGTTCTGATCGAAGCGTGAGCTAGAAGATCTCCGGACACCACGGCGCGCGATCTGCCGCGAAGATGTTGGTGGCTCGGGTCAGGCCCCCCGCGCGCAACTCCGCCCCGCGTCCCGCTTGCGCGAGTCGTTCCGCGCTGAATCCGCCCAGGTACATCGAGCCGAGCGCGGTCACGTCGAGCGAGAGATCAGCTTCCGCGGTCGTCCTCTCGACGCCGTCGCGGCTCACGCGAAATCGCCCCGCGTTCCAGGGGCAGAACGCATCGGCGACCTCGAGCACTACCGGCCCTCCCGGACCGTAGCTGCGCGCGGCGAGCGCTGCGTTGACGTCGACCAGGCGCACCCAGAGCGCGTCGGCGACTCGAAGCCGCATCATCCGCGGGCGCGCGAGCAAGAGGAACAGCGGGTGGTCGATCGGTAGGAGCTGCGCCTTCACGCGCGCGGTCCAATCGATATCCAGGAGAAACCGCCAGGTCTCCCGCGTCGCGTCCGGCGAGGTTCCGATCGCTTCGATCACGCTGATATGCCCGGAGCTGATCCCGAGTTCGAGCGACTGATGCATCCGATAGAGCGCGTACGCCTCGGGCCTCCCATCCAGCGTCAGCAGAATCCGATTCAACGGACCGCCGCCGGCTCGCCGAGCCTCGGGGTCGTTCAACTTGCGGAGCTTCCACCAGTCCTCTGAACGCGCGAACATCCCTGGATGGAGCGGCCGCACGCGTTCATAGATCTCCGCGAACGGAGCGAGCGCTTCCTCTTCTTCCAGCATCCTGAGTTCGCCCCGCGGTTCGAACCGCTGCACGAACTCGCCGTGCGACTTGGGCAGGTCGAAGTCACAACTGACCGACGCCATCCCGTAGCCGAAGCGTCCGTAGATCGTCTCTTCGGAGGCCCAGAGATAGGCGACTGGCTCCTGTCGCTCGTGAATCGCGTCGAGTTGCGCCCGCATCATGGAACGGAGCACGCCGCGGCGGCGATGGGTCGGGAGCACACCGACGACTGTCGTGCCGGCCGCGCGCACCGTTCCGCCTGGCGTCGTCATCTCGAACGGAAAGGAACTCGCCCCCCCGATGATTCGCCCGTTCTCCCGCGCGGCGTGGACGCGGTCGATCGGAAGGAGGGTGGAGAACCGCTCTATATCCTCGGGCGTCGGCCGCCCGCCGAAGTAGTGCCAGATCGGCGCGAACGCGCCGGTCACCTCTTCGAGCGACGCGCAAGGCGTGACTTCGATACCCATCTCTTTCTGTCCTCCAGGAGTCAGCACGTGAGCTACGCCTGCGCGCGCAGCCGAGAGGTCGTCGCGGCCTCTTCGGGACTGAGATCGTCGATCAACTCATGGAGCGACGGGCCGTGCCACGCCTCCCCCTTCCAGGCGCGATCGAACTGATCGAGCATTCGTGCGATCTCGGACATCGGAGCCTCCTGCGATGGGGTTCGTCCCCGGCGGGGCGTCATTCTAGCCGCGCTGGTCCGACCTTTGCTCCTCTTCTCCTCTGGATGTCGGCGCGTCGACGTCCGCTCAACGAAAGGGAGCATCGTGCTCGCCGATCCGTTCGACACCGACGCCCGCGAACCGGTCGGCCAAGGCCGCGCCACCGTCGAGACCTTCACGCTCGTCGGCATCGAAGCCGTCTCGGTCGAGGTGCAGGTCTCGGTCGACTCCGGGTATCCGCAGGTGAGTCTGGTCGGACTGCCCGACACGTCGGTGCGCGAGAGCCGCGAGCGGATCTCGGCGGCGTTTCGCAGCAGCGGCCTGCGACTCCCCGATCGACATGTCACCGTGAACCTCGCACCGGCCGAATTGCGCAAGGAAGGTTCCGGGCTCGACCTGCCGATCGCGCTCGGAATCTTGCTGGCGTCGGGTCAGGTTCCCGCCGACGCTCTCCGAGCCACGCCGGTCTCCGGTGAACTCGCGCTCGATGGGAGCGTGCGGGCGGTTCGCGGCGCGCTCTCCATGGCGCTCGCGGCGGAAGCGTCACATCGGCGGCGGCTCATCCTGCCCGAGGCGAATCTCGCGGAGGCGGTTGGCGTTGGGGACGTGCGGCTCGTTCCTGTTTCCTCACTTTCCGAGATCGTCGCCGCGCTGAACGGAGGTGAACCGCTGAAGGAAGTCGTCGCGACGACGGCGGTCGACCCTTCGACTCCAGTTCCCGAGGCAGCCGCTAGGAGGAGAGAGTATGTCGACCTCACTCGCATCCGCGGCCAAGCCGGCCCACGCCGCGCGTTGGAGATCGCGGCCGCCGGGGGCCACAACCTCCTGTTCGTCGGTCCACCCGGCGCCGGCAAGTCGCTCCTCGCGCAAGCGCTGCCCGGAATCTTGCCGCGACTCGATCCGCGAGAGGCGTTGGAGGCGACGGTTGTTCATAGCGTGGCCGGCCTGCTCGCGCCCGGCGCGCGCCGTCTCACCGAACGTCCATTTCGTGCGCCGCACCACTCGATCACCGGCGCGGGGCTCGTCGGAGGCGGCGCTTGGCCGCGTCCCGGTGAGATCTCCCTCGCCCATCGAGGCGTCCTCTTCCTCGACGAGCTGCCGGAGTTTCGCGGATCCGTTCTCGATCTGCTTCGGCAGCCGCTCGAGGAAGGAACGATCTCTCTCGTCCGAGCGGGACGCTCGGTTCGTTTGCCCTGTCGTTTCCAGCTCGTCGCCGCGATGAACGCCTGCCCCTGTGGATTCACCGGGCATCCAAGGCGCGCCTGCCGCTGCACGCCGCATCAAGTCGCGTCGTATCAAGGACGCATCGGCGGCCCGCTCCTCGATCGGCTCGATCTCCATGTCGACGCGCCGCCTGTGACGGCGCAGGAGCTCATGGGCGCGAGTGACGAACGCTCCGAGATCGCGAGCTCCGAGAGTATCAGCGCCGAGAGTTCCGCCACCGTCCGGGCGCGGGTCGAAGCTGCGCGCGAACTCCAGAGAGCAAGGTTTGCCGACCGTGAGGGCGTCTTCTGCAACGCGCAGATGGGGCTCGTCGACTTGGAGCGACATGTCCGCCTCGCGCCCAAGCCCCACGGCATGCTTCACGCCGCCGCCGATCGCTTCTCCCTCAGCGCGCGCGCTGTACACCGATCTCTACGCGTCGCCCGAACCATCGCCGACCTCGCCGAGAGCGAGGAAATCGAAGCGCGCCATGTCATCGAGGCGATCGGATACCGGATGTTGGATCGGGGAGACCGGAGTGGGTGAGGAGTGCGGAGCGGCGGAGGAGCGATGGACGAACGACGGCAGGGTCACGGCTCGCTTGGCGCGCACCGCGGCATAGCGGCATAGCGCCGTAGCGGCATAGCGCCGTAGCGGCATAGCGCCGTAGCGGTGATCCATCCTCCGCCGATCGCGAAACGACCCGTTGGCTCGGCCGAAATGAGACCAGCCACAGCGTTGGCCTCGGTCTTGCTGCTATGCGGTTGTAACAGTGAAAGCACGCCACGGGGTGGGACCCAGGACCGCGCTGCTTTCTCAACCACGACTCCGCCATACGGCATTTCCAACGGCGAGGCGCTAGGTCTCGATGATCTCGAGCCTTCGCACGCGGGAGGGCTCTTTCTATGTCCCAACTGTCTTCAGCGCTCGAATCCGGATTTCACGGGATCCCCGGCTCCTCTCATGCGGGGCCGAAAAGCCCCGACTTCCGCCTGAGCCTCGTCGCCATGACGATGGCCCTCGCGGCGGTCGCAACCTCGGCGAGCGCGCAAGTCTACGGGCCTCACTTCACCGCTACGCCCTATCTCGGTTACTCGATGTTCGGCAAGCACGTGAATCTCGAAGACAAAATTGCATTCGGCGGACGCGTGGGCTTCTTCCCCGTCCGCATGCTCGGCATCGAGGCGCACTACGGGATGCTCTCCACCGAGTCGATGCACGGCAGCCCCATCTTCGTCGCCGATCGCGTCGCTAACCGCGCGCCGGTGACGGCCGACCTGCGCACGTACGGCGTCGACGTCATCGTTCACCTGATTCCCGACGGCGCCATCGTCCCGTTCGTCTTGGCGGGATGGCAGGAGTCGAAGTTCGAACGCGATCCGGACGGCGCGATCCAGAACGAGCATCCGACCTATGAGAACGGTCCGGAGATCGGCGCTGGCGTGAAGTTCCGCGCCTCTCCGCGCGTCGCGCTGCGAGCCGATGTGCGTGACCAGATCTGGACGTTCAACTCTCCCCCGGCCGATGATCCTCCGGCTGACAAGATGAACCACAACCTGATGCTGAGCGCAGGCATCGAGTTCGCCTTGGGCGGCTCCGTCATCCTGCCGGACGCAGATGGCGACGGCATCGGAGACAAGAAGGACCGTTGTCCGGACACGCCGCTCGGCGCTCGCGTCGATGCGGACGGATGTCCGATCGACGGCGACTCCGACGGCGTTCCCGACGGGATCGACCAGTGCGGCGGAACGCCGATCGGAGCGCGGGTCGACTCTCGTGGTTGCCCGGCCGACAGCGATTCCGATGGTGTCTACGACGGTCTCGACCAATGTGAAGGGACTCCCGCCGGCGCCACCGTCGACGGACGCGGATGCCCGGCCGACAGCGACGGCGACGGCGTCTTCGACGGAATCGACCTCTGCGCATCGACGCCGGCCGGCGCCTCGGTCGACGCGACCGGTTGTCCTCTCGACTCCGATGGCGACGGCGTGGTCGACGGCGTCGACCGCTGCCCGAACACCCCGCGCAACGTGCGCGTCGACGTCGAAGGCTGCCCGATCGAAGTGAGCGAACGGGAGACCGAGCTGTTGGACACCGGCAAGATCACGGTCCGCGACATCAACTTCGAGACGGCCAAGTCGACCATCCTGCCCGTCTCGTACAAGGTCCTCGACGAGATCGGGACCATCCTCGTGCAGTGGCCGCAGCTCCGGATCGAGATCGGCGGACATGCCGACGCGCGCGGCTCCGATTCGTACAACCTGGAGCTGTCAGAGAAGCGCGCGGGCGCCGTGCTCGAGTACTTGCTCTCGAAGTTCCCCGGCATCGACCGTGCGCAGTACACCTCGAAGGGCTACGGCGAGTCGGCGCCGGTCGCGACGAACAACACCGTCGAAGGCATGGCGGCGAACCGTCGCGTCGAGTTCAAGGTGCTCAACACCGAGGTGTTGAAGAAGGAGCAGGAGCGCAGGAAGCTCCTGACCAAGTAGTCCGACGGTTCGTGACTTGAAAACGGTGCGGGCGCCCGCGTAATTGGCTGGCGCCCGCGACGTTACGGGCGCGCAGGGCCGGCGTCGTCGTGATGGCGCGGTTCTTGACTAAGTCTCGTCAGCACCATCTCGGTCCAAGTAGAACAGGAGTACGACACACCATGATGAAGAACACACGTTTGCTCGCCGCGCTGATCGTCGCCACGGCGGCCGCCACCGGCTGCGCGGGTGATCGCAGGACCGATCAGGCTGACGCGACGCCCGCGAAGAGCGTCGCGTCGAAACCGGCGGCCGCGAAGCCGGCGCTGCCGCAAACCCAGCGGATCGTGATCCCCGCGGGGACCAACATCGTTGCATCGCTGCAGACGCCGCTCGCCACCGACGTCAACCACACCGGCGATTCCTTCGTCGCCTCGACGATCGTTCCGGTCGTCGTCGACGGCAGGACAGTCATCGCCACCGGCTCGCGGATCCGCGGCGTCCTCCGTGACGTGAAGGACTCCGGACGGATCAAGGGACGCGCGAGCATGACGCTCGCCTTCGAAGAGTTCGTCGACTCGGACGGCAAGTCCCACGCGATCTCGGCGACTCCGCTCACTGTGCAGGCGGCTTCCGAGACGAGCAGCGACGTCGAGAAGATCGCCGCGGGAGGAATCCTCGGCGCGGTCATCGGCGGGATCGCGGACGGATCGAAGGGCGCCGGCAAGGGCGCGGTCATCGGCGCCGGCGCCGGAACCATCTTGATGCTCGCTACCAAGGGGGACGACGTTGAGTTGAACGCTGGTCAGAGACTCAACATCCACATCACGTCCCCGGTCGATCTGACACTCCTCGCCCAGAGGTAGTTCGCAGTTCAGCAGGTCCAACCGTCCAGCAGGCCCGGAAGAAGGGAAGTTCTTACAAATGCGAAAAATGTACATGGCTGCCGTCACATTCGGAGCCCTCGCGCTCGCTCCGAATCTGGCCGGCGCCCAACCGTCCGATAACCAAGACGAAGTGGGATTCCGCGGTTGGGGACCCCGAGTCGGGCTTTCCTTCGGCCCCGATCAGTTCCACTTCGGAGCGCACCTCGACTACGGACACTTCGCGCGCCGCGTCCGCTTCCAACCGAACATCGAAGTCGGTGTCGGGGATGACATCACGTTGGTGGCGGTCAACGCTGAAGCGGCCTACCGCTTTCGCGAGACGTGGGACGTGTGGACTCCCTACGCCGGCGGCGGCATCGGCGTGAACTTCGCGAGCTTCGGCGACAATGGACTCGGCGACGACACGAGTACCGACCTCGGTCTCAATGTCCTCGGCGGAATCGAGAAGGGGCTCTCCAACGGCGATCGGTTCTTCGTCGAAGCCAAGGCGGGTCTCGTGGACGAATCGCCCGATCTCAAGGTCACCGTCGGCTGGACCTTCTACCACTAGACGAGTCAGCGGACACGTTCGCACCTCCGCCTGACTCTCACGGCGAGGCCTCCGGTCACCGGAGCCTCGCCGTTTACTTTCCGAGTTCCTACCAGCCGACGACCGCGCTTCGAGTCCCGCCGATCCGCTACTCTTCCCCCCGCATTCCGTTCGTGACCCATGCTTCGGGGGAGGTCTTCCATGTTCCGGATCCGCGCGGACGTCGCCGTCTTCTTCTTCTTGGTCTGCTCCGCCGCACTATCGAGCACGGTGTCGATCGCGGTGTCGAGCGCGCTCAGTGTCAGCGAGCGCGTGGCCGCGACCCTCGACGACCTGCCGGCCTCCAGCATCCCGAGCGGGATCCTCTACGACCGCGTGCTCTCGCTCTCCGAGATCGACCGCTATGACGGTTCCGCCTCCGCCAAGGTCGGGACGCTCCGAGAGTGGCGACAGATGCTCGACGAGATCACACGCGCTTCGGTCCGTGAGCCGAACTGGCCGTCGCTGGCTTCGATCGACGAGTCGACCCGACGCGACCTTCGCGCCGGGGCGCCAGACGGCGTGATCCCGATCGTTGCGATCGACTTCGCCTACCAGCGGCTCCGGCCGGATGTGTTGGAGAGCGGAGCGCTCGTCGCGCGGGGAGAACGCCTAGCGCTGGGGACCGGCGATGCGTTCCTGTCACTGCGGGTCGTGGCGGCGGCGGCGGCGCGCACCTACACGTATCGCGGCGAGTCGGTGAAGTTCGAGTTCTCGCGCGAGAGATATCTCTCGAACGACCGACCGGCGCCCTCGACGGTGGAGATCGACTTCGAGGATGGGTTGGGGTATCGGGCGGTGCGGCTCGATCAGCCGGTGGACGTGAGTTACTCGACGACGGGTCAAAAGTTGATTCGGATGCGCCTGCGGCCGACTGACGCGACGCCGGCCAGCGAGAATGCCTTCTTCGTCTTCGATGTGCGCGCGCTCGGAACGCCCGCGCCCGACGACACGCTGCAGATCACCGCGTCGATCCCGTACCAGAGTATCGCCGGGACCGGCGAGGCCTATGTCTATCTGGCCGAGGAACACGCCTCGATCACCAACCCGGTCGTCGTGATCGAGGGTTTCGACCTGGACAACTCGATGAACTGGGACGAACTGTATGCGCTGCTCAACCGCGAGCAGCTCCTGGAGAACCTGCGCGCGCTCGGCTACGACGCGGTGGTCCTCAATTTCGACGACGCCGTCACGCACATCCAGCGGAATGCGTACGTCGCGGTCGAACTGATCGAGCAGATCCAGGCGACGATCTCACCCTCACAAGATTTCGCGTTGGTCGGCGCGAGCATGGGCGGCTTGGTCGGTCGCTACGCGCTCGCCCACATGGAGACCAACGGCCCGGAGCATCGCGCCCGGACCTTCATCTCGTTCGACTCGCCGCAGAAAGGCGCGAGCATTCCGCTCGGCATCCAGTACTGGCTCTCGTTCTTCGCCGACGACTCCGAGGAGGCCGGCGCATTGCTCGCGACACTCGACACGCCGGGCGCGCGGCAGATGTTGGTCTATCACCACACCGACCCCCCCGGCGGAACCGGCCAAGTCGATCCGCTCCGCGTGCAGCTCCTCAATGATTTCAACGTGCTCGGCGGCTATCCGTCGCAGCCGCGCAAGGTCGCGGTGGCGAACGGCAGCGGCGCGCAGGTCAGCCAAGGGTTCTCCGCCGGCTCTCAGATCATCGACTGGGAGTACACCAGTTTCCTCGTCGATGTGACGGGCAACGTCTGGGCGACTCCGTTCCCCGGCAACGGAACGATCTTCCAAGGGCTGGTCGACATCATCTTCCTGCCCGAAGAATCCCAGACCGTGAATGTCTCGGGCACGCTCCCCTACGACAACGCGTCGGGCGGATGGCGCAACAGCATGGCGCAAATGGATGCGACGTCCGCGCCGTACGGCGACATCGTCGCGCTCCACCCGAATCACTGTTTCATCCCCTCGGTCAGCGCGCTCGCACTCGACACGAGCAATCTCTTCTACGACATCGCGGGCGACGTCGACATCCTCTCGCACACTCCCTTCGACGCCGTCTATTTCCCGAGCGGCAACCAAGGGCATGTCGAGATCAATGCGGAGAACGCGCTCTGGCTCTTGGCCGAGGTTCAGCTCGGAGCGAGCAGCGACGTGGCCGAAGGGGATTTCGTTTCCGCGGTGCGAGCGAGCATCGACGCCATCGCGCCGAACCCCAGCTCAGGGGGCGCCCGCATCCTGCTGGAGATTCCGAGAGCCGGCGACGCGCGCGTGGCGGTGCACGATGTCACCGGACGACAGGTCGCGCTCCTCGCCGACCACTCGTTCGCGGCCGGTCGCACGGAACTGCCGTGGGACGGCCTCGACCGTGATGGACGTTCGCTCGCCCCGGGCGTCTACTTCATCCGCCTGACCGGCGCCGGGTACGCAGCTTCGGGCAAGGCGCTGTTGCGCTAGCGGGTGGACGCGCGAGGTCGCGGGCTACCTCGCCGGGTTGCCGCGTCGCCCGACGGCTCGATTCCTGCAACGCACTAGCGCTGTCGCCGCGAACCTCGGCGACGCCTCGCAACTCCGGGCGTTTGCTCGTCCGTGATCCCGGCGTGTTGCAAGAAACGGAACCCTGGCGGGGAAAATCTACAGACCGGTGCATCCGGAGGCGACTCCGGGTGGGACCGAACAGGAGCACGATCGATGAAGGAGCCCAAACGGAAGCGCGTCGACCCGAAAGCGGCGGACCTGGCCGCATTTCGTGAGAACGGCGCCGGAGAATCGCTGACGACCAACCAGGGGCTGCGTCTCCAGAGCGACCAAGACTCGCTGAAGGCGGGAGAACGAGGACCCACTCTTCTCGAAGACTTCCACCTGCGGGAGAAGATCACCCACTTCGATCACGAGCGGATTCCCGAGCGCGTCGTGCATGCGCGCGGGTCGGGCGCCCATGGCTACTTCGAGGTGTACGAAAGCCTGGCCAAGATCACGCGGGCCGGGTTCCTCCAGGATCCCGGTGTTCGCACCCCCGTCTTCGTACGATTCTCGACGGTCGCCGGCTCGCGCGGCTCCTCCGACCTCGCACGCGACGCGCGCGGTTTCGCGGTGAAGTTCTACACATCCGAAGGCGTCTTCGATCTCGTCGGCAACAACATCCCCGTCTTCTTCATCCAGGACGCGATCAAGTTCCCAGACCTCATCCACGCGGTGAAGCCGGAACCCGATCACGAAATGCCGCAGGCCGCCTCCGCGCACGACACGTTCTGGGATTTCATCTCCCTGATGCCGGAGTCGATGCACATGATCATGTGGGTCATGTCGGATCGCGCGATCCCGCGGAGCTTCCGCATGATGGAAGGTTTCGGGGTGCACACGTTTCGCTTCGTGAACGCTCGCGGGAAGCCGCGCTTCGTCAAGTTCCACTGGAAGCCGGTCCTCGGCGTCCACTCGGTGTCCTGGGACGAAGCGCAGAAGATCTCGGGGAAGGATCCAGACTTTATGCGGCGGGATCTGTGGGAAGCGATCGCGGGCGGCAAGTTTCCTCAATGGGAGTTCGGTGTGCAATTGGTCGACGAGGCGAAGGAGCATGCCTTCGATTTCGATCTGCTCGACCCGACCAAGCTCATCCCGGAAGAGCTCGTTCCCGTGCAACGAATCGGTCGCCTCACTCTCGACCGCAACCCGGACAACTTCTTCGCCGAGACCGAGCAGGTCGCGTTTCATCCCGGACATGTCGTGCCCGGAATCGACTTCACCAACGACGCGCTCCTGGCCGGTCGGCTCTTCTCGTACACAGATACGCAGTTGATCCGACTCGGCGGGCCGAACTTCCACGAGATCCCGATCAACCGGTCGGTCGCGCCGGTGCACAACCATCAACGCGATGGGTTCATGCGCCAGACGATCAATCAGTCCAGGGCTGCCTATGAGCCCAACACCGTCGGCGGCGGCTGTCCGTTCCAAACGGGCGCGGCCGACGGCGGGTTCACGAGCTTCCCCGAACGGATGGATGGCGCGAAGACGCGCGGGCGCAGCGCCAAGTTCCTCGATCACTTCAGCCAGGCAACGCTCTTCTGGAACAGCCAATCGGAGCCTGAGAAGGACCATCTGGTGCAGGCGCTCCAATTCGAGCTGGGCAAACTGGAGCGGCCCGCGATCCGCGAACGGATGGTCGGGATGCTGAACTTCGTCGATTCGACGCTGGCCGGTCGAGTGGCCGAAGGGCTCGGACTGTCGCGGATTCCGAAAGTCGAGCTACCCCTGAATCACAGCGTTCCCGCCGACGCCGATCCCGCGAGCCGTGAGTCGACACGGAGGAAGGGTTCGATCGGCCGCTCCGAGGCGCTCAGCATGGCCAACACGACCAAGGAAGTCATCGAGACGCGCCGAGTCGCCATCCTGGCCGCGAATGGAGTGCACGACGGCTCGGTCTCGAAGATGGTGAAGGCGTTGCAGGCCGCCGGGGCGGAAACGAAGATCGTCGCGCCGAAACTCGGCGTCATCACTGGGGCCGGTGGAAGCGAGATCCCGGTCGACTGCAGCTTCCTCACCACGTCCTCGGTGCTCTTCGACGCGGTCTATGTCCCGGGCGGCGAGAAGAGCATTCGCGCTCTGCTGGAAGAGCATGACGCCGTCGATTTCGTGACCGAAGCGTATCGGCACTGCAAGACGATCGGCGCGAGCGGGGAAGGCGCGGAGTTACTGCGCTCCTGTCCCGGCCTCGTTGCCCCCGCCCCGGGAGCGAAGGATGACCAGACCGTTGGGGTCATCGTTGGTTCGGACGGGGCGTCCGCCAAGGTCATCGGTCGGTTCATCGACGCGATCGCGCAGCACCGCCACTGGAGCCGCTCCGCGAAGAAGCCATCGAAAAAGCACCGGGACAGATCGTAGACACTCGCGCCCGCGGCGACTCAGCTCGACGCGGGCACGACATCGACCCGACGATGGGTGTTCGAGGCGACGCGCTTCTCCGGCGTGAGAATCCCCGCGTAGTTGAGGGGGTCGGCGGCGTCGACATGGAGCGGCGCGCCTTCCGGCAACTTGCGGGTCGCGCGCAACCCCCGGACCGCTTCCGGCAGCGCGTACTGCTCGCCGTGGAATCCCGCCACGAACCGTCCTCCGTGGATCTCGCCGCGAGCCTCCATGCGGCGGAAGCAGCGCAAGAGATCGCGCCATCCGATCGGGAGCCGCTCCCTCGCGATCGTGCTCTTGAAGACGACACCGGTCCGAGCGAGGAGCGTGCGCGCGGCGAACTCGACCAGCGCGTCGTCCGGCGGCGCCTCCATCGAAACGATCGACGACCCGGCCGACGCGCGTGGATCCCGGAAGAGGCTCCACCGTCCCGCGATGACCGGAGCGATGCGTGAGGGTCGGGTGCGGCCGTTGCGACGACGACCGTTTCGAGTGCGGGCCTCGTTGCGCCCGAAGAGTGCGCGCAGGCCGGAGAACGCATCACAAGTCACGAGACCCCGACCGATCAATGTGACCAACGCATCATCGATGCGAGACGGCAACAGGCCGCTCGCGCGCGCGAGATCTTGTTGGAATGACGCGCCGCGCGACATGAGCAGATCCAGCAGCGTCCGCGCTTCGCCCGGCAGGTCGGTGAGATCTCCGGGCTCGCAGAGCGCGGCCCACCGATCGAGTTCGGCTCTCGGCACGATCGACACAGGGATCGAGCGCGCGGCGCAGTCGCTCGCGCTCCACAATCGACCCCACGCAATCTCGCCGGAAAACGCGAGTTCATCCAGCCACCGCGCGTCATACCCCTTCACGCGGGCGGGCAAGATCTGCCTTTCCCACGCTTCGGCCGGCGCCTGGAATCCCGAGAGCTGTTCGACCACCGCGAGCACGCCGCGCGGTCCCTGCAACGGTTGCTCGGGGTCCGCGTGCTGCCAGACCGCCAGGAAACGCAAGAACTCGGCTGCGGTCACCGGTTGGATCTCTCGCCGGAGCCGATCGAGCGTGTAGCGGTGGATGCGCGCCAGCAGGCGACGGATGCACCAGCCATTCGATGACCCGCCGCCGCGCGAAGGGAAGCGGGCGCGCAACACCGCGCCTTCCTGCTCCAGCTCCAAGACTTCGTTCGCAAACTCGACGATGAGTGGGTCGTCCGCGCTCACCGGGCCGAGCGCCTCCAGCCGCCCGCGTAGTACTTCCCTGCCGCTCCGCGGCGCTTCGACCGCGTACCAGCGATGTCCGCGAGCGCCGTCCACTCTCACCACGCGTCGCGCCTCGGCCAGTTCGTCCAGCCAAACGCGCCACGCGAGCGCCTCCTCGTCGGTGACGAATCCCATCCAGAGCAATGCCTCGTGGACCTCTTCGGCGCTTTCCGGCTTGGGCCAGGCCTCTTCGCGCACCCGGTCGATCGCGTCAACATCGAGCACACCGATCTCATCCGCGTCGCCGGCGCCGAGCACGCGTCGCGTCCGCACCGCCTGAGTGCGGCGCTCCTCCAGCGGCGCGTCATCGAGGAAGCTGTAGACCTGGGCCGAGAGAATGCCGTGCGCGAAGACCGACGGCTCCGTCGTATCGACCGCGTGTCGCTCGATGCTGCCGTCCTCCAGCCCGCGCAGCACCTCGAGCAGCCCGTCGACGTCGAGCGCCTCGTGCAGGCAGTCCTCGATCGTCTGCTTCACGATCGGATGGTCCATGGGCGGCTCGATATCGCCGGGCGGCAGCGTCTCGCCGCAGGCGACGACTTGCGGGAACGCCTGCACGAGCAGATCTTCGGCCTTCATCCTGAGCAGTTGCGGCGCGACGCGCTTGCCGCCCCGAGTCCGCGGCAGCATGAGCGATCGGCCGACGTTCCAGCGCCACCGCGTGGTGAACATCGGCGCCGCCAGTATCGCTTGCACGAGGACATCCTTGGCGGTCGTACTGCGCAGCCACTCGAAGACCTCGTCGAGCGCGAAGCTGTGTTGCAGGCCGAGCGAGAGCACGATCGACTGTTCGTCGGCCGCCGCCTGCAGCTCGAAGCCGAAGCTCCGACAGACTCTCTTGCGCAGCGCCAGACCGAACGCCTTCGTGATGCGGCTGCCGAAGGGCGCATGGATCACGAGCTGCATGCCGCCAGACTCGTCGAAGAATCGTTCGACCACGATGCGGCGGATGCTCGGCATCGCGCCGAGCCCGGCGCGACCGGTCTCCAGATACTCGGCGACCTGCTCGGCCACCTCGCGGCCGACACCGGTTTCGGTGGTGACCCACGCGGCGCCGGTGCACTCCTCGCGCACGCGGCTGACTTCCGCCGACAGTTCCAGACTTCGCGCGGGCGCCTCGCCCAGCCAGAACGGCAGGTTGGGCGGCGCACCCTGGGCGTCGGCGACGCGCACTGTCCCCGGTTCGATCCCGAGCACGCGCCACGAGGCATTGCCGAGCTGGAAGATGTCATGCACGTTCGACTCGATCGCGAAGTCCTCGTTCAACGTCCCGATGAACGTGCCCCCGGGTTCGCTCACCACGCGATAGTCGGCGTTGTCGGGAATCGCGCCTCCGCTGGTCAGCGCCGGGATCCGCGCGCGCTTGGTCGCGAGCACCCGTCCGCCCACGGCATCGCGGTGCAGCAGCGCATTGCGGCCGGTCGAGTGCAGCGTCAGCAGCGCGTCGAAATCCTCGCGCGGCGCATCGCGATAGGGAAACGCCCGCCGGAAGCAGGCGAAGAGCTGGTCTTCTCTCCACGCCGCCGACTCTTCGGTCGCCGAACACTCGGCCACGATCTGCTGTGCAAGGATATCGAGCGCGCCCGGCGCCTGCGGAGTCCGGTCGAGCAGCCCGCGCCTCACGGCGGAGAGGACCGCGACCGCCTCCACCGCTTCATCGAGGGTGAGCGCGAACAGTCGGCCTTTCGGAGTGCGGTGCACGCCATGCCCCGCGCGCCCGACGCGCTGGAGAAACGTCGCGATCGTGCGCGACGAGCCAACCTGCACGACGAGATCGACATCTCCGATATCGATGCCCAGTTCGAGCGACGCCGTCGCGACCAGCGCTCGCAGTTCGCCTCGCTTCAGACGCTCCTCGGCCGCCAGGCGCGTCTCCCTCGACAGGCTCCCGTGGTGACAGGAGACCTGCCCTGCCCCCAGCTCCTCGGTCAGCCGCGCGGTCAGCCGCTCGGCCAGCTTCCGCGTGTTGACGAAGACGAGCGTGACGCGATGGGAGCGGATCAAGGCGGACATCTTCGCGTACAGCTCGCGCCACTGCTCATGCGTGCAGACCGCCGAGAGCGGAGTGTCGGGCACGACGATATCGACATCGATCGACCGCAGATGCCCGGCGTCGACCAGTGCGCAGTCCCGGCCCTCGCCAGCCAGCAGCCTCGCCACGTCTTCGATCGGTTTCTGCGTGGCGGAGAGTCCGATCCGCTGCACTTCGCGGCCCGTGTGTCTGAGACAGAGTTCGCTCAATCGTTCGAGCGAGAGCGCCAAATGAGAGCCGCGCTTGTCGCGCGCGAGGGCATGGATCTCATCGACGATCACCGTGCGCACCGTTCGGAGCATGGCGCGCCCGCTCGCCGAAGTGAGCAGGACATAGAGCGACTCCGGCGTCGTCACGAGCACGTGCGGCGCGCGCTTCCGCATCGCCGTGCGTTCCTTGTTCGGCGTGTCGCCGGTCCGCACCAACACGCGCACTTCCGGCAACGAGGGATCGAGCGCATGGAACGCCGCGAGCGGCTCCGCCAGATTCTTCTGCACGTCGTTCGACAACGCGCGGAGCGGCGAGACGTACAAGACGCTCGTCTCATCGGCGAGCGCCTCACCCCGTTGCAGGAGTTCGTCGACTGCGCAGAGGAAGGCCGCCAGCGTCTTGCCGGTGCCGGTCGGGGCGGCGATCAGCGTGTGCCGCCCCGCTCGGATTTGCGTCCACCCCTCTGCCTGCGGTCGAGTCGGTTCGCCGAGCTCGCGCGCGAACCATTCGCGAACCGTCGGATGGAAGCTCTGGAGGGGCGACATGGGACCGAAAGTCTATCTCACCTCGAACTGCGCCGTCCGCATCGACGCTCCGTTCAGCAAGATCTCGACCTTGTAGGCGCCGGTGGGCCATCCGCCCGGCTTGGAGATGTGGAACTCCGTCGTGGCCGGTCCGCTCAACACGACCGTCCGCGTCGTCTCGTTGACCGGTTGCCCGTCCCCGTAGGTCCAACGGGCCGTGACGGCTGCCGACGGCGAGTTGCCCTCCGTCATGACCGCCACGTAGATCACGTCGTTCACGGCGAACGTCGACATCGCCTCGGCCACGCGATTGTCGCTCTTCAGTTCATTGCCCAACTCGATGCCCACGACCCGGGGCGCCGTCACCGCCGGGGTTTGCGCGGCGGGCGGGTTCTTCGAGTCTTTCTTCCCGCAGGCGGGTAGCGCGAGCACGGCGGCAGCGCACAGCACCGCCAACAAAGAAACAGCCACTTCGGAACTCCTGGGTGTGAATCTCATGGGGGTCTCTCCTCTCTCAGTCGTTGGGGATCTTCAACACCTGCCCGGGATAGATGAGATCCGGGTTCTCGATGGTGTCCTTGTTGGCATCGAAGATCCGCCGCCAACGCTTCGACTCTCCGTAGAACTTCTTCGAGATCTTCGACAGGTTGTCACCGGCGACGACGGTGTACGTGCGTTCGGCCGCGGGCGGCGGTAGCGGCGCGGAGGGCGGGAGCGGCGCGGGGCGGGCGGTTGATGAACTTCCGGACTGCACGTCGGAGAAATCCGGACGCGGCTTCTTGGGATCCTTGGGGTCTGCCATGGCGAAGGTCCTTCGGTGGAAGAGAGTGACGAGGTGATTCGCTTCGCAGGTTGAGGGGCGGTAACAGCGAGACCCCAGGGTTCTTGCCCTCCGGGGTCTCGAACTGATCGATCCGCGCTGCTGCGCGGATCGACTACTTGTCCTTCTTCGCCTTCTTGTCAGCCCTCTTCTCCTTGAGGCTCTTGGTCGGCTTCTTCTTCGTTTCTTTCTTGGTCTCGAGACTCTTGGCCATGATTCACGCTCCTTCGGATGGAGAGTCGTACGGGCGGCTTCCACCCGTGGAAGCCGCGGGAGGCCTTGGGGCCCGCCGCGCCCGGCGGACGTGAGGAATATAAACGCAGATCCGGCCCGAGAGATCCTTCTTCCTTCGGAAGTCAGGGCCGGAGGACGACCTTGATGCAGCCGTCGCGGCGCTGGTCGAACATCCGATAGGCGTCGGGACCGGCGCTGAGCGGAAGGTGATGGGTGAAGACTCGGGCCAATCGATCCGACTGAGCGCGGGCGATCGGCAGGACCTCGTCCAAGAGACCGCGCGCGGGACAGCGTCCGATGCGGAACGTGAGGTTCTTGTCGTAGGCCTCGCCGGGCGAGAACGGCGCGTGCGATTCGTGGTGCACGCCGACCACCGAAAGGACGCCGCCGGCCCGCACGAGTTCGAACGCGAGACGCCCGGCCTGGGCGCTCCCCACCGCCTCCATCACGCCGTCGGCGCCGCGGCCCTCGGTCGCTGCCAGGAGCACGGCGCGCGCGTCGGCTTTGCCGACGTCGATCGGGGTCGCGCCGAGCTGTCCGGCCAGCGCGAGCCGTTCGGGCACGGTGTCGATCGCGAACAGCTTCGAAGGATGGCCGCCCATCAGCGCGCTCGCGCCGGCGACCGCCATCAACCCGACCGGACCGCAACCGACCACGGCGTAGACACCGCCCGGCTTCACCTCGGCCGACTTGGCGCAGTGATATCCGGTCGGAAGGACATCCGCGAGGAGGAGCGCGAGCTGCGACGGGAGATCGTCCGGCGCTTTCATCAGCGTGGAGTCCGCCAAGGGGACTCGCACGAACTCCGCCTGTCCCCCTTGCAGTCCGACGCCGCCCTGCACCCATCCGAAGAGTTGACTCTGCGTGCATCGCGCGGTCAGGCCGGTCGAACAGAAGTAACAAGCCCCGCAGTTCGCCGTGAACGGCGCGACCACGCGATCGCCCCGCCGGATCGCGCGCACCTCCGAACCGCATTCCACCACGCGGCCGAGGAACTCGTGTCCCATCACTGTGCCCGGATCGAGACCGGCCTCGCGCCCGTGATAGACGTGGAGATCCGAGCCGCAGACCGCGGCCACTTCCACCTGCACGATGGCGTCGCCCGAGGCGAGGAGCTTCGGGTCGGGGACGTCCTCGAAGTGGATCGACTGCGGAGCGTGGTAGGTGAGCGCCTTCACGCGGAGCGGCTCCTTTCGATGCCGTCGATCTGGACGTGCACGAGATTCGGGCCGCGCGTGCGCAAGCCGGGGATCGAGAGCGCGACTTGCTGGAGCCAAGCCCACCGCCGATCGAAGAGCGGGAACGGCGTGATCGAAACGCGCGTGAATTTCGGTTGGATCGAGAGCACCGCTGGCTGGATCTCGTCGCGGTCGAGGCCGAAGGGCATCGGGGGAAGCTTGTAGTGAGGGGTCTTATGGAGTCCCAGCAGTGTCAGGCGCGAGAACCAGCGAGGGATGACGTCGAACAGTAGCTCGCAAGGCGCGAAGCGCGTTGCGAGTTCGGCGAGCAGGTGGCGGACGGATTCGGGCTCCAAGTACATCAACAAACCCGCCGCAGTAATGAAGATGGCGCGGCGCCCCGCGCTGTCTACCACGGGCTTCCACTCGAGATTCCGCACATCCCCCACCACGTTCCGAAACCGCTCGGTTGCTGGGAGAAACGATTCCCTCAGCGCCATTGCCTCCGGTAGGTCGACCGAGATCCAACGAATGCGCCCGTTGTCCAACCGCCAATTCTGCGTCTCCAGCCCGTCTCCCAATGCGATGACGACGCCGTCGGGATTCCGTTCGATCCACGCTCCGACGATGCGATCGAAGGCGCCAGAGCGGCGGGCGTGGGAGCCGTCGGGTGGCCCGAAATGGCGCGTGAAGTCGTACCGGATCGCCTGATAGATGCGAACCGCGTTGGGGTCGCGCAGCGCGCCACCTTCGCGCAGCGATTCATGGGCTCGGTTGTGCAGAGTCCACAGGAGGGTTTCGGAGAGGGCCGGCAGGGTCGGGTGCATGGGGGGCGAGAGTACCAGCGGAGCGCGGGGCGGGCGGAGTTCTAACCGTCCGACTCGAGTTCGGTCGGCCACTCCGCCTCTTGCCACTGCGCCCATCCCCCGACGAGGGCCCTCGCGTTCTTCCATCCTGCTTGTTGTAGATCTCGCGCCACACGGGCGCTTGTTGCTTCGTTGCTTCAGGCGCAGAAGGCGACGAGCCAATCGCTGCGCGGCAACGCGAGTCGCGCGGCGCTCTCGACCGCTTCGTCGGGCGGGAGGCGAACCGCGCCCGTCGCACGTCGGTCGCTCTCGGCGAAACTGCCTGGAGTCCGTGAGTCGAGGATCGTGACCGAGTGACCGGCGTCGCGCAGGCGCTGCACCTCGTCGAAGGTGATGAGCACGCGGTTCGCCACCAGGGGCGGGTCACTGCGCGTCTCGGCGCGCGTGTCATGCCGCGCCTCGGGCGAAACCGAGCCACGGGCGTTTCGCGGCGCGTTGCGTTGGTCCTTCGCTTGATGCGGCGCCAGGAACCACGGCATGCCTCCGTGCACGACGACCGAGAGCAGCACCACCAGCGCGCAGATCGGGAAGAGCTCGAGTGCGGCGTCCGCCCCCGCGAAGATCGGCAGGAGTACGAGCAAGAGGCTGCTCAGCCCCTTGGGACCGAACCAGACGGTCATGCGTCGTCCGTGGGCGTCCATTTCGGAGCCGGAGAGAGCGACGGCAAGCACGACGCTGCGGGCGAAGAGCGCGATGAAGGCGAAGAGGAGCGCGTTCGCGCTGATCACGTCGAGTCCCGACCAGATGACGCTGCCTCCGATGGCGACGAAGGCGAAGAGCAGGAAGGCCTCGGCGGTCGCCTCGCCGTAGTCGTGGAAACAGTCGCAGAGTTCGACGCCGACGAGCGCGACGGTGAGTCCGGCCGCAAACGCCGCCATGAAGCCGCTCGCGTGCATCGACTCGGCCAAGGCGTAGGCGGTGAAAGAGACGCCGAGCACGTAGAGTGACTCGTAGTCACGGCGCATCCCGAATCGATTGCGCATCTGTTCCAGCAGTCGCACGGCCAGGAAGCCGACGCCGACCCCGGCCAGCGGGCCCAGGATCAGCACTTCTCCGACCACCCTGGCTGTCTCGCTGAACTCCAGTCCACTCCCCTTCACCAGCATCGCGGTCGCGACGAGGACGATCGGGAGCAAGACCACGTCATTCAGTCCGCTCTCCACTCCCAGCGCGGTCTTGGCGGAATCGGGAACGCCGGACCGACGAAGCAGCCCTCGCACCATCACCGGATCGGTCGAAGCCAGAGCCGCTCCGAGAATCGCCGCCTGGGCGAGAGAGAGATCGAGCAACCAGACCGACGCGGCGGCGATGATCGCGGCGGTGACGAGCGTGCCCGGCCCCAACACGAGCAGTGCGATCCCGATGTGCGCGCGGAGCGCACGGAAATCGAGCGAGACCGCGTCGGTGAAGAGCACGAGGATGAGCGAGAGGGTCGCGACCGCACCGAGCGCCGGCGACTCCAGGCCGAACGCCGCCAGTCCGAGGCCGAGCGGGCCGAGCGCCGCGCCCAGCGCGAGGAAAACCGCGACCGGCGGCATGGACCATCGCTCGAGCAGACCCGAAACAGACGCGGCGACGACGATGACAACGCCGATCAGGAGGAGCAGGTGCGCGAAGTGCGCCGGGTGGAACGTCTCGGTCATCGCGGGCTGAGTTCCGGTCTGCGGCTACTTCGAGACCAGGTCGAGCGCCTGGCGCAACGCGGGAAACAGCGTTTCGATCTCTTCCATCGAAAGGGCGCCGACGCTGAGGCGGAACCAGCCCGTGTCTTCCAGTAGGCCGAACGCCTGGAACGGCACGATCGCGACCGCGGCCTTCTCCAACAGGAAGGTGCGGATCTCTTCGTTGGTCTGCAGCGTGCGGTCTCCCACCCGGCGACCGACGAGATCGAAGCGAGCCGACAGATAGATCGCGCCCTCGGGGGCGATCGAGTCGACCGGATAGCCGTCGCGCTTCAGCGCGGTGAACCCGGCGTGCAGGCGCGTCAGGCGATCGTCGAGCGCGCTCAGGAACCCGACGAGGAAGCGATCGATCGACGCGCCGTCTTGCAGGAACTTGACCGTCGCGACCTGCTCGGCGCGCGGCGCCCACGCGCCGACATGTCCCAGCAGTGAGCTGAACTGGCCCATGATCGACTCCGGTCCGATGCACCAGCCGACGCGCAGCCCGGTCGCCGCGAACGACTTCGAGATCCCGTCGGTGAAGACCGTGTACTCGCGCATCCGCGGATCGATGTGCAGCGGAGTGATGTGCTTGACGCCGCCGAAGGTGAGCATCCAATAGACATGGTCATAGAGCAGCATGAGCGGCGGGCGACCGTCACGCGCGCGCGCCGTGTTCTCATCCAGGATCAACTTGACGATGCGCTCGAGCTGATCGGCGCTGAACGCGGTGCCGGCCGGATTGAGCGGCGTGTTCAGCGTGAGCACGCGCGCCCCCGCCAGGTGCGGGCGGAGTTCATCCGCGGTCGGCAGGAAGTGATTCTCGGCGTGCGCCACGACCGCCACCCCGCGCGCTCCGCAGAGCCAGGCGTAGTGATTGTTGTTCCACGATGGCGCCGGATAGACCAGCGTGTCGCCCGGATCGAGGAGCGTGCGATAGGCGCAATAGATCGTCGGCCGCACGCCCCCGGCCACGATGATCGACGAAACCGGATAGTCGAGGCCGAGCCGTTCGCGGTAGAAATCTCCGATCGCCTTGCGCAGGTCGAGGATCCCTTCGGAGGGCGGATAGTTGGTCTCGCCACTCTCCAGCGCCGCGGTGATCAGGTTCTTCAGGTTCACGGGGATCGGAAACAGATCGGGACGGAAGTCACCCACGGTCAGGTTCGTGACCTTCTCGCCCTGCGCGATCCTCGCGCGGATCTGGGCGGCGATCTTCAAGATCTCGGAGCCGACGATTCCGGCGGACATCTTCGACAAGGCGGGATAGCTCATGCGCGGCGGGATCCTCTGAGAGTGGAGAGCGAACCTGGCGCGCGTACGGCGCGTGCGGCGTATCGTGGGTGGCCGTCGGTAAGCCGGCAGACTAGCAGAGGGTGAAGGATGGCCCAACCCCCGCGGATCTCGGTGCTTCTCCCGGTGCGAAACGCGGCCGCGACCCTTGATTCCGCGCTCGGATCGCTCGCGGAACAGAAGTTCGAGGACTTCGAAGTGATCGCCGTCGACGACGGTTCGGCCGACGAAACGCCGGCCCTGTTGGCGGCGTGGGCGTCGAGGGATCCGCGGGTGCGGGCGCATCGCGTGGAATCGTCCGGGAACATCGCGCGCGCGCTCATCTTCGCCGCGGCGCGGGCCTCGGGCTCGCTGCTCGCGCGTTTCGACGCGGACGACCTGGCGCTCCCGAAGCGATTCTGTCGTCAGGTGGAGTTCCTCGCGGCGCATCCGGAGGTCGGCCTGGTCGCGACCGGAGTGCGAACCTTGCGCGGGACTCTCGACCGCGACGGCGCGATCGACGCCGCCCCCTCCGACGGCGCTCGGCGCTACGAGCAGTGGCTCGACTCGGTCGTCACCTCGGAAGAGATCGCGCTGAATCTCTGGATCGAGAGTCCGCTCCCCCATCCGACCGTGATGATGCGGCGAGAAGTGTACGACCAAGTCGGCGGCTACCGCGACGTCGGTTGGCCGGAGGACTACGATCTCTGGCTGCGAATGCTCCGCGACGGCGTGCGGATGGCGAAGATCGCCCAGCCGCTCGTGCTCTGGCGCGACCTTCCGACGCGCGCCTCTCGGGTGCAGGCGGTCTATGGCTTGGATCGCTTCCTCGACTGTCGCGCCCATCATCTCGCACAGTTCATCGGCGTTCGCGCGATCGTCGTGTGGGGCGCGGGACGAGACGGACGGCGCCTGGCGAAGGCGTTGCTGCGCGAGGGCGCGCGCATCGACGCTTTTCTCGACATCGATCCGCGCAAGATCGGGCGGACGGCGCGGGGACGGCCGATCCTCGACTCGGAGGCGTGGCTCACTGCGGCGGAGGCGGCGGCCGACGTCCCGGCGCCGCAGCCTCCTCTGCTTGTGGCCGCGGTGGGAGCGGCCGGAGCGCGCGAAAGGATTCGCGCGCGACTGATCGAGGCCGGATTCCGCGAGGGACGAGACTTCCTCTGCGCGGCATGAGACAGGAGAGTTCGTGAAACGATTCCAGATCCGCACTGCCGTGGAGTCGGACTTGCCGGCGATCCACGAGATCGTCCCTCGGTTCGTCGACTTCGACCCCCCTCCCTGGCGCGACGCGTCGTCGATCGTGAACAGCACGCGACAGTTCTTGGCGGAACGTGTGGAGCGCAGACCCGTTGGAACGATGGTGCGCGTCGCCCACGACGAAAGCAGCACCGGCGGGGCGGTGCTCGGCTTCATCCACTGCGAGATCCATCGCGATCCGTTCACCGGCGAACCAAAGGGATACGTCTCGGAGTTCGCCGTGCGGGCGGAGGCCGAAGGGACCGGCGTGGCCGCGCAGCTCATGGAGGAGGCCGAGGTCTGGGCTCGCGAGAACGGCGCCCGCTGGTTGTCGTTGAACGTCTTCGAACGAAATGCCCGCGCCCGGCGGTTCTACGAACGCGAGGGGTTCGTGCCGGAGTCGGTCACGTATCTGAAGGTGCTGCGCTAGCCAACGGTCGGCGGAAACGCCGCCCGCTCGTTGCGATAGTCGAACACGATGCGACGACCCCGGAAGAAGGGCGCACCCAGATTTCCCGCCGCGGAGCTGCTGGCCAACGGACCGAACTCCGCGCGAGCAAAGAGCGTCTGCACGTCGCGCCGCTCGATGTCTCCGGCGCGCACCCATTCCAATCGCCCGAGGTCACCCGCCAGCCCGCCTCCGACGCCGGCGCCGAAGGCGTCGCCTATCTCTCGCGTTTCGCGTCCCGCGAGCAGTCGTTGTTCGATGACTTCGGGCGTATGCAGGATCAGCTCGAGGGCCGAGCCTGTGTCGAGAACGAAGATCCCCTCGCGCTCCCCTTCGTAACTCCCGCGGATATGCGGTACTTCGTGGTCGAGCAAGAGCGGTTGCCACCGGAGCGAGTCGAGTTGATGCGCGCCGAGCGCCCGCACCGACGGCGTTTCCGCGTCGATCTCGAGCGCGGTGTGGAGCAAGAGGTCGAATCCGAGGATTCCGGCGATCTCCCGTTGGAGTGCGACGCCGAGACTCTCGAGATCAAAGGCCACACCGATGAGTCCGGTCGCGTTGAGATCTCCTATGCGGAGCGAAGCGAGCTTCGTGAACTGCGCGGAAACCGAGCCTCCGACGCCCAACGCGTTCACCTCGCCGAAGAACTCTGGTTCGCCGCCTGCCGCTTCCCCCGCCGCCGTGATCCACTTTCGGTCGAGCACGAGTGCGCCGGCGCCGCTGTCTAGCACGAACCAGGCCGGCGGGAGTGAGGGGACGACGCCGCGAATCAGGAGATGTCCCGTCGGCGCGCGTTCGACTTCGAAGACCGAGCCGGATGGCGGAATTCGCCACTTGGCCGAGGCGACCGCGCGCGGACGAAGGCGCGATTCGAACCGTCCTGTCTCGAGCTGTTCGGTTTCGATCTGTTCTGTCGTGTACGACGCGAACCCCGAGTGCTCGGCTAGGACCTCGACGCGGTGCGGCCAAGAGAGCGCGGGGCCGGGGGTGGTCCCGACGGCGCGCGAATCCAGCGCCCGAACATCCGTGAAACGCCAGCGAGTCAGATCGCCGATCGACGTGCGGTGGGTGAACTCGCTCGGCAGACCGGTCGTCGAATCGAGGACGAGCCCTTCCGGGATCGGCGCCGGTAGCGGCCGCCTCAGGAATCCGAAGCGGACCGCCGACTCGACGCGCCGCGCCGACGCCTCGCCCAGACTCTGCGTCCAGGGGCCGCCGCGCCAATCGGCCGCCCAAGAGCGCTGGCCGTCGAAGCCGAACGCCCGCGGCAGCGGCGAGTGGTGCTCCTCGGCGAACCGTCCGTCCGGCGCGACGGTCAGCGAGAATCGCCCTTCGACGCCGTTCTCGAACAGCCGCCCCTCGACGTGGATCCAGGGCGAAGACGAGGACGGCTCCCAGAACGGCGGCGGCGCTTCCATCGTTGCTCTCCCTGCTCTCCTTGCTCTCCGCTCTTGGGTTCGAGTCGCCGGCGAGGGCATACTCTCCGGCATCACGGCCGACCGGGATCCGATGTCTCGGGAAGCTACTCGACCCGGGATCGCCGCGAGGAGTCACCGTTGAGTCGCTCGAGCATCTTCCGCGAACTCTGGCTGTTCCTGAAGGTCGGCCGCCGCTATTGGATCGGTCCGTTGATCTTCGTGCTCGTGCTGCTCGGCGCGGTCTTGGTCTTCGCGCAGGGGTCCGCGCTCGCGCCGTTCATCTACGCTCTCTTCTAGGCAGACAGTGTTCTAAACAGTCCGACCCACGCCGGGGTTGGGGACACCTACGGAACGCTGCGTGCGGGCGCGGCGTCCGACGAAACGTGGAGCCGATGTCAGCACGGTTGTCCCGCGCTTCCCGCGCCTCTGAACGCCTCAGCTTGCTCGGAGTCTGGCTCGCGGTGGCGCTCTTCGTCGCGATCGACCGGATCGTGAGTTTCCGTCGCGCCGGTCGCCCCGCGCCCGTCGTGCCGGAACTCCTCTCGACGCTGACCTATCACTTCATCTGGGCGGCGCTGGCGCTTCCCATCGCCTGGCTGGGGAGACGCTTTCCTCCTGAGGGGCCACGTCGTCTCCGTGCGCTGGCCGTGCATCTGCCCGCCTCGTTCGCCGCCTCGTTCCTCCATCTCGCGATCGAGTGGCCGTTCGAGCAGTGGATCAAGACGCCGTCGATGTCGCACCTGACCTTCCAGCAGCATGTCGTCAACGCGCTCGCCTTCGGCGTCCTCTTCTATTGGGTGATCCTCGCGATCAGCCGAGGATTCGCGTACGGCCGGCTCGCGCAGGAGAGAGAGCAACGCGCGGCGCACCTGGAGACAAGCCTGGCGCGGGCGCAACTCCGATCGTTGCGCGCGCACCTGCAGCCGCACTTTCTCTTCAACACACTGCACTCGATCTCGGCGTTGGTGCACACCGATCCTCCGCGCGCCGATCGCATGATCGCCCGACTGAGCGACCTACTCCGCCAGACGATGGACCCCGACGCTCCCCAGGAGGTCACACTGGCCGAAGAACTCGAGCTGCTCGCGCGTTACGTCGATATCCAGGAGATGCGGTTCGGCGACCGCCTGCGCTTCCAACTCGACGCCACGCCTGAGTCGCTTCCGTGGCGTGTGCCGCACATGGTGCTGCAACCGCTCGTCGAGAACTCGATCCGTCACGCCGTGGCCGATCGTCCTTCCGGTGGAACGATCGAGGTTCGTCTACGCGTGGATCCGGCGGGTCTCTGCCTGGAGGTGCTGGATGACGGGCCGGGGGCGGAGCCAGGCGCGCCAGTCACTGACTCGGCGCGACCTGGGCTGGGGCTTGCGTCCACCCGGGCGCGCGTGATGGCGCTGTATGGGGAGCGGGCGAAGGTGGAGTTGGAAGGACGAGTGGGAGGGGGCGCGGTGGCGAGGGTCAGGATCCCACGGTCCCCCATGCACGTCGCGGAAGCGCGGGTCGCAGGAGCGCGCGCCGCGGAAGTGCGCGCCGCGGTCGATGCGCGATGACGGCGATCTCCACCTTACTGGTGGACGACGAGCCGCTCGCGCGTGCGCGGCTGCGTGCGCTGCTCGCGACCGACGCAGAGGTCGCGTGCGTGGGCGAAGCATCCGACGGCGCACAGGCGCTCGAGATGATCCGTCGTCTCCACCCAGAGCTGGTCTTCTTGGACATCCAGATGCCGGGACCCTCCGGCCTCGATCTCCTGCGCGCGCTGTCGCCGACCGAGACGCCGGTCGTTGTCTTCGTCACCGCGTTCGACCAACACGCAGTGGAGGCGTTCGATCTCCAGGCGATCGACTACTTGCTGAAGCCGTTCGACGTCGACCGCTTTGCACGCGCGCTGCGGCGAGCGAAGGAGCGGGTGGAGGCGCGGCGGCTGCTGCGGGAGCGGACGCGGGAGCGGACGCGGGAGCCGGAAATCGCCACCGACCTCACGGCGTCGGTCGATCGCTTGATGCGAACGCTGCAGCACTTTGCTTCGATTTCGGCAGTCGCTCCTGCGAACCCTTCGTCGCGGCGGCTCGTCGTGCATGACGGTGATCGCGCCTTCTTCGTCCGCGACGATGAGATCGATTGGATCGAGGCCGAAGGCAACTACGTCGCGCTCCACGTTGGCGCGACGAAGCACCTGCACCGCGAACCGCTCAAGGATCTCGAAGCACGCCTCGATTCCTCGCGGTTCTTGCGCATCCATCGGTCGATCGTGGTGAACCTCGATCGGGTGCGCGAGCTTCGCCCGTGGTTCCACGGCGCGTATATCGTCGTCCTGCTCGATGGCACGGAGCTGACTTCGGGACGCACCCATTCCTCGCAGTTGCGCGCGCTGCTCGCGGGGCGCGAACGCGGCGGTTCTGCGCCCCGCGAATGATGGCGAATGATGACGAATGATGACGAATGATGGCTACCAGGCAGCTCACCATTGGGCAGAAGGAGGTCCCGCCATGAACTTCGAACTGGCATCGGCGCGCGCGGTGCTCGCGCGTACACCGGTCGTCTTGGACAGTTGGCTGCGCGGGCTCCCGGCCGAGTGGATCAACGACAACGAGGGACCGGAGACCTGGAGTCCGTACGACGTGGTCGGCCACCTGATCCACGGCGAACGCACCGACTGGATCTCACGTCTGAGGATCTTGCTCGAACACGGCCCCGCGCGCGCATTCGACCCGTTCGATCGGTTCGCGCAGTTTCGCGAGAGCGAGGGGAAGTCGCTCGATCAGCTCCTCGATGAGTTCGCCCGCCAGCGCGCCGCGAATCTGGAGACCTTGGACACGACCTCGATCTCGTCCGAGTCGCTCTCGTCGCCCGGGCTACATCCCTCGCTCGGCCCCGTGACGTTGCGGAACCTCCTCGCCACCTGGGTCGCTCACGACCTCGGCCACATCGCACAGATCGCCCGCGTCATGTCGAAGCGCTACGCGAATGACGTCGGGCCGTGGAGGGAGTACTTGCCGGTGCTGTCGCGGTAGGCGGAAGGGAAGGGCCGCGGGGACGCGGGGACGCGGACGTGCGCGGGCGCGATTCGTGAGCGCCGGTCGGGCCCGCTTTCCGAGACAGCGCTTGTGAAAAATGGTGCAACTGTTGCCGGCAATAGTTGCACCATTTTTCACAATCTTCGCCTTCGAGCGGACGTCGACTCCGGCCGGTTCTCACGCCGAATCCTTCACTCGCGCGCCCACGCCCACGCCGTTCGCCCGCGCCACGCGCCACTTCGTCCCTGCTCGAGGTCCGCTCATCCCTTCCTTTGCCGCGGTTCGTCTCCGCGGGTCGATTGTCCCGTCGGCGAGAGACTCGGGGCCTCTCGCGCAGTCACGGGACGGACACGCGCCGACGCGGCGCGAAGGAGGAGCGGGTGACGCAACGATTCCAGGAAGCTCGAGCCAGCGCGGCGAGGGCGACGGGCGAGACGAAGGCGCGAGCACAGGCGCGAGCGCAGGCGCAGGCGCAGGCGGCGCCGCCGAAGATGCTCGCGTTGGCCGTAGCGACAGCCGTGAACTTCGCGGCCGTAGCGACGGTCGCGAGCACCGCCACATTCGTCGCTGTCGCCCAAGCCGGGTTCATCCAACGCCAAGAGTTCGGAGTCGGAAACACGCTCACGATCTCGTGGGGCGATGTCGACCGCGACGGCGATCTCGATGCGGCAGTGGTCGACGGTGGCGTGCCGAAGTCCCTCTACGTCAACGACGGCGCGGGAGACTTCACCATCGTCCAGCAATGGGGGGGCGCTTCTCAGTGCTTCGCGATGGTGTTCGGGGATTGCGACAACGACGGCGATCTCGACCTGGCCGAGGGTCGCGGCGCTGGTCTGAACGCGCTCCATACCAACGACGGCGGCGGAAACTACACGACGGCGCCGCCCTTCTCCGCCGTGGCGCGTCGCACCGTTACGGCGGCCTGGGCCGACTACGACCGCGACGGCGATCTCGACCTGGCCACCGGCAACGGAATCCTCGGCGCGACTCGACAGAACTATCTCTACATCAACAACGGCAACGGGACATGGACGGAGCAGGCGCAATTCGGCATGAAAGACACCGCGTCGCTCGCCTGGGCCGACTGTGACAACGACGGCGACTTGGACATGGCGGTCGGAAACTGGAATGCCGACGGCTGCGCGTTGTACACGAACAACGGCGACGGCTCGTTCACCGCATCGCCCGCGTTCGGAGCGCGCGACACGAATGCGATCTCATGGGGGGACGCCGACAACGACGGCGACCTCGACTGCGCAACCGCGAACGGCGACTTCACGTCCGCCGAGCAGAACTATCTGTATCTGAACAACGGCGACGGCTCGTTCACGGAGGTTGCCGAGTTCGGGCTCGGCAGCACCGATGGGCTCTCTTGGGGCGATGTCGACAACGATGGCGACCTCGACGTCGCCGCCGCCAACGAACACTCCCCCAACGACAACTACCTCTTCCTCAACGACACCGACTCCAGCGACGGCCTCACGGTCGAGCTGGCCGGGCGTTTCCACGCACAGGGGGCCGGCTACTCCAATCGCGACGGCATCGGCGCGCGAGTCGAAGTGTACGAGGCGGGCTTCGCCGGTCTGCCCGAGTACCGACTGGGCGTCCGCGAGATCTGCGCACAGTCGGGCTTCGCGCCTCAGAACCAGATGGGCGGACACTTCGGACTTCCGGGTCGGACGACGGTCGACTTGAGGATCGTTTGGCCCGGATCGGCCGGCGCGCGCATCACGCAGATCGTCCCCGGCGTTCCGGTCGGTACGAAGACGACGGTGACCGAGCAGCTCACCGCGACGTCTGTCGAACCGGACGGACCACAAGGACCACACGGACCGCAGGATCCGCACAACTCGCGCACAACCGGCCTACGGCTAGTGGCGTTTCCGAATCCGTCCACAGGCGCGGTGCGCCTGGATCTGCGCGATGTCGCGCTCGCCGAGAGGATCCCCGAAGCTAGCGTCGCGATCTACAACGCCGCAGGTTCGCGTGTGGCCCTGCTCCGCTTGAACTCCGGCGCCGAAGGCGCTCGCTTTGCTCTCTGGGACGCACGTCTCGGCGACGGCCACCTAGCGGCCTCGGGCGTCTACTTCGCAAGAGTGTGGGCCGAACGTCCTTCGACCGAGGGGCTCGTCGCCGAACAAAGCACCGCCGCGACTCAATTCCTGCCGCAGCGCTGACGAGTTCTCCGCGTCCGACCGGCCGAGCCCAAACACCCCGGCGCCCGTGGCTCGGTCCGGTCGGGCCGGGGGTTCATCGAACCATTGACGTCACCCAGCAGGACCCTTCCCCGGCAATCCGCGCAGGTACTCCTCGAACACGTCGTTCCACAGCGCCCCTTCGCGGCGCTGGCGGATCTGGTCGATCGCTCGAGGTCCGTCGCAGCCCATTTCATGCAGGATCACGCCGGCTAACAGCGCCGAGCGGTTGAATCCCATCGTGCAGTGAGAGAGGACGCAGTGGCCGGACTGGATGAGTGAGGCGCAGAGCGCTGCCACGGCGTGGAGCTTGGCCAGGTTCGGAAGGTCGCCGTCGTGGATCGGGAAGTAGATATAGAGGACTCGACCCGGCGTCGTGGGAACGCCGGGGTCCAGATCTCCTTCCAGGTCGATCACGACATCGATGCCGGCCGCGTGGATGGGCGCCCAATCGTGGAACGCGCCCGAGATGAAGAGCCGCCCCCGGTCGTCCCGGTCGTCGAGGCAGAACAATTCAGCCATCGAACGACCCTATCAGATCGACGGAGTGTGTGCCCGCTGCGGGCGTGGTTCGGGTAGCCTGCCCCCGCCGGATTGCTTCACGACCTTTTTCTCGGGGGGTGCATGGTCGTTGGAAAGTTGAATCGTGTCGCGATCGTCCTGATCGGCGCTTTGCTTTTCGTGACGACCGTCGGGCCGACGATCGCGCCCGCGACTGCGCCCGCGCTCGCCGCCGATCCGATCCTCTTGGCCCGACATCCGGCCCCGAGTCCGGACGGCCGCTCCATCGCCTTCTCGTACCAGGGCGACCTCTGGACCGTCGCGCGTCAGGGTGGCGAAGCGCGACGGCTCACCGCGCACGCCGCGTACGACGCGCATCCGATCTGGTCGCCCGATGGAAAGTGGATCGCCTTCGCATCAGACCGCGACGGCAACGACGATGTCTATGCGATCCCGGTCGAGGCCGGCGATATCCAGCGCCTTACCTGGCACAGCGGCGCCGATGTCCCCACCGGTTGGACGAGCGACAGTCGAGCCGTGCTCTTCCAGAGCACACGACATGTCCGGGATGGCAACACCCCCGGCGCGTGGGTCGCACCGCTCGAAGGCGGAGCGGCCTGGCCGATTCTTCCGACCGGCGCGAGATCGGCGGTGCTCTCGCCCGATGGATCGAAGCTCGCGTACATCCGCGGAGGCGTCTTCTGGTGGTGGCGCAACTATAGTGGGAACGGTCGCCATCGACTCTGGCTCCATGAGCCGACGACGCCGTTGACGGGTGATTGGTGGCGCGCGGGCGCCGAGGGGACGCCGCGTGATGCGCCGGACGTCGAGGGGGACGATGCGGTCGCCACCGGCCCCGGGCTGCATGCGCAGTGCGCGCTGCGGGCAGACGGGCGCGTGACGAACCTGAGCGACTTCACCGCGCCCGGATCGCTTGTTCCTGACCCGCAGATGACCGGGGTCCCGCAATGGCTGCCGGACGGACGTCACCTGCTCTATCTGCGCGAGAAGAACGGCGCCTCGAATCTGTGCGTCCTGTCGATCGCAGATGGATCGCGCTGGTTGATCACGCGGTTCACGGACGGACGGTTGCGGCATCCGCGATTGAGCGCGAACGGAGCGGTCGCGACGTTCGAGTACGAGTCGGATCTGTACGTCGTGGCGGCGCCGACGGGGGAAGAATTGCGGAGCGGCCAGAAAGCGGAGGCTCCGCAGAAGTTGGTCATCACGTTGCCTCGTGACTCCAACGCTGCTTCGGTCGTGCGTGTGGCGGTGAAAGGGAACGCGACGGAGTTCGCCGTCTCGGAAGATGGCGAACAACTGGCCTTCGTGCATGAAGGCGAGCTCTTCGCGATGAAATCCGAGAAGGACGAGACCTACGCGACCCGTCTCACCTCGTCGGCCGCGCGGGACCAGTCGCCGGTCTGGCTGGACGATTCGAAGGGGCTCATCTACGTCTCCGACCGCGACGGCAACCGCGACCTCTATCTGCTCCGCTCCACCGACGAGAAGGAGCCGCGCCTCGCCCGAACGCTCTCGGTCGAGATCACCCCGCTGACGCGAACTCCCGCCGAGGAGAGCCGCCCGCTGCTCTCTCCTGACGGGAGGCGCCTCCTGTTCCAACGGGGAATCGGCGCGCTCGTTCTGGTCAAGCTCGAGGACGGCAAGACGACGAACGAGCGCGTACTCGTCGATGGATGGACCGACCTCGCCTACGACTGGTCGCCCGACGGGAAATGGATCGTCTACTCACAGTCCGACGAGGACTCGAACAGCGAGATCTGGATCGAGCCGGTCGACGGCTCGCGCGAGCCGTTCAATGTGACCCAACGCCCAGGAAACGACACGGCGCCCACCTGGTCGTCCGACGGCAAGTTGATCGCCTTCGTCTCCGAGCGACAGGTGCGCAATGAAGTCGACCTCTGGTACGTCCGACTGCAGCGTGAAGACGAAGAGCTCTCGCGCATCGACCGTCTCGATGCGATGAGCAAACGCGACCTGAGCGACGAGGAGGAGAAGCCGAGGAAGAAGTCGGGCTCGGCCAAGGACGAGAAGGACAAAGGTGAGGACAATGGCGGCAAGGCTGACTCCGCCGTCGTCGAAGTCAAGATCGACTTCGACGATTTGCCCCTTCGCGTGCGCAAGTTGACGAGCCTGCCGGGCCAGGAGCGCGACGTGCTCATCGGCAAGGACAGCGCGGAGTTCTTCTTCACCGGCGACACCGACGGGAAACGCGACCTCTGGAAGGTGAAGTGGGACGGAACCGAGCTGGAGCGGTTGACCAAGGCGGGGGTCGAGCCGTCGCAGGTCCGCTGGGACGCGAAGCAGAAGAAGTTGTTCTTCCTCGAGTCGGGTGGTTCGATCGCCTCGGTCGGGACCGACGGCGGCGAGGTGACCAGCTACCCGTTCGAGTCGGAGATGACGCTCGATCGCGTCGCCCGCCGCGGCTACGTCTTCGATGAGGCGTGGCGTGAACTCGGCGCCCGCTTCTACGACGAGAAGATGCACGGCGTCGACTGGCCACGCATGCGCGAACACTATCGCCCCTGGGCGCTGGCCGCCTCGACGCACCGCGACTTCCAGGATGTCGTGCGCATGATGATCGGAGAGCTGAACTCGTCGCACCAGAACTTCAGCGGCGGAACGAGCGAGTACGTCATGCCGACACTGGTCGCCGAGACCGGCGAGCTGGGGTCTCTCTTCGACGCCGGTTTCGAAGGTCCCGGACTCCGCGTGGCGCGTGTCGTTCGCCGAACTCCTGCCGATCGCGAGGAGAGCCGACTCCACCCGGGCGATGTCGTCCTCCAGATCAATGGCGCCGCGATCGAAGGCGCCGACGGTCTGGCTCGACTGCTCGATCGCACCGTCGACCAGAAGGTGCGACTCACCGTCCTCGGCGCCGACGGGAAGCGCCGCGAGGTCACGATCCGTCCAGCCAAGAACTCCGACTTCAGCGCGCGGCTCTACGAGGAGGAGATCGAGGCCCGCGAGGAGCTGGTCCATGCGCGCAGTGAGGGGCGCGTCGGCTATTGCCATCTGACGGCCATGGGGGTCGGCAATCTCGAGACCTACGAGCGCGACCTCTACAGGCGGGCGCGCGGACGCGACGCGCTCGTGATCGATGTTCGCGACAATTCCGGCGGATGGATCACGGACTATCTACTCACCAGTCTGATGGCGCCTTCGCACGCCACGACCGTCGAGCGCAACGGCGCCCGCGGCTACCCACAGGATCGGCGTTTGATCTATGCCTGGACGAAGCCGATCGTCGTGTTGTGCGACGAGAACACTTTCTCCAACGGCGAGATCTTCGCCTGGGCGGTGCAGGTGATCGGACGCGGACCGGTCGTCGGGCAGCGCACCTACGGGGGCGTCATCTCCACGGGCGGCACAACGCTTGCCGATGGATCCTCGCTCCGGTTGCCGCTTCGCGGTTGGTACTCGCGCAAAGACGACATTCCGTTGGAAGGGACCGGGTGCGAACCCGACATCGTCGTGGTGAATCGACCGGATGAACTCGCGCGTGGGATCGATCGACAGTTGGAGCGATCGGTCGAAGTCGCGCTGGACCAACTACGCTGACGGTTGGGGACTCCCGCCGTCCGGCGTATGATCCAAACCACAGCCGCGTGGGGGCGCGCGGCCCGGGTCGTAAAGTGTTCGCGTTCTGTCAAAAGGAGAATCCCATGAAGGTGTCCCACGCATTCGTCGCCCCCCTCGTCCTCGCCGCCGCTGCGCTTCTTTCATCTGCCGTCGGCAGCCAGGCGAGTGAACCTCGCAACGACGCACCCGTCGAGACCAGGTCCGTGGTGGACGCCGGCGCGATCCAGGCGCGGATCGATCAGCAGTTCGATCGCGAGAGCGCCGACCGGGCGGCCGTTCAGCAGCTGCTGCAACGTGCTGAAGTCCGCGAGATCGCGGGCGCCGCCGGAATCGACCTGGCGCGCGCCAACGCCGCCGCCGCCGTTCTCTCCGGCAGCGAACTCGCGGATCTCGCCGCGCAGGTCGTCCAACTCGACGAAAGCGTGGGCGGACAGAACATCGTCATCTCGGCCACCGCGGTCATCATCATCCTGTTGATCTTGATCCTGCTGACGAGCTGAGCTCCCAGCGCATGAGATCGTGGGTGGCGGTTGTCGTCTTGCTGACGGCGACCGCCTTCTGCTCTGTGGCCGGCGCGGTCCGACTTCTCGACGCGCCCTACGTGCCGCAAAGCCCCGCTCTCTGCGGCGGCGCCGCCGTCGCGATGGTGTTCCGCTTCTGGGGCGAGGACGGCGTTCACGCCGAAGATTTCGCCGACCTCCTCGAACCCGACGGCGCCGGGATCTCCACCACATCGCTCGTCGCGGCCGTCGAGTCACGCGGATGGACAGCGTTGGTCGAGGCAGGATCCGCCGACGCCGCGCAGACTCAACTCGATCGCGGCCGCCCGGTCATCGCGCTGCTCGGCGTCGGCAGCGCCATCGGCATGAGCTCGAGCGCCCTGCACTATGTCGTGGTCGTTGCCTGGGCGAACGGCGGCGTCATCGTTCACGATCCGAACTCCGGGCCCCATCGCGTCCTGCGCGAAGCAGAGTTCGACCTCGCCTGGGCGAGCAGTGGGCGGTGGATGCTGACCGCGTTGCCGCCTGCGGGAAGTAGCGCGCGAACCGACTCGACACTCGCTGCGGTCGCTCCCGTCGACTCCGCCGCGACGCGCTCCTTCGACTCGTTGGACGGATGCGGCGCGATCGTCGACCGTGGGATTGCCGAGGCTCAGCGCGGCGCGCGGGTCGACGCGGAAACGACACTTCGCGCGGCCGCCGCTCTCTGCCCGGAATCCTCTGCTCCGCTGCGCGAACTCGCCGGCCTGCGCTTTCTCTCCGAGGACTGGATCGGCGCGAGCGAGCTGGCCGAGCAGGCGGTCGCCGTCGATCGACGCGATGCTCGAGCGTGGAGACTTTTGGCCGGTAGCCGTTACCTGGCTGGCGACACCGGCGGCGCGCTCGATGCTTGGAACGCGGTCTCGGCCCCGCGCACCGATCTCGTCAAGGTCGACGGTCTCTCCTCCATTCGCTACCGCGCCGTGACGAATCAACTCGACCTCCCAACGGGCGAGATGCTGACGCGCCGCGACTTCCGCCTTGCGCAACGTCGCCTGGAGGAGTTACCCGCGCTCTCCGCCGCTCGCCTCTCCGTGCGGCCGACCTCGGACGACGTCGCCCAGATCGACGTTGCGGTGCTCGAGCGTCCGCGACTCTTCGCGAGCCGTTGGGATGTCGTCCGCCTCGGCGTCGAGGCCGCGGTCGATCGAGAGATCGAACTCTCGGTGGTCAGTCTCATCGGCCATGGAGAACGGTGGAGCGTGGGCGGGAGGTGGTGGGAAGAGCGCCCGCGCGTTTCCGTCTCGCTCGACATGCCAGGTGTCGCCGGAAGACCCGGCGTCTGGCGCGTCGCGGGATTCTGGGAAGAGCAGTCGTACGTTCGCGCGGCCTCCGCGGACGACTCGTTGCGCTCCTCCGATCGTTCGCCGCTCCCCGAGGAACGCCGCCGAAGCTCGGTCTCGTTCTCCGACTGGGCGACTCCGAGCCTGCGCTATCGCTTCGGCGCCGCGCTCGACAAGTGGAACGGCCGCGACGCATCCCTTTCGGTGGACGGAACGTTCGAACAGCGCGCCGCGCGGGATCGACTCGCACTGACTGCCGAACTCGCCCACTGGACGGACCTCGACGGCGAAGCGCCGTTCTACACGGTCGGCCTTTCTGCCGTGTGGCGGTCGGCCGGAGTCGACGCGTGGAGCGCGTGGCGCGGCCGTGTCGGCGTGGCTTCCGCTAGTTCGCGCGCGCCACTGGCGCTCTGGCCGGGCGCCGGTACGGGGCAGGGGCGCACGCTGCTACTGCGTGCGCATCCGCTCTTGGACGACGGCCGAGTGATCGACGGCGACGCGTTCGGCCGCGCGCTCGCGCATGGAAGCGTCGAGCACCAGCGGTGGCTGTGGAGCGTGGGGCCGGTGCGGATCGGGGGGGCGCTGTTCGTGGATGCGGCGAGGCCGTGCGAGACGGGAGGGTTCGGGCGCGCGGAGTGGTTGGTGGATGGGGGCGTGGGGGTGCGAGTGGGGAGTGTCGGGATGAAGGGGCAGGTTCGGGTGGATGTCGCACATGGAGTGGTGGACGGAGAGGACGGGGTTTCGGTGGGATGGGAGGTGCGTTGAGACCGCTGCGGTCTCAACGCACTAAAGATCAAACCACCTGTTCACCTTGATCAAGAACACGTCGTGCGGCTGCACGCCGAAGAGTCCGTCGAGATCGTCCTTCAGTGAGAAGCTGCCGTCCGGGTTGAAGCCGCCGCGGTTCTGCGACCAGACCAGATAGATGCTCGAACCCGGCGAGTATTGCCAGCGAACGACCAGGTTCGAATTGAAGTCCCGCACATTGAAGTCGGGCTTCCGGAACGAGTAGTCCTCGACGCCGTCGTCGTCCTCGTCGACCGAGTACCGGCCGCTCTTCCCGTCGAACTCGACGCGATCGCCGAAGCGGTCGAAGCGATCTTCGTAGTTCTCGGCGCGCGGGTCGGTGATGCGCCTGAAGTCGCCATACTTGCCGGCCGAGACGAAAGGCGCGCCGTAGTACTGGATCGTGAGATCCGGCGTCGCGCTGTAGTCGACCCGGAACGACAGGGCAAAGGTTTCCTGATCGAGGCTGCCGTAGATGAAGCGCGAGCCGGCATCGGAGTCGACCCGCGAGATGTGCTGCATGTCCGGCCGGCCCCGCTCGTACTCCGGCTCCACCTGCAAGCGAATGGCGTTCGTCGGCCGATAAGAGGCGCCGATTCCCCAGCCGCTCGAGCTTCCCGCCTCATCGTCGGACCTACTGAACGATGCGCCGCCGCCGAAGGCGAGCTTCCGCCGCCCGTCGGAGTCGAATCCGAAGTCGCCGCTGATCGCGCCAGGGAGTTTGATCGAGGGCCCGCCGCGCAGTTCATACGTCGAGATGCGCTCGTTCTCACGCGCGACCGAGCCGTTGTAGCTCCAGTTGTTGAGGAACGACGCGCTCGTATTGAAGTTCAGGGCCTGGTAGAGATTCTCCCCGCCGAATTCGAAATCGAGCCACTGGTTCAGGTTCAGATCCATCCGACGAAAGATCGAGAACGGATTGCGGAAGGCGTAGCCGGCCCAGGAGAACTGATTGATCTCGTCGGCATTGCGCATGTATCCGATGTCGTTCAGTTCGAAGCCGGAGGAGCGCCAGGCCGCGCCGGTCTCGAATCGCAGGTTGCCCTGCGAATTTCCGACCCGCAATGAACCGCCATGTCCCGCCAGCAATGTCCGCGTGCTGTCGACCGACTGCCCCTTGTTGTCCGGGCGTTGGTAGTAGCGCGCCGGCGCCGTCTGCGTCGCCAGGATGGCGGCCTCATCGCCCCGCACCGTGCTGGCCAGGAGATTGACCGCGATGTAGTTCTTGCGCCCCGGCGTGTAGTGGAAGAAATCCAGCCCGCCGGTATAGGCCGCCTCGTGCACGAACTTCAGTTCGTCCGTGTCGATCTTCCGATTCACCGCCGTGAAGAGCCCGCCGATTCGCGTGTCGCCTTGGCGGAAATCTCGTTGGACGCGACTTACGAAGTAGTTGGTCGACGGCTCCACTTCGACTCTGCGCCTCGCGCCGTCGACATCGATCTCAGCCGTCTCTCTCGCCGCCACGCTCTCCAGCACACCGATCGATGTGCCGTTGGCCGTCTTCCCGGTCAGCTTGAGCGCGCCGACGATCGACGTCTCGCCAGGTTGGTCGACGTACCCCTCCTCGAATCCGTCGGCGCGATAGTGCGGCGAGCGACCGAGACGACGCGAGTAGAAGAGTCGATCGGTCGTGTGCGTGCCGAACGCGATGGAGGGCGCGACGCGGAACTCGAAGATGTTCTTCCCTTCGATGAAGAACGGGCGCTTCTCCTCGAAGAAGGTCTCGAACGCCGTCAGGTTGACCTGTGACGGATCGGCCTCGACCTGCCCGAAGTCGGGATTGATCGTGAAGTCGGCGGTCAGATCGCTGGTGACGCCGATCTTGCCGTCCAGACCGAACGCGACCTGACCCTTGCTGCCGTCCTCGAACGGATTGCCCGCCTGCTTGGGGAAATTCTCTCCCTGCGTGACAGCGTACGGCAGCAGCTCGATCTGACGCTGCGCCTTGATGCCGGTGATGCCGCGCAACTCGCCGAACTTGCTGACCCACCCCTCTTCGTCCTTCGGGACCGGCTGCCAGACGGAGCGCTCTTCGTGTCGATAGATGCGTCGCGTCACCTGGATGCCCCAGACATGTTCGGCGCTGTCGGCGTAGCGAAGCTGTCCCAGCGGAATGCGGACCTCCGCGGTCCACCCCTGGTCGTCGATGCGAGTCTGTTGCTCCCAGATCGGATCCCAGTTGCCGTCCCAGTTGTCGCCGTCCTCCGAGATGAACTCGTCTCCTTGCGTTCCCGAGACGCTCGAGGTGAAGGAGAACGCGGTGCGGTTGTCGTCGAAGCTGTCGATGTTGATCTCGACCCAGTCGCCGGGGAAGTCGTCGCGTCGGCCCAAGATGCTCGAGATGGCCTGGGGCTCGGGGTCGAAGGCCTGATAGGCGAGGTAGAGATTGTCGTCGTCGTAGAGGATCTTGAACGCAGTCTGGCAGGAAGGGGGCTGACCTTCGGCCGGCTCGTGCTGGATGAAGTCGCCGCCCCACTCCACGTTGTCCCAAACCGAATCGTCGAGAGCGCCGTCGAGGTGGGGCGGCGTGTCGGTGCGGGCCGTGTAGTAGACCCGCGGTTCGACCGCGAGGGCGGCCGTCGTCGAGAGCGCCGCGAAGGTCAAAGGGGTCAAGAGGGTCAAGAGGGTCAAGAGGGTCAAGAGGTTCAAGAGGGGCCAGGCCGTCGCGAACCAGCCGCGCGAAGAGGGCTTCGTCATGAATCGATCTCTCATGTTCAGGAAGTGGAGAGCGTCGCGCATCCCGGCAGCGCGCTCGCCGGCTGGATCAGCCGGCGGAGGCCTCTACGGAAACGACGGGGCAACGTTTCATCGGTTCTGTCTCACTTCGTCGAACTTCCCGCGGGGTCACCGCGGTCGCAACATCGACTCGTCGATCAAGCCCTGCAGGATCTCGTTCGCCTCGTCCGGCTCGGCCCCCAGTTGGATCGCCTCCGCCTCCAACTCGTCCCGTGTCCTTGGACTCCGGGCCGCCGTCAGCAGGTGGAACAGCTCCTCGCTGATCTCCCCCACCGTCGTTTCTCCGCCGCGGAACTCTAGCAGCAGGAACTCCCTCGCGCCCGCATCGATCTTGGGCAGGCGACCGTGGGGGGGTCCGTCCAACCGGAATCCGGGGCGGAACATCACCTCGACCGGATTCTCCTTCGGGATCCCCAGGCGCTGACGGATCTCGACCGAGAGCGTCAGCGTCCCGCCCGCGCAATCGAACAGTTCCACCTGGGGATGGAGGGCCAGGCGACCGATCTCGCCGTGTGCCGTCGGACCCTTGGGATCCAACGGAAAGCGCCGCCGCAACTTCACCAACGCCAGTTCTAGTCCCGCCAATTCGCTGAGCGCGACCCGCTTCTTGGCGTCGTCCTCGAGCTGATCGTTCAGTGACAGGAGATACGCGCCGAATCCGCTCACCAACGACCCGCGCGCTTGGATCTCGTCGTGGAACTCCCGCGACGAAAAGTATCCATCGAGCGCCCGTGCATCGCGTCCGGCGGCGATCCAATAGGCGCAGGTGGAAGCGAACTCTTCGATCACGACGGTGAGCGAGCGTGCGCGGCGCGCAGCGTCGGTGCGATAGGCGCGGCGATCGGGCGTCGTCAGCCAGCGGCGTTCCTCCTCGGTCAGTTCGATTTCGGCCAGCGCGGCCGCCGGATCGGAATAGACCGATTCGGAGAACCGCGAGTCGTAGAGCATGCGCACGACGAGCCGCTGGAGGTGAACGTTGCTCACCGAATCACCCGCTCACCGCGGCGCGACGTGCGGCGCGGAGGGCGGCGCGGAGGGCGGCGCGACGGGCGGCGCGGAGGGCGGCGCGACGGGCGGCGCGACGGGCGAGCGCCGGAGAATCGATTCGATCCGCGCGAATCCCTCCAGCGTGTCGGGAAGCGGATTCCGCTCGCACTCGAAGACGACCGCCTTGAGGTTCGTGGCCCGTGGAACGGCGTGCTCGAAGATCGACCAGGTCTCATCGAAGACGTTCGGGCGGTGGTCATCCTCGACGAACTCGTAGCCGTCGACGCTGCGCCGCGTGCCACCGGCCACATGCATCTCGACCACGCGCTCCATCGGGAAGCGATCGAGCCCGGTGAGGGGCGCGTGTCCCTGCGTCATCTGATAGATCGCGAGGTGCGCGCAATCGAGCAGCATGCCGGTGTCGGCGTACTCACAAACGCGCGCGAAGAACTCCAGCAGGTGCAGATCGCCCAGGTAGACGGAGCCCGGCGGATTCTCCGGCAATACCTCGCGCCCGGTCGCTTCACGCAGCCGACGGATCCCCGCCGCCATCGCGCGAGCCGACTCTTCGGAGAGCACCGGCGGCAGGAGCAGCATGTGGCCGCGTTCACGACCTCCGAAGTGCCACAACCCCGCGTCACCACACAGCCAAGCCGGCCGGATCTCGTCCGCCATCTCCTGCGCGCGCCGAAGCCAGTCGTCGTCCAGGTCTTCCGGCTCGTCCAGATTGATGTCCAGGAAGTGGTAGGTGCACGCGGCGCCCGACTCGACCCACGCGCGCGCGTGGCGATCCAGCCCCTTGTCGGCCTCGAGTCCGATCTCCAGGAACCCGGCATAGCCGGGGTGCTCTCGTCGAAGCCGCACGACATCCAGCGCCGACGCGGAATCGCCCGCCCCGTATTCGGTGGAGACGCCGATCCCGAGATGGGGCAGTGTTCTCACGCGCTCGAGGAAGAGTGCGGACTCGGGCGCCTGGGACGGGGAGTTCATCGTCGGGCGAGGATACTCCGACGGGACACTCCGAGGGGACACTCCGGGGGGACAAGGAGGCGTCATGGCAGTTCAGAGCGGCGGACGTCACGACCGTTCGCGGATCGGACGGCAACGTCAAGGACTGGTCGTGATCCGAATGGCGGTGGGCGCGATGATGCTCATCCACGGCGTCACCCGCATGTCTCTCGGGACCGTCGACGACTTCGGTGAGTTTCTCGGCCTACGCGGCTTCCCCGTCGGCGTCGGCGTCGCCGTCGCCGTCGCCTGGCTCCTGACCGCGGTCGAGATTCTCGGCGGCGCGCTCTTGGTGCTCGGCCGCTTCGTCTTTCCCCTCGCCCTCTGGTTCGCCGCCGAACTGACCATCGGCGTCATCCTCGTCCACTGGACCGAAGGGTGGTTCGTCGTCGGGGCCGGACGAAACGGGATGGAGTACAGCGCGTTGCTGATCGTCTGTTTCCTCGCGATCGCGTGGGCGGCGCGGGGGGAGAAGCGGCGCTAAGCGTCGACTCGCTCCAACGTTGGCAGGCAGTCTGCCCAGCCTGGGGCAAGTGCCGCCACTCACGCGACTTTCGACGCGGCTAACGGCGCGGCTAACGGCGCGGTTTCCTCTGAAGTACAGCGCGCTGTTGATCCTCGCGTCGGGTTCGCTCACGCGCCGGCGATCTTCCCGATCTCTCGCGCTGTCGCCGCATCCCACACCACCACGCGGATGTGGCTGAGCGGCCAGCCATGGTTAGACGAGGTCACCGAATAGGCTCCGCGCTTCAAAACAACGATCCACACATCTGCGCCCTCTTGGTGAGTTTGATAGGCGCCGACAGGGAGCGCGCCGCGCGCCCCGCCTCGTTCGCGGAGCGAGTCGAGGGATGCGGCAAGCGATTCGGACTCGAGTTCAGCGGCCCTCGCGCGGTTGGCCAGCGCCCGTGAGAACCGGGCGTATTTGTTCTCCCAATCGTCGTTGGACGCGAGCTGAATCGCTGCAAACCGGGCTGCGATGCTCGCGCGTGCCCACCGCGTGACTCGCTCGGTCATCCGTCGACCATGTGAAAAAAGGTGCGACTGTTGCCGGCAATAGTAGTGCGCGAATTCACAAGCTTGGCGGGCGTCGAACACGTTTTGAAACGTGTTGGGCGACGTTTCGGGCGGATCACAAGAAGGCCCTCCCGCCGCGCGTCCGGACAACTCCCCTGAACTCACTTTCGGCGATTGACAGGCGTCCCCCGGTCCGCTTAAATAACCATACGGTTAGATAACTAAAGAGTTCATCATGATCCAAACAAGAGAGATGCGGGCTGCGCCCGACCCATTGAGCGCCACGTTCTCCGCCCTGTCGGACCCGACCCGGCGCGCGATCCTCGCGCGTCTGGCCGACGGTCCCGCGACGGTGAAGGAGCTCTCGGCCCCCTTCCAGATGAGCGGACCGGCGGTCTCGAAGCACCTGCGGGTGCTGGAGCGGGCCGGGCTCATCCAACAGGGGCGAGACGCTCAGTTCCGTCCACGGACACTCGACGCGACCCCGCTGAAGGGGGTCACAGAGTGGGCGGAGGAGTTCCGGCGCTTCTGGGACGCCAGCTACACGCGGCTCGACGTGTACCTCGCGCAGATCGAAGTGCGCGACACACGCGAGAAGGAGGACACGGCCGATGGTAAGTCCGAATAGGCCCGGCTACACGACGTACGAGACGCCGACGGAGCGAGAGATCGATCCGCGCCCCGGCGGCAAGTGGCGCTACGTCTGGCGCAAAGGCGACGGTGCCAACATGGCCATGGAAGGGGACTTCCGAGAGATCGCTCCGCCAGAACGGCTGGTGACCTCCGAATCGTGGGGCCCGGAGTAGCCCGAGACGATCAACACGTTGGTGCTGACAGAAACGGTCGCGCAGACGGGGATGAAGGACGGAATGGACCAGGGCTTCGCTCGTCTCGACGAGTTGGTGGGGACGCTTTCATGAGCGCGGGCGTGCGACAGATCGGCGACTTCTGTTGGCCCGGCACGCACCGACGCGCGCCGCATGTCCCCCATGTAACTATCGACTCGGCGCCAACGTCCCCCACGCACTCTGCGCCTCGTCATAACGCCAGTCGTGCCCGAAGAAGCCCAACCCGCGGACGCCGTCGGCGCCGCGCTCCAGCATCTCCGGACCGATCACGGTCCAGTCGGGATAGGCGACGCCGGAGACGAAGTAGGGCAGTTGATCCGTGAGCCTCAGCCCGACGATGCCGGTTCCGGCCACCGCGGCGACGCAGTTCCAGTCGCCTCCGCGGTTCATCGTTCGAACGCGGCCGACGTCACGGCGAGGTTGGATGAAGAGACACGCGAGGTCGTCGCCACTCAGAGTGCGATCGCCGACGCGGACTCGTCCGCGCTCGACCTCGATGGCCAGGCCGTCGTGGAGCAGTCCCCAGGCGCTGTTCATATCGGCATGCCCATAGAGGATGACGTTGCCGCCGCTCGCGTCGCGGCCGAAGTCGCGGTCGAAGTCGCGGTCGGCGATCACCTCGACCGATCCATTGCCGCGATACCAGAACTGCTCGGCGTCGTAGCGCGCCTTGGCGGACGCCCAAGCGTTCTCCTCGGGAGTTCCGCGCGTTCCGTAGACCAGGGCAAAGCGATTTCGAAAGGCCTCTTTGAACGGCCCGGCGCGCTCAGGGTTCTTCTCGTTCGGCTCTCGAGACTCGTGGCGTGTCCAGTGGCCGTCCGCGCGCTTCTTCAGACGAAACCAGGTTCTGTCCTCACTCACCGGATACCGCAGCGTGTCAGCGTCGAGGATCATCCGCACCTTCTTCTGCTCGAACGTGCGGAGGTCGACCGAGAGCACACGGATATTCTCGGTCGTCACATGAACGTCGGATCCTTCGGGCCGCGCGGTCACGCGGGAGAGTTCGAGCGATCGCTCCTGCTGCTCGATGTTCATCCACCGGCAAGCCGAACTCACGGCGGGATTCACGGTGACGAACTCGAGCGAGGCCGGCTGCACCGGCTCGGAGATCTGGTTCGCGCGCAGGAAGGCGAAGAGCGGGGGCCAGTCCATGCACTCGTCCCCCCACCAATGCCCGGCCCCGGGCTGCTCGTGATAAGCGAAGTTTGGGTGCGTCGGCTGCAGTAGTTCGCGCATCGCGCGGGCTTGCTCTACCGGCACGTTGTCGTCGACGTCGCCGTGGAGCACATAGATCCCGGTCTGCGCGTAGTTCGCCGCGAGGAGTTGTGTGCGACTCGTGTGCGCGGCGCGACCGAACATCGACTCGACGGGCGTCGGGTTCTCCCACTCCATCGCGCCGGAGTACGACCAGAAGTCGGGCCAGCCGGCGCTCGGCGCGATCGCCGCCCACTTCCCTGGGAAGAGCGCGCCGAGGCTCCATACGCCGTGGCCCCCCATCGAATGTCCCGTCAGATAGATGCGCGAGGGGTCGGGCTCGATGAGTCCCGTCGAATTCGCGAGCACTTCGAGCGCGTCGAGCCTTCCCCAGTCTTCCCAGTCGAAGCCGTAGGGACGCCGATTGGTCGGCGCGACGATGAAGCCCCAGTCCTTTGGCTTGTAGGTGTAGGCCTGATTCGTGGCCTGCACGCTCGCGCCGTGCAACGAGAGGAAGAGCGCAGGCGCCGCAGTTGTAGCTGACGATGTTCCCGATGTTGAGGGCGGCGGCGTCATCGCGTAGTACTGCACGCTGCCGTCGATCTCGCTCAGGAAGCTGCGCTTGTGCTTGTCATCGGGATCTCGCAGCGCGAGGCGCACGGCGATCGCGCTCAGCTCCGCGCCGGCCTTGGTGCGAAGACGAAGCCGCACCTCGAGCGTGTCGCCGAGGGGACTCGGCGGCGCGGTGATCAGGATCGGCATCTTGCGCATCGAGAGCGCGGAGAGAGTCGGCAGCGGCGTCGTCCGGCTAGGCGCGCCCGGCGTCGTCGCATCGAGGATGAGATCCTGCCGCGTCTCCTCGGTGGCGTTGACGACGGGAACGCCGATCCAGAGCGGCGCGCTCTCGCCGCGGATCACATCGGGCAGAGTCAGATCCTCCACGGAGAAAGAGATCTCGGCGCGGGGACGCACCAGCCGCGCGTCGAGCGGGCCGCGCGCGATTCGAAACAGCAGCTCGTTCTCTCCGTAGCGCAGCAAGACCGGCAGCTTCGTGCTGCTGTATCCGTAGAAGTCGCCGACGCGCGGCTCGCCGTTCACATAAACGTGACGGTGCCCGCTCGCTTCGAGCATCCAACTGCCTTCTTCGGGAACGGTCACCGTCGCGACGGCATAGCCGTTTCCGACCGGGATCACTCCGGATGAGTCGACGTCGACGCGCGTCCAGGTGAGTGGGGCTGGAGGCGACGGGGGTGACGGCGGATCCAATGGGACCTGTCTCTTATACACATCTCCGAGCCCACGAGACTAAGGCGAATCTCGTATGCCGTCTTCTGCTTGAAAA
>ENA-ORBV01000168-ORBV01000168.1-microbial-mat-metagenome-genome-assembly--contig:-NODE-168-length-140655-cov-15.710524_pt1 | contig 140655 bp, 108 predicted proteins | sample MGYA00237777_ERZ505514 | MGnify/ENA primary metagenome ERZ505514 (study PRJEB26160, sample SAMN06269048) | microbial mat metagenome | isolation source: Oligotrophic lake microbial mat | place...
CGGCCCGGCGATCCTCGGTGACATCAATGGCGACGGCGCTGTCAGCGGCGCTGACTTGGCCGTACTCCTCGGTGCCTGGGGCACAGCCGACCCGCTGGCCGACCTCAACGATGACGGTACTGTCGACGCTGCGGATCTGGCCTTGCTGCTGGGCGCGTGGACCGGCTGATCGCGGTGACGAGCCTTCACGCTGCGCAACCAGTTGCATGGCAACGGTCGCGAAGAAGCTTTAGTGGCTACACACAGTCGACCGGCGATCGACGGCACAATCCGAAAGTCAAGTCTCGGCTGCGGCTCCGCGAGATGGGAGAATCGCCGGACGTTTCACCGCGAAGGTGGATTGAAGGTGTGTGTCTTCTATGAGAGGTCGCATTACTCGAGTCCGCGCGAAGTGCCGTCGACGCGCGGCTCAGTGACTTCATGCGCGGTCCGCTTGCAGCGATCGAATCGGCGATGGCGCCCGGGCTCGCGAGCCCGCTCGGGAACTTCAGCGGCGGCGCTGCTGCGCTGGGGCGCAAGGCCAAGGAGACGGGCCGACGGTTCGTGGTTGCGGTGGCGGCGCTCGTCCCGGGAGCGGCGCGACGCGTGGCAGCGGAGCGCGCGCCGCCCCACGGGTGCGAGTCGCCACAAACGGCGCACTGTTAGTCGATCGCACGGCGAACAGAGACAAAACGGCAACGGCCGAGCGAGCGTCTGCCGGATGGCTGCGCGCGAACTGTGACGTTTTGACAACCTCTCGCTCGCCATCGACATCACGGCGGCTGCATCTGCGGCCGAAAGGCGCACGGCGCGCCTCGAACTGACGCCTGGGTCAGCCGTTCAGCCGCACACGCCGAGCGCCGAGCTGCACTCGAATTGGTGTGGCCACTATGGCGATCCGTGAATTTGATCGAGAGGAGATCGCCACCGTCGCAGGCTCCGAGACTCTGGACCGAGAACCAGTGCCATTCCCAACGATCGCGGCGTGGAGCATCGTCAGTTCTCCGTTCGTACTGCATTTCTTCAACAGAACGCTCTCGCGTCGCACGCTGCGGTTACTCTCGGAGTGCGTCACTTTCAAACGCTATTCGCATTCGGACCAATTCATATGAAGCACGCGCCATCACCGTTGTTTGGCTGGTCGAAGCTGGCGTCGATCGCCGCACACGCCGCACTGCTCGCAGCGATCGGAACCGCGCCCGCTGGCGCTGGCGAGTTGTGTCAGCAGCAGCCGAAGCTCACCGCGTCGGATGGCGCAGGCCCGCATCAGTTCGGATACTCGGTCGCCATCAGCGGCCACACCGCCATCGTCGGAGCGAATCAAGACAACGACAATGGCTTCGGCAGCGGCTCGGCGTACGTGTTCGTTGCCGATGAAAAGGGTTGGACCCAGCAGCAGAAACTCGTCCCCGCCGACGGCGCTTTCTCTGAGGAGTTCGGCAACGCGGTGGCGATCAGCGGTGACACGACCATCGTCGGCGCCTTTCACGACGACCAGGCTGGCCCCAACAGCGGCTCGGCCTACGTCTTCGTCCGCTCCGGTGCCGTTTGGACCCAGCAGCAGAAACTCACCGCACCCGACGGCGCGGCGTTTGATGTCTTCGGTCTGACCGTCGCCATCAGCGGCGATACAGCGATCATCGGTGCATTCGGCAACGCCAGTCCCGCGCTTGGCAAGGGATTCGCGTATGTCTTCGTCCGTTCAGGATCAGTCTGGACCCATCAGCAGAAGCTCGCCGCACCGGATGGCGTGCCATCTGACCTCTTCGGCTTCTCGTCAGTTTCCATTGACGGCGACACCGTGATCATCGGAGCACGGCAGGATGATGACCTCGGCTCCAACAGCGGCTCGGCGCATGTGTTCGTCCGCTCGGGGCCTCCCGGAAGACAGGTCTGGACACACCAGCAGAAACTCCTTGCAGCTGACGGCGCAGCCGAAGACGAATTCGGCTCCTCCATCTCGATCGATGGGAACACGGTCGTTGTCGGCGCACACCGCGATGACGACCTCGGCAGCAGCACGGGCTCGGCGTACGTGTTTGTTCGCGCGGGAACCCGCTGGACTCAGCAGCAGAAACTCGCTGCTTCGGATGCTTCGACAAACGACTGGTTTGGCTTCTCGGTTTCGATCAGCGGCGACAAGGCGATCGTCGGAGCGGTCTTTGATGACGACATGGCCAGCAACAGCGGAGCGGCGTACATCTTCGCTCGCTTCGGAACGGTCTGGACTCAGGAGCAGAAGTTCAGCGCTCCTGACGGTGCAAGCGACGACTGGTTTGGCCGCTCGGTCTCCATCAGTGGCGGCGCGGCGATCGCTGGCGTGTCGAACGACGACGATCTGGGGAGCAACAGCGGCTCGGCCTACATCTTCGCCTGTGGCGGCCCGGCGATCCTCGGTGACATCAATGGCGACGGCGCTGTCAGCGGCGCTGACTTGGCCGTACTCCTCGGTGCCTAGGGCACAGCCGACCCGCGGGCCGACCTCAACGATGACGGTATTGTCAACGCTGCGGATCTGGCCCTGCTGCTGGGCGCGTGGACCGGCTGATCGGGGTGACGAGCCTTCACTCTGCGCGTCCAACTGCGTTGCAACGGTCGCGCGACTCCAACCGAGGCCAACCTCATGACTGTCGAGGAACAAGCAGGAACGCAGGTGCCGTATTGGTCGCCGCGATGCTCGGATGCGCTGCCGGCTGCGCCCAAGACGCTGAGACGCATAGTCCGCCGCGCGAGACTGCATTCGACCAATTCTGAATCGACGCCGTCAACGAAAGAGTGCATCGATCGCAGGAGCGCTTGAGCAGTCCCCACGCCATTTCAAATGGCATCGTCGTCCGCGCCGGTCGCAAGACGGCGGTGTTCCACGTCGCGGCAGGCTTGTTCATGCTGATTCCGCTTACGCACTTCTTCGGCGTGCGTCCGACCTTTGGATGGTTCCCTTTCGTCATGCTCCTCCTTTGCACCGCGATGCAGTTTCTCTACGCGATCCGCGCATGGAGTGCCACTTTCATCCTCAGCACGGGCGAACTGCGCCGCGAGGAGATTCGCTACATTCGCTGGAGGATTCGCTGCCGGATCGCGTTCAACGACGTGCAGTCCGCGCAGTGGAAACGATTTCTCGGCATGGACTCGCTCGTCCTGAAAAGCAAGTGGACCCATGTTGTCCTTCGCTTCTATGCGGTCAGTCGCGCCGATGCGAAAACGCTCGGGTCATCCATGCGATCCATGTTGCCGATGGATGTGCAGCGAGGATGGGAGCGCGTCGCCGCGCGCTTCGGCTGTGATCCCGTGTGCCATGCGTGCGGCTACCGGCTCGTCGTCACGGGATCAGATCGTTGTCCCGAATGTGGTGTCGCGCCGCTCAAGGCGCATGAGCGCGCTAGCAACCATCATTGAAGGATTCGCGCGAATCGTCCGTCGCCCCGGAAATGGGCGACGGAAGGAAAGTCATGAAGGACACGCATCCTCAAAGATCCGCCATCACCATTGTTCGGCTGGTCGAAGCTGGCGTCGTTCGCCACGCACGCCGCACTGCTCGCAGCGCTCGGCACCTCGCCCGCCGGCGCGGGCGAGTTGTGTCAGCAGCACCCGAAGAACGAGGATGATCGAACAGAAGCAAGGATCCACGACGAGCGGTATTCGCAGGGCGCCGCGTCACGCTCAACGCTCCGGCCAGCCCCGAAGGGGCGCTCCAACAGGAGCCCAGGGCAACGCCCTGGGTCACGTGACGCGAACGAATTCACGAGCCCTGAAAGGGCGCGCCAATGCGTGACACGAGCTCCGCGCGACATTGATGGAGCGTCCTTACAGGGCTTGATCAGCCTCGGCCGGTTCGAACCCAGGGCGTTGCTCGGGGCTTCCATTGGGATGCACCGTTGGTGCATGGAGCTGGGGTCGCTCAACGTGCATGTCCACTTCGCGCCTCTTAGCCCCGGCCGGGGCGTCGGAAGGTAGCCACGGGTGAAGCGCAGCGCAACCCGTGGAAATCAACGCAATCACATCCGCCCCGGCGGGGCGGAGGAGGAGACGTCGCTTCAGCCTTCCTCGCGCGCACGAGCGCGACTTCAACCGGGCTCTCTGATCGCATGCACGAATCCGGCGCTTGAGAGTTCCGCTGCCCCTGCCGGGGCAGAATGAATCTGCGCATGCTGCCCACGGGTTGCGCTGCGCTCTACCCGTGGCTACGAACCTCGGCCCCGCTGGGGCCGTCAGAGAAACGCGTGCGCGGTGTCGGTTCGTCGCGCCGTTATGCGCTGGTGCCTGGTCGCTTCGCGCGGAATCATCGTTGGACAGACACCATCGATCCCCGACACCATCGATCCCCGACACCATCGATCCCCGACACCATCGATCCCCGACACCATCGATCCCCGGTCTCTCGCGACGTCCGAGAGTCATCGACTGAGCGTGCTCACCGACGCCGAGGCAGTCGGTCGGTCGCAACGCAGCGCCCGTGCTACTCGCGCCCCGCCGCCGCCACCAGCCGCTCAGCGAGAGCGGGGGGCGCGACGATGATGCCGCGATTCGCGATCAGCGTCGGGCCTCGGCCGAAATCGAGCGGGCGTCCGTCGAGGTCGCACGTGATGCATCCGGCTTCCTGCGCGATGACGACACCTGCGGCATGATCCCACACGTTCTCGCGCCGCTCGTTGTGCGGAATGCGCAGGTACATATCGGCGCGGCCATGCGCGACGAGCACGTACTTCGACGCACTGTCAAGCCGCAGCGGCGGCGCCAGCGGTCCGCACTGCGCGGCGAGCACCTCGGCCGCCGATGCGTCGCCGTGTGCCTTCTCAAACGACAGCGCCAGCCGCACCGGGCGCCCGTCGATCCAGCGTGGCGTCGTCAGCCGCTCATTCGCCCGTGCCGGTGCCGCACTCCACGAGGCGCCATCGCCGCGCATCGCCATTGCGATGAGTCCCGTGGTGCTCGGCACCGTGGGATCGTCCCGCTCAAGCGACAGCTGCGGGCACGCCATCACACCGACGGTCGGCTCGCCCGCCTCGATCCACGCGAGACAGATCGCGTACTGACCCCCGCGCAAAAAACCCTTCGTGCCATCCACTGGATCCAGCGTCCAGCAGCTCTCGTGCGATGGATCAGCGTCGGGCACCGACAGCGCCTCGAGCACCGCTGCTTCATCCATGGACGGGTCGGCAGCCCGCGCCGCGGTCACCACGGCAGCGAGTATCGCCGCCTGGGCCGGATCGCGCAGCATCGTGTCCGACTCTTCGCCGAGCAGCACCAGCGGCTCGTCGGCCGGCAGTGCACGCCGCAGTGCCGTGACCACGACCGCCTGGCTTGCAAAGTCGGCGACAGTCACTGGACTCGCGTCATCTTTGGTGATCGCCCCAGATCGCAGCCCTTGGCGTTGCGACTCCCGCACGAATTCGGTCGCGCGCATCGCGAGCATGACCGCGACGTTCGCGGCGTGCAGACGACGTTCCTGCGTCGTGGCGTTACTCATACCGACCACCGTCCGCGCCCGGCGCCGCGTTCACGCGGACCTGCGTCCTGCTCGCGCTGCATGTCACGGCCCAGCCCCCGTTCGCGGCACGCAACATCGATCGCCGCGAGAAACTCACTGCCGTAACTTCGCAGCTTGGTCGCGCCCACACCGCGAAGCTCCGCGAATGCCTCGAGCGTTGACGGTCGCACGCGGGCCATCTCGCGCAGCGTTTCATCGGCGAAGACCACGTACGGCGGCTTCGCGATCCGCTGCGCGAGTTCGCGGCGCACAGCCCGCAGCGTCTCGAACAGCTCGCGATCGACGCCTTTCCAGCCGGCTTCCGCCACGACGGACTTCGTCGCCTTCGTCTTGACGCGCGGGCGCAGCAGCGTGACCTCCACCTCGCCGCGCAGCACCGGCATCGATCGCTCCGTCAGCGCGATCACCGGACGATCGCCACCTGTCGACGCGAGCAGTCCCTGATCGACCAGCTGATGCACGAGATTCTGGATCGCAGCGACCGGACGTTCCTTCATCAGGCCGTAGACGGTCAGCTTGTCATGGCTGCACTTGGCAATCAGTTCCGTCTGCGCGCCGTGCAGGACATCGGCAAGATGCTTCGCACCGAATCGCTGCTGCACGCGTGCGACAGCTGACAGCACCTGGCGCGCCGCCGTGGTCGCGTCATGCAGCAGCTCGATCTCGCCGAGGCAGCAGTCACACGCTCCGCACGGTGGCGTCGGTCCGTCCTGGCCGAAATAGCGGCAGAGCGCCTGATGACGACACGTGACCGAACTGCACAGCCGCTGCATGTCCTTCAAAAGTCGCAGCTGCGCGGCGAGCGCGGCAGCCGACGCCGCGGGATCGCCTTCTGACTCCTGCTGCGAACGATCCATCAGCCGCTCCCAGCGGATCGCGTCGGCTGGCGAATGCAGCAGCACGCACTCCGCTTCGAGACCGTCGCGCCCCGCGCGGCCGGTCTCCTGCTGATAGTGCTCGAGCGACTTCGGCATCGTCGCGTGAATCACGCAACGCACATCACCGCGGTCGATGCCCATGCCGAACGCGACGGTCGCGACGACCACATCGAGCGTCTCCTTCGAAAACTGCTCCTGCGTGCGATGGCGCGTAGTCGCGTCGAGTCCGGCGTGATAGCACGCTGCCGCGATGCCTGCTTCCTTCAGATGCGCCGCCATCGTTTCCGTTTCGTTGCGCGACAGGCAGTACACGATCGCCGCTTCGCCGTGATGCCGCCGGAGAATATCGAGCGTCTGCTGCGTGGCGTTCAGCCGCGGAACGATGCGGTACGTCAGATTCGGCCGGTCGAAGTTGCCGACCAGTTCCACGGGATCACGGAGCGCAAGCTGCACCTTGATGTCGGCGCGGACCTGCGGAGTCGCCGTGGCGGTGAACGCATGAATCGAGCACGCCGGGAACGCATCGTGCAGCCGTGCAAGCTGCCGATACTCCGGTCGAAAATCGTGGCCCCACTGACTGATGCAGTGGGCTTCGTCGATCGCAAAGCTGGCGACCTCGTACCGCCGCAGCGCCTGCAGGAACGCATCATTCGCAATCCGCTCCGGCGACACAAAAAGCAGCCGGTAGCGACCCTCCTCCAGTCCGCGGCGCACGCCCGCACGTTCGTCTTCCGACATGCCGCTGTGGATCGCGGCCGCCGGGTATCCGTTTGCGACGAGCCCGTCGACCTGATCCTTCATGAGCGCAATCAACGGACTGACCACCACGTCGAGCCGTCCGGCAACGAGCGGCGGCATCTGATAGCAGAGACTCTTGCCGCCGCCGGTCGGCATCACAATCAGCGAATCCCGCCGCGCCAGCCCCGCAGCGATCGCCTCCGCCTGGAGCGGACGAAGCGTGTCGTAGCCGTAGTGCCGGCGGAGGAGTGCGAGGACCTGTGATTCACTGCCGACGACATCGCACTTGGGCGATGACGCCGAGCCGACTGCGGCCGCTTCCTGCGTCACTTCCGCGACCATGCGAGACTGGAATTGCACGGGCCGCAGAATAACGGCCGGGAAGGGAGTGGCCGGAAAATGGACAGGAAATCGTCGCTGAAATCAGAAGTCGTGGCGGTCTCGATCAACCGCCCCCGAGGCGATCTCTGGCCGCCGTTGCTGTCAGTTCGTCCGCGAGCGCCGTGACGACCCGCTCCTGCAGAAGCTTGGCCTTTGCGACTGCATTTGGTTCGACCAGCTCGTTGCAGAGCACCGAGAAGCTGAGACGCCGTCCATCCGGCGCCGTCACGAAACCAGAGAGGCACGAGACGCCGCGGATGTAACCGGTCTTGCATTGCACGGTGCAGCCCGTGCGTGCGATGTCCTGGAACCGTTTCCGCACGGTGCCAGTCCTGCCGCCGACGGCGAGCGACTCGATGAAGGCCGGTCCAAGCACCGGATCCTTGTGGAAGGTGGAGAGCCACGCGGTCAGCGCAGCGGCAGTGACGCGATTCTCGCGCGACAGACCGCTGCCGTCGTCGGGCGCGATCGCGGCCGCCAGGGCAGGGTTGTCCAGTCGCTCGGCGACCGCATGGCGCAACGCCGCCGCACCGTTGGCCCACGACCCGGGACTCTTGGTTGCTGCACGACCAAGCCGCTTCAGCAGGCTCTCGGCGTAGAGATTGTCACTGTCCGTGTTGCAGCGATAGAGCACCGTCACGATCGGGGTGCGCACTTCGGGACCGATCGGGGTGCCGTCGGAAAACCGTGGATCGATGGGGGCCGCCACGCGCGCGGCGCGCACCGTGACTCCCGCGGCGCGCAGTCGATCCAGGAAGAGATCTGCGAAGAAAACCGGGACATTGTGCAGCGTCACCGGCGTCGGATCGCTCGCGGGGATCTTCACATTGCCGTTGAACGTGAACGCATTGCGATCAGGTGGACGATTGATCCAGAACGTGTGCCGGTCCTGTGTGCCGGTCCGGCTCTGCGTCTCGTTGGAGCGCACGATGCCCCGCGCGGCCGGGGCGATGCGCGATACATCCGCAGGACCGCCCGCGCGCGGTCGCGGCCAGACATGCAGCACGTTGTGATGAAAGTTGAGCCCCCAGACTTCGGCGCAGTAGTCTTCCTTGTATTGATCCTTCGGCCAGCGGGGGTGATAGCCGATCGTGTCGAACACACGGGCGTCGATGATGAGTTCATCGATGACGGTGAACTGCTCGGCCTTCACCGCGTCGACCCAGATGGCGAGAAGCGTTTCGATATCGAGACCCCGCTTCTGCTCGCCGTCGCTTTGCGTGTAACTCATCTCGGGCATGAGGTCTGGATCGCCGAACGCGGGATCGCCGTCGCCGACCACGACGAGATCCTCCCCGGCCTTCACCATGCGCGTCCTGAACGCGAAGTCTGCGCCGAATGCGTGGAGAAACGCTCCCGTCGTGAGCAGCTTGTTATTGCTCGCCGGGATCATGGGCCGTGATTCATCGATCGCGATCAGCGGCGCGTTCGAGTCAGCGTCTCGGACGCTGATCGAGATCTTCGCCTTGCGCAGTTCCGCTGACCGGATGGCGCGCTGGATATCTCCGGCGAGATCGGCCACCGCGACGGACGGCGTGACGAGCGGGATGAGCGCGAGCACAACGGCGGGCCAGAACGCGAGACGGTGAAACGATGGAGTGCGCGCGGCGCCTGATGGCGAAGTCCCAGATGGCAAACTCATAGCGTCACCTTATCGGTTAGGCGACTGAAGGCCCGCGAACCGACGAGAGGGATGCTCGAAAACGTCCTTGGCGCGCGACCTTGGAGAGAGTCTGCCGTCCATATCTGCCTCGATCCACCCCGATCTGTGTCGGCGATGTGCCAAGGCGTGGCAAGGGGTCGCTTCCGGTGTAGTTTCATCAAACGCACCTCGATGCAACACCTTGTTGCTAATAGGTTTGCGATCTACTCCGGAAGGTCTGAAACTCAGATGCGCCTCACTACCCTCCTGTCAATGTCCGTTGTTGGGCTCGCCACCGCCACGGCCAGCGCCAGTCAATGGAACCTCACGTACAACGGCTACGGTTCGAGCACGCTCGCGAACGTGAGCTACAACGCCAATCAGGCCTGGAACGGCGCCCCGGCGGGCTCGTTCAGCCAGATCCGCGTCGGTGAGCACCTGTTCCAGACGGGCAGCCTTGCGTACGCAACGTTCTGCATCCAGCTCTTTGAAGGCCTGACCGTCGGTGCGACGACCGCGTTCTGCGAGGTCGATGTCGCACTGGTGCCTGAGGGGCCGCCGTCTCCTGGTCCGATGGGCCTGGTGAAGGCGACGCTCGTCCAAGATCTCTACTACCGCTTCTACGCGTCAACGAACGACGAGACAGCGACCGCTGCCGAACTGGACGTCCGCAATGCCGCGTTCCAGATCGCTCTGTACGAAGTGACGCACGAGTCGCTCAGCGCGGCGGATGCCGCCGGGGCGGCGGGACAGCTTGGCCTCGGTCAGGGAGCCTTTCAGTCCGCCGGTCGGAGTGGCGACGCAGCCTCGGCATTGGCCGTCAGTCTTGCCGCCGACATGCTCGCCGCTCTCGGTGACGGCGGCTTCAACTTCTTCGGCACAGGACTCCGCGGTCTGACGAATGACGACCGCCAGGATCAGCTCATCGTGGTTCCACTGCCGACGACCGTTGCTCTCGCCGCGGCGGGGCTAGGCCTCGTCGGAGTCGCGCGGCGTCGTGCACGCACGGCGCGCTGACGCCAGCGCCAGTCGTTAGGGTTAGATAGGTAAAGTGGGAAAGATGGAGAAGGGCCGCAGCGCGGCCCTTCTCTGTTTTTGAATAGACGTGGTGCTCGCCCAGTATGAAGATAGGGTATTGGTTGTCCGAAAACTGCACGATTCCAAGCGCCGAGCCCGCATACTCGGACGACCATTTGTGAAGTTGTCAAAAAACTTGGGTTATGTCCTGAGAAGTGGATGGCCTGCACGCAGAGGTTGCAGTAATGTGTGAAGCTCTGTCGACCGGTGGGCGGTCGGCAGTGCTCGCTTTGTCGAATTTCGCAGAGAGGCAAGAAAGTCATGAAGGCAATCACTGTTGGCACGACGGCCCTATTGGCCGTCGCTATCGCCCAGTCCGCGTCAGCGGACTGCTGGTCGATGACATTTGCTGGATACGGTCTGCATCAGACCGTGGGCGTCCGATTCAATAACTCCGAAGCGTGGGATTCAGCCACCGCCAATTCGGGTTTCGCGGGAGTTTCTGCGGGCCAGCTCAACTTCACTGTGTTTGGCCAGACGTACTCCAACTACTGTGTCCAGCTCTTTGAGGGCGTCGGTCAGGTAGGCGAAACAAACACTTGGTGTACAGCGGCGATCGAAGATGTTCCGGAAGCGCCTCCGGCTCCGGGACCGATGGGCGCGCTCAAGGCGACGCTTGTTCAGGACCTGTACGCACGCTTTCACGCAACGGTGAAGGACTCAGCGGACGCGAATGATCACGCGGCGTTCCAGGTTGTCCTGTGGGAACTCACGCACGAGAAGTTCGACGCCGCGACGGCCGTCCTCGCTCTCGACCAGATCGATCTGCTCGAAGGTGCCCTGCAGTTGAACGGCGCTCACGCGACAATTCTCGCGCTGGCGAATGACATGATTGACGCGCTGGGCGACGGCGGCTTTCAGTCGATTGGCGACAACCTGATCGGACTGACCAGCCAGCTGAAGCAGGATCATTTGGTCGTCGTGCCGATTCCGGCTCCGGTTCTGATTGCAGGACTCGGCTTGCTTGGCGTCGGAATTCTGCGCCGTCGGATGAAGTGATTCTCCGCTCTGCGATGTGCAGGCCAGAAATTCTAGCAATATAAATCGATTCCACAATCTGTTACGGTCGTGTGGAATGCCACACTGCACGGATGTAACACATATACAAGAGGAGAATGAAAGACATGTTTCAAGCACTTCAGTCGCGAGGGCATACGTTCCTCGCCGTGACAGCGGTCGCCGCGGCGATCAGCGCTTCTGCGCAGGCAACGGTTTGGACGATGACGTTTAATTCCGTCACCCCAGGCCAGACCGTCGGTATCAATTATGATGCGAATCGCGCGGTCAACGCGGCCAACGCCGGAACCTACGGCAACGTAAGCGCCGGCCAGCTGAACTGGACGGGCCCCTACGGCAAGTCGTACATCACGTACTGCACGCAGCTCACCGAGCACATCAGCTACGGGCAGACGCTCACCTTTACCCAAGCGTTGGTCCAGAATGTCCCCGATGTGACACCGGGCGCGATGGGCGCGGTCAAGGCGGCGTTGGTGCGTGATCTGTATGCACGCAACTACGCGGACGTGATTGCCAGCGCGGACTCGGCACTCCACGCCGCGTTCCAGGCGGTTCTCTGGGAGATCACGCACGAGAACCTCACCGGTGCCACGGCTGCGCTCGCCGCGGCTGAGCTGGATCTCAGCCTCGGAGCGCTGCAGCTCAACGGCTCCGGAGCAAACGCCGGCATGTACGGTTACGCCGTGGCAATGATCGAGAGCCTGGGTGACGGCGGCTTCCAGAACTTCGGCGGCCTCCTCGGTCTCACGCACTCTCAGTATCAGGATCAGCTCGTCGTCGTTCCGATTCCGGCACCCGTCGTGCTTGCCGGCCTTGGCCTCCTCGGCGTCGGTGTCCTTCGCCGTCGATACGCGAAATAAGCGGTCCCAGCCGGCGTCCCATCCCGAAACTTGCCAATCCGCGCCGAGGCGAAGAACCAACTTCGCCTCGGCGCTTTGTTTTTGCCCCGCGCAGCACGCGTGCGAAATGGCCGGTCTTACGCGTCATCGCGGCTTCGACACTTCCAGAATCTGCCACACCACACGCTCCACGCGCGGGCGACATCGGTTGCGTCGAGTCGCGTTCCGGCTGATACAACGCGGTCAACGGGCCGTTGGCCCTCGTAACGCCCGCATGAACTCCTCCGATTCCCATCCGGGCCGCGAACAGGGCGTCCGCATTGACCAATGAGGAAGAAGTCGCACCCTGCGCCTTCCAGCCGAATCGGCGCTCGAGGACGCAGTCCGGAACAAGACGATCCAACCCTATGGCGATTTCCTTCTGCATGACGAACGCGTCCACACGGGCGCCTTTGCCGATCGCATCGCCGGCGAGAAGGGCGCGATCTGGTGGCACACTGTCGAGGGGAGCGGTGCGACTCTCCTCGCGGATTTCGAGAGCTTCGCATCCTGCTTCGGCGCGGGCGCGGTGAACGCTGACACGCCGTGTGCGGTGCATGACATCGATCAGAACAGCAGCGTCGACCTCGCGGATTTCGCGGTGTTTCTCGCGCAGTACGAAGAGACGAACGGCGCCTGCAACGGCGACGGCACGAGTGATCGACATCGCTGTCCTGCTCGGCGCATAGGGAACGCCGGCGGCGGATCTGACGGGCGCCGGGACGACGAACGCTGCGGACCTGGCGGTGCCGCTGGGTGTGTGGGGGGCGTGCGGGTGAGTGATGAGCCGAGCGTGCGCGTGAGCGCGCGACCGCGTCTCCCCCGCTGCAGCAGTATGTTGGCTGATCCGACTCGTCCCGTAACAGCTGCGTTTCACCGAAGGTCTATCTGCGCCGGTCCGAGTAGCGCTACTCGCGCAACATCCGACCCGCCCTCGTGGACGCGGGGCGGCTGTGTCGTACCTTCGAGCTCAGCCTTGATGACGAATCATCGTCGTCATGAGGAACCTCGTGCGGCATTGACGCTGCATTCGCTCTGAAGATTTCGCCACGGAGTACGTCATGGACGGAACCAAAATGAAAATGTTGTGCGGGATGGCTGTTGTTGCGGTCATGAGCGCGGGCTCGGCGATGGCGGCGACCCTGAACCTGACGTTCACCGGACTCGGGCCGGCCAAAGTGGTCGGTGCCAACTACAACAACAACCGCACGTGGAGCGCGGGCTCCGTCAACAGCTTCAGCAACTACTGGGCTGGCGAGATGCAGTGGAAGAACGCGCAAGGCGCGACGTTCAGCACCTTCTGCACCCAGGTCAACGAGCACATTCACTACAACCAGAACGTGACCTATCAACAGGTCGCTCTTGAGCAGGTTCCTGACTCGCCCCCGGCACCAGGTCCGATGGGCGCGCTGAAGGCGACCGTCCTTCGCGATCTGTACGCCCGCTTCTATCACGACGTGAAGAGCTCGGGCGATGCGACCAAGAACTCCGCGTTTCAGACGCTTGTGTGGGAAATCACGCACGAAAACGTGAACGCCCAAACCGTTGCGGGTGTTCTCGCCCAGCTCAGTCTCGCGACCGGTGCGTTCCAGCTTTCCAACAGCGGCAACAGCAATCTGTCGGTGTTCAACGCCGCGAACAGCATGCTGGCGGATCTCGGCGGCGCCGACAACAACGACTACCGCGGCTTCAACGGCATGCTCGGCCTCCGACATGACACCGCGCAGGATCAGATCCTCATCGTCCCCATCCCGATCCCCGCGCTCCTTGCCGGTGTTGGTCTCATCGGGCTTGGCGTGCTTCGTCGCCGGATGAAGTAAGTGAGCCGTGAACGACGGACTGACTGACTGACTGACTGACGTACGACTCTCTGACCGCGACTCTCGCACACGGGCGACCCTCTCCCAGGGCCGCCCGTTTGCATGGTCATTCGTCATCGTCGATCACTGCGGCGCGGCGATGCGTCGCAAGAACGTTGCAAGCTCCGAAGCAAGAGCTGCACGCTCGTACCGGTCGGCGTTGGGGCCGCGCGCGGATCGATCAAACGTTCCGCGCCGCCAGTCGGCGTGCAGTCGGACGATCGCGGCAGCGAGCGCGGCGTCATCGCACGGATCAGCCACGTAGCCAAGGCCGCTCGCGCTGATGATCTCACGGGCATCGCCCTCAGGAAGAGCTCCCAGAATCGGCCGGCCGGTCGCGAGATACTCGTACGCTTTGCCAGGCACGATGCGTGACCGGTGACTTGGCGGCAATCCGTGCAGGGGCAAGAAGAGCGCATCGGCCTCTCGAATCGCCCGCACACTTTCCGCGTGCTTGAGATAACCGGTGAACGTGACGCACTCCGCGACGCCAGACTCGTCGACGCAGCGTGCGGTCCATTGGTCCTTCTGACCGACCACCACCAGCCGCGCAGCGATGCCAGCGACCTCGCCACGCTCACGCAGCCGACGGATCGCGCCAAGGAGATGCAGCGGAGTTCGACCGCTCGGAAGAATCTGCTCCGGCGTGTATCGCACCATCGCGCCGACCTGCCGCCGCAGCGAGCGTTCCGGATACAGCGGCTTCGACAGAAAGCTCCCCGTGAACACGATGCGCATCAACGCCTGAGCATCAGCCCTCGGCACCACGCGCGGCGCGGGCAGCGGGAAGTCGTCGCGCTCCCAGCCATTCGTGACGACAGCGACACGGGCCGGCTGCAGCGCCGGTTCAAGTTTGAGGAAGAGCGCGCGTGCTTCTGGTGTGTTTGCGACGACGCCGTCTGCGCGGCGGAGCATCGAACGCATCTCGGAACGCTCGCGTCGCCAGTGCAAATAGGTTCGATAGCTCTGCCAGCCGTCGAGCGCCCATGGATCGCGGAGGTCGTAGACCACGGGAATGGAGTGGCGGTCCGCGAGCCGCGCACCGACGCGCCACAGCTCGAATGGCGACATGCTCAGCAGGAGGACATCAGGACGCTCGCGCCGGATCTCCGCGTCCGCGAGGCATTCGACAGCGTCGAGCCAGCCAGCCATCGTGGGCGTGCCGACCGAAGGTGGTGTGTGCAGCACGCGCGACCATTGTTCGGTCTGCTCGACGAGCGTCGCGTCTTCCGGCTCCCAAAAACTCCGCTCCTTCGGCGGGCTGCGCGTGATGACGGTGCACTCCACTCCGAGGGAGGGAAGATGCCGCACGAACGAGGTCGGCCGCTGCGTGCCGGCGCCGCCGTCCGGTGGGAAGTAGTACGCAAATAGCAGCGCTCGCATCGTGCGAGCTATCGGTCGCGCGGGCTGCTGGAGTTTGGCGAAGAACGCGAATCCTCCCAGCCAAAGCGCGCCGTGGCCCGCGCCGACGACCGCAGAGAAGATGTCACGGTAACCGCCCGCGCGGGTTGACGTCGGCACGCTCCACTGCCTTGTGTTACAAGCAGAGCAGACCGAAAACCTCGGGCGCATGTGCGCGCCACGTGGGCAATTTGCCAAGTCTGGGGCGCGTGGCGAAGGCGATAATGGGGGATTACGCGGCGGAACCCGAGGCAGGCGCCTTTTGCCATCGCGCTGGATTCGACACTTTTCACCGAGCCACATGTCGCGCTGCAGTGGGTTCTCATGAACCGCTTTTCAACCGCCATCGATGTCCGGGCCCATACAGGGCCGTATGACTTATGAGTAACCGAGCATCACCTATGCCGATGAACCGCTCTCTCCCTCGCCCTTGGCTTGCATCCGTGATCGGGCTGTTGACCACGGTGTTGGGAACCGCCGTCGCCTTGGGTGCGGCGCAGTCGGCTGTTGATCGTCCGCGCCCGCCGACGACAGGCGCCCCTCACTCGCTCCGCGTGGTGCGGAGCGATTTGACGGTGGTGCCGACGCGGGCGCCGACCATCGTGAGCGTTGATGTCACAGGGATTCGTGGAGGCGCGCCCGTGCTGCCTGACGACGCCGCTGCGCGGACGATCGAAGCCGCAGCCCGCGATTCGATGATCCTCGTCGAACTGCGCGGACTCCCGCTTCGCTTCGCGAAACTTCCGCCGGCCGCGCACAAGCGGATGACGCGCGAGCAGTATGAAACGGGATACTCGACCCAGCTTGCGGCACTCGTTCGATCCGTGCTCAAGGCCAAGCCTGGTATTCAGATCGGCGTGCTCGGCTTGCCGTTTGAGCGGGGCGAGCAGTTTGAAGCAAGCAACGCGTCCTACGGCGAAACCCTCCGCGCAGTGACCGCGATGAGCCCCCTTGGCGGCGTGCTCGCATCGAGCCGCGTAGCAGGCACCGTGGTCCGATCGCAGTTTCAGCAGTCGTTCAAGGAGTCCGCAGGTCGGCCCGTCATTTTCCGCGGAGGAGAGGGCTGGGAACTCGGGCGCTCGAGCGCCGCATCGACGACCGCACCAAGCGGCGTGTCGGGGGCATCGACACCGAGCGACGTGCAGCCGTCCGTGAGCGTCAGTTCACCGGCATCGGCAGCGCCGCAGTCCGGTAGCGGGATGATCATGGCAATGGCTGCCGGTCCGGCGTCGACAGTAGGCGTTGCACAGGTCATTGCGGACTGGGGCGCGTCAGGCGGAATGAGTGATGTGAACGATGACGGGGAAGTCGGGGGAAAGGATCTGGCGTTCGTCTTGGCAGAGAGTGATCTGATGGGGATGGGAGAGGTCGGCCAGGCGACCGGGCTGTTTCTCGTCGGCGGCAGCGGATTCACGGGCCCGACCCCGCAACCGCCCGCTGTGGGCGCGCCCGGCAGCAATGGCAACACGGCCAAGGCGATCGCGCGGTGGACAATCATTCCGTATCAAGAGGCGGGAGATCAGCTGCGCGTCGGAGTGATCGCGTTCCATCGGAACGGCATTGACAAGGTGACATTCAGCGCGGACGGGGGTCCATGGGCCGAGGCCACGTCGATGACCATCAACCCCACAACAGGCGTGAGCGAGTTTTTGGTCACGCTCCGCGCGTCCGATTTCCCGGACGGCAAAGTGGAGCTGCGCGCCATTGCGTATCCGAAGGCTGCGGGTGTGCCGCGCGTGCTGGGCGGTGCGTTTCAGTCGGCGCCGAATCAGGCGCCGCCGTTGCTCGGCGAGTACTCGACGATCGTGTGGACCAACGCGGGCGGCACAGTGTCGCGCGAGCCGAGGTATGTATCGGGGCAAGGCAGTGACGAATCCGGAGACGGCACGGCAGCCGCTCCGTATCGAACCCTCTCGAGAGCTGCGCAGGTCATGCAGCAGCAGTACGGCAACGTCGAAGGCTGCACGATCTACTGCTTGCCGGGCGAGTTTGATTTTGAAATGAAGTGGGGATTCACGGCGGCGAAGGCTGACGAGCGGTATGTCACGATCACGGTCGCTCCTGGCGTTGCACGCGATCAGGTGTTCATCGAAGAGGCGCGTCCGAAGACCGGGAAGATCCGCCTGTCCAACGTTTCGCTCAAGACGAACGCAGCCGGCAATTTCTACACCGGCTTCAACGACCTGCGGACCACGCTCTGGATCGAGAACTGCAAAGTCACAACGCTGAATGGCCGCTACGGCAGCAGTCAGGCCGTCCTCCAGACCTGCAGTCAATTCGTCACGGAGTCACTCTGGACCGATGCGCCCGATGGGCCGGTCGGCGCAATCCTTGTTCGTAACTGCGTCGTTCAGGTGCTGAAGAGTGACATGGTCTCGGGATGCCAGGTGGTCGTGAATGTGCAGGGTGGCGACATTGATCCTGCCGACACCGGGGCCCATCCGGACATCTATCAGATGTACAGGCCCAACGGCGGCATGGACAACCACATCGTGTATGGACTCCGAGCGTCGAATTTTCTCGCGCAGGGTCTGTTCCTGGCGGCGCTCGCGAACGGGGAGAAGATCCAGAATTCCGCGTTTGTGAACATCGTCCTTGACGCCAATCCCTCAAACTTCAGCTCGCAACTTAACCGAGACTGCGAGCACGTACTCCTCGTCAACTGCACGCTCGATCAGACGTTTTACATTCGTACCGGCGGCTTCGACAACGTCAGCTTCGTCGGGAACATTTTCCGAGCGGTGACGCTCGACCTCGCGCTCACTTCGCCCGCTCAGGTGGCAACTGTCGACTGGCGGCACAATCACTTTGTCGACACGACGTCATACGGAACCTACTCATTCGGCACAGACGTCACGACCGGACCTGCACCGGTCGTCAACTGGTCGCTTGGAGACTTCCGCCCGCTCCAGTCAGGCGGCCTCGCGGAGCGGTTTGAGGCTCTGTACTGCAATTTTGATGCGTCCGGGCTCTCGCGCGAGCCGATGACCGCAGTGGGTGCTCTCGAGGCGATTGATTGAGCGGGGAGATGGTTGATCCCCCCCCTCACACCGCGTGGTCGCGGTGATGCTTCGAATCGGCGACACCCGCGTCGCCCCGTGGACGGGGGTGGCCCTGAACGCGGATTCGTGGACGCATGCTCGAGACACTAGTCGTTGCCCTCGTCGCGATTGCTCTTGTGCTGTGGGTGCGACCCGGTACCGGGCTCGGGATCCTCATAGCCAGTTCGCTGCTTTGGCCAGAGTATGCCCGACTCCCTGTGGGCGTGGTGCAACTGTCGGCACCACGCATCGTGGCGCTTCTTCTCATCGCGCGCCACATCGGTCGGTGGTCGCGCTTGCAAAAGCATCCTTGTGACTGGCTTGTCGTCGCGGGCTATCTGCTGTCGGTAGTGTCGGTCATTGCCGCTGCGAGCGACTCCCGATTCATCACAACCACGATCGGCCGCGGCCTGGACACAGTGGTGATCTACTTTGCGGCGCGACTTTGCCTCGCGAACTACGAAGATGTCAAGTCAATGAGGTGGCCTCTCGCGATGACCGCGTTTGCTGTGGGCTCGATGAGCATGTTTGAAGCTCTGACGCAGACGCAACTGTTCCGCGGCGCGTACGTCGCGGCAGGCAACGAGCTCGCCGAAATCGGTCAAGGGCGCGGGGGGGTCGGTCAGACTCGCTGGGGTATGTTGAGGTCGCAGGTTTCGACGCTGCATCCCATCTATTTCGGGGTCGCGATGACGATCGTCACAGGCCTGATGCTCGCAATGCGGCACTCCCTGTCGAAGTGGACGTGGTTCTCAGCTGTCGTCGCTTCATCCGCCGCCGTGTTCTTCTGTCTCTCAAGTGGTCCCTGGACCGCAGGCCTGCTTCTGCTGCTGATACTCCCTCTGTGTCGCACGACGTGGCTGATCAAACCCGCCATCGGCGGGCTTGTGCTCGTGTGTCTCATGTTTGAGCTGCTGAGCAACCGACACTTTTATCACGTCATTTGCTACATCGGACTCAGCAATTCGACGGCTTGGTACCGTGTGCGACTTCTGGAGGTAGCATTCGAATACCTGCCGGAATACTGGATGTTTGGCTATGGTGGTCGCTCCTTCGACCATTGGGGATACCGCATCGATGCACGCTACTTCATCGATTGCGTGAATAACTACGTTTATATCGCCGCCACGACCGGTGTGCCGACGATGCTCTGTTATCTGCTGGCCAAGATCGCGGTGGTGTGGGCCGTTGCGAAACGGTGGAAACGCCTCGGCCACGAACAGCGATGGGTAGCGTTCGCGTTCATCGCCACCGTCCTCGCAATTGCGCTCGCAGAGTGCTCCGTGTCGGTGTTCGGGCCCGCACTCATATTGAACAGCCTCATCTTGGGCGCCGGTGCCTCGGTCTGTGGATGGTCGCGAGTCGGGGCAACGTCCGAACAATTCGCACGCGGAGTATCGAGGGCAGCGGATGGAGCACGGGGCTCAAGAGCAGGCGTCCTCGGACAACGTCGCCTTGAGCGCTTCGGAAGAGTCGCAGGGGACACAACGTGACCACGATGATGCAACGAAGCGCAGAACCTGCAAAGTTTGAAGTGCTCGCTGTCGAGCTCTCCCGGGGTCCCTTGGCATGGCGGGCTGCGCTGCGAGCGTGGGAATGGGCTCGCACCGCACCGACGCGCCTGCGCCTGCCGATGCTCGGCGCGAATGTACGGCTTGCTCCGCCAATTTCGGTGGTGGGTTGCAAGGCGATCCGAATCGGCGGCGGAAGCAGCATCTGGCATCATGCACGACTCGTCGCTCTGAACGTTCGGCATGGAGACATTCGGATCGACATCGGTCGGGGCGTCGCCATCCATCCGTACGCCCATATTTCAGCCATTCAGCGCGTGTCGATCGGCGACGGCGCATTGTTTGCGAGCAACGTCTACATCACCGATCATGATCACGATTGGCGCAATCCGAACGACCCCCCCATTTCGAACGGACGTGTGCTTGCCGCACCTGTGTCGATCGGAGCGAACGTCTGGCTGGGCGAACGCGTATGCGTGCTGCGCGGCGTGACGATCGGTGAGGGCGCAATTGTCGGAGCAGGAAGCGTTGTCACTCGGAGTCTTCCTGCGCGCTGCATTGCAGTCGGTTCGCCGGCACGCGCCATTCGTCAGTGGGACGAGTCAGAACAGCGATGGATTCCAGTGGAGATGCCGTCATGACCGAGCAATACGGTCAGCGTGCCCTCTCCATCATCATCGTCAGCTACAACACGCGTGAACTCACGCTCGACTGCCTGCGCTCGCTGCACGCGCAGACCGATCGATCGCTGTATGAGCTGATCGTCGTCGACAATTGTTCGAGTGACGGTTCGGCCGACGCAATCGCGCACGAGTTTCCCGATGCACGCCTCGTGCGCAGCCCCGCCAACCTCGGCTTCGCGGGCGCCAACAATGTGGCAGCACGCGAAGCGACCGGCACGTACCTGCTCCTTCTGAATCCCGACACGGTCGTCCTCGACCGTGCGGTCGAGCGACTGCTCGCTTTTGCACAGCGCACGCCCGATGCGGGCATCTGGGGTGGCCGCACGCAGTTTGCCGACGGCCGCCTCAACCCCGCATCGTGCTGGGCGAAACCAGGCGCATGGAGTCTGTTCTGTATCGCGACGGGCTTGGCGAAGGTGTTCCGCACGACCACACTCTTCAACCCCGAAGCGTTCGGCGGCTGGGACCGCAGTACCGAACGGCAAGTCGACATAGTGAGCGGCTGTTTCCTCATGCTGCGGCGCGAACTCTGGGAGTCGCTCGGCGGATTTGATCCTGCGTTCTTCATGTACGGTGAAGAGGCGGATCTCTGTCTTCGCGCTGGCGCGCAGGGTGTTCGTCCGCGCGTGACGCCCGACGCAACGATCATTCACTACGGTGGCGCCAGCGAGAAGGCGCGGGCTGACAAGCTCGTACGACTGTTCCGCGCCAAGCGGCTGCTCTTTGAGCGGCATCTCACACCTGCGTCACGCTGGTGGTGCACTCGGATGCTGGACGTGTGGGTCTGGACGCGGCTCTCTGGCGCGATGATCGCCCGGATGCTTGGACGCGGCACCGCCGCGTGGAAGACCTGGGCGCACGTTCGCTCCCAGTCGCGTGAATGGCACGGGCCGCTTCAGCCTGGAGATTCACGTTGACCACTCCCCGCAAAGTCGTTGCCGTTGCCTCGGGCGGTGGCCACTGGGTTCAGCTTCTCCGCCTCCGTCCCGCGTTTGACGGCTGCGATGTCACGTTCGTCACCGTGAACGAGCAGTACCGCGCGGACCTCGAACCGGGCGCGAAGTTTCTGGTGGTGAACGACGCGACGCGCTGGAACAAAATCGGACTCGTGCGTCTCGCGCTGCGCATGCTCTGGATTCTGGTGCGCATTCGCCCGGACGTGGTGATCACGACCGGAGCGGCGCCGGGCTTCTTCGCCCTGCGCCTCGGCAGACTCCTTGGAGCGCGGACAGCGTGGATCGACTCCATCGCGAACGTCGAAGAGGTCTCGTTGTCCGGTCGCCGCATTGGTCCCAAGACCGATCTGTGGCTGACGCAATGGCCGCATCTCGCGGGGCCGATCGGCGCGCACGCCGGTCCGCAATGCAAGGGAGCCGTGCTGTGATTTTCGTGACCGTCGGAGCGCAAATGCCGTTCGAGCGGATGTGCCGCGCCGTCGACCGCTGGGCGGCCAAGCGCGAGCGGTCGGACGTCTTCGCGCAGATCGGCGAGACTGAGTGGCGCCCCAGCGTGATCCGCTGGACGGCGATGATCCAGCCGAGCGAATTCAAGACGACCGTCGAAGCGTGCTCGGTGATCGTCGCGCACGCTGGCATGGGAAGCATCCTGACCGCGCTGCAATATGGCAAACCGATTCTGGTGATGCCTCGGCGCGGCGACCTGCGCGAGACGCGCAACGATCATCAAGTCGCGACAGCGCGGCGATTTCGTGAACTCGGCAAAGTGTCTGTCGCATTCGACGACACCGATCTTGAGCGCGAGCTCGACCGACTCAGCGAACTGAAGGCCGCCGAGCGCATCGGTCCGTGGGCGAGCGACTCGCTTCTGGCCGCAGTGCGATCCTTTGTCCATGGAGGGCCGACCGCATGAACGGAACGCAAGAACGACCGATCTCTGCGTCGCCTCCAGCGACACGCATCGCCGATGGCGTCATCTGCTTCGGCGGTGAGGACTGGTGGTATCACAACCGCGGTCACTTCGACATGCAGCTCATGCGCGAACTCTCGCATCGCGCGCCGGTGCTCTACGTCAATTCAATCGGCATGCGCGTGCCCCGACCGACTGAGGGAGCGATGTTCTTCACGCGCGTGCGCCGCAAGCTGAAGAGCCTGCGCCGTGGACTCGTTCACGTCCGCGAGAACTTCAGCGTGCTCAGTCCGATCGCCGCGCCGGGATCCATCGGTCGCGCGATCACGCGGCGTGTGATGCCGGCGCAGATTCTCCGCGCCGCGCGCAGCATCGGCATCGAACGGCCGCTCCTCTGGGTCGCGTGCCCGCCGGGTGCACAGGCGATCGACGCGATCAAGCCGGTCGGGCTGGTCTACCAGCGGACCGACCGCTTCGAAGACTTCCCGCATGTCGATCGCGCTGCGATCACTGCGTTTGACCGGCGCCTGAAAGACGCGAGCGACACCACGCTGTTCTGCTCGCGCCTGCTCTACGAGGCCGAACGCGACGACTGTCGCAACGCCCTGTTCGTCGACCACGGCGTGGACTATGACCGCTTCGCCGCCGCGGGCCAGGATCCCGCGAGTCATCCAGCGGAGGTCCGCGATCTGCCGCGCCCCCGTGTCGGTTTCGTCGGCGGAATCGACGCCCACACGTTCGACCCGCCGCTGTTCGAGGCCTTGGTCGATCTGCTGCCTGACCTTCATTTCGTGATGGTCGGGGCCTGCTCGCTCCCGGAGGACTGGCTGGCAGACAAGAAGAACTTGACGTTCTTGGGCCAGAAGCAGTACGACGACGTGCCCGGCTACATGGCGGCCTGCGATGTTCTGATCATGCCCTGGAACCGCAGCGACTGGATCAAGGCCTGCAATCCGATCAAGCTCAAGGAGTACTTGGCCGTCGGAAGGCCAGTCGTGAGCACAAGTTACGACGAGCTGCTCCGGACCTGGTCCCGCTTCGTTGCCATCGCCGACGGAGCGCCGCAGTTCGCCGCCGCCATTCGGCAGGCAGTGCTGGATGCCGGGGACGGAGCGGCGCGGCGCGCTCGAGTGGAGCAGGAGACGTGGGGTGCCAAAGCACAGGAGGTGCTTCTGCGCCTTCGCGAATCGGGGTTGGAACTTCGCCCCCAGCGGCGATGACGGCCGCTCGGACGGGCCGCGCGCTCGATTTTGCGCATTCCGTTGACACCGCAAACGCATCAAGCCGCACAATTGATGGGTAAAGTTCCCTCGGCGTGGCAGACGTGCCGAACTAACCCGCACTGAGGTGTTCGCGACGTGGCCGAACTCCGCGGGAGGGGTGCGTTTGCGCATCTGAAACGCCGATGAGACGACTCCTCTGGATGGAGTCGGGACGAGGCGATGGTCGGCACACCCCGCAACCGGAAGCGGGGGAGATCAAGGCCGGATCGCCGCATATGCATTAGGCGTTCGCACGAGAGGAGAGGTTGCGCTACCGCAATGGACCGCATGGACTCTAAGGATCGCATGGACCGCATGGATCGAATGACGGCAGTGATGTTGCTCGGCGGCCTGCGCCGCTCCTCGCTGGAGCTGACGACGGGCTGTCGTCCCGCATGTCTGCTCCTCGATGCCGAGACATCCCTGCTCGCGGCATGGGCCGAGCTGCTGGCCCGTTCCGGGTGCAGTGACCTGCGCATCATCACCAGCGGCGGCGCGTCCGACGACGACATCGTGGCGGAGATTGCGGCCGCCCGCATCCGACTGCCGGGGATGCCCATCACTCGCACGCTCGAGAGTTCGTCGCATCGCGGGACCGGCGGCTTACTGCGCGACGCAGGTGTAGATCTCGGACTCAACGCCTGGACACTCTTTGTCGAACCTCACTGCGTTCCCCCGACGTCACTCGAGCCGCTGCTCGAGGCCAGCAGCCGCGCGCCACTGATCGTGGGTGTCGCTGCCGACGACGCTCCAGCTGGCACGTATCTCATCCGTGCCGAGCTGCTCGAGCACGCTCCGCGCATCGGTTATCACGATTTCAAGGAACAGTTCATTCCGCTGCAGGTCACGCGCGGTGTTCGGATCGTTCCCGCGCAGCTTCCATCGACCGGCATTCGCGTGCATGATCTTCGCGCGTATCTCGCTGCGGTGAAGTGGTGGACGAGCCTCACCGGTCTCCGCGTGCACTCGGCAGCCGATGTGCATCCGACGGCACAGATTCTTGGCGACAGCATTGTGGAGGCCGACGCGCATGTCGGAGCCGGCGCGATCGTGCATGACTCGGTCATCCTCAGCCACGCAGCAATCGGCGAGCGTGCAGTCGTCGCACGGAGTGTGGTTCCACGCGGGTTGCGGGTTGCGCCGCGATCACTGACGGTCGATCGCGTTCTTGACAAGGAATCGTCCGATGCCGCTGATGAAGTCGTGGCACTCGGCAGCGCTGCTTCCGGAGGAATCACTCGATGACTGGCGTCGCACGACATGGCTGGAGCGGATTCCAGTTCGGGCTGCTCGCGATGCTGATGGCCGCAGCAGTCTGGTCCTGCCTCCCGGCGTGGAACGACATCCTGTATCAGGCGACGAACCGCGCTGACGCGAGCTACATCCTGCTCGCCGGCCCGGTCGCGCTGTATCTCCTGTGGATCCGACGGTCGCGACTCCGCTTTGTGCGCTGCCGGCCCAGTCTCTTCGGTCCCGTGATCACCCTGCTCGGTCTCGCAGCGTTCGCACTCGGTGACGAGATCGACATGCATATCGCAAGGCACGTCGGCGCGGTGCTGACGGTATGCGGCGCCATCATCACGATGACCGGCCTTGAGGCTGTCCGGCAGTTCGCCGCCGTTTTTCTCGCACTGCTCATTCTGATTCCGGTTCCGGGCGGATTGCGTCATTCGATCGCTCAGCCACTGCAGCTCGGCGCTGCCTCGTTCACGCAGGCGGTCCTCGAGCTCATCGGCATCGCAAGTGAACGGAACGGCGCCGCTCTGGTGATCGAGGGTACGCCCATCGCGGTCGGCGAGGCGTGCGACGGCATGCGGATGGTCTTCGCGCTCGTCCTCGTGGTCTTCGCGTTTGTCTTCAGTGTCCCGTTCCGGCCTGTAACCCGCATCACGCTGATCCTGCTCTCGCCGCTCGTCGCGCTCATCTGCAACGTGCTCCGGCTTGTTCCCACGGCGCTCGTGTACGGCTACTCGGAGCCCGCGACGGCGCAGCAGGTCCACGACATATTCGGCTGGATGATGCTGCCGACCGCGCTCGTTCTTCTGCTCGGTGTCGTGCGGCTCATGCGCTGGCTCGATCTTCCGGTCTTCCGCTGGAGGATGCTGTCCACATGAACCTTGACACGCCGCCACTTCGACGGCTGGCGCGCCGTGCCGGCCGCGCTGCACCGCTCTTGACGCTTGCAGTGCTGATCGCATCCCCCGCGGTCATCGCTCGTCCGATTACGTCGGCGGATGACATCGAACGACTGGAAGCCATCAAGGTAGCGATGGAATCCGTGCCGACGCGCATCGGTGACTGGATCGGCATCGACGTTGCGGTCCCGACTGAGGCGACCGAGATTCTCAACGCTAACGCGCTCCTCAGTCGCGAGTACTCCGAGATCGGCGGCCGCAGCATCCCCAACAAGGTGACGATGGCGCTCATTCACTGCCGCGATGTCCGCGACATGAATGGTCACTGGCCGCTCAATTGCTATCCGCAGAGCGGCTGGTCCATTGACAAGGTCGTCGATCGGGTTGACGTGCCGGGACCGAACGATGTGACCTATCCATTTGCGTGGTGCCGGTTCACCATTGCGGATGGCACCGGCGCGCTGCGGTCTATGAGCGTGCTGTACGCATTCGTGCTGCCGGACGGACGCCTCGAGACCGACATGCGGTCACTCGGGGCGACATCGACCCGTCGCCGCGACTCTGCCAAAGGAGTCGCGCAGTTTCAGTTTGTGTTCTACGCGGACGTACCGGCCGAGAGCTGCGCTCGCGTAGCCCACGAGCTGATGCTGGGAATGCCGGCGGCGCTGCTGCGCCGACTCGGCGTCCGCACGCCGCACGACGGTGACATGGATGTCTTGAGCAGGGAGCAACGGTAATGCCGGATCAAGTGGATAACAATCTCGCGCTTCCAGTTCGCCCCGACGAACTCCGCATGCAGTCTTCAGCGGAGTACGGGGGGCCGGCTTCGGCCGTTGCCGGGCAGGCGGAGGAGCCGGCACCGAACCCCGTTGAACTCGTGCTCGATCGTCTGCACGGCCGCTGGCTCTGGGCCATCATTCTCGCGTGCGTACTGGCGCCATCGTTCGCCGTTGCCGGCTGGTACGTCGCCCCAGTCAAGTATGCCGCGACCGGCGCGATCGGCATTGAACGACAGCTGGACGTTGCGGTCTTCGCGACGAAAGAATCTGACTCCATCGATCTGATCGGAATGGTCGCGGAACAGGCGATGCTTCTGAGCAGCGAAGCAGTGATGCGTGAAGCACTCAGAGACGCGCGACTTCAGCCGTTCGCCGGTCGCATCCGGGACGAGGACATCGGTGCGATTGCGTCGGGACTCTCCGTTCACCCGCAGAAAGGCACGGGACTGATCAGCGTCGTCGTCGAGAGCGACAGTTTGGCCTTTTCCGAAGCTGCGGCTCGTTCGCTGCTCAAGGCATATTTAAATCAGGTCCAGCCGGTCGCCGGGATGGCGTTCGCCGACAAGAACTCGGTGGCACAGACCAGCCTCCAAGCCGTCCGTCGGCAGATTGAGGTTGCCAATCAGGAACGGCTGAGCCTCCTGAAGTCGAGTCCGACCGGATCGAAGAATCTGCAAGGTGTCATTGACGAGCGAGTCGCACGGGTACGCCAGCGCGAGCAGGAGATCGTTGACGCGCGGGCCATGATGCTGCGAGTTCGCGACAGTCTGCCCCCTGATGCAGGCGATCCTGCTGACGACGCGACCGTCACTCCCACCCAAATTGAGTTGGAGCGGCTCAATCCATCACTGACGATTCTGCGCCGGGATATTGATCAGGGCACGATGCAACTTGATCTCGCGGCTCGGAGCTACAGCCCCAAGCATCCGATCTATCAGAACGTGCAGAAGAAGCTCGACCTCTTCAAGGCGCAGTACGACAGGGAAGTGCAGAACGCCAAGGATGCGTGGTCGACGGGTCCCGCGAAGGTTGGACGCTACGGCGAGCTGACGCGCCGCGTGGGTGAAGCCGAAAAGGACATCGATCGATTGCGCGGGGAGATCGATCAACTGAACTTAACGATCTCGATGTTTGACACGATCGAGCGGCAGCTGGTGCAGCTGGGCCAGGAAGAACAGATCTACATCGATCGACTCAAGCAGCTCAGCGTCGAGGAGAAGAGCCTCAAGGGCGGGCGCATCTCCGTCAAAATCGAGCCGACAGGCTCCTCTCTACCGTCGAAGGACAAGCGGGCCCAGCTTGCAGCGGTCGGCTCCATCTTCGGCGTGGTCGGCAGCTTTGCGATTTTCTTTCTCTGGGGCTCGGTCGACAAGCGAGCTTTCGGCACGCGGCAGCTGCTTGCAGCCGAGCAAGGAAAGCTGCTGCTGGCGGGCGCCATTCCTGACATGAAGGAGATAGAAGGCGACAGCGACGCGAAGGATCTCGCGACCAACTGCGTGCATCGCGTACGGACGCGCATCGAGAGTCGACGGACGCCCGGCGACGGATACGCCCTCATGGTGTCGAGTCCGTTCCAAGGCGATGGCAAGACCACGCTGGCGGTCGGCCTCGCATGGAGCTATGCGGAGAGCGGATATCGCACGCTACTGGTCGACTGCGACTTCATCGGGCAAGCCCTCAGCTTCCAGTTCGGGCAGCTCGGAGCCCCTGGAGTGCGCGAAGCGCTGCAAGGGCAGGAGCCGAGCGGATTCGTGACAGGTGCCGGATCAGACCATCTCAGCATTCTTCCCGTCGGTCGGGATCGGCAGTTTGGTGCGAGCCGCGTGCACCCCACCGGACTGCGACGGCTGTTCCGCGATCTGCGCAACCGGTTCGACATCATCATCGTCGATACGGGTCCGATGACCGCGAGCATCGAGGCACTTCCCGTTGCGAGCTCGGTCGATGGTGTCGTGCTTTCCCTGCGCCGCGGCCGGTCGCGCGAGCGGCTCGGTGAATGCATCAGCGACATCCAGTCAGTCGGCGCGGAGTACCTCGGCGTCGTTCTGAACTATGCCGAGAAGAAAGACTGCGTGCGCTACGGCTCGGTGTCGCGCATGAGTACCGAGATTCTAAAGGCACTGGAGGGCAGGACCGAGGGTCCCGCGCGCCATCCGTTGCTCGCTGCCATTCAGCAGCCTCAGCGCATGAATGACGATCGCAAAGACACTGCAGGTGACGCAGCATGAGTGCGCAGTTGCGATACATTCCACTTCCTTCCGAGGCGGTCACCGCACCAGTGATCCCGGCAGCGGTCGACGAGAGTCGGCCTCGGCTGTGGGGACTGACACCGGCCGCGATGCACGATGCATTCTGGCGCGCCCATGGCGTCGAGTGCGTCCGTCGTGGTGCAGCGGGCGAGATGCCGATTGCGGGCGCTGATGCCTACCTGCTGCTCGAGCCCGATCAGCTCGTGATCTTTGATCTGCGCAGCATCGCGCAGGCGCTGCACTGGACCCGCGCTGCGATCTGCCGCATGCGGGTCGTCGAAGCTGGCGACGAAAGCTATCGTGAGCGCGTGCGATGCGGCGAAGACGGTCTCGTCAAGCGTATCGAACGAGTCTATTCGCGCGAGTATCGGTCCGGTTATCGCGTGCTGCTCACCGATCGCGGCAGCATTGCGCGGTTGTGGCACGCGGCCCCAACGCGGCGCGACGCATGGCGTGGGTTTCGGCGCGGCTCGCGGGCCATTCATACCGAGGCTTTCCGAGTAGACGGCTGGAGCTACCGATGTGGTGACGCGCTCGATGAAGACCGCATGATGGCTCGGCTCGTCGACCAATGGAGCGATCCTGAGCGGGCGATCGACGGCATCGCGTCACTCGGCAATGGCATTTTCGGTCTCAAAGGGGCGCAGATTGCCAACGACCGGACACTCGTGGGACCGCTCTGGCTTGGCGGCGGCGTCACTGACGGCAGCGCCACCGATCGAAGCGGCAGCGGCACAGGAATCGTCGTCGGGCCCACGTGGCTGCCCGACCGCGCCGCAGTGAACGCTGTGCGCGTGCTCGATGTCGCCGACATTCTCTCCCCCGAGCGAGGCGACGCGACCGAGGCAGCGGGAGGGCTGCGCCGTGCGGAACGGCCCGTGTACCACCTGTGCAAGCGCGCTGTCGACATCGCTGTCAGTGCCGCAGTGCTTGCAATGCTCCTCCCGATCCTTGCGATCGTGTCGATTGCCGTGATTGCCGACGACGGCTTTCCGGTCCTCTTCGGCCATCGCCGTCAGACGAAGGGCGGACGTGTTTTCCGCTGCTGGAAGTTCCGCACGATGCGGCGCAACGCGGAAGCGCTGGCGAAGGAACTGCGAAGTCTCAATGTGTGCGACGGACCGCAGTTTTTCATTCAGAACGATCCGCGCGTCACGCGAGTCGGCAAGCTGCTGCGCAAGTGGCACCTTGACGAGCTCCCGCAGCTGTGGAATGTGCTGGTCGGCGACATGAGTCTCGTCGGCCCGCGCCCGAGCCCTGACGGCGAGAATCAGTTCTGTCCCGCATGGCGCGAACTGCGCCTGAGCGTCCGGCCCGGCATGACCGGCCTGTGGCAGGTGGAGCGCACCCGGGAACCGGGCCGCGACTTCCAGGAGTGGATACGTTACGACCTCGAATATGTAAGCAAGGCGAGCCTGTGGCTCGATCTCACCATCTGCGTCAAGACCATCGCGAATATCGTGGGTCGACGGGGAAGTTAATAACATTATGGCGCGAACGACACGAGCGAAGCGACGTCTGAAGCTGTTTGGTGCTGGCGTGCTGGCGACAGCCGTCGTGGGAGCCGGATCCTACGGCGGTCTGCGGTGGTACCGCGCACAGCAGGTGCTCGAAGCACGCGAGGTCGGCTACACGCGCTTCGCTGCCGGTGACTTTGCCGGAGCGCTGGAGCCGTTGAGCGCGTTCGTGAGCAAGAACAATGAAGATGTTGATGCGCTGCTCAAGCTGGCAGTGTGCCGGTCGAATGTCCCTTCCACGAATCGCCGGCACCTGATTGACGCAGCCAGCTTCTATCGAGCCGTGCTACGCGTCGAGCCGACGAATCGAGACGCGCTGGCGGGGCTGGTGACTCTGTACCTTCAGCTGGGATTCGCCGCAGAATTGCGGCCTGTCGTCAATGACCTGCTGAGCCTTGAACCGAACCACATCAAAGCGCTTGACGCACGCATGCAGCTCGCGCGGTCGGTGCAGGAGTGGGGGCCGGCGATGGCCGATTGCGACAAGCTCATGGCGCTCGAGCCCGAGAACTATCGCTGGCGGGCCCAGGCGCTTGAGATCCAGCGGGGTGCGAACGCGTCGCTGGATGAACGCGTCGCGACGGTGCGCAGATGGCTGCAGGAAGCGGGCGAAGGATCGTCGCAAAACGGGTTCCTTCATTTGCTGCTTGCGAATCTGTATCGCAGCGAAGGCAAGTTTGCGGAAGCGCAGGTCGAGGCCAGAATCGCCGTTCAGCTGGGTATGCCGGACGTCGACACGCTAGGCATGCTGATCGAGGTGCTGGATCTCTTGCAGATGCCTGAAGAGGCGCTCGCGGCAATCAAGGCGGCGGGCGAGCGTGGTCTCGATCCTGCAGGGATGGCCCTCATGCAGGTGCATCGGCACTGGCTGGCGGGCCGTCTCGACAGGTCGATGAGTCATCTCGAATCCGCTCCCCCGGCCGAAGGCACGGCGCAGGTCGAGCTGCTGCGCTGGCGCATCATGCTCGCCGAGAGTACTCGTGACTTCGCTGCGTCTGACGCCGCGATCACTGAACTGCGGACGCTCGCCGCGAGCCATGCCGACATGGCACAGACAGCGTTGCCATGGGCCGATGCGATCGTTGCAACGCGTGGCGCCGACTCCGGGCTGCCGCTGAGTCCCAAGCTCGCGATGGCGGCGCTTGACCGTGGTCATGCGGTGGATCCCACAGATGCGTACCTGCTGCTTCGCGCGGGCGACGTCTCCATCCGCTCCGGCGAACCGGATGAGGCCGCCCGGTACTTCCAGCAGGCATTTGAAATGGAGCGTCGGGGCTGGTCGCTCGCGGGTGTGCGCGCAACGACGGCGCTCCTTGGAGTCGGCCGTACGGAGCAGGCTTTCCGGCTCGCGCTCGAGCTTGTCACGCGCTTCCCCGCGAATCCTCCCGTGTACTTCGTGCTCGCCCAGGCCTGCGACGCGCTCGCCCGTGAGGGTCGCACGCCGGCAAGCGTCGATCCGTCACTTTCGTCGACCATTACCGCGAGCGCGATTCTGGAGGGTCTCTACAAGCAGCTGGACGAAGCGCCGATCTTTCTGCCGCCCCTCATTTCCACGAAGATTTCGGAAGGTCTCGATGACGATGCGCGACGACTCGGTCGCAAGGCAGTGGACGACCCGAACACTGAGAGCGACTCGCTGCTGGTGATCGCGGTACTCTTGAGCGAGCGGCGCTTCGACGACATCGCTGAACGGGCGATCGAAGCGGCGCGCAGCCGCAATGCCGATCCGGTGCAGCTCACGGTGGCGCGAGCCCGCCTCCAGATCGCGCGCGGCGAAGCGGTCGCGGCGCGGGCGATGGTGCGTGAAGCGCTGAGCTCCGCGGCGCCTTCGGCGCGGGCACTGCTCGCGCGGGTGCAGGCGGAAGCCGCGATTGCCGCGAACGCCACGGATGCCGTGGGGGTGCTCAGCGAGTGTCTGCTCGAGGGCGGTAACGAGATCGATACTGTCTCCTATGTGATCAGCCAATCCGCCACGTGGACCGACAGAACACTGGTTGCCGCGGCCATCGTCAAGCTGCGCGAGTTGAGCGGCGAGCGGTCACCGCGCGCGGTGTTGACGGATGCGGCTCGTGTGCTGCGCTTTGAACGCCACAGCGGTGAGGAAGTAGCCAAGGCTACGATCGCGGTCAACGAATTATTGAAGGTCAACGAGAATTCGACTGCGGCGCTGGTGACGCTGGCGAGACTCTTGGCTTCCGCCCAGCCGCCCGACATGACCAACGCCGCGATCTACATGAAGCGGGCGGTCGGCTTGCAGCCCGGGCGTCGCGATCTGTATCCCGAACTGATCGCCATGTTGCAGACGTCCGGAGACTTCGCCGAGGCGACCAGCTACCTCCAGCGATTCATGCGCTCGGCGGAGGGCGATGCGGATCAAGGCCGGCTTGCTGCGAGTCTGATGGTGGCGGGCGGACAGTACCTTTCGGCCATTCCGATGCTGGAACGTGTATCGCAGCAGACCGGAACCGAGGCGGATCTCGTGGCGCTCGCTGACGCGAAGCGCCGCGCGGGCCGACTCGATGAAGCGGAGCAGGCGTTCAAGGACGCACTCGATCTGCCGGATCGTTCGGTGCTTTCGGCGATGGCTTACGCCGAGTTTCTCGCGCGAAGCGGACGACTCGATGATGCGCGCCGCATGGCGGAAGAGGACGCGCTGCGCCCAAAGCCGGCGCTTACGCCTGCAAACCGCGCCTATCTGCTGGCGCGCCTCGATCTCGATTACGGAGATCCGAGAGCGGCGGGCGCCGCGGTGGCCGAAGCAACGCGGCTCGCTCCGGATTCGCCAGGCGTCGCGCTGCTTGCAGCTCGACACAAGCTGGCCGAAGGCGATCTGCAAGGCGCGATCAAGCTCGCACAAACGGGGCTGGTGAAGTCCCCGAAGGACGGCCAGCTGCTTACGTTCGTCGCGTCGTTGCTGATGTCCGATCCGTCGACGCGAGCGGGATCCGAGCAGATGCTCGAAGTGCTGAGAGCGGAGAATCCCGCACTGGCAGAACTGCTCGCAATCGTGCGCGTTTCCGCTGGGGCGGACGGTTCACTCAGTCCTGGGGCCGCGCAACTTCAAGCAGTCAATGAGCTCACGGAACGCTATCCCGTATCAGCGCCTGTGTGGACCGTCGCATGCGAGATGCACGAGGCGGCCGGCAAGATCGACGAAGCGGTGCGCATCGCGCGGCGCGGCATGGCGCGCCTCCCCTCGGACCCCGGGCCGGCGGCTATCGCATCGCGACTGCTGCTGCGGCAGCATCGTCTGGAGGAAGCGCGCGAAGCTGCGCGCACGTGGCGCTCGTTGACGGCGGACTCCCCGCTCGATGCGGAACTGATTCTCGCTCGGATTGCGCTCATTGCGGGAAAGCCGCGCGAGGCGATCACGACCCTGTCCCCGTACATCGTTCGCCTGCAGGGCGAGGCCGCGAAGCGTCCGCACGGACTCGGAACGTACACCGCCGCGCTCCTCCTTGAAGGCAACGTGGAAGCGGCATTCGACGCGGCCAAGCAGCAGCTGCACATACCAGGAGTGCGGATGGAGTTCCTTGCCGGCGTGCGTATCGCGGAGTCGCCGACGGCCCTTGACGCGCTGGCGCGACTCGGTACGGCGATCGCGACCGACGACAACGGCCGACTCGCCCTGGTATCGGAGTATGCGGCGCTGGCTCATCGCAAGGACGCCGCCGATGAAGCGCAGCGGCGCGCTGCTGCGTTGCTCGGTGCCCTGACGGAAGCACGTGCTGCACCCGTCACGATGCTGCTGGTGGCGGATCTCGCGGCCGCGCGCGGCGATACAGCTAATGCCAGCGCCGGTTACGACGCGGTATGGAACAGCATTCCCGCTGCGACGCGCGACACGCTGTTGCAATGGAACTCTCTCGATGCGAAAGCGAAGCGAGAACTCGGTGGACCGCTCAGCGTGGCGCTGTATGCGAGCAACAATCAGGCCTCGATGCTGGCGGAGGCGGGTGTCGATCTGGATACGGCGCTCACCGCGGTGGATCGGGCGCTTGTCATGCAGCCAGCGGATCCCAGCCTGCTTGACACGAAGGCCATGGTGCTCTTGGCGCAGAAGGAACTTGACCAGGCGCGATCACTGTTGACGCCGCTCCTGCTCAAGCCTGATGTCACGCCGGGCGTTCTCATGACGCTGGCGCGCATCGAGGTTGCAGCGGACCGTATCGAGGAGGCCCGACGGCACGTCGATGCCGCCGCGCGCATCGTCGCGGATGATCCTCTCACCGACCGCGTGGTCATCGCGCGCCTCGAGGCGCTCAGAAGGCAGGTCACCGACGCTGCGCGGAAGCCTCGGACCTGATCCAAGATTGCAACGGAAGGCGACAGGACGCTCGCATGAACTCCACTCCCGAACGCAAGGGCATCATTCTTGCCGGCGGATCTGGCACCCGGCTGTATCCGATCACGCGCGCCGTGAGCAAGCAGCTCATGCCCGTGTACGACAAGCCGATGATCTATTACCCGCTGTCGATGCTGATGCTGGCCGGCATCCGGTCGATCCTCGTGATAACCACGCCGCACGATCAGGACGCATTTCAGCAGCTGCTCGGTGACGGATCGCAATGGGGCGTGTCGTTCACGTACGAGGCGCAGCCGAAGCCGGAGGGGCTGGCCCAGGCGTTCATCATCGGCGAACAGTTTCTCGGGGGCAGCCCGTGCGCGATGGTGCTGGGGGACAACATCTTCTACGGCACCGAACTGCAGCGACGGCTGCGAGAGGTTGCAGCCCGGACCTCGGGCGCAACGGTGTTCGCGTATCACGTCACGAATCCGCAGGACTACGGCGTGGTCGCGTTTGACAAGGCGGGGCGCGCGGTCTCGATCGAGGAGAAGCCGAAGCAGCCGAAGTCGAACTTCGCTGTGACCGGCCTCTACTTTTACGACGAGCAGGTCGTGGAGATTGCGAAGGCAGTCAAGCCGTCCGCGCGCGGCGAACTGGAGATCACGAGCGTCAACGACGCCTATCTCCAGCGACGCACACTGGACGTGGAACTCCTTGGGCGCGGCTCGGCATGGCTCGATACCGGCACGTTCGACACGCTGCTGCACGCAGCGCAGTTCGTGCACACGCTGGAAGCGCGGCAAGGATTGAAGATCGCGTGTCCCGAAGAGATTTCGTATCGCAACGGCTGGATCGACCGCGCTGCGCTGCAGAGGCTGGCTGCGGAGCTATCGAAGAACTCGTACGGTGCGTACCTCACGCAGATCCTGAACGAGTCTGTGTTCACTCCATGACGTTGTCCAGCATCAACACCGGATCCAGCAGCATGAAGGTCACACCGACGGCCATTCCTGACGTCGTGGTGATCGAACCGCGCGTCTTTGGTGACGCGCGCGGATTTTTTCTGGAAACGTGGTCGGCACGGGCATACGCCGCGGCCGGATTGCACATGCAGTTCGTACAGGACAACTGGAGCCGTTCGCGGCACGGGATTCTGCGCGGGCTGCACTACCAGATTCGTCATCCGCAGGGGAAGCTTGTGCGTGTCACGCACGGCGAGGTCTTCGACGTGGCGGTCGATCTGCGCCGCAGCTCGCCCACGTTCGGTCAGTGGGTGGGCACGATTCTCTCCGCCGAAAACTTTCGTGCGATGTACGTTCCGCCGGGATTCGCGCACGGTTTCTACGTCACGAGCGAGTCCGCTGACTTTCAGTACAAATGCACCGATCTCTATGCGCCGGAGTGGGAGCGGACGCTCGCATGGAACGATTCGCGCGTCGGTATTGCATGGCCACTCGACGCCGGCGAAGAGCCGCTGCTCTCCGAGAAGGATCGCACGACTGGCAGCTCGCTCGCTGATGCGGAGACGTTTCCATGAACATCATCATCACTGGCGCGGGCGGGCAGCTTGCGAATGAGCTCGTCGCGACGGCCCCGACCGACGCGTCGGTGCATGCGCTCAGCGAGGTCGATCTCGACATTCGTGATCGCGATCGCGTGCTTGCGGCGGTGCGCGAGCGCATGCCGACGGTCATCTTCAATGCCGCAGCATATACAGCAGTCGACAGAGCTGAGAGCGAGCGCGATCTCGCGTTCGCCGTCAATGCGGATGGCGCCCGCCACCTCGCGGAAGCGAGTCGTGCTGTCGGTGCGTATCTCGTGCACGTCTCGACGGACTTCGTTTTTGACGGTGCGTCGGGAACACCGTGCGATGTCGACGCCACGCCGCGACCGCTGTCGGTGTACGGTGCGAGCAAGCTGGCGGGAGAGCTCGCTGTCCGCGGCGTGGACCCGGAGGCGGCGATCATTCGAACCGCATGGGTGTACGCAGCATGCGGCAAGAATTTCGTGCACACGATGCTCCGACTCATGAAGGAGCGCGGCGCCGTGCGCGTGGTCGCGGATCAGGTCGGCTCGCCCACCCACGCGCGTGGACTCGCCGAAGCGTGCTGGCGCGCCTTCGAACGTCGGACGGCGGGGACACTGCACTGGACCGACGCAGGCGTTGCAAGCTGGTACGACTTTGCCGTGGCAATCGCCGAGTTCGGTTGTGAGGCGAACTTGCTTCCAGCGATGCCGACGATCGAGCCGATTCGGACGGTCGACTATCCGACGCCGGCCGAACGGCCGAAATACAGCGTGCTGGACAAGTCATCGACGTGGGACGCGCTGGCGATGCGCCCGCCGCACTGGCGCATTCCGCTGCAGCGGACGATTGGAGAGATCGCACATGCCTGACGCCCGTTCATCAATACTCGTCACCGGGGCCGCAGGATTCATCGGCGCCAATTTCATCCGGCACAGGATCGCCGACGGGCACGCGGACCGTATCGTCGCGCTTGATGCGCTGACGTACGCGGGCAACCGCGCGAACCTGGCCGGCATTCCCGAGGGCGACGTCATGACGTTCGTGCACGGGGACATTCGTGACACGCCGCTCATGGAGTCGATGCTGCGGGACCATCGCATTGACACGATCGTGCACTTTGCTGCGGAGAGTCATGTCGATCGTTCGATCACCGGACCCGATGCGTTCATCGACACGAACGTCGTCGGCACCCACAGTCTGCTCAAGGCGGCGCGGACCGTCTGGCTCGGCGAAACGCGGGTCAAGCATCGCTTTCATCACGTTTCGACGGACGAGGTCTACGGCTCGTTGAGCGCCACTGATCCGGCGTTCAAGGAAGAGAACCAGTACATGCCGAACTCGCCATACTCGGCGAGCAAGGCGGCGAGCGATCATCTCGTACGCGCGTATCACCACACCTTCGGCTTGGACGTCACGACGAGCAACTGCTCGAACAACTACGGTCCGTATCAGTTTCCTGAGAAACTGATTCCGCTGATGCTCGTCAACATTCTCCATGGCAAGCCGCTGCCCGTGTATGGCGACGGCATGAACGTGCGTGACTGGCTGTATGTCGAGGACCATTGCCGGGGCATTTCGCTCATTCTCGAGCGCGGCCGCATCGGCGAGGTTTACAACATCGGCGGCAACAACGAGCGGCCGAACATTGACATCGTGAAGACGCTGTGCTCCATGATTGACGAACGCTTTGCACGGGATGAATCGCTGCGAACACGTTTCCCGCAGTCACCAGCGGCAAAGCACACGCCATGCGAGTCGCTCATCACCTACGTGAAGGATCGGCCGGGCCACGATCGTCGGTATGCGATTGACGCGCGCAAGGCCGAAACGGAGCTGGGCTATCGACCGATCGAAACGTTCGAAACCGGCTTCGCGAAGACGATCGCCTGGTATCTCGACAACGAGGCATGGTGGCGCTCCGTGATGGACGGTTCGTATCGGCAGTGGATTGAAGCGAACTATGGAGCGCGCGCGACTCCGCGTTCATCTCTCTCGGCGCGATAGCCCTTTCCCCGGGCAGGACAGGAACGCATGCTGCACGGACACGCAGTGCTGGACCTTCAATGGAGCGCGGAGCGCGGCACAATCGCGGTCGGCGATCGCGCGCATACGCTCGGCCTTTCGGTGAAGGATGCCGCCGGGCATGAGAAGGGCGTGGTCGCGAACTGGAAGCTTGATGGCGACACGCTCACCATCGAAAGCGATCCGTTCGGCTATTTGCCGCTCTTCGTGTGGCAGTCCGGCAACCGGATCATTGTCGGCACGTCGCCGATCGCGGTCGTAGCAGCAGGAGCGCCGGGTGAAGCGGACAGTGAAGCCGTCGGCCTCTGGTGCCGCATCGGACTGTGCCTCGGAGAGCGCACGCTTTTCAAGCATGTGCGACTGGCGCCGCGCGGAACAAAGCTTGTCTGGCATCGCGGCGACACACGGGTCGAAGGCGCCGGCATGCCGGTGATTTCTTCCGCGATCCGCACGGTCGAAGAAGGCGTGAGTGGCTACTGCGACCTCTTTCGACAGGCGATGCAGCGGCGCGCTCCCATCGGATCATCGTTCGCGATGCCGCTCTCGGGGGGGCGCGATTCGCGCATGATGCTGCTCGATGCGATAACGCTCGGACATCGGCCACAGGCGTGCTTGACGCTGTCGGACGGCCCCGAATCGGATCATCCGGACGCAGTGATCGCAAGGATGCTCGCCGCCCGCGTGAACGTTCCGCTCGTCAATGTCTCGCCGCGGTCGAAGTGGATCGAGAGCGAAACCCGCAAGCATGTCTTGGGCGGACTCTTGGTACTGGAACACACGTGGATGATGCCGCTCTGGGACACGTTGCGCGCGAGTTACGGATGCTGGTATGACGGACTCGGCAGCGGCGCGATCACCCGGGGCGATCTGTGCAAGCAGAGTTGCCTCGACAAGTTTCGCAGCGGCGCCTGGACAGATCTGACTCGCGAGTTCGCGAGCTACGCACTCGGCGTGACCGAGGAACAGCTGCGCGGACTTGCGACGATTGCTCCGTGGATCGACGCACGCCACGAATCCGCCGTCGCCTTGGTCGAGGCGGAGTTCAAGCGTTATGAAGGCGCCGCGAATCCGCTCACCGCGATGACGTTCGTCAACTGGGGAGGCCGCGCGATCTCACTCAACCCATACATGCTCTGCGCAACCCATCCTGCGATTCACACACCGTTCATGGATGCAGACCTCGTGCGTTTTCTGCTGAGTTATCCCATCGAACTCGCGCTCAAGGATGACCTCCAGACGGCGGCGGTGCGGCGCATGCATCCCGACTTCGCCGACATGCCGTTTGACAAGGATCTGCCGAAGGCGACAAAGCGGAAGAAGCCGCTGTCGAAGGCGGTCGCCAGCCGCCTCTCTACCGTCCTCAATCAATGCACGCGTGGAGGTTCGTTCCGATCCGTCGGTGCAGGAGCTGCGCTGCGCAACGATCCGCGTCTCGTCTCAGTCGTCACAGCGCTAGCACTCCTCGAGCGAGCATCAACCTCGGCCGGCGCGAACAGCCTGCTCGCGGAGTACGGGTTCGACTCAGCGGCCGACCGCGCTTCGCTGGCCCGCCACCGCGCGGATTGAGCGATCACTCACGGCGTTCCGTCGGCGATGTCGCGCAGCTCAGGATCGAGCTTTGCTTCCTCGCGGGCCGCACGTTCACCCTCCGCTGATGGCGCTTTGCGCCGGGCGCTGCGGATGAGATCGAGGGCTTCTCGCATCTCCGCACGGGCGCGGGGCCAAACACCCAGCATCGCTCCCGTGACGAGCAGGCCGACGAACAGCGTTGCGGCGAGCGAGATCCACGGCTGCGGCAACGGCAGCAGGTATGCGGGCACAGCCATCGTGGCTGCGGCGACAACGCCGATGACTCTGGCCGGCACGGTTGCTTTCGTCACGCCCAGGAGCGACACAGGAGTGTCACGCAGTGTCCACCACGTCATGGGCAGTCTCATCACGTGCGTCATGATGACGTATCCCCATGCAACGCCAGCGGCGCCCCACTGCACGCCGACCAGAAACGCTGCGACGAATCCGAGGACCCGGATCAGGTTGCGCCAGAACAGTTCTTTCGTCTGCCCCGTCGCGATGGCAACCCACGTTGCGGTCGCGGCGATGGGCATGCCCCAACTGGCGATCGCCAAGATCTGGAAGAGGACGGCCGCATCAGCGAACTCCTGACCGAGCACGATGAGCACGATGTCGCGCGCTCCGACCATGAGGAACGCAATGAGCGGTGTCGAGACGAGCGCGACGAGCGCGCACATCCGGTAGTACGCGCGGCGAAAGCGCTCGGGCTGATCTTGCACGCGCGACAGCAGGGGAACCGCGACGCGTGTGAATGGCGCGATGATCTGCGACAGTGGCATCATCAGCAGGCCTTGGGCGCGGCTGTACTCGCCGAGCGGACCGGGGCCGCTGAACTTGCCGAGGATCACGGCATCGGCGTTGACGCAGATGTAGTTCAGGAGTTCGGTGCCGGAGAGATGCGTGCCGGTCGTCAGAAGCGAGCGCGTGCCCGGCGCGATGCGGGGCATGTACGGCCGCCATCCGGTGACGCTCCACGCGGCGACGGTCGTTGCGAGCCGGGTGATCACGAGCTGCGCCACGAGCGCCCAGAATCCAAATCCGTACCACGCCATGACGACGGCGAAAACGACGCCGAGCAGGTTGCCAATGGTCTCGACGATCGCAAGCTTCCCGAACAGCAGCTCGCGCTGCAGCATTGCGATGTGCTGCGCGCCAAGCGCGCCGATCACGAGGCTGACGCTTGCAACGACTGCGAGCAGCGTGAGCCGCGGCTCGTCATAGAACCACGCGAGCAGCGGCGCGGATGCCGCGGCCACGCCAGCGATCACGGTGCCCGCGCCGAGGTTGATCCAGAAGAGGCTCGAAGCCTGTTCACGCGTGAGATCCTTCGCCCGCGTTGCCGCCTGCGTGAGACCCGCCTCGGCAAAGAGCGATGCGAAGCCCGTGAACGCCGTCACCATCGCCACGAGTCCGAAGTCATCCTTGATGAGGAGCCGTGAGAGAATCGCCGTCGATGCAATCCGCAGCACAAACCGCGTCCACTGCGCCGCAAAAGTAAAAGCACCGCCCCTGACGGCGCGGTGCTTGAGATTCTTGTTGACCTGCGGAGTCGTGCTCACGTCCGCAGTCATCGGCATGTCCCGTGCGGGAGGTTGACGTTCCGCTCGAACGTCCTCCGATCGCGCCGCTTACCCCTTCGCCGTCGCCCGGATCACGTCGCCGCCCAAAGGCATGCGGACGAAACTCAGCACTTTGATGCCGGCCGGCAGCAGATCGCGGACCTTCTTTGAGTCATCGACGACGTAGTTCTGCCCGAGCAGCGTCGTCTCTTCGAAGAACTTTCGCATCTTGCCGATCGCCATCTTTTCGGCGATCTGCGGGGGCTTGCCGGAGGCTTCGGCTTCCTTGACCGCTTCGCTTCGCTTTTCGGCGACAACTGCGGCCGGCATATCGCCTTCGTCGACCGCTATCGGCGCCGGGACGTGAGCGACGATGTGCTGACAGACGCCCTTCGCGACCTCGGGCGTCACCGGACCGCTGAACTGCACCAGCGAGCCGGTCTTGCCGTCGTGATGCACGTACGCGCCGAACGCGCCGCCGTTGAATGCGAAGCCCCGTGCATACGAAGCGTTCTCGCGCGTCGTGATGCGGACTTCGTCAATCTTCGCGGTGATGGCCGGCGTCGCGGCGACTTCGCCTGCGGGGCCAGCGGCGGCAATCTTCGCAATGTCTGCGGCCATCGTCTGGAACGCCGGATTCTTCGCGGTGAAGTCGGTCTCGGATCGCACTTCGATGATCGCGGCCTTGCCGCCATCGATGAACGCTGCGACGCGCCCTTCGCCGGCGACGCGGTCGGTCCGCGCGTCCATCTTGCCCTTCGCGCGCTCCTTGAGAATCGCTTCGGCCTTCGTCATGTCGCCGTCGGCGTCGGCGATCGCCTGCTTGCACTCGAGAATCGGCAGTCCTGTGCGCTGGCGCAGTGCCATCGCGTCCTTCGCACTCACTTTTGCAACGTCCATCGGTGTATCTCGTGTTTGATATCGAATCAGTCACTGAGCATTGATCATTGGGCGAATCATTCAGCTGATGCCGGGGCTTCGACCGGTGCCGGCGCTTCGTCGCCGCCCTCGGCGCGGAAACGCGACCGGGTCGAACGGCGGCGGGGGCCGCCATCGCGATCGCCGCCGTCGGCATCGCCGCCCTTGGACTGCACTGCGTCGCTGGTCTGACGATGGCCGAGGCCTTCGGAGACGGCAGCGCACAGTTCGCGGACGATCACGTCGATGGAGCGCATCGAGTCATCGTTGCCCGGGATCGGAATGTCCGCGAGTTCAGGATCGCCGTCGGTGTCGATCAGGCAGATCGTCGGAATGCCGAGATTCTTCGCTTCGAGCAAGGCGTTCTTCTCGCGGTTCGTATCGATGACGATCACGGCGCCGGGAAGACGGCCCATCGTGCGGATGCCGTTCAGGTTGCGGAAGATCTTCTTCTGCTCGCGCGTGAGCTGCGATTCCATCTTCTTCGAGTAGTTCTTCATCTCGCCGCCCTCGATGAGCCGCTCGAGCTCTTCGAGGCGCTTCAGCCGGTCGCGGATCGTGCGGAAGTTCGTGAGCGTGCCGCCGAGCCAGCGTTCCGTGACGAACGGCATCTTCACGCCGCCCGCGTACTGCTCGAGCGCGGCTTGCGCCTGGCGCTTGGTGCCGACGAAGAGGACATCCTTGCCGTCAGCGACGAGTTTCGAAATGAACTTCTTCGCGAGGAGAAGACCTTTGACGGTCTCCTTGATGTCGATGATATGAATGCCGTTGCGAACCGTAAAAATATACGGCTGCATGCGCGGGTTCCAGTTGCTTCGGCGCTGGCCGAAGTGGATGCCGCTTTCGACGAGTTCTGTGACGAGCGATGACATGGGGAGACTTCCTTTGCAGCGACACCGACGCGGCGGTGGTGGTAGCCCTCACGGCCAGCGGCGTTGAGCCGAAGTCGTGCGAGCCCGCAGCGTCCCGAGGGCGCTTCTGAGTGACGGATCACGAGACACCCCGCAACAGCACCACCAGAGAGCTATCGCAGGTCCCCCGCACGCCGTTGCGGCACCCGTTGCCGCAGTCGTCATTGGAGGATCTGAGGAGGATACCAGATGGCTGCGGGAGGCGGAGGGGGTGTGTGCGGGACCGTCTTCCGCTAGATTTCCGGCTTTCCCGCCATTGGCCTCCCTCGAAAACCAACACTCATGCTCGGAAAAGTCTTCAAGGCCTACGACGTTCGCGCGACCTATCCGAAGCCCCTGAACGAGAAGATCGCTTGGCAGATCGGCTACGCCATCGCCGAGTACCTGATCGGGCAGGCGGTGGCAGCCGGATACGACGACCCGATGATGAAGCACATCGCGGTGGGGCGGGACATGCGGAAGAGTTCCCCCGCGCTCACGGAGGCGCTCACCCAGGGAATGCGCGACTTTGGCGGCCACGTGATCGAGCTTGGCCTCTGCGACACGCCGATGGTGTACTTCGCGATCAACCACCTCGGCTGTGCCGGCGGGGTGCAGGTGACGGCCTCGCACAATCCGAGCAACTACAACGGGTTCAAGATCTCAAAGATCGCAGCCAAGCCGGTCGGGGGCGACACGGGACTGGACGAGATCAAGCGGCTGGCGGCGCTGGTCGAGCGCGAGAAGCTCGTCCCGCGCGGCGGCCGCATGGAAGCGCGGGATCTGTGGAAGCCGTACCGCGAGCATGTGCTGCGCTTCGTTGATCCGGCCATCCTCGAAGGGAAGCGGACGCTGCGCATCGTCATCGACGCGAGCAACGGCATGGCGGGCACGATGGTGCCGAAGCTGTTCGGCGGCGTCCCCGGTCTGAAGATCACGGAGATCAACTTCGACAACTCCAGCGGCGAGTTCGTGCACGAGCCGAATCCGCTCGTCGAAGCGAACCTCGCGCAGTTGCGCGAGACGGTACTGCGACAGAAGGCGGACTTCGGCGTGTGTTTCGATGGCGACGCCGATCGCTGCGTCATCGTCGACGAGAACGCCGTGCCCATCGGCTGCGATCTGCTCCTTGCGATGCTGGCCCGCGACGTGCTGGCCAAGGCGCCCGGCGCCAGCGTGGTCTACGACCTGCGCTCGAGCCGCAGCGTGCCGGAGATCATTCGTGAATGCGGCGGTGTTCCGGTCGAGAGCCGCGTCGGCCACGTGTTCATGAAGGCGAAGCTTGCTGAAACCTCTGCGCCGATCGGCGGCGAACTCAGCGGGCACTTTTATTTTCAGGACATGTTTGCGACGGACTCCGGTGCCCGCGCGTTCGTGGCCGTCGTCAGCGCGCTTGCACGCGCGACGTCGCCCTTGAGCGCGCTGATCGCGCCGACGCGCCGTTACATGCAGTCAGGCGAGATCAACTTCGAGAATGAGGACAAGGAAGGCGCGATTGCCGCGCTCCGCAAGGCGTATCCGAAGGCGAAGGTCACGACGCTGGATGGCGTGAGTCTCGACAACGGCTCGTGGTGGTGCAATGTGCGGATGTCCAACACCGAACCGCTGCTGCGCCTCAATCTCGAAGCCAAAGATGCGGCAACGGTTGATGCCGCCGTGCGCGAGCTCTCGCGCTTGCTCGGGAGGCGCGTCGCGCATTAGCACTTCTATGAGGCCAGCTCCGTCAAGTCGATTCGGTCGGATCGTACGAATCAGTCTTCTATTCGTGCTTTCCGGCGTGCGGCGGTGCGCCGTGTGATTCGCCGGGCGACTCTCTGACTCTGCGAAATCGGGTGCCCACTCTCTGTGACGCGCTTTGGCGCGCAGGTTTGGACCGGGCTTTCCCTGTGTCGTCGATCCTCGATACCGATCGGGCCGTCCTGACGACGCCGACCTCTCGTCATCGTTCTCCTTCAAGTGCGCGAGTGATTCAATCGTCCGCTGCGGGTTTGGCTGGCCTTGGTTGTAGCGCAATCAGCTTTGCGCATACTCGCCGCGGTACGTCACCTGCAGGCAATTGTTGAACATGTTCAGCATCGTGATGAGACCGATCATCGCCGTGAGCTCGACGATCTCCGGTTCGGTGTAGTGCGCGCGAAGATCATCGAACAGCTGGGCAGGAATCCGGTTCGCGTCGCGCTGCGCTGCACGCGTGTAGTCGACCGCGAGGCGCTCGCGGTCGTTCATGAGTTCAGGGCGGTCAAGCAGACGAAGCGGATCGCCGCTTTCGTCGCCGATGCCGAGCATCTGCGCGATCGACACGTGTGACGCCGTGCAGAACTGGCACTGATTCGTGCGCGATGCTTCGAGAATGATGAGTTCCTTCACGCGCCGCTCGACCACCCCACCGGGATAGACCGCTTCGCTCATGGCACCGAATGCCTGGAGCAGTTCCGGCCGCAGACTCATCGCCTGAATCATTTCGACAGGAAGGCGTCCGCCATCGAAGAGCTTGCTGCTTTCCGCAAACGCGGGGCTGTGGCGCACTGCATCAAACGCGGCGCGGATCTGAGGGGTCGTGGGTGTGACGCGCATCCGCAGAGCGTACGGGCCCGTCAAAATTGCACCCCGGCCGATTGGCCGGATTCGCGGGCCATCACTCGCCCGGAATGTATGAAATGACGCCTTCCCACGGGCTCGACGCTGTCGCGTACTTCTTCATCGGAATGCGGCCGGCGCGCGCCCCGAGGTAGCCGGCGTCGCACGCCATGCGCATCGCGTGGGCCATCGCGACAGGTTCCTGGGCGTGCGCAATGCCGGTGTTCAGCAGCACGCCGTCCGAGCCGAGTTCCATCGCGAGCGTGACATCGCTCGGCGTGCCGACGCCTGCATCGACGATCACGGGGTAGCTGGCATCGCCGCCGTGCTGCGGATCTTTGAGCATCTCGAGGATGATCGCGATGGCGCTCGGATTCGCGATGCCGCGGCCGGACCCGATCGGGCTGCCCGCCGGCATGACGCTCGCCGCGCCCGCGTCGCGCAGCCGTACTGCGATGATCGGATCGTCGCTCGAATAGCAAAGCACGGTGAACCCGTCGCGGACGAGCTCCTTGCACGCTTCGAGCGTTCCGAGCGGGTCGGGCAGCAGCGTCTTGCGGTCACCGAGCACTTCGAGTTTGACCCACGCGGCCCCGGCATTGCCGATCTGCTCGAGCAGTTCGCGGCCGAGGCGGGCGACGCGGATGGCATCGTCCGCCGTGAAGCAGCCGGCGGTGTTCGGGAGAATCGTGAGGCGTCCGAGATCGAGGAACTCGAGGATCGATCGGCCCGCCGCGTCGACGAGGCGTTCGCGGCGCACGGCAACGGTCACGACGTCGGCGCCGCTCGCCTCGACCGCCGCCTGCATGGTCGGATAGTCGCGATACTTGCCCGTGCCGACGACGAGTCGGCTCTTGAGCACGAACGGCCCGACAGCAAGCGGCGGGATGGGAGACGGCGACGTGATAGCGGGAGTGAGCGGGAGCATGGGTGGGGCAGAAGCGGGAGTCAGCCGCCTCCGACGAGCGAGACGATTTCGACCTGATCGCCGTCTTCGAGCCGGCGCTCGGGATGACTGCGGCGGGGGACAAGTGTGCGGTTGACCTCAACCGCGGCGGCGCCACGCGTCGTCTGGAGCCGATCCAGCAGGTCCGCGACCGTGAGACCGGTGCCCTCTGTCTCGAAGTCCTGCTCCTGTCCGTTGACGATGAGACGCATGGCGGCAAGTGTAGGGTGCGACGTGCGCGCGTGTGAACGGTAGAGTGCGTCGGCAATCGTCGCAGCGGGTGATTTTCGGGGAGGGTCGTTCTATGAGCGGGACCACGCGTCGGCACATCCTCTGGGGCAAGTGCGTCGCGGTGCTGCTCGCGAGCCAAATGCTGATCGGCTGCTCCGACCCGGCGTACGACACGAGCACGCCCGAACGGACGCTCGACGCAATGGAAAAGATGGTCGCGGACGGCCGGGCCGATCTTCTGCCGACGCTGATCGAGCTGGAGGCGCGGGAGGTCACGTTCGATGACGGCGTCACGGAGGCGAGTGCCATCGGCGACGTCAAATCGAAGCTGGGCGACATGCTCGGCCGCCTGTGGCGCGTGTCGCTCAAGCTGAAGGAACGGTGGCCGGAGCAGGTTGCGAAGGAGGCGGCCGCGGCGGAGAAGCTGATCAGCGCCCAGACGTCGGAACGCCGCGACGTCGGCGAGTGGCTGAGCCAGATCATGACTGATCCGTTCATGTACTTCACGACGCAGCGCGATCGGCTGAAAGCCGAGGATCTGACGGACGGCACCGCATCCGTCACATGGGACGACGAACCGCTGTGGCAGGCGGTGTCGATGATCGAGACCGATGGCGGGTGGCGATTCACGGTCCCGGTGGCAATCGTGCAGGGGAGCGAATACTGGCCGCAGACGCGCCCGGAATGGGCTGTCATCGCCTACGTGATGCTCGCGATCGAGAACAGCCTCAAGGACTTCGAGGATGAACTCGACAGCGGCAAGTTCCGGGACCTTCGCCACGCGAGCGAGCGGGTCGGGCGGCTCGTCGCCGAGTCGGTCGTCGCGCAGGGCATCATCTACGCGATGATGAAACGGAACCCCGACGTGAAGCCGACAGCGCCGCAGGCGCCATAGCGGCGCTGGGCTGCCGACTCGGCAGGCGCTGTCGGGCGCACGATTGCGATGTCAGCTTGTTTCCCGTGCGGCCCCCGCTGATGCGGTGCTGAACGCGGTCCGGGGCTGCGCGCGGCGCGAAACTCGCGCTGGCATGGCCAGTGCAATTGGGGGTCACTCGCTTCGACAGCAGGCGTTGTCGGGGCGGGACCACTCACTCATCACTCGAACTCTCATCACTCGCGAAGGAGATATTGCCATGCGCTGCTCAACACATTCGTGCTATCCGTCCGCTGCAAGCCGAGCGTTTGCTTTCCGCGCCTATGGCGCTCGAGACGCCGAGCCGTCGGCGAACACTTCGAACGCACCGGTCAGCCTCACCCTTCCCGTCGACGTCTATCAGGAAAACGGAGCGTTCGTCATCAAGGCATCGCTGCCCGGCTTTCAGAAGGAACAGGTTGCCATCTCGATGCGCGGCACGTCCGGCGCGAGCGTCCTGACAATTACCGCAAGCCGGGGCACGGCAACCCCCGGCACCGCAGCCGCCCCCGCATCGAGCGCGGGACCGGCTGCTGAGCAGACCGAACGGGTCTGGTTCCGCCGGGAACGGCGAACGGCGAGCTGGGAACGGGCGATCCGCATGCCGGAGGGCGTGACCGACGAAGGCATCACGGCGGTGCTGAAGGACGGCGTCCTCACGGTCACCGTTCCGCAGCCTCAGCCCAAGAAGCCGGATGCCGTCTCCATCAATATCAACTGACCACTCCCCAGAGTGCGTCGACATCACGACCGCGACCTCGGACTCGATCGAGTCCGGGGTCGTGCTTTTGCGAGCAATTTGACGGTTGCTTCCTACGCCCTATCGTGCGGCCATGGCTGCAATCCTTCGCGCGCGGACCGCCGCTGTTGTCCGTGTTTACATCTGGGGATGCGCGCTGCTGATCATCGCCGCGTTCCCGCGCGCGGCCGCGGCCGAGCGCACCGAGGTGTGCCCGGTCTTTGGAACATTTGATCGACAGTTTGATGGCTTCGAGCTGCCGACTTGCATCGCGACGGCGGTCGACGGCCGGGTCGCCGTGCTGGAACGCGATGCGCGCCGGGTGCGGATCCTGAACGCGAACGGCGAAGAGCAGCTGCGCATCGACACGCGGGCCGGCGGTGACGGCGGACCGTGGATGGTCGCGTTGAGCGAGAACGATCCTGCGCCGGGCGCGCTCGCGTTCGCGGCCGACGGTCGCCTTGCGATCGTGAGCGCGCGGCGGATCGCCGTCTTTGACGCGACCGGAACGCCGTGGCGGGCACTGTCGAGTGTTGACCTGCTCGATCCGGTCGCGGCGACGTGGCGCGGGGCTGACGAACTCTGGGTCGCCGATCGCGGCGGGCGCGCTGTCGTCGTCTTCGGCCCCGACCTCACCGTGCAACGGCGCATCGAAATGGATCTGCAGCGGCCCGGCGGCATTGTGGCGGCGCCCGATGGATCGGTCTTCATCAGTGACGAAGACGCGCACGCAATTCTGCAGGTGGATGCGATGGGAACACTCATTCGCCGATTCGGCGAGCGGGGCGCGTTTCCCGGTCTCTTCAATGTGCCGAGCGGACTCGCCGTCACCGACGAGTGCCTTTTTGTCGCGGACGAACTCAATCACCGTGTGGCGATTCATCGATTCGACGGCACGTTCGTCGGCCAGTGGGGCATGCACGCGGTCGTTCCGCGCGAAGGCGAGGGGAAGATTCATTACCCGCGTTCCATCGCGCTGGCCGCTGACGGCGCGAGCATGTGGGTGGCCGAGCCGCTTGAACGGAGGCTTCAGCGCTTCACGCAGTCCGCTACCGATGCGCTGCCTGCGCCGATGCCTTCCTTTTCAGGGATTCAGAGTCACTTCGGCGGTGCGGTCGCGAGCGATGGTGATCTGCTGATCCTCGAAGAACCGGAGTCGGCGAGTGTGTTTGTGTTTGACCTGCGGCAGCCGACACCGATCCATGTCGCGACGTTCGGCGGCCATGGACGCAAGCTTGACGCGCTCGGTCGGGTGACCGCGCTCACGGTCGATGCGGAGACGCAGCAGATCTGGGTCGCTGATGCCGGCAATCAAAGGCTCACGCTGTTCGGCCTGGCGCGCGACCGCGCGGCGCCGCTCAAGCTCGATGCGTTCATGCCGCGTCTCGTGCGGTCCTTCGACATGCGTGCATGGAGCGCTGCGGTGCGGGCCCTGGCTGGCGCCCCGGCGTCGGATGTTGTGCTCGAGATCGGTGGCCTGGCGCGCGTCGGTACAAGCGTGTGGGCGATCGACAGACACGCGGGATTTCTCATCGAGTTCGGTTCGTCGCTCGCTCCGCGCCGCGCGATGGCGACCGGGCTGCGCGGCGCGACCTCGCTCGCGGTGATGAAGGACGGCAGCTTTGTGACGACGTTGCCGGAGCTTGGCGAGCTGGTGGAGATCGCCGCCGACGGCACGGTGGTGCGACGATCAAGGGGTACCGAGGACCAGCCGTTTGTCCGCCCGTCCGCAGTCGCGCGGATCGGAGCAGTCGAGGCGGGCGACCGATTCGTGGTGACCGATATCGGCGCCGATCGCGTGGTGACCGTGGACAGATCCCTGGTGCCGATCCGGGCGACAGGACGACGCGGGGTGAGCGACGGTGACTTCTGGATGCCGGACGGCGTTGCGCTCCTCGCGCCGGACGTGGGCGGCGGCGTTCTGGCCGAAGCGAAGAACCGAACGCGATTCGTCGTGATCGATCGAGGGAATCACCGAGCCCAGGTGTTCTCAGACGGCGGCGAAGCGACCGGATGGATCATGACTTTCGGACTCGGTCGCGCGTACACTCGGCCACGAGAGCGCGGAGAGTCGTGAGTGTTGCACGAACGCTGCGTCGTCCGAAACGCTGAAGCATGAAACGCACGTCATCGAGATCTGGACTGCCCGGCAGGCTGACGACGCTCGCGTCGTTGGGGCTCTTCGTGGTGTTGGCGCTGTGGGCCTGCGAGCCCGACCCGCCGACCGCATCACCGCCGAGTGCTCCGCCGACGTTCGCTCCTGTCGCGGCGGCCGAGCCAGTTGCGCGTCCCGTTGCTGCGCCCCCCGTTGAGCGTGTTCGCACGGTGAGCAGTGCGGGGGATGCGTCCGGCGGCGCAGTCCCAGTGGGCGCAGTGGGCGCAGTGGGCGAAGCCAGCCCGGCGACGGGAGGATTCACCGTGCGATGGAGCACCGTGCCGCATCCGATTCCCACTGCGGACCGGTTCGTCATCGCGTTCGAGGTGTTCACCGACGCCAGCTGCGCGACCGTGCTCGATGTTGCTCCGGACTTGGTCGCCGTGGACGCTGCGATGCCGCATCACGGCCACGGCATGAACGTGCGTCCCACCATCGAACGAGTCCGTCCCGGAGCCTATCGCGCCAACGGCATGCTGTTTCACATGGCGGGGCGCTGGGAACTGTTCTTTGACGTCACGCGCGGCGGGCTGACCGAGCGGGCCCAGACGACGACGGAGGTCAAGGTGGGTCCGACGTGAAGCGGCGCATGTTCCATTTTCGGGGGCAGATCGGCGGGCAGGTCGACGCGTCGACCGATGCTCCCGGCGGCGGTGCGAAGCGGGCCTCTGCAGAACGGCGTCTGCATCTGCTGGCGCTCCCGCTCGCGCTCCTTGGACTCGGGGTCGGCGTCCTGCTTGTCATGTTTGATCCGGTGATGATCGCCCGCGGCGGACCGAGCGGATCACTCGCGCGGACGCATAGCCAGCCGCTCGTCGAACCGATGCCGCTTGAGGTGCCGTTCTCACCGGAAGAGATAGCCATCGTCCGCAGTCTCGGACCGCTCCCCGCGCTGCGGCAGGATCCGACGAATCACGTCAGCCTTACGCCTCGAGCCGCCTGGCTCGGCCAGACGCTCTTCTTCGAACCCCGCCTCTCGGGCAGCGGAAAATTTTCGTGCGCTTCGTGCCATGACCCGGTTCGTTGGTTCGCCGACAGCTTTCCAGTCGCGGAAGCGGCGGGTCGCGGCACGCGAAACACGCCGACGATGCTGAACGCTGCGCACAACCGGTGGTTCGGCTGGGGCGGTCGAAGTGATTCGATGTGGCAGCAGGCGCTGCAGCCCATCGAGGCATCGGAGGAGATGGCCGGTGATCGCGTTTCCGTGGTGCGGCTGCTCGTTTCCGACGCCATGCTCCGCGCCGCGTACGAAAACGTCTTCGGCAAGATTCCGCCGATCCAGAACACGCGCCGCAGTGGGTTCAGCCTTCCGGCCGCCGCACGACCCGTCCCGGAGTATCCGCAGGATCCGCTGCATGTCGCATGGATGGACATGACGGAATCGAGCCGCAACACGGTGAATCGCGTGTACGCCAACGTCGGCAAGGCGTTGGCGGCGTACGCGGAACTCCTCGACGACGGGGGGGCGGCGTTCGATCGCTTCGTGCGGGGGCTGACTGAGGACGGCAGTGCCTCGATGAGTCCGCTCTCCGCGTCGGAGCTGCGTGGCTTAAAGCTCTTCATCGGCTCGGCCGGCTGCATTCGCTGCCACAGTGGTCCGACCTTCAGCGATCAGGAGTTTCACAACATCGGCGTTCCGCCGTTGGGCGGCGGTCTCCCGCGTGACCCGGGGCGGTACGACGGCATCGCACGGCTGAAGGCCGACATCTTCAATTCGAGCGGGATGTATAGCGACGGGCCCGAATCCGAGCGCGGGCTGATCACCGACGCGCTGGTGAATTCACCTGAGAACTGGGGACGCTTCAAGACGCCGTCGCTCCGGGGCGTGGCGCGAACCCCGCCGTACATGCACGCCGGCCAGTTCAACACGCTCGAACAGGTCGTCATGTACTACTCGACACTCGAAGGTGCGGTGCAGCTCGATCATCATGCTGAGACCGTGCTGTCGCCGCTCGACCTTTCCGAGGATGAGATCCGCGATCTCGTCGCGTTCCTCGCCTCGCTGCATGGAGTCGGCCCGCCGGAGGAGCTCATGAAGAAGCCGACCCGGCAGTTCGGGTCGTGACACCTGGCAGGGCAGAGGCGCGCGGAATTTCGGACGCTCCCGCGCACTCGCCGTTTGGGTCAGCGGAATCGGCGGTTACACTCGAACCGGGTTCACGGGGGACCGTGTCTGATGTCACTGCTCATTCGAGAGACCGATCCATATGTCGAAGCTCGCCCAGAATTGCCGGTCCCAGTCCCCGATCTGCTCACGTACCGCAACGAACCTGACAGTGCTTTGGGTCGCACCGGGCGCTGTTCGCGCCAGACTGCTGGCCGCGGCAGTCGGGTGTCTCGCGCTCCTGGCGACGTTCTCGGTCCTCACCCCAATCGCTGGCGCGCATGAAGATGATCCCAAGGCGAGCGAGCCGCTGCGGCCGTTCTACGGACCGATCTGGCGCGAAGCGGATGGTGGCGTGGCGGGAACGACGTTCGCGGCGAGCGGCGTGACACTCAAGGCCTGGTTCCCGTTCAACAACTTCAACGAACCCGGACAGACGAACACGAGTTCCAGCGACTGCTGGGGCTATGTGAGTCAGACCGGTCGGGAGTACGCAATTCTCGGCGTTTCGAACGGCACTGCGTTCGTCGAAGTCACCGATCCCGGCGCTTCACAGATCGTCGATTTCATTCCCGGTCCGGCGAGCCTGTGGCGCAACGTGAAGACCTATCAACACTATTGCTATTCCGTGAGCGAGGGCGGCGGCGGCATCCAGGTGTTTGACGTCGCGGGCATCGACAGCGGCGTGATCACCCAGCTCCCTTCGGTCCTGACGGGCGGTGATGAGCGCACGCACACGATGATCATCAATGAAACGACTGGCTACCTGTACCGCATGGGCGGAGGCGGCAACGGCGTGCGCATCTATGACCTCAATCCGAATCCGGCGCAGCCGCTCTTCGTCGCGCAGTGGGCCGACAAGTACACGCACGACGGCTTCGTCCATTCCTACACGCAGGGGCCGTACGCGGGCAAAGAGATCTTCTTTGCATGCGGCGGACTGAACGGCGGATTTTCGAACACCGGCGTCGACATCATCGATGTGACGAACAAGACGAAGCTCCAGAACCTCTCGCACGCGACGTACCCGCAGGCGTCGTTCTGTCACCAGGCATGGATCTCGAAAGATCAAAGGCACATTTACATCAATGACGAGATTGATGAGCAGGACTTCGGACTGAATTCGGTCGGACGCATCATCAACGTCGAAAACCTGTCGGCCCCGTTTTTCGCCGGGACCTACACGACCGGGCTGCCGAGCGTTGATCACAATTTATACGTGCGTGACGACACGCTCTACTGCTCGAACTACAAGACCGGCATTCAGATCTTCGACGTGACTGATCAGACGAATCCCGAGCGAATCGCGTGGTTCGACACCTACCCCGAGTCGGACACGACCGGATACGCCGGTCTGTGGTCGAACTATCCATTCCTTCCATCGGGCACCGTGCTCGGCAGCGACATTCAGCGCGGACTGTTCGTCTGGAAGATCGAGCCGCCAGCCGCGGCATTCTCCTATCCGCAAGGGCAGCCGACGTTCATCAATCCGCTCGGGGGACAGACGCTCGACGTGCAGATCGAAGCGCTCGAAAACAGCACAATCGTGCCCGGCAGCGAACAGCTGCTGATCAAGATCGGTGCCGCGCCGCCGATGGCCTATCCGCTTGCGCCGCTTGGACGCGGTCTGTATCGCGCGACGTTCCCGGCAATTGAATGCACGACCGAGTTCACGTATCTGTTCGAGGTCACCGGAACAAACGGCAGTGTCACGACGGATCCGCCCGGCGGCATCGAAGCGGTCGCCGCCGTGGGCGAAGCAGTGCTCGTTTCGTACGACATGGAATCACCGGCCGGATGGACCGTCGGTGTGTCCGGCGACAACGCCACGAGCGGCGTTTGGACGAACGTCGATCCAAACGGAACGAGTGCCCAGCCTGAGGACGACCACACACCAGTGACGACGAAGTGCTGGGTGACGGGCCAAGGCCCGATCGGCGGATCGGCCGGCGACAACGACGTCGACAACGGCAAGACCACGCTGATTTCGCCTCAGCTCTTCCTCGCCGCGACTCCGGACGCAGTCGTGAGCTACTGGCGTTGGTACTCCAACAATCAGGGCGGCAATCCGAACAACGATTCGATGCCGGTCGAGATCACCAATGACGGCGGCCTGACGTGGGTGACGCTCGAGATGGTGACCGAGAACGCGGGTGCCTGGGTGAAGCGTTCGTTCAGCGTCGCAGACTTCCTTGCACCTACTGACAACGTGTACATCCGATGGGTCGCCCGCGATGAAGGAGCTGGATCGCTCATCGAGGCCGGCGTCGATGACTTCGCCGTCTCGTTCCTCGACTGTCCGGCAGGCGTGGTCGGTGATCTGGACGGCAACGGCGCAGTCAACGGCGCGGATCTCGCGATCCTGCTTGGACAATGGGGCGCGGCCGGATCCGCGGACTTCAACCAGGACGGCATCGTGGATGCACAGGATCTCGCGGTGCTCCTCGGCGCTTGGAATTGATCTCGGCAGTCGCCAGAGTCGAACGTCCACGAGGCATGGAGCCGTCGCATGCGTGAGGTGAATCGTCGGCGGTCGATCGCTGCGTGCATTGTCTTCGCGGCGATCGCGATGGCCGCGGCCGACGACAAGGTTGCTACGAAACCGGCTCTCCATCTGAAGGCGTTTCACGACGATCTCGCCGGAACGACGCTCCGTGTCGACATGGTGCCGGTCGTTCCGAAGGGCGGTTCAAAGCCGTTCTACATCGCCAAGTTCGAGACGAGCTGGGAGCTCTTCGACACGTTCGTCTTTGGATTCGATCAGCAGCAGCCGAAGGGAAGCACCCTCGAAGCCGATGCAGTCACGCGGCCGAGCAAGCCGTACATCTCGATGGACCGCGGCTTCGGTCACGCGGGATATCCGGCGATCAGCACCAGCTATCTCGCCGCAAAGCGCTACTGCGAGTGGCTTGCGATCAAGACAGGGAGGCCGTATCGCCTGCCGACCGTCCAGGAATGGCAGGCTGCATGCGAACTGGCTGCTGTGCCGAAGGCATCAATCACGACGTTCGCATGGTGTCGCGAGAATGCCGAAGGCAAGACGCACGAGCTTGGATCAAGCAAAGCCGATGCGCTCGGATGTCACGATCTCTACGGCAACGCAAGCGAATGGTGCACCGACGAGACGGGCAAGGGCGTCACGCTCGGCGGGACATTCAAGGAAGCGGCCGACGCGCTCGGCTGTTCGTCGATCGTGCCGTACTCAGCGGACTGGAACGCCAGCGATCCGCAGTTTCCAAAAAGCAAATGGTGGCTCGCCGACGGCGGCTTCGTCGGATTCCGCGTCGTGTGTGATGTCAAGGACGAACAATGACCATCGAAAGTCTGACTGGCGACGCGGTGACGCGGCGTGTGTTCGTGAAGAGTTCCGCCGCGGCGTTCGGGACCATGGCTTCCGTCGGAGGATCGCTGATGACCGTTCCGGCGGTATGGGGATCGGTGCGCGCCGATGACCGGATCCGGGTCGGCCTGGTCGGCTGCGGCGGTCGGGGCTCCGGCGCTGTTCGTCAGGCGCTCGACGCTGACAAGGGCGCGGTGCTGTGGGCGATCGGCGACATGTTCGCCGACAAGATCGACGGCTGTCTTCGAGGACTGCGCGACGCATCGGAACAGCCGGACGGAAGCATGGCAGCATCGGCGTACGCCGAGCGGCTTGATGTGCCGGCTGAACGGCAGTTTTCCGGATTCGATTGCGCTGACCGGCTGATTGCGAGCGGAGTCGATGTCGTCCTGCTCTGCACGCCGCCGCACTTCCGGCCCATGCAGCTCGCAGCCGCAGTGAAGGCGAAGAAGCACGTGTTCTGCGAGAAGCCGATGGCGGTCGATGCCACCGGCGTGCGCATGGTGATTGAGAGCGCGAAGACCGCGAAGGAGCAGGGCACGTCGCTGATGAGCGGCTTCTGCTGGCGCTACTCGCTTCCTGAGCGCGCGGTGTATGGAAAAATTCTTGCGGGTGACATCGGACGTGTGCGCTCCGTGCATGCCACCTACCACACGAGTCCCATCTGGACGCGCACGCGCGAGCCGGGCTGGACGGACATGGAGTTCCAGCTGCGGAACTGGCCGCACTTTCTCTGGCTTGGCGGTGACCACATCGTCGAGCAGGCGTGCCACTCGATCGACAAGATCAACTGGGCGATGAACAACCTGCCTCCCGTCCGTGTGACGACACTCGGCGGCCGCGCGATGCGCGAAGGCGCGGAGCACGGCAATGCCTACGACCATTTCGCAGTGATCTATGAGTATGCGGACGGCGCCCGCGCGTTTCTGACCACGAGGCAGCAGCATCACTGCTCGAACGAGAACAAGGACTGGGTGGCGTGCGAGCAGGGAACATGCTTCATCAATGGCTGGGCCCCGCAGGAGACGCGCATCGAAGGCGCGACGCCGTGGACGTACAGCGGTCCGACGTCCGACATGTACCAGCAGGAGCACAATGAACTGTTCGCGGCAATCCGCGCGGGCGCGGTGCTGAACGACGGCCACTTCATGGCGCAGAGCACACTGATGGCGATCGCCGGCCGCGAAGCGTGCTATTCGGGCCAGACGCTGACGTGGGAGCAGATGTTAAAGTCGACGCAGCATCTCGTTCCGCCGTCGTATGACATGAAGGCCGAACCGCCGGCGCCGGTGGTGCCGATGCCTGGAAAATACAGATTTGTCTGAGAACAGCCCATCAGTGCGACCCAGCGAGGATTTTTCCATGACGTCACGACCAAGCGTCCCGTTTGATTCGACCCGTCGCGCCACGATCGCCGCAGCCGCGCTGGCGCCGTTCGCGGCATCGTCACTGGCGAGCAGCATTTTCTCGCAGCCACGCGCGGACACGCTGCGCGTCGGCGTCATCGGCTGCGGCGGGCGCGGCACGGGTGCGGCGGTGGACGCGCTGACGGCAGGTCAGGATGTGCGCATCGTCGCGCTGGCCGATCTGTTTCAAGATCGCCTCGACAGCGCGAAGAACGGATTGAAGGAACATGATGCAGCCCGAGCCACCGTCGACGACGCGATGTGCTTCGTGGGCTTCGATGCGTACAAGGAAGTTCTGAAGGCGGACGTCGATATCGTGATCTGTGCCACAGCCCCCGGCTTTCGGCCGTTGCATGTCGCGGCCGCGGTCAACGCGGGCAAGCATGTCTTCATGGAGAAACCGTGCGCGGTCGACGGGCACGGGATCCGCATGGTGCTCGATGCAGCGAAGGTCGCGGATGCGAAGAAGCTCTGCGTGGTCGCCGGAACCCAGCGCCGCCGCCAGGTGAATTATCGCGAGGCGATGCAGCGCATTCACGCGGGCGACATCGGGCAGATCGTGGCGGCCCGCTGCTACTGGAATCAAGGCGGGCTTTGGAACGTCGAACCGCAGTCCGGTCGCAGCGATGTTGAGAACCAGGTCCGCAACTGGCTCTATCACAGCTGGCTTTCGGGGGATCACATTGTCGAGCAGCACGTGCATCAGCTTGACGTGCTGTGCTGGGCGTTCCGCGGTCACCCGATGCGCGTCAACGGTGTCGGCGGCCGGCAGGTGCGCACCGACCCCAAGTTCGGGCACATCTTTGATCACTTCGGGCTCGAGTACATCTGGAGCGGCGCGCCGGAATACGGCGACGTATTCGCGCTTTCCATGTGCCGGCAGCAGGATGGCACCGCCTCCAAAGTCGAGGAGATCCTCAGCGGCACCGAGGGCGTCGCATCGCTGCGTCCGGGGTATGCGCGCATCACCGGGAAGAAGGCGTGGCAGTTCGAAGGCGCCGATCCGAATCCGTACGTCGAGGAACATCGCGATCTGCAGGATGCGATCCGCACGGGCCGTCACGTCAACGACATGGTGCAGATCGCTGAGAGCACGATGACGGCGATCATGGGTCGGATGGCCGCGTACTCGGGCCAGGAAGTAACGTGGGAACAGGCGATGGCGAGCGAGGACCGTCTCATGCCCGAGTCCATCGAGTTCGGTGAGCGTCCCGTGGCCCCGGTGGCATTGCCTGGTCGGACGAAGCTCTGAGCGCGTTGCCGAAAGGTCCATCTGTAGGGGCTGAGCCGACTGCGCAGCGGACGGCAGCTGATGTGGCGCCGCACGTTCGCCGATAGAACGCGCATGCGAAACGATGATTTGACCCGGCACGGACGGAAGCCGCAGGAGCAGGTTCTGGAAGTGGTCGACAGCCGACGAGCGTCGCGGTTTCTCGTGGGTGGACCACTGGTCTGCAACCTCGGCAAGCTCGTCAATCTCTCAGAGCGAGGTGCGCTCGTCATGCTCCGCACGGCGCCGTCGAGCAACCTGATTCACTTCTCCGTCGGTGACGGCAAGTCCTCGATCGCGTGCCAGGCCACGATTGTCCGGACGCGCCGCGTCGGGGCCAATCGTCACAGCTGCGCGGTCTCCTTTCCCAAGCTCAATGACATCGACACGGCGACACTGACGCGGCTAATTGCGCGCTACGGACTCGGTGTCGATGTTCAGCGCCGTGAAGCAGCCTGAACCGAGGGCCAGTTCGCTGAGGGCCAGTTCACAGTCTGCTCGATGCGCCACGTGCCGTCCGGTCGCTGTTGCGCGAGACGCGCGGCGTACTCGGGAAACTGTTCCGTCAGCGCATGCGCGCCATCGATGTCCTGCACCGCAAGCGCGCTGGACAGCGCGTCGACCGTGGCGCCATCTGGTCCGATGACAGTGGCTTGGACCCGTGATCGCGTGCCCATGCCCGTGCGCGGATCAAGCAGGTGCGAGTACCGCTCACCGTCGATGATCAACGACTGCTCCGCGTCACCGCTCGTTGAAATGCTGGCGCGCACCAGCTGGACCACGACCGGTTCGACGTCGAATCCTTCGAGCGCGACGCGCCATCCCGTGCGTCTCGGTGGTGGATCACCCGCCGCGATGTCACCGGCAATAGCCACGAGTGACTGAGGGCAGCCGTGCTCCGCGAGCGTGCGCACCGCTTCCTGCGCCGCAAAGCCCTTTCCGATGCCGCCGAGATCGATGCGCATGTCCGATTTGGTCAAGGTCACCGTGCGCGCCTCCGGATCGATGAGGATCGCGTCTGCTCCGCAGCGTCGGCGCGCGTCTGCAAGCGCGCGCAGCTCGGGACGTACGCCATCGCGCCGTGCCTCACGCCAGAGTAGCGTCAGCGGTCCGACGCTCACGTCAAACGCGCCTCGAGTCCGCCTGTGCATGACCGCCGCAATCAAAAGGACGCGCAGCAGGTCGTCACTCACCGCGACCGGTTCGTCGTGGGTGGCGCACAGCCGCCGCAACTCGCTCGTGGCGCGGTAGTCGCTCATGCACTGTTCAAGCGTCGCCAGCCGGGAAAACGCTGCAGCGCCTGCAGTCCGCGCCGTCGGTTCATCGGGCGCGACAATCGAAAGCTCCGCCTCGACACCCATCACGATCTGCCGGTACTGATAGGTCTGCGCGCAGCCGCATGCGGCGGCAGCAGCGAGCGCGGCGCACAGCCCCAGCACGCACTTCAGAATGGCAGCTCGCCCTGGAAGCCCCGCATGTGGCACTGACCGCCGTTCTTGCGGTGATAGTCCTGGTGGTACTCTTCGGCCTTGATGTAATTTTGAATCGGCGCCACCTGTGTGACGACCTTCTTCGTCTTGAACGCGTCGAGCTGGCCCAGCTTGTCGATGATCTCCAACGCCGTCGCCCGCTGCGCGTCGCTGGCGGTGAAGATCGCCGAGCGATACTGATCTCCCACGTCCGGTCCCTGACGATTCATGGTGGTCGGATCGTGGATGCGGAAGAACTGCTTCACGAGATCGCGATACGGGACCACCGCCGGATCGAACGTGATCTTGACGATCTCGGCATGACCCGTGGTGCCGCGGCAGACCTCCTGATACGTCGCTTTGTCGCTGCTTCCGCCGGCGAATCCGCTTTCCGCATCCATCACGCCGTCGATCGCGGCGAACGCATCTTCCACTCCCCAGAAGCAGCCGCCGCCGAAGTATGCGGCCTCGGCCTTCACCGGCTGCGACTCCGCCGGCAGCGCGGCACCTTTGGAAATGAAGCGCAGCGCGCCGCTGTTCAGGCAATAGCGGCGCCCCGTCGGCTTCGGACCGTCGTCGAAGACATGGCCGAGATGCGCCCCGGTGCGTGCGTCGAGAATCTCGACCCGCCGCATGCCGTGGCTCGAGTCTTCTCGCTCGATGACGTGCGCGGGATCGAAGGGTGTGTGGAAGCTCGCCCACCCTGAGCTCGATGTGAACTTGTGCTCACTCTTGAAATTCGGCAGCCCGCCGATCGCGCACACATAGATGCCGTCTTCCTTGTTGTCGGTGAACAAGCCGCAAAACGCTGGCTCGGTCCCGGCTTCGAGCAGGATGTGCTGGACGTCGGGCGGGAGCGACTTCGCCGCTTCGACGACCTTGGCGCGCGGCCACGGAGTGATGTCGTACCCGGACTTGGAATAGAGGTGCTTGGGTGTAGAAGTGGTGGCCATGGGAACTGCGCGTGAAGCGGCGCTGAAGGGGGCAGGCGCGACTTGGTTCGTCACTTGGTTCGTCTGCGGTCCGTCGGATGCAAGCATGTGCGATGCACCGAGGAGCGCGCATACTGCCGCGAGCGCCGCGGCGGCAGGAGCGAGGACATGGGTCAGCGAGCGTATGGACATGCAGAATCTCGTGGGAGGTGGATGATTGTCGGAGACGCCCCCCGCGTCGGTCTTGTTTGATGCCGGCCGATCATATGGGGTTCGAAGGGGCGGAGCCACGTTTCCGTGCAACGGCCTCTGATCATCACCGTACACTCCGCGTCCCGATGCCCTTGTGAGCCGCCGCTCGGCTCGCGAGTGGCATCGCGTGGGAGCTTTTTCACTTATGGCAACGTTACGTTGTGGTATCGGCCGTCTTTCGTGCCTGATCGGGATCGCAGCGCTGGCCGCGTGCGGCACGACCGCTTCGCAGAAGGCGCCGCTTGCCCGGCTGAACTACCCGCCGGCCAAGACCGTTGAGGTCACGGATGTCTATCACGGGACGACCGTGAGCGACCCGTATCGGTGGCTCGAAGAGTACAGCGACGAGACCAACCGTTGGATCGATGAGGAAGAGGCGCTGGCGCGCGGCTATCTCGATGCGATCCCTGAACGAGCCGCGATCAAAGCGAAGCTTGAGAAGCTCTGGAATTACGAGCGCTTCGGACTGCCTGAGAAGGCCGGCAATCGCTACATCTACAGCCGCAACGACGGTCTGCAGAATCAGAGCGTGGTCTACGTTGCTGACTCACTCAACGGTGCCCCGCGCGTGCTCATCGATCCCAACACGATGTCCGCAGACGGCACGGTGGCGCTCGGCGGCGTTTCCGTGAGCGACGACGGAAAACTTGTCGCGTGCTCAATTGCGGAGGCAGGCTCTGACTGGAACGTGATTCGGGTGCGCGACGTCGAGACTGGAAAGGATCTGGACGACGAGATTCGATGGGTGAAGTTTTCCAGCGCCAACTGGGCCAAGGACGGATCGGGCTTTTACTACAGTCGATTCGATGCGCCGACGGATGGGGACAAGCTCAAGGCCATCAATGAATATCACAAGATCTACTACCACAAGATCGGCACACCGCAGGATGCCGACGAACTGATCTTCGAGCGCCAGGACCAGCCGCGCTGGTATCTCGGTGCAGGAGTCAGCGACGACGGGCGATGGCTGATCATCGGAATCGAGAGCGGCGACTCGATCAACAACGCACTCTCGTATCGCGATCTGTCGGTGCCCGGTTCGCCGACCGTCGCGTTGTTTGATGCGTTCGATGCGAAGTACTCGTTCATCGGCAACGACGGAACGACGTTCTACATCCGGAGCAATCTCGACGCGCCGCGCGGACGCGTCTGGGCGGTCGACGTGACGAAGCCCGCGCGGTCGAACTGGCGCGAGGTCATTCCGCAGACGGAGGACGCGCTGGTCTCTGCGTCGATGGTGGGCGATCAGATCTTCTGCAATTACCTGCATGACGCACGCAGCCTCGTGCGCGTCCATGCTTTGAACGGTGCCGTCGAGGGCGAAGTGCCGCTCCCCGGCATCTGCACCGCGTCCGGCTTCGGAGGCAAGCGGACGGACTCCGAAACCTTCTTTGTCACGAGCAGTTTTACACTGCCGCCGTCGATTTATCGCTACGACCTGGCCTCCGCGAAAAGCACGGTGTTCAAGCAACCGAAGGTCGCGTTTGATGGCGACCGGTATGTCACGAAGCAGGTCTTCGCCACCAGCAAGGACGGCACGAAGGTGCCGATGTTCATCACACATCGCAAGGGCTTGCGGCTCAACGGTGAGAACCCGACGATCCTCTACGGATACGGCGGCTTCAACATTCCGCTCACGCCGGACTTCTCACCGGTGCAGTGCGGATGGCTTGAGCTCGGCGGCGTGTGGGTCGAGGCCAATCTGCGCGGTGGTGGCGAGTACGGCGAGGAATGGCATCAGGGCGGAATGCGCCTGACGAAGCAGAACACATTCGATGACTGCATCGCGTGCGGCGAGTGGCTGATCGCGAACAGGTATACGAGCAACCGGAAGCTTGCCGTGCAGGGTGGGAGCAACGGCGGACTGCTCGTGGGCGCGTGCATGACGCAACGGCCCGACCTCTGGGGTGCGTGTCTCCCCGCCGTCGGCGTTCTGGACATGCTCCGGTTTCAGAAGTTCACCATCGGCTGGGGCTGGGTCGGCGACTACGGCAGCTCCGACAATGCGGACGACTTCAAAGTGCTGCACAGCTTCTCGCCGTATCACAACATCAAGAAGGGCGTGTGCTATCCGCCGACGCTGATCACGACGGGTGATCATGACGACCGCGTGTACCCGGCGCACAGCTTCAAATTTGCGGCGGCCATGCAAGCGGCTCAAGCGGAGGTGCCGCACTGCGGCAATCCGATCCTGATCCGCATCGAGAAACGCGCTGGACACGGCGCCGGGAAGCCGACGAGCAAGCGCATTGAAGAGGCGACGGACGTGTACGCGTTCCTCGCCGCCACGCTCGGCATGCGCGTCGACTGAGCGTCGCGCATCCCAGCGCTCGAGGCGTCAAAAAGTACAGCGGGCCGGCGCAGCGCGCCAGCCCGCTGTTTATCTCGCAGATGAGAGGCGGATTCTGCGAGGAACAATGACGAGAGATATCAGCGACCGGGACGATTCTGATCGGTGCGCGCGGTCGACATGCCTTCATTTTCCGCACGCTGCATCGAGAGGCGATCCCACGCGTCGCGAACAGCAAGCTTCGCCTTGTCCCAGGAGAGCGAGGTGCTCGATTTCATCTTCGACCATTCCGATTGCAGGTCGTTCTCGACGTGATCAAAGTCGCGGTCCTTCCACTCGGGCTTCTTCGTGCGCGACTCCCAGCCCAGGCGATACGCCGGGGCGAACGTGTCGTACGTCGTGTTCTGGTCGTAGTAGGGGCGGCTGCGATAGGTCTCGCGCCAGTACGCATCCTCGGCGGTCGGGTCGATCTCTTCGGCGGCCGCCTTGCCGCCGTAGCCACCTGCGATCGCGCCTGCTGCCGCGCCGATCGCACCGCCAATCGGTCCGCCCACAGCCACGCCGACCCCGGCGCCGGTCAGACCGCCCGCTACCGCTCCTACGCCGGTGCCAACGGGGTGCGCGCCGGGCTTGCCGTCGAGCGGATCGCGGTTCGCAGGATTCGTGTCACGCGGGGGGGTATTTGGTGATGAAGGGTTTCGAGAATTCATGGATGAATGCCTCCAGTGAGTGCTGTCGTGATGACCGATGCAAATTCAGTTCAAGCGTCAGCGGGCGAGTTGATCCGGACTGGGCTTTCTGAATTCGAGCGATCGAGAACGTGGGCGATCCTCTGCCCATCGGTTGTACGGAGCATCGCTCATGCGTGCCAGCGCGACGCACGGGCAGTTGCCCCAAACCGAAGAGCGGCGCGACGCGGGAGTGCGTTTCACGACGCGCGCGGAGCGGGCGCCATTGCGGCATTCGCCGCAGCATCAAGCGTCGTCGCGATGCGCGACGGTGCGGTCGCGATCGTCCCTTTCATCGCTGCGTCAGACACACGCGTACTCCAGATGCCAAGGATCACGCGTTTTCCTCGCACGGCTCCCGCGATGCGCTGCGCCATGAATTTCGCGTGCGACTCTGCCCAGGGAGGCATCGCACACACGCAGACGACTTCCGCGTCGCTTTCCTGCACGCTGCTCAGTCGATCCGACAATGAACTGCTCGCCGGCAATGCGGTCGCCGTTCCGCCGCGCGTGCGAACGACGTGCGCGAGCATCTTTGCGCTGATGCCGTCTGCATCAGATCGCGCCGGGACGCAGAGGATCTTCGGTGGCGCGAGCGCCGAATCCGGGTGGGGATGCGGCCCGATGACCTCCGAAGTGGAGTCCATCAGCGCCGCGACAATTTCTCCTACGCCGTCGATCGCGAATCGCGTCTGCTCCGGCGTCACCAGTTCAGTTTGACGGTCGTGTTCGATCATCGCGAGCGCGGGGACGATGACTTCATCGAAGGCGTGCGCGACGCCATGAGCGACCTGCTCCGTCTTCGCGACAGCGACCGCCTCATCGATGTCGAGGGCGAGCAGCCGCTGGTACACCCGTGAAGACGGCGGCAGCGCCGGCAGGTCGTCGAGCAAGATCGAGAGCCAGGGAAGACTCCGCACATGTCGCCCGAAGACGGCGATGCACAACGTGATCGGCATTGCAAGGACGAGGCCGGCGCCGCCCCAGAGCCACGTCCAGAAGACCAGCGCGAGAAGCACGGCAGGAGTTGAGAGACCCGTGCGCTTTCCATATGCCCACGGTTCAACCACGTACAGCGTCGCCAGCTCCAAGACCATGAACAGCGCGAGCGTTGCGAACGGCGGCCACCAGCCTTTGAGCACGATGAGTGCGAGCAGTACCGGCAGCGCCGCGAGAATCCAGGGTCCGACGATGGGCACAAATCGAAGAGGTATGGCCATCGCGCCGAACAGGAACGCATTTGGCACACCGATCACGAACAGCCCTACTCCGAAGAGCAGCGCGAAAGCGGCGTTGATGATCAGCTGCGCAAACAGAAACCGGCTCAAATTCTCGGCTGCGTCGTCCATCACCTGCGTCGATACCCGCAGCTGATCGGCACCCATGAGCGCCAGCGCCCGATCGCGCAGGTCCTCGCTCTTCACGAGAATGAAGCTCGTGAAGACCAGAACGATGCCCGCGGCCAAAAGCGGGTTCACGACGGTCAGCAGCGTTGCTACGAGCGAGCTGATCGGTCCGGACTCGTCCTGCGGGACGGACACAACAAACGGCGCGCTCTCGATCGCCGGCTTCTCGTCGGCCGGGTCTCCGAGCGTCGCGGTTGCGTCGCGGACCTGCTCATGGACTTCAGCGAGACCGCGTCGGGCCCGGAACATCCAGCTGTCCGTATCGCCGACCAGCGATTGCGTCTTCTCCCGAATCTGCCCCCGGTACTGCGGCAGATTCTCGGCCAAGTCCAGTGTCTGAACTGCGACGATCCAGCCCACGAACGCGACGATGCCGATCGAAGCGACCACGGTCACAGTAACCGCGAGCCATCGTGGCACCGGGCCGCGTTGAATTTGCTTGACCACCGGCGTAAGGATGAACGCAACGAGCACCGAGAGCGCGACCGGGATAAGAATTGCGCGCCCCAGATAGAGCACCGCGACGATTGTGACGAACGTCAGCAAGCGCACGAGGCGCGCCGCGTCGGAGCGAGGTCGAGTCAGCATTGGAGTAGTTCGCGGACTTCCCCGCTCCGACCCCGGCGCCCGATACTCACCGTCGACCCCGCCATCGGGGGGATTGCACCAGCCGCAAACCCATCATCGCAATGATTGCGGTCGCGATGGCCAGCAGGCCGCCCACAATCGCCAGCGCAGCGGCCCTGGACATCACTTCGGCAAGTGCCGCGAAGAGGGCAGCGGCCAACGCTGCGATCGTTAAAGCGCCGAGGGCAGCCGCTGCCCCAAGCATCGCGCAGCCAGTCATCAGTTCGCCGATGGCTTGCCGCGCCACGCGCCCTTCTGCCTCAACGAGATTCGCGGCACGCAGCAGAAGATTGACAAAGAAAGCCATAAGTGGTTCCGTCCCCCCTTTGGGGCTCGTGTTTTGCGGGTTCGTGCGGGCCCCCGACTTGGTCCGCCCGTTGGGGGGCCCCCAGTTTGGGGGCCCAATTGCGGGACACGTTGGGCCCAGCTATCCCCAATCAGCTGCGGCGCAGCAGTGTCGCTGCCAGCATGCCGGCGCCGAAGGCGATAATCACCGTAGTGAGGGGACGCTCTTCGACGAAAGCCTCAACGCTCTCTGTGGCAGTCGTGACTTTGTCCTCCACGGCTGAACGTGCCGCGCGGAATGTCTTGGATCCCTGCTTCAGAAACTGACTGCTGAGCGAGCCGACGTCGTCGCGCAGCGCGGTGAGATCAGCTTTCAATGTTTCGAGGTCGACGACAGGATCTGCTTTGGTCATTTCTAGTTTCTCCTTTGGTTTGGAACGACGAAACACTAATGACCACGGGCCAGGCTCGCGATCAGGCGACCGCCCGAATCGCCTTCCCCCGCGTGCAGACCGCTAGTTCACCTCATTTCCTTCGTGTGTTTGCATGTACGCCCATTACACTGGCGAGCATGAGCCTCATTCCTCGAATCCGTGTTCTATGCGTCGACGATCACGAGTTTCTCATTGAAGGGCTCGCAGCGCGCATGTCGCTTGAGCCGGACCTTGAGTACGTTGGTCGTCTCCCCACTGCTGATGACCTCGTGACGAAAGCGAAAGAGTGTCGCGCGGATGTCGTGCTGCTCGATCTCGGCATGCCGGGGTCCGATCCGCTCGAGCGCCTCGTCGATCTGAAGCGAGCGCTTCCTGACGTCGAAGTGGTGATTCTATCCGCACACGTTCGCGATCGTTACATCGACGTCGCCCTCGAACGCGGCGCCTCCGGCTACTTCAGCAAGTCGGACACGCCTGTCGCAATCTTCGAGGGCATCCGTCGTGCGATGTCCGGACGCTTGGCCTTGAGCGATGAAGTCGCGGGCCGGCTGCGCGACGGCAGTCGCGCGGGCGTCACGCGCGGTTCGGGCAGCGAAAAGGGGCGAAGCCGCCTCAGCATGCTTTCGCCGCGAGAGCTGGAGGTGTTGCGCCTGGTCGGACGTGGAATGTCACGGGCGCAGATTGCACGTGAGTTCTGCCGCAGTCTCAAGACCATCGACGCACAGCACACGTCGATCATGAAGAAGCTCGACATTCATGACCGGGCGGAACTGACCCGATTCGCCATCGTCGAAGGGGTTGTGGAGGCCTGACAGTTCCGCGGTGCGATTCATGCCTAGCGCAAGTGATTGCCGGCGGATGATTGTCGCGGGGGGACATCCGCGCGTGCAGTGGCGCAAGCGTCAGTTGCCTTCCTGAAAGGCGCAAGGGATCGCGTGATGCTCGCACGATCTGCCTGGCAATCGTCATGACAAATGCCCTCGGTCTGCTGCGGAACTCTCTCCTTGCTCGGTACTCGGTCGCTCTTGTCGCCGCGGTGATCATGTTGGCTCTGCGCGGCGCGCTTGCCCCGATCGTCGAAGTCGGCCGTGCCCCCTACCTGAGCGCGCTGCTCGCTGTTGCGCTTGCGGCGTGGTTCGGCGGATGGGGACCGGGCGTGCTCGCGACGGCATGCACTGTGATCGGCGTGCAGCTCTTCTTTTCCCCCGAGTTCGCATGGTCCTCGCTAGGGACCGAGCACCTCGTGCGCATGGGGTTGTTTGTCGTCCAAGGAGTGGTGGTCTCGGTATTGATCGATCAGCTGGTGCGCGCACGGGGGAGGAGTGCGGCACTTCATGAACACCGCATACTCGAACTGGCCGTGGCTCAGACCATGGTGGGCGCGAGTACCGGGCCGCGCGCGGTCGAAGGGGTGATGCACGCGTTGGGTGAGCAGCTCGGTGCCGAGATCGCCGTGATGTGGCAGTTGAGCGAGGAACGCGAATCGGGACGTCGCCGCGTGCTCGAATCATCGTCCGTTCTGATTGGTGTGCTGCCGACCGCACGCTCGAACGCGCTGCGGACGTTTTTGGACGCACGCATAGCAGAAGCGCGAACCTCCGGCTTCGCTGAATCCGATCCAGTCAGTCGCGCGCTGCGCACGGGCCATCCCACGTACGACGCGTCGAGTGACTTGTCGCCGAACACTGCATCGGGAGTCAGGTCCGCGATCGCTGTGCCAATCGTCGCTTCGACGGTCGGCAGCCCGGACGAAGCTGCGCCCGTTGCAGTGATGGAGTTTCGGCGGGCGGCACCTTTTCAAGAGGATCCGGCAGTCGTCGTGATGCTGCGGTCATTGAGTCTCGAGATCGGTCAATTCATGCGCTGGCGCGCTGCGGAGCGCCAGATCGATCTGCTCAATACACGGCTCGCACAGCGGGTCGAAGAGCTGCAGGCCATTTTGGACACCGCTCCGATCGGGATCGCCGTGGCGCTCGATGCGGAGTGCAACGATGTTGCGATGAACCCCGCGGGCGCGGCGATGCTCGGTATCGCGCGGGGCACCAATGCGTCGTTGTCCGGGAGCGGTGGCGCGGAACTTCCCTTTCGGGTCATGTGTGAAGGGCGCGAACTGCGCGGCGACGAGCTTCCAATGCAGCGCGCCTCGAAAGAAGTGAGCGCGGTCGGTCCGATCGAGGTCGAACTTCATCGTGCAGACGGCTCGGTCCGGACCCTGTACGAGTTTGCGGCGCCGCTGCTGGGCGGCTCGGGACAGCCGCGCGGCTGCGTGGGCATCTTCGTCGACATCACCCCGCTCCGGCACGCCGAACGGACGCTACGGACGCATGGAGAGGAACTCCGAGCAAGCTTTGAGAGTGCCGGCGTTGGCATCGCGCAGCTCCACCCCGAGACCGGTGCTATCGAGCGCGCCAATCGTCGCCTCGTGGAGATGCTCGGGCGCACCGCCGCCGCACTCGGCGCGATCACGATCTTCGATGTGCTCGACGAGGAAGAACGTCCCGCCGCGGAGTCGATGTTTCGTCGTCTCGTCGACGGGAACGCGGAAGAGTATCGGGCCGAACATCGGTATCGCCACGATGACGGCACCTCCGTCTGGGGAATGACGACCGCGACGGTAGTTGCTACATCGGAAGGACAACGAAAGCGCGTGGTCGCGGTCATCCAGGATGCGACCGACCGGAAGCGCGCCGAGCAGGAAAGTGACGGCTATCGAAGCCGACTCGAAGAGCTCGTCGTTGCGCGCACATCAGCGCTGGAAGAAACGCATCAGAGGCTTCGGTTCTCTGAACGGATGGCGGCGCTTGGCACGCTGTCGGATGGCCTCGGCCATGACATGGGAAACCTCCTGCTGCCTGTCCGTCTGCGCATCGAGTCGATGGAGATCAAGGGAATCCCGCCGTCGCTCAAGGATGATGTGCAGGCGATCGGCAAATGCGCGGAGTATCTGCAGCGCCTTGCCGATGGCTTACGACTGCTCTCGCTCGACCCAGATCAAACCAGCGCGACCGAAGTGACCGAGCTTGATGGATGGTGGCGCGACATCGAGTCCTTCCTCAAGAATGCGCTGCCTCGGGGCGTGGAGCTGGAGAGGACACTGGAAGCAGGATTGCCGCCGCTGTACGTGTCACGTCATCGACTCACGCAGGCGGTGTTCAATCTCGTCCAGAATGCGGGCGATGCGGTGCGGGGACGACCGGACGGGAGGGTTCGTCTCTGGGCCGTTCACGGACATGAGCCCAATACGGTGCGGCTCGGCGTCACTGACAACGGCTCGGGCATGACGGCGGAAGTCAAGGCGCGCTGCCTGGAGCCGTTCTTTACGAGTAAGGTGCGCTCTCTCTCGACGGGTCTCGGATTGTCGCTCGTCCACAGCATCATGCAGCAGAGCCGTGGAACGATTGAGATCGAGTCCGTCCCGGACCACGGCGCGACCTTCACACTCACGTTCCTCGCTGCGGGCACGAGTGAACGGAGTCTCGAGCCGCCCGCCGTCCACTCCGTGAAAGTGGTGATCGCGTTTTCGGACCTTCGTCTGGCTCACTATGCGGTATCTGTCGCTACCGCGCTGGGGGCCGAAGTCGAGCGCCTCGAAGCAGGCGCCCCCGTGTCCTCCGACGGGCTCGATAGTGATGCAGCTCTCGTCTGGGCGACCGATGCCGCGACGATTTCTCCGGAAGCCGCGCGAGAGTTCCTCGGACCCGATCACGCACATCGACGGTCGCTTCTGCTATTCGGGGATCCGCCCGATGCGCTGAAGGGATGGCTCTCGATTCAATTCCATGACCGCTTGACCCCCGCATCCATCCGCACGGCGCTTCGTGCCGCCGTGATCGATGCGTCCGAGCAAGATGACGATGGCGGCGATAGCGGAGACGATGGTCCGGACCATGATCATGATGGCGAGAACTGGTCCGCGGATGGACCATCCACAGAAGATCCTTCCGAAGGGCATTCGCGCGACGAGCGCGAGACGGACGGAGGCGGCGCAACCCGATCGAGCAGCTCAAATCATGTGGTCCGAGGTGTCCAAGCAAATGTCGGAACCGACTCCGGTGCCTATCCGAGTTCTATGCGTTGATGACAACCCGCTGGTTGTCGATGCGCTTGGGCTGAAGCTGAATCTGTCCGGCGGATTCGAGTGGCTTGTGCCATTGGAAGCTGCCGACAATCTGCTTGATGACGTCCTTGCATCGCAACCGGATGTTGTGTTGCTGGACATCGACATGCCCGGTCGTGACCCGCTCGATGCGCTCGCCGAACTGACTGCGGCCTGTCCCTGCGTCAAGGTGCTCATGTTCAGCGGCCACACACGCACGGATCTTGTTGACCGTGCGATTGAAGCGGGAGCGTGGGGCTACCTCTCCAAGCACGCAGACGTGCAGACGATCGTCTCGGCGATCCGGCGCGTAGCTGCAGGCGAGTTCCTTCTTGATCCGGATTTCAAGGTCGCGTCAGCTTGAGTTCCTGAGTGGCACGAACCATCTGAGCGCCGCTCGCAACGCAACGATTTCAAGAAAGTGCGTCATGAGAATAAACCAGATTGTGGTTCTGATCTCTGCATGCGCGGCGTGCGCTGCATGCTCGTCTAAGCCGCTGCAGCTTGACAGCACGATGAAACTCGAAGGCTCGTTCCGTTTGGACGGTCCCGTCGAGATCACGATGAACATGACGGGCCCGTCGACCAAGTACACCGGCACCTACGTCTCTGAGAAGCTGCTGGAGCGAGTTCGATTGAACAGCACGCGCGCGGACTGGCTCGTCGCGGTGTTTGGAGAACCGGATGTGCAGGCGAAGCTCGACGACGGAACTGAAATCTGGCGATGGTCCTACCTGCCGCTTGAACAGCAGGGCGCCATCGTCGATGTGTTCTCGACCGGAGGCAAAGACGAGCCAACCGTGAAGCAGTCCGTGACGGTGATTCAGTTGCGCGACGGTGTCGTGATCGACAAGTGGCGAGACTGATGCGCGCACTGCGCGCACTGCACGCGGTGCGTTTCGGGCAGCTGCCCGACTGCGCTGCCCCGATGTATTTCGGATACTCGAATCTGAATCGAGGTGAACGAGCCATGACAGCAAAGGGCATGAAAATAGAAGATCTGAAGTCGCTGCTCGTCCATGAGCTGAAGGACATTTACAGCGCCGAGAAGCAGCTCGTGAAGGCACTGCCGAAGATGGCGCGGGCCGCGAACTACATCGAATTGAAAGGTGCGTTCGAGCAGCACCTCGTCGAGACGGAAGAACACGTGCGGCGCATCGAGCGCATCTTCGAGTCGCTGGAATTCAGCCCGTCCGGGGTGAAGTGTGCAGCGATGGAAGGCCTCGTGAAAGAGAGCGAGGAAATGATCGCGCAGGATGCGCCCGACGACGTGAAGGACGCCGGCCTCATCTGCTGCGCTCAGCGCATCGAGCATTACGAGATGGCGGCATACGGATGCGCACGGGCGTTCGCCACGCAGCTGGGCTATTCCGACGCCGTCGAAATTCTTTCGGCAACTCTCGACGAAGAGCGGAACACCGATCGGATGCTGACGGATATTGCCGAGTCAGTCGTGAATGCCGCGGCGGTCGACGGCTGATTGCGAGTGCTTCGGTGAGCGGCGCGGACACGTGCTCTGAGGGGAGAATGTGTTCTGAACGCCGTTCGTCCGCCCCCTTCCCGCAACGCATCTCGTGTTGCGGGAAGGGGCGGTTCTTTTTTGAACCAGCGACTGGGACCGTACCGGCCCTCACGCTGATCTCACAGGCGACCGAGCAGATAGAACACAATCAGGAAAATGACGATGGTGCCGATGATGCCGCCGCCCCATTTCCAGGCTGCGAAGCCTGCGGCCCCGCCGCGAACCAATCGATTCATAGTGATCTCCTTTGTATGGCGTGAGTGTGATCCAACGCCGCGGTGAATGTATGCCGTGGACTGAAGCTGTCGATGTAAGAACAGCACTTCCACGGTTCCAACGTGTCAATTCAGGCTTCTGCATCAGCCGCGCTGCGAGCGCGTTCGAAGCGCACGAGAAGAGAGGTCTCGATGGATCTGCACACCGGCCGTCCGATCTGGTTTGAGCGTCAACATCCGACACCAATCGCGGCACCTCCGCTCGCGCGCAACGATCGATGCGGCGTTGCAGTCATCGGAGGCGGAATCACCGGTGCGCTGCTGGTCGATCGACTGTGTGACATCGGCGTCGACGCGATGCTGCTCGACTCGCGGGACTTTGGCAGTGGCAGCAGCCTGGCAAGCACGGGGCTGCTGCTGCCTGAATCCGATACGCATTTCTTCGAGCTTGAGGGGACGGTCGGTGCCGACGGAGCGCGTCGTGTGTATGAGCTCGGGGTCGACGCAATCGGACAGCTCGAAGCGCTTGCGGATCACTTCAGCGGCAGTGGGGCAAGCAGCTGCGAGTTCGCCCGTCGTTCCAGTGTGTACCTGGCGAGCGATGAACGCGACGTCGCTCTGCTGGAGCGGGAGGTGTCGACCCGAGAGCGGCTTGGCCTTCCGGCCGAGCGGCTGACGTCGCGAGAACTGCGGGACCACGGATATTCGTTCGAGGCGCCGCTCGCGCTTCGATCGCCAGTCGCCGGCGAAATCAACACGTACAGTCTGACGCTGGAGCTGCTCCGCCGCGCGGGCGAACGGGGCTTGCGCGCCCACACGGCTCGTGTCGTGAGTCATGCGGTGAACGGCGATGGACACGTCGAGCTGCAGACGGACGGCGGGCACGTCGTTCGAGCGGACTCGGTCGTATATGCGTCAGGCTATGAGTCGCACGCCATGCACGATGAGCGGCTCGGAAGCCTGGCGAGCACCTGGGTCTTCGTGAGCGATCCATTGGAATCACTCGCTGGATGGCCCGACCGCGCAGTCATCTGGGAGTCCGCGCGACCGTACGTCTATCTCCGCACTACGCTCGACAATCGCGTGATGATGGGCGGCGGTGACGATCCTTCAGCCACTGCCCACTGCGACGAATCGTTGTTTCGTGCGAAGGTCATGGAGCTCACTCGACGATTTGCCGTGATGTTTCCGCAGATCGCGCTGCAGCGCGTGGACGCGTGGGCTGGTGTGTTCGGGAGCAGCTCGGACGGACTTCCGTACATCGGCCGACCCGATCCGGGCGTGCCGATCTATGGCGCGTTCGCCTACGGCGGTAATGGGATCACGTTCAGTGTGATCGCAACCGACATCCTTGCCGCGGCGCTGTCAGGCCGTCGATCGGCTGATGCGCATCTTTTTCGATTCGGGCGTTGAAGTCTTTGCGCCAGCTCGGCCCTTCGAGGCTTTCGGTGGCGACGCCTTCGCAGAGCCCGCTTTCCCGTTGTTCTGAGTTGACCCGCGCGCGCCACCGGAGCGGGACTCTACTTCAGGGTCGCGGCGGACGATGCGCGAGCCGTCCCCGCTCCCGCCATCGCTCATCGCAGGTGGCTTGTCAGAACGGCCGTTGCTTTGGTCGTCCCGCTGATCTCGTGCATCGTGCTGCTGCTCGGGCTGCGCATTCAATCCTCGGGAACCGCGACGGTCGTCGTAGTCAGCAAACTGTTGCGGGCGACTGCTTGCGTCATTGGTCGAACCGGGCTCTTGTTTCGGCGGCGGAGCGTTGGAGCGGCGCGTGTCCCCCGTGCTGGCGCGTCGAGTCGTCGCCTTCTTCTTTGCGGCCATCCTGTGCTCCTTCTTAGTTCGTGAATCACATCGGCGCCGACATCAACATGGGATGCATGACGGCGATAACGAATTCTGACCGTGCCAGCGTTGCAGCGGCGCGAGGGAGAAGCCCGAATTCGATGAGGATGCAGCAGTCGAGGGACCGCGCCGGCGGCACACACTGCAATGGCCCCGGTGGGACTCGAACCCACACGCCCTTTTAAGGGCTGCGGATTTTAAGTCCGCTGCGTCTGCCGATTCCGCCACGGGGCCTCCACTGGCGGATGCTATGACGAAACGCGTCGACGAGCACACATCACTCGGCGTCGATCGCGCCGGCCGGATCGGTCCGCGCGGAACCCGTCCCGGGTTCCTCCATGGGACTGCTCACGAAGATCGCAATCGAGTGCGCCGCAACCACGTAACGGTCGCCTGCAAGCGGCACCATGGCAGCTCCCTCCGTGATGTCGGCGGGCGATGGGAGCGACGTATCGAGTCGTCGTCGCCATCCGAGCTTTGACGGGGGCACCTCGAACGCGAGCGGTTCTTCGTACGCATTCATCGCCATCCAGACGCGCAGGCCCGCGCGCTTGCGCTGCGCTTCCATCGCCAGCGAACGTGACTGCGGGCTCCAGTCGGGAAAGCCCAGCCGCACGCCGTGCCACTGCAGCTCCGCATTGCTCAGCACTTCCTGCAGCGTCGTGCCGACCGAAATCGGATGCGGGCTCGAGGTTCTGGCGCGGATGAGTGAGCGGACGAAATGAACGAGGTCCGCGTGCTCGTGCACCAACCCCCAGTCAAACCAGCTCACGTCATTGTCCTGGCACCATGCGTTGTTGTTGCCGCGCTGCGTGCGCCTGGCTTCATCGCCCATGAGAAGCATCGGCGTGCCGAGCGACAGCAGGTTGAGCGCGAGGAAGTTCTTCACCTGGCGATGGCGGATCGCCTCGATCGTCGCATCGGACGTGGGACCTTCAACGCCGTGGTTGCGCGCGTGGTTCCAATCCGTGCCGTCACGATTGTTCTGGCCGTTCGCCTCGTTATGTTTCGTTTCGTAGCTGACGAGATCGTTCAGCGTGAAGCCGTCGTGGCACGTCACAAAATTGACGCTCTGCTCCGGCTCGCGCGAGTCATGCTGATAAATGTCGGGACTCGCGATGAGCCGCGGCGGCAGCGAGCGCACGCTGTCACTCTCGCCATGCACAAACTTGCGCACGTCGTCGCGGAACCGTCCGTTCCATTCCTTCCAGCTGTCGCCGACGAACGAACCGACTTGGTACAGCCCGACCGCGTCCCACGCTTCCGCGATGAGCTTGACGTTGCAGAGCACCGGGTCGTTCTCGATGTCCCACAGCGTCGGCGGATTGGCAACAGGCAGCCCAGTTTCGTCGCGCGAAAGAATTGACGCGAGATCAAAGCGGAAGCCGTCGACATGCATGTCGCGCACCCACCATCGCAGGCTGTCGAGGATCATGCGGCGCACCATCGGGTGGGCGGCGCGCAGCGTGTTGCCGCAGCCGGTGTAATCACGAAACACTCCGCGGTCGACCGGATCGAGCAGGTAGTAGCCGCGATTCGAAAGGCCCCGGAACGAGTAGGTCGGCCCCTCGGTACCACCTTCGGCCGAGTGGTTGTAGACGACGTCGAGGAGGACTTCGATGCCAGCGCGGTGCAGCGCCTTGACGAGGTCACGGAATTCATCGAGCGCTGCGAGCGGATTTCGTGTCGCGTTCCACCGCGCCGAATACTGCGGGTGGAGTGCGAAAAAGGAGATCGGCGAATAGCCCCAGTAGTTCGTGAGTCCCGCCGGAGCATCCAGCGGATCGAATGCGAAGATCGGCATCAACTCCACGGCCGTGACGCCGAGATCGGAGAGATACGGGATCTTCTCCATCAGTCCCGCAAATGTGCCCTCGTTGCCCGCTCCCACCTTCGAACTGGGGTGACGAGTGAAGCCGCGCACGTGCAGCTCATAGATGACCGTCTTGGAGAACGGCGTGCGCGGAGGCTCATCGCCTTCCCAGTCGTAGCGATCGGGATCCACCACGACGGACTTCATGGCGCTGCCGACGTTGTCACCGGGCGCCGACGCGGCCGCGCGCGAGAATGCTTTCGGCACATCAATCGCTCGAGCGTACGGATCCAGGAGCAGCTTGTGCTCGTCGAACAGAAGTCCGTTCTGAGGATCATGCGGACCATCCGCGCGCCAGCCATATCGCTGCCCCGCGGCGATGCGCGGCACAAAAATGTGCCAGTAGTGATACGTGCGATGCATCGCGCGATCGAGCGTGATGATTTCTGCAGGCGCCGCGTCGTCGGCTGCGTTGAAGAGCAGCAGCTCCATGCGCTCGGCGTGCTTGGCATAGACGCTGAAGTTGGCGCCTCCGCGCACCAGCGTGGCGCCGATCGGAAAGCTGTGTCCCGGGCCGCAGATGCGTGCTGGCGCGAGGGTGTGTTGGAGATGCGTCATGCAGAGTGTGTCGGGGTTGCGAGCGCAATCAGCGCGTCGCCGCTCACGCGATGCGTCGTCCACTCGTTCAGAGCCTTGGCCCCAAGCGACCGGTAGAAGCCGAGTGCGGGCGTGTTCCAATCGAGCACTGACCATTCCATGCGGCCACATCCGCGATCGACCGCGATCTTCGCGAGCGTGCGCAGCAGCGTCTCTCCGAGATGGTGTCCGCGTGCCTCTGGCTCGACGAACAGGTCTTCGAGCCAGATGCCCGGCTTTGCAAGCCACGTCGAGAAGTTGTGACAGAACACGGCGAATCCGCGCGGCACACCGTTCAATTCTCCGATGAGGCACTCCGCCGTTGGACCTCGACCGATGCCGTTGCCGAAGAGATGCTGATGCAATGCTGCTTCGGTTGCGACCACCTCGTGCGGCGCCCGCTCGTACAGGGCGAGTGCGCGGATGAGACCGAGGATCAAAGGCACGTCCTCCGGCCGCGCAGCACGCACATGTAGCTCAGCAGGTGGAGCGCCAGCCACTCAGGCCTTCTTCTCGTGATGCCCACCGAACATGAAGCGCTGGGCGCTGAGCACTTTGTTGGCGAAGTCCGCCGCGCCACGGCTTTCGAATCGATCGAAAAGCGCCGCGCTCAGCACGTGCGCCGGGACGCCCTCTTCAATCGCCGCCAGCACTGTCCATCGCCCTTCGCCGGAGTCGCTGACGCGCCCTGTGAACTTCGCCAGCTCCGGATCGTCCGTGAGAACCTGCGCCGTCAGATCGAGCAGCCACGAACCGACGACACTCCCGCGCCGCCAGAGCTCGGTGATGTCGCCGACGTTGAAGTTGTACTGAAACTCCTCGGGATTGCGCAGCGGAGTCGTCTCCGCATCGATCGTCCGGCTCTTGAGGCCGGCGTTGGCGTGCTTCAAGATGTTCAGCCCTTCGGCGTATGAAGCCATCAACGCGTATTCGATGCCGTTGTGGACCATCTTGACAAAGTGTCCGGCGCCGCATGGCCCGCAGTGCAGGTAGCCATGCTCGGCGGTGCTCTTCGACGCTTCGCGCCCGGGCGTGGGCGGCGCGGTCTCGTAAGCAGGGGCGAGCGCGCGGAAGATCGGCTCCAGTCGCGCAATCGTGTCCGGCTCACCGCCGATCATCTGACAGAAGCCGCGCTCGGCGCCCCACACGCCGCCCGACACGCCGACATCGACATAGTGGAGTTGGCGCTGGGCCAGCTCCGTGGCGCGGCGCAGATCATCTTTGTAATAGGAATTGCCGCCGTCGATAAGAATGTCGCCGGGCTCGGCATACTGGACGAGATCAGCGATGGTCTTGTCGACGAAGGCGACTGGAATCATCATCCACGCAGCCCGCGGCTTCGTCAGCTTCTTCATGAAGTCTGCGGCGGAGGTGGCGCCCACCGCACCTTCCTTCACCAGCGCGGCGACGGCTTCCGGATGCACGTCATAGACAACGCATTGATGGCCGTTCTTCATCAGCCGACGGACCATGCCGCCGCCCATCCGACCGAGTCCAAGCATTCCGATCTGCATCGAGGCCTCCGCGCCGGGGAATGCCGGCGTGGGCAGTATCGGCTATCGGGCGTGTGGGCGTGCACCTCGCCGCGCAGCCAGGTCCTCGAGTCGGACAACCAGCCATGCGGCACATTCCTCCTTGGGAATCGGTGCGGGCCACGAGGGCGGCCGTTGGACAGTGCCGTCGCTGACAAACAGCTGGGCTTCTATATTCGGGTCGTCCATGGTCTCCAGCGGGTTGGCGACAATCGCATCGAGCGATTTCCGGGCGAGCTTGGCCACGGCCCGCTCGTCGAGACGGGCCCGTTCTTCGAGTGCGAATCCGATGCGAAGCGGGGGGGCCATGCGGGTTTGGGTCCAGCTGTCGGTTTCGGCAAGGAGATCGGGAACCGGCTCAAGTTCGATCGTGAGCGGGCCTCCCCGTTCGATCTTGTGCCCTTCGCGCGGCGCTCGCGGGCGGAAATCCGCGACAGCTGCGGCCATGACGAAAGCATCTGTCCCCGGATAGTGGGCGATCAAGAGCCGACGGAGATCGTCCGCGGTACGAAAGCGCTCGATCAGCATGACGGCAGGAGCTGCGGCGAACGAGCTTCCGGACCCTGAGTTGATCGGCGATTCCACGGGCCCCAGCAGGAGCGTCACATCATGGCCGCGCGCGGCAGCCGCGTTGGCGATGGCGATGCCCATGCGTCCGGACGAGCGATTGCCTATGAAGCGCACGGCATCGATGGCCTCATAGGTCGGGCCGGCTGTGACGAGCATGTGCATGGGAGTTGGCATGGGCGTGCGCCCGCAGTGGATCGGGGGTCGGTCCGGCTGCAACCGTTCGAGCGCGGAATACGAAGGGTCAGTGCGAAGAGGGCGGTTCAGGCCGGATTGCGGCTGACCGCGAGGCCGACGATACTACAAGGCTCGGCCGCCGCGTCGGCCGACACGAACACCCTGAGGTGGTTCGCACCGCTTCGGGGTGGTTCAGAATTCAGCGTTTCGGAGGCGTCGTTGGCTCGAAAGATCCGCAAGAAACTTGGCGAGTTGCTGATTGAGGCGGGAGTCATCACGCCGGCACAGCTCGAGAGCACTCTCAGCCAGAGCAAAGGTTCGGGCAAGCGGCTGGGCGAGCTGCTCATGGACAGTGGGCTGGTGAAGGAAGAGGACCTTACGAAGGCGCTCGCCGAGCAGTACGGCATGGAGTACTTCAATCTCGAACGGCCGGAGTTTTCCAGCCGCATCGACATGAAGCTCGTTCCGGACGAGATCGTCAAGAAGCACTACGTGCTCCCCGTCTCGAAGACCGCGGGACGCCTCAAACTGGTCGTCCATGATCCGATGGATCTCGAGCTGCTGGACCTGCTGCGGTTCCGGCTCAACTGTGAAGTTGACACGGTGCTGGCGAGCCGGACCCAGATCAAGAAGTTTGTGGATGGCGCGGGCGGCGCCGCGAAGTCGCAGCTCTCGACGTCGTCGCTGGTGACCGATTCGATCGACAAGTCTGTTGACCGGTCGATGGACAAGTCAGTCGATCGATCCGTCGACAGCTCGATCGACCAGGACGCCGAAGAGGCGCCGATCATCCGTCTGTGCCAGCGCATCATCATCGAAGCGGTGCGCGGCAGGGCGAGCGACATTCACATTGAGCCAAAGAAGGACGGCGTTGTGGTGCGCTATCGCATCGACGGCGTGTGTCACGTCCGGGACACGCTCCCGAAGAAGATGCAGGCACCGGTGCTCGCCCGCCTCAAGCTCATGGCAGGCGTCAACATTTCGGAACGGCGTATTCCGCAGGACGGCCGCATCAAATTGATGGTGGACGGCACCGCGATCGACTTCCGTGTGTCGGCGTGCCCCGCGTATCACGGCGAAAGCATCGTGCTGCGTATCCTTCGACCGGATTCAGTCCGCATCGGTCTCGTCAATCTCGGCTTCGAGGCTGATCAGCTGGACGGCTTCAACCGCATCATCCGTCGGCCTAACGGCATCTTTCTCGTCACCGGTCCGACCGGTTCGGGCAAGACCACAACGCTGTACTCGGCGCTCGACATCCTGAACCGTCCCGACAAGAAGATCATCACCGCGGAAGATCCCGTCGAATACAACTTCAACGGCATCAATCAGGTCCAGGTGCGCGAGGCGATCGGCCTGACGTTCGGTGCGATCCTCCGGTCGATGCTGCGTCAGGCGCCCAACATCGTGCTCATCGGCGAAATTCGTGATCGTGAAGTCGCGGACATCGCCATTCAGGCATCACTCACCGGCCACCTGGTGTTTTCGACATTGCATACCAACGACGCGCCGTCCGCGATCACCCGTCTCGTCGACATGGGCGTCAAGCCGTTCCTCGTCGCGAGCGCCATTCAGGCGATCATGGCGCAGCGGCTCATCCGGATCCTCTGCGACAAGTGCAAGGTCCGCGACCCCAGCCCCGACCGGCGCGTGCTCCGGCTCGTGAACATCACGGACGACGAAGCCCTCGCCGGCAACATTTGCAAGCCGGTCGGCTGCGATGCGTGCGGCGGCGCCGGATATCGAGGCCGCAAGGCGATCTTCGAGATGATGGTGATGAACTCGGAGATCCGCGAACTCGCGTTCAATCGGGCCTCCGTGGGGCGTATCCGGCAGGCGGCGCTCCGCAACGGCATGCGCAGCCTGCTCGGCGACGGCAAGATCAAAATCCTCAAGGGTGTCACGACCCCCGACGAAGTCGCCAAGTTTGCTCAGATCGAAGGCTTCAATCCCAACGAGATCACGACCTGAACCACGCGCTTCCGCGGAGCGGGTTCGCACGTCACCAGACTTCATCCGCGTCTCTCGCCGCCAGTAATCACGCCGCCAGCCATCGCGGTATAGCGCAATCTTTCGGAACCGGCCATGTCAACCATCCAGATCGACCGTCTCCTTGAAACCGTCGTCCGTCAGGGCGCGAGCGACTTGCACTTGAGCGAAGGGCGGCCGCCGACCGTCCGTCTGCACGGGCGCCTGCGCAGCCTGCAGACGAAGACGATGGAGAAGGACGACCTCGTCACCCTGATGAAGTCGATCACGCCGGAAAAGAATCAGCAGGAGATCGCTGAAGCCGGCGGCACAGACTTCGGCTTTGCGTACGGCGACGCGGCCCGCTTTCGTGTGTCAGTGTTCCGCCAGCGCAGCGCCATCTCGATGGTTCTGCGACTCATTCCGAACAAGCTGCTGAGCTTTGAGCAGATCGGCTTGCCGCCGATCGTCAAGGATCTGCTCCGGCGCCCCCGCGGTCTCTTCGTGGTCACCGGACCAACGGGATCGGGAAAGTCGACCTCGCTCGCGACCATGGTGGACTACATCAACGAGAACCTCGAACGGCACATCGTGACGGTCGAGGATCCGATCGAGTACTACCACTATCACAAGAAGTCGGTCGTCAATCAGCGTGAGGTCGGTGCAGACGTTCCGAGTTTCACCGAAGCGTTGCGACGCGTGCTGCGTTCCGACCCCGACGTGATTCTGGTCGGCGAAATGCGCGACCTCGAAACCATCGAGGCCGCCATCCGTGCCGCCGAAACGGGCCACTTGGTGTTCGCAACCCTCCACACCACCGGGGCCGCCGGCACGATCACCCGCATCATCGACGCCTTCCCCACAAACCAGCAGGCCCAGGTCCGCGTCCAGCTGTCGACCTCGATGATCGCGGTCCTGAGCCAGCAGCTGCTCGCCCGCGTCGACAAGCCGGGGCGGGTCGCGGCGTACGAGTTTCTGGTTATCACGCCCGCGATCTCGAACCTCATCCGCGAGAACAAGACGTTCCGCATCGACTCGGCGATCCAGACGGGGCGCAAGTTCGGCATGCAGCTGCTCGACGACCACCTCTGGTCGCTGTACAGCAAGGGGATCATTTCGGCGGAAGAGATGATCGACAAGAGCAAGGATCCGGGCGACCTCACCGAGAAGGTGCACCGCTCCGGCGGCCAAGTCGGTCGCCCCGAACTCGACGAAAAGTCCGACGAGCCGGCGGCCTGAGCGCGGTTGGATCGGCCGCTCGGGTGTGGCAGCCAGAGGCGACTGTCTCCAGCCCCTCCAAGGGTCCGGCCGCGTTCTCTTGACCGTCAAGCTTGCGGACTAATCCAGATGTCCTTACGAAAACTTCGAAGTCCGATGCGCGCGAATGACCGCATCGGGCGGATGATGCCATTGTGTGGGGGTGTCGGGCCGGCCGGCGGCGACGTCCGTGCTTCCGAGTCATCACCGTCGGTCGGCTCCGACCCCTTACCTTCGCTCACTCCTGCAGCTACTCCTTCTATTTCCGGGCATCACCGCATGACTCGAATGAACTCTGACGGCGCCAAACCCGAGGGCATCAACCCTGACGAGCTGAAAGGCCGGCGCTTCGGTCGCGTGCTGACCAAGCTCGGCAAGGTGACACGGGAGCAGGTGCATGAGGCACTGGCGCTGCAGCAAGGACCGCGCAAGGGAGAACCGATCGGACAGCTCCTCGTGGGGCTCGGTCACATTCAGCCCGAGGACGTGCTCGAGGCGCTCGCCGGCCAGCAGGGCATGCGATGGGTCCACATCAAGGACATGGCGATTTCGGAAGCGGCGCTTAACGCGATGCCTGCCGAGACAGCCAATACCTACGGCGTGGTGCCGATCGAATTCGATCCGCAGACCCGCCGACTCACGATCGCGCTCAAGGACCCCGCCAACTTCAAGGCGGTGGATGACCTCCGGATGCTCATGGGGTTCAAGGTCACGGCCGTTGTCTCGCCGGCCTCTGAGGTGGACGAACTCCTCCGCGCAAAGTTTGCGAACAAGACCACGTCGATGCAGGCGATCTACGCCGAGGCGGCGCAGAGCGATGCGATCAACGCCGTCGCCAACCGCGGCGACTCCATCGACCTCAGCAGCCTGGAGAGCGCGGCGAGCGACAACAAGGTCGTGCAGCTGCTGAACGCCGTGCTCATGCAGGCGATCCGCGACAAGGCGTCAGACATTCACTTTGAGCCGTTCGAGTCCGAGTTCAAGATGCGCTACCGCATCGACGGCGTGCTCTACGAGATGATCCCGCCGCCGAAGCAGCTGGCTCTTCCGATTGTCAGCCGCGTCAAGGTCATGGCGAAACTGAACATCGCCGAACGGCGGCTTCCGCAGGACGGCCGCATCGAACTGCACATTGGCGGCACGCCGATCGATCTTCGCGTCGCGGTGCTGCCGACGATGTTCGGCGAGTCGGTGGTGCTCCGTGTTCTTGACCGGTCCAACGTGCAGCTCTCGCTGGACCGCATCGGTCTCCGCGACGACGACCTCGGCACGATGCGGACGATCATCAACAAGCCCAACGGCATCATCGTCGTCACCGGACCGACCGGCTCCGGCAAGACCACGACGCTCTACGCGGCGCTGAACGAACTGAACGAGCCCGACGTCAAAATCCTCACGGCGGAAGATCCGGTCGAGTACGACATTGACGGCCTCATCCAGTGCCAGGTGAACACCGATCAGGAACTGACGTTCGGCCGCCTGCTGCGGTCGTTCTTGCGTCAGGATCCGGACATCATTCTGGTCGGTGAAATCCGCGATCTCGAAACCGCTCAGATTGCGATTCAGGCGTCGCTCACCGGCCACCTGGTGTTCACGACGCTGCACACCAACGACGCGCCGTCCTCGATTCTGCGTCTTGTCGATCTCGGCGTCGAATCATTTCTGCTCACAGCAACGGTGGAGGCGATCGTCGCGCAGCGGCTCGTGCGCCGGATCTGCGTGCACTGCAAGGAGCAGTACGTGCCGACCGAGGAGCAGCTCATGGAACTGTCGCTGCGACCCGCCGACGTGCAGAACCGCACGTTCTTCCGCGGCCGTGGCTGCGACAAGTGCAACCGGTCAGGCTATCGCGGCCGTCTCGCCATCTTTGAAATCATGCAGCTCGACGACGACGTGCGCGAGCTGGTGATCCAGCAGGCATCAACCACCGTCCTCCGAAGCGAGGCCCGCAAGCGCGGCATGCGGACACTCCGCGAAAGCGGCCTGCTCTCGGTGTTCGAAGGTCAGACGACCATCGATGAAATCGTTCGCGAAACAATCGTCGAAGACTGACGACTGTCTCTTCACGCTTTTCTTCCTCCGTTCCGATTCATTCCTCTTCCCTCCGCGAGCTCACGTCATGCCGACCTATGCCTACGAAGCAATGAACTCTTCTGGAAAGTCGCAGAAGGGGACCATTGAGGCCGACACCAGCGAAGACGCAATCAAGCGCATTCGCACGCAGGGGTTCTTCCCGACGTCTGTCCGTGAGCAAAAGGTCAAGGGCGGCGGCGGTGACGCCAAGGGAGCGGCGCCGCGCGAGGCGCTGAAGAAGAAGAAGAAGGGGAGTCTGAACATCGCCTTCGGCGGTGTCAGCCTCAAGAAGATGACGATGTTCACGCGTCAGCTGTCGACGCTGCAGGACGCCGGTCTGCCGCTCCTTCGCTCGCTGCAGATTCTCGAGCAGCAGCAGCGGCCCGGCCTCATGAAGACGATTCTCGGCGGTGTCTGTGAAGACGTCGAAAGCGGTGCGACGCTCTCAGACGCGTTGGCGAAGCATCCCAAAGCGTTCGACCGTCTCTATTGCAAGATGGTGAACGCCGGCGAGATCGGCGGTGTGCTCGACGTCATTCTGCAGCGGCTCGCCGACTTCATGGAAAAAGGCCAGCGCCTCCGCCGCCGCATCAAGGGCGCGCTCATCTATCCAATCGTCGTCATCACGATCGCCATCCTGATCGTGACCGGCATCATGTACTTCGTCATCCCGAAGTTCCAGGAGATCTTCGACGACTTCGACGTGCAGCTGCCGAAGATCACGATCTTCCTCGTCACCACCAGCAAGTGGGTCGCGGGGCAGTCGTCCAAAGATCAGGCTGTCCCCGGAGCGATCTGGATCCTGGCGGCGCCATTCATCATTTTCTTCTTCTTCAAGCTGATACGAAAAACAGCCGCAGGGCGGGCGTGGACCGACATCATCCGCGTCAAGCTGCCGATCATCGGCCCGCTGATCAAGAAGACTTCGATCGCCCGCTTCACGCGCACGCTCGGAACGCTGATCAGCGCCGGTGTGCCGATTCTCGAAGCGATCAACATCACCAAGGACACGTCGGGCAACTTCGTGTTCGAACGGGCGCTCGGCAAAGTGCACGACTCGATCCGCGAAGGCGACACGTTCGCGAATCCGCTCCGCGAGTCGAAGGTGTGCGACGCCATCGTCGTGAACATGATCGACGTCGGTGAGGAGACGGGCGACCTAGACGTCATGCTCATGAAGATCGCCGACAACTACGACGAAGAAGTCGACGTCGCAGTCGCCGCGCTGCTCTCCCTGCTCGAACCCATGATGGTCGTCGTGCTCGGCACCATCGTCGGCGGCATCGTGCTCGCGCTCTTCCTTCCGCTCGTTGCCATGATCGAAAGTGTTTCGTCCGCGAAGGTCTGACCTTCCATCGGAGTGCATCGCATGACTTCTCCCGACCGATCCACCTGCGGATGCCGAGGCTTCTCGATCGTCGAGCTCGTTGTTGTTATCGGGATCATTCTGGCGCTCCTGGGAACGCTGATCACGGCGCTGGCCCTCGCGGGCAAGCGCGCCCAGTCCACGCAGACGCAGTTCTTCATGACATCGGTGTCGAACGCGCTCACGGCGTTTCAGACGGATGTCGGGTACCTGCCGCCGGTTCTGGGCAGGCGGTTGAGCGAAGTTCCCATCGTGACCCCGGGGAATCCCAACGGCAACACCAGGGATCTCGAGGGGCCTCCGACCTGGCAGATCGGCGCGAACGGCCAGCCCACCTCCGCCGCGAAGCAGAACCTCCAGAACTGGTATTCGTTCACGTCGCTCCCCGAGTACTTGATCGGATACGGCAATCGTTCCCAAGACGGTCACGGCGCGTTTGACCCGGCACCGGCCGGCACTCCTGGCGCGCGCGAACCGCTCGCGGGCTTCCGCCATCCTGGCGACGACGGTGTGTGGGGATCGCTCTTGAATCCGCGTTCGGGGCAGCCGAATCTCGGATCGCTGAACGCACGGAATCCGCTCGAAATCACCGGCGGGTTCACTCCCGCAACAGTGAACGGTGCCGTGCTGCACGGCAAGGTCTTCGGCCCGTACCTGCAGTTGAATGACTCTGACAGTCTCGGCGCGATCAAGAGCTTCGACAGCAACGGCAACCCCGTGGTCGCTCGTCCCGGTGAGGATCCCAACTTCGATGCGATGCCGAAGGTGTTCCTTGACTACTGGGGCAGTCCGATCACCTACTACCGGCGCGCGTACCCGCTCGCGGACCTGAAGGGACGCGAGCCTGCGCTGCTGACTTCCGGCGGCTCGAACCGCGCTCGCGACCTCGGCGACATCTTTGCGTTGCGTCCGTTCGAGTTCAAGCCGGGCGAGGATCTCGTCGGCATCGAAGATGACAACAACGACGGCTCGACGCTCGGTCGTTTGAAGACCGCGAGCTACGCGATCTTCTCGCGCGGCCCCGACAAGGCGTGGGACAGGATGCACCGGCGGGACGCCGACGATTTCAATGCCGACAACATCGTCGAGGTCGGACAGTGAATCAGCACAACGCACAGTTACTGCCTCTGCCTCGGCTTGATCGAGCGTCCCGCGGCTTCAGCCTGCTGGAGCTCATGATCGTCGTTGCGATCATCATCATCCTCGTCTCGCTCGTGCTCGCCGTCATGGTGCCTGTCCTCGGCAAGAGCGAAGAGCGCGTGACGAAGAGTGTCCTCACGCAGCTCGACACCGCCATGCAGGAATGGGAGCGGCAGGTTGATCGGCGCGTGACGTTTCCAGGATCAGCGGGTGACACGGGGAACTGGGATGTTCCGTTCAACCCGGCTCTTACGGGTGAAGGGGGGCTCGCGCCCCCGTTCAACAATTCGTTGCCAGATCAGCGCACCGTTTGGCTGCTCGAAACGATCTCCAAGCAGCAGCAGGTCCGCGAGATCCTCGCGAAGCTCCCCGTCGACAACTTCAAGAATGTCAAGCTCGCGGGCCTCGGCATGTCGGCGCTCAAGCACGTCACGGATGCGTGGGGCACTCCGATTGTCGCCGTGTTTCCCGGTCGTGAGTGGAGTTCGGGCGATCTGGGCGATCCGGATCTCGACGGAACGCTGCGCTCCGCGTCAGAAGACAACATCAACGGAAATCCGACTGTCACGGGCTTCGGCATCTGCCGCAACCGGCAGGTGATGTTTGTGTCGGCGGGGCCCGACGGCCGGTTTGTCGACATCGCTTCGACGACGGCCGACGAGCGGCGCGACAACATCTATTCGTACGGACAGGAAGGGCAATGATGCGTTCATCTGCAAATCGAATGCATGCTTCCACACGCGTCCGTCGCGCGGCGTTCACGCTCATCGAGCTGCTCGTCGTGGTAGGAATTCTCGGCGTCCTCAGCGTCCTCACCATCATCTCCGTGCAGCGCATGAGCAAGAGCTCGCGCGTCAGCGCCGCGGTCAACGTGGTCACGAATACGCTGCAGTCGGCGCGGGCGATCGCGATCCGCGAGAACAAGCTGGTTGTTGTCGTGTTCCGACCGATCTGGGACATCAACAACAAGCAGAAGCCGCAGCAGACCGAGGTGATCATCGCGGAGTGGACGAAGAAGGGGGTCATCTTCTTCGCCGGCGCGCCGGGGCAGTTCGACGTCGCCGATCGATTCATCGTCACGACCTCAGGTAAGACGCGGCTCGTTCGTCTTCCTGTCGGCATCAAGGTTGCGGGTCCGCTGTTCGAACACAACGACGACGGTGTCTGGGTGTCGCAGGGCGAGATGCCGCTGATCATGCAGGGCTGCCAGGAGCCGCATCTGTACAGCCGCATGATCGCCGTGATGTTTGCGCCGGACGGCTCGATGGTCACGCGCAATCCCGCATCGAGCGCAGGTGACTCGAAATCGTTTGTTGATTTCAATCTGGATGACCTCACGCCGGACGGCGATCCGCAGGATGTGGAACAAGATTCCCAGTGCGCCAACGGCCAGTTCGAGCGCTATTGGATGCAGGACCACGTCGAAGACGAGTGCAATCTGACGCTCGTTCCGTTCCTCGCCGTCTACGACGACCGCCAGGCGCGGGAGTCGAAGACGCTCGACTGGTCCAACGATGTCAACATGAAGACCGAGCTCTTCGGCCCGCAGGGCTTCATCACGACCAACAGCCAGCGCATTCACTTCAACCGGTTCACCGGCGTCGCGGAGGTCCAGCAGTGATTGCAACGCACCACATGAATGACGGTCGACATGCTCCACCCGTGAAACGAGCTCGAGTCGCGCGGACGAATCGCCGCGGCTTTTCGCTCGCCGAACTGCTGCTGGCGATCTTCATCCTCGGCATCGGCGTCATTTCTGTCGCTTCGATTTTCCCCGCAGGGATCACGTTGCAGCGGCAGAGCAATGACGACACGCTGGGACCGATGGTGGCCGAGAGCGCGATGGCGTTGATCCGGTCGCGCCTGCACCAGAGCGATTTCGGCGCGTTCTCCGACTTCAATCCCTTCACGGGCGGGTACTCCGTCGGTCCCAATGGAGGTGGTCGCGCAGACGAGATCGTGGGCACGATTCAGTCCGACTGGCCGTGGATGCGCCCCGGCTTCATCTTTGACGACAACGCCACGGCGCAGGACGAGGGCGCGATTGACATCTTCAGTCAGCAGTACTCGCGCCGGGAGTTCAGCCTTCCGCCGTTCTCATCGCTCAGCATGGCGACGGAGATGAATGACGGCTGGCCCACGAATTCGCCGGTTCTCTACGGGATTCCGTACAACCCCGCGCGCTACGCGATCTTAAATAACACCGCCGCTGCCGACTGGCTGCGCGCCAAGCCCGAGCCCGCTGTCTTCATCAAGCAGCGTGAACGCTACTGGCCGATGGGGACGGACTACTTCACCGGCACCGACAGGCCGCAGTACGTCTGGGACTGCATGTTCCGCCGCTTCCAGGGGCGCGTGCAGGTGGCCGTGTTTGTCTACCGCGTGAGCTTTCCGGGCGGCCAGCCCGTGCTTTATTCGGTGCGTCCGGCGGATCCTGCCGGCGACGCGCAGGATTGCCCGCAGGAAGTCGAACGATCGCCATTGCCGTACATCTTCAAGTGCGACGCCGGGGATCCGTGGGTCGCGCCCCCGATCGATGAGTGGAACTCAACGATCGATCCGACCGACGTTCCGTTGACTGCGTCGACCACCAACCCCGCCAACTTTGACCTCACGAAGCCGCGCTTCATGTGGCAGGTGCCGGGGCAGTGGATCCTCGATCAGAACAACAACATTCACCGCGTCCTGTCCGGACGTCGGGTGCCGGCTGACGGTCCCGTGAAGCTCGCTCGGCCGGTGCCCGCAATGCAGCCGTCCGCCGTCTACGGCGCGGGGCCTGGCGTCAACGGTTCACGGATCGACAGTGAAGGCGCGGTCCAGGTGTGGTTCATGCCGATCCGCGACAGCGCCGGCACGACGATCGCCCCGATCTACATGACGGTGGAGGAACTCTGATGCGACACACGTCCATGCCGCATGATCAGCATGCTCCGAATGCTCAGCGCGGCCCGCGCGCCCGCGCGTTCACGCTGACGGAACTGATGGTCGCGGTCGCGATCCTGATCGTCGTCATCATCGCGACGGCGCGGATCTTCGGCACCGTGAGCAAAGTCACGGGTGCCGGCGAAGCGAACGCCGACATCATGCAGACGGCGCAGACGATGGAGCGGCAGATCCGCGCCGACCTCGCGCGGCTGAGCGCCCAGGGCTTTGTGGCGATTCAGAACGTGGAAGTCCGCAACGATGTCAATGCGCCATCGGGGCCGCTGCTGAACTCGGCGCAGCCGGCCAACGCGAAGCTGCGCTGTGATCGGCTCGTCTTCTTCGTCGACGGGCAGCAGCACTCGACGGTCTATGCGGGCAGTGATGATTTCACTGGCGATCCTGGTGATTACTACTGGCCGAACAAGCAGGCGATGGCGGCGCGCGTGTACTACGGCCATGCGATTCAGCTGCGCAACGCCAAGCCCGGAATGGACGCGTATCTCGGCGGAAAGGAGAACGGCGCTCCGATCTGCCCATGGACGTTTGAGGTGCCGAATCTCGGTGAGTGGGGCGTGACCACGGTGAACTGGTCGACCGGCGCGAACGGCCAAGTAGTGCTCGCGACGCAGCCCCCGGCACGCGAGTGGATCCTCGCGCGGCAGGCGCTGCTGCTTGCCGACGACGGAACGAACGGCTTCCTTCGATTCAACAACCGCACGTCCGATCCCAAGAACTCGGCCCTCAGCATCTGGTTGACGACGGCCAGCACGGCCGGCTTAAACACGTACGACTCCGGTCCGTTTTCGTCGCGCGTTGACATCGCCGCGAGCACGCTCGACAAGATCCGCCAGACGGTGACGAATTTCGGTGACACCAACTGGAACTGGTTCGATCAGCGGACGCAGATCCTCCGGTCGCTTGAAGTGCCGGGCGGGACATCGGCGAGTCCGAATCCCCTGCGCTTTCCGCGCGCCGAGAAGGTGCCGCCGTCGGGCAGCACAGACCGCATTGATCAGATGCTGACGACACCGACGCTGGCGCCCGGCTGCTCTTCCTTCATCGTCGAATGGACGTGGGCTGACCGGACCGGACGGGAGTCGGCTGAAGACGGCAGCACGGTCGACCCGACTCCGGCGCAGCCCGCCAGCGGTGACGAGTGGGTCGGCTTCGTCGTCAACGACAACGGTGAGCATCCGTGGTTCGGCATGCCCGATGCGGACCGCGGCGTGTTTCCGCTGAATTCGGATGAGACGGCGGTGCCGCACCGAGTCAAGGTCTATGACGGCGACTGCGTCGGCGAGTTGGGATGTGTCGGCCTCCCGATCTACCCGTCGAACATCGAGGGTCCGTTCGTCACTTCCGGTCCGGCGGAGCTGGTCGGATATCCGCTGTTCAACGCCCAATTCGGTGTTCGTGTGTACGAGGCGGTGTTCGGCTTCAACAGCACGCGATCGCTGCCGTTCAACTCGGCCACCAACCAGATCGGTCCCGATCCGGCAGCCGGCTACACACCGTGGCCCACCGCTTTGCGGTTCACGTTCACTCTGCATGATTCCCAGCAGCGCTTCCCCGAGGGGCGCACGTTCCAGTTTGTTGTCGAGCTTCCCCGTCGTTGAGTCCCGCGCGTCAGAGTCTGCATTTCCATACGCGCCCACCGACCAGCAGAAGGGTTTCACCCATGCCAGTAGTTCGGCCAGTAGTTCGCAGTCACACCCGTCGTATGCATTCCTCTCCGCCGCAGCGTCGGCGCGGCAACGCGCTGATCCTCGTGACGGCGATCCTCGTGCTGCTCGTGATCATCGCGACCGCGTTCATTTCGCGCACGCAGGCGGGACGGAATGTGTCGAGCGCCCAGCAGCAGGCGACGCAGCGCGACACTCGCGCCGAGGCCGTCAGCGACGATCTCAGCATGATGCTTGCGGACGCGATCTTTCCGCAGCCGATTGATCCGGACGCGCTGTACAATACTGCGGGCTATCGCAGCGACCCGAATGACACGTCGATCCGCACGGTGACGAACTTCTTTGCGCGCCTCAACATCGAGCCGACCGCACGCCTCTTCGGTATCGATCGTGACGCCAGGGAATGGTTCGACTTCGACCGCGACGGCAACAGAGACGAGCCCGATCTGCTGCCGGACTTCGCGTACAACTTCGCGCCGTACGAGACCCGTCCGTGGACAAACTGGCCGGACTTTCTGTCGACGGTCGCGCCGAACGCCACGCTCTTGCCCCGCGGTCCCGGCGAACCAAACGGATCGATCCTCGGCGCCAACAACCTGCCGATCGGCGACTGGAATCCCTACGGCAATCCAGGCTTCGGCGACAACCGCCTCCTGCGTTCGACGGAGCCCGTGCGCATTGATTCGAACAACGACGGTATCCCCGACTCGTTCTCGCACTGGGCGCATCTCTCGTGGCTCGCGGCGTCGAACAACGGCTTCCGCGTCGCGAAAGACATTTCGGACATTCTTCCGAACACGCTCTTCGTGACCGACGAGAGCATCGGCAACCCGATGGCGCTCGGCATGCCGTACGAGCAGTGGCTCCCGAACTTTCCGCCGAACGGTGTCAGCAACGCGGAGGAGTTCCGAACTCGCCGCGATGCGTGGTTCGCGGCGCCGAACGCCGGTTCGAGCTATCTGACGAACTACGCGACCAACAACTGTCTGCCGAATTTCTTCCGGCTCGCGGATCTGCCATTCGACCTGCGCTACGCGGTGTCCAGCACGTTCGCCGACACCGACGGTGACGGCTTCACGGATGCATTCTGGTTCCTCGCGCCGCAGACGGTGGAGCGCTCGCTCCGCTATCTCGTCGCGGTGTCGGTGGTCGACAACTCGTCGCTCGTGAACCTGAACGTCGCGAGCCGTTTCAATCAGCGCAACACCGTCGGGTACAACCCGTCGGACGTCGCACTCGTCGGCATCTCGAACACCACCGGCTTGCAGGTCGGCTTCTTCGACAATCCCGCGAACAACTACGACAGCATCAATGCGGGCATACCGACCTTGTTTCTGCCGGCTGACATGTCGGGGCCGAATCCGCTGTATGCGCCGGTCGTGATCGGCTGGTCGCAGGACCGCTTTGGCGATTTCAACACCGACAGCCTGACATTTCTCCAAGCGATCGGGATGAAGGATGCGATTGGTGCCGCAGACCCGAACAACTTCATCGCCGACTTCAGCTATCCCGCAGCCGAACAGGCCGAGTTCTACTCCGCAATCGAGCGGCAGCGCTACTTCAAGAGCGGCGCGCTTCGCCGTGATCTGCCGGCGTCGGCGCTCACGCCGTTCGGCATTGGCGAAGAACTCGAGCTGCGCGCCTATCACGGCCAGAACACCCCGTGGGTGCTTTCGCGCCTCGAACGGGCGCTGAACACGCAGGACAATGTGTTCTCGTTCCTGCGCTCCAATCCGCAGCGTGCCGAGACGAACGAGGGGCTGCAGCAGTTGAGCGCTCGCGCGCTGCTGCTCGATAACCGCCGCAAGATCACCACGATCAGCGGCGCCCGCAACGACCTCCTGCCTGCGTGGCTGTGGCCGTCGCCCTATCCTGATCCGCGCATCGACTACAACCGTGACGGCTTGACCGCCGACACCGACGGTGACATCACGACGATCGAGAACCCGGTCGCCGGCGAGCTCGACTACGCGGCATATGTGCGGCAGACGAAGCGGATTGATCTGCGCCGTGCGATGGATGTGCCTCTTGCCGGCTCCTTGTCCGCAATCACGGCGGCGGTGATCGAGACGAATCGGCGCGAATGGCGCGCGGATCTTCAGAACCTGCTTGAGCGGTCGCTGACCCGGTCGTGGCCGCTGTCCGGCGGCGGCACCGCCTATCAGTCGTACCTTGCGCTCGCGGGAAACCAGGCGATCGCCTATCAGCGCGCTCAGTACGACAAGACGCGGCAGATGGCTGCGAGCATGACGGCGAACATTGATCAGTGGCGCGACGAGCCTCTCCAGCTCGCGTCGGGGCTGCCACACATCGACACGCCACTGCATCCGGCGCTCGGTGTTCAGGATCCGATCGAGCCGGACTGGCGCTACATCGGCCAGGAGAAGCACCCGTTCATCATGGAGGTGTTCTTCGCGCTCGTGTATCCGAAGAGCGCGATCGATCCCGCAATGGTCGGGGTGGTCCCTGGCATCACCGGCCCGTACGACGTCCCGCAGATCTTCCTCGGCGGAGGGGAGCACTTCGTCGATTCCAGTTCGAAGCCCGGCGCCGTCGTTGCTGTCCAGGTCGCGAACCCGCACAGCACGCCGATCAGCCTGTTTGGATTCCGCATCAAGGTCTTTGGAAGGACGTTCGCGTTCCCGCCGACCACGACCCTCGGTGCGGCGACCGAGCTGGGGCCGACCACTGCGATCGTGTACGCGATCCAGGAGTCCAACATCGAGACGCCGCCGGGCACGTTCAACCAGACTGCGACGTGGCTCGACTTCCTCGACATCGAGAAGACGGAAGTATTCAGTCCAGATGCCGAACCGATTCAGCAGACGCAGCTCTTCAATGCGAGCTCGGCGTGGCTCTCCACTCCGATTCCGTCGCCCGCTGACAATCCGGTGGGTGACTTCAACGACCCCAACGGCGAATCCGTCGAACTCGTATGGCGCATCCTCCCGCAGGCCGGACTCGGGGCGACCCTGCCGGCTGACGTGGTGGTCGACCGCTTTGACAATCGCGTCAGCGGCGTCCCGTCGAACGAGTTTGCTGAGTCTGTCTCGCGGCTGTTCACCGATGCACAGCACTTCCCTCCGAAGAAGGGCTTCGAGTACCTCCCGGGCAATCCGCCCGCCCGCAACTTCATGGACGGCATCCGCATCGGCACCGATGACTATTTCGTCGCGTGGTGCCGTGCAAGCCGCGCCTGGACGTGGGACACCTGGCCCACCGGCAATACGACGGGCGACGGCATCGTGCGCGTCAACGAGAGCAACCCGCGCTACGTCTTCAGTCTGCCCGGTGCACCAGTTCTTCCCAAGCAGACGGTGGACGGCAGCGCCAGCAACGGCGGAAGCGTGACGTTCAAGGGTGACACGTACGCGTTCGGTCAGGATCCCGACGGGCCGGACCTCTGGATCAACTACAGCTACCGCAGCATTTTCGGCGAAGAGCGACGTGGCAAACCGACGTTCTTCCCGTGCGCCGTGCGGCAGCAGGCCGGCATCGCCGACAACGTCTATGGCATGGGATTCCCGTACGCGGATGCCAACGGCAATTTCCCCGCCGGTGTGGTGATCGGCGACAAGGGCTGGCAGCAGAATGACTGGGTGAAGGCGAAGGACTTCACCGCGTTCCGTGCACCGCTCCAGATGCTGCACAAGGACGCCGACTTCACGCAGATCGGCGAGCTGCTGAATGTCTTCTGCTGGGGACCGGTGATCGACATCTCGACCGGCTTCAGCGATCCCACGACAGAGAAGACCTTCGGCGAGATCATGCTGCAGGAAGAGGACGCGACTGATCAGCCGGCAGGACGCGGTGCATTCGTGAATCGACTGCGCATCACGCCGTTCCTCGATCCTTCAATCTCGCCCGGCAACGAGAGTGGACCGACCGACGGTCCGACCAGCGTGCTCGGCACGCCGCCGAGCGCGCCGTATGTCCCGGCGCTGCCCGCAGGCGTCGCGATCTTCGACGCGGTCGTATGCGATGACCGTGGCGCGAAGCGGCTTGATATTGACGGCGACGGAACCATCTCGGTGTTCGAGCTCGATGAAGCGGAACTGCGCCGGCCGCGCAATGCCGCGGGCTACGCCGGTGCGATGACGCCGGGGCTCGTGAACCTCAATACAGCGCTGCCCGAGTCGATGCGCACACTGCCGCATATGACGCGGCTCGCGAGTAACGATACGGACTTCGGATCCTCGACCGTCATGGCGCCGCAAGTCCCGATTCCGTTCGACATCAACCCGTTCACACGCATCGTCGACAGTTTCATGCGTTATCGCGACCGGACAACACTGCGGGTCTCGGGAATGATTGATCCGTTCGTCGCTCCTCAGGACACGCTGCCGCACTACGTAGATCGTGGCCTGGTGCAGGACGACATCGCGAGCACTCCGGGCTTCCTCGGCCCGATCATCCAAGGCAGCACGGTCATGGCGCAGGGCATGCGTGGCGACCGGGGCATCGTCTCGATCGGCGAGCTGCTGCTGCTGCAGCGCACAATGAATGAGACGGCTGCGCCGATTGAAGACTGGAAGGTCAAAAACAGCTTCAGCATGGAATTCGCCGGACTGGATCCGTACCGCACCAGTACGACGACGCTTGGCAACAGTCAGTACGAGTACCACAACGGCATGGCGTACCGCATCGCGACCGATGTGAACAACGGCCGCAACACCGTGAATCCGAATCCGACGGTGGGAGGGTTGACGATTCCCGATCGCGTTGCCGGTGATGTTGAAGAACGCAATCTGCTCTTCTCCGGCATTTCCAATCTGGTCACGACGCGCAGCGATGTCTTCACGGTGTACTTCCGCCTGAAGGCCGTGCGTCAGGATCCGGTGTCAGGCCGGTGGGACGCCACGAATCCGGAGTTCATCGCCGACGACAGCCGCTACGTGATGATCGTCGACCGCAGCAACGTGCAGAAGCCGGGCGACCGCCCGCGCATCCTCGCACTTCGCAAGGTCGACAGTCCGAACTGATTGACCACGAGTTCTCGGCGCCGCACATCTTCGAGCCATTTTCACGCCCGCGCCTCGTCACGCTCATCCGGACAGGCGCGGGCTTTTTGACATCGGACCAGTGAACTGGGCCGCGATGGAGGAAGGAAGAAGGATGAAGGAAGAAGGAAGAAGGAAGAAGTCCACCCGAGTGCGAATGCGTCTTCGGCACTTCAAACTTCACACTTCATACTTCTTCCTTCGTCGCGCCCCTCACTTCATCAACTCGCGCAGCTCGCGCTCCATCCGCGCGGCGAGATCCGGGCCTGCGGTTTCCACGGACTTTTTCATCGCCTCGATCGCCTTGTCGAGATCGCCGCGCGCCTGATGGATCTTTGCCAGAATGCGCATCGATGCCGCGTCGCGCTCGTTTGATGTCTTCGCTGCTGCGGTGGCGAGCGACAATGCCTCGTCGAGCGAACCGGGCTCAGCTTTGCGGCCGAGCGACTGCGCCGCCAAGCCTCGCAAGGTCAGAAAGTCGTGTCGCTCCAGCGCGACTTCCACCACGCGCGCGAGCGAGGCCTTCGATCCATCGAGATCTCCGGCGCTTCGCTGCAGCGAGGCCTTGTACGGCAGGAACTGCTTCGCGAACAACGGCCAGCGAGACTCCACTTCGGCGAACTGCACCAGCGCCGCCTTGGGGTCCGACTTTCCGACCAGTCGGACCTCCGCCTGCATTGCCTGCGCGGCAAGCACGTCGGTGGGGCCGGCGCTGCGATCCCATGTGCCGTCGACGAGCTTGGGAATCACGAGGTCGAGGTTCTGCGGATGTCCGATGTACTCGATTGTCCCGTCCTTCCCGACCACGAAGCATGCAGGAATGCCCGGGTGACGCGACGCGATCATGTACCGTTCATACGTCGTCCGTCCTGCATCCCACGCGACCGTGTATCCCATCCCGTCGCCGCGCACCGCCACGAAACTTTCGACCGCCGCGCGCATGTTCTTCGGGTCCGCAGACGTGAGTCCGATGATCTGAACGCCGTGATCCTTGTACTCGCGCTGCACACCGGTCAGGTGGCCAATGCCCGCGATGCACGGAGCGCACCATGTCGCCCAGATTTCAATCACATAGATCCGTCCTGCCTCAAACGATTCGACGGGCTGCCCCTTGACCCACGCTTCGACAGCGAGAGCGGGTGCTTTCGATCCGATGCCGAGGCTGCCGGCTTGTGATGCGCTGCCGGGCTGTGAAGCTGCGGGCGCCGGGACGGTCTCCTGTGCGAGGGCCGATGCGGAAAGCGCCAGCACAGCAACTATCGCGAACGTCTGACGCACGGGTGATCTCCTCGGTGGATGGAAACAGGACCGTCAATAGCCTATCGGGCACAGGCTATCGGATTCGGCTTGCGATCGTCGGATCGACCATGCCTCGCTCAGGCCGCAGCAGATCCCATCAGTCGTGAGAGCTCCGCGAGCACGCGGGCCTTCTCGCTCCACGACCAGGGCGCGGTCTCGACCTCCCGGCGGGCCATCACGTGAATCACCGTCAGGGATGCCGCCATGCAGGGGCCGTACATCGCAAGCGCCTTGCAGCGGACTTCGCGCAGCACCTCGATCGCCGTCTCCGCCGGGGTGAGCTGCGATTCGCTCAGGCGCAGCCTGGGGACGGAACCGTGCTGCTGCGGCGCTGGTCCAGCTGAGGCGTTTGCTGACGAGGGATCCTGGACAGTCATGGAGAGATGATCGGCATCGCCGGCCGTTGTCGTGGAATGAACCCGGCCAATCGTCGCGGACGCGACAAAATGGTTCTCGGCCGCGCCCGCGCCACCGGCAGCGCTTCGCCAAATCGACTGGCTCCCGCCGCTTGCGCAAACACCACGCCCCGGTACGACCCAGCTACTTGCTTTCCTTCGATCGAATCCGACGTTCGGTTGAAGCAGGAGTTTGCTCGGTCTGTGCAGCCTTACGTCCAACGCTGCGGCGAAGCGAACTGTGGTCAAGCGTTCGAAGGAGACACCATGCGTCAGTTACACGACATCAACGGAAGCAAGCGGGGGCTCGGGTTCGCTCCAGCCACGAGACTCGCCACAGTGCTGGCCGGACTCGCCGCCACGATCGGCTTCGCGACGCCGGCACTCGGTCAGTCGATGCCTGTCGGCACCTTCACCATTCGGGTGAACGGCGGCCCAGTGCACTCGGTGCAGAGCTTCGCGAACTCCGCCGGCGCGAACGGAACGGTGCACTTCTCCGGATCCTCGGTCGATCCGAGCGGTGCGTGGGAAGCCTCATGGGAATACGTAGCCGATCTCGATCCCAACGGCAACGCGAAGCTGACCGGCAACGCGACGGTGAACAACAAGTCGAGTGAATCGGCGGAGTACGACGTCACGTTCGAGGCGCCGATCTGTCCCTTCATTCAGTCTTCGTCGAAGATGGGCGGCGCGTGCACGATCAAGATCATCACCAGCGCCAACGGCGGCGCGGTGTCGACTCCCGGCGGTAACGCAGTCTTTGCTGCGTTGGCTGACGGAGCGATGGGTCCGAAGCTGTTCCACGGACCGTTCAACATGGGTTCGACCGGTTCAGGCACCGCGGAGACCGCAAATCTCTTCGGGGCACCGTTCCCGAACATGGCGACCGCTGCAGTCAGCGAGGCGTTCGGTCTCCGTCACATGTTCAAGCTGACGGACGGTGACATCGTGATCATCACGAGCAATCTGGTGCTGGGTGGCGATGTTGCAAACTTCGTCGCGTGCAGCAACCAACAGATGGCGGAAGCGATGCCGGCGGCGCCGGCTGGCGCACCTGCCGATCAGAGTGCGATGATGGTGCAGGGCGAGCCTGCCGCACCGCCGATGCCGCCGTCCGCCGCGACCGGCGGCGGAGCGACAGTCACGAAGCCCGACCGCGCGCCTGCAGTCGTCACGCCCAGCAGCAACGGCGCTGCGAAACCCGGCGCCAGGAGCGGAGCATCGTCCAGCGTGGTGGTGCTCGGCGGCTCCAGCAGTGAACGCGTGGTGCTCGACAGTCAGCCGGCGAAGAAAGCCATCCGCAAGGCGTTGCCGGCAAAGAAGAGTTCCGCCTCGGCGACGAAGAAGTCGAATTCGGGCAGTGCCAGCGCCGCTGCTCGCGCCCGGGCCATGGGCAACAGGAACCGTTGACGGTCGGACACCGCTGACCGGCTGATCTCCTGAGTGCGGCTTTTGCAGCGACACCATGCACTCCGCCTCGACCACGCTGACCTCTGATGCCTTCAACGGCATCAGAGGTCATGTCGGCATGGAGGGGAAGACCGTCACTGCGGATCGTCGATGCCCTTGCCGCGTGAAATGACCTGCAGGCCGATGGTTGCTTCGAATGAACTCGCCATCGTGCGCCCGGTGGGCCGCCAGCCCCAGACGGATGCGAACGGCGGACTGACATACGCATTTGGCGCGAAGCACCAGGCGATAGGAATCCACTCGTTGAGGTCCTTCATGGTGCCGACGCCCGGCCATGCATCTCCGACCTTCAACGATCGCACGGCGCTGCCACGCAGGCGCATCGGATCGAACGGAACCCAGCCGAGTTCGGGCATGTACACCTCGCCCCAGCTGATGAGAATCGTGCGCTTGCGGCCGCCGGCTGCGGCCCTCGAACGTTCTTCGCTGATGCCGACCACGGGGCGGGCCGGAATGCCGGCGGCGCGGAGCGCCGCCACGCACGTCGCCACAAGATCATGCTGCGTTCCGAATTCGCGTTCGACGCTGAAACGCGCTCCGTCCATCTTGAGCCCGACGACCCGGCCCCCGGCGCGGCGTTCGAGTGCATCGGAGCTGACGCTGCGGAATCCCGTCGTGACCGTGCGCAGAATCTCCTTCGTGGCAAACCACGGCGCCGTGGACCGCACCTGATCACCGAGGGCCTGCGCGACGATCGCCTTGGCGAACGGTTCGTTGCTTTCGATGCCCTTCTGCGGCTCGAGCGCTGAGCGCACCTCCTCGGGCCACTCCCGTGGCCAGGTGCAGCGGGCGAGCATGGACTCGTCGACCCGGCACGACCAGCTCTGCATGCGCCACTGCACGTTCCAGCGCAGCACGGAGCCGTTGAAGGACTGCACTGGAATCACGGCGAACGACATGCCGAGTTCCTGCTTCTCTTCGATGCGGGCGCGATCGGAGAGCTGCGCGTCGCGATGATTTTCCAGCCACAGTTCGGGCTGCATCGTCTTTGGATCGACCCTGCTGAACGGGCCGTCCAGAATCATGGGTAACGCGATCGGCGTCTCCTGCAACGTGACCGCTGGATCGGTCGTGCTCGGGAACGCGGCGATCGTCACTTCAAACTTCACGTCATACAGCTTGGGGTCATAGCGGTCGATGGCCTTGCTGGCCGCCGGTCGTGCCTGCCATCCGGCCAGGGGGGCAAGCGACGCCAGCGCGAGCATGAAGACGATCAACGGCAACGGTCGCAATGACATTACGCAGACTCCTTCGCGGGGATTTCGAAGCTCACGACAGCAGGTTGCTCTGACTGTTGGGATCGAGCCACGTCTGCAGCTTGCCGAGGAACTGCGCCAGCACCAGGTTCGTGATGATGATCGCGATGAAGCTCGCAACGAAACTCGCCGTCGCCGCCCGGCCGACGCCCGTCGCCCCCGCACCGCAGTGAAAACCCTTGTAGCAGCTGATCAATCCGATGCAGAGCCCGAACACCGCACTTTTTGCAATTCCGGTGATCGGGTCCCACCACGTCACAAACAGTCCGGTGAAGTGCCAGTAGTCGGGACTCGAAATGCCATGCACGTGGACACAGATGAGCCACGCCCCCCAGGATCCGAGGACGTCGGAGTAGATGGTGAGGAGCGGAGTCATCAGGACGCAGGCGGCAACGCGCGGAGCGACCAGCGTGCGAATCGGGTCCGCGGCCATCACGCGCATCGCATCGAGCTGCTCCGTGACCTTCATGGAACCGAGTTCAGCGGCGAGCGCACCGCCGACACGTCCAGCGACCATGACGGCCGCGAGCACCGGCCCGATCTGCTTCGTCACCGCAGCGTTGATCACGCCGCCCATGCGGTCTTCCTGACCGATCGCGGCAAACTGCACGTAGCCTTCGAGCGCCAGAATCATCCCGATGAACACACCGACGATCGCGACGACGGGCACGCTCGCGACACCGACGCGATAGAGCTGCGGTGCGATCTGACTCCATCGGAGCCAGCAGCCCGGCCGCACGATCATCCAATGAAACGTGGCAATCGTGAAACGCGTAAAGCGGCCGAAGCCGCTCAGGGTCGAAAAGATGGACGAAAAGATGGACTGTCCAAAGCTGCTGATACCGCGGGCGGGAGCAAGCATCGGCGGAGTTTAGCAGCCCAGGATAAGCACAGAGAGACACAGAGGACACAGAGGACACAGAGGACACAGAGGTCACAGAGCAGTCACGGATGGGAGCGCCTGCGAGGACGGCAGGCAAGCATCAAGACGAGACAGCGAAGACGAAGAAGTAAAAGAAGTCGGAGGGAGTAGAAGAACTGCATGCTCTGTGTCCCTCTGTGTCCTCTGTGTCTCTCTGTGTTTCTCCGTTTCTTCTTCCCAACAGAAAACAACGGGCCCGGCTCGCGCCGGACCCGTCGCTCGTCAATGCTGCAATGAACTGTCGAACTTACGGACAGCCGCCCCACGCGCCGAGGAGGATCGCGAGGTCGCCCGCGTCCACGTCGCCGTCGTTGTCGAGGTCAGCGGCGCCGCCGCCTGGGCCCCAGGCGCCGAGCAGAATCGCCAGATCACCCGCGTTCACGGCGCCGCTGCCGTCGAGGTCGCCGACGCAGACCTCGCTGTACGTGCAGTCGGGATTCGCCGCGCCCGGGCTGTCGTCCGACAGCGTCGGATCAAACGTGCCGAGGGTCCAGACTGTCGTGCTCGGGCAGAACTTCAAGTGACTCGGAACGAAGTTGCCGTTCGGTCCGACGATCGTCGTGCTGTACACCAGCTCGCCCGTCTTGCTCGCCCCCTGCAGCGCCACGGAGTCGATGACCGACGTCCACGGCGGGCTGTCGAGCGTGCCGTCGTCGTTCGTATCGAGGTCCGTTCCGACCGACCCCTCGAATTCCCACACCAGCATGTGCGTGACGTTGTCGCCGTTCTCAAAGATGAGGGCGCTGTCGCCGACGACGTAATCAGGCACTGCGCCGGTCAGCGTGAACGACGCCTTTGCCGCCAGCAGGAAACCGTCGGACGGAATGACGAAGCCGGTCAGCGGCAGCGCCATTTCGACGACGCCCGATCCGAGTGCCGCAGGGCCATCGCCGATGACGATGTACGTGGCGCCGGTCAGGCTGGTGCCAGGCGCGCCGATGAGTTCGAAGTATTCGTCGAGATCGGTGCCGGCCTGATCGGTGCGGATCTCGCTGAGCTGCACGGCCGGCGGATCCGCCGGAACGAGACAGTTCTCGTTCGCGAGAGTGACGCACGTTGCATCCCATGCCGCGCTGCAGCACGTCGGATCGATGGTGCAGACTGCATTGCAGCAGTCGGCATCGCTGCAGCCCGGCGTGCGTGCCGCCGTGAAGCAGTCCTGCGCCGCACCCTCGCCGCACGGATCCGCTGCGGGACACGTGGCGTTGGCGAAGCCCGGCGTGTCGTTGGCCGTCGACGCGAAGAGTCCGACGGTCCAGACGTTGTCCGGCGTGCACTTGAACGCGTGGGCCGGTGCGAAGATCGTGTCCGGGCCCACGGCGGTTGCCGCGTAGCCGCAGTTCTCTTCGCCGAGCAGGACGATGCCGTCGATGGTCGCCTCCCATGGAGTCGAATCCAGCGTGCAATTGTTGTCGGCGTCGAGATCCGCGCCGAGCGCGCCGTTGAAGTTCCAGACGAGCAGATGCGTGACGGTGTCGCCGTCTTCAAAGTTGATGTTGTCGCGGATGAGATCGGGATTGCCGAGCGTGAACGTGCTCTTCGCGACGACGAAAAATCCGTCGCCCGGAATCGTGCCGGAGAGCAGCGTGACGTTTTCGACGACACCGTTGGCATCGAGACCGTCGCCGATCACCACGTACGCAACACCGTCGAGTGACGTGCCCGGAGCGCCGAGGATTTCGAAGAACTCATCGTTGTCGGCATTGGGCTGCGCGATGCGCACTTCGTTGATGGTGAGGACAGGCGGCGATCCGGCCGCGTTGCAGAGTTCCTGCGCGTTGGCGACGCACACTGCGTCCCAGCCGGTCATGCAGCACTCCGGATCGACTGCGCACACGAGTTCGCAGCAGTCGCTGATATCGCATCCGGCGGATGCGTGCTCGGCGAAGCAGCTGCCTTCACCGCCGCAGCTCGGACAGCCAAAGTTCTCCGTGCCGGGCGTGTCGAGGGCGGGAGTGGGCGGAAACTCACCGATCTGCCAGGTGCCTGTCGGGAAGCAGCGATACACCGCGCTCGGCACGAAGTCGCCGTCCGGGCCGACGATGGTCGGCGAGTAGACGAGTTCGTTCCCACCCGAGCCGGGTGTTCCGACGATGAGAGCGACCGAGTCAACGATCTCTGTCCACGGCGCTGCGTCGATCACGCCGTCGTTCTCAGCGTCGAGATCGGCACCGTTGGCGCCGGTGAAGTCTTTCACCAGGAGATGGGTGACGTTGTCATCGTTTTCAAAGTTGAGTCCGTTGGCGCCCACAACAAAGTCAGGGGTGGCACCGAACAGGGTGAAGGTGGACTCGGTCACGAGCAGGTAACCGTCCGCGGGAATCGCCACGCCGGTCAGATCGACAACCGCCTCGATGACGCCGGAACCCAGAGCCGCGATGCCATCGCCGATCACGATGTAGGTGTACCCGTCGAGCACGAGCCCGGGCGGACCGCTGAGCTCAAAGAATTCGTCGTTGTCCGTACTGGGCTGATCGATGCGGATCTCGCTGATCTGCACCGGCGGCGGCGTGAAGTCGCACGTGGGGTTGGCGGCGCCGACCGTGTCCTCGCCCGCACCCGGATCGGAAGCGGCAACCTCGTATGCGCTGTCGTCGTTCTGGCACAGGAACACGTGCTGCGGGACGGCTCCGCCGTCGGGACCGACGAGGTTCTCTGAGTACACGAACTCCGCCGCGATTCCGCGGGGGTCAATGATGCCGACGAGGCCCACGCTCGACAGCAGCGTCGTCCAGGGCAGACGTGCGTCGAGCACTCCGTCATCGTTCGCGTCGACATCGGTGCCGACACCGCCGGTGAATTCGGTGACCAGCAGGTGCGTGACGTTGTCGTTGTCTTCAAACGGAAGGGTCGCGATGACATCCGCGACGCCCAGCGAGAACGTTGATTCGGCGATGACGAGGTAGCCGCTCGCGGGAATAGTCAAGCCCGTGAGATTGATGGCAGCTTCGATGAAGCCGTTCTGAGCGGGGGGCCGCGCGGCGTCGGCGTCACCGATGACGAGGTACCAGACACCGTTCAGAGTGGCGCCGGGCGTGCCGCGGATCTCGACATACTCATCGAGATCGGGGCCGGGCTGGCCGGTGCGAAGTTCGCTGATGACGGGGGTGGCCGGACCGCCGGCAAGTGCGTGTCCGGTGAAGGCGGCGGCGGTTCCCGCAACGATCGCCGCGAGCGTGCAGCTCCGCGATCGGCCAAGACTCGAGATCAAAGACGGTGAACCAATCATGCGTTGCTCCTGCGGCGACAGATGGGACGGCTGACGACAGGAACGGTTCCGCGCGGCGAAGGGGGAGACGAGGGTGGCCACAGCCCGACGCTGCAGGCGCACCGGCACCGCGGCTATCTCTCGCACCCCTTTGGCTCGGCGATATTCGTTCCGACGACCGTGATTCTAATGGAGAGTCGCCCCAAGCCGCACGCCGAAAGTCGAGCCTCACCAATTCATAACGACAGCGCGCCCGACTGGTGTCGAGCGCGCCGGGCAAGCTTGTTCATTGTCAACGGCCTGTGAAGGTAGGCAACATTGCCGCCCCCTTCAGCCTTCAGCCTTCAGCCTTGATACATCGGCCGCCGCTCACTTGCTCGGCTCTTCAGCGCGACGCACCGGCTGGTTGGTCCTGCGTGGTGCCGTGATCGTGCTGGGCGCCGAGTCGGCCGTCACCTCGCCACCGGACGGAACGTCCGACAAGTTGATGGAGAGCGGCGTCAGGAAGATCTCGACGCGGCGATTCTCGCGGGCGCCTTTGGAGCCGTTCGCCACGAGCGGCCTGAATTCGCCGTAGCCGGCGACCTGGAATCGTGCCGCCTGCACACCGCTGCGGACGAGTTCGTCGCGGACGGAAATCGCACGGTGCGCGGACAGGTGGACGTTCGTCGGATGCTCCGCTTTGACGCGGACGATGGGCTGATTGTCGGTATGGCCGACGACCTTCACCTCAAGATTCATCGCCTCACCGGTGTTCAGCACCGGAGCGATCTTGCGGAGGACCTCGCTCGCCTTCGAACTCAGCCGTGCCTGACCCGAATCAAACGTGACGTCGCTCTTGAAGCGGAGCATGCCGCGTTTCGCGTCGAATTCGAGCAGGTCCGGGTACTGGTTCGCGATGATGGTCAGCGCATCGCTGACTGATTGGGCGAGCGGTCCGGCCTCCATGTCGTTGATGCGCTTGAGCAGGTCTTCGTACCGTCGGGTCATCTCGTCGAGGCTGCCATCGCCGCCGGCCATCATGTCGCGAGCCGCGCGGAGGGATTCAGCAGCCTGGGCAAGCTGAACCCGCAGCGCCTCTTCGTTGGCGCGCGAGGAATCGAGGTCGCCCTGGAGGGTAAGGACCTGCTGTTCCTTGCTGCGATAACCGGTCATCAGGTCGTCGTACTTCGACTGCGGCACGCAGCCGCCGAGGCCGACGAGGAGGGCGAGGCCCATGCCCGCGGTCAGGCCGAGGCGCGAGAGGCGGGCGCGAACGATAGAGGAGAATCGAGCAGCGTTCATAGGGGAGAGGTGCCTTCGAGAGGAGTCCAAGCGTCCATTTGAGTGTATCGGAAAGGAGGGGTGTCGGCCGCCAGAGACGGCGCGCGCTCATTGCCGTCGCAGTCCACGACGGGGCTATCGTGGACGCGATGCGACGCGTCCGCGGCCGAGTACCAGGACAGTTGCCACCGCTCGATCTCGGGGCGGTGGCACTCGCGCCGCGGCTGCTCGGCTGCGTGCTCGTGCATCACGACGCACACGGCCGTCGAGCGGGCCGCATCGTCGAGACCGAGGCGTACCCGGGCGGGCGCGATGCGGCCAGCCACAGTCATGCCGGCCGTCGCACGCCCCGCAACGCGTCAATGTGGCTCGCCGGCGGACACGCGTATGTGTTCTTCACCTACGGAATGCATTGGTGTGTGAACGTCGTGAGCGGACACGAGGGGTCGGGCGAAGCAGTCCTCATTCGGGCGCTCCAGCCGCTTGAGGGGCTGGACCGGATGCGGCTGGCGCGCGGCGTGGAGGCCGGGAGCGGCCGCGATCTCTGCCGCGGGCCGGCCCGACTGTGCCAGGCGCTGGGCATCGACCGCGCCTGCGACGGCCGGTGGCTGCTCGGCGACGGTCCGCTGCGCCTGGAGGCTCCCGAACCGACGTTGGCACCGCCGATCATCGAACGCCGCCCGAGGGTCGGCGTCGCCTACGCCGGCGCGTGGGCCGGGCGCCACTGGCGGTTTTGCGACGCATTGAGGTCAAGCTTGGTGAGTTTGTCGGGCCGAGGTCCGGTTACCTTCGTGCAATCATCCGAAACCTCCTGATCACTCTCGGGGTGAAAGCCTGTGGACGACAGAGTGTGGCAACTCGGTGCTCCGCGCCGATAGGATCTCTGCGGGCACCTCACGTCAGTCCGATGCAGTGGACAGTTTGCCCCCGTTCGTTCCATGAGTTCAACCCAACAGCCTGACACCGACTGGATCGCCATCGCCCGCAGCGCCGGTCCCTATCCGTTGGAAGCGTTCCAGTTCGTGCGCGACGGTTTGAATCACACGGTTGATCGTGTGCATGCGGTGCAGCAGACCGACGAAGCGCTGGCCGAGCTGGGTGGCCAGCTGGGTGGCCAGCTGGGCGGCCAACTGTCCGGTCAGCTGGGTGGCGCGACGTCGCATCATGTCACCGGTCAGCAGTTGTGTCTCGGACTTCGTGACTATGCGATCGACCGGTACGGCATGCTTGCACCGGCGGTCCTCCGCACGTGGAACGTGCGCCGTACCGACGACTTCGGTCGCATTGTCTTTGCGATGATCGAGCACGGTCTGATGAGCAAGACATCCGAAGACTCCCTCGATGACTTTCGGGCAGTCTTCGACTTTGACGAAGTGTTCGCGCGCGACGAGCTGCTCCGTCACATCTGTCGGTCCTGATCCCGGCACGTGATTGCGCCGGGCGGGCTGCGCATTGCCGAGTACGCTGCGGCGTATGAGCGACTCTGGGCCACGATCGGGCTCCCTTTCCTCCAGCGCGACCGTTGACGGTCCGCGCGACTCGGACGCGAACCGCATTCTCCGTCTGCGCATCTGGCAGATTCAGGCGGTGCGGGACGTTCTGCTCGTTCTCGTCGTGTGGGGCGTGGTGTACGCGGGCTACTGGATGCGCGACGTCACCGTTCCGCTCCTCTTTGCGCTGGCGCTCGCGTACCTCTTCGAACCGCTCGTGCGCAGGCTCACGCAGTTCCGCGGCATCACGCGACCCGGCGCGGTCACGATCCTTCTGCTCACGGTGGGTGTGACCCTCACGATCGTGATGATCCTCACCATTCCGCTGGCCGTAAGTCAGTCGATTTCGCTCGTCAACCGCCTGCGGAGCAGCGATTTCACGGACGTTGCAATCAAGGCGGTGGACTACGCGCCGGAGCAGTATCGCGCGAATCTCCTTGAGACGATCAGCTATCTCGACGCGCAGTTCAATCCCGAGGCGCCGCGCGCGGCCGCGAAGGACGCGGAGCCTGAGTCGGACGGCGCAGCGGATGCACCAAGCCCTCCGTCCGGCGACGTCGACGAACCGCCTGCGTCGCCGGAAGAGACGGCCGCCGATCGGAAGGATGAAGTGTTGATCGATGAACTGCCGCCCAGCGAGGAAGAGCGGTTCCGCGCGGTGGTGCGTTCGGAGCTCGAAGCGCAAGGGCTGCTCGACGGCGCCGCCGCGGACACGCCGACGACCGGCGCGCCGTGGCGGATTCTTGGTGCGCTCGGCACCGCCGGCGAGCGTGTCGGCGCGCTCTTCTTCACGCTGGTGCAGATCTCGCTGATTCTCTTTCTGATCCCGTTCTACTTCTGGTTCTTCAGCGTGTCATTCCCGCAGATCGTCACGTTCGGCCGCTCACTCATCCCGGAGCACAACCGCGAGCGCACGACGCATCTGCTCGCCATGATGGACAACGCGGTCTCCGGCTTCGTCCGCGGGCGCATCGTCATCGCCGTGATCATGAGCGCGCTCTTCGCGATCGGCTGGCTGCTGTGCGGCGTGCCCTACGCGATCCCGCTCGGATTCTTCGTCGGCGCTCTCTCGCTCGTGCCGTACCTCGGCGGCATCGGTATGCCGCTCGCGGTCCTCCTCCTTTTGTTCGAAGAGCTGCAGCAGCCGGGTGGCGAGCGCATGGCTTGGTGGGGGATTCTGCTCTGGCCAAGCGTCGTCTTCGTCGTTGTGCAGGTGATTGAGGGATACGTGCTCACGCCGATGATTGCCGGCAAGGCCACCGATCTTGATCCTGTGACGATCGTTGTGGCGATCATTGCCGGTGGTTCGGTGGCCGGGGTGTACGGCATGCTGCTGGCGATTCCGGCTGCCGCCTGCGGCAAGATCTTGATCACGCAAGTGCTTCTCCCGCGGATCCGCGCGTGGAGCAGAGGCGAGGCCAGAGATCCGCTGCCGCTTCAGACCATGGACGAGCCAAGCCCCTGAGTGCGTTTCCAGAAGCGATTCGATCATGCATCTTCATCAGCTCGTTGCCGACGTTTCTGCGAGTCACCGTCGCGGCCCGTCGTTTCGCCTCGGCCTCACCGCCGGCGCGCCGGATCATGAGATCCGGAGCGTCACCGACGACAGCCGCACCGTGAAGCCAGGCGCGCTGTTCATTGCCCGCGCCGGCACCAAAGCCGACGGGCGACGGTTCGTCGACGACGCGATATCGCGCGGCGCAGTCGCCATCCTTGGCGACGCGACGACGGAACTTCCTCCGGACGCGGGCGGCCGCGTGGCGCTCGTCGTCGCTTCCGAGCCGCACATCGCAGCGGCGCTCATCGCGGAGCAGTTTCATGGCGCGCCGACGCGGCACCTCAGCGTGACCGGCGTGACCGGCACCAACGGCAAGACCACGATCGCCTACCTGCTCCAGCAGTTTCTCCGCCGCGCAGGCCATCGCTGCGGACTGCTCGGCACGGTCGAGACCGATGACGGTGTACGCCGCGTTCCGTCGAGTCTGACGACGCCCGGCGCGATCGAGCTCGCGGAACTGTTCGGCCGCATGCGCGAGAACGGCTGCGATCACGCGGTGATGGAAGTGTCAAGCCATGCGCTACACCAGGAACGGGTTGCGGCGATCCGCTTCAGCTGCGGCATCTTCACGAATCTCACGGGCGATCATCTCGACTATCACGGCACGATGGACGCATATGCCGCCGCGAAGGCGATGCTGTTCGCGTCGCTCGACGCGCACGCGTTTGCCATCATCAACATGGATGACGCTGCGTCGCGCGTGATGTGCGTCGGACCGGCGCAGCGGCTGACGTGTTCGCTCGTCGATCCGCGCGCGGACTGCTTCGCCGCGATTGAAGAGGTCACGCTCAGCGCGATCCGCGTGCGCTTCCAGGGGCCCTGGGGATCGTTCAGGGTGCAGGTTCCGCTGGTGGGCAAGCACAATGCGATCAATGCGCTCGAAGCGGCGGCGGCGGCGTGGACACAGGGCGTCTCGGCTGAGCAGCTTGCGGCGGCGCTCGAGGTGATCGAGGCGCCGCCCGGACGGCTGCAGCCGGTGCCCAATCCGGCGACGCGTGATGCAGGCTTCTCGGTGCTCGTTGATTACGCGCACACCGACGATGCACTCCTCAATGTGCTGACGGCGCTGAAGCCTGTGCTGCCGCGCGGCGGGACGCTGCGCGTAGTGTTTGGCTGCGGTGGTGACCGCGACCGGACGAAACGTCCGCGCATGGCCGCGGTGGCGTGCGCGCATGCGGACCAGGTGATCGTGACGAGCGACAATCCGCGCACCGAAGATCCGCAGGCAATCGTCGATGACATCATGCAAGGCGTGCCGCCTTCGGCGCGCGGCAGGGTGCATGTCGAAATAGACCGCGGCGCGGCCATCGCCTGGGCCGTGCAGCAGGCGCAGCGCGGTGATGTGGTGCTGATCGCCGGCAAAGGGCACGAGGACTACCAGATCATCGGCACTGAGAAGCGCAGCTTCGACGACCGGGTCGCCGCCCGCGACGCGATGGCGTCGCGCATCGGACTCGCAGGCGGCACGCGATGAGCGAGTTTCTTTTACCGGCGCGGATGCGCGAAGCGACGCAGGGTCGCTGGCTCGCAGCGGGACTTCCGGACTGTGCGCCGACCGGCGTCTGCACCGACACGCGCGACGCCATGCAGGGCACGGTGTTCCTCGCGCTGCGCGGCGAGCGTTTTGATGCGCACGATTTTCTCAACGACGCCGAGCAGGCCGGCGCGGCGATGCTCATTGTCGAGCGCGAGCCCGCCCGTGCGCCGCGCATCCCCGTGCTCGTCGTGCAGAGCACGCGCACGGCGCTCGGCGATCTCGCGCGGGCGTGGCGCGCCAAGCTCACGTCGACGCGCGTGATTGCCGTCACCGGCTCCGCAGGCAAGACCACCACGTGCCGCCTGATTGACGGCGTGCTCGCGACGGAACGATCCGGCTCCGCGAGTCGCAAGAGCTTCAACAACGACATCGGCGTGCCGCTCACGATCTTGGCTGCGCGACGCGGCCATCAGTATCTCGTGCTTGAGATCGGCATGAATCATCCGGGCGAGATCGCGGCGCTCGCGGCGATGGCGCAACCGGACATCGCGGTCATCACCATGATCGGCCGTGTGCACCTGGAAGGGCTCGGCAGCGAGGAAGCAATCGCGGTCGAGAAGAGTTCGCTTCTTGATGGACTGGCACCGGCGGGCGTCGCAATCATCAACGGTGACAGCGCGATGCTCGCAGCAGCGATGCGGCAACGCCCGATGCACGGACGGAAGCTCGTCCGCTTCGGCCGCGACGCCGCGCGACCGCTCGAGGTGCGCCTCACCGGTCGAAACACCCATCCGAGCGGCCAGACGATCACGGTCAACGGCGACTGGAGTGCAGAACTTCGGCTTCCCGGTGAGCACAACGCGGTCAACGCGCTTGCGGCGATTGCGGTCGGCCGCGCGTTTGGCGTGTCCGACGTCGGCATCCGCATGGGTCTCGCATCGGTGGCGCCCGCGGCGATGCGGATGGAGCGCGTCGAGCGCGACGGCATCGTCTTCTTTAACGATGCATACAACGCGAATCCTGATGCGATGGCCGCGTCCATCCGCACCTTCGCAGAGATCACGCCCGACGCTCCTCGACGCGTGATCGTCCTGGGTGACATGCTGGAACTCGGTGATGCCGCTGCCGCGCTGCATCGGGAAGTCGGCGCCGAAGCCGCAGCCGTCGATCGCGTGCGGCGTCTGCACGCCGCGATCCTCGTCGGCACATTTGCGCCCCACACCCATGAAGGCCTGCGCAGCGCCGGCTGGTCCGGCGACGCTCTCGTGGTGCCGGCGCTGAATTCGTGGACGCTGCCGCAGGTGCTCGGCAGCTTTCGGGCCGGGGATGCAGTGCTGCTCAAGGGCAGCCGCGGCTCGGCCATGGAACGGGTCCTGACGGCCGCGGCTGCCGTCAGCTCACACAGTCAGCCCACACCGTCAGGATGAATGAGCAGTCGCGGGGGTCCCTGAGCGGCCTGAAATCCTGACTCGCGAATTCGCCCCGGCAATCACCCGACTGCGGTTTACTCTCCAGAACTCGCGCAGCCTCGGCCGATAATGGGGGTCCGCACATGTTTTACCTGCTAACGGACCGCTTCCAGAACTGGCTCGAGCACGTCGGGCTCTTCCCGGTGGTGCGGGTCTTTCTGCAGCTCGAGTTCCGGGCCTTTGCCGCGGTGCTCGTCGCGTTTGCCGTGATCCTCCTGTTCGGCAAGCCGATCATCCGCTGGCTGCGCCGGCAGAAGGTCGGCGACAACCCGGAGTTCTATAACGAGCGGCTGAACGAGATGATGAAGGGGAAGTCCGGCACGCCGACGATGGGCGGCATCCTGATCGTCGGTGCGATTCTGCTGACGACGTTTCTCTTCTGCGATTTCGTCTACAACCGGTTTGTTCAATGTGCGGTGCTGCTCCTTGTGTGGCTCGCCGCGGTCGGCAGTTTCGACGACTGGCTGAAGCTCACCGCCTCGCGCCGCACGCCCGGCACGCGCGAGGGGCTGTTCGCGTGGGAGAAGCTGCTGTTTCAGCTCGGCGTCGGCGCGCTCGTCTGTTTCTTCCTGTATCGCCACGGCATCAACACTGCCAACGACGCCGCGATTTCCCTGAACATCCCGTTCCAGCGCACCTACGAGCCGACGCCGCGGCACATGGCGGAACTCGTCATGAATCCTGGCGTGGTCATCTTGGGGCTCGGCTCCTTCGTGATCCTCGGCACGCTCTGCATCGCGGGCATGAGCAACGCCGTGAACATCGCGGACGGGATGGACGGGCTTGCCGCAGGCACGCTGACAATCGCCTGTTTCGTGATGATGATCCTCTGCTGGGTCGCCAGTTCGCAGACGGCCGCCAGCTTCCTCCTGGTGCCGTACGTTCCGGAAGCGAAGGAACTGATGGTCATTGCAGGCGCGATGGCCGGCGCCTGTCTCGGCTTCCTGTGGTTCAACTGCAATCCCGCGTCGGTGTTCATGGGCGACACCGGATCGCTGGCGCTCGGCGGACTGCTGGCGTTCGTCGCGGTGGCGATCCGCAATGAAATTCTCCTCGTGCTCATCGGCGGCATCTTCGTCATGGAGATCATGAGTGTGATTCTGCAGGTCGGGTACTTCAAGTGGACGAAAGGCAAGCGCATCTTCCGCTGCTCGCCCATTCATCATCACTTCCACATGGGAGGGCTCAGCGAGCTGCAGGTCGTGACGCGATTCTGGATCGTGGCCGTCATCTTCGGCATGCTGGCGCTGGTGTCGATCAAACTGCGTTGAAAGGTAAGAAGTGAGAAGGAAGAAGGAAGAAGGAAGAAGGGATGAAAACCACTGCGCCGGACCTTCGCACTTCTTCCCATTTCCTTCATACTTCGTACTTCATACTTCGCCCTTTCCTCCCATGCTCGCGATCGGATTCTTTCATCGACGACTGCTGCTCTTGCTGACGATCTTCTTGATCATCGGCGTGTCGCTCGCTGCGCAGCTCGGTCGCCTCGCCATCATCGAGGGCTCGGAGCACAGCCGGCAGACGGAGACGTTTCTGCGCCGCCGGACGTTCCTGCCGTTCGTGCGCGGAAGCATCCTGGACCGCAATGGTGTGACGCTCGCGGAGGACCGCGCGAGCTGGGACGTGCAGGTCGAGTACGCGGTGATCGCCGGGCGCTGGGCCGCGGAGAAGGCGCGTTTTCAGGCGCGCCGCGACCTAGGGGCGACGGCGTGGCAGAAGCTCTCGCGTGACGAGCGCAATGCCGAAGCGGAAGCCAGGCGCGCGCAGTGGGATCTCAAGGCCGAGCGGCTGTTCGCGGAGCTATGCACTGCCGGCGGCTTCGACCGCGCCGAACTCGAACGGCGCTTCGACGAGATCCGGCGGCGCGTCGCCCCGCGCGTCGAAGCGTACCGAGACCGCATGCGCCGCGCCGAAGAGGCGAAAGCGGCGGCGAGCGGCTCTGCACCGCTGCCGATCGCCGAGGATGAAACGATCAGCGAGCAGGAAGAGCCACACACGATTCTTGCGGATGTCGACGACATGACGGCATTCCGATTTCAGGCTCTGGGCGAGGAAGAGCGCGACACGCTCGTCGTCGTGCCGGCAACGCGCCGGGTGCGGCCATGGGACGAAGTCGATGTTCCCGTCGACCGCTCTGCGCTCCCCGGTCCGCTCCGGACTGCCACGCCGCTCACGATCCGGCTCGAGGGCGTCGCCGATCACCTGTTGGGGACCACGCGCACGAGCGTCTTCATCGAGGATCTCACGCGCCGTCCGTTCCTCGACGCGCGCACCGGTGAAGTCGCCGATCTCGGCGGCTATCGCGCGGACCGCGACCTCGTCGGTGCGCGCGGGATGGAGCGCACGCTGGAAGATCGCCTGCGCGGCGCGCGCGGGATCGTCGAACGCAACCTTGAAACAGGCGACTCCACCCGCCGCGACGCGCTGCCGGGAGCGGATGTCAGGCTCACGATCGACATCAAGCTGCAGTCGTGGGCGCAGGCGGCGCTCGATCCGGAGCTCGGACTCGCGAAGATTCAGCAGTGGCAGCGCGGATGGACCGCCGACGGCGAACCGAAGCAGGGGGTCTTGCCTGTCGGATGGGAACTGAATGGCGCCGCGGTGGTGATCGAGATCGAGACGGGTGACGTGCTCGCACTTGTTTCGACTCCGACGTTGCGGGAGTCAACAGCACTTCCTTCCAAGCGACGGCGCGTCGAAGGTGCCGACATCAACAAGGCGGTCGAAGGCGTCTACCCGCCCGGCTCGATCGTGAAGCCGCTCCTTTTCACTGGCGCGGTCACGCAAGGCGTGTTTCCAGCGGACTCGATCGTGGACTGCAAGGGACACTTCTTCGAGAACGTCACGAGCTTCGCACGCTGCTGGATCTGGCGTCCTGAAGAGGGGCGCACATCGACGCACGGACCGCTCGGTGCCGAGGAGGCGATCGCCCGTTCGTGCAACGTGTATTTTTACACGGTCGCGTCGAAGCTCGGCCTTGAAGGGGCGGTGCAGTGGTATCGCAATTTCGGTGTCGGCCGCCCGGTCGACATCGGCCTCGCGATCGGCCGCGACACTGGCCGCAACAGTGGGGGCGGCCCCGTGCGTTACGAGGGCGAAGCTGCCGGGAGCGTGCCCAGCGCGGAAGAGATGCAGGCGATCCGTGCGTCGGGCGATCGGGCGGCCGCGGTCTTTCTCGGCATCGGTCAGGGACCGGTTACGTGGACGCCGTTGCACGCCGCGAGCGCGTACGCGACGCTCGCCCGCGGCGGTCGAGTCGTTCGTCCGTCCCTCCTCCTCGACCGCCCCAGCCGCGGCGTCACGACGGAAGACCTCGGTCTCAATCAGGTCGCTGTGCGAAAATCGATCGACGGGTTGCGCAAAGCAGTCTCCGAGAGCTACGGAACGGGCCATCACGTGACGCTTGAGAGTGGCGAGCAGCAGCCGATTTCCGTGGTGCCGGGTGTGCGCATCTGGGCGAAGTCCGGGACGGCGCAGGCGCCGCCGCTCAAGATTGACAACGACCATGACGGCACGCCGGAGACGTCGGTGCAGACCGACCACGCATGGTTCGTGGGGCTGGCCGGCGATGAAGCGGACGGCGTGCCGCGATACGCGATCGCCGTCCTCGTCGAACACGGCGGGTCGGGCGGCAAGACGGCCGGCCCCGTGGCGGCGGAGATCATCCGTGCCATGGTGCGCGAGGGCTATCTGGGCGCGTCCGCAGCCACGAAGGATCGGGGTTCGTGAGCACCCTCAGCACGCAGTCGTCGAGCGAGCCGCAGCCGACGGATGCCCCGCAGGGAGGCGTGTCGTCCGCATCGCAGCGCCGGCGCGTCGTGTGGGATCCCGCGCTGCTCTACGCGACCGCTGACCCGGCGCAGCGCCGCAAGCGCCTGCTGTGGTGGACGCCCGCGTGGCTCTCGCTCGCGGCGGCGCTCTTCCTGTCACTGCTCGGCATTGCGGCGATCGATACCACGCGACCGGAGTTCGCCAGTCGGCAGCTAACATTTCTCGGCGTGGGAATCCTCGCCGCGAGCGTCGTCGCGCTGCCCCATTACCGGTGGTATCGCCGGGCGATCATCGGCCTCGCGGCGGTGGTGATGTGCCTGCTGATTTTCGTGCTGCTGCCGTTCGTGCCGGAGTCGATCGTCCGTCCGCGAAACGGTGCGCGGGCATGGATCGCGCTCGGGCCCGCCGACTTCCAGCCCTCTGAACTCGCGAAGACGGTCTACATCCTCGGGCTCGCGGCCTGGCTGTCAGCGACACAGAGCCATCGCACATTGCGCGGATTCGTCGCTGTCGTCCTTGTGACGCTCGTTCCCATCGGGCTCATCGTGCTCGAGCCCGATCTCGGAAGTGCGCTCCTCTTCCTGCCGACCATGGCCGCGATGTTGATCTCGGCAGGCGCCCGCAAGCGGCACGTGACGCTGAGCGTGCTGCTCGCCGCGGCGATGGTGCCCGTCGCGTACGGATTCGTGCTGAAGCCGTACCAGCGGGCCCGCATCGATGCGATCATCGCGCAGATCTCCGGCGACACCCGCTACGAGAAGAACGAAGGGTTCCAGGGATGGCGGGCGATGCGGCTCGTCGGGAGCGGCGGCATCACCGGCGTGGGCAAAGAGCACGCGCGGGCGCTGGTGATCTTCAACGGACTGCCCGAAGAACACAATGACATGATCTTCGCGGTCATCTGCTGCCGATGGGGCGTGCTGGGCGGAGTCGCGACATGGCTGGCGTATCTGGTGTTCGCGATCGGCGGGATCGCGACCGCGGCGATCTGCCGCGATCCGTTTGGACGGCTCACTGCGGTCGGTGTCGTCGCGATCAGTTTTACCCAGATGACGATTAACAGCGGCATGACGATCGGGCTGCTGCCGATCACGGGCATCACGCTGCCGTTCGTCAGCTACGGCGGTTCGAGTCTCATGGCGACATGGCTGAACGTCGGTCTGCTCGTCAACATCGGCCTGCGCCGCCCCAAGCATGACGAGACGAGCTACCTCGATCAGGACGACTGACTTCGTCGCGCCTCTTTCCACGTGGGGTCATGGCGCACGGTCCATGCACGCCAGAGGAGATAGAGAACAGCCAGCGCGGTCACCACGCCGAAACTGACCAGCACGATCAGCTCGTAGGACGTCCACGACGGCCGCGGCTGCGCCTTGGTGCTGATTTGCGCGAGGATAACGAGGAGTGCGAGCATGGAGCCTCAATCGCGATGCTTCACATGGCAGTCCTTGCAGGACTGCGTGACAAGCTTGAACTGCGCGGAGCGTTCCTTGGCCGTCGAATCGGCCTTGAGCAGCAGGTCTTCGAGTACCTGCGCCTTCGCGGCGTTGTCGGCGAGCGCGACGAGGAACTCCTTCGCGTCTTCTCTCGATGTAACGGTCTTGTCATCCTTCGTGTTGCGCAGCAGATCCGCGAGCCGGCCGGCTTCGGCCACAGGGACGAGATCGGGATGATCCTTCGGGACCGTCCAGCCGGCCTTTTCGATCGCCTTCAGATGCTCCATGACTCCGTCCGTCTCGACCATCAGGTGGACGAGTCCGCTGGGGCGCGAGACCTCCGGGAACGTCGCAGGGGCGGCGTCGAGAACGGCCTGCGCGACCACGCTCGCCTGCTCGGCGCAGCGATAGAGACCCTCGTAGTCAGCCGCCGTGCCGGAGACTTTCATCCGCTCGATCGCCTGCGCATTCGTGAGCGTTCCGAGCGAAACGCCGACTGCTGCGGCGCCGCCGGCACTGCGGTGCTTGCCGTGATGACAGTGCATGTAGATCGGCTTGGGGAGATCACGCACCGCCCGTGTCATTTCGAGCTTGCGCGTTTCATCGAAGCCGTTGTAGCCGATCGGCAGATGCACGTAGCGCAGGCCGCGAGCGTTCGCCCGCGCGAGTTCCGGCGCAGCGCCGTCGACGCTGATGATGGTGCGAATCCCGAGTGCGGCGAGCGAACTGAATCCCGCGTCACCTTCGGGAGCGGAGCCGGAGTAAAGGCCCGGTCCGAACCCGACCACATTGTGCAGTCCGGGATAGTCCTGAGGTTTCGTGGCATCCTGCGCCGGAAGTTTGAGTTCGACGACGGGAGCGTCGTCTTTGGTCAGCGGCGCGCTCCCCGCGAGCAGCGTCGCGGTGAATGCCGAACACAGAATCAATGTCATCCGGCGACTAGGTCCGCTGTCTCGTTCGCGCATTGCCGAAGGGTCCTTCAAAAAGGAGTTCGGCAGCAATAGTACGCCAATCAGCTCGCGCAGCCACCCCACGCACCGAGGAGGACCGCGAGATCGGCGGCATCGACTTTGTCGTCCGCGTTGAGGTCTTCGGCGCAGCTTTCACACGGGCCCCATGCGCCGAGCAGAGCTGCAAGGTCGTCCGCAGCGATGCCGTCGTTTCCGTTGAGATCGCCTAGGCAGCCGCACACGGTGTTGCCTCCGAGATCGTTATAGATGCCGATGATCTGGTCAGGAACGTTGCTGCAGACCGTCGTGTTTTCCATGAGCAGTTCGCCGGCCGACGGATCGAGGTAGATGCCGCCCGCGAGGTCCTGAGCGGTGTTGCCGACGATCATGCAGGAATCGAACGCGAGGACGCCGTTCAGCGAGGCGACCGCGCCGCCGTACCCGATCGACTTGCCATCGGAGCCCGCCACGTTGCCGGAGAAGGAGCACTCCACAAACACGCCTTGGCCACCGTGGACCGTGACGGCACCGCCGTAGATGTCGTCGTTGCCTTGGCCGTCGCCCGCGTGATTGTCGAAGAAGTCACAGCCATAGAACGCGCCGCCGCCATCGACGGAAACCGCTCCGTCACCTGCGCCGCCGATGTTGTTGCGGAACACGCAGCTCTCGATCGAATACGCGCCGGTGAGGCGGATCGCGCCGCCGAGCTCCTTCGTGCTGTTCCCGTCGAACGTCGTTGTCTGGATCGTTCCAATGCCGGACAGCAGCAGCGCACCCGCGCCGGTTTCGCTCAGGTTGTTGTTGCTGATCGTCGTATTCTTCACCAGAATTCCTGGACATTGGAGCGTGGCTGCCGATGCGGGCGCGAACCGACCCCCGCATCCGGTGATGGAACAGTCGACGATCGTCACGGTCGGACCGACGACGGCGATGGCCCGCGCCGTGCCGCTCGCAGGATTGCCGATGCTTGCAAAGCTGCAGCCGACGATCGTGATGGCTGCTCCCGTCCCCGAGATGCCGATCGCGTCGGAGATACCGGTGAAACTGCCGTCGAGGATCGATGCCTCACCATTGAGGACAGTCACTGCCGCACCGCTGGTCAACGTCAGATTCTGAATCAGGACAGTCTCGAGGACGCTGCTTGCATCGCTGAGCAGGGCGACCGGACGCGCCCCTTGGGCGATCCCGACATCCAGGATGGACGCCGTTCCCTCGTCGACGGTGAACAGCGGCAAGGCCGGTAGGGCCCCAAGATCCGGCACATCAAGCCCGTCGACCTCCAGCGATCCCAAGGTGACGGTGAACGCGACTGACGCGCCGCCCGCTGTCGGCGTGGTGGCGCACGCGGTGATGGAGAGCGCCCCGGCGCTCACCACGTACTTCACATGGCCGCCAAACGTGAGACCCTCGAACGCGACGGTGCCGCCGTTGGGCTCGGCGCTCACCACAAACGCCGAGCGCGGTGGGCCGCTCGTCGGCGCTACGACAACCGAGCTCGGTGCGTTTGGATCGCCGCGGATGGTGACCCCGACCGCGCCGAAGGAAAACGGTTCGGTGTAGGTGCCAGGAGCGAGTTGGATGATGTCGCCCGACGAGGCGGCCGCAATCGCCGCAGCAATGGTCGGATGCTCCTGCGGAACAAGAATGATCCCTGCGACGGAAACACGGGACACAGCGAACCCGCAGGTTGCAGCACAACAGACAACCAGCAATTGTTCAATTCGAATCACGTGATGATCTCCCAAAGCGGATGCTAGCCAATGGAGTGGTGATGATGCGCAGAATCCCCAGCTTCCGACAGAATGGGTGAGCGGGATTTGTCCCGATTCCCGCGCTGGTACCGTGTCGATATGACGACGCCGTCGCCCAGATCATCAGGATCATCAGGATCATCAGGATCATCAGCGTCCAAGGGGCAAGCGAACACGCCACCCGGGCGGCCATTGACGCCACGCGTTGATCATGGTCCGCCGTTCGACGAGGACGCCGCGCCTGTGGCGCCGACGACCGAGTTCGCGACCGCCATCGAACAGCTCGGCATTGCATTCGAACCGGGCGAGCTCGATCTCCTGGCGCGCTATCTCGGATTTCTCGCGAGCGCCAACACGCGTTTCAATCTCACCGCAGTCTCTGATGGCCCCGCGATGTGGATGCGTCACATCCTCGACAGCGCAACACTCCTCCCCGTGATTGCGTCGGCGGAGTTCGACGAGCATCGGAAGCCGCTCGACATCGAACCACTCCAGCTGCTCGATGTCGGAAGCGGGGGAGGACTACCCGGATTTCCCCTCGCCATTGCGCTTCCCGACGTACGGGTGACGCTCCTCGAAGCGACAGGCAAGAAGGTCCGGTTTCTCGAGAAGGTTGTCGAAGTGCTCGGACTCAGGAACGTGCGCGTCGTGCACGCTCGCGCGGAAGACGCGGCACGTGACAGGGAACAGCACAGGGAGCGTTATGACATCGTGACCAGCCGGGCGCTCGGCCCGCTCGCGACGCTCGTCGAACTGACGGTGCCGTTCGCACGGGTTGGCGGTCTCGCTCTCTGCATCAAAGGAGAACGGGCTGAGAGCGAGGTGATCGAAGCGAAGGCCGCCCTGCATGCACTGCACGCGCACGCCCTCGAGCTGCTGCGCACGCCGACTGGGACGATCGTTCCGATCCAGAAGATGCGTGCAACGCCGAAGCTCTATCCGCGTCGTCCCGGCGAGCCAAAACGCACGCCGCTGCGTGGCCGCACGTCGCGCGAACAGTTTGATGACTGATGCAGTCGGGGACTGATTCTGCGCGACCGCTTTATCCCCCAGCTTTATCCCCCAGCCTTACCCCCCAGCCTTTCCCCAAGATCCGAGGAGCGTCGCCAAGTCGCCCGAGCCGACGACGCCACTGTCGTCAAGATCGTGGACTCCGCCGCGCGTTCCCCAGGCCCCGAGCAGGATCGCAAGGTCCGACGATCCGACGACGCCGTCGCCGTCGAAGTCGGAGGCCTTGTGATAGAGAAGCACGAGGTCGTCGGCGTCAATGTCGCTGTCGCCGTCCATGTCCATCATTTCGAATCCCGGCAGGAAACCGTGGGCCAGGCAGAGCTGGAACGCGGCGCGGTCAACGGACGTGATGATCGCGTCTCCGTTGAAGTCGCCGAGGCGTGCGGGGGAGTAGATGGTCCAGCGGTTGTTCGCGGGCAGATTTGTGATGGTCCGCGATGCACTGCCCGACGTGCCCATGGGCCAGCGGATGTCAATTCGCGCGACCTCTGTTCGTGTGCCGAGACCGATGTGCACCTCCGGCATGTGGTGCCCAAGGAAGCTGCGGCCGCCTGCGTGAACGTCGTAGAACGTGGGCGGGCCCCCTTCGTCGAGGTAGGCGACCGCGGTGGCGCCGATCGAATCGCGATTGATGCCCTCTCCTCTGATCTTGAAGGCAACCGAGTTCCGCGTCTCTCCCTCGTGATTGATGTAGAGGAGCACGTTGCTTCCGAGGTCACTGACGAGGAGATCGAGGTCGCCGTCGCCGTCGACGTCCGCTGAAGCGGAGGTGTAGGAGTAGGCGGCGGCGCCGGGACAGTTCGCAAATTCCGTCACATCAATCACCGGCGGGGTACCGAGGTTCCGGTAGAGCGTGTTCGCCTCGAACTGGTTGCTGACGTAGAGGTCGACGTTGCTGTCATTGTCGAAGTCGAACATCTCGGCGCCCCAGCTCACCGTAACGTGCCCGACGCCCCACTGGTCGTCGCCGCGGACGAACGTGTTGCCGCCCTGATTCAGGAACAGCGGGTTCTTTCCCTGCAGCGGTTGATTCACGTTGGGGAGATTGGTGCAGTAGAAATCGGGAAAGCCGTTGTGGTCAATGTCGCCGACACCGACTCCCATCGAGAAGAACTTCGCGTTCGCGCCGCTGCCCTCTGAGATCTCCACCATCTGACCGCCGTCATTGCGGAACAGCTGGTTGCCTTGGAAGTAGGGCGGCAGGTAACCGCGATCATTCGAAATGTAGAGATCGGGGTCGCCGTCACGATCGGTGTCCGTCCACACGCCGGTGAACGTGTATCCCGGTGTCGTCAGGCCGTTCTGCGCCGCGACATCGGTGAAGGTGCCGTCGCCGTTGTTGCGGTACAGCGAACTCGGCATGTTCAGGCCCGAAGGCGTGAGGTTCCGGTACACCGCGACATAGATGTCCAGGTCACCATCGCCATCGAAGTCGGCGAGCGACGCCGCTTTCACCGGGCCGGGCGTGAGCGTGCCGGAGTTCTCCGAAACATCGGTGAAGTGGAACGCGCCGTCGTTTCGCAGCACCAGGCAGCCGACATCGATCTGCGTGACGAAAAGGTCGATATCCCCGTCGCCGTCGAGGTCGCCAGCGGCAAACGCAGACGGCTTCTCGGTGGTGATCGCTCCCATCCCGTTGCTGCGATCGATGAACTGCCCGGTGCCGTCGTTCTCGAACACGCCGATCTTTCCACTGAGCCGGCCGAGCACGATGATGTCAGGGTCGCCGTCGTTGTCGAGGTCCGCGAAGCCCGCGCCGAACCCATAGATGCCGTTCCACTGGGGAGCCGGGATCGGGTAGACGATGCCTCGTGATGCTGCTTCTTCCGAGAAGGGCGCAAAAACTGGGCCTTGGGCTGCTGACGGCGCCGAGAGGAACAACGCCGCACAGACGGCCGCAGCGAACGAGCCTGCCCGCGTCCCCCAACTTCGCGTGTTCACGCGGCGATCGTGTCCTTGCATGCGACCCCTTCCCCTATAACCCAAAGGCCAGAATTCAAAAGCCACCCCGGCGAAACCCGCTCCGCACCGCCGCTAGTACCTGCTCGGTGGGCTGCTCGCGGGACCTGTTCGCCCAACGTTGCCGAGTTTATCACTGGGCAATCGCCGAGCAAGGCGCTCTTCCGAAATCGCGTCGCGGCACCGATGCGCCGCTTCTCAGACCTCCGAGATCTCCACGCGCGGCGCCCCGTAACGGCCGCCAAGGAAGCCAAGGGTCGGCATGAGATTGGTGTGAAGGTACGCACGAGGCGTCTCGAATCCCGATCCGGTCCCGGATGTCGTCCCGACCGACCCTTCATGCCGCCCAACAAACGATTCGTGGATCGGCGCGGCGGGCAGGAGCGCCTCGATGGACGGGCCTCCCTCGCAACGCAGCTCAAGCGCCCGCCACTGCGGCAGCACCATCAGCATGCCGTGGATCGGTCGCTCCATCAGCGTGCGTACGGACCCGGAGCCTGTGACCGAAGTGTCGACGGCGGTGACGCGGACCGTTCCGCGAAGAGCGTCGTGCACACCTTCGAGTGTCACGGACACGCAAAGTTCCGCCTCGGCGTTCGCGGAGGCCTTCGGCAGCGGGATCCGCGCCAGACACGGCCACACTGCGGACAGGATGATCCGGCGCGTCGCCAGACCCATCCGGTCGCTTGTCGGCGTGGTGGTTCGGATGGAGGTCACGATCGGCCTCCTTTGGACGGGGCTTCAGAGCGTCGTCGGCCGAACGGACTCACGAAACCGACAAGCTTCGCGAGCGCCACCGTGGTTCGGCGCAGCGCACCGCCGTCGGCACCGACGAGCCGCTCGCTCACGCCGTCGAGGAGCTGCACCGCGTCAAGCAATTCGTCGACACGTGCATTGTGCGCCGAGCGTGCTGCACCTTCGCGTCCCCGCAGCGGACTCGTCCGGCAGCGCGAAAGCCCTTCGACCAGCGGATCAATCTCGCGCCGCTTGCGGGCGCGGGCGACGGTGGCGAAGAGCTTCCACACGTCCTGCTCTGCGCGAAAGTACTCGCGCCGGTCGCCGCGCTCATGCTGCCGCGTGATGATGCCCCACTCGACGAGCGTTCGCAGCGTCATCGAGACATTGCCGCGTGAGATGCGGAGCCGATCCATGATCGCATCGGCGTGAAGCGGATCGCCGTGCACGAAGAGCAGCGCATGCACTTCAGCCATCGTCCGCGGAACGCCCCATCGCGACCCCATCTCACCCCACAGCGCGATGAACCGGTCCTGCGAGTTTCCTAGCTCCGTGTCGGTGATCTGGTCCGGTCCGCCCGCGCGCGGACTGCGCGGCGGTGGCGGCGCGAGAGGGATCTGGCTGTGAGCGTCCATGGATGCAGCGTACCGGCCGACGTCGCGGGGAGCGAGCGAGTTTTCAGAAAAGACTGAAACTTTGAAAGCGGCGTACAGACGCAAATGAAAACCCCCGGTCCTTGGAGACCGGGGGTTCGATGTCATGTCGTCGCGGAGGGGGCGGCGTGCGGGCCCTGATTTAGGGGATCCCGATCACGGATTCAAGATCCCGCCGGTCACGTTGAGCTGGATCAAATCGTGCCACACCTGATGGGACGTCACGTTGCCAAGTCCGCATGTCCACAGGCGCGCCTGAACCTTGCCGCCCGGTCCGAAGTACTTCGGCAGGAGGAACTGATTGACCGCGAACACGTTCGTGCTGAGGCCAGGCCCGATGAAGTTGATGCCCACGAAGTCCCATCGTTCATCGGACCAGTTGTAGAGAAAGCCGCCCATGATGACGAAGGGCTTTGTGGCACTGGAGACAGCGATGAGCGAGATGCCCTGCAAGACGTCGGGATCGAGCGCCGGCGCAGCGACGACCGCGATGAGATCGGTCGTATAGCCAGTCGCGAGATACGAGAGGCCAAGGTTCGTCGTGCCGGCGGTCGCGTACTTCGCGACGATCTTCAGGTAGTTGCCGTCGAGCGCGCGAATGCGGAACGACGAGGGCGGAGATGAAGCAAGCGGGTCGCCGTAGACGATCTTCACGTCGGTGGAGTTACCGCTGACGAACTGGCCGTTGAGAATCGCGAAGCCCGACTCCAGGGCATCGGGGTAGGCGCCGATGAGCGGCAGAGTCTCGCCGCTCACCGGTCCATTGCAGCCGATGCTGTCTGGACCGGCGGTGAGGCCGTTTGAATAGCACTGTTCACCGCGACTGGCTGTGCTGACGACATCGCGCATCTGGATGGGTGTGATTGGCGAGCCGTACAGCTGCTTTGACCAGCCCTGAAGTACCGCAGCAAGGCCGGCGATCATCGGTGCGGCGGCACTCGTTCCGTTGAACCTCGAGGTGTAGCGGCGGAGATTGTTGGTCTCCGGATCCTCCGGATCCGAGCCGTTGGCACCCGTGTGGAGATCGCCGTACCCGCACGTTGTCACCCCGGCGCCCCAGCCGGATACGTGCACTGTGCCGTCACCCGTGAAGTTCGAAAAGAACATGCGGCAGTAGTGATAGAACGCATTGCCGCATGCGGCGACGCCCAAGCTCTGGCCGGGCCACGCGGCGCCGACGACGATCGCGCCTGTCTCAAACGGGGAGGCGGCGATTGGAATCGCATCGTTACCGGCAGAAACCACCACGGTGATACCGAGGTCGGAGGCGAGCCCGATCAGCCCGCCGATGGATTCGGAGAGCGTGAGCGGCCCCGCACCTGGAAAGCCGATCGAAACGCTCAGCACATCACCGTCAGCAAACGTCTCGGCTGCCGACGTAAACGCATTCGGCAGACGGGATCCTTGTTCGAGCGAGAGCGCGGGGAAGAAATAGCCTTGAGCTTCGTGCGCGATGCCTGTGACACCGACCCCGTTATCGCTTGCGACGAGCATGCCCAGGCACGCGGTGCCATGGTCCGGATCATTTGCGCCGCCACCGATAAGGATCGGCGTCTGGCCAGGCTCGAGAATGACCCGCGGTTCCAACAGCGGGATGCCGCCTGAGCCGGTGACGAACTCCTCATGATTCACATGCGCGGAAAAGTCAATGACGCCGATCTTGATGCCGGCGCCATTCAGGATCGGCTCGGCACCACCCTGGTACACATTTGCGAACTGCGTCTGCAGCTCCCGCACACCGGTCAAATCCAACCCGCCGCCACGGAACTTGTTCGAGAGGAAGACGAAATCGTCGATCGCGGGCGGCGGTGCGGCGAACTCGCCGATCGTCGGTTCCGCGAACAGATACGTCTGCCAGCCGGCCGCGAAGAGCGGAACTTCCCCGATTGCGGGATAGTTCGGGTTGTTCTTGAGTTCACCCTTGAAGTTCGGGGTGGGCCCTTGAATGGGGGTGGTGCGGCAGACGCTCGTGAGTGCTTCGCTCGAAGCAAGGCTGACGCACGTGGCATCCCAGGTAATGGTGCAGCACGTGACGTCGAGGCTGCAGACAGCGAAGCAGCACTCCGGCCTGTCACAGCCGCGGAAGTCATGCACCTCAAAACAACCGCCCGCGAGGAGAGGCACAATGTCGACGAACAGCGGATTCGGTGCACCCGCTCCGTCGCTGAAGCAGGGGTCGTATCGGAGGCCCGGGGGCGGACCGGCGCCGGCGTCATAAATTGAACCATCGCACAGGAGGTTCGCGTACGCGGCGCAGAAGACGTCCCATCCACTCGCGAAGTCGGTATCCGAGCAGTAGGCCAAATACGTCGACACGAGTTGGCAGCAGGCCGCGTCAGCACATCCAGCCTCGCAGATCGTAGGATCATCCGCGACGCAGCCTGGATCGGGATTGCAGCCGAGCCCCGCAGCCGGATCCGCACAGGTGTTCCCGGGGAAGTTGCAGGCCATGGTCGTGTTGTTCGGCACGCAGCCGGTGACGGTCTGATGCGTTTCGAGGGGCCGTTCCAGCTCGACGAACTCGACGATGTCCAGCTCGTTGAGGGCCCGCGCCACAATCAATTCGCGGCCGGGCTGCACGGAGACGACGACGTAGCTCGCAAGGTCAGGCTGACCTCGGCCGCTCTTCGCTTCAGCCCGGAGCTCGATGGCTCGAAGCTGGTCGTCGCTCCGGTGGGTGATCCATGACTGGACGGACGCGGAATAGCGGGCCAGCACGAGGTCGAACGACGACACATCGCGGCCGTTGATGCTGACAAGCCGATCCGTGGGCGCGGTCTTGGGCGCGCGGGCACCGATGTCGTCGTGAAGCTTGACGATGATGCGACCGGTATAGCTGAGCTGACCCGTGGCGGCGTTGACCGGGAGGCGCAGTTGGTCCGTCGGCACCTTTGGATACGGAGCGCGGTGCGTGCGCGCGAGCGGATTGCGGTACGCCTGCAGGTCGCCGCTGTCAGTCAGGGCGAGCGCCGCGCTCGCATCAGGATGCGCGGCGGGGTTTGCCAGCGGACTCCCGAACTTCGCGGCGCCAGCCGCAGAGGCTGACCCGGTCTCTCCCTTCGCAGCAACCACGCTGGCGTTGAGGGAGTGCTCGAACATGATCGAGCCCACAAGAGTTGCACACAGGAGCGTGGCGGGGACGAGACGCAGCATCATGCTTCGGATCTCCGGATTGCCTGGCGGGGTCGGCAACGAGGTAGGTGAGCGGTACGGGAGAAATTCTTCGAACGCGGCAGCGGCGGCATTCGCTTGATCAGCTTGATCAGCTTGCTCAGCTTGCTCAGCCTGATCAGCTTGCTCAGCCTGATCAGCGGTATCAGCAGTCTCAGCTGCAGCGAGGGTTGAGCGGCGCAGTCATTCAGGCCCGGAGTACTACGCAAACGAATTGAAGGCGCAGTCACAGAAATGCCAATTCATCACCCGAAAGACCGAGTGTAGCAAGCCTCGTATCGGCAACAAGTGGCGACTTGCAAGGAGTTTCCGATTGGCGGGCGAGCGGTTTGGTCCGAGCCGTGCCTCGCGCGTCACGAACTCGACTGTGTCGTCCGAGCGATCCTGGGCAGCACGCGGTTCCCGATATCGCGTCGGAAGAACGCCCCCTCGAACTGAATCATCGACGCGGCGGCGTTGGCCTTCTCCCGGGCGTCGAGAAGATCATGACCGACAGCCGTCACGCCAAACACGCGTCCGCCACTGGTCACCAGCTGGCCCCGAGCGTCCCGAGCGGTACCGGCGTGGAACACGGTGACGTCGGGCAGCTGACTTGCGGCGTCGACCCCCTGGACTGTTTTCCCCGTCACGATCGTGCCGGGATAGCCACCCGAGCAGACGCATACACAACAGGCGGCCCGCTCTGCAAACGTGTAGTCAATGCCGTCGAGGGTGCCCGTGGCCGCGCCATACAGCAGGGCGAGCAGATCGCCGTCGAGCCGCACCATGAGCGGCTGCGTCTCCGGATCCCCGAACCGGGTGTTGAACTCAAGCACCTTGGGGCCGGCCGGGGTCAGCATCAGCCCTGCGTACAGCACGCCGCGAAAGACCACGCCATCGCGGCGCAGAGCGTCGACGACCGGCACGAGGATCTGCCGCTGGATAAGCTCCATCAGCGGGTTGTCGATGAGCGGCGTCGGGCAGTAGGCACCCATCCCGCCGGTGTTCGGACCGGTGTCCCCTTCGCCGACCTGCTTGTGATCCTGGCAGGGGTCGAGCACGTTGATCGTCCGGCCGTCCACGAGCGCGAGCACCGACACTTCCTGGCCGCTCAGCCGCTCTTCGATCACCACTTTCGAGCCCGCGTCGCCGAACTCCCGGTCGCCCATGATGCGCTCCACCGCGTCGAGCGCTTCATCCTTGTTGGAGCACACGACGACGCCCTTGCCGGCCGCGAGTCCCGAGGCCTTCACGACGAGCGGTTCTTCGCTGTGCGCGATGACGTAGCGGGCCGCCGCGTCGAGCGTGTCGAACACCCTTCCCTCGGCGGTAGGAATGGACGCCGTGCGCATGATCTGTTTCGCGTACGCCTTGTCCCACTCAAGCTTCGCACCGTCGCGCGTCGGACCGAAGACAACGCGCCCCGGCGCAGCGAGCAGTGTTGAGAAATCCTTTTCGAGCAGCGCTTCCGGACCGATCACGACGAAGTGGATGTTCTCCCGCTCACACCACCGTTGCAGTCGAAAGATCTGCCGGACATCGATCGGTTCCGGACAGATGCGCGCGAGCGACGCCAGTCCGGCGCTGGCGCCGTCCTGGACCCAGAGCTCACCGAGATGCGGCGATTTGCGCAGCTTCCAGGCTAACGCGTGCTCACGTCCGCCGGTGCCGAGGAGCAGAACGTTGCAGGGAGATGGCAGCGGGGCAGGGGTCGTCATGAGAAGTCTGTGATCCGTTCCACGCGTTTTCTACCCGGCGAGCTTTTCGAACTCGATGTCGTGCGCCTGCGAAACCGCCTGATTCGTGAGCGATCCGCGGTTGGTGTTGATGGCGTTGGCGAAGTGGTGATCACGCTTCGCCAGATGGTCGGGACCGTGGCGGGCGATCTTCAGCACCCATGGCAGCGTGACGTTGGTCAGCGCGATCGTCGACGTGCGCGCGACCGCCCCGGGCATGTTTCCGACGCAGTAGTGCACGATGCTGTCGACCTCGTACACCGGGTCGCGGTGGGTGGTGACGCGACTCGTCTCAACACAGCCGCCCTGGTCGATGGCGACGTCGACAATCACCGAGCCGGCACCGATGTACTTCAGATCGCTGCGTCGGATCAGCCACGGCGCCTTGGCACCCGGGACGAGCACAGCGCCGACGATCACATCGGCCCACCGCAGCCGTTCCCGGATGGCCTGCACGTCGCTGTACACGCAGCGGACATTCTTCGGCATGATTTCAGCGAGGCGCCGGAGGCGATCGATCGAGATATCCATGATGACGACGTCCGCGCCCATTCCCGCTGCAACCTGCGCGGCGCAGCTGCCGACGACGCCGCCGCCGAGAATCAGCACGTGTCCCGGAGCGACGCCCGGCACGCCGCCGAGCAGCACACCTTTGCCGCCCCACGGCCGTTCGAGATACTTGGCGCCTTCCTGCACCGACAGCTTGCCGGCAACTTCACTCATCGGCGTGAGCAGCGGGAGACCACCCCGGTCATCGGTGAGCGTCTCGTACGCGATCGAGACGCACTTCCGTTCGAGACAGGCGAGCGTCAGGTTCTTGTCGGCAGCAAAGTGAAAATACGTAAATACAAACTGCCCTTCGCGGATGAGCGGGAACTCCTGCGGCTGGGGCTCTTTGACCTTGACGATCAGGTCGGCGCGCCGCCAGACGTCCGCCGCGGCGGGGAGAATCTCCGCCCCGGCCTCCACATACAGCTCGTCTCCGAATCCAGAGCCGAATCCCGCGCCAGCCTGGACCACAACGGTGTGCCCCTCGCGGATCAGCAGCTCCGCTCCCACCGGTCGCATGCCGACCCGGTACTCGTCCGTTTTCACTTCGCTGGGCACGCCGACAATCATGAACTGGCTCCGCGGTCTGCTGTGGGTGAGATGAGAGAGGCAGCGCGGAGTGTAGCGGGCCGTGCGCCGTCCTTTGGATTGCCATCGCGAGCCGAGTCCGTAGGAACGTCGCCCGGCGCACGAGCGCAAATGATGTTGCTACAGTGCAACGCCTCTTCTCTTTCCTGTCCGCTCCAAGACTCACGCATGCCAACTCCGCGTTTCCGTCGGTCGTATCTCGCTGTCGCCGCCTTCGCGCTGTTCGCTGTGGGCTCCCTCGGTTCGACTGCCTCTGCGCAGCTCGCGAAGGTGCTCGAAAAGCTGAACGAGCCATGGTCGCGCATCCTCGACAAGAGCAGTTCGTGGAAACCGATCCTCACGGCGCTCCTCGACATCACCGAGCCTCCGAAGCCGATCGGGCAGAACTTCGACGTCGGCCAGATCTGGCCCGGCATGTCCGATGAAGACGGCGCCTGGGCGGACTGGTCAGCGTGGGCGGAGAAGAACGCGTCGCTCGGCGTGGCGCTCATCGCCAACCAGGAGCAGGTCGCGTTCGCCATGCCGTACGGCGACGAATCGCTCGAACCAGCACTGAAGTCGAAGAACTACTCGATCCTGATTGACCTGGACGCCGACGGCCGCAAGACCACGTTCGGCTATCTGCAGGCAATTGCCGCCCTCGATGCGTGGTGCATCGCCGAGATGTACCGTCTCGGCGAAGCCGGCAAGTTCGAGGACGCGTTCAAGATCGGCGTCGCTCATCTCAAGGTGCTGCGTCAGCTCTCTGACCAGCAGATGCTTGAGGAAAAGCTCTACGCGCTCGACAACCTCGCGGAGGTGTCGCGCGTCCATCGAGACTACATCTTCACCTACGCGGACAAGATCCCCGGCGACCTTCTTCGCCGCCTCGGTTCGAAGGATTACCCGCTGATCCGCCCGCAGGACGGTCCGCGTCTCAAGCGGCTCGAAATGCCCGAGGGCGACCGGTATGTTGCCGAAGCGATTCTCGCCGCGTGCTTCGACGACCGCGGTCAGCCCAGCCCGGCGCTGTTCGCCGAGGTCTTTGCCGGTCTGCAGTCGGTGGACATGCCGCTGACCCGCTTCGGTGCAGCCCGCCGCTGGCAGGCGATTGCCGCCGTCCACGGATCGCTCGACGCATCAAGCATAAAACTCAACAACGTGTACGACGACTGGTGGCGTCGGTGGCGCTACCGGCCGTTCGACCTGGCGAATTCCGCGCCGACCGAGCTTTCGACGCTGAACCCGATCCGTTACGCAGCCATCACGCTCGCGGTGATCGACATCGATCAGGCCTTCCGGGCTCGCCGCCGCGCCGCGATGGAGATGAACGGGACCGCTACGGCGTTGGCGCTGGTCTCGTACAAGCGGGCGTACGGTTCATATCCGGACGACATCGAAAAGATTTTCCCGGTCAACGGGCAAAAGCGGTTCAATGCCGATCCCTACAGCAAGGCAGCGGATGGATTCGTCTACCGCTTCCTTGGCGCTTCGCCGCGCACTGTGTCGACGGTCAACGGTCCGGTGACCATCGACGGCGCGCTGTTGTACGCCCGCGGCGAGAACAACGAAGACGATGGCGGGATATCCCACGACCCGACAGCGGCCAGCAATGACGTGATCCTCTGGCCGCCGCTCCGCGCCGTCGCCCGCCAGCAGGAATGACCAGCGGTCCTCAACAGTGACAGTTCATCAATAGTAATAGTTCATCGCGCCTGCTGCGATCCGCGCTTTCATCATGTCCACTCCCGCCGTCGAAAAAGTCACCATCATCGGAAGCGGTCCCGCTGGCTGGACTGCGGCGATCTACGCGGCTCGCGCAAACCTGGCGCCGCTGTGCATCATCGGCGTCCCGGCCTCAAATCCCGCGCCTGTGCTGCCGGGTGGTCAGCTCATGCTGACCACCGAGGTTGAAAACTATCCCGGTTTTCCGCATGGTGTCACCGGTCCGGAGATGATGGAAAAGTTCCAGGCCCAGGCGGAGCGCTTCGGAACCCGCGTCAAATCGGACGATGTCGTGCGCTGCGATTTCTCGTCGCGGCCGTTCACGTTGACGACAGCCGAAGGCGAGATCGTCAAGTCGCACGCGGTGATCATCGCGACGGGCGCGATGGCGAACTGGATCGGTCTGCCGAACGAGCTGCGGCTGGCGACCACGGGCGGCGGTGTCAGCGCCTGCGCGGTCTGCGACGGTGCGCTGCCGATCTTTCGCCAGCAGCCGCTTGCTGTGGTCGGCGGCGGCGACACGGCGATGGAAGAGGCGAGCTACCTGACGAAGTTCGCGAGCCGGGTGTATGTCATCCACCGCCGAGACAGCTTTCGGGCTTCAAAGACGATGCAGGAGCGGATCCTCAAGGCTCCCAACGCCGAAGTGATGTGGAACAAGGCTGTCGTCGATGTCCTTGGACAAGAACGCATAGAGGGTGTCACGCTCGAAGACACGGTGACAGGCGAGCGTTCGACGCTTGCGGTGAAAGGGCTGTTCATCGCCATCGGCCACTCGCCGGCGACGAAGTTCCTGAAAGACTCGGGCGTCGAGCTCGACGCCAGCGGCTACGTGCACTTGGGCACGCGCAGTTCGAATACGAATATCGAAGGCGTGTTCGCCGCGGGCGATGTCGCGGACAGCGTGTACCGGCAGGCAGTCAGTGCGGCAGGCATGGGATGCCAGGCCGCGATCGACTGCGAGCGCTGGCTCGCTGCGCACGGTGTGCATTGACGCAATGAGTCTCTTCAATGGCCGTACCGCAGAAGTCGCTTCAGACGCTCGTCCATGACGCATCCCAGCTGCAACGCGCCGGACGCTTCATGGAGGCGATCCCGCATTATGCGGAGGCCCTGAAGCTCAGTCCGAACAATCATCAGCTGCTCGCGGCGCTGGGTGTGTGCCAGACCTGCATCGATCGTGCCGCCGAAGGGCGCAAGAATCTTGAGCAGGCAATTCGGCTCGCGCCCGCCGAGGCCCGCTATCACCACAACATCGCCTACACATGGAAGCGCGAAGGAAACTTCGAACGAGCTCACGCGTGCTTCGACACAGCCTTGCGTCTGGCGCCGAACACGCCAGGCTTTGTCGCTGCCAAGGTCGAGCTGTACCACATGGAGGGCGAGTACTCGAAGGCGATGCAAACGCTCGAGCCGATCCTCAAGGCCGCGCCGAACGACGCCAGTGTGATCGGCGTGTTCGCGACGATTGCCCGGCAGGTAAAGCGCCAGCGCGAGGCGATCCCGATGGTCGAACAGCTGTTGAAACGGACCGACATCGCCCCTGCGACGCGCATCAAAAACTCGTTCGAACTGGGCGCGCTCTACGACAGCATCGGTGAATTCGACGCGGCGTTCGCCGCATACAAGATCGGCAACGCACTGAAAGGGGACCGTTGGAATCCCGCGCAGCATGCGGAACTGGTGACGAACGTCATCACGTGCTGGTCGCGCGAAGCCCTTGCGGCACAGCCCCGCGCGAAGGTGGACGGCAGCCGGTTCATTTTCATCGTCGGCATGCCGCGCTCCGGAACCTCGCTCGTCGAGCAGATTGTTTCCGCCGCGCCATCAGTCTTCGGCGCCGGCGAGCGCGTTGATCTGCTCCGCGTCGCGCGAGACGCGCAGAACAGCGTCGGCATGGGTATCCCGATGGTGTGGACCCTCGAGCGCATGCAGACCCAGGAGAGCGTCGATGCACTCGGCAACAGCTACGTCAAGGCGATGGCTGCTGTCGCCGGTCCGGAGTACTCGACAGTCACCGACAAGCAGCCGCTCAATTTCGTCAACCTCGGGCTCATTCAGACCGTGCTGCCCGGAGCGAAGGTCATCCATTGCCGGCGCGAGCCGATGGACTCGTGCCTGTCCTGCTACTTCCAGCTGTTCGCGGGCAACATCCCGTTCGCCGGCGATCTGACGCACTGCGGAACTTTCTATGCCGAGTACGAGCGCATGATGGCGCACTGGCATGCGGTGCTCGATCTGCCGATTCTCGATGTGCAGTACGAAGAGCTGGTCGCGAATCAGGAGGCGATAACGCGCACGATTCTTGACTTCCTGAAACTGCCGTTCACGCAGGACTCGCTCCGATTTCACGAGACGAAGCGGGCAACACTCACGGCCAGCAGCCAGCAGGTGCGCGAGCCGATGTACAAGCGGTCGGTGCAGCGGTGGAGGGGGTATGAGAAGCACCTCGGGCCGCTGCGCGCGGCGCTGGGTTCGTACGCGTCGCCGGAATGAAGGACGAAGGACTGCGGGAACCGCGTTACAGGACGCGAACCCTCGACATTCAGCTTGGGAAGGGTACGGCGGAGCGTTCCAAGTTGCGGGGGGGCCAAACACTTGGGAGATCCGCAATTTTGCCTTGCACACGCGCTTGCACAGACGGGTGGCGGCTGTCGGCGTCGGTAGTCACTCGGTGGCCGGGAAGCGGGGCTCAAGCGCGCTCCACCGGGCTCCGCGCGTCGACGCCCACGTTGAGCATCGACGACGTGTGCCATGCCGCTTAATCCATGGCGGATACGACGTGCTCGCCGCGCACGACACACCGCCAGCCGTGATCTCCGTCGCTCGAGGCTCCGCATTCGCAGCTTTCTTCTTCGGCACACGATCGCCTACGAAGGAAAGCCGTGGACGAAGGCGTATCGAGTCTGGCTCGCGCGGCAGACGTTCGAGCATCGGACTCAACAGATTGCCTTCCAAAGCCTCGTGAACGCCATGGAGCAGGCCGCCTCGCGACTGAGCGAGCTCGATGCACAAATCGTCGAGACGCTTCCGGAGTGGCCGCTGGCGAAGGTTGTCACTGCGCTTCAATCGCTGCGAGGCGTGGCCACGGTGACCGCCGCAACGATCGTTGCCGAAATTGGATCCATGGCGAGCTTCTCGTCGCCTCGGCACCTGATGGCCTTCCTCGGCCTCACGCCGGGCGAACACTCCAGCGGCGGCACGATCCGCCGGCGCGGGATCACGAGTGCGGGAGACACGCTGGTGCGCACGTCTCTGGTGGAGGCCGCCTGGCACTGCCGCCAACCTGCGAAGGTCGGTCCTCGCAAGGTCACCGGCGTCGCCGACGCAAGCCCGCAGTGGGCCAGGGACATTGCGTGGAAGGCACAGGTTCGGCTGACCGCTCGGTACCGGAAGCTCGTCGCCAAGGGCAAGCTGCCTCAAGTCGCCGTGACAGCAGTCGCGCGAGAACTCGTGGGATTCATCTGGTCCATCGCAAGGCGGATCGACGACCCGGGCGCGCGGGCACTCTCAGACGGGCCTGAGCATCAAAGTGCGCGAGTCGACGGCGAACCCGCCTTGGCATAGGACACATGGACCTTCGCCGGGGAGGCGTGCGGATCGGCTCGGATCGGGAACCCTCGACGCAAAACTCTGTGGCTCGACCACAGCCGTCAGATTGAGGAAGCCCGTTTCGACGCACCTCATCACCTCATCATGGGGTTCCAATCCCCGAACAAGCGATTGATCGACCGTCGGAACAGTCCGAAGCCGCCGCCTCCCTGGCAGGGATTTCGTCCTTCTCTCACGTGAATCGCCACTCCTGTTGGGGTTGGTCGATGTTTCTATGCGCCGGGGCTTGACAAGGGGTCACCAGAGTTTTGCGCGCGAGTTGACAGCATGGTCGTTTCAATGGTTGTTCGGCGGTTCATTGCGTTCGTGAACCTGCACCGGTAGCATCACCATTTATGTGGTGGCAGCGACCCAACGGATCAGTATGCTCGATTGGAATCGGCTTCTTCGGGAGTGCTTTCATAGGAGTCGCTGGCTGCGGCGGGCCAGCCCCATCACCGGTGCAGTCTTCGTCGCCGACTGCCGCCGCATATCCAACACAAGGGTCGGTCGTCACAGCATTCAACGTGATCCGGGCGAAGCCGACGCCCGATGTCCGCGGCTACTTCGAGCTGCTGTATGCAGAGACCGATGCGCAGCAGAAATTTCTGAGCACCAAAGATGGGAAGGCACTTGTCCAGGATCTGGCCACGGCACTTCAGACTCGATTCAACGCGCCCCTGATTCCGGCCGAACCCGATCGCATTTACCCATGAGCCACGCGGACCGGCGACGCTGGTCAAGTCGGATTCGGACCGGGCTGAAGCGAGCTTCGTCGATGAAAATGGAGCGGAGCGCGTTCTCTATCTCGTTCACATAGGTGATCGCTGGTGGATCTCGGGTTACACCGAGGAGCGAGCGCCCGGCCGCGAGAGCCGGACCGCACAAGGCTGGGACATGTACGTGCTGCTCACTCAGTGCCTAGCACGACAGCGCTACATCGGCTCAAGCCCCGCGACCCCTTCAGCCGATCAACTCCCGTCACCAACACGGGAGCCGCCGTCTGGACGCACCTCAGATCCAGTCGTTGCACACTGCGCTGAAATCATGGCTTGGCGATCTTCGGGTCTGCTTCAGGCGCGAACAGACCTGGGAGTATCTCCAGGCGTATGTCCTGGGCCTGCTCGCCGATCTCAGGCGCAAGAGCATCGAGCCCATCGCGCTCGCGGCAAAGGTGCCCGTGCGGACAATGCAGGAGTTTCTGTCGTTCTTCGTGTGGGATCACGACCGGCTCGACCGCATGCTGATGCGGCGCGTCGCGGATCGGCCGGCGCCATCGTTTGCGGGACGCTGCGGAGGCATCGCAGTGATCGACGCGACCGCGCATGCCAAGCGCGGCGACAAGACTCCGGGCGTGCAGAGACAGTACTGCGGCGAGACCGGGAAGATCGACAACTGTGTCGTCGTGCAGCACCTCCTCTACACGGATGACGACGCGAAGAATCCGTTTTCGTGCGTCGTCGCGAGCGACCTCTTTCTTCCCGAGAGCTGGGATGCGGACCGCGAACGCTGCCGCGAGGCGGGAATCCCCGATTCGCTGCACCACAGGACAAAGTGGAGGATCGCGGTCGATCAGGTGAAGGCGGCCGTCGCCGCGGGCGTGCAGTTCTCGTGGCTCGTGTTCGACGAGGACTACGGACGGATCCCGCAGTTCTGGTTCGAGCTCGACACGCTGGGCCAGCGCGGCGTCGGCGAAGTGTCGAAGGATTTCCGGTGCTGGGTGAAGCGTCCCGCGTGCGCGACACGGCAGAAATGCCACGCATCGCGGCGGGTCGACAATCTGTGCAGGCTGAGCCCGGCATTCACGGCGCAGGAATGGAAGCCGCGCAGGGTGAAGGAGACGACGCGCGGCATGTGCGTGTGGGAGTACAAGGCGGTGCGCGTGCATCTCAATGCGCCCGAAGCGCCGCGCGGCGTGCCGATCCCGACGGACCGGAAGTACTGGCTGCTGTTTCTGCGTCAGGATTCGACCGGTGACGTGAAGTACGTCATGAGCAACGCATCGGAGCAGGCGACGCCCGAGGAGATCATGCGGGCGCTGTTTGCACGCTGGCACGTCGAGAAATGGTTTGAACGGGCAAAGCAGGACGCGGGCCTCGGCGCGTTCGAGGTCCGCACGTACACGAGCCTGATACGCCACTGGCTGTGTTCAAGAATCGTGATGCAGTTCCTGTCCGAGCAGACCGCTCGGCCCGCGGTTGGGGATGGCGGGGAAAAATCAGCACATCACGTTCGAGCAGGTGGCCGAGGTGACGAGCACGTTTGTGGTGAAGTTCTGGAACAACAACTGGCGCTCGTGCGCTGAGATGATGCGCCGGATGGCGTATCACCAGCGTCGGAACGCGGCGTCATATGCGAGCCATCGGAAGACCAGCAGGCTGCGCGGTGATTATGGATAGCGCTGTAGTGCTAGTCTCGCGACCTTCGGGATCGCTGCGTTCGCGTCTGCGGGCTCGACCCTGCAAATCGACGGCCTTCGCTTCATCGATCGTTACGTGCTTCCATATTCGCCCGGAGTTGCCGGCACCGTCTTCTTGAACACGCTGTTCGGTGGCATCAGCGGGCTCGACTACGACGCTGCGACCGGAACCTACTACGCGCTGAGCGACGATCGCTCGCAGAACGCGCCGGCCGGAGGCAATCCCGCAGCACGGTTCTACACCCTCTCGATCGCGCTCGATGCGGACGGGTTCGTGGGCACCGACCCGGTGACGATCCAAACCGTCACCCCGCTTCAGCGCCCGGATGGAACGCCGTTTCCTCTGCTGAACGTCGATCCGGAATCGATTCGCGTGCGGCGCGATGGCGAATCGCTTTCGCTTCTCTTCACCAGCGAAGGCGCCGCGTCGAACTCGTCGAATCCGCCGCTCCAGAATCCATTCGTCCGCGAGACGACGACGGAGGGCGCGTTTGCGAGCGAACTGGCGACGCCACGCAAGTTCTTTCCCGACGGCGTTGGCGCCGCGCAGACCAATGGCGCGCGCAACAACCTTGCGTTCGAGAATCTGACCTTCTCGCCCGATCAATCGCGCGTCTATGCGGCGACCGAAAGCGCGCTCGTCCAAGATGGACCCATAGCGTCGCTGAACAGCACCGCCAATAGCCGCATCGTCGAGTTCGACGTCGCGACCGGTGCCGTGCTGCACGAGTACGTGTACGTGGTCGACTCGTTCCCGGTAAATCCGCAAGGCGTTTTCGCTGACAACGGACTCGCAGAGCTGCTTGCCGTCGGCGAGGGCACGTTCTTGGCGCTTGAGCGTTCGTTCGTCGCCAACTACGGCAATCACGTGCGCATCTACCGAGTCGAGATCGGCGGGTCCACTGACGTATCAGGCATGAACTCGCTCGCCGGCCAAGCGTTCCTTCCGGTCACAAAGACGCTCGTATTCACGATGACGCCGCAGATGGGATTCAATCCCGACAACCTCGAATGCCTCAGTTTCGGTCCGCCGCTCCCCGACGGCTCGCCTACATTCGTGCTCGCAAGCGACAAAAACTTCAACGCCGCGTCGCAAGTGACGCACTTCATTCTGTTGTCGGTGATTAACGACGGCGATCTCAACGGCGACGGCGTCATCGACGGCGCGGACCTCGCGTTGCTGTTGAGCCAAAGGGTTGGACCGGGCACAGGCGATCTCAACGGTGATGGCATCGTCAACGCAGCGGACCTCGCCATCGTGCTTGGCCGTTGGACCGCCTAATAATCGCTTTGTAGCCAACATCTCCATCACCCTTATGGAGGACCTCTAGTGCGCACTTGTCTCGCTTTCGCTCTTGCCCTGACTGCGACCTCGCTTGCCGCCGCCGTCGGCTCAACCCGTGTCGCCACGTTCAACTGCTCGCTGCATCGCAACAACGCTGGCCAGCTCATCACCGATCTCTCGACACCTAATAATGCGCAAGCGGCCACGGTCGCCGAGATCATGCAGCGCGTCGCGCCGGACGTCGTCCTGCTCAACGAGTTCGATTACGACAACACCAACTCGGCCGCAACGCTCTTTCAACAGAACTATCTCTCGGTCAGCCACAACGGCACGTCGCCGATCGAGTATCCATACGTCTTCGTCGCGTCGAGCAACACGGGTATCCCGTCGGGCTTCGATCTCAACAATAATGGGTCTTCCGGCTTTCCTGTGGGTGACGCTGCCGCGTTCCGCAGCCCGGGCTCCGTCCGCAGGCCGGCGCCAGAGA